>Ga0194128_10000005_pt1 | contig 430754 bp, 414 predicted proteins | sample TA2KigCa65mmetaG_FD_148650 | JGI IMG/M metagenome (GOLD analysis project Ga0194128, IMG submission 148650) | Freshwater microbial communities from Lake Tanganyika, Tanzania - TA2015037 Kigoma Deep Cast 65m | ecosystem: Environmental > Aquatic > Freshwater > Lake | place: Tanzania: Lake...
ATCCTGAATTGGTGAAAAAATACCTTGGCTCGGTTGTGCCTGCAACTGACAACTATTTTACAGCATTGAATGCAGCAGTTTTCAGCGATGGTTCTTTTTGCTATATCCCAAAAGGGGTAAGATGTCCTATGGAACTCTCCACCTACTTCAGGATCAACGCAAAAAATACTGGACAGTTCGAAAGGACGTTGATCGTAGCAGAGGAAGAAAGCTATGTGAGCTATTTGGAAGGATGTACGGCTCCCATGCGCGATGAAAATCAGTTGCATGCAGCGGTGGTAGAATTGATTGCAAAAGAAAAAGCAGAGATCAAATATTCTACTGTTCAGAATTGGTATCCCGGTGATAAGGAAGGCAAGGGAGGGATTTACAATTTTGTAACGAAGCGAGGTATTTGCGCAGGTGATCATGCAAAAATATCCTGGACACAAGTGGAAACAGGATCAAGTGTAACTTGGAAATATCCCAGTGTTATCTTGAAAGGCGATTACAGCATTGGTGAATTTTATTCAGTAGCCGTCACCAATAATTTTCAGCAGGCGGATACCGGCACAAAAATGATTCACATTGGAAAAAACACCAGGAGCAGGATTGTGTCAAAAGGTATTTCTGCAGGGAAAAGCAATAATTCTTACAGGGGACTCGTAAACGTGGCAAAGAATGCAAGCAATGCGAGAAATTTTTCTCAGTGCGATTCACTGCTGTTGGGAGATAAATGTGGCGCGCATACATTCCCATACATTGAAGTAAAAAACAATAGTGCTGTTGTTGAACACGAAGCAACGACTTCCAAAATTGGAGAAGATCAAATTTTTTATTGCAACCAAAGAGGGATGGATACTGAAACTGCAGTAGCCCTGATCATCAATGGATTTGCAAAAGAGGTCATGAACCAACTTCCTATGGAGTTTGCGGTGGAAGCACAAAAGTTGCTTGCCATCAGCCTGGAAGGCAGTGTAGGTTAATTTTTAAAACATCAATAATTATATATGCTGAAGATTGAAAATCTGCAAGCCCGCATCGAAGAGAAAGAAATATTAAAAGGCATCAATCTGGATATCAAGCCAGGCGAAGTGCACGCGATCATGGGTCCGAATGGATCCGGCAAAAGCACCTTGGCTTCCGTATTGGCTGGACGCGAGGACTATGAAGTAACAGGAGGCAGTGTTGATTTCCTTGGAAAAGATTTATTGGAACTCTCTCCAGAAGACAGGGCCAAAGAAGGATTGTTCCTTGCTTTTCAATATCCTGTAGAGATTCCAGGTGTGAGCACTACCAATTTCATGAAGACTGCATTGAACGAAAAGAGAAAGTACCAAGGCTTGGATCCGTTGGATGCTGCTCAATTCCTGAAGTTGATGAAAGAGAAAATGAAGTTGGTTCAAATTGATCAGGCACTGTTGTCAAGGTCATTGAACGAGGGATTTTCTGGTGGAGAGAAAAAAAGAAATGAGATCTTCCAAATGGCTATGTTGGAGCCCAAGCTTGCCATACTTGATGAAACAGATTCAGGCTTGGATATTGATGCATTGCGCATTGTTGCCAATGGAGTGAATCAACTCAGATCAAAAGACAATTCATTTTTGGTCGTAACACACTATCAGCGTCTGCTCGAATATATTGTTCCTGATTTTGTGCATGTGTTGTACAAAGGAAGAATTGTGAAATCAGGCACCAAGGAATTGGCATTGGAGTTGGAAGAAAAAGGATACGATTTTATCAAGGAAGAAGTTGACCAGGCAATTGCCTAAAATCATTGATCAATGGATGTAAGCAACAAATTAAAGTCAGCATACAACGAATTGGAAGGAAAATCAACCAACCTCTCTGCTTTTCAGCATGAAAACTGGAAAACATTTTCAGGAATGGGAATTCCTGCACTGAAACATGAGGAGTGGAAATACGTTCCTGTCAAAAAAATGTTCAAGGAAGAGATGCAGTTTTCTGTTGAACAAACTTCCTTGGACAATTCGTTTATTCAGTCATCTTTGTTGCCAGGCACTGAAGATTTCAACTACATTGTTTTTTTCAATGGCCGCTTCCAGGAAACCCTGTCTGTTGTGAAGGAAAAAGATGCGTTGATCATTAAATCACTCGAAACGGCTGCAGGTGACGGAGATGCAGAGTTTGTAGAAAATAACCTCGGTCACAGTCACGCGTATCATCCGGATGGCGTAAATGCATTGAACGGCGCATTTGCTGCAGGAGGTGTTTTCATCAAAATAAAAAAAGGAAGTCTGATTGCAGCGCCATTGATGATCTATCATTTTGTTGACAGCAGCAATGGATTGCAGTTTGCACAACCAAGAATTCTCGTAAATGTAGAAGCAAATGCAGAAGTCACGATTGTAGAAACATACATCAACAAAGGTGATGGTGAGAGTCTCACGAACGAAGTAGTTGAAATTTGCACCGAAAGAGATTCAGTCACCCGATACATCAAACTTCAAAATGAAGGCAAGCTTTCCAATCATGCAGGCACTACCCATGTCAGGCAATTGGAGCGATCCAATACACATGCAGTAACCATTACATTGGATGGCGGTGTTGTAAGGAATAATCTAAACATGGTGATGGAAGACGAGCATGCTGAGAGTCATATGTATGGACTTTATTTGTTGAAAGGAAATACATTGGCTGATAACCATACAATAGTTGACAACCGGATGCCGCATTGCGAAAGCAATGAATTGTACAAAGGCATCATGGATGATCAATCAATCGGTGTATTCAATGGAAAAATATTTGTCCGCAAGGATGCACAAAAAACGAATGCATATCAATACAACAAAAACATTCTGATTGGTGAACAGGCATCTGCCAATACAAAACCACAATTGGAAATATTCGCCGACGATGTGAAATGCTCTCATGGATGCACCATCGGTAAATTAGACGAGGATGCGCTGTTCTACCTGAGAGCAAGAGGTATATCTGAAAAAAAAGCCAAGGCTTTGTTGCTGCATGCATTTGCGAGTGATATCCTCGTACAAATTGAGAACGAAGTGATCAAGCATCATGTAGAGACAATTATTTCTCAACGACTATCATTTGAAGCATAGAAAAAATGGCTTCTACCCTACCATATGATGTGCAATCAATAAGAAGTGAGTTCCCCATCCTTCAAAGGAAGGTCAAGGGAAAGTCACTCGTGTATTTTGACAACGCCGCTACCGCGCAAAAGCCAAAACAAGTAATTGATGCCATCACCCACTACTATTCGCATTACAATGCAAATATTCACCGTGGACTCCATACGCTTGCAGACGAGGCCACTGCTGCATTTGAAGCCTCACGCGCTGCAGTGCAAGCATTCATAGGAGCAAAACAGCACGAAGAAATTATTTTCACAAAAGGAACGACTGAAAGCATCAACCTTGTTTCAAATGCCTGGGGAAATGTATTTCTCGAAGCAGGAGATGAAATCATCATCAGCAGCTTGGAACATCATGCAAACATTGTTCCCTGGCAAATGATCGCTGAAAGAAAGGGTGCAGTCATTCGGGTAATCCCGATTGATGCAGATGGAAGGCTTGATATGGAAGCATACAAAAAAATGCTTTCATCCAAGACCAAAATGGTATCAGTTGTACATGCATCCAACGCGTTGGGTGTTATCAATCCAATTGAACAGATCATTCAACTCGCTCATCAGCATGGTGCACTCGCATTGGTTGATGGGGCGCAATCGGCAGTCCACCTCGATATCGATGTGCAGTCGTTGGATTGTGATTTTTTTGTTTTTTCTGGACATAAAACATATGGTCCGACTGGTGTTGGAATATTGTATGGCAAGCGGCATATACTTGAATCCATGCAACCCTATCAGGGAGGTGGCGAAATGATCAAAGAGGTAAGTTTTGAGAAGTCAACTTACAACGAGCTCCCTTTCAAGTTTGAAGCAGGTACCCCCAATATTGCTGATGTCATTGCACTTCAATTCGGGATTGATTTCATCAGTAGGATCGGGAAGGCTGCTATTCGTCAACATGAGGCTGAATTGCTTGCATATGCCAGCTCAAAACTGAGATTGGTAGAGGGACTGAAAATCAGGGGAGATGTTGAAGAGAAAGTAAGTGTCGTATCATTTACAATTGAGGGTGTTCACCCGCAAGACCTCGCTATTTTACTCGACAACCAGGGTATTGCAGTCAGAACAGGTCACCATTGTGCACAACCTTTGATGAACTGCCTGGGGGTCGTCGGAACCACAAGAGCATCCTTCGCAGCATACAATACGATCGAAGAAATTGATATATTGATTGAAGCGTTGAACAAATCACTCAAGATGTTGAAATAAATGGAAACATCTCCCTCCATATCAGCAATTGAAAAAGAAATCATAGGTGATTTTTCCATGTTCGAAACATGGGAAGAGAAGTACGAATACATCATTGATTTGGGGAAAAAACTCGCACCCCTCAATGAAACTTTTAAAACAGATGACTATAAAATCAAAGGTTGTCAATCGAGTGTATGGATCAATTCTTTTGAAAAAGATGGCCGTGTCTTTTTTGAGGGCGACAGTGATGCGGTGATTGTTAAAGGACTTGTCAGCCTGATGATCCATGTACTCAGTGGACACACCCCTCAAGAAATCATTGATGCGCCACTTGGATTCATTGATGAAGTTGGATTGAGTTCACATCTCGCACAAACAAGATCAAATGGCTTGCGTGCGATGATCAAGCAGATGAAGTTGGATGCAACTGCATTCAAGCTCAAGGGTTAAATAAATTGGGGGAAGAGACAAGTAGCAAGAGAGAAGGAAATACAGTTGACGGTTGAATGTTAACGGTCAACTGACAACTGTTAACCGTCAACTGTTAACAGATTTATATGATGACAGAAGAACAACTGAAACAAGAAGTAATTGAAAAGATCAAGACAGTTTTTGATCCCGAACTTCCTGTGAATATATGGGAGCTCGGCTTGATCTACGAAGTAAATATTGTTCCAATCAACAATGTTCAGATCATCATGACGTTGACTGCTCCAAGTTGTCCTGCTGCACAAACACTTCCGCATGATGTGGATCAAAAAATCAGAGAGATTGTAGGCATCAACGATGTATTTGTTGAAATTACATGGACACCTGCCTGGACCAAAGATATGATGAGTGAAGAGGCCAAGTTAGAACTGGGATTCATGTAGAGGTCCATTTGGCTTTGATAAATCTCTTTTAAAAAGACTTATTGTGGAGAATAGCGGGTTCGAACCGCTGACCTCTTGCATGCCATGCAAGCGCTCTACCAACTGAGCTAATTCCCCTGGGGAGGCAAATGTAGGCAATCTATCGATTGGAGGCAAGTCCACCCAATGATTATTATCCGTACATTCATCTAACAAAATTTCCAACATGAACAACGAATCAGGTGCACCCAACTTGAATATCAAGTCGATCAAAACCAACTCATTTGATGCCATTGTGATTGGCTCAGGAATGAGTGGTGGATGGGCTGCCAAAGAGTTGTGTGAAAAAGGACTGAAAACATTGGTGATCGAAAGAGGGAAGGATGTGGTTCACCTAAAAGACTACCCCACTGCTACCAAGCATCCGTGGGAATTTCCGCATCACCTGAAAATGCCCCGGAAAGTACTGGATGAAAATCCCGTTGTATCCAGATGCTATGCATTCAGCGAGGCCACAGAACATTTTTTTGTAAAAGATACAGAGCACCCCTACATACAGGAGAAGCCATATGATTGGATTCGCGGTTACCAGGTGGGTGGCAAATCACTTTTATGGGCAAGACAAACCCAGCGTTGGAGTAAATATGATTTTGAGGGACCCGCAAGAGATGGATTTGCGATTGACTGGCCTATCCGTTATGATGATTTAGCCCCATGGTATGCACATGTAGAGAGATTTGCAGGCATCAGTGGAAATTATGACGGACTGGATACATTGCCTGATGGTGAATTTTTGCCAGCATGGGAAATGACCTGTGTTGAATCTGAAATCCAGCAAAAAATTAACAAACATTATAAAGACAGAAAAGTTGTGCAGGGCAGATGTGCGCATCTCACAAAACCCAATCCCATTCATATAGAGCAAGGGAGAACGCAATGTCAGGCAAGAACTCTATGTGAAAGAGGTTGTCCATTTGGTGGATATTATAGCTCAAATTCTTCAACCATCCCATGGGCTGCAAAAACCGGCAACCTCAGTATGCGGACAGATGCTGTTGTACATTCCATCATCTATGATGAAAAACTGGGAAAAGCAAAAGGTGTCAAAATCATTGATGCGCATACAGGCAAGGAAGAAGAATATTATGCAAAAATCATTTTTGTAAATGCGGCTTGTCTCAATACCAATTTGATTTTATTGAATTCAACATCCAATAGATTTTCAAATGGACTTGGAAATGACAGTGGATTGCTTGGCAAATACATTGCTTTTCATAACTACAGAGGCACCGTCAGTGCCGCCTATGATGGTCCGGATGATAAATATTACTACGGAAGAAGGCCAACCCAACCAATGATGCCTAATTTCAGAAATGTACACAAACAGGAAATGGACTTCCTGAGGGGCTATATGGTATTTTATGGATCCAGCAGAGGAAGGGGAACCAGCGAAAACATTGGAGAAGAACTGAAAAACAGTTATTCAGAAGCAGGAGAATGGCGCGTGAGCATGATGATGCAGGGAGAAACCATTCCGAAAGAGAGCAACCATGCAAGACTGAGCAAAGACCAAAAAGACAAGTGGGGCATGCCGCTGTTGATCACTTCCATTGATTACGACGACAATGATATCAAACTGAAAGATGATTTCTTGCAGGTTGCATCAGAAATGCTTGAAGTGGCAGGTTGCACAGATATCAAACAACGAGACAGCAAGCAAGCACCCGGACTGGATATACATGAAATGGGAGGAGTGAGAATGGGGCATGATCCAAAAACGTCTTTGCTAGATAAATGGAATGCCATGCATCATTGCAAAAATGTATTTGTTACAGATGGTGCGAGCATGGTTTCAACCAGCACACAAAATCCATCGCTTACATTCATGGCACTTACTGCCAGAGCAGCAAACCATGCGGTTGAGGAATTGAAAAAAGGAAATCTTTAGAAGCGTCTTGGTCCGCGGTCCTGCTGAAAGCCACCCGGACGTCTATTGAAATTCGAGCTGCCCGTGCCTGGCTGCCTTTCTTCAGCAGCCTTGACCACCAATGGCTTTTTTCCCAGTGAAATATCATTGAGGTTTTCAATGGCATCTTTGGCTTCTTCTTCTATTGGCATCTCAACAAATCCGAATCCCCTGCTCTTGCCGGTCATTTTATCCATCGCGACTTTCGCAGAATCAACTTTTCCAAATTTTTCGAATATCTCTTCCAACTCTGCGTCATCCAAATCATAGGGCAAACCAGCAACGAAAATTTTCATAACGGATTATTTCCTCAAAGGTACTAAGATTTGAAACGCCGAATTGTAATACAATTGTAAAATGCCAAACAATAAATACCTAACTTAGAAGAACAAGCATCCCATGATACACAACATCATTAAAGACAAGGGCACCAGGCTTTTCTTAATACTAGGTGGATTTTTCGTGGCCAATACCCTGATGGCAGAGGTGATTGGCGTTAAACTTTTTTCCCTTGAAAAAACACTTCACCTCGATCCTGCAAATATGACATTGCTGGGTGAAAGCGGACTGGGATTTACGCTCACTGTAGGTGTACTGATATGGCCCGTAGTTTTCATCATGACAGATTTGATCAATGAATATTATGGAGTAAAGGGAGTAAGGTTCCTGTCAATCCTTACAAGCATCATCATCATGTTTGCCTTTCTGGTATTTTATGGTGCAATACATCTTGCGCCAGATAATTATTGGATCGGCTCACAAAAAGAAAATGGGGTACCAGATATGCAGGCAGCATTTGCTCAGGTATTGGGACAAGGGATGAATATCATTTTTGCCTCACTGACTGCATTTCTCGTGGGACAATTGGCAGATGCAACAGTCTTCAAGAAAATCAAACAAATAACAGGAGAAAAGGGAATCTGGATGAGGGCAACCGTATCAACGCTTGTTTCTCAATTGATTGACACGATTTGCGTATCATATATATACCTTTATTTTTCACTGGGATTTTCATTTCCAAGGGTAACAGCCATTGCATTGACTGGATACGTGTATAAGTTTTCCGTTGCGATTCTCTGCACCCCCATTATTTACCTCATTCATCATTTGACTGAGGAATATTTGGGCAAAAGCAAAGCCGCTGAAATGAAAAAGGCTGCCTTGCAGCATTAAGCTGAATTCCTTCCCGCATTGATGATGCCAAATGAACAACGCATGACCAGCTTTTCGTAACTGCCGTGCAATGCAGAAGAAATATTTTTTTCTTCCATCTCCCTCACTTTTGTGATGACGTATTGTTGGATGGTTGCAATGGGCAGTACGATGCGTTCTCTTGTTTGTATAGAAATCTGTTCAATTGGATAGTCAGCCATTAAATCAGATTTTCCGGTAAGCAGTAAAATATACTTTTTCGTGAGTTCAAATTCTTCTTCAATAATTCTCCAGAGTTCACCATACTTAGGATGGTCTGATAAAAATGAAGTGAGCGGGAAAAAACATTTTCGCATGGCCATCTCACAATTATCAATCAAGGTCTTAAAAAATGCAGATCGTACGTACAAGTTTTTCAGATCCTGAAACATTCCTTTCTGCTCCATGATTTTCAGTGCCGTTCCCACACCATAATAACCTGTAACATTTTGTTTCATTTGGCTCCATGCACCAACAAATGGAATGGCTCTTAAATCCTGCAAAGTCAATTTACCAGAAGCTCCCCTTTTGGCCGGACGACTTCCGATATTGGTCTCCGCATAAAATCGAAGCGGACTAGCATGGTAGAGATAGTCAAGAAAATAGGGATGTGATTTCAACGAGGCATAAGATGTAAAAGATTCCTCTGCCAGCAGTTGAAGCAACTCTTGCTCTTGTTGACTAAAAGTACTCAAGCCATCAGAAAATATTTCATTTCCGACTCCGGCATGAATCAATTGTTCAATATTGTATTGTGCAGCTTCTACTGTTCCAAAATTTGAACTCACTGTTTGTCCCTGTACCGTCAATTCAATTTCTTTATTGGCAATATCGCTTCCCATGGAAGCATAAAATTTATGTGTCTTGCCACCGCCTCTGGCAGGGGGGCCTCCTCTTCCATCAAAAAATACAATATCCACCCCATACTTTGCAGAAATAGCAGTCAACTCCCTCTTTGCTTTAAAAATACTGTAGTTGGCCATGAGATACCCTCCATCCTTGGTACCATCACTAAAGCCAAGCATCACGGTCTGTTTCTTTCCTCTTCGCTTTAAATGCTCTTTGTACAATGGAAAAGAATAGAGCGCTTGCATAACCTGTGCAGCATTGTTGAGATCGCCTATTGTTTCAAATAGCGGAATGATATCAACTGAAATTGAATCTCTTTTCCAGCCTCCCAATACAAAAAGGGCAAAGACTTCCAGCAAATCCACTGAGCTGTTGCACTGACTGATGATATAGCGCTCAGCACCAGGTCTCCCGTTTTCTACTTGAATCTGCTGAATGGTTCGGACAGAAGCGAGGGTGTCTTTGACGATGGGACTTGCATTTTCAGGCAAATCAATTGGAGTATCGATGGATGAAAGCCACTGAATTTTGGCATCATCGGTCATTGAATCATAATCGCCTGCCTTCACCAATGTACATATCTCTGATATCACTTTTGCATGCACAGAACTGTCCTGGCGGATATCCAGTGAAGCAAAATACAATCCAAACAAATGAACGCGGTTGATCAATCCATCGACAAGATTCAAAAACAGTCCATTGTGGTTGAATAATATGATTTCACGAATGGAGTGCAGCGTTTCAAGAATTTCCTCCTTGGTTAAATCAGCTACGTGCCCAGGTATGAATATATTACTGTACAACTTACCTTCCAATGCTGTCAGTTTTGCATCAACGCCCTCAAAGGTGAGTCTTCGTTTCAGCTTGCGAACATCCATGTAATAACACTTGATGATACTTCCTCTCAATGCCTTGGCCACTTTTTCTGTTATATCACTCGTAACAAAAGGATTTCCATCACGATCACCACCCGGCCAGAATCCCATGCGAACAACTTTATTTTCTGGATCATACAAGTCAGGGTAATGCCCCGCCAATGTATTGGCAATTCTACCGCTGGCAGGGTAAAAAACATTTTCCAAGTACCATATCAGGCTGACAGCTTCACCATAAGGCGTGGGTTTCTGTTTTTTGAAAAAAGCAGTTTTACCCAACTGCTGCAGATACATGTTGATTTGATTCAGATTGTTTTCTGCAATGGCTTTGGATAGATCATTGATGATACCCAAAACCGAATCAGGATAAAATTGTGTTGGATGGGCAGTCAGTACCAGTCGCACTGAAAAATCTTTTAATTTTTTTTGAAGCTGCATCTGGCGTTTTGTCTGTGCAACTTCTGTTTCCAGGTGCTTTAGGGTACCCAGCCCTTGCATATCATTTATTTTGGAGAAAGCCGCATCTTCCAGTGCATCAAACAACACAACCTGCCTTTCAACATATTGCACAATTCGAAACAGTAAATCCAATTGTTGCTGTTCTGTATTGTATGTTGTATGTCGTGAAAAGAAATCTTCCAGAATTTGGGTTGGATTCATCCGTTTTTTGAATCCATCCTCACAATTTGATTGCAAGAGCGAAAGTAAAATTCCGGTTTTCTCAATGCGGTGAAAAGGCAAAGAGGTAAACAAGCTATTGTAGAGCTGATAACGGAGTCCTACTTCTTTGGTAAACTTTGACAATTCATTAGATGAAAGTCCGCTCATGAGTCAATTTTATTGGGAAAATGAAAACAATCAATCACTAAATTTAAATAAAAATCAACAATTCAGGATTTTTAGTTAAATTTGTAACTCATTCATGAAAACAGTGCCGCATATATTACACCTCTACGGTCTGCAGTCCACTGCAAACACGACTGTTTTCACAACAACCACAACAACCCTTTAGGGGTTGAATATTTCATATTACCATTGGGCTATTTGCTGTTTCTGGAACAGAATCCTATTACAACTTTTACGATCTACTATTGATTCAAATATGAAACTTATCAAAATTGAAGGATATATCCTTTCATCTCCTGAGAAAATTAATCAACTCATTCAATCCATTGCTACAATTGATTCGACAACAATAACCATCATGATTTCAGGTGACGTAAAACTTGAACTTGCATTCAATGACCTCGCTAAAAAATCAATCGATGTTTCATTTCAATTTTCAGACGAGACAAGCATTGTTGAAAAAAATACATTGAATCTTGTAAGGGAACTGCTTCCCATTGCATCACAAAGTGCTGTCCTCAGTTTTGTGAAACAACGTTTCAATGATTTGGAAGATCTCTGTAAAGGCATACAGCTCTTGAGTGAAGCACCTTCCAAAACGCTTGAAGAGGTGAGTAAACTTCCCGCAGTAATACTTTCCTATATTTTCTATGCAGCCTTAAGTAATAAGCGTGATGATGTCTCTTTCGAGGGAATTGGGAACAAGCAGCCAATACATATTCTACCTGCCATTTTACCAACAAATAAACATTCCCAGTTCAAAAGCAGATCAAATAGTGACATGGCATCTGCCTATTATGCCATCCATCATGCATATACTTCTATTAGTTTCTGGAAAAACAAGGAAATCTATTACACCGCAGACCCGTTGATAGTGAAAAATGCAAAGCCTATTCATCATTTAAGTTATGAAGAGGCCATTGAACTGCTAAACTATGATCAACAATTGATTGATCCCATTGCACTTGAAATGCTGATCCATCACGAATTAGAAGTGGAAGTCGTTCACACTGAAAAAACCAACTCAACGACACTGATCAAAGGAAAATCAACTTCAAATAATGAGATTGTTTCTGGAATTTCTTCCATTGATGAAATATCATTGATCAATATTGAAGGAAGTGGAATGATGGGAGTGCCTGGATTTGCAAAAAGAGTTTTTACAACCTTATTTGATGCAGGCATCAATATTATTTTGATCTCACAAGGCGCCTCAGAACACTCGATATGCATTGGAGTAAAATCCAATTCCGCTGCAAATGCCAGGAATAAATTAGAAGAAAATTTTGCAGATGAAATTGCAAAAAATCATATAAATCCTGTTCAATTGGTCGATCAAACTTCCATCATTGCCCTGGTTGGAGGAAACATGAAGAGGCATTCAGGGATCAGTGGTAAAATGTTCAATGCATTGGGTAAGAATGGAATCAATGTAATGGCCATCGCACAAGGCGCGAATGAAAAGAACATATCTGCAGTCATCAAAACTTCAGATAAACACAAGGCATTGAATGTTTTACATGAAGTATTTTTTGAATATACCAAGAAAGAGATCAATGCTTTTGTTATTGGAACAGGCAATGTTGGTAAAAAACTGATCAATCAGATTCAACAGCAGTACACGCATATTTCAACCGCCCAGAACATCAATTTAAATATAGCTGGATTATGCAACAGCAGAAATATGATTATCCAACCAGAGGGAATCAATCTTGCATCTTGGGAAGCATCGTTGAATTCGGGGGAAAAAGCATATGTAAACGAATTCTCAAAAAGAATGATTGCATTGAATCTCAGAAACTCTGTATTGATAGATATGACTGCCAATGAACATGTGCCAGATGTTTATACAGATGTCCTGAAAAAGTCAATGTCAATTGTTGCCTGCAATAAAGTAGCAGCATCTGATTCTTTTAATAGGTACTCCCATTTGAAGCAGTTGGCATTGGAATACAATTGTAAGTTTCTGTTTGAAACCAATGTGGGTGCTGCCTTACCGGTAATAGGAACATTGAATGATATTATTAAGAGCGGAGACTTGATACATAAAATTCAAGCAGTACTTAGTGGGACCCTCAACTATGTATTCAACAACTATGACGGTCAAAAACCATTTGCAGAGGTGGTGAGAGATGCACAACAAGAGGGCTACACTGAACCCGATCCTCGACTTGACTTGAGTGGCAAAGATGTCATGCGAAAAATCATGATCCTGGCAAGAGAGGCTGGCTTTCCATTGGAGATGCGTGATATCAAATGCCATTCTTTCCTCCCTGAACCTTGTATGCAGGGAAGCGTTGATGATTTCTTTGATAAAATGAAGCAGTATGAAGATCATTTTCAATCACTGCTCAAGAATGCACAAGCAGAAAACGGCAAATTGAAATTTGTTGCAACACTTGAAAACGGGAAAGCATCGGTAGGACTAGCGAATATCAAATCCGATAATGAAATGTATCATCTGTATGGGAAAGACAACATTGTTTTATTTTTTACGGAACGATACAAGGATCAGCCGCTTGTCATCAAAGGAGCGGGTGCAGGTGCTGAAGTGACTGCCAGTGGGGTATTTGCAGATATTTTAAGAACCATCAACTGATACCATGAGCAATACAATTCGAATAAAATCACCTGCAACCATTGCCAATTTGGTATGTGGTTTTGATATACTTGGACTCGCAGTTGAAGAGCCATTTGACCTCATGACAATTGAACCGAGCGAGCGACCTGGTCTCGAAATCATACATCTTGATGATTACCAGCTTTCAACCGTACCCGAAGAAAATGTTGCTGGAGGAGCATTGTTGGCCATGTTGGAGGACGTGAAAGATGCTCCAGGAATAAAATTAACAATTGATAAAAAAATAAAACCTGGAAGTGGATTAGGGTCCAGTGCAGCGAGTGCTGCAGGGGCCGTATTTGCTGCAAGCAAAATTATTCAGCAGCAATTCACCCAAGAGGATCTTATCCGCTATGCCATGTTTGGTGAAAAAGTTGCAAGCGGTGTTAAACATGCAGACAATATTACTCCCTGCCTGATGGGCGGCATAACATTGATCAGATCGATTATGCCACTGGATATCATACCATTGAATAGTCCGGATTTGCACATAACAATTGTTCATCCGCAAATTGAAGTCAAGACATCTGATGCAAGACATATTTTAAAAAAAGAGGTTCAGTTGAAACAAGCGATAAGACAATGGGGTAATATCGCGGGACTTGTTGCGGGATTTATGAAAGGCGATTATGCATTAATTGGTCGCTCTCTGGAAGACGGGATCATTGAACCCGTTCGAAGCATCCTGATACCGGGATTTGATCAAGTAAAATCACGCTCTAAAGAGGCTGGTGCATTGGGAGGAGGCATTTCAGGCAGTGGGCCATCTGTTTTCATGCTCAGCAAAGATGATGCTACTGCAAGAGCAGTTGAACATGTAATGAAAGATGTTTATATCAAAATTGGAATTGACTTTAAGACATATGTAACCAAATTGAACAGACAGGGAATAAAAATCATTGAATAATTCATGAAATATTATAGTATCAACAACAGGTCAGCCTTGGTTGATTTTAAACATGCGACGATTGAGGGGCAAGCAGCAGACAAGGGGTTGTATTTCCCTACTGAAATTCCCAAATGGAATAAATCATTTCTGAAGGAATTGAAAGACCTGAGCAAGCTTCAAATTGGATTTGAAATCATGAAACCCTATGTTGGTGGGTCAATACCCGAAGATCAACTTTGGAAAATCATGGAAGAAACAATTTCATTCGACTTTCCACTGAAACAAATCACCCAAAACATCTTTATCCTCGAGCTCTTCCATGGACCCACACTGGCATTCAAAGATTTAGGTGCACGATTTCTAAGTAGATGCCTAGGCTATTTCGCAAAATCGATAGGCAGTAAAATCACAGTACTGGTTGCAACAAGTGGAGATACCGGAGGTGCAGTTGCTGATGCCTTTTACAAAGTAGAAGGTACAGAAGTGATCATCCTCTACCCTTCTGGAAAAGTAAGCAACGTTCAAGAGAAGCAGCTTACAACAATGGGAGACAATATTCATGCACTTGAGGTAGAGGGTGACTTTGATGCTTGCCAACAGATCGTCAAAACTGCATTTGCCGACCCTGAACTGAAAGAGAAACTGTTTATCACCTCTGCCAATTCCATCAATATTTCCAGGTGGCTTTCTCAACAGATTTACTACGCCATAGGACAGTCACAATGGACCTATGATGAGGCCCCTGTTGTCTCTGTACCAAGTGGAAATTTTGGAAATATATGTGCTGGATTGGTAGCGCAAAAATCAGGACTCGAAATCAAACATTTTATAGCTGCTTGTAATGTGAACGATGTCTTTACAAGATATTTGGCAACAGGCAATTATAATCCAACTTCCACTCAAGCAACTGTATCCAATGCAATGGACGTAGGCAATCCTAGTAATTTTGTCAGAATCACAGAATTATATAATCATAAAATAGATGAAGTAAAAAAACATGTCAGCAGTGATTCTTTCAGTGACGCTGCTACAGAGGGAGCCATCAAAAAGATTTTCGATACATGTCATTACATACTTGATCCTCATGCCGCAGTTTCGTATCTGGCTTTGGAAAAGTATATTGATCAACATCCAGGAAACAAGGGAATTCTATTAGGAACAGCGCACCCTGTGAAGTTCCCTTCTGTGGTTGAGAGGATAATACAACAAGAGGTTCCCATACCTGGTCAAGTAGAAAATGTGATAAAAAAAGATAAAAACGCTATGCTTGTTGCACCTAATTTTGCTCTTATCAAAGCGCTTATCCTTCAAATCGTAAAATAATATGGCCAATATCAGAGTCATAAAAAAAGAAGACAATGCGCAAATAGCCTACATCATCAGAAGTTGTTTGGAAGAATTCAATGCCAACAAATGTGGTACTGTATACTTCGACGAATCCACCGATCACTTGTATGAATTGTTTCAAACTCCCCAATCGATTTACTTTATAGCTGAGGTAAATGGAAAAATTGTAGGTGGAGGTGGGATTTTTCCCAGCAAGGGACTTCCATCAGACACCTGTGAATTGGTCAAAATGTATTTATTGCCGGAAGCAAGAGGCACCGGATTGGGCGCTTCCATCATCAATAAATCAATTGAATTTGCCCGGGAGCAGGGTTTCAAGAGAATCTATCTCGAATCCATGCCTGAACTCAAAAGAGCCATCAGTGTGTATGAAAAATTTGGATTTGAATACATCCATGAACCGATCGGCGACACAGGTCACCATGGATGTGATGTATGGATGACTAAAAATATTTGATCAAGTCACTTTGATAACTTCATAGATCGGACTGAACAGATAAACCCTCCCTGTATCTATTTCAACCGCTTTGATGCGTTTTCTGATTTGTTCTTCACGCCTGAATTGACGACCATTTATTGTTTGGAATATTTCTCCTCTTTGAATTTGCTCCACCAACAGATGGCCTTCTTTGACCTTGTCATAATTTCTTAGCACACGCATCAGTGCATCATCTGCACAGGAGCTTGCAGCTGGACTTTTCAGTGAAGCAGAGAGTTGTAGCTTGATATCTGATGGGAAAACATCACACTGAAGAAAATGCTTCAACAACTCAGCAAATTGAATCTTCCACTCTTTTCCATGCGATTGTACACGATGTCCATATTTTTCAAATGTTATCAGATGTGCCAATTCATGCAAGAGGGTGATCAAAAATGCATATGGATTGAGATTGCCATTGACTGATATGCGGTGGGTTTTACCAGGTATTGCATTTCGATAGTCACCCAACACAGTGGTGCGTGATCCTGTAATGGTGAGATGCACTTTGTAGTGCAATAAAAAAGGCTCAACCATTTGAAAAGTGCCAGATGGCAGAAAATCGGACAATGCAGATATTTCAACTTCTTTTTTTGACATATCAGTCCTTTCGAAACAATGTCATAAGTCCCCTTACCTCCAAAAACATGTAAACCAAATAGATGAAAAGACAACCTATGATTCCATTTGAATTCATCTGCTTACCAGCCCATTTGGAATACACAACCACAATGAGAACAGACAATACCATTTTAATAAGAAAAGATCCATACACCGAAGAAGTAAACTGTACAGTTGATTTGGACTTTGCACCTGTTGACATAAACCAATAAGACACCAGTGTAAGAATGTATATATAGGCATTGCCGATCAGTAAAATATTGGGGTCGGTTTCAATGGAGATAAATGGGCGATAAAAAATCACAGTAAAAATATTCACGAGTAAAAATAACCATGTGATTGGACGCAAGGGTTGGGGTATCATCTACTTTCGGTTTGTGTCAATTATTAGTTTTACAAGAATAGAAACAATCATCAACAAAGGCAGCACCCAGATCAATACAGATGTTGTGAAACCAAACCATTGATCCAGTTTCCACCCCAATGCCAACATGATTGCAATGGATGCGAATATTTGTCCTCCTAAAGACAGGTACTTCACCCATGATTGATCTTTGTGTGGCTCTTTTTCCAAGAAAATAAATTTAATCAGGTGTTTGCTCAAGATTGGGAATGGAAATAACAGCTGTATCTAAATTCATCTCAGCTTTCCCTGAAATGATGTTTCGAACATTTTCCCAATACAGCTCACGGTTCTTAATATATGTTTCGAGAGAATCTGTCTTTATTTTAAGGTTTGTAAGTTCCTTGCGCTCAGCTTGGCTACCATAGCCAGGTATATAAAATTTCAATGGTGTAAAGCTGATCAGCGCCGTTGTGAGTCCAACGAGCAAAACAAAAACAAAACAAGAAAGCACGTACACACTCAAACGTGTCAGCTTGAAAGTCACGACCTCCTCATAGGTATGATCATTCATGATGATCAACCTGTAACGGTTGGTCAAACGTTTGAATGTACTCTGTTTTATTTCATTTTCTGCCATTCAACAATTTTAACTTAAACCAGGCCTAAAGTTACTGCTAATTCCCCAATAGCATACTTTTCTATTCAATGCATAAATCTTAGTTTTACCCATCCGATGCTGAATTTCAAAAAAAGATGGAACCTATGGCCTTGCGCACTCCTGCTCCTTTTTGGCATGGTGTCAGTCAATGTATTGCAAGCACAGGTAAACATCACTTTTGATTTAAAAAAACCCAAGAATTACGAAAACAGAAAGCTTCCCTCTGAGCTTACACCCGATAAAAAAATTGGGCCCATCAAAAGACTCAAGGAGAATACTTTTTCACACTATAATTTTTATTTTAATTCAAATCAAAAAATTCAAAAGATCATTGCTACGGCAAAACAGGCTCACAAGGATACCTTCAATACTCTTTTGTCGTTTTTCAATTATGACCTCAATACAACAGCTCAGCAACAGCAAGAACTGGATTCTGTTGTTATCAAGGTAAACAATGGTGTCTTGTTGCATGATTTGCGAAACGACTGGGTCGATGATTTGTATTTTTTAATGGGACAATCATACTTCTTTCAAAAAAAGTTCGATTCTGCCTACGATGTCTTTCAATATATCAATTATAATTTTCAACCCAAGGATAAATCAGAGAGGGGATTTGAAAAAACCATTGGCTCCAATATCAACAACAGCGGCAATGTCTATACCATCTCATCAAAGGAGTCTAGCATGGGTGGACACAAGCCCATCAGAAATGAAACTTTGCTGTGGATCATCAGAACGTTGATGGAACAGGACAATGATGATGATGCAAGGGGAATGATTGAAACGCTGGTCAGAGATATTGATTTCCCCAAAAGGCTCCAACCTTTTCTTTTTGAATTAAAATCATACTGGTTCTACAAAATACAGCAGTATGATTCATCAGCCAGATTCATGGAAATGGCTTTACCTGTTTGTGTCAATAAACAGGAGAAAGCCCGGATGTATTTTTTGATTGCCCAATTGTATGCGAAAGCCAGTAACCGGGAAGCCGCCAATGAATCATTTGAAAAATCAGTTGCACTGACAACTGATCCAGTGATGGCTGCCTACGCTAAAATTTATCAGATCAGCCTGGCGTCTGACAAAAAAGACAAGAATGAAAAAATCGAAGAAGATGTCAAAGCCCTTGTGAAATTGGCTAGCAGGGAGAAATACATATCTTACAGACCCATCATTTTTGCTGCAGCCTCGGAAATGGAGCTTTCGAGGGACAGTGTAAACAAGGCCATTCAGCTACTTGAATCAAGCAATAAATACAATACAAATGATCAGGACCTGAAACTAAAAAACAACCTGACCATTGCTATCCTTGCATTTGCGAATAAAAAATATGAGCTGTCAAAAAAATATTTTGACAGTACTTCAAATACACAACCGGGATTTACAAAAGAAATAGAGCTGAAAAAATCAATTGTTACAGATCTCGCAAACGCACTTTCGATCATAGAAAAAGAAGATAGCTTGCAGATGGTTGCCGCAATGCCTGAAAAACAACGCGATATATACATCAAAGATTTGCTGAAAAAACTGCGCAAGGAAGAAGGATTGAAGATTGATAACAGCAATGCAGGAATGACATCAAGAAAAAACAATTTGCTTGAAGATCAGGGAGCAGATCTTTTTCAAACACAGGATAAGTCTGGTGAATGGTATTTCAACAACCCTACACTCAAATCCCAGGGAAGCATAGCATTCAAAAACAAATGGGGCAACAGAAGCAATGAAGACAATTGGAGGAGAAGCAATGCCGGAAAAGCATTGACGGGAATAAAAAAACAAACCAGTCCGGACAATCCTTCCAAAGATGACCAAGATGATAAAACCAATACCCAAGAAATCAATATTGAATTCCTGGTAAATAATTTGCCAACTACCCCAGATAAACTGATTGAATCCAATGCAAAAAAAGCAGGTGGCATAAAAATATTGAGTGCCCTTTACAAAGACAAACTAGGAGACTACAAAGAATCCATCCTCTGGAATAAACAGCTGTTGAACATCGAAACAGATTCAGCAAGTTTGATACAAGCCTATTTTGATCTGGCATTCTGTTATAAACAACTTGATAGTACGGAACAGGCAAATTTTTATTCTTCGTTGCTGAAAAAATTTTCACCAGATGGCCCGTTGACCAAGATGCTGCTGAATCCAACCAAAACTGAAAAGCAGGATAAAACAAAAACAATAGCAGTTGAGAAAGCATACAATGAGATCTACAATCAATTCATCAGTGGTGAGTTTAGCAAAGCATTGACAAATAAAAAACAGGCTGACTCTCTATATGGCGAGAGCTATTGGACTCCTCAGCTATTGTATATTGAGGCGGTGTATTATATCAAAGAGCGAAAGGACAGCATCGCAATTGCAATACTTTCCAATATTGAAAAAATCGCTCCAAACTCACCCCTTGCCTCCAAATCAGTTGTGTTGAGAGAAGTGCTTAAAAACAGAGATTCCATAGAAGCGCAACTGAAGACGATGAAGGTAACCAGAGTGAAAGATGATGAATTGGAAGTTGTTGACACCAGACCTGCCATTGCTCCGAAAAGGATGATCCGCGATGACAACAATTTGCTCAAAGTAGATTCTTCAAAACTGGTAAAAGCTGCAGAACAAAAACCCATTATTCCATCTGCCTACCAATTTGACCCCAAAGAACCATATGGAGTGATCATGCTGATGAACGGGGTTGACATTGTGTATGTAAATGAATCAAAGAGAGCATTGGCCAGGTATCATACTGAGAAATATTTTTCAAAATCATTTTCAATCCGAAATGACAAAATCGGTGAAACACCTTATATCCTGATCAGCCTCTTCGCGGATGCTGCAGAAGCAATCAGTTATGTGAAGAAAATGAAATCCGTTTCAACCAAAGAAGTTTTTCCTTGGTTGCCTGCCGACAAATACAGCTTCTATATTGTATCACCAGGAAACCTGAAGAAGATGCTGGAGGACAAAGAAACCATGAAATATATTGAGTTCTTGAAAGCACAGTTACCGGGAAAATTTTAGGCAATTGTTTTAAAAAAATCCCTCATCTTTTGATTAGCTTTACTGCATGGCGCTGAATGAGAAAAAATCAACTGAACCTTCTAGGGCTGTCAGCATTTTCTGGAAAATATTTTTGTATGCATGGGGTTCAATTTTCTTATTTATTTTTCTGATTTATGTAGGACTTTTCGGAAAGCTTCCTTCCATTGAGGAACTTGAAAATCCATCACTCATGTCATCTTCCGAAATTTATGCGGATGACGGAACCCTGATGGGTAAATTTTACCTGAAAGACAGAATCAATGTCAAATACCAGGACATCTCCCCTTTTGTCATTCGTGCACTGATAGCAACTGAAGACGAACGTTTCTATGATCATTCCGGCATCGACATCAAAAGTCTGGTGAGGGCCATTGTATTTCTTGGAAGAGAGGGAGGTGCGAGCACCATTACACAACAAACTGCAAAAGCCCTGCTCGGTCAACAAAGTCGCAAGAGCGTTACCCGTGTAATTGAAAAATTGAAAGAGTGGATAGTAGCCATCCGTTTGGAAAAGAATTTCACCAAAGAGGAAATCATTACGCTTTATCTGAACATGGTCAATTATGGTGAAGAGACATATGGAATTCGCAATGCAGCTAAGACCTATTTTCAAAAAGAACCCGGACAATTAGCGGTTGAAGAAGCGGCTGTACTGGTTGGAGTCCTCAAGGGATCAACCAGGTACAATCCACGCAGAAATCCCAAAGCAGCCATGTCCCGTCGCAATACTGTGCTGGATCAAATGGTCAGAAATGATTTCCTGACAAAGGACGAAGCCAAATCGCTGAAAATGGCACCCATCCAGTTGAAGTATTTGAAGATGGATGAAAATTCAGGCATTGCACCCTACTTCCGCGAAATGCTCAGAGATGATCTCAAAGAATGGTGCAAGCAAAATGAGAATCCAAAAACAGGTGAGCCGTATGATCTGTACCGTGATGGACTCAAAATTTTTACTACCATCAATCCAAAAATGCAAGAATATGCTGAAATAGCCGTGTACAGGCACATGCAAAATCTTCAGAAAGTATTCAGCAATCAGTACAATATAAAAGACGGATCTGTTTGGAAGTCAAAAGAAGGAAAGGCAGTATTGGATGCAGCCATCAAACAAACCGACAGATGGAAAAACTTAAAAGAAGAGGGAATTGAGGAAGAAGAAATCAGAAAAATATTTACAGAGCCTGTCAACATGAAAGTATTTTCATGGAATGAGAAGAGAGAGAAAGACACCATGATGTCTCCTATCGACTCTATTCGCTACCATAAACAAATCATGCAAATTGGTTTGCTATCCGTTGATCCTCTGACAGGAGAAGTCAAGGCATGGGTAGGGGGAAGCAACTTCAAGCGGTTCAAATTTGACCATGTAAACATCAAAACAAAACGACAGGTCGGCTCCACCTTTAAACCTCTCTTGTATACATTGGGTATAAAAAGCGGTTTTAAACCGGAAACAGAATTACCAAACGGACCCATTGACATGGGCGGGAAAATGATAGATGGAACAGGCGGACCCATGGCAGTGTGCCTCGCCTTTTCGAAGAACCCTGGTGCAGTTTATCTCATCAACACGCTTGGCGTGAAGAAAACCATTGAATTTGCAAAAGAGTGTGGCATCGTGAACAACATCCCTCCCTATCCATCGATCGCATTGGGATCTGCAGATTTATCGCTTATTGAAATGGTGCAGGCTTTCAGTATGTTTCCTGGAAGAGGATTCAATGTAAAACCATATTATATCAGCAGAATCGAGGACAGGAATGGCAACGTGCTTGCTTCATTCAGAACCCAAACCAAAGAGGTGATCAGTGAATCAGAAGCATATATCATGACCAAGATGCTGCAGGGTGTGGTTGATTTTGGAACCGGCAGTTCATTGAGATGGGCATATGGAGTGAACAATGAAGTTGCAGGAAAGACTGGTACCACCAATGACAATGCTGACGGATGGTTTATCGGATTCAGTCCGCAACTGCTATCTGGCGTCTGGGTTGGATGCGATGATCCATTTTTAAGAATGCTGTATACAGCAGGTGGATCTCAAATGGCGATGCCTGCCTGGGCGTATTATTACCAACAGGTTTTCAATGATAGGTCACTCAATATTGACCCCAATGCTAGATTCAGTCCGCCGGCCAATATGCAAAATGAAATGCTGTTCAACATCGATTCTTTGAAAAACACAGAAGAAATATTGCCGATTGAAGGTGAAGAAGGTTACAAGCAAGGCGAATTGGTTGAAATTCCGATCAGCTCTGGTAAAGAAAAAGTGGTGACTGAATCACAAAAATTCGAAGATCCTTCAACCGGCAGCGGGACTCCAAAATCGGTTCCGCCTATCCCTGTTGAACAACAAAAGCAGAACAATCCTGTGGATACATCTAAGAATAAAAAAGCAGTCCCCAAAAAAACAAACGGTAAAAACTAATTGAACGAAGCAGCTTTTATTTCTGGCGGTTTTACCACTACCACACTGACCTTGATGATACCGCTGCCAGTATATCCAAGTTTTTTGGCAGCACCTGTTGGCAAATCAATGATGCGGGGATTGCGGTGATGCAAGCGGTCATTGACTCTTACAACAATCGACTTTCCATTTCTTAGGTTGGTAACCTTCACCTTGGTACCTAAGGGAAGTGTATTGTGGGCACATGTCATTTTATGCTGACTAAACACTTCACCACTTGCTGTTTTTCTTCCAACAAATTTATCAGCATAATAGCTGGCAACGCCAACAGCTGAATCAACAACTGGAACTTGTCTGTAGTTTACTTTTTGCTGGGCATGCGTTTGCAAAAAAGATATCAAAATGACGCCAGTCAATGTTGCATGAAATTGTTTTACTGGCATAATAAATGTTTAACTTCATACAAAGCTAGCTGATTAGCACTAAGTGCCGTGTAAAAAAAACAAATTCCTATTTATCAATGCTTTAAACAAGGTTTCAAATAAGTGAAAAAATACATTTCGATACTTGTTCTTTTTCTGTTGTCCTGCAATGCGTCCTGGTCACAAGAAGATCAATTGATCGAACTGAAAGAAATAATCCCCTATCTGAGATACGATTTGAAATATGCTTCCAATCAAAATTTTACCGGCAAAAGGGTCTACCCAAAAAATACCCAATCTTCATATCTCGTCAAGGAAGCAGCTCAATCACTCAAAAATATCGCGAAAGAATTGGAGGCTAAAAACCTTGGACTGCTGATTTGGGATGCCTACAGGCCATACAGGGCAACAGTCAAATTCTGGAAAATGATACACGATGAAAGATATGTTGCGAATCCTGCAAAAGGCAGCGGTCACAATCGGGGCATTGCAGTAGATCTTACTCTTTATGAAATAAGCACGGGTGAATTGCTTGAAATGCCCACGGGATTTGATAATTTTAGTGATACAGCCCACCATGATTTTATGTTGTTGGCTGAAAAGAAAATCATGAATCGACAACTGCTGAAAAATACCATGGAAAAACACGGTTTCAAGTCACTTGAAACAGAATGGTGGCATTATGCGTGGCCCAATGATCGAAATTACCCTATCATGAATATTTCATTCAAAAGACTCAATAAATAAGTGATGATGTTACTGCATAAAAATATCATCGTTGCAGGCGGCTCCAGTGGAATCGGATTGGCTGCTGTAAAATTTATCATTGCACAAGGCGCCAATGTAATTGCAATCGGGAAAAACAACGAAGGAGATCTACCACATGCGCATGATCAACTGCAGTGGGTATTTGGAGATCTGAGAAAAGAAGATACTATTCAACAGGCAATCAAGATCTGCATTGATCATTACAAAAAGGTGGACGGATTGTTGCATGTTGCAGGTGGAAGCGGAAGAACATTTGGTGACGGCCCATTGCATGAGCTGACCGAAGAAGGCTGGGAAAAAACCATCCAGCTCAATGCAACTACTGTGATGTTTACCAACAGAGCAGTCATCAACGTCATGTTGCATCAAAAACTACCCGGATCGATCGTGAATATTACATCCGTGCTGGCATCACATCCATCCCCTCATTTTTTTTCAACCCATGCCTATGCAGCTTCCAAAGCAGCCATTATTGGTTTGTCAAAAAGCGCAGCTGCATTCTATGCTGAAAAAAATATTCGCATCAACGTCCTATCCCCCGGCCTGGTAGATACACCCATGGCAGCAAGAGCAAAGGGAAATGAATCTATCATGGAATTTATCAAAACAAAACAACCTTTGGGTGGAGGCAGAATCAGCCAGCCTGATGATTTGGTGGGAATGGCAGCATTGCTGCTTTCTGATCAATCATCCTTCATCACCGGACAAGAAATAACCATTGACGGCGGCTGGTCCATCAGCGACGGCCAATTTAAATAATAATCGATGCAAGCAATAGGAATTGATCTGGGTGGGACAAGAATCAAAGGAGTTTTGATCAACAGCAATGGAAGCATCCTTCAGGAACTTGTAACGGAAACATTGTTATCAGATGAAATCTGGAAACAGGATGTGCAAGAGCTTTTTAAAACCCTTGCCGGGTCGGCCACTGAAGAATATGTTGTTGGATTGAGCGCTCCTGGAATTCCCAATCAACAAAATACTGCCATTGAATTTCTTCCCAACAGACTGGAGGGAATTGAGGGATTCGTTTGGAAGGACGTGCTCGGTGCTGATACTTACGTGATGAATGATGCCATTGCAGCACTATCTGCTGAAGCATCCTTTGGATCTGCGAGCAATTGTGAAAACGCCGTATTGATTACGATTGGCACTGGCGTCGGTGGAGCTATACTGATTGATAAAAAAATATATCAGGGTGCATTTCAGAAAGCCGGACATATCGGACATATGTCGGTTGATATGGAAGGGGATCCTGATATATGCGGAATGCCAGGCAGTTTGGAGGAAGCAATCGGTAATTACTCGATTGCAAAAAGAAGCAATGGAAAATTCAATGATACACTGGCTGTCATAGAAGCCATGCGTGAAAATGACCCAAGCGCTAAAGCCATTTGGCAGAAATCCATCAAAGCACTTGCCGTCAGCATTTCCTCCATCAGCAATATTTTATCACCTGAAAAAGTTATCCTGGCTGGGGGAATAACAAAAGCTGGTGATCTATTGATGGAGCCTTTGCGTACATTCATGGACTCTTTTGAATGGAGACCAGGTGGCAAAAAGTTAACAATAGAATTGGCAACATTCAGTGATAAAGCAGGCGCCATTGGTGCAGCTGCATTTGCCCTCAATAAAACCAATTAAAATGAACGAGATTCATCAATACATTGAGAAAAGTAAGAAGATTTTAAGTGCTGTCGCTGAACAAGAAACAGCAATGGAAGAAGCAGCAACTCTATTTGCAGCAACAATTCTGTCTGGAAGAATGGTGCATGTATTCGGCTCTGGACACAGTAGAATCATGGTTGAAGAGATGTGGCCCAGATATGGATCTTTTCCAGGATTCAATCCAATCGTAGAGCTGTCACTCACCTTCCACAATTTGGTTGTTGGAGCCAATGGTCAACGACAGGCTATGTTCTTGGAAAATGTCAGTGGACTTGCAGAGAGGATTTTGAGAAATTATCAATTGTCTGACAAAGACAGTGCATTGGTTATATCATCAAGCGGAACCAATATCGTACCGGTTGAAATGGCAGAATTGTTTCAAAAAAATGGAATCAAAGTTGTAAGTATCATTACAAAAGCACATTCCGATGCAAGCAAAAGCAAAAGAAAAGACGGAAAAAAACTATCCGATTTTTCAGATATCATTTTAGATACAGGTGCGCCGGTGGGTGACGCAATGATTCAAATTGAAAATCTTGAAACCCCTGTTTCTCCCGGCTCAACTGTTGGAGGTGTTGTAATCATCAATTCCATCAAAGCTGCAGTTGCATCCAAACTCACAAAAGCAGGACAGCCACCAACTGTTTTATCTGCAGCGAATAAAGTAGGTGAACAAAAAGCAATCGATCTTTTTGAAAAGGCATACGACGAACATGCCAGAAGACTATCCAAACTATATGAATTTTAAATAATACATTATGCAACCGATACCCATCAGAACTACAGTTGTTGGAAGTTATCCCTTCCCAGGCTGGTTGGAATTTTCCACCAATCACTTAACATCCTTTGGTGCAGCAGATATTGAGGAAATGGCGAATGACGCTGTGATTGCAGCAATCCATGATCAGATGCAAGCAGGATTGGATGTGATCACAGATGGCGAACAAACCAGATTTGATTTCAACTTGTCATTTTACGGATTCATCAAAGGAATAGAACCCAACCATACAGAAACAAGGAAATTCGGTCCACCTGCACACGACCAAAGAGGTAAACACAGCATCACAGAAACACTGACTGCACCGAATGGACTCGGAGCGGTGAAGGAATTTGAACGATTGAAAAAGCTAGCTCCAACCGGACCGACCCTCAAATGCAGCCTGCCAGGTCCATATACACTCAGCGGCCGTTTGCTTCCCAATAAAACATATAAAGATAGATGGGAAATCACTTACGCGTTGATGCCCATCATTCAAAACGAATTGAAAGCACTTGTGGAAGCAGGATGCACTGAAATCACGCTGGATGAGCCTTCAATGAGTTGCTATGCATACAAAGAGGATACCAAAATGTTTGTAAAAATCTTCAATGAAACAGTAGCGGGACTGAGCGGTAAATGCAGGCTCTCTACACATCTGTGTTTTGGAAATTTTAAGGGCAGACCAGTCGGATTCAGAAGTCTACAACCTATGTTGCCGGATTTTCTGGATATGAAAGTTGATGAGGTCCATATTGAAATGGCAAACAGAGAATTTGCAGAAGTTGAATTGCTTGCCGCATTTGCAGAAAAAATGGATGTTTCTGTCGGAATCATTGATGTCAAGAATTATTATATCGAATCTGTTGATGATGTAAAACAGAGAATAAAAAAATGTCTTGCCTATGTACCCAAAGACAAACTTTCTGTTGCACCTGACTGCGGCCTGAGCCAGACAGCAAGGTGGGCTTCCAAACAAAAGCTCATCAATATGGTTGAGGGAGCGAGACAAATGCGATAATAGATGATCAGGGCATTTAAAAAAGATGAGGATTTATTGAAGGACATCCAAACAACCAGTCCGAATACCAATGATGTTACATTGTGGTGGCTTGGGCAATCCGGTTATCTGATTCAGTACAAAAACAAAAAGATACTTGTAGATCCATATCTATCCGATTCCCTTACAGTAAAGTACCACGGTACTGATAAACCACATGTAAGAATCAGTGAGAATGTGATTGATCCATCTTTGCTTCCAACCATTGATTTCATTACATCCAGCCATAATCATACCGATCACTTGGATGCAGCCAGCATCCATCCAGTTTTAAAAAACTCACCCAATTGCAAACTGATTATTCCAGAAGCAAACAGAAGATTTGTTACCGACCGATTGAATATAGATTCCAGCTACCACATTGGGCTGAATGCAGGAGAATCATATACCGAGGATGATATCAGCTTTCATGCCATACCTGCCGCTCACAATGAACTGGATAAAAATGAAGATGGAAAATATGTATATCTGGGCTACATCATCCGTATGGGATCTTTTTCCATTTACCACTCTGGTGATACATTGTATTATGATGGCATGGAGCATTGGATCAAACCATTCAATCCCTCCATTGCGCTGCTCCCCATCAATGGCAATGACCCTTCACGAAAAGTAGCGGGAAATTTAAATGCTGCAGAAGCAGTCGCACTTGGAAAAAAATGCAATATACCTGTTGTCATCCCTTGCCATTATGATTTATTTGCTTTCAATACTGCAGATGTAAATGAATTTATTGCTGAAGCACAACAGTCCTCACAAGGATACTGCGTATTGGAACTTGGCGGAAGATTCTCTTCCAACGAAATTTAATAGAGTCTTCTGATCAATTGCTCTCTCATCATCAGATCAACCAATACCATGGCTGTAACTCCTTCCAATACTGGTGGAACGCGCAATGCAATGCACAAATCATGTCTTCCTCTCACTGCGAAAGACTCCACCTGGTTCGATTCCCAATTCAATGTTTGTTGCTCTTGCGGTGTTGATGATGTAGGTTTGATGGCGATCTTGAATTGCAATTCATTTCCATTGGTGATACCACCTACAACACCCCCTGCATGATTGGTTGCAGTCTTCCCTGCAGCATCTATGATTGCATCATTGTGTGAAGAGCCAAACATATTGGCAGCCTCAAAACCAGTGCCAAATTCTATGCCGCGAACAGCAGGAATAGAGAAAACAGCGTGTGATATCAAAGACTCAACAGAATCAAAAAATGGCTCTCCGAGTCCCAGTGGAAGTCCTTTTACTTTACAGGAAACGATCCCGCCAACAGAATCTTTCGCATCAATTCCTTTCTGAAGTCCTTTATCCAGGTCAGTCTCGCCGGTAATTGAAATTACTTTTGCGACAACTTCGATATTTTTCAGTATTTTTTTTGCAACAACACCTGCAGCCACCAAACAAAGTGTCAATCGTCCGCTGAAATGCCCACCACCCCTGTAATCCTCAAAACCTCCATACTTTTTATTGGCCACAAAATCTGCATGTCCGGGTCGGGGAACTGCCCGCTGTTTTTCATAATCCCCCGAGCGGGTATTCGTATTTTCAAACAACAGCATCAGTGGTGCTCCCGTAGTCTTACCATTGAACAATCCACTTTTAAAAAGCGGCAAATCTTCTTCTTGTCTGGGTGTAGTCCCTTTTTGCATACCACCCTTTCGCCTTTCGGTATCTTTTACAAAATCTTCCACGGAAAGGGGCATGCCAGCAGGACACCCATCGATTACTACACCAACACTTTCACCATGTGATTCGCCAAATATGGTGACTGTAAATAGTTTTCCAAAATGATTCATAGTCGATAATTATTGTTCAAATTGTAATACTGCTCCCAATGCAATTAAATCATTGTAAAAAGCAGGATATGATTTATTGATTGCCTCTGCATCTTCGATCTGCACAATACCATCCGCTTTGAGTCCAGCGACAGCAGCTGCCATCGCAATACGGTGATCATGGTGTGAATGCACCTTGGCAGATTTGATATGAATGCCTCCATGGATCAACATATCATTATCCACCAGATCAATTTTAATCCCCAATGTACCAAATACTTCTTGTAGAGTCAGTGCCCTGTTACTTTCCTTATGGGTCAGCCTATTTATTCCTTTGATACGGGTGATGCCTTTACAATGTGCAGCCAATGCAACCAGCGGAGGAAATAAATCCGGGCATTCAGTTGCGTCGAATTCAAATGACGTTAAGGAAGCAGGACAAACATTGTATACCCCCTCATGGTATTGAACCTGGGCACCCGCATCTGTGATCGCCTCTAAAATTTTTTTATCTGCTTGTACAGAATCGGCTTGCATTCCTTTTATTTCAATTCGATTGGAAATGGCACCTGCAACAAATAAAAACGCAGCTCCACTCCAATCACCCTCTACCGAGTAGTCAATATCTCCTAGAGTATTTTCATGAATTGTTTCATCAAAATAAAATGAAGCATAATCTTTGACTTGCGGTTCCTTCATACCAAAAGCCCGGATTACACGAAGGGTCATATCGATATAGGGCTTGCTCTTCAAGTCAATAACTTTGATTTCTACATCGACCGGATTACAAGCGGCATAGGCCATGAGGAGTCCGGTCAGGAATTGAGAACTCAAACTACCATCAACAGTAATGTTGGATGGTTGCAGGGGACCTTTTATATGCAGGGGAAGTTTTCCATTGTTTGACTTGATTTCAATACCCAACTGAGGAAATATTTCATCAAAAAAATGCATAGGTCGACTTACCAGCGATCCCACTCCTGAAACAAGAAGCTGTTTTTCACATAATGCAGCAATTGGAGTAAACATCCGTATTCCCAATCCACTTTCCCCACAATTGATTTCATGTTCAGCGGGATTGACGCCTTTGCTCTCAATTATAATCTTATCATGTAAATCTTTGACCTGCGCACCCAGTTTGGAGATGACATCAATTGCAGCCAGGTCATCATTGCTTCTGCCTGGATGATGGATGGTTGTTCGTCCATTGTGCAACAACGCCGCTGCACATGCCCGCTGCATATCACTCTTTGAACGAGGAGCCAATATGCTGCCGCTGATGGTAGATGGATGAACGTATGCGATCATGTTGACTATTTATTTAGCTGTGTATAGGTTGAAACATATTTTTGAAGTTGATTGATCTTCATAGGATGTACCACTCCCTTGCCAATTCTGTCAAGCAGAATGAAATGCATGGTATTGCTTACGCGTTTTTTGTCCATCACCAAAATAGTAAACACCCTATCAGTGTCAAATGATGCAAATGTTGGCAATTTATACTGTCCCAATACCTGAATGATTTCAGATGATTTTTTAAGTCCAAGAATTTTTTCAGATAGCCATGCGGCAAATACCATTCCTAGAGCAACTGCCTGTCCATGTGTCAAATCATACTGTGTTTCCAATGCATGTCCGAGTGTATGTCCGAAATTAAGCAGCCTTCGGTCACCCTTTTCAAACTCATCCTTTTTAACTACCGCCAGCTTTAGGGCAACATTTTTCTCGACAATGTATGCAAGAAGTTTTTTTTCTTTCTTGATCCTACCCAAAGAATGCTTCTTCAGCTCATCGAACATGCGGGCATCAAATATGCAGGCGTGTTTGATGATTTCTGCAAAACCGTTGGACCACTCCATGTCAGGTAGAGTATTTAAAAAACCATAGTCATAAAGCAGAAATGCAGGCTGACGAATGGATCCAACAAGATTTTTGTACGCACCCACATCTACCCCGTTTTTACCTCCGATGGATGCATCTACCATGGCGAGCAATGTAGTTGGAACAAATCCAAATCGAATTCCACGCATGAAAATAGAAGCAACATATCCAGTCAGATCTGTGATCACACCCCCACCTACTCCGATCAAAGTAGTAGATCGATCGGCTTGAAATTCAATCAGCTGATCGATGATTGCATCTGCTGTAAGTTGAATTTTGTATTGCTCACCAGGTTTGAGCGTGATGACATTCCAGTTTTTAAACTTTGACCTGTGCTTTGAAAAAATATTTTCATCTGTCACAATCACTGCATTCTTCTTATCAACCAACTTGGTCAACTGATTGAATGCAGCGTCAAAATACATCTCGACTGTCCCGCTCGATAAAACTTGTTTTTGCTTTTTCATTCAATCAGTCATTCATGATTTTATTCTGCCTGTTGATGCTTTCCATGTGTACTGCGTCCATGTATTTCTGAACAAACTCAGCACTCAAACCCAGTTTAGAACCCTTGTTGGTTGCCTTTTCCAGGATCTCGTTCCAACGGGAGGTTTGAAGGATCGTAACATTGTTGTTCTTTTTGTATTCACCAATTTTTTCTGCAATATTCATACGCTGACCAATCAACTGCATCAGTTCATCATCGATGTGGTTGATTTGTTCACGCAGTTTATCAAGTGCTGCATGAAAGGTGGGAGAAGGAACATCTTCTTTCCTCCATATGATATTGTCAAGGATTTCGGCGAGGACTTCTGGAGTAATCTGTTGTTTTGCATCGCTCCAGGCATTGTCCGGATCAATATGGCTTTCAATCATCAGTCCGTCGAACTCAAGATCTATAGCCTTTTGTGCTGTTGTTTGTAAAATATCTCTTCTTCCGCATATATGGGAAGGATCGTTGATGATAGGCAATTCAGGCATGCGTCTTTTCATTTCGATGGCAAGATGCCACATGGGCGCATTGCGGAATTCCGTATTTCCATATGCAGAGAAACCGCGGTGAATCAAACCAACTTGTTTGATGCCTGCTCTTGAAATTCGCTCAACCGCACCCTGCCACAATTCTAGGTCTGGGTTGATTGGATTTTTGATCAGCACTGGAACATTCACCCCTCGAAGGGCATCTGCAACCTCTTGAACACTGAATGGATTGACAGTGGTTCTTGCGCCAACCCACAAGACATCCACATCAAATGTCAGCGCATCCTCTACTTGCTTTCCGGTTGCCACTTCAACAGTCGTTGGGAGTCCGGTTATTTTTTTTGCCTGCTGTAACCACGGCAATCCCTTTGCACCAATACCTTCAAACATACCGGGTTTTGTACGTGGCTTCCAAATACCCGCACGCAACATATCTACCTTACCTGTTTTGGTGAGCCGCTGTGCAGTTGCCAATACCTGATCTTCGGTTTCTGCACTGCATGGGCCAGAAATAATAAGTGGTCGTTTGTTCCAAGCAGCTAGAACTGCTGATTGTTGTGTTTGCTGAGAAGTTTCCATTGTATAAAATTAATGCTTAATAAAGTGTTTGGTTATTGTATGATTCTTTTGATTTGGTTCGCGTGTAACATCAATTCCTTCAGGTAGTCCCAATTTTCTTTTTCCAAGCAGGATTTGAACTTGCGCAATTGGCTGATATGCTCATTCAACACATCCAGCACATTGTCCTTGTTCTGCATCAAAATAGGTGTCCACATATCTGGATTGCTCTTGGCCAAACGAACTGTACTTTCAAAACCTGCGCTGGCCATCTCAAATATGGCTTTATCCTCTCGTTCTTTTTCAAGGACTGTATTGGCAAGTGCAAATGATGTGATGTGAGAAATATGACTTACATATGCAGCATGCAAATCATGGTCAACCGCATTCATCTCTATGATATGCATATTTAACTTCCGGTACAAATCCTTCACAAAATCCAGCGCATCTGCATCTGTTTTTTCGGTATCACAGAGTATAACAGCTTTGTTTTCAAAAGCACCTTCAACAGCTGCACGGGGTCCGCTGTACTCCGTACCCCACATCGGATGGGTAGCAACAAATCTTCCCCTGTTGGCATGTGCATCGACTGACTTGGCAAGTATATTTTTTGTTGAACCCATGTCGAGTACAACTTGCTGTTTCACTTTATCAAGAACACTGGGCAGGAGTCCAACCAATGCATTCATGGGGACTGTCAGCACAATTACATCTGATGTTGCGATGGCATCATCCAAAGGCAACACTTCATCAACCAAATGCATAGACAATGCATCTGATGCGTGTTCAGGATTTTCATCTACACCAATGATATGTGCAGCAATACCTTTACTTCGGCACTGCATTGCAAGTGAACCTCCCATCAATCCAATACCTACTATTGTTATTTTTTTGATCATCAAATTGTTGATTAATGCATTTTTTGAATTCTTCCTATTGCTTCCTGAAGCAATTCCTTTTTGCTGCAGAGACTTACCCTCACATACGCATCTCCGGCGGTGCCGAATATTCCGCCCGGTGTAATGAAGACCTTGGATTGGTTCAGCAGTGCATCACTCAGAGCATATCCGTTTGCATATGAAGAAGGAATCTTGGCCCAAATAAACATACCCACCTGACTTTTATCATATATACATTCCACAGCATCCAGCAACTTACAGGCAAGCAGTTTTCGTTCTGCATATATTTTATTGACCTCCGCATACCAGGATGCATCTAGTGTCAATGCTTTGGCAGCGGCAAGCTGGACTGGTAAAAACATTCCTGAATCCATGTTGCTTTTGAAACGCATGATATTGTTGACATGCTTTTGAGAAGCCACAATCATTCCCACACGCCATCCGGCCATGTTGTGTGATTTGCTCAAAGAGTTTAGTTCAATCACTGTGTTTTTTTCCTGATCAAGTGATAACAAACTGAATGGATGATCATTCAAAATAAAACTATAAGGATTGTCATGAATGATTACAATATCATGTTCCTTGGCAAATTCAATCAGAGATTGTAAGCGGGTCGCATCAGGCGCCTGACCGGTTGGCATATGAGGATAATTGAGGAAGAGCAGCTTGATCCTGCTGCCATTTGACTGATGAGCATCAAGCAATGTCTTCAGTTCCTCCACAACCGGATGCCAATGGTTCTCTGCCCTCAATTCATATGATAACACTTCACCTCCTGATAGCTTGACAGCAGCGCTGTAGGTTGGATAACCAGGATTGGGAACAAGTGCTGCATCACCCTTGTCGAGATAAGTCATGCATATATGCATGATACCTTCTTTGCTGCCAATCAAAGGAAGCACCTCGGTTTCAGGATCCACAGCAACATCATAGTTGTTTTTATACCATTCTGAGATGGCATGACGAAGCACTGGAGATCCCTTGTAAGATTGGTAGGCATGGTTATGTTGTTTCGCCGCCTCCTGATGCAAGGTCTCAATGACAGTGGGATGAGGAGGGAGATCCGGACTCCCAATTCCCAGGTTGATGACGCTGTGTCCAGCTTTGTTCAATACATCAATCTCCCGCAGTTTTGTTGCGAAATAATATTCACCTATTCCATGCAAGCGACCAGCAACTTCAATCATGATCTAAATATTAAACTTTCCTTTTTTATAGATACCCAATACCCTGATGAATTTTGTAAGTGATTTCATTTTCCCCATGACCGCCCTGAATTGATCAACATGATCAAATTCCAGGTCAGCATGAAAGCCGTAATTGAATCTGCTCCCGGCAATGGGAAATGATTGCAACTTGCTCAGGTTGACTCCTTCTTTTGCGATGACCGTTAACACCCTTGCCAAACTCCCCTGTGCATGATCGGTGTGAAAATTGATCGATGCCTTGTTGGCATCTGTTACCACCTCTTCGTTTTGCTGCAGTATCAGAAATCTGGTATAATTATCTTTTACATCGTGAATGTTGGGAGCAATCATGTGCAGGTCAAATAATTCAGCTGATAAATCACTCGCAATCGCAGCAATGTGTTTGCTTTTGCGCTGATGAATATGTTTTGCGCTGAGAGCAGTATCATCTGATTCTATCAGTTTCCACGGAAATTTTGTCAAATAACCAAGGCATTGTTGCAATGCCATGGGATGCGAGTGCACTTCCTTGATGTCTTGCAATTGAACCCCGGGATTTACAAGCAGGTTTTGATTGATCTGCAGATAAACTTCTCCTGCAACAAACAATGTTGATTTTTGAAGCAGATTATAATTCGGCATGATGCTTCCAGCAATTGAATTTTCAATAGCCATCACACCTCCTCGGGTATTTTTTTTATTGGATACTGCTTTTATCAAATCGATAAAAGTGGCACATGGCAGGATATCTACATTCTTTCCAAAAAATATTCTTGCGGCCACCTGGTGAAAGCTTCCCTCATATCCCTGTATTGCGACAGGCTTTTCTCCTCTTGCCTTGCTGCTTGTTACTAGCCCCTTTGAATTGATCCTTTTCATTCACTTTCATTAAAAAAATATCCCGGCTGTTGACCGGGATCTTTATGTTGAGATAATGTTTCTTTTTTGGTTTCAACAAAGAGCTCCCGGTCTACTTGTAAAGTAGAAATAAAAATAAAAAGAGTACCAGTTGCTTCTTGTTGACATCTAACAAATATAGGTTAATTGAGAAACTAAACAAAAAAGTTAAAATCTTTTTCTAGGGCCCCCGCTGTCTGCATCATTCATGCGAATCTTTCTTCCCTTGAATTTTTTACCATCAATGGATCGCATCATCTGATTGGCAGCACCGCTCTCTATCTCTACCCAGCTGTTCATTTCTTTCATGTCGATTTTACCCAACACGTCTTTGTTGAGATCACTTAAATCCAGAATGAATTGCAAAAAACTTGCTTTGTAAAAACCGTCCTTGGTCCCCAAATTGATAAAGAGCTTTTTGTAACCGCCTCCACTTCCACCAGATGTTCGCAGGCCGGATGCTGAGGATCGCTCTCTTTTTTGGGTGCCACGTTCAGCTTTTCTATCATCTCTCACATTCAAGTCAGCTGCATTTTCATAGTACTGTAAAAAGCGGTCAAATTCTAAGGCCGCAACACGTTGAAGAATTTCTTCTTTCTCCATGTGGGCAAATTTCTCCTTCAGAAGGGGGACATAGGTTTCGTATTCACCGTGGCTGATATCTGCCATGAACATTTTATCAATGAAATGAAAAAATTGTTTTCTGCAAACATCCTTCCCGGATGGAATATCCAGTTTATGAAATTTATTGTTAATGAGCCTTTCAATTTGACGAAGGCGATAAACTTCTCTTTGGGTTACCAATGAAATACAAACGCCGCTGTTACCTGCTCTTCCTGTTCTTCCGCTTCGGTGTGTATAGACTTCCGGATCATCCGGTAATTCATAGTTGATGACATGTGATATGCCTTGCACATCGATACCTCGTGCTGCAACATCCGTTGCAATGAGAAGCTGCAAGCTTTTCTCTCTGAACCGAGCCATCACCTTGTCACGCTGCTGTTGTGTAAGATCGCCATGCAATGCTTCTATGTCATATCCCTCCCTGATCAAAGATTCTGTGATATGTTGTGCGTCTGCCTTTGTTCTGGTAAAAACAATTCCGTACATACCAGGATTGAAGTCAATGATTCTCTTCAAGGTATGATAGCGGTTTACACCTGATGTTACATAAAATTGGTGATCAATATTTACGTTGGCAGCATTAACTTTTCCAATGGTGATCTCAGCAGGTTGCTGCATGAAACGTTTGCTGACCTGGCGCACTTCATTGGGCATGGTTGCACTGAACAACCAAATGCTGTTTCGATTCGGTGTATTGCCCAATATAAATTCAATATCCTCCCTGAATCCCATGTTCAGCATTTCATCTGCCTCGTCCAATACGATATAGGAGATGTTTTGCAGCTGAATGGCATTTCTTTCAATCAAATCAATCAATCTTCCAGGTGTGGCTACCACAATCTGAACACCTTGCTTTAGCTCCCTGATTTGCTGTCCTATGGAAGCACCACCATATACAGCGACTGATCTGATGGATTTTTTGTTTAAGGAAAAATTCGAAATATCCTTGGTAATTTGAACACAAAGTTCACGGGTGGGACAAACCACCAGGGCTTGAGGGCTCCTGACATTTTCATCTACCAACTGCAACAATGGGAGTCCAAATGCAGCCGTTTTGCCGGTCCCGGTAGAGGCCAATCCGACAAAATCCTTTGTACCGCTTAAGAGGATTGGAATAGCTTTTTCTTGTATGGGGGTTGGGTCCACGAACCCAAGTGACTGAATGCTTGATAGTAACGACGCTTCAATTCCTAACGCTTCAAAACTCATGTTTAATTTTTTGCAAAGGTAGTCTTAATAGAGTGAAACAGGACCTTTGCGATATAAAGAACTGATAATCAATAAAATAAAAAAGTCATCCCGTGGAAACGGGACGACTTCAACGATTGCTTGCCATATGAAAAAATCTTAGTGCTTCGTTGTATCAGCAGCAGTTGTGTCAACAGCAGCAGCTGTTGTATCAACAACAGCAGCAGTGTCAGCAGCAACAGCAGTTGTGTCAGCAGCTGGAGTCTCTTGAGAACCGCCGCAAGATGCGAGGGCAACGATAGCGAGGATTGCAAATACCTTTTTCATTCTTTTGGGTTTTTGAAAGTTAAAAAGTTTAAAATTTAGATTTAATACGCAAAGTAAAAGAAAGTAACCCGCTTATAAAAAAGTTTTTTTGTTCTTTTGTGGGTTACAACCCCGAATGAGGGGTATTAATACCAGCAAAGTGGCTATAACTGAACAGGAAAAAGAAGTTTTCAGGTCCATCGGAAACAACAAAAAAGGTGCAATTGAGGCTGTTTACAAGGAAAATTACAGCCTGATTCAGCATTTTATCATCAGCAACAACGGGACGGAAGACGACGCGAGGGATGTTTTTCAGGAAGCCATGATGGTGCTCTATGAAAAATCAAGGTCCCCCGAATTTGAACTGACCTGTCAAATCAGAACCTACCTGTATTCTGTGTGTAGAAGATTGTGGCTCAAGAAATTGCAATATTCCAGACGCATCGAAACACAGGTTGAGAACTATGACAAGGTGGTTGCGGTAGAGGAAGACCTGGAACAGCATGAAAAGCTTACGCAACAGTATCTCACGATGCGCACCGCAATGGGTAAAATCGGAGAGCCTTGCAAAAGCCTGATTGAAGCGTTTTATGTCCACCGAAAGAACATGCATGAGATTGCCAGTTTCTTTGGGTACACAAACGCCGACAACGCAAAGAATCAAAAATACAAGTGCTTGGTGAGGCTCAAAAAACTGTTCTTCGCCCAGTATAAAAACAATTGATACAATTATAAATAACTGATATGGAGCAACTCCACATTGCAGAATTGGTAGAAAAATACTTGAAATCCGAACTCAATCCGGAGGAAAAGGCACAGTTCGAAGAATTGCGCAAATCCAATCCAGAAGTTGATCAAACAGTAGTGGAATACCATTTTTTCTTGGAGGAAATGGAAAGATACGGACAGGTCAGACGATTCAAGTCAAATCTCTACGACACACATCATACACTCCAAGAGAACGCAGATATCAAAGATCTTCAACTGAAAACGGGAGCAAAAATCATCAACCTTTGGAGCAAATACCGCAGGGTTGTTGCAGTGGCTGCATCTATCGCAGGCATCACTGCATTGTTCATCAGCGGCATGGTTTCCCTCTTCTCACCCAATGCCCCTATCAGGGATCTGGAGGAATTGAGGAGAAAAGTGAGCAACTTGGAAAAACAATCAACCAAACAAATTACAGAGTTCAATAAAATCAAAACCAAAATTGAACCTGGTGCCGATGTAAAATTTGGAGGTACGAGTTTTATGGTTGATCCAAACGGTTTCCTGGTTACAAGCGCGCACGTATTAAAAGGAGCTGTGAAAGTCTATGTACAAAATGTAGAGGGAAAGGATTTTCTGGCTGAAGTCGTACACAAAGACTTGGAATCTGATATTGCATTGCTAAAAATAAATGATGCTGATTTTTCTGCCACCACATCCCTCCCTTATGGATTCAGCAGAAAGAAAACAGATCTCTCCGAGCCGGTATTTACCCTGGGATTTCCCAAGGATGAAATTGTTTACAATGAAGGTTACCTGAGTGCTCAAACAGGACTCGAAGGAGATACCATGTCATGCCAAATTACCATCACTGCAAATCCAGGTAACAGCGGTGGACCCGTTTTCAACAAAAATGGTGAAGTAATTGGGATTTTGAATGCGAGACAAGCATCCGCCAAAGGTGTTGTATTTGCTACCAAATCCAAAAATATTTATCGCCTTGTAGAATCTCTCAAGGAAACTGAGAAGGATTTGAATATCCGAATGAAAGAAACATCAGCACTGAAGGGATCCAACAGATCCACTCAAGTGAAAAAAGTGCAAGACCATATTTACATGGTCAAGGTTGTTCTTGGGTAATTTTTGTTAACTGCGCCAAAGTCCTGCCGGATAGGCTCCATCCGCAAGCAAATCATTGATTGCTTTTCTCACTGAAGGTGCATCCTCTTTGTATGTAACTCCAAACCAAATGGCAACTGTTGGTATGATTTCTATTTCTCCGCCCCCATCATGCATGAATTGATCTGCAACAATGGGAATGAAGAATTCTGATTTGGGCTCTTGTCCCCTTTCTTTTAAAAACTGTTCAAAGAGTTTCTCTGTATAACTGAAAATGGATGGATGAAAACACCAGAAATTCATGGAAACAATCGTGTCTGCATCGAGTGTATCAGGGGATAAGCCGTCTTCGCATTTTACAATACCATCTTTGTATGAGATGTTGAGTCGTTCCACAACACTCTGTAAATGACCCTCACTGTCAGTACCACATACACCACGATTCACAGTGCCATGCTTAGACAAAGTTTGCTTCAACTCATATCCGATGATGGAATAATACTTTTCAGTACAGCCGGTTCTGAGAAAATCAGCTGCCTTTTCAAATGAATCTCTTCCGTAAAAATCATCCGCATTGATAACTGCAAAAGGTTCATGGATCACCTCTTTTGCACAAAGTACAGCATGTGCTGTTCCCCAAGGCTTGGTCCTGTCTGCTGGTCTCTGAAATCCCTGTAAATAAGCATCCAAGTCCTGGTATACATATTCCGTCTCCACCCTGCCCTTGAGCTTGGGCTCAAAAATCTCCTTGAATTGATCTGCAAATTCTTCACGAATGATAAAGACAATCTTACCGAATCCCGCTCTGATGGCGTCGTAAATGGAATAATCCATGATGGTTTCACCATCGGGACCAAAAGCCTCAATCTGTTTCATCCCTCCATATCGGGAGGCCATGCCGGCAGCGAGAATCAACAAGGTGGGCTTCATTCGGTTAAATTTGTGCAAAATTATGATGAAAATTCCTAGTGTCAAAAGGAATTAACAAATCATGCGACTGAATCAACACATAGAAATATTGGAGGATATATATACCCGTGACAAATATATCCATCTTTCCATTTTAAGGATCGACAAACTGCATCCCATCATTTCCGGAAACAAATATTTTAAATTGAAATATTTCCTAGAGGAAGCAATTCGAGGAGGAAAAAGTACCATCGCGACTTTCGGCGGATATTACTCCAATCACTTGCACGCAACTGCATATGCATGCAAGGAAAAAGGACTTCAATCGATTGGTTATATCAAGGGACATCAACCAAAAGAATTGAATGATACATTAAAAGATTGTATCAAGTATGGGATGAAGCTTGAATTTATTCCTCATCAACAATTTGATCAATTTCAAAAAACATTGATACGGGATCTTCCTGAAAATATTTTAAAAGTTCCTATGGGAGGATTCGACCCGATGGGCATTGCAGGGGTAAGTGAGATATTGGATATCGATGATATTCATTTGTATGACTATATAGTCGCTGCGGCAGGGACAGGTACGATGGCAGCGGGACTTCTACTGAAATTGAAAAGCAACCAACAATTAATTCTTTTTTCTTCACTGAAAAATGAGGACTCACTTCAGCAGGATATTTTCAATTTGAACAATCAGTTGATCGAAAAAAAAGATCAAGTGAAAATAATATTTGACCTTCAATATGGAGCTTATGGAAAAGCAAACGAATCCCTTTATGAAGGTATGAACTGGTTTTATGATCAGCATGGCATTCCAACCGATTTTGTATACACAGGTAAATTGGTAAATGGATTTTATGAATTGCTCAAAACAGGTTATTTCAAACCTGGATCCAAGATACTGCTCATTCACAGTGGTGGACTGCAAGGCAACAGAAGCATCCAATCTGGTAAACTGAATTTTCAATAATTTTAAATCAAAATTCCACCTGCTGAAAATATTTTTTCAAATACTCTTCCTGATCAGCTGCTTTGCGGTCAATTCTTTTGCTCAAGAGCTCCCAGTTTTTAAGGTAATTGACAGAAACGGCACAACCATTGTCAATTGGACAAAACCGAAAGAGGTATTGACTTTATTGGTGATTCAAAGATCTGCTGATTCTGTCAACGGATTCAAATCAATCGCCTCCATGCCTGATCCCAATACACCGCAGAATGGATATGTAGATAAGGGAAATAAAAACCTTCTTTTTTTCTATCGAATTTTTTACGTTGGCATCAATGGTAAGTATTATTTTACTCCTTCCCAAAAAGCAACTGCTGAGGCACCACCGATAACAAGTACGATCGTTCCAAAAAAAGAGAGCATTTCAATCCCTGTAAAAAAAGAATTGCTTGTCCCTGAAAAACAAACAGCAGAGATAATTAAATCACCTGATTCCGTTGAAATCATCAGCAAAAAGAAACTGATTGAAAGCGCACTTTCCACAATGGAGGATACCATCCAAACTAGGTTCAACATCAGTATCATCACAGAAAAAATCGATCTAGTAAACAATCTGAGTCCCAACCCTTTTCTTTTTGTCAACAAAGAAAACAATCTCATGTTGGTGCTACCCGAAACGAACAAAAGGAAATTTCATTTACATGTATGGAAAGAAGATGGACAAACAATCTTCCACATGAAAAATATCAAAGAATCACAATTGCTGATTGATAAATCAAATTTTATCTACAGCGGATGGTTCAAATACGAAATATCTGAGGCTGACAGGGTCAAGGAGAAGGGGAAATTCCTTATCAATGGTGATTAAACAACCTGACAATCAAATACCTTCTGAAACTGATTGATCAATACTCTTTTCACTTCAGCAACATCTAGCTCTTTCCCAAGTTCTTTTTGCAAGGATGTGACTTGCTTGTCTGCAATACCACATGGAACGATCATGGTAAAATAATCAAGGTTTGTATTCACATTTAATGCGAAGCCATGCATGGTAATCCATCTGCTGCAGCGTACACCCATCGCGCAAATCTTGCGGGCTTTCATTTTGTTGTCAGAATCGATCCACACCCCTGTCTCTCCTTTGCTTCTTTCACCCTTGATCCCATATTCAGCAAGTGTCAAGATGATCACCTCTTCGAGTGATCGTAGATAGCGACCAATATCGCGGTAAAATTTTTCAAGATCTAGGATTGGATAGCCTACAATCTGACCCGGACCGTGGAAGGTGATATCCCCACCCCGATTGGTTTCATAATAAGCAATATTTCTTTTCGCTAGTTCTTCCTTGCTGATCAGCACATGTTCTTCCTTTCCACTTTTGCCCAATGTATATACAGGTGGGTGCTCACAAAAAAGCAGGTGGTGAGTGGTATCTTCAGCAATGTTACCGTTGGCGATCTTCTTTTTGATGTCAGCATTGTGCATGAGCAAATTGTCCTGAAATTTCCAAGCTTCACCATACTCGATTGAACCTAAATCGTTGAGCTGAACCTTTTGATGCATCCTTATTAATTCGTTGGGAAAGGCGTTAACTTTGCAAAAATACAGATTCACTCCCTTGAAAAAAGAAATAGATTCCATAGACGAGGTCAAAGATGATGCTGCTGAAGAGCTGTATGAGAGATTGACCATCCAAGTCGACAAGGGACAAGAACCCCTGAGAATAGATAAATTTATCCTGAACAGGGTCGTAAATACTTCAAGAAATAAAATTCAACAGGCAATAGACAATGGCATGGTACTTGTCAACAACCAAGTCATCAAATCAAATTACAAAGTCAAGCCCTTTGATCAGATCATCTTCTACACAGATACCGATCCGGTGACGTATGAAATCGTTCCTGAGCAGATGGACTTAAACATTGTTTTTGAGGATGATCATGTAATGGTGATCAACAAACCTGCGGGACTCGTGGTGCATCCGGGATCAGGAAATTTCAATGGCACCCTGATCAATGGAGTAGCATGGCATTTGAAACAACAGCAGCCAGACTTAGACGAATCCAAACTTCCCAGATTCGGAATGGTTCATCGCATTGATAAAAACACCAGCGGCTTGATTGTCTTGGCCAAATCAGAATTGGCTGCCATCAAGCTTGCAAAACAATTTTTTGATCATACCGTTGAGAGAAAATACATCGCACTGGTGTGGGGAAATTTTGAAGTTGAAGAAGGAACAATTACAGGACATATAGCACGACACCAACGATTCAGAAAACTTATGGATGTATATCCAGAAGGTGATCACGGCAAAGAAGCCATTACACATTACACTGTGCTAGAAGATTTAAAATATGTAAGCCTTGTTGAATCCAGATTGGAAACAGGGAGAACACATCAGATAAGGGTCCATATGCAACACATCGGTCACCCACTCTTCAATGACGAAACCTACGGTGGAGACGCCATTGTGAAAGGAACAGTTTTCAGTAAGTACAAACAGTTTGTGGAGAACTGTTTTGCCATATGCAATCGACAAGCATTGCATGCCAAGACACTGGGCTTCACACATCCTTTCACAGAAAAAGAAATGAAATTTGACAGTGAGCTGCCAAGCGACATGAAATCAGTCATTGAAAAATGGAGGGGGTACACAAAAAACAATCAATTGTTGGAAAGATCATAAACCGTAGCAGTAAATACCCCGCGTTCGCTCCCCTTTACCATTACGCCCCAGCTACCGTTGTATCGGATGACAGAGGGATACAGCAGTTTTCCAAATTTTGAAATTTCAACGTCCATGGCAACATTGAACTTGTAAACACCTGCACTGTAACTCATTTTATAGTTTCGAGACAACACCTCAAAACTGTCGTAATCAAACCATGTCGTCATTTCATCAATCACAACATTGTCTCTTTTGAAGAAAGAAAGTCCCTCTTTCATTTTGAGCGAGAATACATAGGCCGACTTACCCTTGTAATCTTGTATATCGACCGAGAAATCATACAGTCCTGCGTGTCCTTTGTCAAAAACTTTCACTTTATCGCCCATCAAAGGAATCCCAGGAATGTCCTTTCCGGGATTGAAAAAAAGCATTTTGAGCTGCTCCTTGTTTTTCTCCAAACCTTTTTTCCCTTTGATTGAACGATTCATGTCTTTGATGACATTGGTTTGTCCGCAAATCGTATCCTTCGAAAAAAACAGGGAAGCATACAATTCTGCCGTGTAGTAATTATAATCTCCATCCCGATCATAAAAATCACCGGTAGTTTTTTCCTCCAAAACAGTCGTGACTCGACATCCATTTTTGGCCCATTGTCTGGACTTGCTGTATAAACTCGACTCCACCCTGCCCTTTCGATCCAACATTCTAATATCATTGATAGAGGAAAAATTCAGTACCCTTAAATTCTTGAATGCCTTGTAAAAGGTAGTATCGTCCTCCACCTTGCGGATAAAACCCGGCACATTGGTACCGCTTCTGATCACGATGGGTGATAAAGTAACCTGTTTACCTTCCCAGATAATAGATGTATCCTTGACCTGAGCATATATTATTGAACAAAATTGCAGAGCAAAAACCAGTAGAGTCCCCATTTTACACATGGTTGCAATTTACATCAATAAAATACGATGCAATCAACATGAACAGATGCACAACTGTCTTAATTTAGTACCACAATGATCAACGAGCATACATTCATTTTTCTAGGTGACTCATACACAATCGGTGAATCTGTTGAAATGAATCAAAATTTTCCATTTCAATTGATAAAAAAAATTGAAAGGGCCTCCGGTAAAAAATTTGAACCCACCATCATTGCAAAAACAGGTTGGACAACCGGTGAGTTGATTGAAAACATCAAACTGAAAAACATCAATGATCAATTTGATTTTGCAACACTTCTCATTGGAGTAAACAACCAGTACCGACGCATGGACATTGATATATATAAAAAGGAATTCGAATTTTTATTGCAAAAAGCAATTGCCTATGGAAAGGATGTGTCGCATGTCTTTGTCATCAGCATTCCCGATTGGGGATGTACACCTTTTGCAAAAGATCGTGATCAGCAAAAGATCAGACAAGAGATTGATGCATATAATCAAATCAACAAGGATATTTCATCAAAGTACACCTGCAACTACATCGAAATAACCAGTGGAGGAAGGATCAGGTGCAATGCTGCCAAATTTCTTGCTGATGATGGGCTTCACCCTTCCAGTGCTGAATATGATATCTGGTCTGATGCAATTTTATCAATGCTATTATCGAAAAAGCTGATTTGATCAATGGCCCAATAAAAACTGGCTCATGGCTACTGCATAAGATGATGCTTTTTCGCCAGCTTTGTGAGCAAAATCTTGATCCTTTGAAGCGTAGATGATGTCTCTGCTGACATTTACCAAGATGCCAACATCGCTGTTCATGGCTTTTTTTGAAATCTCTTCTAAGCTGCCGCCCTGAGCTCCTACTCCGGGGACAAGGAAAAAATGATCTGGAACAATCTTTCTAAGATTCAAAAATTCCTCTGGCCTGGTCGCACCGACAACAAACATCAAATTCTCAACGCTGCCCCAGGATGATACTTTTGAAATTACAGTTTCATAAAGTGATTTACCATCCATCATTTTTTGCAGTTCAAAATCAGCTGCACCCGGATTGGATGTGAGTCCCAGCACAATCGCCCATTTGCCATCAAATTGAAGAAAGGGCTTTACGCTGTCTTCACCCATATATGGCGCTATGGTAATGGAATCAAAAGGCAATTGCTGAAAGAAAGCCTTTGCATATTGTGTTGATGTATTTCCGATATCTCCCCTTTTGGCATCTGCAATCTTGAAATGCGTTGATGGAATATAGTTCACCGTTTTTTCCAATGCCATCCAGCCTTTCAACCCCTGAGATTCATAAAAAGCAGTATTGATTTTATAGGCGACACAACTGTTCAGTGTAACATCAATGATGGCTTTGTTGAAAGCAAATAGGGGGTCTTCCTCTTTGAGCAGATGGGAGGGAATCAGGGTGGGATCTGTATCGAGTCCCACGCACAGATAACTCTGCTTATTTCTGATCTGATCAATTAGATACTGCCTGTTCATGGTTTTACTAATTGCTCAAAGGTAATTCATTGGTAATTTCTCTCAATGCATTGAAAAATTGCCATATTTCGGTAAATGAATTGTAAAGAGGAACTGGGGCAAAACGGATGACGTCGGGCTCGCGCCAATCAATCATAAACCCCTTTTCAAACAAGCGGTTGTAAACCTCTTTCCCATTTTGGGGGAATTGCAATGAAATTTGGCATCCACGTTGATGTGGCGTAATTCGTTTGAAAACATTGCTTGAAATGGTGGTCAATAAAAAATCAGTCCATGCGATCATTTTTTGCTGCTTGTTGAGCATATTACTCCATCCAGCCTTTTCAATGATGTTCAATGATGCATGCAGACAGGCAAAGAGCAACATGGGAGAGGTGCTCAATTGCCATGCAGTAGCTGTACCAGAGGAGATAAAATTTTTCTTCATGAGAAAGCGCTCATTCAATTTTACGCCCCACCAACCTTCGAGTCTGTTTATATTTTCCTGATGATGCTTTTCATGTATAAATGCGCCGGCAATGGCACCCGGACCCGCATTGAGATATTTGTATGAACACCAGCATGCAAAATCAATATCCCAGTCATGCAGGTTCATACTGATATTTCCAACAGCATGGGCAAGATCAAATCCAACCAAAGCACCCACTTTTTTTGCTGCAAGTGCAATTGAAGACAAATCAAATAATTGTCCAGTGTAATAATTAACGCCGCTTAAAAAAACCAATGCTATTTCCTCACCATGTTTGTGAATGGCATCGATCACTTGCTCATTGGTGGGTGGTATTCCCTCTTGATCTGGATTGATTTCAACAATGACTTCATCAGGATCCAATCCCATGTGCTTTACAAAAGAGGCTACGGCATACTGATCACTGGGAAATGCTTTTGATTCCATCAATATTTTCTTGCGTTCACCTTTCGGTTGATAAAAACTCACCATCATCAAATGAATGTTGACGGTAAGCTGGTTCATGACTGTAATTTCGTGTGGCTGAGCGCCGGTAATGACTGCAAGTGGGCCCGTTAATTTATCATGATACGCAAGCCAGTTGTCGTTCCCCTTGAAAAAAGATTCTACTCCATCCAGTTGCCATTGCTCCAAAACATGCTGGATAGCCTCCATTGTATTTTTGGGTTGAAGACCCAAGGAATTACCTAAAAAATAGGTTCTTTCACGGTTGTTTTCAACTGGATGCAAGAACGCATCTCTGTAGGAACGCAAAGGATCCTGTTGATCTAAAGCTGTTGCACAATCAAGTGTATTTGAAAATGTTGTCATATCAAATGGTTGGAGTTCTTCCTCCATCAACAGGAATGCTTACGCCATTGACATAGGATGCAGCTGGAGATGCAATGAATGCCGCAACAGCTGCAATCTCAGATGGATCTCCAAAGCGTTTGGCAGGAACAGAACTTTTCATTCTCTCTTCCATATCGCTTTTTGATATCTGTGCACGCTCTGCAAAACTACTTGCAACTGCATCAAGCCTGGTGGTTGAAATAAATCCAGGTAGCAGGCTGTTGACTGTAATGCCATGCACAGCCAATTCGTTGGACATAGACTTTGACCATGAAGCGACTGCAGCCCTGATGGTATTGGATACACCCAGGTTGTCCAATGGCGTTCGAACAGAAGTTGAAATGATATTGATGATGCGTCCCCATGATCGCTGCTTCATTCCAGGAACAACTGCTTGGCTGAGGATTTGATTTGCCACCACATGTTGTTTGAAAGCTGCCTCGAATTTTTCAGGCGCCTCACTGAAGATCAAACCCGCTGCGGGTCCACCGCTATTGTTGATAAGAATATCAATGGGATGTTCTTTGACTATTGATTCAACCAAATTTTTCAATCCATCTGACACAGCAAAATCTATCGCATAGAAATGATGTGACTGTCCGGCTGAAACGTCAAGGTCTTTAGTCGCAGCAGCCAATGCTTCACTGTTTCTTGCCAATAAAATACAGTTCGCCCCCAGCAAAGAAAGTTCTATTGCTATTGCCTTCCCTATTCCCTGTGAAGCTCCGCTGACCAACGCGGTCTTTCCAATTAAAGACAAATTCATTTAAGACTCCTCCATTTCGTTTCTGATGTCATCAGAAACCTTGACCAAAATTTTATCGATCCGATGACCATCCATATCAACTATTTCAAAAGAAAATCCTTTCCATTCGAAATGCTCCCCTGTAACAGGTATATGTTCCAACGAATGGAGAATGAAGCCAGCAAGTGTATCAAATTCATGTTCACCTTCATTCATCCACTCTGCCTTTTCAAACCTGGACAAAAATTCATAGAAAGGAATTTGGGCATCTACCAAGAAGCTGCCGTCTTCCCTTTTCACTACCTCATAGTCAATTTCATCTTGCTGTGGTAAATCACCCACAATGGCTTCCAGTAAATCATTGAGCGTTACGAGTCCGAGCAGCGTACCATATTCATCCACCACAAAGGATGTGTGAATTTTTGTCTGCTTGAATTTTTCTAACAATTGATAAGGGGTGATATTTTCAGGCACGAACAAGGGCGTCTTCATAACCTCTTTGAAGGATACGTCGTCTGGAGTAACATACATGTCTTTGATGGAAACGATGCCTTTGATATGATCGATGGACTTATCACATACTGGATAAACAGAATGTGGTTCTGCAAGAATTTTCTCTCTGATGCTTTTCTCGTTGTCGTTCAACTCAAACCAAATCACATCGCTCCGATGTGTCATCAATGAAGTCAGATTTCTATCGCCCAAATGCATGACACGTTCAATGATTTCCTGTTCCGTTTCTTCAATGGCCCCATGTTCAGTACCCTCACTGATGATTGCCTTGATTTCTTCTTCTGTAACGAGTGAGTCATCTGATCTGATCCTGAATATTTTTAGAATGAATCCCGATGTTCTTGTCAGCAACCACACAAATGGGTGAACTGCCCTTGAGATCAACATCATGGGAGCGGCAACAGTTTTTGCTATGGACTCCGGACTTGCCATGCTCAATCTTTTAGGAACCAGTTCTCCAAAAACAAGAGAAAAGAAGGTGATGATGAGAACAACGATGGCTGTCGCGATTCCATTGCTGTATGCAGCAAACAGGGATATTTGATTGAGATAATTTGCTACATCATCAATCATCTTTTCACCTGAATATATACCCGTAAGAATACCAATGGTGGTGATGCCAATTTGAACCGTTGATAAAAATTTATCTGGGTGCTGTGCGAGGTCCAATGCTTTTTTCGCCTTTTGGTCACCCTTGCCCGCTTGTCCCTCTAACCTGGCCTTGCGGGAGGAGACCAGTGCAATTTCTGCCATGGAGAAAAATCCATTCAAAAAGATCAGAAAAAAAAGAATGATGAGCTCCGTCATGGTTGAGGTTGATGTAAAGATAATGCCTGTTTGGTTATGCTGAAACCAATTCCTCCCAGGAGTATCCCCAGTAAGCCCCCAGCAATGACATCACTGGGATAATGCACACCAACATAGACCTGGGAATAGGAGATGATAGCAGCCCAAACAAACAACAGATAGATCCAATTTGAAATACCTCTGAACGATCTGACAACATAGGCAGCAAAAGCAAAATGATTGAGGGCATGGGAAGAGGTAAAACTTGGATTGGAACCGCAGTATTTTGCAAGAAACCTGATCTGAAATGCCATGTTGGGATCGCGGCAAGGTCTCAATCTGTTGAAAGCATATTTGATGACCTGGCTGCTCAGCAGGTCGGTACATGCGATCAAAGCGAATGCCGCAATGATCCACCAAAGAGCTTTTTTCCCATACACTTGAAAAGCAATGAAAAAAAGAAACAGATAAAGAGGAATATGGAAAATAGATTCGCGCATGAAAAGGGCAATGTGGTCGATTGCCGGATGTGTCAGCTCACGATTGATGATCAACAAAAGGGCATGGTCGACTTCTTCTGTAGCACTGATCAAAGAACGTACAAAGCCAATATTAGATGACATTATACAAATCTACAATGTATTGATCACCCATATAACGACTTGAAAATTAACAATTCATAAATTGTTATGAAAAATTGCATCCATAGCTTGTCAAATTGGTGAAGGCATCATTTTTTTGTAATTTTGCAGCCTTAAAATTGAATTGTGGCACTCATCAAAAGCATATCAGGAATTCGGGGAACCATTGGAGGAAAACCAGGTGAATCATTGTCACCCATCGATATTGTCAAGTTTACTGCTGCATACGGACAATGGGCCATTTCTGGAGGGAATAAAAAAATTGTTATTGGTAGAGACGGTAGAATCAGTGGTCCATCGATTTCAAAACTGGTTGCACAAACCCTGACTGCTTTGGGAGCTGATGTAGTTGATCTTGGACTATCCACTACTCCAACGGTTGAAATAGAGGTGGTACATGAAAAAGCTGCTGGCGGAATCATCATCACCGCAAGTCACAACCCAAAAGAATGGAATGCATTGAAATTACTCAACGAAAAAGGTGAATTCATCAGTGCTAATACTGGGGAAGAGATTTTAAAAAATGCAGAGGAAGGTGCTATTGCTTTTGCAACAGTTGATAAGCTTGGCACCGTTATTGAAAAATTCGATCATGCCGCTCATCACCTTGACAGCATTGTCAACTATGCATTGGTTGATAAAAAAGCCATTGAAAAAAGGAAATTCAAAATAGTTGTTGATGCCATTAACAGCAGTGGTGCAATTTTTGTTCCGGCACTGTTGAAAAAACTGGGACTCACAGACGACCAGATCTTTGTACTGAATGCTGAAGTCAATGGAAAATTTGCACACAATCCAGAGCCATTGCCTCAACACCTCAATCAGCTTGCCGCTGAAGTTGTCAATCAAAAAGCAGATTTGGGCATATCGGTCGACCCCGACGTAGACAGGCTTGTGCTTGTTTCGGAAGATGGTTCTATGTTTGGAGAGGAATACACATTGGTTGCTGTAGCTGATTATGTGCTCAGCAAAAGAAAAGGCAATACTGTAAGTAATCTCTCGTCATCCAAGGCTCTCAAGGATATAACCGAGAAACATGGCGGCACTTATCATCCTGCAGCAGTGGGAGAAGTAAATGTGGTTGCTAAAATGAAGGAAGTGAATGCGGTAATTGGTGGAGAGGGAAATGGAGGAATTATTGTCCCCGATTTCCATTACGGAAGAGACGCCCTGATTGGGATTGCACTGATTTTATCACAGCTTGCCACATCAAAGAAAACAGCCAAACAATTGAGGAGCAGCTATCCGGATTATTTCATCAGCAAAAACAAAATTGAGCTGGAAAATGGAATTGATCTGCCAGGCATATTCTCCAAAATTCAACAGAAATACAAATCGAATCCGCTGAATACCATCGATGGGCTCCGCATTGAGTTTGACAACGACTGGGTACATTTGAGAGCAAGCAATACTGAACCCATCATCAGGATCATCGCAGAGAGTAATTTTGAAACAACTGCCAACAATATTGCCAGCAAGTTGATCAAAGATATCCAGGAGTGCATTTAAGCTGCTTTGAGTATATTTGGCACACTGATTAGTTCGCATGAATCCAAGAATTTATTTTGACAACGCTGCAACAACGCCGATCGATCCGGCGGTGGTGCAGGAAATGCTGCCCTATCTTTCCACCCATTTCGGAAATCCTTCATCAATATATTCCTATGGAAGAGAGAACAGACTGGCCATTGAAAAGGCCCGTAAATCTGTTGCATCAATTCTGAAAGCACAACCTGCTGAAATATTTTTCACCAGTGGAGGAACAGAGAGCAGCAATACAGCTATTTTCAGTGCAGTCAGAACGTTGAATTGCAAGAGAATCATCACTTCGCCCATTGAACATCACGCAACATTGCATACGGTTGAATTCATTGAGAAGAACCAAGAGGCTTCATTGGAGTTTGTAAAATTATTGCCTGATGGGCACATAGATTTGGTAGACCTTGAAACGAGACTGCAAGCGAGTCCTGTAAAGACACTGGTCACACTGATGCATGCCAACAATGAAATTGGAAACATTACCGACTTGCATACCGTCGGGGAACTCTGCAAAAAGTACGGTGCAATATTCCATGCAGATACCGTGCAAACAGTAGGACATTTTACGATTGATCTAAGTACAACTCATGTTGATTTCATCACAGGTGCGGGTCACAAATTTCATGGTCCCAAGGGGATTGGTCTGCTCTACATCAGCCAGCGCAATAAAATCAATCCGTTCATTCATGGAGGCGGACAAGAGAGAAATATGCGCGCAGGTACTGAAAATATTTATGGCATTATTGGATTCACCAAGGCGCTGGAATTGGCCAATGAAAATCATGCTGCGGACAGCACATATATTTTATCACTTAAAAAATATATGAAAGGAAAGCTTGCTGATAGTATTCCTGGTATTGTTTTCAATGGTGATCCAGATGGAAACAGTCTGTATACTGTTTTGAGCGTTGGATTCCCCCACAATGAAAAATCAGAAATGCTTCTTTTCAATTTAGACATTCATCATATTTGTGTATCAGGTGGCAGTGCCTGCAGTAGCGGCGCTAATCAAGGCTCCCATGTCATCAACGCATTGATCACTGAGAAGCAATCAACCGTTAGATTTTCATTCAGCAAGTACAATACAAAAGAAGAAATTGATCAGACAGTTGAGAAGATCAAGCAACTGTTGTAATGCAGTATTTAACCGATTTTTTTCTTGATATCATTTAAAATAACCAGCGCCTCAACCGGTGTCAATCCGTTGATATCTACTTTCTCCAATAATTTTCTGATTTGATCAAACACCATGCTGTGTTCGTCAAATATTGTCAATTGCATTTCGGAAGCATCTTGTTTTAGACTGGCTGCTGATGCACGCCCCTCTCTTCGTTCCAGCTCAACCAATATTTCATTGGCCCGGTTCAATAACAATGCAGGCATCCCTGCCATTCTTGCAACATGAATGCCAAAACTATGCGTACTGCCGCCTGGGGCTAATTTTCTCAGAAATAGAATTTTATTATCTACCTCACGATGTGTGATATGAAAATTCTTCACCCTTGGGAGATGGGATTCTAGTTCATTCATCTCATGATAATGGGTTGCAAAAAGTGTTTTAGGCTTTTCTGCCGCATTGTGCAAGTATTCCGCAATACTAGATGCAATTGAAATACCATCATAGGTGGATGTCCCCCTTCCGATCTCATCCAAAATCACAAAACTTCTGGTGGAAATATTATTGATGATACTGGCTGTTTCATTCATCTCCACCATAAATGTGGACTCGCCTCCCGACAAATTATCTGATGCGCCTACGCGGGTAAATATCTTGTCTGTAAGTGGAATCAAAGCCTTGGCAGCAGGAACGTAGCTGCCCATGTGTGCCATCAATACAATTATGGCAGATTGACGCAAGAGTGCACTCTTGCCGCTCATATTGGGACCTGTCAAAATAATAACCTGTGTATTTGTTTGATCAAGATGCAGGTCATTTGAAATATATGATTCTCCAGGTGGTAGCATTGTTTCAATAACCGGATGCCTGGAGGATGCAATGGTCAATGCATCTCCATCATGTATAACGGGCTTGCAATAGTTCTGCTGCAGAGCTTTTGAAGCAAAAGAGCAAAGGCAATCTATGATCGCAATGACCTGTGCATTTTGTTGCATGGGAAGTATGAAACCTTGCAATGCAGTCAACAGAGATTCATAGATCAGAGATTCGAGCTGTGCAATTTTATCTTCTGCCCCCATGATTTTCTCCTCGTATTCTTTCAACTCTGTAGTAATATATCGCTCACCATTGGTCAAGGTCTGCTTTCTAATCCATGTCGAGGGGACTTTGTTTTTATGTGCATTGCTCACTTCCAGATAGTATCCGAAAACATTGTTGAACCCTACTTTCAATGAAGTGATACCTGTTTCCAGTATTTCTTTTTGTTGAATTTCAAGCAGGTATTTTTTCCCACCTGAAGACAGGTCTCTGTAATGATCCAATTCTTGGTTGACCCCTTTGTTGATATACCCTCCCTTTTGAATTTGATGGGGTGCGTCGTCAGCAATTTCTCTTGAAATTCGATCTGCTATCTCCATACAGGGATCAAGTGCTTCCAACAGACGCTGCAAGTATTTATCCTGCCAAGATGTTTGCAATCTTTTCAAATGTGCTACCTCCTGCAATCCGTTTGCCAATTGCAACATTTCCCGGGGACCTAACTTCTTAGAAGAAATTTTACTTACCAACCGTTCAATGTCACCAAACGATTTGAATTGATGGGTTATGTTTTCAAGCCATTGCTTATCACTCATGATCTTCTCTACCAGATCCAAACGTTCATTGATCTTTTGCTGATCGCAGAGCGGCATCAACATCCACCGTTTCAACAAACGCGCACCCATAGGGGTTGTCGTGGCATCAAGTGTTTTCAGCAAAGTGGCGCCCTGATCTACTGTTGAAGACACCAGCTCGAGATTGCGGATGGTGAATTGATCCATCCACAAGAATTCGTCTTTATTGATTCGATGTAATCTGGATACATGCTGACAATTTGGATGAGCTGTATCATGTAAATAATGCAGAATTGATCCTGCCGCAATGATTGCATTCGATAAATCATCCACACCAAAACCTTTTAGCGAGTGTGTACCAAAATGACGGGTCAACTCCTCTATGGCATATCGATGATCAAAAATCCAACTGTCAAGACAATAGAAATAAAATTTCTTTCCAAATCTTTCCTGAAAAGTCTCTTGTTTCCCTTTTTGAAATATTATTTCTGCAGGTTGAAATGTTTGTAGCAATTTATCAATATATTCTTCATTGCCCTCTGCTACAAAAAACTCACCTGTAGAGATGTCTAAAAAGGATATGCCCATGCTGGTTACTCCGAAATGCAATCCCGCAAGAAAATTATTGCTTTTTTGCTCAAGCAGTTTGTCATGCGTTGCCAATCCGGGAGTAACCATATCCGTTACTCCTCTTTTCACTATTCCTTTGGCTTGTTTGGGGTCTTCTAATTGATCACAAACGGCAACCCTGAATCCAGCTTTCACAAGCTTGTGCAAATAAGTGTCCAGGCTATGGTGCGGAAATCCTGCCAATTCAAGGGATGCAGCGGCTCCATTGTTTCTTTTGGTGAGGGTAATACCCAGGATAGACGATGCTTTTACTGCGTCCTCACCAAAGGTTTCATAAAAATCTCCCACCCTGAACAATAAAATTGCATCGGGGTATTTTTGTTTGATTGCCCGATGTTGTTGCATCAGAGGTGTTTCACTTGCGCTGCGAGCCATTAACCAAAGTATAGATGAACGTCGAAAATACGAAAGCGCAAGGAAATTTATTTAAATTCAATCAGGTTTAAACATCAACATACATTGTGGAAAATTACGTGTAATATCCATGTCTTCAGCGAAGAAAATAAAGACCACCTATACATTCAATAACCATGCTACCCTTGTCAGGGGAGGTAAAGAGTATTTCGATCAACTCAAGACACTTATCGAAAAAGCTCAGCACTTTATACAATTGCAAGTATACATTTTGGAGGAAGATCATACTGGGAATGAAATAAAAGACTGCTTGATAGCTGCATCCAGAAGAAATGTGCGCGTACAAATTTTACTAGACGGCTATGCATCAAGGAATTTAACAAAACCATTCATTCAGGAAATCAGAAATGCAGGTATTCACTTGAGGTTTTTTGAACCAATCTTTAAAAGCAAAAACTATTATTTCGGAAGAAGATTGCACCATAAGTTGGTGGTCACAGATGGTTGTTTTGCTTTGATAGGCGGAATCAATATCTCAGACAGATACAACGATCTTCCGCATCAACCTGCCTGGCTTGACTATGCAGTGCTGATTGAAGGTGAATCAGCTTTTGAACTGCATAAACTTTGTCTCCATTTTTATCATAAAAAAAGAAACGTGGAAACATGGATCGATAAATATACTGTCCTAACTCATGCCCATACTTTCCCCCATACTGCCATCAGAATCAGAAGAAATGACTGGGTAATGAACAAAAATCAAATCTCCGGCACGTATATGGAGATGTTCAGAAATGCACAACGAACCATCATCATGATGTCGAGCTACTTTATACCCAACAGCTTTTTTAGAAACCAGATGAGTGCTGCCATCAAAAGAGGTGTTGTGATCAAATTGATACTTGCAGGAAAATCAGATGTTGCAATTGCAAAAAATGCAGAAAGATATTTTTACCAATGGGCATTGAGAAACAATATACAGATCTACGAATATCTTCCAACGGTTTTGCACAGCAAGATTGCTGTTTGTGATGATAGAATTGTTACCATTGGATCTTACAATATCAATGACCTGAGCGCACTGGCCAGCGTTGAATTGAATGCAGAAATAGAAGATCATGCTTTTGCTGAAACAACCATCAAGGAGATCGAAGCAGTTATCAAGCACCAAACCATTGAAATCAAAAAAGAAGATCTTGCTGAACATTTTGGCATCTGGAATCAATTGACCCAATGGGTATCTTATATAATTTTTAGATCCGTTTTCAAGCTTTTTACGTTCTATTTTTCAAAGAAATCTTCCATAGAATAATGATGTAAATCATTAATCAGAGGTGTTTACAAGCCTATTTTTCGGAAAATTATTGCATGATTGGGAATCTCACCAAAGAGCAGATATCAAATATGTTATCCAGCCAAATGATCGGAAGAATTGCCTGCTGTGATGTACAAAAACCATACATCGTTCCCATTGCATATGCATATGACGGAAAAGATATTTATTGTCAGACTACAGAAGGAAAAAAAATTAGATTCATGCGCGAAAACCCAAATATTTGTTTTCAAATTGATTTTTCCAATAATATCACCAATTGGCAAAGCATCATCATTTATGGAAAATTTGAGGAGCTATCTCAAAAAGAGACTGAATCAGCAAGGGAATTTCTTGTCAATAAGATCATGCCGCTGATGACGAATTCAAAAATCCATGGTTATGAACATTGGGAAGCCAGAGAACAGCACTTGGATGATAGCCACAGAGTGAAGCCGATCATATTCAGATTAAAAATTGAAGAAATAAGTGGTAAATACCACCGAACATAATACAGGAGAGTAGCGTGTGCTATTTGTTCGGGACATAAATGATGAATTTATCCCTGAAAAATTCCTCACTGAAAATCTGATCAATAGGTTTTGCAAATGGCTTGAGTCCTGATGCTGATACCTCTTCAGCAAGATCGCCTCCTTTCAAGCAAATCAACCCATTTTTACGATCTTCCATTCTATGTTCCTTTTTTAAAAGCGGCCTGCTCCAGGTCCATAAATCTTTCAAAGGCGCAACCGCTCTGGATACAGCAAAATCAAATTTTCTGTCTTTGATTTGCTCAGCCCGTATATGCTGTGTTGAAACATTTCTGATTCGCAGCTCACTGCAAATGGCATCAATTACCTTGAGCTTTTTACCAATGGAGTCAACCAAGTGAAATTGAATGTGTGGAAAAAAAATAGCAAGGGGCACTCCGGGGAATCCGCCACCCGTGCCGATATCTATAATATCCAGTCCATCGATAAAATCAAATTCAGCCGCTATACTCAGAGAATGCAGTACATGCCTTTCATACAAAGCATCAATATCTTTTCTTGAAATGACATTGATCTTTTCATTCCATTCTCTGTACAAATCCCCCAGTTGCCGATATTGATCTAACTGGGTTTCAGAGAAGTCTGAAAAATATTTTGTAATCAATTCCAATTGGCTCTGGGTTTTTTCCAAACTGAAGAAAGGAAATAGGTATAATATAAAATCATCCACAGGTCCCACAGTATGAAGTAAGGGAATAAATCCTTTTCATTCAATTTTATCATACACCTGTAAAAAATAAATCCTTGGATGAGTAACTTAATTGAAACAGCTGGTAAAATCCAAGTCCATGGCAAATACATAAATGCAAATACAAGAGCAGGATAAAAAAGTATGTGCGACATCATATATACCGCCAATGTAAACCTATCTGAACCCTTGTAATATCTGCCTGTTGCATTGTGTCGCTCTTTTTGAGAAATCCATTCTGACCATTTTTTTGCAGGAGTAGAAAGCGTAAATGCATCTTTGTCAACCACCACGGCAGTATTCCTTTCATTTGCACATTCATTGATAAATAGATCATCATCTCCGCCAGGCAGATGATGATGCGCAGCAAAACCTTTTTGTTGGAAGAATAACTGCTTTTTATAAGCTAAATTTCTTCCAACGCCCATATATGGTCTTCCACCCAATGCGAAGGATAAATACTGTAAGGCAGTATGAAAAGTGTCAAAACGAATGATTTTATTGAGCAGTCCCTTTGTCTTTTTATAACCTCCATAGCCCAACACGATGTCGATACCCTCTGAAAATCCGCTTTGCATTTTGCTGATCCAATGCTCGGAACTTGGAATACAATCAGCATCTGTTAACAACAGTAGCTCATGTTTGGCACTCTTGATACCTACTGATAGAGGGAATTTTTTACCTGGAATATGAACTGCTTCCTGCTTCAGTTCAATGATATGCAACTGTTTGTAGCCCTTGTAGAGCCCATCCAACAGATATTTTGTATCATCTTGTGAATTGTCGTTGACAACCACAACTTCATGGGTACTCTTGTAAGTCTGTGCCAGGATTCCGGGGATGTTGGCCTCTATCTGATCTGCCTCGTCTCTTGCGCATATGATAACGCTTACAGGATGTTCCCTTTGGTTGAGATCCTCCGACTTTTTATAAAATGCAAGGAGTCTGAAATAACGGAGGTAAAAATACAATTGCACAAGCAGCACAACTCCAAAAACACCCAATGCGATCCAAGGTAAAAAAAGCATGGCTGCAAAGTTAGCAGGGTTAAAAATTAAATGAAGCATTTCAAAGAGAAGTTTTCCCACCTTTTTAAACAATCAGCCTTCCTATCTTTGCAGGGTGGATTATTCATCTTGCTTAGAATACCTGTACAGCCGGCTGCCTATGTTCAGCAGAACAGGACCCGCAGCAATCAAGCCAAACCTCGACAATACCATTGCGCTTTGCAAATATTTGGGTGATCCTCAAAACAAGTTTAAGTCCATACATATCGCAGGCACAAACGGTAAAGGGTCAGTGAGCCATATGCTGGCATCTGTTTTTCAGGAGCACGGCTTTAAAACAGGATTGTACACATCCCCGCATTTAAAAGACTTCAGGGAGCGGATCAAGATCAATGGTAAAATGGTTGAAAAAGATTTTGTGGTGCAATACACAGCAGGCATTCATGATTTTATTGTGGAGAAAGAACCTTCATTTTTTGAAGTGACAGTTGGAATGGCCTTTCAATACTTCGCGGAAAACAATGTAGATATTGCCATTATTGAAACCGGACTGGGTGGCAGACTAGACAGCACCAATATCATTCATCCCGAGATTTCTGTCATTACAAATATCGGGTTCGACCATATGAGTCTGCTGGGGAATACATTGGAAGCAATAGCAGGTGAAAAAGCAGGCATCATCAAAAAAAATACGCCGGTTGTTATCGGAAAAACGAATTCCTCAACGATGGGGGTATTTCAGCAGAAGGCTACCGAGTCTTCATCAAAAATTATTTTTGCAGACCAAGTATATGAAATAGAAAATATTGAGGAGAAAAACGACCTGCTGACTTTTGAAATCAAGCACAACAATATTTCCAGAAAGATTGAGAGTGCATTGAACAGTCACTATCAAATTGAAAACATCCGCACTGTAATTGCTACCATTGACAGTTTGCAATCAATGGGATACCATCTCACATTTGATTCGATTTACAGAGGCATTTTGAAAACCGTTGAGCACACGGGACTCCGGGGCAGATGGGAAAAAATAAATGACAATCCTAGGACAATCATAGATGTTGGACACAATCCGGATGGCATCAGAGAGATTCTTAGACAACTATTGATGACTGCATATAAAGATCTTCATATAATACTAGGACTCTCCAAGGATAAAGATTATACAGAAATTTTATCCATGCTTCCGAAGGAGGCACATTATGCATTTACACAAGCAAATATTCCAAGGGCATTGGAAGCTGAAACCCTAAGAATAGAAGCCAATACTTTCAATCTAAAAGGCACTACACATATCAATGTCAATGATGCGCTCGCTTTTGTGAAGGAGAAAGCCAACTCGGATGACCTCATTGTAATTTGTGGAAGCCTGTTTGTAATAGGTGAGTTGGACTTCTGATCAATAGTGTAAATGTCCCAGTCGATTCAATGCATAAAACAAAGCAGTCGCGTGCATGCTCTGTACTATTTTATTGGACTTAAGCAACTGCTTTACCTCTTCAAGATCCAATAAATACACTTCGATATCCTCGTTTTGATCCAAAGCTTGTTCAGCAACTTTTTTACCACCTGTAGCAAGATAAAAATGCATGAGATTGCTATTGGTGGAAGGATTGGCGGAAGTCTTGCCTAGATATTCAAATGAGTTAAATACATAGCCGGTCTCCTCTTTCAATTCCCTTGCAATGGCATCTTCAAGACTTTTATCTTCTTTGTCTACACATCCCCCTGGAATTTCCATCATGGTGAGTCCAAGTGCATGCCTATACTGTTTTTCAAAAATAAACTTTCCATCTTCGGTAAGAGCAACCGCTGTCACCCACTCAGGAAATTCATATACATAATAAGGGTCAACCACAGAACCGTCTGGTTTTACACATCGATCCTTTCGAACGGTGAACCACAAATCTTTGAAAAGGTATTCAGAGGCGATTGTTTTCCAATTCATGCATTACTTATTCCATGTTAACGTTATGCGCTCATTGTTGTCCTTGATGCCAAGTGAAGCCAGTGAAGCTGCACTCAATCTAAGCATGAGGCCTTCATTTTCTTTGGTAGGAGTCAAGGGTCCCAATACTTTGGCGTAGATGGTCCTTTGTGTTGACTGCAATTCAATTTTTACAATGGTGCCCGGCAAAACTTCATTGATCAACAAATAATATTTGCCGTCTTTCCATCCACTGTTGCTTTTGAAATACCCATGGTTTGAGCATTCTGCGGAAATCGATTTGCCTTCAGTTACTTGCTGATGGTATGCTGTCTTGAAAAAATTTCCATCAGAGGTTTTGTCCTGTGCAAAGGAATGGAATTGACCACCAATCACATACATCAGTATGAATAAAAAACTTCTCATTTGAGTAACAAATGTATCATTATTTATGATCTGTCACCTTGCAATAAAATTCTCCATGATAGCGGATAATTGTTCTTCAAACGATTGCGTATGATCTTAGACCACCCCAATGACAATTGCTGATAGGTGACAAGGTACGTTCCGTCCAACATTTCCACTGTTTCAAAATCCTCTTTTCTCAAATACCTGATTGCGTCTGCCTTTGAGAGCTCGATGGTTCTGAGATCCTCTGCCAACAGCTCACTCAGAGCAAGCTCATGATCAGGAACAAATCCCTTTTTCATGAATGACCCTAGTTTAATACCTGATTTCCTGAGACGGAGAATTTGCTTGAACTTTTTTCTACTCTCTGCATTGTTTTCATGCAATGCCAACAACGTTCCTTCTTCGTTAACCACAACAAGCTGTTTGGATTTGACCCATTCATGTAAGTCACTGGTGTTTTTTAGCATTTGCTGCTGATGATGAATTGCATGGAGGATGTTTGTCGAAGTTGAATGATTTTTTTGAAAAACACTGCAGAAAAAACCTTCCCCCTGCAGACGATCGGGATAAAATCGATACCCATGTCCGGCTTTTTTATCAGACAGTGTCCTTACTACTCCCCAATCATCCGGAATGGGCACTTCTACAGAATGCAGCACATCAGTATTCAATAAAAAATCTACGTTCTCCTCATTTTCTTCGCTGGAGAAAGAGCAGGTGCTGTATATCAGGTATCCGCCTGGTTTAAGTACAGCAATTGCATCATTCAATATGCGTTGTTGTCGAACAGCGCAGAAGTCAACATGCTTTTGGCTCCATTCATCCAAAGCTTCCGGATCTTTTCTAAACAATCCGCTTCCGCTGCAGGGTGCGTCAACCAGGACTACATCAAATATTTCTCCAAGCAATTGAAAATCTTTGGGATCATTGTTTGATATGAGAGATTTGACAGACCCCCATTTTACGATATTCTCATTCAAAGCCGGAAGGCGTGTTGAAATGATTTCATTGGAAAGTATCAAATCGAATTGTTTCATGGAGGCCAACAATGTACTCTTTCCTCCAGGTGAAGCACAAAGATCAAGTGCTTTCAGATTTTCTTGAGCAGGTAAAATATTTTCAACAAGATGGTAAAGAAACATACTGGAAGCCTCCTGAACATAATAGGCGCCAGCGTGCAACAGCGGATCTAGGGTGAAACTAGGACGTTCCTTCAAATACATACCATGTTCACACCAGGGAATATGATGGGAAATCAGATCTTGAAAGCATGCAGTTTTGCTGTTGACTTTGAATGGATTGACTCTAACAGAAACAGCAGGAATTTTCCGGTGTGCTTCCAGAAAAGAATTTTCATCGAAGCCCTTGCATGACTTTAACGAATCAATGAATTGCTGGGGCAGTATCATTTTGACAGAATGGATGCAGCTTCTTGCAATGTGGCATCAAACTTCAAAAGTACTTTTGATAATACTTCTACACGTTCCTTGGTTTCCATCCAGTTAGCCTCTTCAATACCCTCACGAAGTCCGGGCAATGTTTTTACCCCATACCCCGTGTAGTAACCTGGTGCGTAAATCTGGTGCCTGTACCATGGCCTGCGGGGAAGCCCTTTTTCATCCAATAATTTTTGTTCTGCCTGATGTAGCAATTGATTCAGTTTTTTCAAGGAAGCAGCATCTAACTGATCTGCTTTCTTCAAACTGGAGCTGAGCTGGTCAGTTGTTTTTTTCACTTGTGCAAGAGCATTTTCAACTGGACTAAAATCAATGAACGGAACGATGGGCTTTGCTGAAGGATGCTTGAGATTTTCTTTCGGATCGGCTGCCAGTTGATATACTTTATCGGCAATTAATTTATTTTCTATTTCCACTTGGGACCTGCTTTGCTCGATCAATGATTTTATTTCACCAAAATAACCATTTACTGTATTGGTGAGTATGGAGTAATCAAATGGCAGCACATCTGCATTGGCCATTCTGAGCAACATTCTTCCTGCTGTTTTGGCCAAGGTTACACCATACAATAAGCCAGGATCTTTGAAACGAATAAAATGATCATAAGAATCATAAATGGAGTGATACTCTCCCCCGCTTCCTTCGCCTCCATATCCAACATTGCCGGAAGGGATTCCAAGATGTTGAAAAAATGGAGAATAATCAGAGCCTGCGCCCAAAGCCCCAATCTTCATGTATCTATTGCCATAGAGTTTTGACTTACTGGAGAGATCAGCACTTGCCATAGTCCTGGCATATCTTCTTTCCAAAACTGAAACACCCGTTTGGGGATCATTTACATCTGCCGCTACTTCATTTACGTATTTCTCCAGCGCATGTGAGCCGCCGAACCCCATGAATCCCCTGCTGTTTCCATCTGAGTTCAGGTAGAGCACTGCTTTCTTTTTCAACTCTTCTGCATGATCCTCGACCCATTCTGTAGAGCCAAGCAAAGAGGGTTCCTCTCCATCCCATGCACAAAATACCAGCGTCCTTTTTGGTCGGATTCCTTTTGTAGCCAACTCACCAATTGCTCTCGCTTCGTCCATCTCTGCCACCATGCCGCTGAGGGGATCAGATGCACCATTCACCCATCCATCATGGTGATTGCCTCTGATGATCCATTCATCCGGAAATTCAGTTCCCTTCATCTTTGCAATAACATTGTAGATGGGTTTAAAGTCCCAATTGAATGTAAGTTTCAAGTGGACTTTATTTTCACTCGGACCGGCATGATACGTGATCGGCAAACTTCCTCTCCATGATTCTGGAACTACCGGACCATTCAAAGATTTCAATAAAGGAAGTGCATCCTCATAAGAAATGGGAAGCACTGGAATTTTCATGATGGTGGTAATTTCCTCTCGCTTCAATCGCTTGGCATCGGCAGTTGATCCTATAAAAGGTGTAGTGGGATCACCAGGATAGACTGGCATGTCCATTACAGAGCCTCTTTGGACAGATTGCTCCGGACGAAATGGCCCCACAGGATAAACATCTCCTTGAAAATATCCGTCCTCATGCGGATCTGAATAAATGAGACATCCGATAGCCCCATGTTCTGCTGCAACTTTTGGTTTGATGCCACGCCATGAGCCTCCGTATTTTGCAATGACAATTTTTTCCTTTACACTGATGCCCATCTTTTCGAGCGTTTCATAATCGGTCGGTACACCCCAATTGACAAAAACGAGCTCAGCTGTTACATCTCCATCAGCAGAATAGGCATTGTAAGTTGGGAGCTGTTCTGATAACTGTGAGGACGTGCGATCTTCCTTCAAAGCAGTTTCCAAGAGTTTTGCTTTGTAAGGATTGGGGCCCATCAATTCAAGTTGTCTGAATTTAGGAGTTGGGAAAAGTACGTTGTAAGTCGCGATTTCTGTTTCATATCCCCACTGACGAAAAAGATTCGCCATGTATTCAGCATTTGCTTTTCCTTGGGCAGAACCCACATGATGAGGACGCGCTGAAAGAAATTGCAGCCAGGTATCCTGGTCTTTCGCATTCAGGTATCCATCGAATTGTTTCTCAACTTCCAACTGTTTTGAAACATTGCCTGGGAAAAATCCGCTTAATTTTTGTTGTGAGAAAGCAACTGAGACTGATGATAACAGCAAGAGGGTAAAAAGAAATCGCATGTATAAAAATTTAGAATGCTTAAAATTAAGCATTCCAAACTATGTGCGATGAAAATCAGAGATTTCTGACTTCAGCCAGCAGATCTTGTAGGGCTTTTTTGGCATCACCGAAAAGCATGGACGTCTTGGGCTGGAAGAACAGCTGATTTTCAATGCCCGCATATCCAGGCTTCATGCTTCGCTTGTTAACAATCACATGTTTGGCCTCCTCTACTTCGAGGATGGGCATTCCATATATTGGAGAAGATGGATCGGATTTTGCGGCAGGATTGACAACATCGTTTGCGCCGAGAATCAGAACCACATCAGTGTTTTTGAACTCTTCGTTTGCCAATTCCATCTCAAGTAATTTCTCATAGCTTACATCAGCTTCTGCCAGCAAAACGTTCATGTGTCCAGGCATTCTACCTGCAACCGGATGAATGGCATATTTTACTTCAACACCTTTTGCCTCCAATGCTTTTTCAAGTTCGTGACAAACGTGTTGGGCCTGGGCTACAGCCAGACCATAGCCTGGCACAATCATTACTTTGTTGGCATAGCTCATGACAACAGCAGCATCGCTGAGTGTAACTTCTTTATAGGTGCCGCCACCCGCTTGGGCTGCACTGCCTGCTGTTGATCCCCCACCAAAAGAACCGATGAGTACGTTCTGAAGTGAACGATTCATGGCCTTGCACATCAAAATGGTGAGCAGAGTACCTGCTGCACCAACCAAAATACCACCGGTGAGCATGACTTTATTATCATATAGAAATCCGCCGCAGGCTGCTGCGACTCCTGTAAATGAATTCAGCAATGAAATCACGACCGGCATGTCCGCACCGCCTATAGGAAGAACAAAAAATATCCCGTATACCAATGCCAGAACAACGACAGCGTAGAAAAACAATTCAATTTGATCCGGACGATTGATGATATTATGTCCCGCCAGCAGCAATGTCATCAACAACAAAACAATATTGATAATATGCTGACCTTTGAAAGCGAAATCTTTGATGCTGCCGTTCAATTTACCCCACGCAATCATACTGCCGGCAAAAGAGACTGTCCCGATGATGAGTCCAAGCATGATGATGAGTAAACTGGTTTGATCAATGCTTGCAGCATCACTTGTATGAACCAGGTGCCTGAATTCTATCACTGAAATCAATGCAGCACAAGCCCCACCCATGCCATTGAAAAGGCTTACCATTTCTGGCATGGCCGTCATCTGTACACGCTTTGCCATCATCGTACCTGCAACCGTACCAATCAAAAGGGCAGCGAAAATCCAGGTATAGTTACCAAGTTTTTGTCCGTTCTCTTCATATAAAAAGATGGTTCCCAGAATTGCAATCAGCATTCCCACGGCTGCAACCATGTTTCCATTCCTTGCAGAAGCTGGATTGGACAACATTTTCAGACCGACAATGAATGTTACAGAGCCGATCAAATAACAAAGCACGAGAAGATTCAGTTCCATGAGATCCAACTTTTGGGTGAGTTATTTTTTCTTCTTGAACATTTCCAGCATACGATCAGTAACTACAAATCCGCCTACCACGTTAAGGGTGCCGAGCACCACCGCAAGAAATCCAAGTATCAGTGCCAATACATTTCCCTCTTCTGCCTTGCCCATGACAATGATGGCACCTATGATCACCACACCGTGGATGGCGTTTGCACCGCTCATCAATGGGGTATGCAACACACTGGGCACACGGCCAATCACTTCAATTCCAACAAAAATCATGAGAACAACCACATATATCATTTCCTGATGTGTGGCGATCCATTGAAGAATTTGATTCATAGTTTCAGTTTTATTCATCAAGCTTGGGCACGTGAGCCTTTCACGAGATCATCGTCTGTGTCTAATATCAGTTTTCCTTCTTTGTTGATGATGAGTTGAAGGAAGTTTAAAATATTTTTACCGTAGAGCTTGCTGGCATCGGAAGGCATGGTGGCAGGCAAGTTGCTGTCGCCAATGATCTTCACACCATGGTGCTCAACAGTTTCGCGATTTTTGGTTAGTGGCGTATTGCCTCCGGTTGATGCTGCAAGATCAATGATCACACTGCCTCTTCGCATGTTTTTGATCATATCTTCTGTTATCAGTATCGGAGCTGTTTTGCCTGGAATCTGAGCAGTGGTGATAATAATGTCTGCCTTGGCAGCACTTTCAGCAATTTTTTGCGCCTGGTTCTTTTTATATTCTTCGGACTGTTCAACTGCATACCCACCAGCTGTTGATGCATCAGCCGCACCGGGTATCTCGATGAATTTTGCACCGAGACTCTGAACTTCCTCTTTTACAGCGGGACGCGTATCAAAAACTTCTACAACAGCTCCCAATCTTTTTGCAGTGGCAATCGCTTGGAGTCCGGCTACACCCGCACCCAAAATCAATACTTTGGCTGGTGTAATGCTGCCTGCAGCTGTCATGAACATAGGAAAGTATCTCCCATATGCATTGGCAGCAGTCAGTACTGCCTTGTACCCTGCAATATTTGCCTGGCTCGACAAAATATCCATGCTTTGTGCCCTGGTTGTTCTGGGCAAGAGTTCCATGCTGAACACAACGGCCCCTTGTAGATTCCAGTTGCTGATTCTCTCTTTTTCAAATCTTGCCTGGTACATGCCAATCAGCACAACTCCATTTCTGATTGAAATGGTGGGTGCATGGATGGATAAAATAATATCGGCTTGATCGGCGATTTCCTGGGATGATTTGATTTCAGCACCCGCAGCACGGTAGTCCTCATCAGAACAAAAGGCATTGAGCCCTGCTCCGTTTTCAACCCAAACTTTGATTTGCTTTTTGGTTAACTGTGCAACACCTTCTGCGATGAGTGATACCCTGGTTTCAGGAGACACTTCTTTTAAAACACCAACGACCATGGAGTTCAATTGAGGTGCAAAAATAATCAAAAACTCGATCTGTTTTTGGGCAATATTTTAGAACCTTATCATAAAATCGAGCTTTTCTTTGAAATCTTTTTTAAAAAACACCAAGCCGATGGAGAACAGATCAATGGTAAGAGCGACTTTTTCAGAATTTTTAATTTCTAACCAGGCGCTTTCCATTTCTGCACTCCAATGAATATCATCAAAAATGAGCACATCGTTCTCCTCACACAACGAGAGAACTTGTTTAAAATACCGAATGGTTGGTTCATATCGGTGATTGCCGTCAAAAAAAATCAATCTTTTTCCCTTTAACTGTTCAAAAGACTCAATCAAGTGATCGTCAAAATTCCCCTGTATGATTTGAACATTTGAATAGCCTTCACTGATCAAACTTCTCTGAACGAGATCTGCAATGACTGGAGAACCTTCAATAGAGATTACTGTACCGCTCCGCAATGCAATTGAGAAATATCTTGTCGTCAAGCCAAGAGATGTTCCCAATTCAAGCACGGAATCAATTTGATAATGGCTGATAAGTCTGAAAAACAAACGGCCAAATCGGGCAGATTTTGCAGCATTTTTTGCAATGGAATGCAGTTTTCGATGCTTGTGATTGCCAGCTGCTGATCCTGCCCCCAGGTCCAATACTTCAATTGCCTGATCTGATGACAGCAATTCTTTTCGTTTGGATTCAATGTTATTAAATGCAGGATCACCAGGACCAACATCTCTCAGTATTTTTTGGATAAAATCAAAAACAAAAGGAGAATGAATGCCGTGCCCCCTTCTACTTGAAGCTTTCAGCCAGAAAGAAATGTATTTATAAAACAAAAAACCTTTGCTGTACATCAAAGGATGATTTATGCAGGTTTGCGTTCCCAGGTCTCAAATCTATACGGATACAGATGTTTTTCATCCTTTGGCATCTGCTCGGATGAAACCAATTGAAAAATTGTTGGATCGATTGCATCCATAAATGTATCAGCATCAGAAAATGATGCATCCACCCGCGTTAAATATATTTTATCCGCCAATGGGATTGCCTGTTTATACAATTCACTTCCGCCAATGATAAACAATTCTTTGTATCCAGCATGTACGGCCAAGGCCAGCGCTTTCTCTAAACCATCTGCTGCATACAATTGAGTTGTTTCAATAAATAGATTGGTCTGTCTGGTCAGCACGATATTCATCCTGCCTGGAAGCGGTTTGGAGCCGATGGATTCAAAAGTCTTTCTACCCATAAGAATGGGCATGCCCCATGTCAGATTTTTAAAAAACTTCAAATCATTGGGAAGCTTCCATAGCAATTGATTGTCTTTGCCAATGGCATTTTCATTTGACGCTGCAACTACAACAGAAATGATCATTCAAAAATATTTATACAGCCACAGGTGCTTTGATAGCTGGGTGTGACTGATAATGAAGCAATTCAAAATCCTCAAACTTAAATCCGAAGATATCTTTTACTGCCGGATTGATTTTCATTGTTGGCAATGGAAAGGGTGTGCGGGTCAACTGCAGCTTCGCCTGTTCAAAATGATTGTTGTACAAATGCACGTCACCAAAACTATGAACGAAATCACCCAACTTCAATCCACAAACCTGTGCCACCATCATGGTGAGCAAAGCATAGGAAGCGATGTTGAAGGGAACGCCAAGAAATACATCTGCTGATCTTTGATACAGCTGACAGGATAATTTTCCATCCGCTACATAAAACTGAAAAAGTGTATGACAGGGCATCAATGCCATTTGTGAAAGTTCAGCAACATTCCAAGCACTCACAATCAATCGTCTGCTGTCGGGATTCTTGTTGATTTGATCAATCAATTCTTTGATCTGATCGTGTGTGCTTCCATCAGCCCCCTGCCATGATCTCCACTGCTTGCCGTATACCGGACCCAATTCACCCTGATCATCCGCCCACTCATCCCAAATGCTCACTCCGTTTTCCTTTAGGTATTGAATGTTGGTCTCGCCCTTCAAAAACCAAAGCAATTCATGAATAATGCTTCTTAAATGTACCTTTTTGGTAGTCACCATCGGGAAGCCTTCCTCCAAATTGAATCTCATCTGATATCCAAAAACACTTTTGGTGCCCGTACCTGTTCGATCGCTTTTGTCTGTGCCCTTGTCTAAAATATGCTGTAGTAAATCAAGATACTGCTGCATGCAAATTATTTTATAACCTCATGTATAACTGATCCGACATTGCCGCTGGGCATTTGGATTTTCAAAAGTGCTGCAACAGTTGCAGCGATATCACTCATGTAAACTTTTCTGTTGGTGATGCCTTTCTGGACGCCCCATCCCATCCACAATAGAGGTATATGTGAGTCGTATGGGAACATGGAACCATGTGTAGTTCCAGTTGCACCACCAAAGAAATAATTGGGTTTGTATACCACTTGCACATCCCCCGCCAGTTTTTGATTAAACCCTTTTTGAAACATCTCTTTGAACTCAGCAGGCAAGTTCACTGCATTGATTTCTGCATTGTCAAAAGCTATCAACACATCTTCGTCTTTATTCAATTCATGTATGAAATGTGTTTTCACAGTATTAAAGTCAAGTCCCAATGAATCGATGTAGGTTCTATCCAGATAATACTGATAATTTGCCTGTGACTCCACCAACCTTTTGAGTCCAAATTTTTTCATGGTTTCAGTCTCAGCTCGCTTGTTTGCCTTCATTGACTTCCCAGGTAATTTATTTTCAGCCATGAATGCCGGCACATGGGCCACGGCATGGTCCGCTGTCATGAAAAATAAATAATTTCCTTTGCCAACTTTCTTGTCCAGGAATTCAAAAAAACTCGCGAGATCTCTGTCCAGCTTTATATAATTATCCTCCACTTCCACTGAGTTGGGACCAAATGCATGTCCAATATAATCAGGCGATGAAAGACTGATGGCAAGAAAATCTGGTATGCTGTCAGCACCCATTTTCTCTGCCTCTACCGCTGCTTTTGAAAACTCCAACGTGAGTGTATTGCCCCAAGGGGTGGATGCGATAGCTCCATAATTTTTCCCGATGTTGGATTCAAGTTTTCTGGGAAAAGGTGATTTCACATAGGCAGGGTCAGCTATATAGCTCTGCACATAGGTCTCGAAAGGAAAGCTCAGCTCCCAATTGCGTTTGTACAATTGGTCGACCCATTTTTTCTGATTGAATTCATTTGCCCAAGGTGTGAGCTCTTTCATATACCAGGTGCTTGATACGAAATTGCCTGAAGCTGACTCATACCAATAAGCTGCATCCCCTGCATGTCCGGCAGGCAAAATACTTCCTCTGTCCTTGATGGCAACTCCAATCACTTTGGACCTGAAATTGGTTGCCAATTCAAGCTCATCGGTGATGGTTGTAGATATCAGGTTTTTGGGCGACATCGGCTCTTTGTTTCCATTTCCGCCTACAATTTTCACATCATCATCCTCCACACAATAAACCATGCGCTTTTGGGCTCTGTCATACCAATCATTTCCCATGATGCCATTGATGGCCGGGACCGATCCGGTGTATACCGATGCATGTCCGGCTGCTGTTACGGTCTGGGCATAGGATATATAGGTATTTTCACAAGAGAATCCCTCGTTCAAAATACGTTTGAATCCATTGGCCCCATACCTCTGCTGGTACCTGTATATATAATCCCACCTCATTTGATCTACCATTACTCCTATGACCAATTTTGGAGCATTCGCGGGTTTTACGATTTTTTGTCCGAATGATGTCAACGTGACCGACAAAAGGAAGCTGAAAGCAAGCAATTTTTTCATTCTTTTGGTATTTGTGCTTCCAACAAAGTTAGGGTTTTGAAACCCTATTTAACGGCGGATTTATGAACATTCTGGAAGCGAGATAATTCGAAAAAAATTATCTTTGCATAATAATAACTTAACCCGATCATCATGGCAGATATTTTCGAAAGACTCATCAAAAACTACGGTCCCATTGGTCAGCACCGCGAAAGAGCACACGGCTATTTTGCATTCCCAAAACTGGAGGGAGAAATTGGCTCCAGGATGAATTTCAGAGGTAAAGAAAAAATTGTGTGGAGCTTGAATAATTACCTCGGATTGGCCAACCACCCTGAAGTCAGAAAAGCAGATGCGGATGCTGCAGCTGCCTACGGACTCGCATTGCCCATGGGCGCAAGGATGATGAGCGGAAATTCAAACAAACATGAACAATTGGAGAGAGAACTGGCTGCATTCGAAATGAAAGAAGATGCCATTCTGCTCAACTTTGGATACCAGGGCATCATGAGCCTGATTGATGTGCTTTGCTCCAGGCATGATGTAATCGTCTATGATGCAGAAAGCCACGCCTGTATCATCGATGGTCTTAGATTGCACCCCGGACATCGTTTTGTTTTCAAACACAATGATGTTGCTGATTGCGAGAAACAATTGCAAAGGGCACAGGCATTGATCGAAAAGCAAAAAAATGGCGGCATACTGCTGATCACTGAGGGAGTCTTTGGTATGGCAGGCGATCAGGGCAAATTGAAAGAAATTGTTGCACTCAAATCTACATACAACTTCAGGTTGCTGGTTGATGACGCACACGGATTCGGAACCTTGGGAAAAACGGGTGCTGGTGCTGGCGAAGAACAGGGTGTGCAGGATGAGATTGATTTGTATTTTTCAACGTTTGCAAAATCAATGGCATCTATTGGAGCTTTCATAGCCGGACCCAAACAGATCATTGACTTCATCAGATACAATATCAGAAGCCAGATTTTTGCGAAATCACTTCCCATGCCACTTGTTGTGGGCAATCTGAAAAGGTTGGAATTGTTGAAAACACAACCCGCCCTGAAAGACAAATTGTGGGAGAATGCACTCAAGCTTCAAAACGGACTCAAAGAAAAAGGATTTGATATCGGTAAAACAGATTCGGTCGTTACGCCCGTCTACATGAAGGGTGGAGTCGAGGAGGCTACTTCCATGGTTACAGATTTGAGAGAGAATTACAACATTTTCTGCTCTATTGTTGTTTATCCTGTAATACCGAAGGGCCACATCATTTACAGACTCATTCCAACGGCTGTTCATACCGATGAAGACATTCAGTTGACGCTGAAAGCTTTTGAAGAAACCAAGAAGAAGTTGGATCAGGGTGCGTACAAGAGTGAGGCCATTCCACAAATGGCTGAAGCCTGATCAATGTCGAAGAAAAAAATTGTCATCGCAATTACGGGAGCAAGCGGATCGATCTATGCAGATCTGTTGATTAAAAAACTTGGATTGATCAAAGATCAATGGGAGCAAATATCTATCGTGTTTTCAGAAAACGCCAAAACAGTTTGGAAAACTGAGCTGGGCAATGAAGACTACCAAAATATCCCATTTCCTGTTTACGAAAAGAATGATTTCAATGCACCATTTGCTTCTGGCTCTGGTCAGTACGATACCATGATCATTGTTCCCTGCTCCATGGGAACAATGGGAAGGATTGCCCACGGCGTTTCGGGTGATCTGATCACAAGGGCTGCAGATGTGATGTTGAAGGAAAGAAGAAAACTGATTTGTGTTGCGAGAGAAACTCCTTACAACTTGATCCATATCAAAAACATGGAATTGATCACGCTGGCCGGAGGTATCATTTGCCCCGCTACGCCTTCCTTTTATTCTAATCCCAAGTCGGTCGAAGAAGTGGCATACACAGTAGTTGACAGGATCATTGATTTGGCAGGTATGCAGATCAAAACCTACCGCTGGGGATCATCCCCATCATCTTAGGTCTATTACTTCCACCCCAGGATATTTTTTGGGATTGAAACTGAAACTCTCATCAGCCACAGTGGCATTGGTATTGATGGAATTGATTGCGTATAGATACCTGTTTCCGTTCTTTTCATAAACCCTGGTTGACATGATGACGCTGGTAGCCTTGTCAAGTTCGAGAACAACTTTGAAGAATGATTTTGTCTTGTCAATAGGAGTCAACTCCACCACCTTGTAAGTCTTTCCACCCTTTTTTAGATCCTGGCCAAGTACGAAAAGGAAATCTATATCATAGAAATTGGTAAAAAGTTTTTGTGGAGTGATCGATCCGGAGCTGTTATCAAGAGCAGACACCTGCACTTCTTTTGCAGCCACATCATATGTCCAGATGGTTGCACCATCACAAAATATCTCCTGACCTGTAATGGATACCCTGTATTTAACCCCTTTCATCAATACAGTGCCCGCTTTCACACCTTGAACCTTACCGGCAGCATTCTCAATTTTAAGAGCGAATGCGGCTTTGATGGCTTTGAATGTTTTGAATTTGGCACTGACCGCATCGAGCACTTTTTTGGCCTCCGGATCACTTTTCCCCATTCCTTTGGGTGCCTGGGCAAGAGATGAAAGCGTAAGCATCATGGCAGCTGACAAAATGAGAAGGCGACGGGTTAAAAACATGATGATTGGCTTGATATATAAAATACCTGCAAAGAAAAGACTATTCCATTGATTTTAGAAACTGTTCGAGCTCGTATTCAGTCTTGAATAAAACCTCGCGGACTTTGCTGCCTTTGCTTGGACCAACAATTCCTGCTGCTTCCAATTGATCCATCAGTCGTCCTGCCCTATTGTATCCCAACTTCAACCGCCTTTGAATCAATGATGTAGAACCCATTTGGCTCTGTACAATAAGGCTGGCAGCCTCGTTGAACAATGGATCTTTGCTGAGCAAATCAAGCTCACGATCTTCATTGTCTTTCTCATCAACTACCTCCGGCAATTCAAACGCTGATGGATACCCTTTTTGCTCACCTACAAATTCCACTACCTTCTCCACCTCCGGTGTATCCACAAATACACATTGCACCCTGGTTACTTCCCCTTGATAAGAAACAAGCATATCACCTCTTCCAATCAGCTGTTCTGCTCCACCGACATCCAGGATGGTGCGGCTGTCAACTTTAGACGACACCTTGAATGCTATTCTAGCAGGAAAATTTGCCTTGATGGTACCGGTAATGATATTGACCGAGGGTCTTTGTGTTGCTACGATCAAGTGAATACCTATGGCACGAGCCAATTGTGCAAGACGCGCGATGGGTGTTTCAATTTCCTTGCCAGCAGTCATGATCAGATCTGCAAACTCATCAATGACCAATACGATGAAGGGAAGAAATTTATGGCCTTTTTCAGGATTCAATCTCCTGCCTACAAATTTCTCATTGTACTCTCTGATGTTTCTACAACCAGCGTCTTTCAATAGGTCATAGCGTTCATCCATTTCAATACACAATGCATTGAGGGTATTCACAACTTTTCTTGTATCTGTAATGATTGCATCTTCCTCTCCCGGCAATATGGCAAGAAAATGTTTTTCAATGATTCGGTACAAACTGAGTTCTACCTTTTTGGGATCCACCAAAACGAACTTCAATTGTGAAGGATGCTTCTTGTATAAAAGAGAAACCAGAATGGCATTGAGTCCAACTGACTTACCCTGACCAGTTGCACCTGCCATCATCAGATGCGGCATGGTTGCCAGATCAACAATAAAATTCTCATTGTCGATTTTTTTACCCAACGCAATGGGCAAGGCGTAGTCATTTTTTTGAAACTTCTCAGAACCCAACAAGGAACGCATGCCTACAATGCTTTTCTTTACATTGGGTACTTCTATTCCAATGGTTCCCTTTCCGGGTATGGGAGCAATGATGCGAATGCCCAATGCAGATAAGCTCAATGCAATATCATCTTCCAGGTTTTTGATGCGTGATATTCTTACACCAGCGGCTGGAATGATTTCATACAATGTAACCGTTGGGCCAACCGTTGCAAATATTTTTTGAATTTCAATATCATAATCCTGCAAGGTCTTCATGATCTGACTCTTGTTCGCTTCGAGCTCTTGTTGGTCCATTACAATTTTTTCTCCTGAATGCTGAGCAAGCAAATCAAGAGATGGATATTTATACCCTTTCAGGTCAGCTATGGGATCAAATTTGGGGGATGCCAGCACAGCAGCGGCTGTCTTTTCTTTTATTTCTTCTTCAGCAGAGGGTTTGATTTCGAGTGGAAGTTCCTCATCTACATCCTCTTCTAACTCCTCCACTTCAGGCCCCGAAGCATCTAAAGGTTTATCAACAGGTTCTGCTATTGGTTCAGTCATCACATGCAGCGGACCCATCAATGGGTCTACCGTTGGTTTTGGCTGAAACAGATTGGCTTCTTCTTTAAATGAATTGCCTTCTGTCAAATCCAACCTTGGCTGAACTTCTTCCGGTGATAGCGCTGCATCAGCCAGTGGTTGGTCAAGAGCAGTGTCCTGTTCTGAAGATTGTTTTTTAAAAGAAAAAGCAGGCCACTTGAAAATGGGATTGAATCTCCATATGGCATATGAAAAAATCGAAAGAGATAGCAGGGCGAAAGTGCCTGCCCATCCCATAACACCCTTCAACCAATTGGAGCAGAACTTTCCGAATGCACCTCCAAAATTAAAGGAGGATTGAGGAGCAAAAAATGCCGCACTCACACAGATTACCAGAAGTCCCATCATCAGATACCTTACATTTCTGGCAACGGAAAAAACCGATTTATCAAATAAGAGATTGATGCCAATGACAAAAAACAAAGAGCAAAACAAATAGGATGCAATTCCGAATCCATATTCGAAAAAAATAAAAGCAATATAGGCCCCAAAACTTCCGAGCAGGTTGTTGATTTCAAGATCATTTGGACTCAATATCCTTGCACCCATATCACGTATTTTGTCCTGATCTTCCGACCAGGTAAACAAATAAGAGGTGAAGGCTACAAATAAAAAAAAGCAAATGAAAAGAAATGCAGAACCGATAATTTTATGGGTCCTCTCATCCCGAAAAAGTGACTTTACCTCTATCACTTCTTCCTTATCATCAACCAGGATTTCTGCGTCTGCTTCTGTTTTGGTTGATTTCAATCGATTGGCCATTGATTGGTTCAGATTTTGGATATATAAATGAGGTATAAAAATACATCAATTTATTTCCTCAGGAAAGTCCAGCCCAAACTAAACCATCCGATAATCATGCACATACCTCCAATGGGTGTGAGAAGTGCAATGATGGGAGGAAAATCAATTGATTGGTATTTTAAATAAGCGAGGGCATATATGGAACCCGAAAACAATAAAATTCCAACGGAGAACAATTGTGATACAGGAGCCAGTAGTTTATGTGAAGTTCGCTCGCTGATCAATCCAACGATCAAAATTGCCATGCCATGCAACATTTGATATTGAACAGCTGTTTGGTAAGATTGCATGGATTCTGCAGTCAAAATAGCCTTTAATGCATGTGCGCCAAATGCGCCTAAAATGACAGCAATAGCACAAAAAACAGCGCCAGTGGCAAAATAATTTTTAAACATGTTGGATGTGTTTTTGAATCAATGTAAGTGGACAATCATCAGATGTTTCAATCAAGACAGCCTTGCTGTAGAAGCTACTGCGTTCATTCATTTTTTCTTTGATGTATGACTCTAAAGCATGGTGTGTTAGGTCTTTAATCAACGGTCTGTGTAGTTGCCCTTTCTTCAGCCTTTGTATAAGCGTTTCAACAGGCGGATTCAACCATACTGTTAGTCCGTTTTCATTCATGAAATCCATGTTCCCGTGAAAACAGGGAGTCCCGCCTCCACATGCCACAACTGCATAGTTTGCATTGCTTGAAACTTGATGTACCTGCACAATTTTGTGCAAAGCATCACGTTCCAATTCCCTGAAAGCAGATTCACCCTGCATTGAAAAAATTTGACTGACGGAAGAACTGGCTGATTGCTCGATTGCATGATCCAGATCAATGAATGGACAATCGAAATGAGCAGCAATTTTTTTACCGCAATGCGACTTGCCCGAACCCATGAATCCCAATAGAAAAATCAGCATTTGCAAAATTGTTTGACAAAATTACTGAACTTCAAACCAAACCGGCTTTTCATCATCAAAGCTTCCATTGTAGTTGATAAAAAGCTCCTCTCCTTTTTTGATGTCCCTTGTTGTTTTGATCTCCATTAAATCATTTTCAAAATCCATTTCATATGCACAGTTTGATGGACAAGCATGGTTGTAGATAGAAATATATCCCAAGCCCACGCAACACTGATTGGCAACAGGATTCCACTCAAAAATATAATCATGCAATTTGGTTTGGTCAAGATGACCCCTGTCGGTCGACTCCATGACAATCGCAGGTGAAATCTCTATGGTCGTACCAGCAGGAATATCATCTGTAGCAAACACACCTCTGCCTCTTTTTTCTGTGGGAAGTACGATTAAATAAGGCTGAACCATAACTTAATATTGTAGGCTTGAAAACTATGATTAATTTCGCAAAAATCAGTCTGAACAGATGATTCAATTCGATCAGGATAAGACCCTTCAGGAGCAATTCGAATTTTTCCTCCAAGAGGAAAACAGGAAAGATATGCCTGAATTTCTGAATGAATTGAACATCAGCGATGTGGCACAGTTGATTGAGGAGAATGGGGAAAAAGCAACTGAAATCATCGGGCATCTTTCCATCCACAGAGCAGCCAGCACATTCAAGATTCTTGAATTGAGTATACAAAAAGACGTCATCCATGAACTGCAGCCACTTAAAACTGCAGCCTTGTTGAATGAGCTGCCCGCAGACGACCGCACCTCTTTTTTGGAAGAACTTCCAACCAAAGTGGTGAGAGAGCTGATCAAACTACTCAACCCAGAAGAAAGAAAAATCACACTTTCATTGTTGGGATATCCTGAGGACAGTGTAGGCCGCTTGATGACGCCAGATTATATAGCGGTACAATCTGACTGGACCATTGCCGAAGTATTGGAACATATCAGAGAAGTTGGGAAAGACTCTGAAACCATTGATGTGATTTATGTCATCAATGACCAAGGTGAATTGGTGGACGACGTGAGGATCCGAGAGTTTTTATTATCACCTCCGGATCAATTGGTCAGCGAATTGACGGACGGCAGATACATTGAATTGAACGTGTACGACGACCAGGAAAAAGCCAATCAGGTTTTCAAAATGAACAACCGCGTGGCGCTCCCTGTTGTAGACAACAACAATATCCTGGTTGGTATCGTAACCATCGATGACATCCTTTGGGTTGCCAACGAGGAGTTCAGCGAAGACATGCAAAAAATGGGTGGAACGGAGGCGTTGGATCAGCCCTATCTGGAAATATCCATTTTCAAACTTTTCAAAAAAAGAATCGGCTGGCTGATTGTGCTTTTTCTGGGCGAAATGCTCACAGCCACTGCCATGGCTACATATGAGATGGCAATTGACAAAGCGCTCGTGCTGTCCATTTTTATTCCACTCATTATATCAAGCGGGGGAAATACCGGCTCTCAAGCTTCTTCCCTCATTATTCAGGCACTGACTGTTGGAGAGGTCACCATCACCGATTGGTGGAATGTGATGCGCAGGGAAATCATCTCTGGAATCCTGCTGGGTGCTGTACTCGGATTGATCGGATTTTTCAGGGTCATCCTTTGGTCACAGATTTTCCCGGCTGTGTATGGACCCCATTATGTGCTTGTGGCCATTGTGGTAGGCATATCCCTCATCGGCGTTGTGCTTTTTGGAACAATCACCGGTTCGATGCTGCCAATTGCACTCAAGAAATTGGGAGCAGACCCTGCAGTTTCATCTGCACCCTTTGTTGCAACATTGGTGGATGTAACAGGAGTGGTCATCTATTTCAATTGTGCTTACTTCTTTTTAAAGGGCACCATGCTCTGATCAATAAATCTTTTGGATGAAAAGGCCTTGGAACAGGACTGACTTGCCTGTATACAGCATTGCTTCAAAACACAAGGATAGATACAATTTAAATGTATGCACCTATGTTGCAGGTGCAAGCATGGAACCCAAAAGAATGTCGGTCGCCATCTACAAGAACACAAAAACCCTGAATCTGGCAGAGAAAGAGAAAATGATTGTATTGCAATGGTTGTCCAAGGATCAAATAAATTTAATCAAGCATTTGGGATTCAAATCAGGCAACAGTTTTGATAAAATAAGTTACCTGGAAAAAAAGGGACTGATCACAGAATGGAAAAATTTTAAGGTGCTGCAGGATGCCCTTGCGTATGTACTTCTCCGGCAATACGACTGCATGGATGCAGGTGACCATGTGTTGTTCTTGTATGATGTAGTTGCATTTCTTAACAACCGTGATGCAGAAGGATTAACTTTGGATCAGTTGAGAACAAAAAAAATAATCAGAGGCTAACTACCATGAAAGTCACTTCGATCGACATTGCCAGGTTGACCATCCCAATGGAACCCTTTGTGATTGCAACTGAAACCTGTTACGAAGCACAAAATATATACATCAAAATTCATACAGATGAGGGAATTTCCGGAGTCGGTGAATGCAGCGCCTTCCCCATGCTGGTCGGTGAAACACAGGATACCTGTTTTTATGTTGGCAGAGATTTGGCCAAGATCATCAAAGGAAAAAATCCGTTGGAAATTCCATCCATACTCAAGGAGTTTGATGCTTATATATCCTTCAATAGCACGATCAAAAGCGCCTTTGACATGGCACTATATGATATCTCGGCAAAGGCCAGGGACTTGCCTTTGTATCAATTTTTAGGGGGGAAGAGGAAACGCATTCAAACTGATTTAACCATCGGCATTGACAGTCCGGATGCCATGGCTGAAAAAGCAACAAGATTTATCGCAGATGGCGTAAAAATCATCAAAATTAAATTAGGGAAAAATGGCGATGAAGATATACAGCGTGTTGAACGCATCAGATCAGCAGTGGGACCATCTATTCAGTTAAGAATAGACGCCAATCAAGGCTGGGACTACCCCACTGCACTCAAAACCCTGCAAGCCATTGAAAAATTCAATATTGATTTTTGTGAACAACCCATGCATCACCGCTTGGATGAACATTTGCCTGCATTGAGAAAGCAGGTCAAGATTCCAATCATGGCAGATGAGAGTGTTTTTGATCATTACGATGCAGAAAGAATCATACAATCCCATGGCTGTGATTATATCAATATCAAATTGGCAAAATCCGGAGGTATACAAGAGGCCATCAAAATTGCAGATACTGCAGCATCTTTCGGTATACCATGCATGTTGGGGGGAATGGTTGAAAGCAGACTAGCATTGACTGCCAAGGTACACCTTGCCATGTCGCATGACAATATCCATTTCTATGATTTGGATACCTGTTTGCTTGGACATTTGGAAGATACCGCCACCGGAGGTGCCAGATACAATGACTATTTTTTGGAGATTGATGACAGTCCGGGTATAGGTGCAGATATTTCAGAGGATTTTTTAACACGTATGGAAAGAATAACCATTTAACTTTGCAGGATGCATTCAAAAAAATCTGCAGATTCAAAAGTTGAAATGACTGAATTGGTATTGCCCAATGATACCAATTTCTATGGCAACCTCATGGGCGGGCGATTGATGTATTGGATGGATGTTGCTGCAGCAATGGCTGCATGGAAACACTGCAATGCACCTTGTGTTACGGCCTCGGTTGACAATATTTCATTTGTGTCTCCCATCAAATTGGGCAACGTGGTTCATATAGAAGCAAAAGTTTCAAGGGCTTTCAATACTTCTATGGAAATACACCTGAAAGTTTGGGGCGAAGATTATACTCAACAATACAAATACCAAAGCAACGAGGCCTATTTTACATTTGTTGCATTGGATCCCAATGGGAAACCCAGAAAGGTGCCAGAGCTGATTCCGGAGACGGAAGATGACAAAAAATTGTATGATGGTGCTTTGAGAAGAAGACAACTGCGACTCATTCTTGCCAAAAAAATGAAACCTGCAGATGCCACAGAACTCAAGGCTCTTTTTGACAATGCATCATGAGGGTTGAAGCCTGTGATGACGGCCTTTCAATTTAAATTCAGTGCTTTGCTCAATTGCGTGCATGATCAGATCTAGGATCTCTTCAACAGTTTTTGAATAATCAATCTCCATCGGCGGTTTGAACTGGACAGAAAGATTGGTACCTCTTTTTTTGAATACCAATCCCTTGCGGTTGAATGCTCTCCAAAATCCATTGATAACAACAGGTACAACAACAGGCTGCATTTCTTTGATAATATGCGCAGTTCCTTTTCTGCCGGGCGCAAAAGGCTTGGTCGTTCCTTGTGGAAAGGTGATCACCCATCTTCTTTTGAGGGCGTCATAAATATTTTCAAAATCCTTTGGATCTACTTCTCTTTTGATGTCAACACCCTTGCTTCTCCAGGTGCGTTTGATCGTAATGGCACCTGCAAGCGTAAAAAGTCTTGTCAGCAAATTATCCTTCATCGTCTCCTCTGCTGCCACAAAATTGACATTGACAAATGGATTCAGTAAATAGAATGGCAGTCCCAATTTGTTTTTCTTTCCCCATTTTACTGCACAAAAGATATGGGAGAATGCAATAATATCCGCAAAATACGTTTGATGGTTGCTGACGAAAAGGACATTTTTCTTGGGCAAACCTTTTAGATATTCAGTTCCTGTAATGGTCAATTTGTTCACCATCGCAATGCCTGGGTAAGTAAACGCGCCTACAACCGCATAAACAAATTTCCTTACAAGCTTGAAATGCTTAAGTTTTTTCATACGACTTGGTCAAGATAATGAATTTAAATTAAATGACATATGATTAGCTTTGTCCGCATATGAAACTGAATACGGTCATTTTTGACATGGACGGACTGATCATTGATTCTGAACCGTTATGGTATGAAGCTGCGCAAGAAACGCTCAAAGTGTTTAATGTGAGTATATCCGAGGAAGCATATAACACAACAACAGGATTGAGAACTCCCGAATTTCTTGAACATTGGTTCAGGATATTTGATATTGACAAGATACATCTTGCAAAAACCGAAACAGACATTTTAGAGCGACTGATTTACAAGATCAATACCAAGGGCAACATGATGCAAGGTGTTGCCCATGCGATCAACGTTTTTTCCGATATGAATTTTAAAATTGGATTGGCAAGCTCCTCACCTTTTGGAGTAATACATGCTGTGCTTGATAAACTTCAACTCACCCATCATTTTTCTGCCATTGCATCTGCAGAACATCTTGACTACGGAAAACCTCATCCACAGGTTTTTCTGGATTGTGCCAGGTCATTGCAAAGTGGTCCTGCCTCCTGCATTTGCATAGAGGATTCTTTCAATGGATTGATTGCTGCAAAAGCAGCAAAAATGAAATGCATCATTGTACCTCATCCTTCACAGTTTGAAATGGCACGATGGAATATAGCGGATCTGAAAATTTCCTCCCTCGCAGATATACATCAACAAAAAATAATGGAAATGATACCATAAAAAAAGGGTCTCCTGTGGGGAGACCCTTTGAGTAAGAGTATTTCAATGTTATTTGGCTTCTTCGCCGCCTTCCATTTTCTTCTTGAGTTCTGCCAATACACCCAAATCGCCCAAGGTTGATTTCTCAACTTTGTTTTGGATATCTTTTACAGCTTTTTTGGTTTTTGCTGCATCGGCTTTCTTCTCTTTTACAACTGCTTCTTTTTCATCAGCTGCAACTTGTTCCCAAATGCGTGCATGACTCAACACAATTCTCTTTTCATTGCGATCAAATTCAATCACCATGAATTGAGTTGTTTCATTAGCACTTACCACCTTGCCGTCTTCTTTTGCAAGATGACGCGCAGGAGCGAAGCCTTCCAATCCGTATGGAAGTTGAACCAAAGCACCTTTATCATCTTTCTTGGTTACAGTTCCTTCGTGGATAGATCCAATGGTGAAGGTTTCCTGCAACGCGTTCCAGGGATCTTCTTCCAATTGCTTGTGTCCGAGTTGCAATTTTCTGTTTTCCTTGTCGATGTTTAAAATGATGGTATCGATAGAAGAACCTGATTTGGTGAATTCAGAAGGATGGTTGAAGCGCTTCAACCAGCTCAAGTCGCTGATGTGAATCATTCCGCCAATTCCAGGCTGCAATTCAACAAACACGCCGTAAGGAGTGATGTTTTTAACCAATCCGCTGTGCTTGCTGCTAACAGGGAATTTCTCTTCTATTTCGTTCCATGGATCAGCACTGAGTTGCTTGATAGACAAACTCATTTTTCTGCTGTCCTTGTCAAGTGTTACTACTTTTGCTTCGTACTCGTCACCCAACTTGAAGAATTCTTTGGCGTTTACAGGTGTATTGGCCCAAGTGATTTCACTTACGTGAACCAATCCTTCAACACCTGGAGTGATTTCCAAGAAAGCGCCATAATCTTCGATGTTGACTACTTTGCCTTTTACGGTAGCACCTTCAACGATGTCGGTTGACAAGGTATCCCATGGATGAGGAGTCAATTGTTTCAAGCCGAGGCTGATACGCTTTTTCTCATCATCAAAATCCAATACAACAACGTTTACTTTCTGGTCAAGTTTCAACACCTCTGAAGGATGGTTGATTCTTCCCCAGCTGATATCTGTGATGTAAAGGAGACCATCAACACCACCCAGATCCAAGAAAGCACCGAAATCAGTGATGTTCTTGATTGTTCCTTCCAACACCTGGCCTTTCTCCAATTTACCCATGATCTCAGCACGTTGTGCTTCAATATCACTTTCAATAAGTGCCTTATGTGAAACAACTGCATTCTTGATGGCTTCGTTGATTTTCACCACCTTGAATTCCATTGTTTTTCCTACGAACTGATCGTAATCTGTAACTGGCTTCACATCAATTTGAGATCCAGGCAAGAATGTTTCCATACCCAGGATGTCGACAATGAGACCGCCTTTTGTTTTGCTTGTAACAAAGCCTGTAACAACTTCACCAGTTTTATGCATTTCAACAATGCGTTCCCAGGCACGGCTGATACGTGCTTGCTTGCGACTGAGATGGAGATGCCCTTCTCTGTCTTCTTTTTCCACTACCATCACTTCTACTACATCACCGGTTTTCAAGTCATGCAAGTCCCTGAATTCATTCAATGAAACAAGTCCATCGCTTTTGAAACCGATGTTGATCACTACGTCTGTCTTGGTCATACCTACTACGGTACCTTGAACCATTTCACCGTCGGTGATCGTTTTGAATGTGCCCTCGTAAACGGCATCATACTTTTGTTGCTCGTCGTTGTTGTAACGGGCAACATTGCGCTTGTCAATACTCCAGTCAAAATCATCATGAGCTGTAGCAACTGACGGATTTGTTAGTGTGTTGTTTTCTTCCACTATGTATGTCCTCCTTTTGTTTAAATTTCAAGCTGTTTTGTCAGCCTGATTTGGGGACGGCAAAGTTAGCAGAAATGACCAAAACAGCCTTGAAAAAAGTCCTGAATTTGGCTGAAAATCGAGCAATTTCAGAGGGAAAGGGCGTTTTTGGGCTGTTTACCCGGCAATTTTCTTGAGTGCCCCCACCAACTTGTCCAATTCCTTGGTTGAAGTGTACACGTTGGGTGTCACCCGTACGCCATGGATATGCTCCCAATTGATGGCAACAGCATGGATTTTATACTTGGAAAAAAGCTCCGAAGAGACCTCTTCGGGTTTTTTTCCTGCAACTGCGACATTGGCAATTGCACAGGAAAGATTGTTTGAATGTGGCTGATTGAATGAAATCTTGGGATGATTTTTCAACTGATCCACCCAGTAATTTTTTAGAAACCTCAATCTTTCTTCCTTGCGCTTGCTTCCCATGACATCATGGAAATCTATAGCTGCACCGATTGCCATTTCTGACGCGAATGACCTGGTTCCTAGTGATTCAAACTTTCTGATGTCCGATCCATCGGGTTCGTTGTTGGAAAGCAATGCCCAAACATTTTTGATTTTATCTTTCCTGATATATAGAACGCCACTTCCAAAAGGAGCGCTCATCCACTTGTGAAGTGAGGAGGCAAAATAATCACAACCCAAATCAGGCACCTTGAAAGCAAAATGTCCCAATGTATGTGCACCATCTGCAATCACTTCAATACCACGTTGGTGTGCAACATCAGCAATTTTTCTTACGGGCATGATTTGTCCACACCAGTTGATCAGATGCGTCACCATCACAACCTTTGTTTTTGAAGTGAAAGCTTTTATGTAGTAAGAAGCAATCTCATCTTCATTTTCCATTGGCAATGGAATATCGATCCATACCAACTTGATGCCATCTCTTTTTTCGCGCTGTTTCCAGGCGTTGATCATATTGGGATAATCCTGCTTCGTCAATACCACCTCATCCCCTGCTCTCAAATTCAAACCGAAAATGACTGTATTCAACCCTTCGGTTGCATTTCTGTTGATGGCAATTTCCTCTGTGTCTGATCCACAAAGGTGGGCAAGTCGCTCGCGCAATGGCTCTCGGCCTTGATCCAATATCTGCCACATGTAATAGGACGGCGCCTCGTTGCAATACTGATAATACCTGATATGAGCATCTTGCACAACCTTCGGCTGAGGTGCAACCCCGCCATTGTTCAGATTAATGATATTGGGACTGACTGTATATGCGTCTCTGATCCAAGCCCATAAATCATCATCTGAAGAAAAATTACCAGGCAAAGAATTTTCAAAAAGAGATTGCACGTATTTTGCCTCTGTAGCAAATGCAGGATTGATGGCTGACAAAAAAGGCAATGCTGCAGTTGCGGTTGTGAGGGTATTTATAAATTTTCTGCGTGAGTTGGATTGCATAAGTTGACGGTTGACGGTTAACAGTTAATCATGATTTAAAACTAAAATTCAAACTTAAGATAATCATTTTTTCAAATACCACAACTGTCAACTGTTAACCGTTAACAGTTGACTTCATGATTACATCTGTGCAGCAATATTCCGCGCAGCAACCATCCCGCTGCTCCAGGCATGCTGAAAATTATAGCCTCCTGTGATGCCATCAACATCTAAGATTTCTCCTGCAAAGAACAATCCCGGAATTTTTTTCGACTCCATGCTGAGAGGATCGATCTCTGTCAATTTCACACCACCAGCAGTAACAAATTCTTCCTTGAATGTTGTTTTACCGCGGACTGGATATTGATCGCTGCAAATATTTTTGGAAAGCAGCACAAGTTTTTTCTGTTGGATGTCTTGCCAATTGGAAGCGGGGTCAATATCGGATTTGAACAGTAAATATTCCCATAACCTTGTGGTCAAAGAGAATATATTTTTATTGCCTATGTTTCCCCTTTGTGCAGACTTCTCAGCTTTCAATTTTTCCAACATGCTGCTTTCATTGAAATCGGGACACCAATTGACAACTGCATCAAAAGCATAATCAAGTTTTTGCAAATCACGGGCAGCATATGATGACAATTTCAAGACTGCTGGTCCGCTGAGTCCCCAGTGTGTAATCAACACCGGACCTCTTTGCTCCATTTTACATGCAGGAATTTTTACCAATGCCTGAGATGAAGAGACTCCCATGAGTGCGTGCAAATGCTTGTCTGCAATATTAAATGTAAACAAGGATGGAACGGGTGCTTCCACATCCAAACCCTTATCCGTCAAAAATCTGAAAGATTCAAACTTTGGAAATCCTCCTGTAGCAATACAAATAAAATCAACTCCTTCGATCTTTTCTTCGCTATGTTTAAAACTCAGTTCAAATCCATTTTCCTTCTTTTGGAAGGATGAAAGTTCTTTATGGTGAACAATCCTGATGTTGCGATGATCTGCCTCTTTCAGTAAACAATCAACAATGGTTTGTGAATTGTTTGAAACCGGAAACATCCTGCCATCTGACTCCACCTTCAATTCTACTCCTCTTTCACTGAACCATTGAATCGTGTCAGCTGTCGAGAATTGATGCAGCGTTTTGCGCATAAAATGTCTTCCCCTTGGGTATGCATCCAACATATCATCGACTTCAGACGACTCATGTGTAACATTGCAACGTCCGCCTCCACTTACTTTTACTTTTGACAATACTTTCCCGGACTTCTCAACAATTGTAACATCCAGATAAGGATTCAATCTTGCAGCATTGATGGCACAAAAAAATCCAGCGGCTCCTCCGCCAATAACAATCAGTTTTCTGTGAGTTTGCATGTGGCTATAAGCATACTCTCACCAAATCGCAAAGAGTATGAGAATTGATAAGTTACGAAAGATCAGTAATCACTGAATAAAGAGGCATTGTTTTTTTCCTGCAGGATGATTTCTGAGAAACTGGAGAGAATATCTGCCTTGTTCTTTTTAATACAAATGGTATGCTCGTAATGCACTGAAAATTTTCCGTCTCTTGTTCGCACCGTCCATCCATCATCATCATAAACAACATCTTTGGTACCCAGATTGATCATGGGTTCTATGGCGATTACCATGTTTTCTTTGAGCTTGGGACCAGCACCTTTTTTACCATAGTTCGGTACTTGCGGATCCTCGTGCAAGTGTTTACCCAAACCGTGTCCCACGAGCTCCCTCACCACTCCAAAATGATATTTTCGCTCGGTATACTCTTGTATAGCGTTTGAAATATCGCCAACCCTGTTGCCGTTGATTGCTTTCTCAATTCCCAACAACAACGATTCACGGGTGACCTTCATCAGCAATTGATGCTCCTCTAAGACAGGCAATAATCCAAATGTATAGGCGCTATCACCATGGAATCCATTTTTGTATACACCTACGTCAATAGAAACCAAGTCACCTTCTTTCAGTTCTTTATTATTGGGAAATCCATGCACTACGGCATCATTCACTGAAATACAAGTAGCGAAAGGATATCCTCTGTAATTTTTGAAGGAGGGGACTGCCTGATTGGATAAAATGAAATCTTCAGCTCTTTTATCAAGTTGAGCAGTAGTGATACCCGGCTTTAAAATAGATGCGATTTCAGCTAGGGTGCGACTGACTAGAAGTGCACTTTCGCGGATCAACTCAACTTCTTCGTTGGTCTTGACCCGGATCATTTTAAATGGAACTTGTTGTTACCGGTTGTCTTCCTTGAATTCTTCCACCAGCAACCAAGCCATCATATTGTCTCATCAACAAATGGGTTTCGATTTGTTGCAATGTATCAAGAATAACACCAACCATGATCAACAATGATGTGCCTCCGAAGAAAGATGCAAAGGATTGTGTAACTCCCAGTTGTTGTGCAATGCCTGGAAGGATACCGACGGCTGCAAGGAAAATTGCTCCTGGCAGTGTAATCCGATCCATTACCTGTCCAATATAATCAGCTGTTGGTTGTCCGGGTTTTACACCAGGAATAAACCCATTGCTTTGCTTCAGGCTATCAGCCATTTGCTTTGGATTGAATATAAGGGCGGTATATAAGAAAGTGAAAGCAATAACCATGATGACATAAATGGTCATGTACCAGATATTGCTTGGATCATTGAAGATTCTGGCAATACCCTGACCGGATTCCAAGTTGGTGAAAGAGAACAATGTCGGAAGAAACATGATTGCCTGTGCGAAGATGATGGGCATCACACCAGATGCATTCACTTTCAGCGGCAGAAACTGTCTTGCACCTGAGAGGGCTCTGTTTCCAACAAGTTGTTTTGCATAGCTCACTGGCACTTTTCTGACACCTTGAACCAACAGAATCAGCCCAAGAACAATAACAATCAAAAATGCAATTTCAATCAGGAACAAAAGCAAACCACCGCCACCGCGTGTTTGTTTAGCACCCAATTCACCTATGAATGATTGTGGGAGACGGGCAAGGATACCTACCATGATGATGATAGAGGTTCCGTTGCCAAGACCCTTGTCCTGAATTTTCTCACCCAACCACATTACAAAAAGTGTTCCTGCTGTTAGTACAATAACGGTTGACAGCCAGAAATAAGGCTGGTATGCTTCTATCAATGCGTCTCTGCTCACATTTTTCAGGTAAGCCACATATGCTGCTGCCTGAAACATTGTAACGAGTGCAGTAATATAACGAGTCCATTGATTGATCTTCTTTCTTCCGCTATCACCTTCTTTCTGGATCTTTTGCATTTGAGGAACGAAAATGGTCAGCAATTGCATGAAGATAGAAGCAGAGATATAAGGCATGATACCCAAAGCGAAAATGGATGCATTTGTAAATGATCCGCCCGCAAACGTATCAAATATACCCAGGAGGCCTTTTTTGGCACTCTCAAGGTCAAGTTTATTTGGATCAATACCAGGCAAAGAAACGTGTGCACCGAATCTGTAGACCAGGATGAGCAACAATGTGATGCTGATCTTAGATCTTAGTTCATCAATGCTCCAAATATTCTTGAGTGTTTGGATGAATTTTTTCACTGAGAAAATTATTTAATGATTTCAACAGATCCGCCAGCAGCTTCGATGACAGCTTTGGCTTTTTCACTTACAGCGTTTACATTAAAATCAACTTTTTTGCTGATGGCACCGTTGCCGAGAATCTTAACCTTATCGGTACGGCTGATGAGACCATTTACATACAAGTTTTCCATGCTGAAAGATGATAGTCCATATTTTTCAACAAGGGTTTCCACTTGTCCGAGGTTGAATACTTTGTACTCTACCCTGCTGCTATTTTTAAACCCAACTTTTGGAATACGGCGCTGAATGGGCATCTGGCCACCCTCGTGACCCTTCTTGGATTTATAACCTGCGCGGCTTTGTCCACCTTTGTTACCTTTCGTTGAAGTTCCACCGTGACCGGAAGCTTCACCGCGACCCAATCTTTTTTCTCTTTTTGTAGCGCCTTCTGCAGGCTTTAACGTGTGTAGTTTCATTTTTTTTGTTTTACTCAACGCAGTCTCCCTGAGACCACTCGTATATGTTTTCTAAGATAAAGACAAACAGGGACTTGTCCTACAGTTCTTCTACTTTCACCAAGTGCGTTACTTTCTTAACCATTCCCAGAATTTGGGGAGTGGCTTCCAGCTCAACAGATGCATGCAATTTGCGCAATCCGAGTGCCTCCATGGTGCGTTTTTGACGTTCTGGACGATCAATCACACTTTTAACTTTGGTAATCTTAAGCTTTTTCATATTGAAACCCTTGGGCTTGTTTTAACAGTGATGTATTCAATTAACCGTTGAAGACTCTCTTCAAACCGATTGTTCTGGTTTTGGAAACATGGATAGGTTCACGGAGCATAGCCAATGCTTTAAAAGTAGCTTTCACCACGTTGTGTGGATTGGCAGAACCGAGTGATTTCGCCAGTACGTCTGTGATGCCAACGCTCTCCAATACAGCGCGCATGCTGCCTCCAGCGATCACACCTGTACCATGTGCAGCAGGCTTGATCAAAACTTTCGCAGCACCTTCTTTTGCATATTGATCATGCGGAATGGTTCCTTTCATAACAGGAATTTTTATGAGGTTCTTCTTTGCATCCTCAATTCCTTTGGTAATTGCTTCTTGTACTTCTTTTGCTTTTCCGAGTCCGTGTCCAACTACACCTTGCTCATTACCAACTACAACCAATGCAGAGAAACTGAACGCTCTACCACCTTTTGTTGTTTTCACAACACGGTTGATAGATACTACTTTCTCCTTTAACTCAAGGTCTCCGGCTTTGACTCTGCTGTAATTTGCTTTTGACATCTAAATATTGATTTGAATGAATTAAAATGTAAGTCCTCCCTCACGAGCACCTTCAGCAACTGCTTTTACTCTTCCATGGTACAAGAAACCTCCGCGGTCGAATACACAAGATGAAAGTCCGAGTGCAACTGCTTTTTTAGCGATTGCTTGTCCAACCAACTTGCTTTTTTCTGTCTTGGTTCCTTTTTGTGCCAGGATCTCTTTGTCCTTTGAAGAAGCCGCAGCCAAAGTTGTCCCATTGACATCATCAATCAGCTGTGCGTAGATAACGGTGTTGCTTCTAAAAACAGCGAGTCTTGGAGATTGAGCAGAACCAGCAACCTTCTTGCGGATGGTGTATTTGATTCTTTGTTTTCTTAATGATTTAACGTTCATCTTATTATAGTTTTCCCTGATGCTGCCAGGATGTTTAGTTTATTTATTTACCAGCTGCTTTACCTGCCTTGCGACGGATGTATTCATCTTTGTATTTCACACCCTTGCCCTTGTATGGTTCAGGTTTTCTCAAGCTTCTGATTTTCGCAGCAACCTGTCCAAGCAATTGCTTGTCAATGCCTTCCAAGAAAATTCTCGGGTTATCACCTTTTTCTTGGGTGGTTGAAACTTTCAACTCCTTCGGAACTTCGAAGATGATGTTGTGAGAATATCCCAATGAAAGATCCAATACATTTCCTTGGTTGGCGGCTTTGAAACCCACACCCACCAGTTCCAATTCTTTTTTGAATCCGTTGGTTACACCGTTCACAAGGTTGTTGACCAAAGCCCTGTAGAGTCCATGCAATGCACGGTGTCTGATTTGATCGGTTGGTCTTTTGAACTCCACAACATTTTCGTTGACAGTAACTGTAATGTCACGGTCAATTTGCTGCTTCAATTCGCCTTTCGGACCCTTAACGGTCACGGTATTATCACTCCCTACTGAAAGGGTTACACCTTTGGGAAGCTCAATGATTTTTTTACCTATACGAGACATAGTAGTTTTTTTTAATAAACGTGACAAAGTACTTCACCACCAACATTTTGAGCTTTAGCATCCTTGTCGGTCATTACCCCTTTGGAGGTTGAAAGAATGGCAATACCCAAACCGTTTTTGACTCTCTTGAAGTCAAGCGGTTTTGCGTATTGTCTCAAACCCGGACGAGATACTCGCTCCATGGTTTTGATTGCCGGCTCCTTGGTACTTGGATCATACTTCAAAGCGATTTTGATAACACCTTGTTTGCTATCATCTTCGAATTTGTATTTCAAGATGTATCCTTGGTTGTACAAAATCTCAGTGATGCGCTTCTTCAGGTTGGAAGCCGGAATCTCTACGATTCTGTGTCCTGCCATTTGTGCATTTCTAATCCTTGTTAGAAAATCTGCAATTGGATCTGTTGTCATATTTTGTCCCTCCTTAGTCCCTTGTTATCGGGAGTATTTCGGTTTGAGTTTAATTGTTAATTCTTTTGGATTACCAGCTTGCTTTTTTAACACCTGGAATCTTTCCTGCCAATGCCATGTCGCGGAATGTTACCCTTGAGAGTCCGAAGAACCTCATATAACCTTTGGGTCGACCCGTCAATTGACATCTGTTTTTTAACCTGACTTTTGAAGAGTTCTTAGGAAGTTGGTCAAGTGCTGTCCATTCACCTGCATCTTTTAATGCCGCACGTTTTTCAGCAAACTTTGCAACCATCTGCTCCCTTTTTCTCTGTCTGGCTTTTACCGATTCTTTTGCCATATGCTATGGTTTAGTCTTTTTTAATGTTTTTGAATGGCATACCCATTTCCTTCAGCAATTCATATGCTTCTTCATTGGTTTGTGCCGTAGTAACGAAAGTGATATCCATGCCGGTGATTTTAGTAACCTTATCGATATCAATTTCTGGGAAAATGATCTGTTCAGTTACGCCCAGGGTATAATTTCCGCGGCCATCGAATGATTTTTCACTCACCCCTTTGAAGTCACGCACACGTGGAAGGGAAGCAGCAATCAATCTGTCGAGGAATTCGAACATCTTCACACCGCGCAATGTTACGCGTGCGCCGATGGGCATACTCTTTCTCAACTTGAAGTTGGAGATATCTTTCTTGGATTTGGTAGCAACTGCTTTTTGTCCGGAGATCATGGTCAATTCATCCAAAGCGATATCAATGAGCTTTTTGTCAGACACGGCACCATTCACACCTCTGTTCAAACAGATCTTGGTGAGCTTGGGCACTTGCATGACAGTGCTGTATGAAAATTTCTTCATCAAAGCCGGTACCACTTCTTTTTGGTACTTGGCTTGCAGTCTGGGTGTATATGTTGCAGTACTCATTATTTAATTACCTCCCCTGATTTTTTAGATACTCTTACCAATTTTCCGTTTTCTCTGGTTCTTTTCACTTTTGTTCCGGATTCTTTCTTCGCATCCCACAGCATCACGTTGCTGATGTGGATAGATGCTTCCTTCTTGATCAAACCACCTTGGGTGTTTTGAGCGGAAGGCTTTGTGTGACGGGTCACGATGTTTGCACCTTCAATCAACACACGGGATTTGTCAGGAAACACTTCAAGCACCTTGCGGGGCTTTTTGAGATCCTTGTCGTCGCCTGAGATGATTACAACTGTATCACCTTTTTTAATGTTGAACTTGGGCTTGAATCTATTGCTCATTGTCTTTATTTTTCGCGTTATACGCTTGTTTGATTGGTTTAAAGTACCTCAGGGGCCAGTGAAATAATTTTCATGTATCCCATGTCTCTCAATTCACGGGCAACCGGACCGAAAATACGGGTGCCTCTTAGCTCATCTGCTTGATTGAGCAACACGACGGCGTTGTCATCAAAACGGATATAAGAGCCATCTTTTCTGCGAAGCTTGTTCTTGGTTCTTACGATTACTGCTTTGGCAACTGTACCCTTCTTGATACCGCCTGCAGGAATGGCATCCTTCACAGTAACAACAATCTTATCACCGATCTTCGCGTAGTCTTGTCCGCTGTTACCCAACACACGAATACACAAAACCTCTTTCGCGCCACTGTTGTCAGCTACATTCAATCTGGATTCTTGCTGAATCATTTTTTTCTATTTTAAACGGCTTTCGCCATTGAGTTGAACGAATATTGCTTAATACTATTTTGCTTTCTCAATTATTTCGACAAGTCTCCAGCGCTTTGTTTTGCTGAGGGGTCTTGTTTCTTCAATTTTTACAACATCACCAGGTTTTGCCTCATTCTTTTCATCATGTGCATGGAACTTGGTAGTCTTCTTAACGAACTTTCCATAAATAGGGTGCTTCACCTTTCTTTCCACTGCAACGGTGATGGTTTTGTTCATCTTGTCGCTGCTTACCGTCCCTGTTTTGGTTTTGCGAAGTTTTCTTTCAACCATTTCTTTTCATTTTATCTCCCAGTTGTAACTGGAATCTGTTTTTAATGTTTCTCTTGATTATGCGAGGGTTCTTTTTTTCAATGCTGATTTGAGTCTCGCAATGTCTTTTCTCAATGAACGGATGCTCATTGGATTTTCAAGAGGAGTGATCGCGTGTGCGAACTTCAATTTCTTCAAACGAGATTCATCTTCGGTAATCTTCGATTTGATATCTGATTCACTCAGCGATGCAATGCTTTTTAAAAAATCAATCTTCTTTGACATGTCCTTTGGTTTATCTGTTATGCTTACGCCGCGTAATCTCTGCGCACGATAAATTTGGTTTTAATAGGTAGTTTGGCAGCAGCAAGATCCAATGCCTCTTGAGCAATTTGCATGCTCACACCTTCCAGTTCGAAAATGATTCTTCCTGGTTCAACAACTGCAGCCCAGAATTCAGGATTACCCTTACCCTTACCCATTCTCACTTCCTGTGGTTTGCGGGTGATAGGCTTGTCAGGAAATACGCGAATCCAAACATTACCTTCTCTCTTCATGGCTCTTGTGAGTGCCTGACGTGCGGCTTCGATTTGTCTGTTGGTCATCCAAACGGGCTCCAATGCTTTGAGTCCAAATGAACCAAAAGCCAATGTTGTTCCACGCTTGGCAACTTCACGGATTCTTCCTTTCTGCGCTTTCCTGTGTTTCGTTCTTTTCGGTTGTAACATGTTACAGTATTTTAATGAATACTTTTAAAATTTGATTATCCTCTGCGATCTCTTCCACCACCTCTTCTGTCGTCTCTTCCACCGCCTCTTCTATCATCTCTACCACCGCCACGTGCATCTCTTCTTTCAGCTGCCTCAGATTTTCCACCAACAAAATTTGGATTCAAATCACGTTTTGCCAATACTTCACCCTTACAGATCCACACTTTGATACCAATTTTTCCATAAACGGTTTGAGCGAAAAGAGAAGCATAGTCAATATCCATTCTGAAAGTGTGCAAAGGAACACGTCCTTGTTTGATCTCTTCAGAACGTGCAATCTCGGCACCTCCAATACGGCCACCGACTTTGATTTTGATGCCTTCAGCACCCAATCTCATGGTAGAAGCAATGGCCATTTTAATGGCACGCTTATAATTGATACGGTTTTCAATTTGCTTTGCGATGGTTTCTCCAACAATGTTGGCATCCAACTCAGGGCGACGGATTTCAAGGATGTTGATTTGAACATCTTCTTTACCGGTCAGTTTCTTCAACTCTTCTTTCACCCTGTCAACTTCTCCACCACCTTTACCAATGATGATACCAGGCTTGGAAGTATGGATGGTAACGATCAGCTTGTTGAGTGTTCGCTCGATCACAATCTTGGCAATGCCGCCTTTGTTGATACGGGCATTGAGGTAGTTGCGGATCTTATTGTCCTCAATAAGTTTGTTCGCGTAATCTTTTTTATTGCCATACCAGTTGCTTTCCCATCCGCGGATGATGCCTAACCTGTTGCCAATTGGATTCGTTTTTTGACCCATTATAATTCAGTTTGTTTGTTCTTAATTTTTTGCATCAACAATTACGGTGACATGGTTGCTGCGCTTTCTCATGCGGTATGCACGTCCTTGTGGAGCAGGCAACATGCGTTTGATGGAACGAGCGCCGTCCACAAAAATGGTTTTCACCACAAGTGCTTCAACGTTGCCACCTTCGTTCTTTTGCTTCCAGTTGCTCACCGCAGACATCACCAACTTGCGAAGGGGTGTTGCACTGTGCTGTGGATGATGCTCAAGAATCGCTACTGCTTCCTCCACCTTCATGCCACGGATATGATCCGCCAACAAGCGCATCTTGCGGGGTGAAGTGGGATAGTTTCTCAATTTTGCTACTGCTTCCATATTTTTATTTTTCAGTTGCCGGAACGCGTCCAACAATTATTAAACTACTTTTTTGCTTGAGTGCCCTTTGAAATTGCGTGTAGGCGCAAATTCTCCCAATTTGTGTCCAACCATGAATTCGGTTACATACACAGGGATGAATTTGTTTCCGTTGTGAACGGCAAACGTGTGACCAACAAATTCAGGTGTGATGGTGCTTCTGCGGCTCCATGTCTTTACAACTGCTCTCTTGGATTTGCCATCATTCATCGCGACTACCTTCTTTTCCAGTTTTGCCGCTACGTAGGGACCTTTTTTTATTGAACGAGCCATGATTTATTGCTTGTTGTTTGTTCTAATTATTTTGATATTTTACTTCCGTTCTTGCGCTGGATGATCAACTTGTCGCTTCCTTTTCCAAGTGTTCTAGTTTTCTCACCTTTTGCATATTTGCCTGTGCGGCTGCGTGGGTGTCCGCCTGATGCCTTTCCTTCACCACCGCCCATTGGGTGATCTACGGGGTTCATGGCAACACCACGGTTGCGTGGACGAATACCTTTCCAACGGTTTCTACCCGCCTTGCCCATGCTCTCCAAGCTATGGTCAGAATTTGAAAGCACACCTACGGTTGCATAACAATTGATCAATACTTTTCTCAATTCACCTGAAGGCATTTTCAACACCGCATATTTTTCTTCCTTGTTGGTCAGCTGTGCTGAAGCTCCTGCAGAACGGGCGATCTTGCCGCCTTGTCCAGGTTGCATCTCAATATTGTGCACATTGGTACCCAACGGCATGTTCTTCATCTTTAGCGCATTGCCTACTTCAGGAGCAACTGCATCACCGCTTACTACTGTCATGCCCACTTCCAAACCCTGTGGCGCAAGAATGTATCTTTTCTCACCATCCGCATAGTTCAACAATGCGATGAAAGCGGTGCGGTTTGGATCATACTCGATGGTGGCAACAGTCGCAGGAATATCATACTTGTTGCGCTTGAAGTCGATGACACGGTACATTTTTTTATTACCGCCACCGATATAGCGCATTGCACGACGACCCTGTGCGTTTCTACCGCCGGTTGCCTTTACTTTTTCAAGAAGTGATTTCTCGGGAGTAGAAGTGGTGATCTCTGCATATGCATTGCCAATTCTCCATCTGGTTCCCGCCGTTACTGGTTTGTACTTCTTTAATGCCATTTCTTTATTTTTTACCCGAAGGATATTTTATTAAATTGTTGAATACAGATCAATGGTATTGCCTTCACCTACTGTTACAAAAGCTTTCTTATAGGAAGGCTTCCTTCCGCTGATCACACCAGCTTTTGTCATGCGGCTTCTTGATTTGGCAGGTGCAACGGCAGTTCTAACATCTTCCACTGTAACACCATAGAAATCTTCCACTGCTTTTTTAATCTCAAGCTTGTTGGCAGCACGTGCAACCTTGAAAGAATACACGCGTCTTTTTTCTGAAAGCTGATTGGCCTTCTCTGAAAGAATGGGCTTCACAAGTACTTCAGCAAGTTTCATATCAAATATTTAATTCGTTTGTTAATCAATTATGCGTCTACACCCTCTTCCAATTCTGCAAACATCTTGGCTGCTGATTCAGTCAATACCAACACATCTGCATTCATCACATCGTATGTGTTGATATCAGACAATGGAGTTGCCAGTACTGAAGGAATGTTTCTTGCACTCACAAAAACATTTTCTTCCACAGCAGACATGATATACAATGCTTTTTTGTCATTTACTTTCAGGTCCTTTAACATTGTTGCAAAAACACTTGTTTTGGGAGCATCCAATTTCAAATCTTCAACCACCAATACTGCATTCTCTTTGCCCTTGTAACTGAGTGCGCTGATCTTTGCGAGATCTTTCACACGGCGGTTCAATTTGATGTCGTAGCTATGGGGCTTGGGACCGAAAATGGTACCACCACCTTTGTACAATGGGTTGCGGATATTACCCTTACGAGAACCTCCTGTACCTTTCTGGCGGTGCAGTTTTCTGCTCGCACCTTTTACTTCCGCGCGGGTCTTTACCTTGTGTGTGCCCTGGCGCTGTGCAGCAAGGAATTGCTTGACAGCGAGGTAGATCACATGGTTGTTTGGTTCTGCACCAAATATTTCTTCAGGCAAATCAACTGTTCTGCCTGTCTTGCTTCCTTTTATTGATAATACTTCTAGTTGCATGTTGATGCGTTGAATTATTTCTGAATATATACGATTGAACCGTTGTGGCCGGGTACTGACCCACTCACAAGGATGAAGTTTTTCTCTGGGAAAATCTTCACAACTTTCAATCCTTTTACTTTAACACGGTCATTGCCCATGCGACCCGCCATGCGCATTCCTTTAAATACCCTTGACGCATCAGATGAGTTACCTATCGAACCTGGTGCACGCTGGCGATCGTGCTGTCCGTGTGATTGCTCACCGACACCACTGAAACCATGACGCTTTACAACACCCTGAAAACCTTTACCTTTGGTAGTTCCAACAACATCAACGTTTTCACCTTCAGCGAAAATGTCGCATGTGATGGATTCGCCGAGATTTTTCTCGAGGCTGTAATCCCTGAATTCTTTTACAAAACTTTTTGGAGTAGAAGAGGACTTGGAGAAATGTCCTTTTTCTGAAGCATTGGCTCTTTTTTCAACTTTCTCGCCGAATGCCAATTGAAGCGCAGTATAGCCATCGTTGTCCTTTGTCTTCACCTGTGTTACTACACAAGGACCTGCTTCGATGACTGTGCAAGCAGTTTGCTTGCCATCGGGACCGAAGATGCTGGTCATCCCAATTTTCTTACCGATAATTCCTTTCATTGTTTTTAATTTTTGCCCCTTTTCGGTTAAATGGACAGAGAGGTATGACCTCGCTTCAATCCCAGTTTGCTGTCGACCTTTTCCCCTTTTACCATCTGCTGGTGGGAAGTACCGACAGTAAACAAACCTCGAAGGGCTTGTTTATATTTCAACTCTCATCAGAGAGATAAAATTTTCTTCAGCGCTCCTTTTTTTCATGCCAACGGCAATCAATTGGGAGATGAAAGTAAAGAACTGTGCCCCGACGGATCGGGACTGACCCTTATCAGGCCTTGATTTCAACATCCACACCACTTGGAAGATCCAACTTGCTCAGTGCATCTACCGTGCGGGATGAAGAAGTATAAATATCAAGCAAACGCTTGTGTGTGCTCAATTGGAACTGCTCACGCGCTTTCTTGTTCACATGCGGAGATTTCAACACTGTGAAAATTCTCTTTTGCGTAGGCAAGGGAATTGGACCAGTTATAACGGCACCCGTGCTGCGCACAGTTTTAACAATCTTCTCCGCCGATTTATCAACCAAGTTATGGTCGTATGACTGCAATTTTATCCTGATACGCTGTGACATATGTTAATAGCCCATTTTTTAATGGGGATGCAAAGGTAAGAATTCAAAGCATTCCACGCAAAAGATTTGCAATAAATTTTGAGGGGAATTTTCAGGTCGGTAAATAAAAAGAGTCCCGGGTTATCCCGGGACTCAACTATTTGAATTTCAATTATTTGAAATATCAGTTTCCTTTTCCTTTCACCCTCGAGATTACTTCCTCTGCAATGTTGTTGGGTGCAGGGTTGTAGTGAGAGAACTCCATGGTTGAAGAAGCGCGTCCAGATGACAATGAACGCAACTGGGTCACATATCCAAACATTTCACTCAACGGAACTTTGGCTTTGATTACCTGTGCGCCCGCTCTGCTGTCCATACCCTCCAGCATTCCTCTTCTTCTGTTCAAGTCGCCTGTCACATCACCCATGTACTGCTCTGGAGTAATCACTTCCACTTTCATGATAGGCTCCAACAATACGGGCTTTGCTTTGCGTGCTGCTTCACGGAATCCGGATTTGGCACACAATTCAAATGACATGGAATCAGAGTCAACCTGGTGAAAGCTTCCGTCAAATATCCTGATCTTCATGTGTTCAACTGGGTAGTTGGCCAACACACCGGTTGACATAGATTGTTCGAAACCTTTTTGAATGGCAGGAATGAATTCACGTGGGATAGATCCTCCGAAAATATCATTCACAAATTGCATTTGCTTACCTGGATTTTCTTTCAACCATTCGCCGTCTGCAGGTCCCATTTCAAATACAATATCCGCAAACTTACCACGACCACCAGACTGCTTTTTCAACGTCTCGCGGTGTTCTATGGTAGCCTGGAATGCTTCTTTGTAAGCAACCTGTGGAGCACCTTGGTTTACTTCTACTTTGAATTCTCTGCGCATACGATCAACAATGATCTCAAGGTGTAATTCACCCATTCCACTCAGAATGGTTTGCCCTGTTTCTTCATCTGTTTTTACACGCAGGGTTGGATCTTCTTCCACCAATTTAGAAATTGCCAATCCCATCTTATCAACGTCTGCTTGTGCTTTTGGCTCGACTGCAATGGAGATCACCGGCTCTGGAATAAACATGTTTTCCAAAACAATGGGATGATTTTCATCGCAAAGTGTATCTCCTGTTTTGATTTCCTTGAAACCTACTGCAGCACCGATATCCCCCGCTTCAATAAAATCAATTGGATTCTGTTTGTTGGCAAACATCTTCATGATACGGCTGATACGCTCTTTCTTTCCACTTCTAACATTCAGCACGTAAGAACCTGCATCGAGGTGTCCAGAATACACTCGGAAGAACGCCAATCGTCCTACAAACGGATCTGTCATGATCTTGAAAGCAAGTGCAGCAAATGGTTCTGTCGCTTCAGGCTTTCTGATCAATGTTTCTCCGTTGTCAGGATTGGTTCCTTCCACCGCATCGATGTCAACCGGAGATGGTAGATATCTGCACACTGCATCCAATGCAGTTTGTACGCCTTTGTTTTTGAATGAGGAACCGCACATCATCGGTACAATGCTCAAATCGATGGTTGCTTTGCGAATGGCTTCATGTACTTCTTCTTCAGTGATAGAGCTTGGATCGTCAAAGAACTTTTCCAATAATTTGTCATCGTATTCTGCAACTGCCTCAATCAGATTTTGTCTCCAATGATTAACTTCCTCCACCATGTCAGCAGGAACAGGAATTTCATCAAAGGTCATTCCTTCTGTTTCCATATGCCAAATGATCCCTTTCATTTTGATGAGGTCAACCACTCCGGTGAAATTGTCTTCCGCTCCAATGGGCAATTGAAGGGGCACTGCCTTGGCACCCAACATTTCTTTCACTTGGTTCACCACCATCAAGAAATCCGCACCGCTTCTGTCCATCTTGTTTACAAATCCAATGCGTGGAACCTTGTAACGGTTGGCCTGACGCCAAACAGTTTCAGACTGCGGCTCAACACCATCCACTGCTGAGAACAAGGCAATCAATCCATCCAGTACACGCATGGAACGTTCCACCTCAACCGTAAAATCAACGTGACCTGGAGTATCGATGATATTGAAATAATATTTTTTTGTATCTGGAGTTGCCTTACCCAGTACAGTTGGGAAGTTCCACTGGCAGCTTACAGCAGCAGAGGTAATGGTGATACCACGCTCTTTCTCCTGCTCCATCCAGTCAGTTGTAGCTGCACCATCATGCACCTCACCAATCTTGTGAATCATTCCGGTATAACGCAGGATGCGCTCAGTAGTAGTGGTTTTACCAGCATCGATGTGTGCGGCAATTCCGAAGTTGCGTTGAAATTTTAAGTCTGCCATGACTGAGTGTGTTGTTTAATTTATTTGTTCGTTCTAGCCTTTGTCAAGGCTGTTTTTGCGGGTGCAAAGTTAGTACAAGACTGGGAGAAACGAAAATAAAAAAGGGCCGATGCATCGGCCCTTTTGTTAAGATTTTATTCTATTCGGATCAAATCCTGAAGTGAGCGAAAGCCTTGTTGGCTTCGGCCATGCGATGGGTATCTTCTTTCTTTTTGTACGCCCCACCTTCTCCCTTGCTTGCTGCAACTATTTCATTCGCAAGCTTGTCAGCCATGCTGCGACCGTTGCGCTCTCTGGCAAAACGGACCAACCATTTGATGCTGAGGGAAATTTTTCGATCGGGACGAACCTCAGATGGAATCTGGAAGGTAGCACCACCAATTCGACGGCTTCTTACCTCAACTGCAGGCGTTACGTTTGACAAGGCTTTTCTCCAAATCTCATATCCATCTTCACCAGTCATCTTGGATACTTTTTCTAAAGAATCGTAGAAAATGGTGAGAGATGCGCCTTTCTTTCCCTGCCACATAACGTTGTTCACGAAACGTGTTACCAAAGTATCATTGAACTTTGGATCTGGTGCAAGTGGTAATTTTTTTGCTCTGGTCTTCCTCATCTATATTAAGGTTTCTTTGTGATTGTTTTATTTTTTAGCTTTTTCGCGCTTGGTGCCATACTTGGAACGGCTCTTCTTTCTGTCCTTCACACCTGCAGTATCCAAGCTGCCTCTTACAATATGATAACGCACACCGGGCAAATCTTTCACACGACCACCTCTTATCAATACGATGGAGTGCTCCTGTAAATTATGACCTTCACCCGGAATGTATGCAATGACTTCAACCTTGTTGGTCAAACGCACTTTGGCAACTTTTCTCAAAGCCGAATTGGGCTTCTTAGGTGTAGTAGTGTATACCCTGGTGCAAACACCACGGCGCTGTGGACACGCATCAAGGGCCCTTGACTTGATTTTGGCCTTGATGATCTCTCTTCCTTTTCTAACTAATTGTTGAATTGTAGGCATGCTACCCCTTTTTTTAACGGGACGGCAAAGGTAGGAGCTTTTTTCTAAAAAGCAAAGCCACAATTCAAAATTTTATGAAGGAAAATCAGTCTTTTATGCCGACCATCCAACCCAGGGAATCGGCTGCAGAGCCGTTCCTGATGGCTGCCATGGTTTGCTTCAATTCATCTGCAATAGACATTTTGGAAGCATCCAGCCTGATCTTGGTCTCTTTGTACTGCAAAACTTCGATTTTGGAGACCGTCACCGCAGTTCCAGCTCCAAATGCCTCCGTCAGTGTCCCCTTCTTGTATCCTTCAACCAATTCATCGATCAAAATATCACGCTCTTCGACCGTTTTTCCCAACGACCTTGCAAGGTCTATGATGCTTTTTCTGGTGATGCCATCCAATATGGTTCCTGCATCCAATGAGGGTGTGATCAGTTTTCCATCCAACACAAAAAATACATTCATAGCACCACATTCCTGCACATACCTGTGCTCTTGTGCATCCATCCACAAAATCTGGTCAAATCCCTTGTCCTTTGCAAGTTTTGCAGGGTAGAGCGATGCAGCATAATTGCCGGCTGTTTTTGCATAACCCACACCACCAGGTGCAGCTCTCACATATTGCTCTTCCACATAAATATTCAAAGGCTTGGAGAAATATGGTCCAACCGGACTCAAAATGATAATAAAATAATATCTGGATGAGGGTCCCACGCCAATCACTTCATCAGTCCCAAACATAAAAGGACGTATATACATGGAATGATCATCTGCATTGGGAATCCACTTGTCCTCCAAAGCCAACAAATGTTTCATTCCCTCGATGAAATGAAACTCGGGCACATCAGGCATGGCCATGCGATGGGCAGACTTGTTGAATCTTTTCAAATTTTCATAGGGCCTGAAAATAGCGGCACTGCCATCTTTCCTGCGAAATGCTTTGATACCTTCAAAGATCGACTGTCCGTAATGCAAGGTTGCAAGTGAGGGGTCAAAATGCAGTGGACCATAAGGCAGGATTTCGGGATCACCCCAGGCTCCATCTTTGTACTCTGCAATCAACATATGATCAGTAAACAATTTACCGAATGGAAGATTGTTGAAATCGGTTGAAGACCATTTCGATGTCGCCGCTTTTGTTACCTTTATTGCACCCTTCTGCATAAAAAATATTTTTGCAAAGAAACAAAAACAAATGCCAACGGCAAAGGAAACCAAACAGATGGATCAAGTAGAAAAAGTTAAAATACCCGTTTCCCTCCTCTCTGCATTGTACAAGGATGTGTTGATCGATCCATCCATGCCGACTGCTGCAAAAGAAAAAAAAGCAATGCGTGCAGTAATCGTTGCGGCACCATCAAACGACACGATTGAAAAAGAAGCCCATGAATTGCTGAACGGCATTTTAACCGCCTGCAAACTTGACAACTCCAATGCAGCTGTCCTGTATACTGACAAGGAGAACGCGACAGACCTGCAATTCATCAAGGAGCATTATGTTACGTCAAACATCATATTGTTTGGGATTGCCCCTGCAGCATTCGGACTGCCGATCAACTTCCCACCTTTTCAAATACAGAAAGTCGATAATATCCAATTTGTTGCATCGCCTTCATTGGAGGAAATGATAGGAGACAAATCGTTGAAAGTGAAATTGTGGAACTGCCTCAAGCAAATTTTCATTGCATGAAACAGTTGATTTTTGCATCCAACAATCGCCACAAAGCAGATGAAATCAGGGCATTGCTCAACAACCGATTTGACATCATCACTTTGAAAGAGGCAGGCATCGAAATTGATATTCCTGAGCCACATGAAACGCTTGCAAAAAATGCATCTGAAAAATCATCGGTTATTTTTCAATTGACGGGCAAAGATTGTTTTTCAGAAGACAGCGGACTGGAAGTGGAAGGGTTGAATGGGGCTCCTGGTGTAAAATCAGCCAGATACGCAGGTGATACGTCTGATGCAACACAGAACAATGCACTGCTTTTGCACAACATGAAAAACATAAGCAACAGAAACGCCGTTTTCAAGACTGTCATTTCACTGATCATAGATGGAAATGAATATCTATTTGAAGGCACCTGCAGCGGGAAAATTGCACTTACACCCAGTGGGACGGGCGGTTTTGGATATGACCCCTTGTTTATTCCGGATGGATATGATCAGACATTCGCAATATTGGGACTGGATGTGAAATCAGCGATCAGTCACCGGAAAAAAGCAGTTGATCAAATGAATGCATTTTTAAAAACCATTGCCTGACTTCATGAGAAAAAACAACATCAACATCCCATCACCCCCCTGCTTTCAAACTTCAATGACTGTTCAAATTGGAGACATCAATTACGGTGGACATGCAGGGAACGAACGCTATTTGCTGTTTACACAAGAAACCAGGTTGCGTTTTTTAGAAACCATCGGATGTTCTGAAATGAAATTCGGTGATTACGGATTGGTATTGGCTGAAGCAACATTGGAATATTTTCATGAACTTTTTTTCAGAGATGCAATCACCATTCATTTGTCCATTGGAAATATTGGAAGAGCAAGCTTTTGATGCTATTACTCCATAGAGGTTGAAAGAGAAAACAAATTGCTTACTGCTGCACAAATAGAAACCAAGATGGTTTGCTTTGATTATCAGGAAAGAAAAGTGAAATCGATCAACCCGGCTATGAGAGCCATTCTTGAAAATTGCGAAAAAGGCAATCGCCCATCATGAATTCCAAATTTCCCAGGAAGCTTCTGCCTGAATTGCTAGCATATCGGTTCCATTTTTTACGACTGCACCAGCTGCCATTCCCTTCTGTAGAAACAAGGTGAGTGCTGGATTGTATACCAGATCAAACAGGTAATGATTCTCAGTGAGATGTTCGTAAGGAATTGCTGGACAAGCATCTGTATTCGGATACATTCCCAATGGAGTTGTATTGATGATGAGCGTATGTGATTGCAATAGTTCTTTGTCAATTTCACTGTATGCTATTTCATTGCTGTTTTCCGGATTTCGGCTGATCTGCAGATAAGAAATATTGCGCAACTTCAAAGCATAACAAACTGCCTTGGCTGCACCGCCTGTTCCTAATACCAGTGCTTTTTGATGTGAACTTTTCAATTGTGTATCCAATGAAGTTCCAAATCCAATTACATCCGTATTATAACCGATTTTCTTTCCATTTATAATCCTGATGCAATTGCATGCACCTGTTTCTTTTACCACTTCCATGCATTCATCCAGATAAGGTAAAATAACTTCTTTGTAAGGAATGGTAATATTCAATCCCGCCAAATCTGGATTGGATGCAAACAGCTGTTCAACTTCATCAATTTTTTCCAATGGAAAATTCTTATAGATACAATCAGTGCGTTCTTCTCGTTGAAATTTGTCAGTGAAATATTTTTTTGAAAAAGAATGCGTCAATGGAAACCCTATCAAGCCGTAGGTCTTCATCAACTTCTACTTATTCAAAAATAAATGAAAGGTATCTCCACGGAGACCCACGCGCATTGCTTCCAGCGCAATAATTTCACTTGGAGCAATGTTGCCGAGATTTACATTAGTACCTAGCAATTCAATAAAGTACAATTGCTGCGCTTTTTGGGGAGCTTCCCACAATATTTTTTCTCCCGGAATCTTGGTCAATATTTCCTGTACGAGTCCCTCGCGCACCTCCCCGCTTCCTCTGTAAATTCCCACATTGCCTGCCTCGCGAGCTTCAGCAATTACCCATGAGGCACCCGCGCTCAATTCCGCACTCATCAATTCGATCCACTTATAAGGCGGTATGATATGTGCAGCATCTTTGCTTCCTACTTCACTCAATACAGTTCCGATGGTACTCAACTTTTCGATGTATCCGCATTTTTCAGCATGGGGAATGGTGATGGAGCCATCACTTACTTCCATGTATTGAATTCCGTAATCCTTGCACAAAGAAATATATTCATTGAACTGATTGCGGATCAGGAATGCTTCCATCAAGGTGCCGCCAAAATAAACGGGGATGCCGTTTGACTGGTAGAGGTCGATCTTTTCCCTGAGTTTTGGAGTTACATATGCAGTACCAAAACCAAGTTTTACGATATCTACATGTGGTACAGCATTCTCAATGAATTGTTTGGCTTCCTCGAGAGAAAGTCCCTTGTCCATAACCATGGTGATGCCCTCTTTCCTTGGCTTTGAAAGCCTATCAGGCATTTGTGTGAGATTGAAATTCATGTGCGTGATAATCTGCTGCAAAGTTACAAAACCTCGCACGAATTGCCATACTAAAATGGTAGGATTATAGGCGTCTTCTCCGCTTGTGTTTCAGGATCAACTCAACCACTTGTGGGTACTGCACTGCAGAGGGAAAAAGTTTCAAAAATTGCTTGAGCTGCTTGGGGTGGTTTTCGAGGGATGATTCCAACATTACAATGCCTTCTTTGACATTTCCAAGTGCCAACATGACTGCACATTCATAAAAATCAAAAATGGATTTTTCTCCTGCTTTGTTGCGCGCCAGTTGAATTTGTTTGTCGGCTTCGCTGAATTGCCTGTTATCAAAAAGTGTTCTGATCAATGCTTCCCATCCCTTGATGTTTCTGGGTTTGTATTGAACGACGGTTAGAAAATAGTGGACGGCTTCCTTGAAATTACCCGTTTTAAGGTGGCATTCCCCCATCATAAAGTTGAAATCAGGATCCAGTCGTTTGATTTTGAGTGCCATCTCCAGATACTTGATGGCCTGCTGAAACTTGGATTCTTTGATATAAGTATGTGCAATTTTTTCGTAAAGTTTGGGTTCATCTGGATTCAAGTGTGAGGCCTTGCGGAAATAGAATCGTGCCTGTGCATAATTCTTCACCTTGTCGTAGCAGTGTCCGATCGCCTGGTAGATCAGATCCTCTGGACGAGATAGCTCAATCACTTTTTCCAAACTTTCAATCGCCTCTTTGTAACGATGTAGCCGCATCAGTGCATCTGCCATGTTGCGGTATGCATAATCAAATTTTTCATTGATGACGATTGCATATTGATAAGCATCAATTGCTTTTTCATACAACCTTAAACCCTGGTAAGCAGCAGCCAGATTGAACCAGGCAAGATCATTGTAAGGATGTTCTTCTATGATTTTTTTATGGAGTTTGATGCTCTCCTCATTTCTTCCTGTGAAATCAGTCCAGAAACATATTTTGTACAGTGCCTCTTCATTGTTGGGCTCGTATTCCAAAATGAGTTTGAGACAATCAAATATTTTTTCAAATACTTCGTAATCATCATATACATCTGCCAATTCAAAAAGCAGGTCAATTCTGTCTTCCCCTTCAAATCGTTGAATGGCATCTTCCAGGATCTCCACTGCATGTTCCTGCATATCCAGGGCCAGATATGCATCGGTTCTTAAAATACAAATGTCTATGTCATTGCTGTCTAGGATTTCAGCTTTGTCTAAAATAGATAAGGCTTTTTTATAATGCCTGGTTGCAATCAGCAAGTCCGCTTTTTTTATCAGCAAGGAAGATGAAAATGGAAATTGTGCAATGCCATGATCGGCTGCCTCCATGGCTTTGGGTAGTGCATCTTGGTCGTCGAAATAGTCTATGATGCGTTCAAATGACTCCTCACTGAGGAATCCACCTCCCTTCCCCGTCTTTATTTTTTCATAAAGCTGGAGCAGCTCCTTGATGTCGTCCTGTTCGGGTAAATGCGGACCCATGCTCATGAAGATATTTTACCTAATTTACTGTAAATGATTTGATTCTGAATCAGTTAGGTGGATAACTTTTTATCAACATTACCATTTCGTAAATCATACGGAATAACCGAACCAAAATGAATTAAATATGTTAATTTTGTTAACATGTTGCAACCTTACAACATATTGTTCAACAAAATCCTGCGCATAGCCAGTGCAATGGTCATGGTTTTCACCATTTCCGCAACGGTATATGCCATTGACGGCATTGTGATGAAATCAAAATCATCCAAGTCCAGTTTCTCTAACATGAAGAAACATCTTTCTCTCTCTTTGAGGAATGGTTTTTCTTACAGAGACAACAAAGCCTTTGGTTATAAAAGACATGGAAATATGGTGATGTTCAACAATGTAATCACCTATCAAAAAGGAAATGTTACCTACATCATTCCTTACAAGAACAGAGTTGTTTTGAACAAATTCAAAACTCCCACCAAACCCCAACAGTAATTTTATTTCTTTTTCTTGCTTTCTTCAAAACTCATCACCCTGTATCCGGATGATGGTAAATCAAAATTTTGAACAGGCACCGGTTCAAAACTAATGGAAGTAGCTGAGTACTTCACAGCACTGTTGCCTGAAATGGATGTAAACTCCAATGCGAGTCCGGGTAGTTTTCCAAATTGAAATCCAATTCCCACATTGTCTGTCACCAATTCTTTTGCATAAAAAACTTCAATGACTGTACCATCAGCCAATACCGTGCTTGCATTGCTACAGGTGTAATCAAGTATTTTCTTGGATGAGGTGTCCGTGGTAAATACAATGTTTTGGTATTTGGCATTGCGTTCTTCAAGATTTTCTCTTGTAATTGGAATCATTATTTTCTGGGATCCGAATTCCTGCAGCATAGCCCCCTCCTCATCACGCGCGTTGAACAGGGTGATGTTTTTGCCAAGTGGACTCTTCAGTTCAACGCGCGTGAATGAACCTTTGATCTGTTGAACCGAGAAGACGCCATCTGCAATTGATTTACCATCCACTGTTGTCTGAACAGCATAAGTGATGGTACCCTCGGAAAAAAATTTTTGTCCGTAGCCAAAGCTTGAAATCAACCATGCGAGTGGCAACAGCAGGATGCGCATTATTTTTTCTTTGAAGTTTTTTCTTTCATGGCATTCACCTTCTTTTGTGTTTCCTGTATCTGCTCAAATCTTTCCTGCCATTTGGATTTCTCTTTGGGCTTCTTCTTGTTGGCTTCAATCTCAGCCAGAATTTTACCATGATCGATGATGTAATTCTGTATAGCAAATTGCATGACCAATGTAATGATATTGGAAACTGTATAATACCAAGTCAAGGCAGAAGGGAGTCCGTTGAAAATACCCAACAACATCACAGGGAAGATGTAGGGCATGTATTTCAATGCTGGGTTTCCAGGATCTGGCGTTGAGTTCATGCTGTACAATGCAATCAACAGGTTGGTAACCACTGCAAGTATGGTAAACAAAGAAAGATGGCTTCCCAAGCCAGGTATGCTGAATCCCCATTTGAAAATAGCATCAAAAGAAGACAGGTCGTTGGACCACCAGAATGAAACGCCCCGCAGATCAATGTTTGCATTGAAGTATGCATACAATGCAAAGAAGATAGGGATCTGCATCAATCCGGGAATACAGCCCCCCAATGGATTCACTCCGGCAGAGCGGTAAAGCTTCATCTGCTCCATGCTGAATGCCTGTTGATCACCTTCATATTTTGCTTTGATGGCGTCCAACTCCGGACGCAATGCTTTCATCTTTGCGCCGCTTACATACGATGAATAGATCAACGGATAGGTCAGCAAGCGAATAAAGATCGTGAGCAATGCAATGGCCAGTCCATAATTCAAAGCATACTTCTGAATAAAATCAAATACGGGCATCACAATCCACCTGTTGATGTATTTCACAAATGCATACACTCCCTGTCCGAGGTTGACGATGTTCTCAAGTTCAATGTTTTGTGCCTTGAGGATCTGGTAGTCATTTGGTCCCATGAAATAGGTAAAGGACAAATTGGTGTTAGAGATTGCAGGAAGGTTGACTTGCATGTTGGCAACGGACTGTGAAACTATCTTCAAAGAATCGTTGGGCATCTTACAATTGATGTCAACATGACTGAATCCTTGATCTGCAATCAAAGTTGTGTTGAAAAATTTTTGCTTGATGGACAACCATTTTAATCCAGCGTCCCAACTTTTATTGAGTCCGTCGCTCATGGTAAAATAATCATACCCGTTTTGGTCATAGAGTCCGAGTTGCGTTTCTCTTTTCTCTGTTTGAATATCCAACTCCTGTTGATCCGCCTGCACCTGCCAGACCAAATTGACTTTGTTTTGCGTAAATAATTTCTCTGCTCCCTTTACCTGCAGATCCCATAGAAGGGAGTAGGCATTTGATTTGAGCGTGTATTGATGAACGATTGACTTTCCGCTTGAATCACGCAGGGAAAATGAAAGAGATGATGAACCATCTGCTTGCTTTGTTGCTTCGCCCGCTTCAAAATACAAATCATCCGTCGATGCCCTTTCATTGCTTGCGGTATTGATGAGATAAGATATTTTATTGAACGAAGATGCAATCAGTTTAACTGCATTGCTGTCGGCTGATTTGTACTTTTTCAATTCCACCGAACTGGGTCTTCCACCTTTGTTGGTAAATGTAATTTTCACTAGCTCATTTTCCAATGTATGGTTGGATTCAACAGCATTTCCCTTTTGAATCATAGAACCCACTGCAGCTGCTTGCTCTGGAGCAGCCTGAGATCCGATCGTATCAATGGTAACCGGAATTTTATCTGTAGGAGGTTGCAGGGCTGCAAGTGAATCTGCCACGCGCTTTTGCTTGGCTTCCAATTCTATCTGACCCTGGCGGGTAAAATAGAAGTAACCAATGAAGAGGAAAGCCAGCAAAGTGATGCCTATGACAGAATTCTTATCAAATTTCATCTCTGTTAAAATTGAAGGGCAAAGCTAAGGTTTTATGTTGGTTGAAAGGATGATCAGTTCAGCTGACCCTCCAGCTTTCCTTTCTTGCCCTTTTGCTGAGCAAACTCTTTGGCAGCCTTGATGAAATGTACAAAAATGGGATGTGGATTTTCAACAGTACTTTTCAATTCCGGATGATATTGAACGCCTATGAAAAATGGATGCGAGGGTATTTCTACGATCTCAACCAGGTTTGTTTCCGGATTGATGCCGCTCGGTTTCAGTCCGGCTGCCTTCAATTGATCCAGGTATTTATTGTTGAATTCCCAGCGATGACGGTGACGCTCGGTTATCATCTCCGACCCATATATTTTGTATGCCAAACTATCCTTTGACAATTTGCAAGGGTATGAACCCAATCGCATGGTTCCCCCTTTGTTGGTGATGGATTTTTGTTCTTCCATCAAATCAATCACCGGATCAGAGGTATTCGCATTCATTTCTGTGGAATGCGCATTTGTAATACCAGCAACATTTCTCGCAAACTCTATGACCGACATTTGCATGCCCAAACAAATTCCAAAAAACGGCAATTGTTTTTCACGTGCATATTGCACGGCTAAAATTTTTCCATCAATTCCCCTGTGTCCGAATCCAGGTGCCACAAGCAAGCCATGCAGTCCTTCCAATTTTGAAACAAGGTTTTCTTTGTTGATGGATTCACTGTGAATATCCTGCACCAATACCTTGACCTGATTCATGGCACCTGCATGAATGAAGGCTTCAAGTATTGATTTGTACGCATCTTGTAGCTCGATGTATTTACCAATGAGCCCGATTGTTACAGTTGATTTTGGATTTTTCAATTTGGTTAAAAATCCTTTCCACGCATTGAGATCAGGTTCAGGAAACCAGGTGATATTGAGTTTTTTCAAACAGATTTCATCGAGATGTTGTTCCTGTATCAACAATGGTACTTCGTAAATACTGCTAGCATCTGCAGCTTCAATTACTGAATCTGTTTTGACGTTGCAGAAGAGTGCAATTTTGGATTTCAATTCATTGGAAAGAGGCTGCTCGGTTCTGCATACAATGATGTCTGGATGCACTCCGTTCTCACTCATCATCTTTACACTGTGTTGCGTTGGCTTAGTCTTGAGCTCTTTTGCTGCTTTTAAATATGGGACAAGGGTCAGGTGCACAACAAGGCAATCACCTTCTGGCAATTCCCATTGCAATTGACGGACCGCCTCTATAAAGGGTAAACTTTCTATGTCGCCTACCGTACCTCCAATTTCGGTGATGATGATATCATAACCGGATTCAGAGAGCAACTGCATTCTCCGCTTGATTTCATCGGTGATATGGGGGATGACCTGAACAGTTTTTCCAAGGTAAGCACCTTCCCTTTCTTTGTTGATGACGGATTGGTAAATCCTGCCTGTGGTTACGTTGTTTGCCTGTGTAGTAAATATGTTCAGAAACCTTTCATAATGTCCCAAATCAAGATCAGTCTCAGCTCCATCCTCGGTTACATAACATTCACCATGTTCATATGGATTGAGGGTACCGGGATCGACATTGATGTATGGATCGAATTTTTGTATGGTGACTTTAAAGCCTCTGGCCTGCAAAAGTTTTGCAAGAGATGCAGCAACAATTCCTTTACCCAATGATGATGTAACGCCTCCGGTAACAAATATATACTTGGTCATATAATAAGACCGTCAGAAAGGGATAGTGGGGAACTTTCGGAGGTCATACGAAGTTACCATTATTTTAAGGCTTTGAAAAAAATAGATATATGATGTGGATAAGTCGAAAAACCCTGTGTTTAATTCATCAAAGATGAAATTTTTTCATCGTAGGTCTTTCTCCACCCTGACAGTAAACCCCAGTTTTCACCATTGATGCTCACTTCTTTTCCATTAACTTTTCCAAGTTGTTCAAAAGGTACTTTAGTAGCCTTCATGGTCGTTTCGAATTTTTCTTTTTGATCCTGATCTACCGATATGACCACCCTGCTTTGAGATTCACCGAACCAAAATGCATCGTTTCTGATTTCTCGCTTGGATTGATGAACTTCAAATCCAAGGTCATTCACAAATCCAGACTCCAACAATGTAATAAACAAACCGCCTTCGCTGATATCGTGAGCAGATTGGATCAATGTTGATTTGATCAGTTTTAGCACCGCCTCTTGCATTTGAAACTCTTCATCCAATTCAAAATAAGGTGCTGGAGAAAATTCGATATTGAGAATTTTATGTAGATACTCAGAAGAGTTGATATCGTTGGTTGATTTCCCGATCAAATAAATCAGATCTCCTTCTTTTTTGAAACCCAGTGTCATTTTATCATTCAAGCTATCTAGTAAACCAACCATCCCTATCGTCGGAGTTGGATAAACTGCTCCATCAGGATTCTGGTTATAGAAACTTACATTTCCCCCAGTGACAGGAGTATCAAACTTTTTACATGCATCCCCCATGCCCTTGATGGCATTTACAAATTGATAGTATACTTGAGGATCATAGGGATTTCCAAAGTTCAGACAGTTCGTTACCCCAAGTGGTGTTCCGCCACTGCATACAATATTTCTGGCCGCCTCACTCACAGCGATCATTGCTCCTTTGTAAGGATCTGCCTGCACGTATCTGCTGTTGCAATCGGTTGTAACAGCCAATGCCTTGCCTGTTTCTTTTACCAATACCACTGCCGCATCGCTTGGTTGATTGGTTGAGGTATTACCTGTCCCCACCATGCTGTCGTATTGATTGTATATCCACTTTTTATTGACGATGTTGGGGATTTCAATCAGTTGCTCTGCAATTTTTTTAAGGTCCTTGGGAACCGAAACAGTGGATGCATCAAAAGAATTGATTTTTTCAAAATAAGCAGGTGTTTCAAATGCCCTTTCGTAAACTGGTGCACCTCCTCCAAGTACCAAACTTTCTGCCGGCAACTCAGCCTCCAATGTTCCATTCATATAAAATTTGAGCAAGCCATCCTTTGTTACATGTCCGATTTCAGAACAAGGCAGGTCCCACTTCTCAAATACCTCCAGGACTTTTTTCTCTCTTCCTTTTTTTACTATCATCAACATGCGTTCCTGGCTTTCACTCAGCAGCAGCTCCCATGCTTTCATGTTTTGCTGACGCATCGGTACCTTATCAAGGTGTATCACCATGCCAACGCCACCTTTCGCACTTGTTTCAGCAGTTGAACAAATAATACCAGCAGCACCCATGTCCTGCATACCCACCAATGCACCTTTCGGAATCAACTCCAAACAAGCTTCCAGCAATTTCTTTTCTTGGAATGGATCACCCACTTGAACAGCAGGAAGGTCTTGTGCACTGTCTGCAGTAATATCAGCAGATGCAAAAGATGCACCACCAATGCCGTCTTTGCCTGTAGCAGATCCTACAATGAAAACAGGATTTCCTTCTCCCTCCGCAGTGGCACTGACTGTTTGTCCCACTTTCACAATACCCACACTCATTGCATTGACAAGGGGATTGGTATGGTAACAGTTTTCAAAATACACTTCACCACCAACCGTTGGAACACCGAAACAGTTTCCATAATGACCAATGCCTTCAACAACTCCTTTCAACAAATGCCTTGTTTTGGGATCAGCAATGTTTCCAAATCTCAATGAATTGAGAGCGGCAATGGGACGCGCACCCATTGTGAAAATATCACGGTGAATGCCCCCGACACCTGTTGCAGCACCCTGGAAAGGCTCAATGGCGGATGGATGATTGTGTGATTCTATTTTGAAAACGACTCCATATCCATCTCCTATATCAGCGAGTCCAGCGTTTTCTTCCCCTGCCTTCACCAATAATTTGCTACCATCACGGGGAAGTGTTTTCAACCATTTGATGGAATTTTTATAACTGCAATGCTCACTCCACATGACTGAATAGGCAGCCAGTTCATTGAAGTTTGGAGTTCGGTGGAGGATGCGTTTGATGCTTTCAAATTCATCGGGAAGGAGTCCGAGTTGCTTGGCGGTATCTACAGTTGTTTCCATGTTTCGATTGAAGTCGCAAATTTATCCAAAGTTGACGAAGATATAATCTACAAAGCTTTCACATTATATATTTTTCTATATGAAGTATTCGGCATAAAATCAATCATTTAAGATCACTTAACTACCATGAATATTCATTTTATTAACAATTTGACTTCCTTTTTTGGGGATTTTTATATTTTTTTTGTCTGGGAGGGTGAATTTGGCGACTTTTGTGCCTTCAAATTATATCATATGCAATCATTACGTTTCAAAGCAATTGACAACCTCACTTCTGTGAAGGACGAGGTACATGTTGAGAGTCCATCAAAAGTCACTCCCATATTTGGTGAGAACGTCTTCACGTTGAAAATCGCGCGAGAATATGTCAACGACGAGGCATACAAAGGACTCGTCAGTTCCATCAAGTCTGGACAAAAAATAGACAGAACCATTGCGAATCAGATTGCAGCAGGGATGAGGCAGTGGGCACAGAGCAAGGGTGTTACACACTATACACACTGGTTCCAACCTCTTACCGGCACTTCAGCGGAAAAACATGATTCATTTTTTACCTTGAAATCAGATGGTTCTGCTATTGAAGAATTTGATGGAAATGCATTGACCCAACAAGAGCCAGATGCATCTTCCTTTCCAAGTGGGGGATTGCGTGCCACTTTCGAAGCCCGCGGATATACTGCTTGGGATCCTACTTCTCCTGCCTTCATCATGAACATTGGACAGGGACTCACACTTTGCATTCCAACTATATTTGTTTCATATACCGGTGAATGCCTGGATTACAAAGCACCACTGTTAAAATCAATTGAAGCTTTGAACAAAGCTGCAGTGGATGTTTGTCACTACTTCGACAAATCAGTTGGAAAAGTCACAGCTACACTGGGATGGGAACAGGAATATTTTTTGGTTGATGAGGGACTCGCCAATGCTCGTCCGGATCTGATCATGACAGGCAGAACAGTCTTCGGACATGCTCCCGCAAAAGGTCAGCAGCTGGAGGATCACTATTTTGGTGCGATACCTGAACGCGTTTATGCATTCATGAGAGATTTCGAATATGAATCATACCGACTGGGAATTCCTTTGCGCACGAGACACAATGAAGTAGCCCCATCACAGTTCGAATGTGCACCCATATTTGAAGAATTGAACCTGGCAGTTGACCACAACACATTGTTGATGGATGTAATGGCTAAAGTGGCCAAGAAGCACAAATTGCGTGTGCTCTTGCATGAGAAACCATTTGCCGGCATCAACGGAAGCGGGAAGCACAATAACTGGAGCATGGCAACAGATACAGGCATCAACTTGTTGGCGCCGGGTAAAACACCCAAGACCAACCTGATGTTCCTTGCATTCTTTGTAAACACCATCAAAGCTGTGCACGATCATGCGGATTTATTGAGAGCAGCTATCGCATCTGCAGGCAACGATCATCGTTTGGGTGCCAACGAAGCACCTCCAGCGATCATTTCTGCTTACATTGGACAATTCCTCACCAAGGTGCTCAATGAAGTGGAGACAAGAGTGGGCGACAAATTTGATGAGCAGGATGAAGTCATGCTCAAACTGGATATCCACAAAAACATTCCTGAATTGTTGCTGGATAATACAGACAGAAACAGAACATCTCCCTTCGCATTCACTGGAAACAAATTTGAATTCCGTGCAGTGGGATCTTCTGCCAACTGCGGTTATAACATGACCGTATTGAATACCATCATGACTGAAACATTGACCTCTTTCAAAAATGAGGTAGATGCATTGATAGAGAAAGGTGACAAGAAAGAAGTTGCCATCATGCACGTAATCAAAAATTACATCAAAGCTTCCAAGAAAGTTTTGTTTGAGGGTGATGGTTACAGCGAAGAGTGGCAGAAGGAAGCTGCGAAGCGCGGTTTACCCAATTTGAAAACCACTCCGCTTGCATTGGATTCATTGACAACCAAGAAAGTAAAAGAGTTGTTTGAAAAACACAAAGTATTGTCGCATGTGGAATTGGAAGCCCGTCACGAAATTGAACTGGAAAAATACATCAAGTATGTTCAGATCGAGGGTCGTGTCATCGGCGACCTGACAGGCAATCATATTCTCCCTGCTGCTATTCGATATCAAAATGTATTGATAGAAAATATTAAAGGATTGAAAGAAGTTGGCCTCAAACCAGAAGCATACAAAGCGCAGTTGAATGTATTGAGTGAAATTTCAGAACATATCAACAAGGCGCAATTGCTAACAGAGGAAATGACTGAAGCCAGAAAAGCAGCAAATGCTTTATCGAGCTCTAGAGAAAAAGCAATTGCTTATTGCGATAACGTAAAACCATTCTTCGATCAAATTCGTTACCATGTAGACAAATTGGAATTGTTGGTAGACGATTCAGAGTGGGAGCTTCCAAAATACCGAGAACTTTTGTTCTTGAGATAAACAAACAAGTGTTTCTGGCACGCAAACAAAAAGCCTCCCATTGGGGAGGCTTTTATTTTTATGCATTTATTACCCTTGTTATTGGATTTTAAAAGTATCCAAGAATTTGGTTGTGAAATTTCCTTTGATGAAGTCCTCATTTCTCATCAACTGCTGATGGAATGGAATGGTTGTCTTTACTCCTTCAATGACATACTCACTCAAGGCCCTGCTCATGGTATCGATGGCCTCTTTGCGGGTTCTGGCAACTGCAATGATTTTTGCAATCATTGAATCATAAAATGGAGGAATTACATATCCCGCGTATACATGTGAATCAATGCGAATACCATGCCCGCCAGGCTGATGCAATACAGTGATCTTACCCGGACTGGGTCTGAAATCATTGTAGGGATCTTCTGCATTGATCCTGCATTCAATGGCATGCATATCAGGATAATAATTTTTTCCTGATATCGGCTCACCGGCAGCGATTTTGATTTGTTCTTTGATCAAATCAAAATTGGTTACTTCTTCTGTAACGCAATGTTCCACCTGGATCCTGGTATTCATTTCCATGAAGTAAAAATTTCTGTGTTTGTCAACCAGAAATTCAATCGTTCCCACACTCTCGTATCCAATGGCTTGAGCAGCTTTTACTGCAGCATCTCCCATGCGTTGACGAAGATCATCCGTCATAAAAGGTGAGGGAGATTCTTCAACCAACTTTTGGTGCCGGCGCTGAATGGAACAATCTCTTTCACTCATGTGACAAACTTTTCCATAGCGGTCACCTGCTACTTGTATTTCAATGTGACGAGGTTCCTCTACAAATTTTTCCATGTAGACACCGTCGTTTTTGAAAGAAGCCAATGCTTCCGCTTTCGCAGTATTGTATGCCTTTTCGATTTCAGTTTCTTCCCAAACAACCCGCATGCCTTTTCCACCACCACCCGCGGTGGCTTTCAATATGACCGGATAACCAATCTCTTTTGCAATTTGTTTTGCTTCCTCGACACTCCCCAGCAATCCTCCGCTTCCAGGCACAACAGGAACGCCAGCTTTGACCATGGTTTCCTTTGCAGTTATTTTGTCGCCCATGCATCTGATTTGTTCGGGCGTGGGACCAATAAACTTTACTCCATGTTCACCGCATATCTCGGCAAACTTTGCATTCTCTGCCAGAAATCCATACCCAGGGTGTACTGCGTCCGCATTGGTAATTTCCATGGCAGCCATGAGATGAGGAATGTTCAAATATGATTCTGAACTGGAAGGTCGTCCAATGCATACAGCCTCATCTGCAAACTTCACATGCAAACTGTCTTTATCGGCTGTAGAATAAACAGCTACAGTTTTTATACCCATTTCACGACAGGTTCTGATAACCCTCAGGGCAATTTCACCTCTGTTTGCAATCAATATTTTTTTGAATATACTCTTAGAATCTTTGGTCATGCCACAGATTTAAATGAAAAAAATGCATGTCTCCATGCAATTGACTAGATAGGTTCGACAAGGAATAGGGGCTGATCGTATTCAACTGGTGTAGAATCTTCCACCAGGATTTTCACCACCCTTCCACTGATTTCGCTTTCGATTTCGTTGAACAGTTTCATGGCTTCAATGATGCAAACCACTTTGCCATTTTTCACTTCATCACCCTCCTCTACAAAATTGGGTTTGTCGGGCGAAGGCCTTCTGTAAAAAGTTCCGATCATCGGACTCTTGATGGTCAAAAGATTGTCAGCTGCAACCGGTGCAGCAGGCTTTGCAGCAGGAGCAGCTGCCGAAGGAGCAGGTGATGCAATTGCAACAGGTGCAGGTGCTGCTTGTATCTGCTGCATTGGAACGCCGGTTACATATTTATCCTCTTTTTGTTTGATGGTAATCTTGATATCCTTTTCCTCAATGGAGAGCTCACTGATATTAGACTTATTTACCATCTTTACGAGATCCTGAATCTGTTTTAGGTCCATTTGTAATGATTTTTTTGTCACTAACGGACGGTAAAGGTGGGGTAAAAATGAAAATTGGCCAAATTAAATTATGCCCGATTTTTATTAAAAAAGCCCCTTTTTTGTTTAAAAAAGGGGCAAAAATGTCTAAAATCGACGAAAAAAAGCAAAAAATTACTCTTTTACTCTTTCAATGTATTCTCCGGTTTTAGTATTGATACGAATAACATCTCCCTCATTCACAAACAAGGGAACCATGACGGTTGCTCCTGTTGCCACGGTTGCTGGCTTCAGGGTGCGTGTTGCTGTATCGCCTCTGAGTCCGGGCTCGGAATAAGTAACTTTCGACACCACCTTCTCAGGCAGTTCAACGCTCATAGGTAGTTCTGTTTCTGTATTGATCAGAACGGAAACTTCCTGATCCTCCGTCAAAAACTGGGGTGCATCAACCAGGGTCTCAGCCACAGCAATTTGTTCGAAAGTTTCATTGTCCATGAAATTATATCCGGTGTCATCCTTGTATAGGAATTGATAGCTCTTCCTTTCAACCCTAACAGGATAAATGGTATCTCCACTGTTCCAGGTTTTTTCGATGGATCTGTTGTTGTCGACCCCCTTGAGCTTTGCCCAAACCTTTGCAGCTGCACGGGCGGTCTTGTTTTCGCCAAATTCAATCACCGTGTAGAGACTGCCGTCGAGCTTTAAAATCATGCCCCTTGAGATATCAGAAGTATTTGCCATAATTGCATTTTAAGGCGGCAAAGGTAAACCAATTTGTGAAATAACACCCTACCTTTGCCGCGCAAATCATCACTCAACACATAAATTATACTCTATGAAAGTTACTGTCATTGGAGCCGGGGCCGTTGGTGCTACCTGCGCAGACAACATTGCCAGAGCAGGCATTTGTACTGATCTCGTTTTATTGGATATCAAAGAAGGATTGGCAGAAGGCAAGGCGCAGGACATGCAGCAAACTGCAGCGTTATTGGGGTTTGATACGATCATTACAGGATCTACCAATGATTATGCAAAAACTGCCAACAGCGACGTAGTGGTGATTACTTCTGGTATCCCAAGGAAACCAGGCATGACTAGAGAGGAATTGATCGGAACAAATGCAGGCATCGTTAAAACAGTATGTGAAAATGTTTTGAAATATTCACCCAATACCATCATCATCGTGATCAGCAATCCGATGGATACCATGACCTATTTGGCACTGAAATCAACCGGATTGCCAAAACAAAGAATCATTGGAATGGGCGGAACACTGGACAGCAGCAGATTCAAATATCAATTGACACAACATCTTGGATGCAGTGCGGGTGATTTGAATGCAATTGTTATCGGCGGACATGGAGATACAACCATGATTCCACTGATCAGCAAAGCAACCTGGAACAGCATTCCAGTTTCTCAATTTCTTACTGAAGAACAACAACAAAAAATTGTTGCAGATACAATGGTTGGCGGCGCGACCCTCACGAAACTCATTGGCACTTCTGCTTGGTATGCACCAGGAGCAGCTGGAGCAGCCTTGGTGAAAAGCATTTTGAGAGATGAGAAAAAATTATTTACCTGCTGCGTAGCATTGGATGGAGAATACGGACAAAAAGATATATGCCTGGGTGTTCCTGTAACCATTGGGAAAAGTGGATGGGAGAAAATCCTTCCGCTTGATTTGACAGCATCAGAAAAAGAAGCATTTGAAAAAAGCGCAGCAGCTGTCAGGTCGATGAATGAAGTCTTGGGGTAAACAGCCAGGGGAAAGAGAGGAGAGAGAAGGGAGGAGAAAAAGTTCTTACCCCTCCTATCTCCTCCCTTTACCCTACTCAATATTACCTTTCCCAAAATCATTTCTCCACAAAATCCAAATCCTTGTGGAAGGTTTCTTCTGTGTATATCAAAGCTATGATAGCGATAACCATCACAATCAAGCCTGTCAACATACCGCTTTGAAGAAATGATATATGGAGTGTTCCCTGGAAATAATCTTTGAACAATAGATTCATCAATGGCAATGCCCCTCTGACCATGTTGGGAATGGTCGTAGCTGCCGTGGCACGGAGGTTTGTCCCAAAATGTTCGGCACCCATCGTCACAAAAATGGCCCAGAATCCGGTTGAAAATCCGAGGTAAAATGATACCGCATACATACTAGTGTCGCTGTTGTTCAATGGACTAAAAAAGAATGCAACTCCTAAAAATGTCATGCTGTAAAAAATAGTCAGGGCTTTTTTTCTGCTTTTGTAATACTGGCTAACTAGCCCAACGATGATATCCCCCAATGCAATCCCAATATAGCCGTACATGATGCAAGCGCCAGATTCAATTGCATTCTCTCCATAGAGTTCTTTGGCAAAACGATTGCCGAGATTCAACAATATTCCAATGACATACCAGGTCGGCAAACCGATCAAAATAGCCAATAGATATTTTCTGAATCTTTTCTTGTTGTTGAAGAACATGAAAATATTTCCTTTTGACACTTCAGATTTTGAAACATGCTGAAAGATCTTACTCTCAGATACTTTGATGCGCAAAAAAAGCAATACAATACCCAGTATCCCGCCAATTTTATAGCAGAGGCGCCAATCGCCTGTTGTCTTGTATACTGCATAAGCAAATACTGCCCCAAACAATCCAACACCCGCAACAAAAGAGGTCATCACCCCTCTGTTTTTCTTGGGCATCAATTCACTCACCAATGTAATACCTGCCCCCAGTTCTCCTGCCAATCCTATGCCAGCAATGAATCTCAACCATGCATATTGATCGACTGTTTGAACATATCCTGTGATAAAGTTGGCAACAGAATACAACAAGATTGATCCGAACAGCACACTCAATCTTCCTTTCTTGTCACCCATCACCCCCCACAAAATACCGCCAATCAACAAGCCTGTCATTTGCCAATTGATGATCTTGGTGCTGGCAGTCAGCATATCTGTTTCACCCACCCTGATGCCAATCAGACTGGGTTCTCTGACAATGGTAAAAAGCAGCAAGTCATATATATCAACAAAGTAACCAAGCGCTGCAACAATCACGGCCAGGTTTAAAAATTGTTTCTTGAGTGACCCTTCTTGCATGGGATAGAATGATTTTTAAATTATTTCTTCTCCTTTCTGATCAATTTCAAAATGACGGGAACAGTGGTAACAAAGATGATTCCCAAAACAATGATCTCTAGCTTTGATTTGAGATCAAAACCGAACTGCTTGAGAAAAAATTGATAGAGATAGTGACCAGCAAACAGCATGGTTATTGCCCAAGCAATGCACCCAACAATATTATATAAGGTGAATTTCGCTTTCTCCATTTTTACAATTCCTGCAATGATGGGAGCGAATGTTCGGATGATGGGTAAAAATCGAGCAAACACTATGGCACCTCCTCCATGTTTATCATAAAATTCTTTCGCGGTATGGAGATGTTTGCGCTTAAAGAAAAAACTATCTTTTCTATTGAAAAGATAAGGTCCACTTGCCGCACCAAACCAGTATCCTACAATATTGCCTAAAACACCTGCTGCAACAACCAGTGTGGCTACAAGCAATAAATTAAAAATATCAAATTGCAGATCAATCAATTCAGCTGCTAATTCATTGCAGTAAATACCTGCGACGAACAACAGAGAATCTCCCGGCAAAAAGAAGCCTGCAAACAATCCTGTTTCTGCAAATACAATGAATAAAAAAAGCCAGAGACCTCCGTGTTGAATATAAAACTCCGGATTCAACAAATCTTTAAATTGGATAGCCAGTTCAATCATGATCACAAAATTTACACATTATCAGTGGCAACTGCAGTTGTCAATTCTCCTTCCCATTTGCTGACCGCTGTGGTAGCGAGTGCATTTCCAACCACATTGGTCATGGTTCTGAACATATCGCAAAAATGGTCGATCGGCAAAATCAATGCTATTCCTTCCGGAGGAATATTGAACATGGCACAAGTGGCAGTCACCACCACCAATGATGCCCGCGGCACACCTGCAATTCCTTTGCTGGTCAGCATCAATACCAATAGCATGGTCAGTTGGGTTCCAACATCCAAGTGTATGCCATAGGCCTGTGCAATAGCAAGACTCGCAAATGTCATGTACATCATGCTTCCATCCAGGTTGAAGCTGTAACCAAGTGGAAGGATGAAAGAGACGATCTTGTCTTTGCAACCGAATCGCTCCAGCTCACTCGTGAGCTTTGGAAACACCGCCTCGCTGCTGGTGGTGCTGAAGGCAACCAGTAGCGGTTGGGAAATGAATCTGAACAATTCAAACAGCCTTTTCCTCAAAATGATATAGCCGACAGAAAGCAATACCACCCAAAGCAATGCAATGCCAATCAGAAAATACAAAAGGTATTGTCCATAGAAAATAAAAACATCCAATCCTTTCACTGCTATCACTGCAGCAATGGCACCAAATACACCCAAGGGTGCAGTATTCATCACATAACCGACCATTTTTAAAATGATATGGGCCACTGCATCCAGTGCTTTGACAATGGATTTTCCTTTTTCTCCGAGAGCTGTTGTGCCCACTCCAAAAAAGATGCTGAATACAACCAGCTGCAGAATTTCATTATGGGCCATCGATTCGATGAAGCTTTTGGGAAATACGTGTTCAATGAACTTTTGCAAAGAAAATTCCTGTGTCTTGCCGATCAAGTCCTTCGCTCCCTCCACATCTGCAGTATCCAAATTGATGGCAGCACCAGGTTGGAAGAAATTTACAAGCACCATTCCGAGCAATAAACTGATCAATGAGGCAGAAACAAACCACAACAGAGCTTTGCCACCAACGCGTCCTACCACCGATAAATCCCCCAATTTTGCGATGCCTACCACAAGCGTGGTAAATACCAGTGGGGCAATCACCATTTGTACCAAGCGCAAAAAAATGGTGGTCAGCAGTTTGATGTTGCTGGAAAATGATTTTATGGTTGCGGGATCAGCTTGGGTATGTACCAGGTATCCTGTTAAAATACCCAATGCCATCGCGATCAGGATATAGGTAGTAAGCTTAGATGAAACACCTTTCATGGCACGGCTTTCGTTTAATAATGAGATCGTAAAATAAAGGATTTAGGCGGATTTTTGAATTTTATTTGAATTGTAAAAAAACCCTTTGAATGGAATAATTAGCTATTTTTAAAACCAACAAAAACTGTCAACTAAACCAATTGTATGAGTTTATTTAGAAAAAAATCACTTTCTGCACTTTTATCACAGGCAGATGATTCAGAGAAGGGCTTGAAAAGAACATTAGGACCTGCAAACTTGATTGCATTGGGAATCGGTGCCATCATTGGAGCGGGCTTGTTTGTAAGGACAGCTGCAGCAGCGGGACAAGCAGCGGGCCCGGCTGTTACACTTTCATTTGTTGTTGCTGCTATTGGTTGTGCATTAGCGGGACTCTGTTATGCGGAGTTTGCTTCGATGATTCCAGTGGCAGGAAGCGCATATGCATATTCTTATGTTACCATGGGAGAATTGGTTGCCTGGATCATTGGATGGGCACTCATCATGGAATATGCATTGGGTGCTGCTACCGTTTCCATTGCATGGAGCGAATACCTCAATAAATTGCTAGGAGGTGCCATTCCCTATGAATGGTCGCATTCTCCTTTTGAAAGTTATACCGACTCAGCCGGCATCCTGCATCAGGGAATGATCAACGCACCAGCCTTGGTTATCCTCCTGTTGCTCACCATGCTATTGATCAAAGGAACACAGGAATCAGCATTTGTAAATGCCATCATTGTGTTTATCAAAGTTGCCATCGTACTTCTTTTCATTGCCATCGGATGGAAGTTCATTCGTCCAGAGAACCATATACCATACATGATCCCCGCCGACACGGCACCAGTGACAGATCAAGCAGGAAAAGTCATTGCAGATTACAGTGGATGGAATAAACACGGTTGGGGCGGCGTGCTGGGTGGCGCTGCAATTGTATTTTTTGCCTTCATTGGATTTGATGCGGTTTCAACTGCAGCACAGGAAGCAAAGAATCCGAAACGCGATATGCCCATAGGAATTTTAGGATCACTGGTGGTTTGCACCATCCTTTATATTCTCTTCGGACACGTATTGACAGGTGTTGCAAATTGGCAGGACTTTGTAGATCCAGAAAAGGGAAGAGAAGCATCGGTAGCTTATGCCATCTCGACGTATATGACAGGATACAGCTGGCTTGCATCCGCAGTTACAGTTGCTATTCTGGCTGGATTTTCCTCGGTTATCCTGGTGATGCTGATGGGGCAAAGTCGCATTTTTTATACCATGAGCAATGATGGATTGATTCCAAAAAGTTTTGGTGATTTGCATCCAAAATTCAAAACACCTTACAAATCAAATTGGATTCTCTTCTTTTTTGTAGGAGCGTTTGCAGCGTTTGTTCCCGGACATGTTGCGGGCGACCTGACAAGTTTTGGAACCTTGTTCGCCTTTGTATTGGTAAGCTTGGGTGTTTGGATTCTGAGGGTTAAAGAACCAAATATTGAAAGACCTTTCAAAACTCCCATGGCTCCTGTCGTTGGTGTACTGGGTGCAATCATTTGCACAGCTATGATTGTTGGATTGGACAAGCAAACTTTGACTGTTGCTTTCGGATGGATGCTGTTGGGACTCCTGGTATACTTCCTATACAGCAGAAAACATAGCAAACTTCAATAATCAATTGAATGATTACATAATATCCCGGTTACCAATCAATAACCGGGATTTTTTTTACATATCACAGAAGCCTTAATTTTGCTGACTTTCATTAATACAGAAAATCATGGGAAGGATATTTGAAGTAAGGAAATCGACGATGTTTGCCAGATGGGATAGAATGGCAAAGCAATTTACCCGCATAGGCAAGGAAATTGCCATTGCAGTAAAAGCAGGAGGTCCAGATCCCAATACCAACCCTGCTTTGCGCAGGTGTTTTCAAAATGCGAAGAGTGTGAACATGCCCAAGGACAGAGTGGAAGCTGCGATCAAAAGAGCGATGGGCAAGGAGATGGATAATTATGAAGAAATCTTATATGAGGGATATGGTCCTCATGGCGTAGCCATCTTGGCTGAGACCGCCACAGACAACCACGTCAGAACCGTCGCAAATATCAAATCACATTTCCACAAAGGAAATGGTGCCATGGGTACCAGCGGAAGCGTGAGTTTTCAATTCAAGAAAATGGGCGTTTTCAAAATGAAAAACGAAGGAGTGAATGCTGAAGAGCTGGAACTGGAGCTGATTGATTTTGGGCTAGAAGAATTGGGCGAGAGCACGAATGATGCTGGAGAATCTATTCTGGTGATTCGTTGCGCATTCAATGATTTCGGAAACATGCAAAAAGCTTTGGAGGAAAAAAATATTGCAACCACCAGTGCAGAGGTTGAATGGATTCCCTTGAACCTGATTGAATTAGGAGAAGAGGAAGCACAAGAAGTACTGAAACTCGTTGATAAGTTAGAGCAGGACGAAGATGTCCAAAAAGTATTCCACAATTTGAAATAAGCAAGCCCTATTCGCGCATCATAGACAAGACAGCTTCAACAATTTGCTCAAGATTGGGCTTAGAGAAATAATCGCCATCACTGCCATAGGGTGGTCGATGCGCTTGTGCAGTCAGCATCCTGGGCGCTGCATCCAACCACTTGTATCCGCCTTGTTTTTCAATTACTTCACTGAACATAATAGAAGTTGCTCCTCCTGGAACATCTTCGTCAACAAAGAGAATACGATTTGTTTTTTTAAGCGAGTCAACTATTTTATGGTGGATATCAAAAGGCAAGAGGGTTTGCACATCGATCACTTCAACATCAATCTGATGGAGCTGAAGCATAACTGCTGCTTCTTCTACAATTCTAAGTGTTGAACCATAAGATACAATGGTGATATCATTTCCTTCTTTGATGATTTCAGGAACCCCCAGCGGCAATGCATATTCAAGCAACTGAGAGGGTAATTTTTCTTTCAAGCGATAACCATTGAGGCACTCGATGATCAGTCCAGGGTTCTTTCCCTTCAGCAATGTATTGTAAAAGCCAACTGCCTGCACCATGTTTCTGGGCACGCATACGTAGAATCCCTTGAGTGCGTTGATGATCAGTCCCAATGGTGAACCGCTGTGCCAGATACCCTCCAGACGGTGTCCGCGGGTTCTTACAATGACAGGTGCAATTTGTTTTCCTGCAGATCTGTAATGGAGTGAAGCTGCATCGTCACTCAATACCTGCAAACCGAACATCAAATAATCCAGGTATTGAATTTCAGCGATGGGCCTTAATCCACGCATAGACATGCCCAAGCCCTGACCCATGATCGTCAATTCACGAATACCTGTATCAAAAATTCTTTCAGATCCATGTTTATGTTGCAAACCAGCAAACCCTTGGTTTACATCTCCAATCATGCCGAGGTCTTCTCCAAAAGCAACGACGCGTGGATCAGTAGAAAACAGCTCATCAAAATAACGGTTCAGAATTTCATACCCGTTTAAAACAGGCGATTCATCATGATACTGCAAAACCGGAAGACTCACTGGTCCAACCAATCCATCATCACAATAGAGATGAGAATTGTATAAATGTTTGTTTTCAGTTTTAAGTTGTGAGAGATATTGCTCAATATCCTGTACAAGGTTTTTATTTTGAGCAAAAGCAACTGTGTGAAACAGGGCACTCATGATATCTCTTCTAAAAGGGGCCGGATTGTTTTTTAATTCATCCAACAGCCCTGAAACTTTCTCATTGGCTTCATAGGCAAGAAAATTGGTGATCAGTTCTGTCGTTATTTCTTTTTGCCGCTGAATGGGTGCATCATATAATTTCCATGTTTCAATCCTGCATTGATTTACAAATTGCTTGGCGGTTTCTTCGATTTTCTCAACGGTTGCTGCTTCTGCCAATCCATTGTCGATGATCCATGAACGCATTTGTGAGAGACAATCCCAGTTTCTCTCCCACTGCAAACGTTCAGGTGATTTGTAACGTTCATGGCTTCCGGAAGTAGAATGACCCTGTGGTTGTGTCAACTCTTCAACATGAAACAGTACAGGTACATGTTGTTTTCTTGCCAGGGATATTCCCTCTTCAAACAATTCACACATCTGCGCATAGTCCCATCCTTTCACTTTGTAAATTAGTACCCCATTGCTGTTCTTCTGCTTTTCAAAGCCGGACAAGGCTTCTGACACAGATCCTTTTACAGTTTGAAATTCTTTTGGAACGGAAATACCGTATCCATCATCCCATACAAATACCACCAGTGGAACCTGAGAAACAGATGCAGCATTCATGGTTTCCCAAAAATGACCTTCGCTGGTGGAAGCATCTCCGATGGTGCAAAAAACTACTTCATTGCCCTGGTTGGAAAATTTTTGCTGCTCCTGCAGGGATGCAACTTTTCGATATATTCTTGATGCATATGCGAGTCCCAATGCTTTTGGAAAATGTCCTGCAGTGGGTGCCAATCCAGCTGCAAGATTTTTAATTTGTGCAAGATCAAGGAAGTCACCATTTTCTGCCAACATGGGTGTGCAGAAATGGGAGTTCATATTTCTTCCCGCGCTGTGTGGATCATTGTTGATATCTGGATCTGCATAGAGTTGGGAGAAAAACTCATTGATGGTTGCAGCACCGGTTGCAAATGCAAAGGTTTGGTCTCGATAATACCCTGTATAAAAATCACCTGGCTTGAAAAATTTGGCCATGGCGACTTGTGGGACCTCTTTTCCATCACCAAAAATGCCAAACTTTGCTTTGCCGGTCAGGACTTCTTTCCTTCCCAATAGGCTGGCCTGTCGACTTTCGTAAGCAATTCTGTAATCCTCTAGGACAGTTGTCTTGAATGCATCAAAAGACAACTCCTGCACCTGACGTTCAGCCATTAGATTAGGGTCCATGCGACAAAACTAAACCCTTTTTTCAATAAAAAAACAGCGATAAAAAACGGTGAATAAGTTCTCGGAAATGCTACTTTTTCAGCTGTTTTGCATAGTCATCAGCTGAAAGCACTTCGCCTGAAATTTTGAGTTCAACGGGAGCATCTATTCCCTTTACTTTCACAAAAACAGTTTTTTCGAAAGGTCCAGGTGCTGCCGCATTGAAACCTGCTTTCACTTTGTCTGATTGAGACTTCATAACAGGCTTTTGAGGCCAAGTAGGTGTTGTACAACCACAAGAAGCAGTAGCATTTTCAATGACAAGCGGCTGAGCAGAAACATTGGTGAAGCTGAAGTCGTATGTAACAGGCACACCCTGTTTGATTTTTCCAAAATTGTGTTTGGTTTCTGAGAATTTGATCACTTTCTCAGCAGTCTGAGAAAATCCAGCAAATGCAATGGTCAAAACGAGCAATGATAACAATATCTTTTTCATGGTGCGTAGTTTTATTCTGTTTTCAAAAGTAATGCTTTCAAATGTACGAATCCTTTCTATTGAAAGCTTTTTGACTAATTTTACGTTATGTTAAAACCATCCTTGCGGGGCGAAAAAATGCCTGCATCACCCATCAGAAAACTGGTACCTTTTGCAGAAGCAGCTGAAAAAAGGGGGACCAAAGTATTGTATCTCAACATTGGTCAGCCTGATATTGAAACTCCCCCTTCGATCATGAATGCTGTCAAGCAGGCGAATATCCCCATTCTCTCATATAGCCACAGCGCAGGGAATATATCCTACCGCAAAAAACTGACAGGCTATTATAAGAAGCTGGGAATTGATGTAACCAGTGAGCAAATCATTGTAACATCCGGTGGCAGCGAAGCCATTGTATTTGCAATGATGTCCTGCATGGATCAGGGAGATGAAATCACCATTCCTGAACCATTCTATGCGAACTACAATGGATTTGCAGTGATGGCTGGTGTAAAAATTGTAACGGTTACTGCCAAGATTGAAAATGGATTTGCATTGCCTCCCATTGATGCGATTGAAAAATCAATCTCTCCAAAAACCAAGGCAATTCTGATTTGCAATCCCAACAATCCAACTGGCTATTTATACAGTCATCAGGAAATGATGCAGCTGGAAGAAATATGTCTTCGTCATCAACTCTTCCTCATATCGGATGAAGCTTATCGGGAATTTACTTACGAGGGTGTAGCCTCGAGTGCATTGCATTTGAAAAAAATCGAAGAACAGGTAGTAGTGGTTGATACCATCTCCAAAAGATATTCTGCTTGTGGAGCCAGAATTGGTGCGTTTGTCACCAAAAACAAAGATCTCTATGCTGCTGCAATGAAATTCGCACAGGCAAGGTTGAGTCCGCCTGGACTCGCACAGATTCTTGGAGAGGCGGCGGTTGATTTGCCAGATGATTATTTTGATGCTCCCAAAGCTGCATATCAATCAAGAAGGGACTTGTTGGTAACGCGTCTAAATAAAATGCCAGGAGTATTTTGTCCAAATCCAGGTGGTGCATTCTATGTAGTTGCAAAACTCCCGATAGATGATGGAGATAAGTTCTGTCAGTGGATGCTGGAATCTTTTTCACACAATGGAAGGACGGTGATGATGGCTCCTGCTAGTGGATTTTACAATACACCGGGATTGGGCAATAACCAGGTCCGCATGGCCTATGTCATCAACAATGAAAACATTGATGCGGCGATGGATTGCCTTGAAGAGGCATTGAAAGTGTATCCTGGAAGAGTCGATTAAAATTTATTGATCAGAAATACTCCTCCAATAACCAACACAGATCCTGCCAGTGCGTAGGTCTCAATTTTTTCGCCGAGCACCAAAACAGACAGCACCATGGCAAATACTGGGATCAGGTTGTTGAAAACAGATGTTTTGACAGCGCCGATTTTTTGGATGCCTTCATAATACCAGACAAATCCCAATACCGTTCCGCAAATACCCAAATAGGCAATGGCAATCCAAACCAGTGGGTCAATCTGATTGGGAAAAGTTTCAAAGGGTGTAAAGATGGCAAGCAGACAGCATCCCAGCAAAGTAGCCCATGTAGATGCCTGCATCGGTGTTGTTGTTTTCAATGCATCACCTGCATAAAAAGTATAGAATGCCCAGCAAACAGGACAGCCCAACATAAAGGCGTCACCCCAACTGAATCCGTTCAATATATCCGTTGGATTCCCCCTGGAAATAACTATAGACAATCCGATGAGCGAGAGCAACATTCCAACAATTTTTACTGGTTCTATTTTCTTTTTGTCGCGAACAGATGTCATGATCAAAACAAGTACTGGATTCAATGAAACAATCAAGGCACCATGACTTACCTCTACCAGTCTCAATCCGTTGAAGAAAAAATAACTGTATCCAAAAATGCCTGTAATGCCTAAAACAAGCAGTTGCTTGAACTGTTTTTTGTCGATGTTGAATGCACGCCTGTTTTGAAGCCATACCATCGGAATCAAAAACAGCAAAGCAAAAATATACCTGAAAGTCGCACCGGTAAAAGATCCAAATACCTGGGCGGCCATGCGGGTTGCGATGAATGTTCCTCCCCACATCAGTGCCACCAAAATAAGTTTAATGTAAATCACGCAGCGAAGTTAATATAAACTAACTGGGGTGATTGCATGAAATCATTGCTTTGATCAATATGCTTTTATTTTCAAAAAGATGTGGAAAATCTTCGGGAAGATCATCAAAGTTTAAACGATGGGTTATCATCGGGCAGACATCAATACTTTTGTTTTTGAGTGCTTCAATGACAAATTCAAAATCAGCCTTCGTGGCATTTCGGCTGCTCATCAGCGTCGCTTCTCTTTTGTGAAACTGAGGATGGTTCAAACGAATATCATCCTGTTGCAATCCCACCAGAACATACTTGCCTGCATGGGAGATATAAGACAATGACTGATCAATGGCAGAAAGATTGCCGGTGGCATCAAAAATGACAGATGGCATATCACCATTTGTATGCGATAAAAGGGCATCCTCCATATTTTCTTTTGCAGGATCTATGCAAACAATTCCAGGTATATGCGTGCGGCAATAATCAATTCGGAAAGGAATAGTTTCTGCAACCATTGTTTTGATACGCAACATTGAAAGAAAATGAAGCAACCCAATTCCAATGGGACCCGCACCCATGACCAATACTTGATCATGCGCTTGGATATTTGCTCTATGAACAGCATGTGCTCCAATGGCAAGTGGTTCAACCATGGCTACTTGATCCAATGTGAGTACGTTGGTTTTAATCAATAAATGATCTGGGACCGAAAAATATTCACACATACCTCCATCTTGATGAACTCCCATTACACTCAACGATGAGCAACAATTGGTTTTACCTTGCCGGCATGCAAAACAATTCCCGCAATAATCATATGGCAGAATCGTGAGCAAATCGCCTTTTGAAAATCCTTTTGCGCTCCCCTTTACATATTCAGCAGCCAATTCGTGGCCCAATACCCTGGGATAAGTAAAATAAGGTTGCACTCCCTCAAAGGCATGGAGGTCTGTTCCGCAAATACCTATCTGCCTTGGTTTGACAATGGAGCAACCAGGAACGAGCTTTGGATCATCAACTTGCTGCATTTGCAGCTTACCCGGACGAACACAGACAATCGATTTCATGGTAGTTGGAAAGTAATAAAAAGAATTGGATTTGTATTGAATGTTTTAAATTGGGTAACAATATTTTCCCATGAAAAAATTCATTATTCTGTTTGCATTTTTGCTGGCTGCAATGGTTGATGTTGCGCAAGTTTCAAAGATGCCTGCTTATCCTTTGATTACCCATGATCCTTATTTCAGCATCTGGTCATTCAGTGATCAGGCAGCTGAATCGAATACAAGGCACTGGACTGGCAGAGAGCAGGCTATTTTGATTACTGCGAAAATTGACGGTAGCATCTTTCAACTGATGGGGAAAAAAGAGCATGAATCAATTTCATCCGCGAAACAGCAATCGTTGAATGTAACGGCTACATCAACGCAATATGTATACAGATGTGGAGAGACAGAAATAGAAGTACGTTTTTTATCCCCTTTGTTAGCAAGTGACTTGAATCTTTTCTCCAGACCACTTTCATACATTGATTTTTCAGCGAAGAGCATAGATGGACAAAAGCATGAAGTGAATATAGATATGAAAATCAGCAGTGATATTGCTGTGAATGAAAAGAGCGAGCCTGTTTCGTTTTCAAGCGGCCAACACCAATCAATCCGTTATGTGAAAGTAGGCAGCAATGAACAAAAAATATTGGGCAAAAAAGGAGACAATGTTCGCATCAACTGGGGATATGGATACTTGGCGTCAGCCGACCAACAAACAAGGTTGAGGAACAGCGGTTCTTATATGGAAGCATCTTTTACCCTTACAACAGGTGCTTCGTCTGCATCTACTCATTCTCTCATGGTTGCCTACGACGACCTTTATTCAATTGAATATTTTGGTGAAAGATTAGAAGCATGGTGGAAGAAAATTTATGGCAATATTGAAAATTTACTTCTAACAGGAGCCAAAGAACATACAAATATTGTTGCCAAATGCAAAGCCTTTGATCAATCACTTTACAATGAAACACTAAAAGCTGGAGGTAAAAACTATGCTGAACTTTGCATTGCAGCATACCGTCAGTCGCTGGCTGCACACAAACTGGTGAGAGGTAGTAAAAACGAAATACTGTTTCCTCAAAAAGAAAATTTCAGCAACGGATCTATATGGACTGTTGATGTAACATACCCTTCAGCACCTCTTACATTGATATACAATCCTGCATTGCTCAAAGGAATGGTCGAGCCATTGATTGAATACAGTGAAAGTGGTAGATGGACCAAACTTTTTGCTGCACATGATCTCGGGACCTACCCCTTGGCAAATGGGCAAACCTATCCAGAAGACATGCCCGTGGAAGAAGCTGGAAATATGATTCTGCTGTCTGCCGCCATCTGCAAGGCTGAAAAAAATTATTCTTTTGCTAAAAAACATTGGAAGACACTTACACAGTGGGTAGATTTTTTGGTGAAGGATGGATTTGATCCAGCAAATCAATTGTGCACGGATGACTTTGCCGGACATCTTGCCAGAAATATAAACCTATCCATGAAAGCCATCACTGGCATCGGCGCATATGCACAAATGGCGGGTGAATTGGGTGAAAGTGGAATTGCATTTAAATACAATACCATCGCAAAGGAATATGCAGTCAGATGGATAGCCATGGCAGATGAAGGAGATCATTTTGCACTGACGTTCGACAAGAATAATACTTGGAGTCAGAAATACAATTTGATTTGGGATAAACTCTTGAAGCTGGATCTCTTTCCCAATGCAGTTTATGAAAAGGAGATAAAATACTATTTGACCAAGCAACAACCCTTCGGACTTCCCTTGGATAGCAGAAAGACATATACCAAGAGTGATTGGATTCTGTGGACCGCCACATTGGCAAATGATTCAAAAGATTTTGATGCGTTGATTGACCCTGTTCATCGTTTCATGACATCAACCCCGACGAGCGTCCCGCTGAGCGATTGGCATGAAACCACCAATGGCAAACAAGTTGGATTTCAGGCAAGAAGTGTAGTCGGCGGATATTTTATCAAATTGCTTGAACAGAAATGGAGATAAAGTCACTTTAAAACGCAAAACATTCACTCAATGCCTGCTACCGAAAAAAGACTCTCCTCATTAGATTTTATGCGCGGATTCATCATGGTATTGTTGGCATTGGAATCAACAGGACTTTACAATATCCTATACAACCAAACACAACATTCGACTTGGAGATTTTTTTTCGAACAATTCCATCATCACCCTTGGAATGGACTGAGATTTTGGGATCTTATTCAACCAGGATTTATGTTCATCGCAGGTACTGCAATGGCATATTCAGTAACAAGAATGAAGGAAAATGGTATTTCGAAAAAAGAAAGGACGAGAAAAATATTTAAACGTTGTGGGTGGCTTTTCTTTTGGGGCGTACTGAATTATGCAGTAAGAAAAAATGGACTTTCCTTTGAACTCTGGAATGTATTGACTCAATTGTCTTTTACCATTTTAATAGCCTACTTGATTTTTGAATGGAATTCAAGGAGTCAAATTGTTTTTTCTCTACTGTTGTTGTTGCTCACAGAAGTGCTTTATCGATTGACAAACATCCCTGGTTTTGACCAAGAATTTACTGATCAACAAAATATTGGAAACTACATAGATCTTTTACTGATGAATAAAATCAACAGTGGCGGATGGGTTGCCATCAATTGCATCCCCACTGCTGTTCATACCATTGCGGGATCACTGGTAGGAAAGTTGGTGATGTCAGAATCGAATGAAAAAATAAAAACCATGATTTATTGGGGCGTTGGCACCCTTATAGCCGGATATGCATTAGATATCATGCATATTACGCCCATCATCAAGAGAATTGCAACGTCTTCATTCACCCTTGCTTCTCTTGGCTGGTGCTTGCTTTGCCTTGCTGCCTGTTATTATTTTATAGATAGAAAAAGCTTCCAAAAAAATATTTTCTTTTTTCAGGTTGTCGGAATGAACTCCATCTTCATATACTTGTTTTTTGAAATTGTTGGAGACAGATGGTTCAATGGTTATGTAGGGTCCATCACAAATGGCCTGATGAATTTGATCCATATTTCTCCATTCATTCAATCCATCATCACCTGTTTTGTAATCTTTGTGCTGGAATGGAGTATTTGCTTGTTCTTGTATAGAAAAAAGATGTTTTTTAAGTTGTAAACATTGAAAATCTTCCACTTTGAAAAAACTGCTAACAGTATCATTCCTGCTCTGCTTAAGCAAATTGTTATTCTCACAAGCAGTGAGGCCTTTTCAGAAAGAAATCGATTCATTCAAAATACAGGATAGTGTAAAGCCTCCGCCAAAGCACCCCATTTTATTTGTAGGAAGTTCGTCATTCACAAAATGGAAAACCATCAACAATGATTTTCCAGGATATCCCATACTCAACAGAGGATTTGGCGGATCCAGGTTGACAGACCTGATTCGTTTTGCAGAGGAGACGATTATAAAATACAAGCCCAAACAGATTTATATCTATTGTGGAGAAAACGATCTTGCTATGGACACAAGTATAACTCCGAGCATGATGCTTGAACGATATAAAAAACTTCATAGTATAATCAGGCAGAAGCTAGGAAAGAGACTACCGGTCGTTTTCATTTCCATTAAACCAAGCATTGCACGATGGAAATTGGAGAAAACCTTTATAGAAGCCAATGAACTGGTAAAATCATTTCTGCAATCAGATAGACATGCAAGCTACCTTGATGTTCATCAACCCATGTTGGACGAAAAACAGGAGGTATTGAAAGACATATTTGTTCAAGACAATCTTCATATGAATACCAAGGGCTATGAGATTTGGATCAAGGTCATATCACCAACCTTGTTGAAATAAAAACGGCCGAATATAGAAATTCGACCGTTTCATTTATGTAGCCCGTAGGGGAATCGAACCCCTCATTCCTCCGTGAAAGGGAGGCGTCTTAACCGATTGACCAACGGGCCGTCATCAAAAGGCATGCAAAGGTAAGTTCTTATAGAAATATGGCCAAAAAAACTGGAATAGTTCTTAACTTCGCCCCACTTTTTTGACACTTAAAGCAATCAAACATGAGCACAGTTAAAGTAGCCATCAATGGATTCGGAAGAATCGGACGTCTTGCATACCGTCAGATCTACAATATGCAGGGTATCGATGTTGTTGCGATCAATGACCTTACCAGTCCCAAGGTGTTGGCCCACCTTCTTAAATACGACACTGCACAAGGGCGCTTTGAGCAGGAAGTGACTGCCACTGACAACTCTATTATAGTTAACGGACACGAGATAAAAATATACGCACAAAAAGACCCAGCACAAATTCCATGGGGCGCACATCAAGTAGACGTGGTATTGGAGTGTACAGGATTTTTCACCGATAAAGACAAGGCTGCTGCACACCTAACAGCTGGTGCACGCAAGGTGGTGATCTCCGCTCCAGCAACCGGTGATTTGAAAACAATTGTTTTCAATACCAACCACGATATATTGGATGGATCTGAAACCATCATCAGCTGCGCGTCTTGCACCACCAATTGCCTTGCTCCCATGGCGAAGGTTTTGGAGGACAAGTTTGGAATTGCTACCGGACTCATGACTACTGTCCATGCATACACCAATGATCAAAATACACAAGATGCTCCACATCCGAAAGGCGACCTGCGCAGGGCCCGTGCCGCTGCTCAAAATATTGTTCCCAACAGTACTGGTGCGGCAAAAGCCATCGGACTCGTCCTTCCCACCTTGAAAGGAAAATTGGATGGAACTGCACAGCGTGTACCAACGCTGACTGGATCATTGACTGAATTGACAGTGATACTCAATAAAAAAACCACTGCAGAAGAAATCAATGCTGCAATGAAAGCTGCTGCCAATGACAGCTTTGGGTATACTGAAGATGAAATCGTTTCAGGGGATGTTGTTGGTATCAGCTATGGTTCATTGTTTGATGCCACCCAAACCAAAGTACAAACAGTAGGTGACCACCAAATGGTTAGAACAGTCAGCTGGTATGACAATGAAATGAGCTATGTGAGTCAGCTTGTTCGCACCGTCAAATACTTCGCGCAACTGATTTCGAAATAATATAACTTATCAATTGACCCGGCAGCCAAACTGCCGGGTTTCTTTTTAAATCAAGATCCATGTACACATTCAGCAAAACAAATTTTGGAGGGAAAAAAGCACTGGTAAGGGTTGATTTCAACGTGCCGCTTGATGAACAATTCAATATAACCGATGACACCAGAATTCGTGCTGCCTTGCCTACCATTCACAAAATTTTGAAAGATGGCGGAAGTGTTGTTTTAATGAGCCATCTTGGAAGACCCAAAGATGGTCCCACCAATAAATATTCACTCAAACACCTAGTGATTCATTTACAAGAATTAGTAGGAAAACAATACCCAGTTTCATTCGCAAATGATTGCATTGGAGCAACTGCGGAAAAAGCAGCTGGTGATCTGAAAGCTGGGGAAGTACTCCTGCTTGAAAATCTTCGCTTCTACAAAGAGGAAGAAAAAGGTGATATGGGGTTTGCTGAAAAACTTCATAAACTAGGAGATGTTTATGTAAATGATGCATTTGGAACTGCACACCGAGCTCATGCTTCTACTGCCATCATCGCAGACTTCTTTGATTCAGATAAAAAAATGTTCGGTTTGCTGATGGAAGGTGAAGTAAGCAGTGCAGAAAAGGTACTGCTGAAATCTGAAAAACCCTTTACAGCCATTATAGGTGGTGCAAAGGTTTCAGATAAGATATTGATCATTGAAAATTTATTGAACAAGGCAACGGATATCATCATCGGTGGTGGAATGGCCTATACTTTCTGGAAAGCACAAGGAAAACAAATTGGTAACTCATTGTGTGAAGAAGACCGTCTTATACTGGCAGCTGAACTACTCGAAAAAGCAACAGCCAAAGGAGTGAAAATTCATCTTCCTGTTGACAGTACCATCGCTGATAAATTCGCCAACGATGCCACGACCACCAATTGTGAAAGTTATGGCATTCCAGCTGGTTGGATGGGACTCGACATTGGCGAAAAAGCGAGAGCAGATTTCAGAAAGGTTATCCTGAGCAGCAAAACGATTTTATGGAATGGCCCCATGGGAGTTTTTGAAATGGATAAGTTTCAGGCAGGAACAAAGGCCATTGCAGAAGCAGTTGCAGAAGCTACCGAAAAAGGAGCTTTCTCCCTTGTTGGCGGAGGTGACAGTGTTGCAGCCGTTAACCAATTCGGATTCTATGAGAAAGTCAGCTATGTATCCACCGGTGGTGGCGCCATGCTTGAGTTTTTTGAGGGGAAAGTCTTGCCAGGCATCGCTACCATCAAAAATTAACCGCCCATCACATTGCCCAAAGGTTAACAAAAGCTTGATGGCTTTTACCCTATCTTTACGCTCTTAATTATAAAATTATGAGCACACGTAACATTGTCCTGATCAGCATTGTAGCCTTTATTCTTCTTCTGGGAGGATGTGGTTGCAGCGGTTACAACGGACTTGTACAAAAAGATCAAAATGTAAAATCAAAATGGGCAAACGTTGAAAGTGATTACCAACGCAGGGCAGACCTGATCCCAAACCTGGTGAATACTGTAAAAGGTGCAGCCAATTTTGAGCAAGAAACCATCACCGCAGTGATCGAGGCAAGATCAAAAGCAACACAAACCACAGTCAATGCCAACGATCTTTCACCTGAAAAAATTGCAGCATTTCAAAAAGCCCAAGGACAACTCAGCGGCGCTATTGGAAGATTGCTCGTGAGTGTTGAAAGATATCCAGAATTAAAGGCAACCGAAGCCTTCCGTGATCTTCAAGCACAATTGGAGGGCACAGAAAACAGAATCAAAGTATCCAGGAATGATTTCAATGCTGCTGTGCAAGATTATAATACCAGTGTGAAAAAATTCCCAATGGTCTTATTCAGCGGATTGTTTGGATTCAACGAAAAAGGATACTTCACAGCTGTAGCTGGTTCTGAAAAAGCACCTACAGTTGACTTCAATAAATAATTTGTGAACCTATTATCATTCTTTACGGGTAGAAAAAAATCATTTTTCTCCAAAGAAGATGAAGAACGGATGGTGCAAGCCATCCGTTTTGCTGAAAAGCAAACCAGTGGAGAAGTGAGACTTTATATAGAAAGTCATTGCTCCTATATTTCACCGATTGACAGGGCCAAAGAATTGTTTGCAACGTTGAACATGCACGAAACCAAAGACCGCAATGGAGTGCTGCTCTATTTTGCGATGAAAGATAGACAGATGGCCATATGGGGTGATGAAGGCATTCACCAGAAAATGGGACAGGCATTTTGGGAAAAAGAAGTCGCTTCCATACTCAGTGAATTCAAAATCAATCATTTTGTTGAAGGCATTTGCCAAATGATTCACGATGTTGGTGACGCGTTGAAAACACATTTTCCATACGCTGCAGATGATAAGAATGAATTGGATGACAACATCGTTTTTGGAAAATGATCAAACAGCTGTTTACCATACTATCAATGCTGGCTTGCTCATTTGCTTTTGCGCAAATTGAAAAAGAACTTCCAACCAAACCGAGTCCCCCACGACTGGTAGTGGATTATACAAACACCCTCACCGCAGATCAGACAAATTCACTTGAGCAAAAACTGGTTGCCTTTGATGACTCTACCTCCAGCCAAATATCCATTGTGATTGTTGAGAGTACGGGTGATAGAGATATAGCTGATGTTGCCTTTGCTTTGGGCAGGGCATGGGGAATTGGAAACAAAGAATTCAACAACGGTATTCTGATGCTTGTTGCAAAGAACGACAGAAAGATATTCATAGCAACAGGATACGGACTCGAGGGCGCTCTGCCAGATGCAATAGCCAAACAAATCATTGCAAATGAAATAAGACCCAACTTTCGTGAAAACGATTTTTACAGAGGATTAGATGAAGGTACCAATGCCATCATCGAAGCGATTCAGGGTGAATACAAAGCTCCTGAAGGATACAACGAAAAAGATAAAAAAGGTGTACCGGGTATTGTAATCATCATCATCGTGATCATCATCATGTCCATCATTAAAAGAGGCGGTGGTGGGGGTGGTCACTATAACAGGCGTGGATACCACCGAGGAAGCAGCATGTGGTTATTCCCGGGTGCTGGGGGATTTGGCGGATTTGGAGGCGGAAGCAGCAGCGGAGGTAGATTTGGCGGATTTGGAGGCGGAAGTTTTGGAGGAGGCGGTGCTGGCGGGAATTGGTAACCCCGTTAACAGTTAACTGACTTAACTAACCTAGTCCCATTACTTGATGCATTTCTGGAATTTCAACATCAGTAAAACCCTTTCTCAATAATCTTTCTCTGAAATCTATTTGCACTGGATATTCTCCATGTACTAAAAAAACTTTTCTTACCGCTTTAGGATCTTGGCAGGCCAAAAATTGAGAAAGATCCTCGTAATCTCCGTGTGCACTCATGCTTCGGATACTGGCGACTTCTGCATGGATTTCGTGTTGAACGCCGTAGATGCTGACCTCTTTTTTACCTGACTGTAATCTTGCTCCCAATGAATGAGGCTCACAATAGCCAGTCAACAGAATAGTATTCCTTGAATTTTCAATGGTATTGCTGATATGGTGTTTCACCCTTCCTGCATCTGCCATACCACTCGCTGAAATAATTACACATGGTTCATCTCGGAAATTCAACAGCTTGGATTCATCCACTGTCTTGATGTATTGCAATCCTGCAAAACGGAAAGGATCCTCATCCTTTACCAATACCTTTCTGATACGCGGATTGAAGTATTGCGGATATTTTTTTACAATTTCTGTTGCTTCAACACTCAGCGGACTATCAACGAAATAATCCAATTCAGGCAATCGGCGTTCCAGTTCAAGCTGATTCAAAGCATAGAGCAGCTCCTGTGTTCGTCCCACACTGAAAGCAGGAATCACCAGCTTGCCTTTTTTTTGTATGCATGTTTTTTCGATCCACAACAACAACTGATCGGGTGTCGGCTGGTGCAGGTCGTGCAATGAATTTCCGTAAGTGGACTCTATGATGATGATATCTGCTTGAGGGAATACTTCGGGTGACTTTAATATAACATCGCGGTATCGTCCTACATCTCCACTGAATGTAATTTGCTGTTGTTTACCCTCTTCATTGATACGCAAATGCACAGCAGCACTGCCAATGATATGTCCGGCATCCGTGTACAAAAGTTCAATGCCGGGTTCAATCATTGACCATTCGCCGTATTCAACAACAGAGAATTGATTGAGTGCTGCTTCAGCCTCATCCACAGTGTACAATGGCTTAAGAAGCGGGAGTCCAGTTGCCTTGCGTTTTTTATTGTGGTACTTGATATCGTCTTCCTGTATGCGGGCAGAATCAACCAATAAAACAGCGGTCAGCTCTCGTGTTGCTGGAGTACAATATATTTTTCCCTTGAATCCATCACTGACCAATTTTGGTATGAGTCCGCTGTGATCAATATGTGCATGAGATAAAATGAGGCAATCGATTGCCTTGGGATCAAATCCGAAATGCCTGTTGAGTGCGTCGGTTTCCTTGCCCATCCCTTGAAACATACCACAATCAAGCAAGATATTTTTGCCGTTTTTCAATGTGATCAAATGCTTGGACCCTGTTACAGTTCTTGCAGCACCATGAAAAGTTATTTTCATCTCAGATCATTTTGATGTTTCCTTGAATGTCCATGTGAAATTGAAAGCTGCAATACAGTTTCCCTGTTCATCAAATCCTTTTGAATGGGCCGTACAGGTAATTCCCTGCTTTGTTGCAACGGCCTCTTCAATAGCCTGTTTTATTTTATCTCCGTCATGGCATTCAAACCGAATGCTGCCGACTGCTTTTTTATGAAAAGATGCCTCCATGGAAAGCACCAACATGGAAATACGTGGTCGCCTGTGTTGGGTTTGAATGAGTGCAAGAATACCAGTACTCATCTCTGCAGCCATGGCCAATACAGCAAAATATATTGAACGGAATGGATTCTTGGAGAACCAGGAGTATCTGATACCGACAACAGCTGATGTGGTTGAAAGCGAGTTGATGCTTAAGCCGGCGAAAAATGCTGCAGGCAATGCTTTGGCCAGATATAGTCTGAACCAGAATTTACTGGTCAATTTTTTTATCAAAACGGATTGTTCCATATCCTAATCTACGATAGATTCGGTCGATATGAATGATGAACCCTAAAAAGATTTTATAATTAATGTACTTTGATTTTAAACATGGATTGATCACCCAAGAATCCCTCCAGTTCATCTCCTACCAAACATTCACCTACTCCCTTAGGGGTGCCAGTGAAAATAACATCTCCAATATTAAGTGAAAAGTAATTGGAAACATGTGCGATGATTTGGTCAAAACCATGGATCATATCTCGGGTATTACCTGACTGCACAACTTCACCATTCTTCTTCATTGAAAATGCAATATTTTTTCGGTCGAGTTCAGCTGTCACAGCATTCCAGTTTCCCAGAACAGCAGAATTGTCCCACGCTTTTGCCTTCTCCCAGGGGAGTCCCTTTTTCTTCAATTCACTTTGCACATCTCTTGCTGTGAAATCAATTCCAACTGAAATGGCATCATAGTATAGATGTGCATTTTCTTCGCTGATGTATTTACCATTCTTGGAAATCCTCAACACCACTTCACATTCATAATGCAATTCATTGGTAAATGCAGGATAATAAAAAGGCATGTTTTGCTGCAGCAAGGCAGATTTTGGTTTCATGAATATGACTGGTTCCTCAGGCACTTCATTTCCCAGTTCTTTTGCATGCTCAACATAATTTCTACCGATACAAAGAAATTTCATGGTATTGATTTAGGGTTCAAATTTATTAACAGATTCCATTGCCTTATCGAGTCCTATGAGCACAAAATCCTCTATCGCAATGGCTGAGCGTTCAATTTTTTTTGCAACCACTTCTTCTTGATCTTTCTGCCACTTTCCCAATACATAATCGACCTGCATCCCTTTGGGAAAATCATTGCCTATGCCGAAGCGCAGACGGGGATAAGCGGCTGTCCCCAACGATTCCTGGATGCTTTTTAATCCGTTGTGCCCTCCATCATTTCCGGCTGGTTTCATTTTTATTTTATTGACTGGAACAGCCAATTCATCCACAAGTACAAGAAGGTGGTTGATCTCAACTTTTTCTTTATCGAGCCAGTATTTTACTGCTCTGCCACTCAGGTTCATGTACGTTGTTGGTTTGATGCAGATGATTTTCTTTCCTTTCAAAGAAACAGTTGCCACCGAAGCAAGTCTGTCTACAGTGAAAACTGATTGGTGCTTATTGACGAAAAAGTCAAGGATATCAAAACCAATATTGTGACGGGTATGCATGTATTCGTCACCAATATTACCCAATCCAACAATGAGAAACTTGTTCATAAAAAAAGCCCCGTGACAAGATCACGGGGCAGTAAAGATAAAACCTTTGTATTTATTTCTTTGCAGCAGCTGCAGGTGCGGCCGCAGCAGGTGCGGCCGCAGCAGGTGCAGCAGCTTCTTCCTGCTTCAGTTGACGAGTCAACGTTACTGATGCAATGGGAATTCTGGGTGAATTCAAGATTTCATAATTTTCTGTTGCGATGTCTTGAACCCGGATATTTTCATTCAATTCAAGGTTCGTAATGTCTACTTCAATATTTTCCTTGAGGAATTTTGGAAGTGTTTTTACTTTGACTGATTTGAGCCTGATTTCAAGTTTACCACCGGCTTTTACACCAGCAGCGGTTCCAGTAAATTTAAGAGGAATGGTTGCGTTCACTTTCTTGCCCTCAACCAATTCAAGTAAATCCACATGTGCAAGTATGTCTGACACCTTATCAAGTTGCAGATCTTTCAAAATGCAGGTGTAAGATTTGCCTCCTACTTTCACTTCTATCAATTGGAAGTCTGGTGTGTAGATGAAAGGCTTGAGATCAAGAGCTTTTGCAGTAAAGTTCACCTCTTGTGCACCCCCATAAATTACACCAGGTACCAAGCCTTGAGAGCGCAACTGGCGGGTGGCTGATTTACCAGTTTCGGTCCTCAATTGTCCTTCGATTGTAATCGTTTTCATTGTATTGTGTTTAAAAATTGACTTCTTTGCAACAGCTATTTATTCTTCAGTTGTGAATGAATAAAAAGGCTGGTGATGCTTTGGTTTTCGTAGGCATTTCTGATAGCAGATGCAAAAAGATTGGCCACGCTCAGCACCTTTATTTTAGAAGAAGCGTTTTTTACGGGAATGGTATCCGTAACCACCAATTCTTCCAGGACGCTGTTTTCGATGTTTTCGTAAGCATTGCCGCTCAACACCGGGTGTGTACAAAGGGCTCGAACACTTCTTGCACCTTTTTCTTTCAACAGTTTGGCTGCCTTGGTCAGGGTCCCGGCAGTATCACAGATGTCATCAATGAGTACCACATCCCTGTTCTCCACGTCGCCTATTACAACCATACTAGCTATTTCATTGGCCCTTTTTCTGTGCTTGTCACAGATGACCATTTCGACGTTGAAATAACTGGCAACTTCACGGATTCTGTACGCACTTCCCACGTCGGGGGCCGCAAAGGTAAGGTTTTCCAGCTGAAGATTGGAGATATAAGGTATAAAAATGGCTGAGCTGTCCAGGTGATCTACTGGTATATCAAAGTAGCCCTGGATTTGGGGAGCATGCAGATCCATCGTAATGACCCTGTCAGCTCCAGCAGCAGTGAGCAGATTGGCAACCAGCTTTGATCCTATGGCGACCCTGGGCTTGTCCTTTCGATCCTGGCGGGCATACCCAAAATATGGCAAAACTGCTATGATTTTATAGGCGGATGCACGTTTTGCTGCATCGATCATCAACAGCAATTCGAGTAGATTATCTCCAGGAGCGAAGGTGCTTTGCACGAGGAAAACATAATCCCCTCTGATACTTTCGAGGAAAACTGGCTGGATTTCTCCATCGCTGAATCGCTGGATGCTGATTTTACCGGGTGTACCGTTCACAGCTTCCGCAATTTTAGCTGCTAGATATTCAGAGCTGGTTCCGGAGAAGACTTTACAGGAGGGACCTACGCGTTGCATAAAATAGAGTTGAGTGACGCGAAGATAAAGAAACTAAGGACCGATTGGGGGACATACAGTCACCCTGCCATCAAATGTGTAAAAATGAGTAGTAAAAGGTTGAAAGATTGGCCAGAAGAAGACAGACCGAGAGAAAAAATGAGGATGAAAACCGCGGCTCATTTGACTGAGGTGGAATTACTGGCCATTTTGATTCAGCAGGGAAACAAGGAATCATCCGCGTTTGATTTAGCCCATGAATTGATGAGCAGATGCAACCATAAACTGTCTGCATTGGCGAGACTTTCCATCAAAGAAATGATGAAGACCAAGGGGATTGGTATTGCCAAAGCCACCCTCCTGCAGGCAGCAATGGAAATTGGAAGAAGAAGAATGGGAAATGAAGCAATGACAGAGGAAGTGATACGTGACAGCAAAATGGTTGTTACTTATTTAAGAACCAAAATGATGGACTTGCCCAATGAAGTATTTGCAGTCATCTTTCTGAACCGGGCCAATAAGATCAAACATTTTGAAATCATCAGTTCAAGATGAATGACGGGAACTGTTGCAGATCCGAGAATCATCATGAAAAAAGCCCTGGAAGAGGAAGCCGTCAGCATCATCCTTAGCCACAACCATCCTTCCGGAAATCTTCGCCCCTCCAAAGCCGATCAAGATCTTACAGAAAAAATCAAGCAGGCAGCAAGATATTTCGATATCAACGTGCTGGATCATATCATTGTGAGCAATGAGGGGTACTACAGTTTTGCGGATGAGGGAGCGATGTGAGATGTCTGTTCACAGTTGACGGTTGACAGTTATGTGTTTTAAAATCGTTTTTAGTTAACTTAGTCCACGAATAAAAACCGTTAACCGTCAACTGTTAACTGATAACCCAAAACCCAGATATGCATTCCGCTCAGATCAATACACAGATATTCATCGACAACAGAAAGAGATTTATTGCTCAGATGGAAAAAAACAGCATTGCCATTTTCAACAGCAATGATGAAATTCCAAGCAATGGAGATGCATTGTATCCATTCAAACAAAATACTGATCTTTTTTGGCTGACCGGCATTCGCCAAGAGGACAGCATGCTGATATTGTACCCCGATAACCCGGATAAAAAACACAGAGAAGTACTTGTGCTTGTGAGACCCAATGAACTGAAGGAAAAATGGGACGGGAAAAGACATCGTTCACATGAAGCAACTGCAATGTCAGGAATCCAAACCATTGTATGGTTGGATGTTTTAGATGGGTTGTTGCAACCAATGATTCATTTGGCTGATGCCATTTATCTCAACACCAATGAGAATGACAGAAAAGCCAATTTGCTGGCTGTCAGAGATTACCGTTTTGCAAAGGAAATGCAAGACAGGTATCCATTGCACCAATACAAAAGAGCCGCAAAAATCATGCGTGAACTGAGAGCCATCAAATCTCCACTCGAAGCTGCGGTATTGCAACAGGCAATCGACATCACCAACCATACATTCAGGCGATTGTTGCAGTTTATCAAGCCCGGCAGATGGGAGCATCATATCGAAGCGGAGATTTATCATGATTTTATGATGCAAGGATCAGCTGGACCAGCATACTCTTCGATCATTGCAAGCGGTGACAGAGCCAGAACACTTCATTACATCGCCAACAACCAAGAATGCAAAGATGGTGAATTGGTATTGATGGACTTTGGTGCAGAATATGGTGGCTATTGTGCGGATTTGACAAGAACTGTTCCTGTAAACGGAAAATTTACAAGAAGACAGAAAACAGTTTACAATGCCTGTCTCCATCTACACAATTACGCAAAGAGCTTGCTCAAGCCTGGCATCAACATACTCAAATACCATGAGATGGTTGGTGATGAAGCAACCATTGTTTTTCAAAAAATTGGATTGCTGAAAAAATCAGACATCAAGAATGAGTCACCCGAAAACAGGGCTTACAGAAAATATCTTTACCATGGCATCTCTCATCATCTTGGAATAGATGTTCATGATCTCGGCACCAAGACAGAACCGCTCAAACCAGGCATGGTGTTGACCGTTGAACCAGGAATATATATCGAAGAAGAACAGATGGGCGTTCGCATTGAAAACAATGTTTGGATAACCAAGAAGGGAAATAAAGATCTGATGTCAAGCATTCCTATTGAGGCTGATGACATAGAAGCACTCATGAAATCTACTGTCAAACGATGAAACAACTGGCCAATCTTTTTACCCTGCTGAATCTCTGTTTTGGTTGTGCAGCCCTGGTTTTCACACTCCAGACAGGTGAAACGATTGTGAACCTGGAATCTGGTGAATGGAAGATTTATTTTCCAGAGAAAATCACATGGGCAGCGATTTGCATTTTTTTCGCCGCAACAGTAGATTTTTTTGATGGGTTCATTGCGAGACTGTTGAAGGCTGATTCAGAAATGGGAAAACAACTCGATTCACTCGCAGATGTCGTCTCCTTTGGAGTTGCTCCCGGTGCCATCGTGTATCAATTATTGAGAATTTCAATGGCAGCAGATCCGTCCGGAATGGACCAGTCCAACATGTATTTTCTACCAGCACTTGTCCTTCCAGTTGCTGCAGCATGGAGATTGGCAAGATTCAATATCGACAGTTCCAGCCTTCATCATTTCAAGGGACTGCCTGCACCTGCAGCCGGACTCCTGATTGCTACATTGCCGATGATTTCATTTTATAACTTATTCAACTTGCAAGCAATGCTGGTCAACAAGTGGATGCTTTATGGAATTGCATGTGTCATCGCTTTTCTGATGGTCTCCTCTATTCCACTGATCAACCTGAAATTTAAAAACTATCATTGGAAAGGAAATATTTCAAGATACCTGTTGATCATCCTCTCATTAGTATCAGTACTGCTACTGGGATGGCTTTCAGGCTTTGTCATTCTGATCACCTATATTCTAGTATCTTTGCTTTTCAAAAAAGAGCTACAATGATTTATACTGTTGCCATCAATGTCATGCCCTTGAAAGACTTATTGGATCCCCAAGGAAAGGCAGTATTGGGGGGCTTGCACAATCTCGGATTGAAACCCGTTCAAGATGTAAGAATAGGAAAAAGAATCACACTTCACGTTGATGCAGCAAATGAAGGCGATGCAAAAAAAGTTGCCGAAGAAGCAGCTACAAAATTACTAGCCAACCAGGTGATGGAACATTTTGAGATCAGCATCATCTCACAGTAAACTTTTACAATGCTGTACATAGTACCTACACCCATCGGCAATCTGGCTGATATGACCTTCAGGGCTGTAGACGTATTAAAGGATGTTGATTTGATTCTTGCAGAGGATACCCGGACTTCAGGTGTCTTGCTTAAACATTATGCAATCAGCAAACCACTTCAATCTTATCATCAACACAATGAGCATCAGGTTACCGAGCGGTTGGTTGCTCAAATGCTGGAAGGAAAAAAAATGGCTTTACTCACAGATGCCGGAACACCGGGCATCTCGGACCCGGCTTTTTTTATCATACGCGCATGCATTAAAGCTGGTGTAAAAGTTGAATGCTTGCCTGGTGCAACGGCTTTGATACCTGCATTGGTAAACAGCGGACTCCCATCGGATAGTTTCTGTTTTGAAGGATTTCTTCCTTTGAAAAAAGGAAGACATACCATGTTGACTGGTCTAGCAAATGAAAGCAGAACCATCATACTGTATGAATCTCCCATGCGTTTGGTGAAAACCCTTCAACAGTTGATGGAATATTTCGGTGAGGACCGCCCTTGCTGTGTTTCTAGAGAACTCACAAAAAAATTTGAAGAAAACGCAAGGGGCAGTTTGAAGGAAGTGCACAATCACTTCTCACAAAAAACTGTCAAGGGTGAAATCGTAATTGTAATTGCGGGGAAAGATTATACGTCCTGATCAAGAAAACATTTCCTCCGCTTTCAGCAATGCTTCTGGCTTTCCCACGTCCAGCATCAGATCACCAGTATGGTCATATGCTATGACCAATTCATCCTTGGCTATGCGCAGATAAATGTCCACGATTGAGAAAGTTCCATCGATTGGCATGAGGCTAAAAATGCGGGGATCGATGATATGAATGCCTGAAAAAGCAAATGGTTGTACGTTTTCAACCAATCCATTCACCCATTTCTCCTCTCCTGTTTTGTTGTTTCGCCATCCTACCAACTTCATCTCATCATCAAATAAAAAATGTCTTGAACTTTTCCGGTCTGTCACCGCGAGTGTAACGAGCGGATGTATTTTTTGATGATAATCATACATGCCATTCAGATCAAGGTTCGTGAGAATATCGACATTCATGACCACAAATGGCTGATCGCTTCCTGAAAAATGCCTGGCAGCAAATGCCAATCCACCACCTGTTTCAAAGGGTCCGTCTACTTCATGGGAAATATCAACACTCCATTGCTCACATGCCAGTTTATCCAATTCAGCAATGACCTGGTCAGCAAAATGGTGCACATTGACAACAAAATGATTGATGCCGAACGAATGCAGGTATTCAAGATTTCTTTGGAGGAGTGTTTTATTGTTTACTTGAGCAAGTGCCTTTGGATGATGATCGGTAAAAGGTTTGAGTCTTGTGCCCAATCCAGCTGCAAATAGCATGGCCTTGCATTCATTAATAGGGTTCATTGATCCAATTTTTAGCATCTTGCTCCATATGACGAACAACGGTTTGTACTTTGTATTTTTCTTTCAAGTGATCAGCGAGTCGATCTGCTGCAAACACACTTCGATGCTGTCCGCCTGTGCAACCAAAACTGATGGTGAGTCCCTCGAAACTTCTTTTGATATAATCTTCCACAGAAATATCTATGATGCCAAAAACATGCTGCAGAAAAGAAGGCATATTAGTTTTGTGCAACAAAAACTCTTGAACTGGTTTGTCTCTACCGGTGAGCGTTTTGTATTCATCCAAACGTCCGGGATTTAAAATCCCCCTGCAATCAAACACATACCCGCCTCCGTTACCAAATTCATCTTGTGGAATCCCTTTTTTATACGAAAAGCTGTTGATGTGTATGGTCAGTTTGCAATCCGGACCTGCAGTGATGGTTGCAAACTTTTCAAGGATTTCATCCGCTACAATGGCTTGTAATACTTTTTGCAATGCAGGCAATCTGATAGGCAACTTTTTATTTTCTAAAAACCACTTCAGGCTCTTAAGTGCAAATGGAATACTAGCAATAAAATGAGGTTTGCGCTCAAACAATCCCCGGAACCCATACGCACCCAATGTTTGCAGCATCCGGATCAGCACAAATCCATCATAGTTGGAAAGAAAATCTTCTTTTTTCAAACTGCCTTCAAGCAATTGATTCGCATGCTCAAAGTAATAATTCACCAGTTCATCCCTCCAATCATATGGCATCTGGGCCCTGGCTTGCCATAACAAAGAAGCAATGTCATACTGCAATGCACCTTGCATGCCTCCTTGGTAGTCAATAAACCAAACATTGTTGTCTTTGATCATGATATTTCGGCTCTGACAATCACGGTGCATGAAGTATTGTTGTTCCTCCTGCATGAGATAACTACTGAGCATTTCAAAATCATTCAGTAATAAATTTTTATCGTACGGCAGATCTAGTGCTCGGACAAAATAGTAGAGAAAATAAAGCAAATCTGAATAAATGGCCTGTTTGTCAAACGACCTAGTTGCTATGCAGTTGTTGTAATCAATATTTCTACCCCCTACAATTTGCAGTTGTGCGAGTGACTGACAGGTTTGCTTGAAAAGATTCTTCACCCGCTCAGAGAATCCTTCTACTTTGATCACATCAAACAAAGAGAGATCCCCCAGGTCTGATTGAATATAGAATTCCTGGTTGCCGGCAACGTATTCAATACGGGGAACAAACAAGGCATGATCAGAAAAATGCCTGGTGAATGAAATAAAAGCATTGTTTTCAGGAACATTTGTTGGATTGTAGGTCAAAATAAATGACTCATCCCCCTTTTTCAATCGAAAATACTGGCGATTGCTGCCTGCCTGTTTCAATGACTCAATTTCAATTCCTTTGTCAGCATCCCACTTGCTTACAGCTTCGGTAATTTTTTCAAATGCATTGTGCATGGTGCAAAGTTATTCTTTATTCATAAAAGTAGCATCTGGTTGTATCTTTGGCATATGCAGAAGAAAGAAATGGATGAACTGGGTCGCCTTAGCAGAGAAGCATTTCTGGAAACCAGAAAAATGCCCATTGCATTGGTGCTGGAGAACGTGAGAAGCATGCACAATGTGGGGAGTGTGTTCAGGACCTCTGATGCCTTTTTGGTTGATCGAATTTTTCTCTGTGGATATACTCCGAAACCTCCACACCGGGATATCCAAAAAACCGCATTGGGAGCGACTGAAACTGTTGCCTGGACAGGAATTGAAAACATCCATGACTGCATCCATCAATTAAAAGATCAAGGCTACAAAGTCTTTGCAGTTGAACAGGTACATGGAAGTATCTCTCTTGAACAATTAGAGATCCATTCCCATCAACCGATTGCATTGATCTTTGGAAACGAGGCCACTGGAGTAGAAGAAAAGACCATAGGTATCTGTGACGGCTGTATTGAGATTCCGCAATTTGGCAGCAAACATTCTTTCAATATCAGTGTTTCAGCCGGAATTGTGCTGTGGGAGCTATATAAACAAATGAGAAAGTTGACATGAAACGATTATTACATTATTTATCACTGATAAAATTCTCACATACAATTTTCGCGATGCCTTTTGCTTTGGTAGGATTTTTTGTAGGACTCCTGTTCGAGCAGCAAAATGAGATCACTTTAAATGGATGGCAGAAAGTAAAGGACTATTTCATTGAAGAATGGATGGTTTTTTTTCACATCCTGCTGTGTATGATTTTTGCACGAAGTGCGGCCATGGCATTCAATCGCTATTTAGACAGGACATTTGACGCAAAAAACCCGAGGACAGCCATTCGTGAAATTCCAAGAGGGATCATCAGTCCCACGAGCGCCCTGCGATTTACAATCATCAACTCCCTGCTGTTTATGGGGAGTGCATGGATGATCAATCCAACTTGTTTTTGGTTATCTCCTGTCGCATTGATTGTCATATTAGGTTATAGCTATACCAAACGCTTTACACCACTCTGTCATTTGATACTGGGACTGGGACTCTCCCTGGCACCTGTAGGCGCATTGATTGCGGTAACTGAACAAGTGAACCTTCCCATCATTTTATTGTCTGCTGCTGTCATTGGATGGGTCAGCGGATTTGATATCATTTATGCACTGCAAGATGATGCATTTGATATTTCGCAGGGATTACACTCCATTCCAAGTTATATGGGAAGAAAAAATGCATTGTTGCTTTCCAGAATTTTACATTTCATCACCGCATTGCTTTTGATAGGATTTGGATACATGAATGGCATGCATTGGATATACTACTTCGGACTCATCATCTATACTGCACTGCTTTTCTACCAACAGAGCATTGTAAGAGAAAATGATTTGAGCAAAGTGGATATAGCCTTTATGACATCCAATGGCATTGCCAGTATTATTTTCGCCCTTTTCAGCATCACGGATTTAATTTATTTTGGATAAATGGGAAGAATCATCGCATTGGACTATGGAAAGAAACGGACAGGCATCGCAGCAACTGATCCATTGAAAATCATTGCCAATGGATTGCTTACAGTTGAAACTGAAAAACTCTTTGAATTTTTAAAAGACTATGCAGGTAAAGAAACTATCGAAAAAATCATCATTGGAAATCCAACCAACCTGGATGGATCGCCAACAGACGCAACCGCTTCGGTTCAACATTGCATCAGAAGACTGAAAAATATGTTCCCCGCTATTCCCATCATTCCGGTAGATGAAAGATATACTTCCAAGATGGCATCCAGAGCAATGGTAGAAATGGGAATGAAAAAAAAGGACCGCAGAGAAAAATCAAACATAGATGTCATTGCCGCAACCATGATGTTGCAGGATTATTTGGCAAACAACATTTTATAACCAGACTTTACCCTTCCTGTGCTGATGTCATCCAGCTTTTTCTTGAGTAATTTTCTTTTGATCAAAGAAATATGATCGATGAATAATTTTCCTTCGATATGGTCATACTCATGCTGTATCACCCGCGCATTGAGTCCACGGAAGGTTTCAATTTTTTGAACAAAATGCTCGTCACAGTAAGAAATGGTAATGATATTTTCCCTTGTAACTTCTTCTCTAAAACCCGGCAGGCTCAGACAACCTTCGTCACATGTCCATTCTTTCCCCGTTCTCTCCGTGATATGTGCATTGATAAATACTTTTTTCATGCCTTGTTCACCTTCAAATTGTGCTCGCTCCTCCTCATCACTGTTGTTGTATACCTGTTCAGTATCGATTACAAATAACCTGATGGCCTTGTTGATTTGTGGAGCTGCGATTCCCATGCCATGGGAATGATACATGGTCTCCCACATGTCAGCGATCAATATGTCAAGGTTGGGATAATCAGATGATATGTCCTCACAAACCTGTCTCAATACAGGATGCCCATATGCCACAACTGGAAGAATCATACTGCAAAGATACTAAAGAACTATCCGTTGTAAAGCAGGTCGTAATATTCTGTTGCCATGCGGTTGGAATCGAACCTGAATCGGACATCTTTCATTCCATTTTGTACAATTTGTCGCCAGGTATGTGGCGCATCGTAATACAAAGGAAGAATTTCCTCCTGCAATATTCTGTACAATTCATCCTGGTCATATTCATCCTGGTCATGCACATGCATATTCTCATAATCTTTGGGTGGAACAACAAATCCATTGTTTCCATGATTGACAAACTCGACAATCCATCCATCATTTGTGGAGAAATTCACAGCTCCATTCATGGCTGCTGTCATGCCGCTCGTTCCGGATGCTTCTCTAGGCACCCGAGGATTGTTCAACCATATATCTGCTGCCTGTTTGAGACGCTTGCTCAGTCCCAGTTCGTATCCAGTGCAAACTGCCATGTTTTGATGACTCTTGCTGAGATGAACCAGGTGATTGAACTCAGTGATGGCCGGATAATCAACTGGATAGGGCTTTCCAGCCCAAATGATTTGAACTGGATATTTTGCATTGGCCAGCATGGCATCAAATCGTTCTCTGTCGCGTGTCAGCAAATCGGCACGTTTATATCCCGCAAATCTTCTTGCCCAAACAATGGTAAAAACATCCTGATCAAGCAACTTGCCTGTTTGATCAGCCACCAAATCAAATGCTCTTTTTTTGAGATATCTTTTACGATCGATAAACTTTTCATCGTTCTGTTCATCCATGGCAAAGTACAATTGCTTGTCTGCCCAATATCTCCAATTCTGGGAATTGGTGATGTGGATGATCGGACAAACGCCATCGTGTTTACCCCACATTTTTCTACTAACATGTCCGTGCAATTCAGAAACAGCATTGGACAATCGTGCAAATCTCAATGCGGCAAGGGAATGATTAAACTGATCATCTTCCGTTCCCGTTAACTCTCTTACTTTGGCCAACGGCATGCCACAGAAATAAGACATTTTTTCGCATAGATAAATATCATGTTTTTCATTTCCTGCTTCCTCAGGTGTATGTGTGGTAAAAACCAACTGACGTTTGAGTGCATCAAGATCACCACCATTTTTGTTCAACAAATAAAATGCAGAAGAAATGGCATGTGCTTCGTTCAGGTGATACACGTCGGGCTTGTAACCCAATTCATCAATCAATTTTGCGCCACCTACTCCTAGCAGAATAAATTGTGCAACTTTTGTCGCAACATTGGCATCGTACAAACGGTGTGTGATGGTCTGAGAAACATAATCATTTTCTGGCAGGTCAGTACTCAACAAAAACAAAGGAGCTGACTTGAACGTTTCAGGATTCAGATAGAAAGCTTTTACCCAAACTGGAGCATTATGGATCTTAACTTGAAACTTGATGCCAGTATCTTCAAAGAAATTATAAATTTTCTCGTTCCACTGTACCTGTAAGGTTTGATCCTGATTTCTTGCTTGATCATAATATCCGTACTTCCACAAAATTCCAACGCCAATTAAATTTTGACGCAATTCATACGCACTTCTCAGGTGTGAACCAGATAAAAAACCGAGACCGCCACTGTATATTTTAAGTGGTTGGTGTATGGCAAATTCCATGGAGAAATAAGCAACTTTTTTGGAAAATCTGGAGTCAATCGAGTAAGGCAAAGAATAGTTCCTGAAGTTGGACATGATCCGCTTTTTATGAGTCCGCAAGATAGTCTCAAAAAGGGAATGCATGAAATTAATATGTATTTTTTACACATTATGTTGAAAACTTGTCCAGCTGCACTTATTACTCCCCTTCTGCATAAAAAAACTACATTTGAACAATACTCCAGTATGAGAAATTATTTCATCTTTCTGGCGCTGCTCACCTCCATGATCTCCTGTAACCAGCAAGAAAAAGACATCAATGTGGATGAAGAAATCGTTGCGGGGGATTTCATCAAAGCCTTCAAGACTGTAGAATTGCCCGTTCAATTCAAACAGGATTATTTCGAAAAAAAAGAATTCGACAGCAATTTCATCAAAGCATCTGTCGTTTCAAAATTCATACCTGACAGTGTTTTTAAAAATGAATTGGGAAAAACAAAAGATGTAAAATTTTTCCGTAAAGGAAGATATGCAGCTGAAGAGACAGGTGAAATTTATTTGTTCTTGACCGCACAAAAAAAAGAAAAAAGATGCGCTTACGTACTTTGTTTTGACAAAGAAGATGTTTTCAAAACTGGCATGCTGCTGAGTGAAAAAAGTTTCAACCCCACTGTTTCATACGACGGAAGTCTGGACAGAAGGCTTACCATTACCAAACTGAAAAATAGCAGTATCGGAAATGGCAAGGCCTATTACAACAAGAGTGTTTATGTTTACAATACTGAAGGAGTATTTACTTTGATTCTAACGGAGAGCAACGAACCTGTCATAGAGAAAGAAGTATACAATCCCATTGACACACTTCCAATAACGCAACCATTGAGTGGTAATTATGCGCAGGATAAGAAAAATTTTATTGCTATTAGAGATGGAGGCAAAAACGGGAAGCTCTTGTTTTTCATCAATGTAGATAAAAACGGGAAATCCTGTACAGGAAGCCTGAGAGGAGATATCACACAGGTAAAGCCAAAAGTTTATCAATACAACAAGGCAGACGATCATTGTGTGCTTGAATTTACATTCAGCAGCAGCGGATTACAGGTAAAAGAATTGGAAGCATGCGGAAATCACCGATCAGTGAGATGCAGTTTTGATGGAAGGTTTTCAAAACTGAGAAAGAAAAACAAAAAATAATCAGAGTATTTGTCCCTGGATCAAATCATCCAGTGTCTCTCTTTTGCGGATGAGCCTGATTTCACCCTTGCTGACAAGGACTTCAGCGGGTCTTGCCCTTGAGTTGAAGCGACTGCTCATTTCAAATCCGTATGCACCAGCATTTTTAAACATGAGCACATCACCGGGATGGACTTCAGGAAGCGACCTGTCCCATGCAAACGTATCGGTCTCGCAAATATTTCCTACCACATTGTATGTTTTCAAGCGACCATTTTCATTGCTGATATTTTCGATGATATGGTAGGCATCATAAAACATTGGACGGATGAGGTGATTGAAGCCACTGTCAACACCAACAAAGTTTCGCGTGGGATTTTCTTTGATGATATTCGCTTTTGTTAAAAAATAACCTGCCTCACTGACAAGAAATTTTCCCGGTTCAAACCATATTTGAAATTGTCTATTGTTTGTCTGTTGAAATTGATAAAGTCTTTCAAAAAGTTTTTCACCCAACTGCTCAATATTTGCACCCTTTTCATCAGGTTTGTAGGGCACTTTGAATCCACCTCCCAAATCAATAACAGTCAATTCATCAAAATGCTCACTCAATTCAAGCAAAAGGTTGAGTCCATTGATGAACACCTCTACTTCCTTGATCTCACTTCCAGTATGAAGATGCAAACCTTTGATTGTCAATCCGGTTTGTTTTTTTATAGCAATGATCTCTGTGACTTGATCAATTGAAATACCAAATTTAGAATCGATGTGTCCGGTAGATATTTTGATATTTCCTCCCGCCAAGATATGCGGATTGATGCGAACGACAACCGGATAGGCACTGCCGTAGGCAGCTCCGAATTGTTGAAGAATCTCAAGGTTGTCGATATTTATATTGACCCCTAGGCCGACTGCTTCTTTGTAATCTTCGAATGAAACACTGTTGGGTGTAAATATTATTTTACCCGGCTCGAATCCTGCTCTGAGAGCAAACTGCACCTCGTTCAAACTCACACAGTCTATTCCTGCACCCATTTCCTGAAAAATGCGCAAAATATTGATATTGCTCAATGCTTTGCATGCATAAAAAATCCTGACATCTGATTGTTGAAATGCCTGTACCAGCTTGGCATATTGAAACCGAATACGCTCCTCATCATATACATAAAGTGGTGTTGCGTACGCTTCAGCTGCCTTGAGTAGAATGTCATTTGAAAGTGTAGGAGCCATGTGATGATATAAATTTAGAACTATGCTCCTTCGATGTTTTCGCCTTGAGCATCTCTGTTGTCCTGTGTCTCTTGCCTTTCGATCTCACCCTCCATCTCAAAATGTTCAGCATTTACCAATGTTGGCAAGACAATCTGTTCGGCAAGGACCTCACTAATTTTTGGCAATTCATCAGATGTATTGATTCCGAAGTAGTCCATGAAATGACGGGAAGTCGCATAAATAAGTGGCTTCCCAACCATTTGCTCACTCCTTCCGGAAATAATAATCAATTCTTTTTCCAGTAGCTTCTGAATGGAGTAATCACAATTGACACCACGAATGGCTTCAATCTCAGATTTGGTGATGGGTTGTTTGTAAGCAATGATGGCGAGTGTCTCCAATGCCGCTGTCGACAAACGTTTTAGAAATTTATCTCCATTCAATTGAGCAATGGTGGAATGGAACTCTTTTTTGGTAAGAAACTGCCAACCGCCACCGCTTTGCCTCAATTCAAATGGATAGAATTCAGATTGATATTTTTCATTGATGCCATTGATGCTGGTCTCCACCTGATCCATTGTCACTTTATCATCCATGAAACCGAATGCATTGTTGACAAGTTCAACAATTTCAACTGCTGTGAGTGGTTTTTCACTGGCGAAAATCAGCGCTTCGACATGATTGATTAAATTGGCTATTTCCATTGATTTTGATGTCTTTTTTTACCCTTTTAGGGGTGGTAAATGTAAGGGAATATCACGAGATCTTACCCTTGCAATGCTGCTGCTCCGCTCACAATTTCAGTGAGCTCGGTAGTGATGGCGGCTTGCCTTGCTCTGTTGTAAGAAATCTTCAAGGTCTTGAGCAATTCGTTTGCATTTTCAGATGCCTTGTCCATTGCCGTCATCCTTGCACCATGCTCTGATGCGTTACCATCCAATACCGCTTTATACAACTGGGTATTTAAAATCTTGGGCATCAACTCAGCTATCAGAACTTCTTGAGAAGGTTCAAAAATAAAATCAGCTTTTTGTGTTGAGGAGCCTGCAGTTTTTTCTTGTTTGGGTATGGGAAGAAATGGTTCTGAAACAAATCGCTGCGTTGCGGCATTCTTGAACTCACTGTACACAATTTCAACAGCATCAAATTCTTTCTCTGCAAAAGCTTTTACTGCAGCTTGTGCACAGGCCTGAACGCCATCAAAGGAAAGGTGAAGAAAAATATCCCTGAACCTTGCATCGACATTGTAACCTCTTTTTATAAAAAATTCAGCACCCTTTTTGCCGATAGACCAAATGGTAAGATCGCCGTTGGCATGCACATTGCTGTAACGTCGCTGGATGGTTGCAATCGCCGTTTTTTGAATATTGGCGTTGTATGCTCCACAGAGTCCACGGTCACTTGTAATCACAATCAGCAAAACTTTTTTTACAGGCCTTTGCTCTGCCAGTGAAATATTCGCACTGGTATCAACGTTGCTGACAATATTGCTCAACATTTCCTGTAGCTTTTTGGCATAGGGACGCATCTGAATGATGGAATCCTGTGCACGGCGTAATTTGGCAGCGCTCACCATCTTCATTGCCTTGGTGATTTGTTGAGTTGATTGTACCGACTTGATCCTGTTTCTGACTTCCTTTAATTGACCTGCCATGGGGCTTAAAATTTGAGCGCGAAGTTAAGCAAATACCTTGGAAATCAGTCCAGATCAAGTGTAACATTTACCCACTCTGGGTCGAATGCTGCGTTGTATTTTTTGTAAAAGCGGATTGCAGACTCATTCCATTCCAAAACTTGCCAGGTAATACGTTTAAAACCCTTTTCCCTGGCTTCTTCTATCAGTTTGTCCATCAACATTTTACCTATCCCCTTGCCCCTGTATTCAGCAGTAACGATGATGTCTTCCAGGTACATCACCTGACCTTTCCAGGTACTGTAGCGGATATAATACAGCGCAAAACCCACCACTGGCCATCCTTCTTGTTTTTCATCTTCCACAACAAAGGCCCACCACACTGGGAGAGGACCGAATCCGGATGCCTCAAAATGAGCAGGATCTACCGTTACCTCATGGGGCGCTTTTTCATAATCTGCCAATTCCTGAATAAGTTTCAGCATGGCAGAGATATCTCTTTTTTCAGCTTTCCTTGAGATCATTGCAGAGCCTGTTCAAAATCGTTCAAAATATCATCACCGTTTTCGATGCCCACACTCAAACGGATCAATCCGTCGGTGATTCCATACTGCTGTCTGTTTTCCTTGGGAATACTGGAGTGTGACATGGAGGCAGGATGTGAAAGCAATGTATCGCAAGTACCCAATGAGACCGTCCTGGTACACATCTGTAATTTATTCATGAATTGAACACCTGCTTCGTATCCTCCTTTCAGTTCAAAACTCATCATCGCGCCTGGATGATTCATCTGTTTTTGTGAAACAATAAAATCGGGATGAGAGGAGAGTCCGTTATAATTCACTTGGTGTACAGCAGGATGCGCTGCAAGAAAATGGGCAACACGCATGGCATTCTCACAATGTCTTTCCATTCGCAGTTCCAATGTTTTCATTCCATTGATCAATAAAAACGCTTCGAATGCATTGCTGTTTCCGCCTAACAAACGATGTGTTTTGGTTGCACGCGTTTGCATGAATTCGATATCTGTTCCCACCAACACACCACCAATGGCTGTTCCATGTCCATTTAAAAATTTTGTAGTGCTGTGCACCACAAAATCGATGCCATGTTTGAATGGTTGTTGAAGAAATGGAGTTGCGAATGTATTGTCGCAAGCTGTTATTTTACCATATTGCTTAGCAAGTTCAGCCAGGGCATGCAGGTCAACACACTGAAGTGTTGGATTGGCGGGTGTTTCAAGGTAGATCAACTTGATAGTGCTGTCCTCTTTCAAACATTTTTCAGCGAGTGCAAGATCACGCAAGTCTACTATGATGGATGATAATTCAAGTGGCTCCAACAAAGATTTCATGTAATCCTGTGTGCCGCTGTAAAGCGAATAATGTGTGAGAATTTTATCTCCCCTTTTTAAAGTTGCCAATAAAAGTGAGCTGATGGCTGCCATGCCAGAGGCATGAAGGATTGCTTTTGCTTCAAGTGGACTGCCATTTTTCTGCAATCCGAAGGTTTCCATCGCAGCAATTTTTTCTTCTGCTTCATTCATCGTTGGGTTTCCCCATCTAGAATAGATATATCCCTTTTCTTGTCCGGAGAATCGCCTGCTTCCCTGCTCGGCTTCATCATATACATATGTTGAAGAAGCATAGATGGGTGTAAGGTGGGCATACATGGGATCAGGATGCTGACCGGCATGAATGGCCAATGAACTGAATCCCTTGAATACTTTGTTATTGCCTGACATACCATTTAATTGATAAACCATTTGACCCATGTTGCACCCCAGGTGAATCCACCGCCAAAAGCAGCGAGTACGATGTTATCCCCTTTCTTCAATTTTGATTGGAAATCCCATAAGCACAGTGGAATCGTAGCAGCCGTTGTATTCCCATATCGCTTAATATTCAACATGACTTTGTCATCTGAGAGTCCCATGCGCCTTGCTGTTGCATCGATAATACGCTTGTTTGCCTGGTGCGGTACAAGCCAGGCGATGTCATCTGATTTGAGATGATTTCGCTCCATCAATTCATAACTGACATCTGCCATGCCAGTCACGGCAAATTTGAAAACAGGTTGTCCGTCCTGATAAATAAAATGCTCTTTTCTCGCAATGGTTTCTGCACTGGGTGGATTGAGCGAACCGCCTCCCTTCATATGCAAATACTTTCCTCCGCTGCCATCACTTTTTAAAATACTGTCAAGCACACCGTAGCCCTCTGTGTTAGGCTCCAACAACACAGCACCGGCTCCATCTCCAAAAAGGATGCAGGTTGTGCGATCGGTGTAGTCCACAATGGAACTCATTTTATCGGCTCCAACCACCACCACTTTCTTGTATCGCCCACTTTCAATCAGAGAAGCACCTGTGGTAAGAGCGTACAGAAATCCAGAACATGCTGCAAGTATGTCAAAGCCCCATGCATTTTTGATGCCCAGTTTGTCGCAGCTGATATTGGCCGTGTTGGGGAAAAACATATCAGGGGTAACCGTCGCAACAATCAGACAATCGATTTCATTGGGATCAATGCCACGTTTTGCACAGAGGTCTTTTACAGCAGGTGCCACCAGGTCTGATGTTGCCTTGCCCTCTCCTCTTAGAATATGCCTTTCAACAATTCCTGTGCGGGTTCTGATCCATTCATCGTTGGTATCCACCATTTTTTCCAGATCTTCATTGGTAAGCAGGTCCTCTGGAACATAACCACCTACAGAAGTGATCGCAGCAGTGATTTTTTGCATATGATTCAATTGGACCACAAATGTAACTATTTTGACGGGTGTTCTTATCTTCGTTAAGTATAATAAAACCTCATGATTGCCAGTTTGACAGGTAGCTACATTTTGAAGACCCCTTCGTATGTTCACATGGATGTGAATGGGGTTGGCTATGAGGCACAAATCAGCTTGAATACATTTGCTAAAATCCAGGACCTCGATAGAGGCACTTTGCTCACTGTTCTTCAAATCAAAGAGGACAGTCACACCCTTTTTGGATTTGCAGATATTACAGAAAAGAATTTATTTCAACAGTTGATCAATGTAAACGGTGTTGGTGCCTCAACTGCAAGAATGATGCTTTCTGCTATGCAGCCCCAAGAGTTGAGCAATGCCATAGCCTCCGGCAATACGGGTGCTCTGGAAAAAATCAAAGGCATTGGCAGAAAATCTGCCGAACGCATCATACTGGAACTAAGAGATAAACTGGTAAAAAACGGATTGGCAACTTCAACATCGGGTTTCGCCCATCGTGGTATAGAAGATGAAGCATTGCAGGCGCTGATTGCATTGGGCATTCCAAGAGCTAGTGCAGAATCCGCGATCAAAAAATCATCACTCCATTCCTCTGAAGATACACTTGAATCACTCATCAAAAAATCACTTCAATTTATTTGATTAGAACTCTACCCCACCAAAGCAGAAGGAAATATTGAAAAAGTTATCTTACAAGATAACATCCCTTGTGGTTCTACTGATGTGTGCAACAATTGTGCATGCGCATCCTATTGTCTTGCCATTGGGTCAAGAAAGAACCCGAGATACACTTCCTTTCAACGATTCATTGATGTATCCATTGCAGGACAGAAGAAGTGATAAAATTTCTCTTTCAAAAAAAAATCCATTCGACCTCAAAGATCCTGTTAACCTGAAAGATTCACTGGTATATGACTACAAAACAAAAGAATATTATATCATCGAAAAAATTGGATCCAGGTATTTCCGAAAACCGACGTCTCTGACTTTTGAAGAATACATGCGTATCCAATCCAGAAAGGCTGAGAGAGATTACTTTCAGAAAAGATCCAATACCATCAGTCTGCTGAACAGAAAACTGGTTAAACCCCGATTGAGCATGGGCGAGGAATTGTTCAATCGTCTTTTTGGAACAGGCGTGGTTGATATTCGTCCACAGGGAGAGGTCAACATCACAACAGGCTACCAGGGACAAAACATCAAAAATCCGACATTGCCTGAAAGAGCAAGAAGAAATGGTGGATTAGATTTCGACATGGCTGCTAATTTGAATGTATTAGGAAACATCGGCGACAAAATGAAATTCCCGATCAGCTACAATACACTCTCAACATTTGATTTTGAAAACAGGCTAAAACTCGATTATGCAGGTGGCGCCGAAGATGTCTTCAAAAAAATTGAAGTGGGCAATACTTCTTTTGCTACCAAAGGGACCTTGATACCAGGTGCCCAACAATTGTTTGGCATCAAAACTCAAATGCAATTTGGTAAACTATGGCTTACCACGGTATTTGCCAGTCAGCGTTCACAAAGACAATCAACTGCATTCAAGGGCGGCTCTTCATCCATGCCATTTGAAATCAAGGCAGATGAATACGAAGAAAACAGACATTTTCTGCTGGCACAACACTTCAGAAGAGATTTCAACAAGGGAATGAAAAACTTACCCATCGTCAACTCACAAGTACAACTCCTGCGATTGGAAGTTTGGGTAACCAACCGATTTGGTGCTACGACCAATGCGAGGGATGTAGTGGGACTGATGGATCTCGGTGAAGACAAACCTTATCAACAACCACCAATTATCAATCCACGTCCGGGTGCCACCTACCCTTCCAACCAATCCAACGACCTGTACAGCAAAATCATCAGCAGTCCCAACAGCCGCAATCCAGCACAGGTGGTCAATTACATGAATTCAATCGGATTGCAACCAATAAGGGACTTTGAAAAAACCTTCGCAAGAAAATTGGATTCATCACAATATTATTTCAACAGACAGCTTGGATTCATCTCACTGAACGTAACCCTTCAACCGGATGAAGTGTTGGGTGTTGCATTCCAGTATACCGTCAACGGAAAAGTCTTCCAGGTGGGTGAGTTTGCGCAGGATGTGCCGGTTGATTCTACAAGTGGTGTTTCAAAAATACTTTTCCTAAAATTATTGAAAGCGACTTCACAAAGAACATCCTTGCCCATTTGGGATTTGATGATGAAGAATGTATACGCAGTAGGTGCGGGTCAATTGGAACGACAGGATTTTCAATTCAATGTATTGTACCAAGAGCCAGGCGGAGGGGAGAAAAGATACATCACAGAGGGAGAACAGGCTGGTGTTCCTTTGATCACATTGTTGAACCTTGACAGACTGAACAACCAGAATGATCCCCAACCGGATGGTGTGTTTGATTATGTAGAAGGATTTACTGTAAACTCTTATCAAAGTCGTGTGATGTTTCCGGTCTTGGAGCCGTTTGGACATGACCTTGATTTTGCATTTGCAGATCCTGCGCTGCGCGAAAAATATTTGTTTTACCCCCTCTACGACACAATCAAAGCCATTGCGCAAACCTATGCAAACCTGAATAGGTTTATCATGAAGGGAAGTTCAAAATCATCCGGTGGCTCTTCAGGTGAAATTTCCTTGAACGCTTTCAATATTCCGCAAGCTTCTGTAACAGTAACAGCAGGTGGACAAAAATTAATTGAGAATGTGGACTATACCATTGATTACCTCTCAGGAACGCTGCGTGTAATCAACAGCTCCATCAAACAATCCGGTGTACCGGTAAATGTGCAGTTTGAAAACAATGCAACTTTTGGGGTTCAACAAAGAACTTATACAGGTATACGATGGGACTATCTTTTCAGTGATAAATTTTCAATTGGTGGCAATATGGTCAGATTGGGAGAACGTCCTTTTTTCACAAAAATGGAATATGGTTCTGATCCCATCAGAAACAGCATGGCTGGACTCGATATGTCATACAACAGTGAGGTCCCAAGATTGAGCAAGTGGCTGAGTAAGTTGCCTTTCTACGAAGCATCTGGTTCCTCCAGCATCAGTGCTTCTGCTGAGGTTGCACAATTGAAACCTGGACACGCACCTCAAATTGGGAAAGGTGGAAAAGGATTGGTTTATTTGGATGATTTCGAAGGAACAAAATCAAGTATTGATTTGAGATTCCCCATCATTGGATGGACTTTGGCCTCTACACCCGCAGGTGCGAAAGACCGCTTTGGCAATACCATGTTTCCGGAAGCCACTTCGTTTGACAACATTGATTACGGAAAGAACAGAGCAAAACTTGCCTGGTATAACATTGAACCGATTTTACAGGAAAAAAGAAATTTGAGCAATCCACTTCGAAATGATGTTGAACAACTTTCAGATCCAAGGGTGAGAAGTGTTGGTCAACAGGAAATCTTTCCAAGAAGAACACCTGACTTCGGTCAAAGTCAGCTTGTAACATTTGACCTGGCATACTATCCCAAAGAAAGAGGTCCTTATAACTACGACGCAACAAATATTGAAAGCACTGGTGCACTGAGAAATCCGAAACAGCGTTGGGGGGGCATCATGCGGGGCATTGATCAAACAGATTTTGAAACCGCAAATATTGAGTTCATAGATTTTTGGGTATTGGATCCTTTTATCAAAAACACCAACAAGGCAGGTGGATCGATGTACATCAACCTTGGAAATATTTCAGAAGACATTCTCAAGGACTCCAGAAGATTTTATGAAAACGGATTACCTACCCCTACTATTCCATCCAGCGTTGCAACATCCAATTGGGGAAGGGTGCCGCTGAATCCTACTCAGATCACAACAGGCTTCAGCAATGAACCCAATGATCGTGCTTTTCAAGATGTGGGTCTTGATGGACTGAGTGATTCTGCTGAAATTGCAAAAAGAAAAGATTATTTAAATGATTTGGCATCCAGACTTGGCGTTGGATCAGATGCCTACAAACAAGCCAATGCAGATCCCTCCTCTGATAATTTCAAATATTATAGGGATGCAAGCTTTGACCAGGAGAATGCAGGCATTTTAAAGCGATATAAAAATTTCAACAATCCACAAGGTAATTCACCCGTAGCCAGAGCAGGAGATGCATTCGCCTCTGCCTTTACATTGTATCCAGATGGAGAGGACCTGAACAGGGACAATACTTTGAATGAGGCGGAAGAATATTTTCAATATAGAATAGATTTCAAACCCTCTGGAGATCCACTTATGCAGGTTGGCAGGAATTTTATTGCCGACAAAAAAGTTGTCAACGTCACACTTTCAGACGGATCAAAACAGGATCAGATTTGGTATCAGTTCAGGGTGCCCATCAATGCATATAACAGCAAGGTTGGTGAAATACCAGATTTTAAATCCATTCGTTTCATCAGGATGTTCCTGACTGACTTTGAAGATTCAGTAGTGATGCGATTTGCAAAACTTGAGCTGGTCAGAAACAACTGGAGAAGTTTTGCCTATGAATTAGACACATCAGGCACTTATATTCCATTGAGTAAATCAAATGAAAATACATTTTTCAACGTCACAGCAGTAAACATTGAAGAAAACGACAAAAGAGATCCTATTCCCTACCGCACTCCACCTGGAATTGAAAGAGTGCAAACACTGAGCAATGGTGGAATCAATATTTTACAAAATGAACAGGCCCTGAGCATGACGGTATTAAATTTGGAAGAAGGAAGAGGAAGAGCTGTTTTCAAAGGATTCAACCACGATTTAAGACAATATAAAACGCTCTCTATGTTTTATCATGCCGAGAGCCTGAAGCAATATGCAAGAATCAATGATGGAGAATTGTATGCCGTTGTAAGATTGGGAACAGATTACATCAACCATTATTATGAAATCAAGTACCCGCTGAAAACAACTCCTTTTGGAAGCTCGGATGAAAATGTTATTTGGCCCATTGAGAATGAATTGAGCTTTGATCTGCAAACGCTGATTGATCTTAAAAACGAACGCAATCTCAAAACAAACAATCCCACCGCTATTTATAGAAAGAGCGTAAACGGAAAAATATTTTCTGTGTATGGAAATCCCAATCTTGCAGAGATACGGGGCATTCTGGCAGGGGTTGAAAACCCGAAAAATGCATCCGGCGGAAGGCGGATCAATGCGGAAGTATGGATCAACGAGCTCAGGCTTTCTGGCATCAATGAAAACAGTGCCTGGGCGGCAGTGGGGCAAATGAATATACAGCTAGCAGACCTGGGAACGGTTTCCGTTTCAGCAAACATGCATACGGTAGGTTTCGGTCAGCTTGAACAACGTGTAAATGAACGTTACAGAAACGATCTCAAACAGTATGATCTGTCAGCAAATCTCCAATTGGGAAAACTGCTTCCCAAACAAATTGGCCTGGAAATACCTTTCTTCCTCAATCTCTCTGAGACAATGAGCTCGCCTCAGTTTGATCCATATGACCGTGATATTTTATTGAGAGATAAATTATCCCTCTACAGAGACAAAAGAGACTCTATCAATGGCGATGCGGTTGACTATACTGGAATCAAAACCATCAACTTCACGAATGTCCGTTTTGCACAAAGACAGGATAAAAAAATCAGGCTTTGGAGTCTTTCCAATTTTGATTTCAGTTATTCCCTCACTCAAACCAGGCAACACAATCCACTGACAGAGAACAACGAAATTGCTAAAACACAGGGTGGCATTGGATATAACTTCAATAGACAGGCTAAATACATTGAGCCTTTGAAAAAACTCATTCCTATCCAAAGCAAATGGGTCGACTTCATTAAAAATGTAAACTTCAATCTGATGCCTTCTCTCATTGGATTCAGGTTGGATACGAGAAGGCAGTTTGGCGCCATTCGTCCGCGCAATGTTGGTGGAGGGAAATTTAAAATTCCAGAAACCTATGATAAATACTTTATCGTTGACAGGAATTATAATTTGAGATGGGACCTGACGAAATCACTCAACTTTGATTTCAGGGCAACCAATAATTCGCGGGTAGATGAACCTTTCGGAAGAATTGATACAAAAGCAAAACAAGATTCATTGCTCAGAAATTTTCTCAAAGGAGGAAGGAATACGCTTTACAGCCACAATGCAGATCTCACTTATAATGTACCACTCAACAGTTTTCCATTGCTTGACTGGACAAGTCTGAACCTAGCATACCGTACAACCTATAATTGGGTTGGTGCCTCCAGACTTGCCGTGAGCCTGGGAAATACATTACAAAACAGCAACCAGGCTGGTGCTACAGCAGAATTGAACTTCACACAACTCTACAACAAAGTAAGATTCTTGCGAGCCATTGATGGAAGTGGTGCTGCACCTGCTCCTAAACAACCCAAGGCAGCTTCAGTTAAAATGAAAAAAGAAAAGAAGGACAAAGATGGAAATATCATTGAGGAGAAAGAAAAGAAAGAAAAGAAAGAAAAAGAGGTAAAAGAGAAAAAAGACATTGCACTGTCAGGTGCAGAAAAAACAATCCTGCGCATCATTACTGCACTCAAAAGAGTGGGAGCTTCTTACAACGAAGGGGGGACCACCTTCCTGCCAGGATATACAGACAGCACAAGGGCATTGGGACAAAACTGGAAAAGCCTTTCACCTGGAATAGACTTCATTGCAGGAAAACAACCGAATCAAGCATGGCTTCAATCTGTTGCCAAAAAGGGTTTGATCACCAGCGATCCGATGCTCAATAATTTGTTTTTGCAGAACTACGATCAGAAATTCAACATGACTGCACAAGTTGAGCCATTCAAAGATTTTCTGATTGATGTAAATATTGACAGGACCCTCAATAAAAATTACTCAACCCTTTTCAAAGACACTGCCAATACCGGACAATTCTCCGCACTCAATCCATATGCCGGCGGGGGCTTCAGCATCAGCTATATCTCGTTTCAGACACTTTTTGGGAAATTTGATCCCAACGCTATTAGTGGAACGTTCAAAACATTTGAAGAGAACAGAGCAGTTTTATCCAAGCGTTTGGGTGAAAGCAATCCGTACAGCAAAACACAGGGTTCTGATGGCTATTACAAAGGTTATGGCAGGTATGCCCAAGATGTACTTGTTCCATCTTTTATTGCGGCATACACAAAACAGGATCCAAAAAATATTTCCCTGCTGAATACCGGAGAAACCGGATCGGTAAAGACCAATCCTTTCAAAGGATACATGCCCAAACCCAACTGGAGGATTACCTACAATGGATTGAGTAAAATTCCTGGAATTGAAAACATACTGAGCAACTTTACACTGAGCCATGCATATAATTCAACATTGAGCATGAACAGCTTCAATTCAGCTTTGCTTTTCCAAGATACGCTGCTGTATGGATTCCCATCATTCGTAGATACCATTACTGGAAATTTCATACCCTATTTTCTTTTTCCCAACCTCTTGATATCTGAACAGTTTGCACCATTGATTGGAATAGATTTCAGCACACCCAGCCAACTGTCAGGCAGATTTGAATATAAGAAATCCAGACAATTGAGTTTGAGTTTGGCAGATTTTCAATTGAGTGAAGTACACTCAACCGAGATCACATTTGGAATGAGGTGGAGGAAAAGAGGCGTCAATTTACCTTTCAACCTAAACTTTGGAAACAAAGAACAAAGTCAGGCACAACCCGGATCGTCCTCCGGCAGTGATATCACATTTGCATTGGACTTCAGCATACGGGATGATATCAATTCAAATTCAAGGCTAGATCAAGACAATGCTTATGCAACAGGCGGACAAAAAGTAATCAGCATTCGTCCCACCATTGATTATGTATTGAACAACAGAATCAATCTTCAATTGTATTTTGACCAAAGAAGGGTCAGTCCTTATATTTCAAATTCAGCACCTTCTGTGAATACCAGAGGAGGACTTCAGGTAAGAATATCACTTGCGCAGTAAATAAAATGAATTGGCCTGGGATGTACACGTCATAACGACACTGTTGATACAAACGTGTTCAGGCAAGTTTGCACAATAAAAAGCTGTGTCTGCAACATCTTCAGCTTTCAATGGCTGGTACCCTTCATAAACTGTCTTTGCCATAGATGCATCACCTTTGAATCGTACGATTGAAAATTCCGTTTCAGCCGCACCAGGGTGAATGGCAGTTACTTTTATTTGGTGACGAAGCATGTCGATTCGCATTGCCTGACTGATCGCATCAACTGATGTTTTTGTAGCACAATACACATTTCCCTTTTCATATACTTCTTTTCCAGCTGTTGATCCAATATTGATAATATGGCCTTTGCCTCGTTTGATCAAATAAGGGAGCATTGCCTTGGACACATACAACAACCCCTTCAAGTTTGTATCGATCATTGTTTCCCAATCATCTAAGTTGGCTTCATCAAAATAATCTCGGCCAAGGGCGAGTCCAGCGTTGTTTACAACCACATCAACATCCCCAAGTTTTTCGTCGTTTGCAAGTACATCAAAAACTTCTTTGCGCTGCTGTACATCAAAAACTTTCACAAGCACCTCTGCGCCATACTGAGCAGTGAGTTCTTCAGCCAATTCAAGCAAGATTTTCTTTCTCCTTCCGGTAATGACAATGCTCCATCCCTCCTTTGCAAAGCGATGTGCCATGGCCTTACCAAATCCGGAACTTGCACCAGTGATCATTATTTTTTTACGCATGTTGGTTGACTTTTTTAGATAATATCCAATATCTGAAAGAAATTAAAAACATCAAAGGATACAAGGCAGCATTGATAATTCCAATGATTGTGAGAGAAAATACGATCAAAGCCAAAAGTACGATGCTCCAAAGTTTGAAGAACTTTCGCATCCAGTCTTGCAAATTACTGATCTTGAAAGCAAAAAACAGGTTGAGAGGGAATGCCCATACCAGGTTCAAATTTTGTGAGAAGCTTTGATGATCGGTTCCAAACCACATGAACATCAAGAACAAACCCAGCATACCAGAAAGGATGAATATTATCTGATCGGACAACAATTGAAAAGAAGTAAAATAGAAGGAAGGAATCAACAATACAACACAAAAAACAATTATTACAAATAATGGATCAAGATAAAATGGAAGCGCTTGCGGAGCAGGCTGCAGATCTGCCAAAACCTCTGTCTCCATTCTCACCATTCTCCCCATATCAGTGCTTGTCAGCGAAACGCCTTTGTTCAAGAAATCAGGCAGAAACATCGATTGCATTTGTGTCATTGGAATATCTGCCCCAAAACCCAATAAAAAATCAATGCCGAGCGCCGTCCATCTCATCTGAGCACGATCCAGGTATACATGCAGATGGTCCCTGAATGTTTGCCCCTGTTGCGTAAAGACCGGAATTTGATATGAATCGTACTTATTCTTTTGAAAAATAATATCCCTCAACCTTGTTGTACAATTATCAAACAAAAAATCATACTTATAATACCTGTTTTCCTCGCGCACATTCTGAAAAAGGTCCGTTTGTATTTTCTTTTTTTCTTGCTGACTCAGATGCAATACTTGTTCTTTGACGCCTCTTTTGAAATACTGGTATTCAAATAGAAAATCACTGTAGCTTACCTGGCTGACGAAGTAAAGTAATTTGCCCCGGACAAACTTCGTGTAGAAGTCAGGATCATTGAAATCAAATGTTCCGTAATTGTATACAATATCGGTTCCCGCAGCTGAATCTATGATTCGCAAAGCATTGTGCCCAAATACTGAGTAAAGCTCTGCCCCGGGTGAACAAGTAAGTAAACTGATTTGCAGTCCACTGCTATCTTGCTGGGCCTTCGCGGCGTAAGGTGGCAAGAAAGAGAAAATGACAACACATGCAATGAGCAGTCTTTTCATCTTCAATATTTATCTGCTGTAATTGGGTGCTTCTTTTGTAATGGCAACATCGTGCGCGTGGCTTTCCTTGATTCCGGCATTGGTGATGCGGATGAATTGTGCCTCTTGGAGTGTTTTGATATTTTTTGCTCCACAATAACCCATTCCTGCTCTCAGTCCACCTACAAACTGCGTAATCACCTCGTTCAAGTTGCCTTTGAATGGCACCCTACCCTCGATTCCTTCGGGTACCAATTTTTTGATGCCATCTTCCACATCTTGAAAATACCTGTCGCTGCTGCCAAGCTGCATAGCACCAATGGAGCCCATTCCGCGGTATTGTTTGAATTTTCTTCCTTCATAGATGATTGTTTCCCCAGGACTTTCTTCCACGCCAGCAAAAATACTTCCCATCATAACGGTAGATGCACCTGCTGCAATCGCTTTCACCATATCACCCGTATACCTGATTCCTCCGTCGGCTATGACGGGTACATTTAATTTTTTCAATGCGGATGATGCCTCCATGATAGCAGTGATTTGAGGTACACCTGCACCGGCAACGATTCTTGTGGTACAAATGGATCCTGGTCCGATACCTACTTTTACACCACTTGCACCTGCCTCTGCGAGTGCTTTCGCACCTGTGGCTGTTGCAACATTGCCTGCAATGATTCTGATCTGTTTGAAATTTTTTCTGATCAACTTCAAAGAATCGATCACGCCCTTTGTATGTCCATGCGCACTATCCAGGCAAATCACATCCACACCGATATGCTGCAATGCTGCTGTTCTGTCCAGCAGATCTTTGGTGATTCCCAAAGCAGCACCTACTCTTAATCGTCCGAATTCATCTTTTGCAGCATAGGGGAAACTTTGCAATTGAAGAATATCACGGTATGTAATCAATCCAATCAATTGGCCGTTCTTTTTGACGACAGGCAGTTTTTCGATTTTATAATTCTGTAAAATTTTTTCAGCCTTGTGTAGATCGGTACCCTCTGGTGCAGTAACCAGGTTTTCACTGGTCATGACCTCTTTTATTTTCTTTTTTCTGTTGGTCTCAAATCTCAAATCACGATTTGTCAGAATTCCAACAAGCTTATTGCTTCTGTCAACAATGGGAATACCGCCTATTCTGTTCTCGCGCATCAATTTCAATGCATCTTCAATAATGGCGTCTTCATGCAGCGTAACAGGATCTATGATCATTCCACTTTCACTTCTCTTCACTTTTCTGACTTGTTCCACCTGCTGATCAATCGACATGTTCTTGTGCAAGATTCCGATTCCTCCCTCTCTTGCCAGTGCAATGGCAAGGTTTGCCTCAGTAACCGTATCCATGGCGGCAGAAAGCATGGGAATATTGAGGACTATGTCTTTTGTTAAATGAGATCTGGTATCTACTTCTCTGGGCAATACATCAGAATATGCCGGAACCAGCAAAACATCATCGAAGGTGAGACCTTCACCGAAAAACTTGGGGGATGGAGTTTTTGTTGCCATATGCGAAGGTATGAAAAAATACAAAAATCAGCATCAGCTGTAGTTGGCAGCATATATTTTACCTGGAAGGATCCTGACCAGCCCTTTCATTTCTAGAGATAACAGTATCAGGGGGACCTGGCTCGATTTCATATTTGAAAGTGTATGTATCTGATCGATTGACAAAGTTTTTTCATCATTGAATAAACTGAGGAGAACACTTTCCTCCTGTGTCAAATCATAAAACAAAGAGGATTGAATGGCTTTCTTTCTCGAAGATTCTTTCTGCCAATTCATAAAAGACAAAAAATCAGTTCCATCATTGATGAGCATGGCTCTTTGTGATTTGATCAGCTCATTACACCCCCGGCTCTGGGGATCAATCGATCGTCCGGGATAAGCAAAAACATCTTTGTTGTAGGCATTGGCCATGTTTGCAGTGATCAAACTTCCTCCCTTCTCCCCACTCTCCATTACCACGACAGCATCAGCTATGCCTGAGACTATCCTATTTCTCAAAGGAAAATTTTGTTTGTCGGGTTTTGTCTTGCTCATGAATTCGGTAATGAGTCCACCGTTTTGCAGCATTTCCACTGCAAGTGATCGATTCACCTTAGGATAAATCTGATCCAGTCCGTGTCCCAGCACCCCCAATGTAGGCAGTTCAACCTTCAATGATTCTTTGTGAACAATCGTATCGATGCCATACGCGAGTCCGCTTACTACCATTACGCCCTGGCCACTCAATGTTTTGATCAATTCTATCGCCCTTTCTTTTCCATATGAGGTTGGTGATCGTGTACCGATGATACTGACAATCTTGCTTCCATTCAATGCTGCAGATCCCTTGAAAAACAACACATGCGGTGCATCCTGAAATTCTTTGAGCTTTGTTGGATACCCTTCCTCCGTTTTCACGAGCACGTTGATATTGTTTTTTTCAACAAACTTCAACTCGCGTTCAACCAATTCAAATTCACTAAATGATTTGATTGCATTGGCCCTTACTGATCCTATCCCACTGATGGATTCCAGCTCCTTTCGCTTGGCCTGGAAGATAAGTTTGGGATCTCTGAAATACTCCATCAAAATGGATATATGTACATCGCCGATATGGGGGATGAGCACCAATGATAAATGATAGTATAATTGCTCTGCATTCATTTGTTGCAAACGAATGTAGGAGCAAGAATGTATGTGAGATGGATGAAAAGAACTGCGTGTATCAGAATAAAAACCTATTCAATAGACAAAATCACCATTTCTGTTCTGCGATTTTTTGCCCTCCCCCCCTCAGTTTGATTGTCTGCTATAGGCTCTGAAGCACCAAATCCTTTGTACAGCAGTCTTGCTGCATCGATTCCGTTTCTGATCAAATATTCAACCACTGACTGGGCCCGCCGTTCGGAAAGTTTCAAATTATCAGCCTCCGTTCCAATGTTGTCTGTATGTCCATTGATTTGTATACGAACAGCGGGTTTTCTCAATAAAAATTGAGTGAGTAGATTCAATTCCGCTTCAGCATTCTTTTTCAATTCCCACCTTGCAGTTTCAAATTGAATATTATTGAGAATTATTTTTTCTTTTGGTTTTACAGGGAATGCCTGCACCTCTTCAGGAAGTTTGAATTGATAAATATCCATCTGACCTAAACCTCCGTATCGGTCACTTGAAAAATATGCAAGCTTGCCGCTTGCGTTCACTACCAGGCCGGATTCATTGTCAATCGTGTTGACCGGATATCCCATGTTGACAGGTATGGTAAATTGATCTCCTATCAATCTGGAAACAAAAATATCCGATCCGCCAATCGTGCTCCATCCATTGGATGTGAAATAAAATGTGGCATTGTCAAAATGAATAAATGGAAACATCTCATCGCCTGACGTATTGATGGTTGGACCAAGATTTTGGGGTACACTCCAACGCTGATTGCCAAGGTAGCGGCTCACATATAAATCCATTCCTCCGAATCCACCAGGACGGTTGGAAGAAAAATAAAGTGATTTCATATCTGCCGAAAAACAAGGAGCCGACTCCCAATATGATGAATTGATTGGATCACCAAAATTCCTCCGCTCAGACCATTGACCACTCATGTAAGTGGCATAATACAAATCACAACTTCCAAAACCATCTGGATAATTACACCCTGTGAAAACCATCGTCTTTCCATCAGAGGATATTTTTTGACCGCCTTCATTGTAAGGAGTATTGATTTTCCCCTTCAGTGGTATTGCTGATTGCCATTGGTTGTTTCTCAAAGTGGAGCTGAAAAAATCTTCGTTGTTTCCATTGTTGATGCGCCTGGTCATGATCATCAATGTATCGGTTGAAGAAATAGCAGGAAAATATTCAGATGCGATTGAATTGATCGATGTTCCCATGTTCTGAATGATAAGACCCGCTTCTGAGTTTTTTTCGGAGACTTGAGCAGCATAATCAAGCAGTCGCAGATACGCTGATGTCATCGTGGTATCCAGATAACCTCTCGATGCTGCGGCAACGACGAATTGCTTCGCATGCGTAAAATACCCCACCCCCATGTATGATCTTATAAGGGGAACTGCAAGAGATTTTTCTTTTGAAGCATCCAATGAAATGATTTTTTTTATCAGGACAATGGTCGAATCATAATCTTTCAACAGATACTTGAGATCTGCAAAGGCAAGCCAGGTTGAAGTATTGAATGAATTAAAATAAAGGGATTGTTCAAAGCAAGAAGCAGCCAGATCAAGATTTCCCTGATCCACGCTTTCCATTCCTTTTCTCAGGAATTCAGCTGATTTTTTTAGATTTTGTTTTGAAATTTTTTGCTGAGCATTTGCATTGCATGCAAACAGCAGCGATAAGCATATCAATATAGATCGTGCATTGATCAAGGAATATCTAAGTATTTATGTGTTTGTAGAGACAAGGCCCATTGGGGATTGGATTTGATATACTCAATGATGAGGGGATTCATTTCGGCTGACTTGCTCCATTCAGGTTGCATGTACAGCAAACAATCCTTGCTGACCTGAGCAGCAAATTTTTCTGCCCATTCAACATCTGACTTATTGTACATAATTACTTTCAATTCATGTGCGCGTTCAATGGTATCCTGTAAAGGAGCTTTGAATTTTTTCGGAGAGAACGTAATCCAGTCCCAAGTACCAGTTACCCTGTGCGCTCCTGATGTTTCAACATGGGTACGGATATTTTTCTTTTTCAATTCATTTGTCAAGATATCCAGATCATGCATGAAGGGCTCACCACCTGTTATCACTGCTATGTTTGCACCAGATGCAACAGCATTCTCAACAAGGAGACCGACTTCTACGGATGGATGTTTATCCACATCCCAGCTTTCTTTTACATCGCACCATACACACCCAACATCACATCCACCCAACCGAATGAAATAAGCTGCCTGGCCGGCATACCTGCCTTCACCTTGCAGCGTAAGAAATTGTTCCATTACAGGAAGTTGCGAAATACTGGTGGTACTCATACAGAATCCTTTGCTGCACAGGCTTTGAAAGTATTCATCATCAGGGCTGCGATAGTCATTGGACCAACACCCCCCGGAACAGGTGTGATATAACTGCACTTGGTGGAGACATCCGCAAAATCAACATCCCCCTTGATAGAGAATCCTGATTTTTTGCTGGGATCACTTACCCTGGTGATACCTACATCAACCACCACTGCACCTTCTTTTACCATGTCAGCTTTGAGAAATTCAGGTTTCCCCAATGCTGCGATGATGATATCTGCCTGCAGGCATATTTCTTTCAAATGGGAGGTGTGTGAATGACAAACTGTAACCGTCGCATTACCGGGATATTCATTTTTGCTCAGCATGATGCTGATGGGACGTCCGACAATATTGCTTCGCCCAATAACAACAACATGCTTTCCCTTGGTTTCAATTTTATAATGTTCGAGCAATAGCAAGATACCATATGGAGTTGCTGGGTAATAAGTGGGCAATCCTTGCACCATTCTTCCAACACTTTCCGGATGAAACCCATCTACATCTTTGCTTGGATAAATCGTTTCAATTATTTTTTGCTCTGAAATATGCTTTGGAAGAGGCAATTGGACTAAAATTCCATCTACATCAAAATCTTCGTTGAGTTCTGTCAATTTATTTAATAGCTGTACTTCTGAAATATCTTCAGCTAAACGAATAAGAGTGGATGTAAATCCAACTTCTGAGCAGGACTTGACTTTAGAAGCAACATAGGTTTCGCTTGCGCCGTTGTTTCCGATGAGAACAGCTGCAAGATGGGGTAACTTTTTGCACGCTGCTCTACGCGCATCGGTTTGCTGTTTTAACCTGTCTTTTACAGCCTGGGATACAAGCTTGCCATCCATTATTTCCATTCCTCAAAGGTACACTTGAGAAAAATGACACCCAAATATGTTGTTTTAATCAGCTGATGTAATAAACCTATTCTCATCTTTACTCAATGAGGATGTTGATAATGTGGGCATGTATGCCACTTTGCTGTATTGCACAAAATAATTGGGATCTGCTCATGCAACCCAGCAATATTGTACAGCATAAAACAGCTCAATCCAACCCTTTCATTCACCATTCTGCTTCTGGAGGATTGGCATTTACAGAGCATGGCTCCATTGGAGTATCTGTAGAAAATAGATATTTAATTGCATCCCTTTCAAAATTGAACATCAGTACACAGTACAAAACGGAGAATGGGGGAATTGGTTTACATCTGAATGCACAGGCAAATGAAATATTCAATGGGGTATCCATTGGTGCAGGTTACGGAGTAAGATTATCCAAAACACTGGGAATAGGAATTGGAGGTGGGGTTAGGCGAGATCAATTCAGGGGATTTACACCTTTGTTTATCCTATCACCACAACTTGGTCTTTTATATCTTCTTACAAAAAAGGGAAGCATATCAATCAACCTCAGAAAATTAATAAAACCATTGGCAAGTCCAACATACAACGAATTTGGAACCATCTCAACAGCTTTCAATTTTCAAATCACATCAGCTGTACTAATGGGAATTGAGCTTGAAAACAATTTCAGAAGCAAATCCAACATGAATCTATATACTGAATGGAGTCCCTCGCAGCAACTGGAAAGCTATTTGTATTATCGAACGGGAAGTGCAGAAATACAATCAGGTCTGCTTTTTATTCCAAAACGATGGAAGATGGGCATTGGGATTTCCCATCACCCCATGTTGGGAAGTTCCTGTTTTTTGATGATCTACCATGTATTACAATAGAACGCTGCAATGGATTGTGCTGCTCACTCTATTTACAACAGCACCCAAGGAAATTTTTGCGCAAGACCAGTTTTCGAGGCAACTGGAAGATCAGGAACAAATTAATGACCAAACTGAGCAGGATTTGTCAAAACTCATTGGCATCGATCTTGCCAAGAAAAAAAACATCAATGCAGTTACATACGAAGAATTACAGGCTTTGCATACGCTGACACTCAACCAAATCAATTCTTTTTTTGAATACAAAAGAAAGTTTGGTGATTTTTTGAGCATGTATGAATTGCAGGCAATTCCTGAGTGGGACATTCCTTTGATCAAAGAAGTAATGAAATGGTTTTCTCTGTTGCAAAAATCCAACAAGACTGAAATGTCAAATGAACAAGCTCAACACCAAATAGTATTTCGAGTAGGAAGATCAGGTAGCAGCAGTATGCTCTCGCAGTCTTTCGCAAAAGGCATGAAACAAACTTTTTTCTACAGAAACAACAATCATGTAAATACTGCTTATGGTTTGTCTGCTGAGAAAGATGCAGGCGAAAAAAACATTTTTGACTTCACCAGTGGCTATTTACAGAAAACATCGTTTTCGATTTTCAAAAAATTGATCGTGGGCGATTACCTGATCACCATGGGTCAGGGGATGATACATTGGCATGGATATGCGTTTGGAAAAGGATCGAATATCCTCAGCATCATGCGTCAGTCAGTGTCCATCAAACCCCATACCGGCACTGAAGAAAACAGGTTTTTCAGAGGCATGGGATTTGAAATTGGAAATAAAAATACAAGTCTGTATTGCTTTGTAAGCAAAAAAGGATTGGATGCAAACATTGTATATGACAGCATTAGAAATAAAAATTGGGTCAGTTCTCTTTTATTGACTGGTCTGCATAGAAACGAAAAAGAATGGTTGGACAAAAAATCATTGCAATCTTTCCATACCGGGTTCATCCTCAAGCATCAATTCAGGTCTGGCCATATTGCATTGAATGGAATATACACACACCTGAATATCCCCATTCAAAAAAGATCCTTGCCCTATAATACATACAGCATCAAAGGAGATCAATTTTTTAATTTAAGCAGTGATTTTGCATTGGCAGGAAAATGGGGAACTTTATTTGGAGAGTTAGCAGCTGACAGAGATTATTCTACCGGAGCAATCATTGGATTCTTAAAAAACCTGCATCGCACACTTGATGTTGGTATGCAATGGAGAAGGATATCTAAATCATACAATGCATTTGCACCCAATATCATAGCACATCAATATGGAGCCAACAACGAGAGCGGTTTATATATTGGCATGAACTACAAATTAAACAACAGAAACAGGCTGGAAGCATACATTGACCAATTTATACACCCATTCCCGGTATTTAGTGCAAATGGTCCGCAACGCGGATTGGTTCATGCGTTTACTTATACCATTGCGCCAACTAAAAAATGGGGAATCTATCTCCGATTGATTGAAAAAAGAAAAACAGAAAATCTACCATCCATTCAATCAAAATCACATTTGCTTTCCGTTCAACAATCATTTCAATTAAGGATACACGCTGAATTTCAAATCAATGAAGCGTTGGAACTCAGAATTAGAAATGAGCTACTGACAAGAAAAAAAGAGGCTGAAGATAACCTTCATGGTTGGCTCTCTTTTGCAGAGATCATCCTGCATCCAGTATTACAACCCTACAGTATCAGCATTCGCACAACATATTTCAATACAGACGGTTTCGATGCATCTATTTACTGCATGGAACGTGATCTTCCACAATACTATTCCATGCAATCTTTTTTCAACAGAGGAAATTCTAGTTATCTGCTTTTTCAAACAAAAATTTCCAATAAGGTTCATTTTGCAGGGAAATGGGTCATGGAGAAAAAATATTTTCCATCAAGTACTCCAATACCACAATTCAATACAATTATACAATCTGAATGGAGGGTTCAAGCAACAATAAAATTCTAGTGTATATTTGTTTTTTAAATACATCAGCATGAGCGAGCAACAAGCACCCAATCAATTGAACATTGAAATTTCAGAGGAAATGGCTGAAGGCCAATATGCAAATCTGGCCATCATTACCCATAGCCATGCAGAGTTTGTGGTTGATTTTGTCAATGTGATGCCTGGTACACCTAAAAGCCGCGTCAAATCCAGAATCATTTTAACCCCTCAACATGCCAAACGTCTTTTTCATGCTTTGCAGGAAAATGTAGATAAATTTGAATTGGCACACGGTACCATCAAGGATTTTGAAGAGGTTCAGATACCTTTTCAATATGGGGGTCCAGCCGCTCAGGCTTGATCAGCTGAAAGATTCTACTTCTACCGTTTTATTGATTTTTGCAATGAGTCCCTGTAAAACCTTACCTGGACCAACCTCGGTAAATTTGGTTGCGCCGTCTTTGATCATTGCTTCTATTGATTGAGTCCAACGAACAGGTCCCGTTAGCTGATCTATGAGGTTTTGTTTGATTTGATCGGGATCGATGACAGCTTTTGCAATTACATTTTGATATACAGGGCAAACAGGACGATGGAATGTTGTCTTTTGGATGGCGGCAGAAAGTTCTTCTTTTGCCGACTCCATCAAGGGTGAATGAAAGGCTCCGCCAACAGGGAGTTTCAATGCGCGCTTAGCTCCAGCAGCCTTCATCTTTTCGCAGGCAATGTGAATACCTTTGTTCGTTCCACTGATCACCAATTGTCCGGGACAATTATAATTGGCAGGCACAACCATTTCGCCTGACTCCTCCAAAATAGCTTTGCAAATTTCCTCTGCTTTTACATCATCCAATGCCAGCACTGCTGCCATGGAAGAGGGGTTGGCTTCACAGGCTTTTTGCATGGCGGAGGCTCTGACACTTACCAATTGAAGTGCATCTTCAAATGTCAAGGTCCCGTTGACCACCAAAGAAGAGAACTCCCCCAAGGAATGTCCGGCTACCATATGCGGAGTAGTATTTTCCAACATCTTGTATGCAATGACTGAATGCAGAAAAATGGCAGGTTGGGTAACATTGGTTTGCCTGAGATTTTCTTCTGTTCCATTGAACATGAGATCAGAAATCTTGAATCCTAAAATTTCATTGGCTTGTTCGAAGAAGCGTCTGGCAAATGCATTTGATTCGAAGTGGTCTTTTCCCATTCCCGGATATTGGGAGCCTTGGCCTGGGAATACGTAAGCGTGTATCATTGGTTGGATTGGGAACGTAATTTACGAAAAAGAAAACAGAGGGTCAAATTAATCGGTACGCATTGATAATCAATGCAGCCTGGAACCGATCAGTCGAATGAACTCACTCCTGGTTTCATTCTTCTGAAACTGACCACAAAAAGCAGAGGTGGTTGTAACAGAGTTTTGTTTTTGCACGCCGCGCATCATCATGCAAAGGTGGGATGCTTCAATTACAACAGCAACACCCAATGGATTCAAAGTTTCTTGAATAACATTTAGAATTTGTGTTGTCAGTCGCTCTTGCACTTGCAACCTTCTGCTGTATGCATCTACTACTCTTGCTATTTTACTCAAACCGGTGATGACTCCATTGGGAATGTAGGCAACATGTGCTTTCCCGTAAAAGGGCAACATGTGATGCTCGCACAAACTGTACAATTCGATGTCTTTTACAAGGATCATTTCATTTACATCTTCATGAAATTTAGCAGAATCTAAAATGGCTTTGGCATCTATTTGATAACCTTGGGTAAGGTATTGCATAGACTTGGCGACTCGTTCAGGTGTTTTCAGCAAACCTTCACGGTTGGGATCCTCTCCCAGCAGCTCAATGGATTCTCTGTAATTTTGAATGAGACCAGAGGTGATCTTGTCTTCGAACTGTTCAACCTTGATGTATGCCATGACCTTTTGATTGGTTATTTATGATGCAGGGTACTCAACGAAGTTACGCGGAGTTTCATATAAACGTACCTGAAGGTCCAATTGTTCACTCAAAAGAGGTCTTAAAATATTAAATATAACGATGGCAATATTTTCGGCAGTGGGATTCAACTGCTTGAATGCAGGCACATCCAAATTCAGGTTGCGGTGATCAAATTTGGATATAACATGTTCATTTACAAGGTCAGAGAGTAGTTTAGTATCCATCACATACCCAGTGATAGGATCTACTTCGCCTGTTACTTTCAGAATCAATTCATAATTGTGTCCATGGTAGTTGGGCAAATTGCACTTACCAAACAATCGGTCATTTTCATCTTGAGACAATGATGGGTTGTGCAGACGATGTGCAGCATTGAAATGTTCCTTTCTATATACAGCTACCTTATTCGCCATAGTATTCAACAAAGATTCTGGGGGTTTCTACCAACTTGATGCAATGCAAAGATACGCCCTTGGGTATATGTGGATGCAACTCATTCCATATTCCATAAACCAGATTTTCAATTGAACAGAGCTTATCCTTCATGAATGGTACATCCAAGTTCAGGTTTCGGTGATCCAGTATGTCAACCACATGCAGCTTGATGATGGAACTCAATAACTTCGCATCTACAATGAAGCCTGTGTCCGGATTGGGCTCTCCTTTGACTGTAACATACAGCTCAAAGTTGTGGCCATGCCAATTTTCATTGGCGCATTTGCCGAATACTTCTTCATTTTTTTCACTGCTCCAAGCTGGATTGAAAAGCTTGTGGGCAGCGTTGAAGTGCTCTTTTCTGGTGAGATAAAAAATTGCCATAAATAACGGGATGCAAAGTTAATCTGAAATGCTGAACTTTGCTACATGAAAATCATGGTTGTTGCTGCAACAGCATTGGAGTTAAGTTGCATGAGGGATTTGGATCGCATTGAACCAAACGGTTTAATAACTGCAGTGCATGGCGTCGGACTGGTAGCTGCCACTTTCCAGCTGACAGCACTCATAGACAGCCATCAACCTGATATCATCGTACAGGTTGGCATTGCAGGTGGCTTCTCCAATGAGATCTTTCTCGGTGAAGCAGTTGCTGTTGAAACAGAGTATTTGGCTGACATGGGTGTGGAGGAAACAGGAAAGTTTCATTCCATCTTTGACATGCAACTGGTTGATGAAAATGCATATCCTTTCCAACAAAAAAAATTGTCTAATCCACACATGCATTTGATTGAAAAATCCGGATTAAAAAAAGTTATAGGCATCACAGTCAATCAGATCACTACATCAACAAATCAAATCAATTATTACAAGGAAACATACCATCCTGTGATTGAATCCATGGAGGGTGCCGCATTTCATTACTGTTGCTTGATGAAAAAGATTCCGTTTCTTCAGATCAGAGCAGTCTCCAACCAAATAGGCGAAAGAGATAAAAGTAAATGGGAGATAAAAAAATCACTCGACACTTTGCATAAAACAATGAATGAGATTTTAAAAAATATTTCAATAGGATGAAACTGAGTTTAGGTATATCTCCTTGTCCGAATGACACATTTATTTTTGATGCCATGTTGCATGGTAAAATAGATACAGAAGGCTTGCAATTTGAATACAGACTGGAGGATGTGGAGACATTGAATAAAATGGCATTGACCGGTGAGCTGGATATAACCAAAGTAAGCTATGGTGCATTGGCCAGACTCATGGTGCATTATAAAGTGCTGGATGCAGGTGGTGCATTGGGATTGGGTGTTGGGCCACTGTTGGTTTCCCATCATTGCGCTGACATTTCAGAACTAGATCCTGCATCTGCAATCATTGCCTTGCCTGGAGCGTATACAACTGCTCATCTGTTGTTTCACTTATCATATCCTTCATTCCAGAAGAAAATATTCATGCCTTTTCATCTCATTGAAGAGGCAGTGCTGAGTAGCGAAGTGCATGCAGGCGTCATCATTCACGAAAACAGATTTACATATGCAGAGAGGGGATTAAAAAAACTTGCGGACTTGGGAGATAAATGGGAACAAAAAACCGGTTTCCCGATACCCTTGGGAGGAATTCTCTCAAAGCGACATTTTGATGGAACGTTGTTAAGAAAAATAAACAGGGTGATCAGAAACAGCATAGAATACGCATTCTCTCATCGAGCAACGCTTCCACCATTTGTTCTGGAGCATGCGCAATCCATGAGTGAATCTGTTATGAATCAGCATATTGATCTTTACGTAAATGAATATTCGCGGGGACTGGGATCGAACGGAAGAGCCGCAGTATGGAAGCTGCTTGAACTGGCTGCTGCCCTGCATCCTGTACCGCAGAATAGCAATTTTGCGGTTTTCGTAGATTGATTAGAATAAACCGTACAACACCGCATCAATTTTTGCAATGATTTTACCGAGGTCTTCATCGTTTTCTGCAAACTTATTTTCATCAACATTGACAACCAGCAAGGGTCCCTCTTTATACCCTTCAATCCATTTGTTGTAAAACTCATTGAGTCTTTTCAAGTAGTCGAGGCGAATATTTTCTTCGTACTCTCTACCCCGTTTTTGTATTTGTCCAACAAGCGTTGGTACAGATGCCTGTAAATAAACCAACAAATCAGGAGGCTTTACCATCTGACGAAGATTTTGAAAGAAATCAAAATAATTTTCAAAATCTCTCTTGCTCATCAATCCCATTTCATGAAGATTGGGAGCAAAAATATATGCGTCTTCGTAAATGGTTCTATCCTGAATAACAGTTTCTGTGCCTTCGCTGATTTCAATCAGCTGATTCAAGCGGCTGTTTAAAAAATAGACTTGAAGATTAAAGCTCCACCTTGGCATGTCTTCATAAAAGTCATACAAATATGGATTTTGATCAACATCTTCAAATTGTGGTATCCAGCGGTAGTGTTTGCTCAATAATTCAGTGAGCGTTGTTTTTCCTGCACCTATATTTCCCGCAATTGCAACGTGTTTTGGTTTCTTAGCTTTGGCCATGGTAACTTATTCTAACCCTTTTTGAACAGCGTTCAAAGTACATATTCATTTTCAAATACCAAGATTTGAATGTGATTTTTTTTATTGATGTGGATATTATTCGATCAATATTGAAGTCCCATTGCTTCCCTGACCAGTTTCATGGTTGCTGCAGCACTTTCCCTTGCTTTGTCCGCTCCTTTTTCCATGATCTCTTTAAGGTATGTTTCATTGGTGCGGATGCTTTCTGCTTTCCCACGTATGGGAGCAATGAAACGTACCATATCCTCCGCCAACTGCTTTTTCATGTCGCCATATCGAATGGTACAATCATTGAATGCAAGCTCATAATGATGAATGACATCCATTGAGCTCACTAAACGCATCAATTGAAAAATGTTTTCAATATAATCAGGTTTTAAGCTGTTGGGACTTGTCGGACCACCATCTGTTTTGGCCTTCATGACTTTTTTTCTGATCAAATCATCTGAGTCTGCCAAATACAACGTGGCCAATTGATTTTCGCTCTTGCTCATTTTTCCTGTTCCATCCAAACTTGGAACTTTCACCAGATCTTCCCCAAAATTATAAGCCATGGGTGCCGGAAAAACTTCTCCGTACCGGTGATTAAATCTGTTCACAAAATTCCTGGCCATTTCGAGGTGCTGCTCTTGATCTTTGCCAACAGGTACCCAGGTTGCCCGGTGCAATATGATATCAGCTGTTTGAAGAACTGGATATGTCAACAATCCAGCGTTGACATTATCTGGTTGCATTCTCGCTTTCTCTTTAAATGTGGTTGTCTTTTCCAACTCTCCGAGATAAGCGAGCATATTGAGATAGAGATACAATTCTGAAGTTTCTCTGACATGGCTTTGACAATACAAGGCAGCTTTATCTGGATCGATTCCACAAGCAATGTTTTCAGCGAGCACCCTGTGTACATTGTTTTTAAGCTCCTTGGTATCAGGATGGGTGGTAAGGGCATGCAGATCTGCCACCATGAAAAAACAGGTATACTGATCCTGTAGCTTCACATAGTTTCTCATGGCCCCAAAATAATTACCTAAATGTAAAAATCCCGTTGGCCTGATTCCGCTCATTACAATTGCATGCTCATTGCTCATGGCACAAATATATGAATTGTGCTTTATGGTAAAATACCCTCAAAGTGCAGCTGCCTTTACCACTCATCAAATATTGAAATCGATTGGTTAGAGATTGACTAATTTTGCATCAGATCATTACGCATGAAACTTGATTCTTCCACCACCAAAAAACTTGCTGATTTGGCCAAATTGGAGTTCAACAACGAAGAGTTGGATGAAATTCAGCGTGATTTGGAACAAATGATTGGCTTTGTTGAGAAGCTCAATGAAATTGACACTGCAAATGTGGAGCCCCTTACACATGTGTCAGAAGGCGGACTTCCATTGAGGGAAGATGAAGTGAAGGTATCCATTGATATTGCTACAGCATTGAAAAATGCACCTGCTTCAAAAGATCGTTTTTTCACGGTTCCTAAAGTGATAAAAAAATAAATATGGTCAACTCAATCATCAAATTAGAAGATATCCGCAAAAGCTATTTCATGGGGAAACAAGAACTCCAGGTATTGAAAGGTGTTACGCTGGATATATTGAGGAACGAATATGTCGCTTTGATGGGACCATCAGGTTCAGGAAAAAGCACACTGATGAATATACTGGGTTGCCTGGATTCACCCAGTGATGGAAAATACATATTGAACGGTCATGATGTGAGCACCATGCTCGACAACGAGCTGGCAGAGATCAGAAACAAAGAAATTGGATTCGTGTTCCAACAGTTCAACCTTTTGCCCCGATTGAGTGCTTTGGAAAACGTTGCTCTTCCCCTGGTATACGCCGGAATTCCCAAAAAAATCAGAAATGAGATGGCTGAAGAGGTATTGAGAAAAGTTGACCTCTCCGATAGAAGCCATCACAAACCCAATGAATTGTCTGGCGGACAATGCCAGCGTGTTGCCATCGCCCGTGCACTTGTCAACAATCCCTCGATCATTCTGGCCGATGAACCAACAGGAAACCTAGATACCAAGACCTCCTATGAAATCATGAATATCTTTTCAAAAATTCATGAGGACGGCAATACGGTCGTTTTGGTTACACACGAAGAAGACATCTCCAATTACGCAAAAAGAGTCATTCGTTTAAGAGATGGGCTGATTGAAAGCGATAAAAGGAAACAAACCGCAGAACTTGTGTAAAAAAAATTGGGGCCTACCCGAACAATTGATCCCTTATCACATTATGTTTGAAAGCAATTGTGATCATGGCAGCAAAAGTATATACCAAAACAGGCGATAGAGGAACTACATCTTTGATTGGCGGCACCAAAGTGCTGAAATCACACGATCGTATCGAGGCTTACGGCACAATTGACGAGCTCAATGCTTACATTGGATTATGCCGTGATCTGATCGACATACAGGAAATCAAACAAACACTGAAAGAAGTACAAGACAGGCTTTTCACTATTGGATCATCCCTGGCATGCGATCCTCAGAAGGAATCCAAAATGAAAATTCCCGATCTGAAAGAAGCAGATGTTTTCTTTTTAGAAAAAGAAATGGATACCCTTGATGAAGAACTCCCACCTCTTCAATATTTCATTTTACCCGGAGGTCACCCTACCGTATCCAATATCCATGTCGCAAGATGTGTGTGCAGAAGATCAGAAAGACTGATTGTAAAATTGCTCTTGCAGGACGAAGAACATGAAAATCTGATCGTCAAATACATCAATCGCCTGAGCGATTATCTTTTTGTAATGAGCAGGTATGTTGCACTCAAGCTGAATGCTGAAGAACAGAAATGGCATCCGCGCATTTGATCAAACATTCCACCTTCCATCTTTCAGATGCAGTACACGGTTGCTGAGTGCAGCTAGCTCCTCGTTATGTGTTACGATGACAAAAGTTTGTTGCAATTCATCCCGCAGTTGTTGGAACAACTGGTGAAGCGATCTTGCATTGGCCGAATCCAGGTTGCCGGTTGGTTCATCGGCAAAAACAATTCCAGGTTTATTGATCAATGACCTTGCTACTACAACCCGTTGCTGCTCTCCACCTGAGAGTTCATGGGGTTTGGAATGCAGTTTATCTGATAATCCCAACCGATCTAGCAAAGCAGTCGCGTCTTGCAAAACCTGCTTATTGTTGTTTCCGGCAATCCACCCGGGTATGGAAACATTTTCAACTGCTGTAAACTCCGGGAGCAAATGATGGAATTGAAATACAAATCCAATGTGTTGGTTCCTGAAATGGGCGAGCTGTTTGCTGTTGAGACGATGCAATGCCTCTCCTTCAAAATGCAATTCACCCCTGTCAGGCTTTTCCAATGTTCCCAGAATATGCAAAAGCGTAGTTTTTCCTGCACCTGATGACCCTGTAATGCTCACAATTTCACCTTTTGCAATCTCAATGTCCACTCCCCTCAAAACCGGAAGGGAACCGAATGACTTATGAATATCTTTTGCGCTGAGCATAGGTGGTTAAATCGCCATGAAGTTAAGTTCATTGGACTAATTTCTGTTGAAATTTTAAGAGTTGGAAATATCAAATTAACCGTTACATTTGCCGAAATTTAAAGAAGCGCATATGTTCTGGACATTAGAATTGGCCTCTTATTTAGAAGATGCCCCTTGGCCTGCAACAAAGGATGAGTTGATTGATTATTCCATCCGAAGCGGCGCACCGATTGAAGTCATCGAAAATCTTCAGGAACTTGAAGACGAGGGAGATATTTATGAGGGGATTGATGATATATGGCCGGACTATCCAAGCCAGGAAGATTTCTTCTTCAACGAAGACGAATATTAATCAACAAGACCACCATGTGGTCTTTTTTATTTTTTAAAAGTCAATTTGAAATACAACATCAACAGAGACAGGGACATGATCACTGCATTTGCTAAGATCATAGGGAAATCATTTCTGACAATTCCATATACCAGCCAAATAATGACATTGGTAATGAGGATCAAGATCATCCATATGGACAGATCACCTACTGATCTTGATTTCAATGCCTTGTAAACCTGAGGAACAAAAGTCAGAGATCCGGATACAACACCAACGAGTCCCAAGTAATCAATCCATTCCATAGCTGTCTTTATTTTTCCATCTGCTCAATAACTGCATTGGTAACCCCCGTGAAAGAAAATCCTCCATCATGGAAAAGATTTTGCATGGTTACCATCTTAGTCATATCTGAGAACATGGTTACACAATAATTTGCACAGTCTTCACCGGATGCATTTCCCAGGGGACTCATTTTCTCTGCATAAGAAATGAATCCGTCAAATCCCTTTACGCCACTTCCTGCAGTAGTTCTGGTAGGTGACTGCGAGATGGTGTTGATGCGCACCTTCTTTTTGATACCATAATGATACCCGAAACTTCTGGTGATGCTCTCCAAGAGCGCCTTGGCATCAGCCATTTCATTGTAATCTGGGAAAACACGCTGTGCAGCAATGTATGTAAGTGCTACCACGCTCCCCCACTCATTCAGTGCGTCCATTTCATATGCCGTTCTCAAAACGCGGTGAAGTGACATGGCAGAAATATCAAGTGTCTTTTGATTGAACCCGTAATCGATTTCTGTATAGTGCTTTCCTTTTCTTACGTTCAAACTCATTCCAATAGAATGAAGAATAAAATCAATTCTACCTCCAAAATGTTTCATGGACTCAGTGAAAAGATTTTTCAAATCATCCATGTTCACAACATCAGCACCAATAACGGGGGCTTTGACAGCTTCTGCCAATTTATTGATTTCACCCATTCTCAAGGCAACAGGAGCATTGGTAAGTACCAGCTCAGCTCCTTGGGCATGACAAGCCAGAGCGGTCTTCCATGCAATAGACTTTTCATCCAGCGCTCCAAAAATGATTCCTTTTTTACCTTTTAAAAGTTGATTGGACATGATGAGAGATTTAGATCAAAGATAAGAAGTTTGGATGATCAGCTTTTGATCATCTCACGTGCATTGGCAATGGCATGCTGACTGGGATTCTCACCAGATAACATTTGAGCAATGGCTTGAACACGCTCATCAGCATTGAGCACTTTGATACCAGTAGTGATCAGATTGTTTTTTTCAGATTTATAAACAAACAAATGTTGATCAGCCTTTGCTGCAATTTGTGGCTGATGGGTAATACTGATCAATTGATGGTTCTCAGATAATTCGTCCAGTAATATACCCACCTGTTTGGCAGCCTCTCCGCTGATGCCACTGTCTATTTCATCAAAAATCAGTGTAGGCATATCAAGCGATTTGGCTACGAGTGACTTCAGAGTCAGCATCAACCGACTCAATTCACCCCCACTGGCAACTTTGTGCAGAGCTTCAAATTTTCCGCTTTTGTTGGCATCAAATAAAAAATCGATTTGATCAATACCGTGCTGCGATAAATCAGTCTCGCTGATACCCACTTTAAACATTGCATTCAGCATCCCAACCCTGGAAAGCAGCTCAGTTGTTGCTTTTTCCAAGAGTGGAATTTGTTTGGATCTTTTTTGCTGCAACTGCTTGGCTATATTCATGGCTTCTTTCCTCGATGCAGCATACTCCTTTTGCAGCTGCTCCAAATTGGACTGATTTTCTTGAAAATCTGCAAGCGACTGCTGCAATGATTGATGCACCTGTATCAAATCATCGGCCGAAAGCAATCCGTGTTTTTTAACCAATCGCTGGGCGGTTGACATGCGCGCATTCAACTCTTCCAGCCGCTTCTCGTCTGTTGTGACCTTGTCGGACAGGATGGACAATTCATTGGCAATGTCTTTCATCTCTACGTGGACTGAAGTCAGTCTGGACACAATCTCCTCCAAAGAAGCGTGGTATTTTGTGAGTGATTGCAATTTTGAAATCAGGGATTTGATTTCAGCCACCATGGGTTTTTCTCCTTCCTCAAGCAGATAGCTCGCTGCTCCAACCGATTGTTTGATTTGCTCTGCATGCGTAAGCAAATTCAATTCATCTGTAATAGACTTTTCTTCATTTTCCTTCCAATTCAACTCATCCAATTCATTGAGCAAAAATTCTTTGTATGATCTTTCCTCTTCTGCTTTTCGGATGTTTTCCTGAATTGAAAAAATGGCAGATTCGATTTGTTTGAGTTGATGGTATTTCTCCTGATACCTGGAAAGTTCATCCAAACATCCGGCACGGGCATCCAGAATCAATCGCTGGAAATGTTTATTGTTCAGCTCAAGTGTATCAAATTGCTGATGAAGATCCACCAAAAGTGATGTCAATTGCTGTACCTGTGCAAGTGCAGAAGGGGTATCATTGATGAAGGCCCTTGATTTACCAGTTGACAAAATTTCTCTTCGAACAACGACTGTTTCATCCCAATCCATGTCATGTTCAGTAAAAAACTCACGCAGTTCCTTTTGTTGTTTGACCTTGAATTCAGCTTCTACGACCGACTTAGTTTGCTTGTCTTTCATCATGGAGGCATCTGCTCTTTCACCCAATGCAAGTCCCAATGCTCCCATGAGTATACTCTTGCCCGCCCCTGTCTCACCTGTAATGATGACCAATCCACGCTGAAATTGAATCTCCAGCTCTTGGATAATCGCAAAATTTTTTATGTAGAGTCGGGTCAACACAGATCTCAAAATTAGGAGTATTCAATGAAGAGGCGGAAAAGAAATTGAAAGAAAAAAACAAGAAAAAAATGTATTTGACTGCTTGTCTCGCTGTAAAAGGATTTTAGTTTTACGTTATCTTGCCGGCATATTACTGTAAAATGTCGCCCATTCTACTTTTTTCTTTTGTGATCGGATATTTTCTGATACTCCTTGGAGTTGCCGCATACACATCCAGAAATGCAACCAATGAAACATTTTTTATCGGAAACCGCAATTCTAATTGGATTTTGGTAGCATTTGGAATGATCGGAACATCTTTGTCCGGTGTAACATTTGTATCTGTGCCTGGAACAGTTGGCAATATGGTAAATGGCGGTTATGGAGCTTTTGGATACTTTCAGGTCATTCTCGGATACATCATTGGATACCTGGTAATTGCCTTTGTATTGGTTCCCCTCTACTATAAACTCAACCTGACCTCTATCTACCATTACCTTGAAATTAGACTGAGCAAAGAAAGCTACAAAACAGGTGCATTGTTTTTTATCATCTCCAGATTGTTTGGAGCGACTGCAAGACTTTTCCTTGTGATCAACGTACTGCAGATCTTTATACTTGATCAAATGGGAGTACCCTTTGTGTTGACAACCGCCATCATTCTGATGATGATTTTATTGTATACATGGAAAGGCGGCGTGAAGACCATCGTATACACCGATACCCTGCAAACAACTTGCATGCTTCTCGGTCTGATCATCTGCCTTGTATATATTCTCTCACAAATGAATATAAGCATTGGCGATGCGTTTCAAAGAATGCGCGATCACCAATACCTCCATATTTTTGATACCAACATCCTGCACAAATCCTATTTCCTCAAAAACATCATTGGTGGTGCGGTCATTGCCATTACCATGACCGGCATGGATCAGGAGATGATGCAAAAAAATATCAGCGTCAAAAGAATGCAGGACTCACAAAAAAATATACTCACATTCACCGGTACGTTGGTGATCGTCAATTTGCTTTTTTTGGTGCTCGGTGGACTCCTCTATCTCTTCATGATTGACAAAGGTGCTGCATATGATTCGACAGGATTTCTTTTTGAGAACAAGAATATCACTGGGGATGATTTGTTTCCAACCGTTGCTCTTTTTCATTTGCCACCGGCCTTGGGTATAATCTTCATCATTGCGTTAATATCTGCTCTTTTCCCCAGTGCAGATGGTGCACTCACTGCGCTGACTTCATCATTTTGTATTGATATACTGGGTATTCATAGAAGAAAAGACCTAAACGAGCAACAACAAAAAAAGACAAGAATGTCCGTACACTTCAGTTTTGCAATTTTATTTCTGTTGTGCATATTGCTCTTTAAATGGATCAACAATAAATCCATTATAGGTGTGATACTTGACCTGGCCGGATATACCTACGGACCGTTGCTGGGACTTTTTGCATTTGGCATACTTACAAAAAGAGTGATCAATAAAGGATATGGCGTCACCATCATATGTTTGGCTGCTCCTGTATGCTCCTATATCTTGGGGAAGAATGCAGCAACACTTTTCAATGGCTATCAGATTGGAATTGAAATGTTGTTGATCAATGGCATCATGACATTTGTTGGACTCTGGATCTACTCAAAGAAAGCATCATAGGATTCGTTTTTTAACAAAAGCCTCCACTTCTAAAGCATCAAAGCTTGTACATTTGCCACGAATGGAAATCATCAACCCGGCGGCAGAAAAGTATGTGCAACTGCACAGCTCAGCGACCAATGTGCTGCTGCAGGAAATCCACGACTATACCCATCAGTATCATCCCGAACCCCATATGTTGAGCGGACCTGTCCAAGGAAAATTTCTCTCCATGGTCAGCCGAATGATCAAACCCAAAAGAATTCTGGAGATTGGAACACTCACAGGATACAGTTCTCTCTGCTTGGCAGAAGGGTTGGATCCAATGGGAGTACTTCACACAATAGAATTACGATCAGAGGATGCAAGCATCGCACAGCAATTTTTCGATAAAAGTCCCTTTAAACAACAAATCCATTTGCATGTCGGCAATGCACATGAAATCATACCCCAATTGAAGGAGAAATGGGATCTGATTTTTGTGGATGCAGAAAAAACCGGCTACATCAATTATTATGATACATTGATTAATATGATACAGCCTGGAATATTCCTGCTGTTTGACAATGTATTGTTTCACGGTGAAGTACTGCAAGCACCAATCAAAGGAAAGAGCGCAATGGCAATCCAGCGTTTCAATGAACATATCCAGAAAGAAGAAAGAGTTGACAAAGTGATGCTTTCTGTTAGAGATGGTATCATGATTATTCAAAAACTATTTTAACCATGATGAGAAAATTATCAATCAAATATATTTTTTATCTGTGTTTATTTTTGACGAGTTCAACATACGTCAAAGCACAGAATCTTCCGAATGAGGATATCGTAAACTACATAACCCAGTATGCAGACATTGCTATTAATGAAATGGTTAGAACGGGCGTACCGGCATCGATCAAAATTGCACAAGGAATCTTAGAAACACAGGCTGGAAAAAGCAAATTGGTGCTGGAATCCAACAATCACTTCGGTATCAAGTGCAAATCCAACTGGGATGGACCAAAAGTATATCATGATGATGATGCCCAGGGAGAATGTTTCAGGAAATACAAAGATGCGGTAAGCTCTTACAAAGATCATTCTGATTTTTTAAAACTGCAGCCCCGCTATGCTGCCTTGTTTGAATTGGACCAGGATGATTACAAGGGTTGGGCATGGGGACTCAAAAAAGCTGGTTATGCCACCAATCCCATTTACGCAGAAACCTTGATCAAATTCATTGAAGAATACCAGTTGAATAATCTACACGATTATGCAGAAGATGAAGAACAGGATAAATATGATATTTCGGATTACATAGAGGAAATTGCCAAGAATGGATTAACCCCCTCTACTGGAAATACCAATCCAGTCTCCTCATTTGCGAGCAGAAAAATCTCTTACCCTGCGGATGTTTTTAAGATCAACAGTATCAGGGTTATCAATGCTCCTGAAGGGACTTCATTGCTGGCAGTAGCAAAAAAATATAACATTGCACTTCCCAAACTTCTTGCATACAATGAACTTCCCAAGTCAGTTTCAGTTTTGAAAAAAAGCGAACTGATTTATCTCCAGCCTAAAAAATCAGTAGGAAATAAATCCATCCACCGTGTAAAAAGAAATGAGTCACTCAGAGACATCAGTCAGCATGAAGGCATCAAACTTTCCAGCTTGCTTCAATACAATCAATTAAAGGCCAACAGCAAGCCAAAAGTTGGACAAAAACTGATTTTAAAACCCAAAAAAGGAACAAGCTATTAGCAGCCAGTCAAATCAACCAATAAAAAGAAATCAAATTCAAAAAGAAGTCACGCAAAAAATGAAAAAAAAGATCCACGATAAAATATTCATACCTTATCTCAAGGCAACAGAAATTCAACAGGCCGTATCTAGAATGGCCACCCAAATCAATAAGGACTATCAGGGAAAATCACCCTTGTGCATTGCCATCTTGAATGGGTCTTTCATGTTTGCAGCTGATCTATTCAAGCAACTTGAAATAGATGCATCTATCAGCTTTATCAAACTTGCTTCGTACAAAGGAATGAACTCGACGGGAAATGTTATTACCGCCATCGGTCTTGAAGCTACCCTCAGCGGAAGGGACATCATCCTGATTGAAGACATTGTTGATACCGGCAAAACCCTGCATGCATTTTTGCCACAACTCATGGATCATCAACCGGCGTCATTAAAAATTTGTTCTTTGCTGCACAAAAAAGAAGCAACAGTGTACCCCATCAACATTGATTACCTGGGATTTGAAATTCCCAACCTTTTTGTGGTTGGATATGGACTGGATTATGATGGATTGGGACGCAACCTTGGAGAGATCATGCAACTCGAGTGCTGATATCACTTAGCCAAACATTTCCTTCACTTTGGTGAAGAAACTCTTTTCATTTTTTTCAGGCTGTGGTTGAAAATTTTTGGAATCCTTCAGTTTTTCCATCATTTCTTTCTCCTCATTGCTGAGCTCTTGGGGAGTCCACACATTTACATGAATCAATTGATCCCCTCTTTCGTATGAATTGATAGAAGGGAAACCCTTTCCTTTGAGTCTGAAAATTTTTCCACTCTGTGTGCCTGGTGGAATTTTGATTTTTGCTCTGCCATCAATGGTCGGCACTTCCACATTGGATCCAAAAATCGCATCTGGAATGCTCACATGCATGTCATAAATCACATTCAAGTTATCACGCTGCAATTCGGGATGGGATTCCTCTTCAATCAGCACAATCAAATCACCTGAAGATCCGCCACGCTCACCGATATTTCCTTTTCCACTCAAGCTCAACTGCATACCATCTTGCACACCTGCAGGAATATCGATGTTGATGGTCTCTTCTGTATATACCCTTCCCTCACCTTTACAGGAAGTACATTTATTGGTAATCGTAGAACCCTCGCCATTGCAAGTGGGACAGGTTCCAACGGTTTGCATTTGACCTAGAAAAGTACTGGTTACTTTTCTAACTTGTCCTGTTCCACTGCAGGTGGAACAATTTTGTACTGAATTTTTATCTTTAGCTCCTGAACCGCTGCAGGTTGTGCAGCTGGTATACTTTTTTACTTTGACGGTTTTGTTCGCACCTTTAGCAATCTCCTCATAGTTCATTTTTAATTTGATCCGAAGATTGCTTCCCCTTGTTCCACGGGCCTTCCCACCACGTTGACGGGCACCTCCGCCACCAAAGAAACTTCCAAAAATATCATCTCCGAAAATATCCCCAAAATTGCTGAAGATATCTTCCATGTTCATTCCCTGACCGCCACCAAATCCCCCGCGATTGTTGAGTCCCGCATGCCCAAAACGATCATACTTCGCTTTCTTTTCCTGATCGCTCAACACCTCATATGCTTCTGCAGCTTCCTTGAACTTCTCCTCTGCAGCCTTGTCACCCGGATTCCTATCTGGATGATATTGCATGGCCACCTTGCGGTATGCCTTTTTGATTTCATCAGCACTTGCAGATTTCGCAACACCTAATACTTCGTAATAATCTCTTTTCGCCATAATTTTTTATTGGGGATGCGATTTACTTTCCAACCACCACTTTTGAGAAACGGATAATTTTATCATTCAGGGTGTATCCCTTTTCAACTTCGTCAACAATTTTGCCTTTCATTGTTTCATCTGGAACGGGTATTTCGGTGATGGCCTCATGAAAATCAGGATTGAATGCCTCACCGATTGATTTCATTTCTTTCAATCCCCTGGACTGAAGAATGTTTCTGAACTTGTTAAATACCAGTCCAATTCCTTCTTTGATAAGTTTCAAATCTTCACTCTGGTTCATTTGCTTTTCTGCACGCTCACAATCATCCAATACTTCCAACATGGATTGAATTACTTCTCTTCCTGCAGTCTGGATCAATTCAACCCTTTCTTTGGCATTTCTGCGCTTGAAGTTGTCGAACTCTGCATAGAGCCTGATGAACTTCTCCTTGTGCTCTTCAACCTCTTTTTTCAAGGTGTCTAGCTCGTTCAACTCCTCAACAGGAGCCTCGGGGCTTTCTTGTTGATTTTCGCTTTCGGGATGTTGCACTGTTTCCTTCTCATCCATAATTAAAAAATTTACATGTTCAACGCTTCAAATGGCTTGCCAGTAGTCAATGATGAGCCAAAATGGCGGTTTTGGGGCTACAAAACGCGAATTTCAGTCATTTCCACGATAGTTTACCTTTAAGGGATGAAGAAAGTGGTATTAAAGAGAAAGATCAGCAACAGAGTGGTGAATGGGCACCCATGGATATTTGCCAATGAGATCAACCTCATGGATGATGAATTGGAAGCAGGGGAAATTGCAGAAGTCTATACCCATGATGAAAAGTTTATCGGGAAAGGATACGTCAATCCCATTTCCAGAATTCCGGTGAGATTGCTGACACGTGACAGGCATGCTCAGATCAATGCCGACTTTTTTCATAAAGCCATTTTAGAATCCTGGAACTATAGAATAAAAATTGGATATACCGAAAACTGCAGGCTGATATTTGGCGAAGCAGATGGATTGCCACAGCTCATTATTGACAAGTTCAATGATTATTTCGTTCTACAAACCTTGGCACTTGGCATCGACAGATGGAAAAAAGAAATTGTAGAAGCATTGGAAAAAATTTTTAAGCCAAAAGGTATTTACGAAAGAAACGATATTTCCATCCGCGAGTTAGAAGGATTGGAACAAAAAAAAGGATTTTTATCAGCACCCTTCGATACCCGCATTCCGATTGTTGAAAATGATTTGAAATTTATTGTTGACATTGAAAAAGGCCAGAAAACAGGATATTTTCTTGACCAGCAAGACAACAGAAGAGCCATCAAGCAGATCGTGAAAGATGCAGATGTGTTGGGTGCATTTTGTTATACAGGCACTTTTGAAATTCACGCTGCACATTATGGTGCAAAACATGTACTGGGACTGGATATTTCTGCAGCGGCCGTTGAACATGCAAAAGAAAATGCTGCACTCAATAACCTGAAAAATATCTCATTTCAATGTGTGAATGCTTTTGATGCATTGAAAGAATGGTCGAAAGAAGGAAAAAAATGGGATGTTGTTATGCTTGATCCACCTTCATTCACAAAGACAAGAGACAATATTCAGAAAGCCATCAGCGGTTACAAAGAAATCAATTTACGAGGAATGAAATTGGTGAAACCTGGAGGATTTCTGGTAACATCATCTTGCACCAATTTGGTTCAACCTGACTTGTTTTATGAAATCATAGAGATGGCTGCCAAAGATGCGAGAAGAACTTTGAGGCAGGTTGTATTCCAAGCGCAATCACCCGACCATCCCATCATCAGAGGATTGGAAAATACCAATTACCTAAAATTTCTGATTGTGCAGGTCTGCTGATTATTTCTCTACCTGAAATTTACCAGAGTCAATGATCTGACCATTTTTATCCTTGAATTGGAAAATGTAGAGTCCCCGGCGGAAATCGGCAAGATCCAGGTATACATTTGAACCGGGATTTACCACTTCAAGCTGTTTTTTTCCGATGAAATTATAAATCACCAGCCATGCGGGCACAGGTGTTTGTTGCTTGAATTGAATTTGAATAAATGACCTGGCAGGATTGGGATAAATGACGGTTTTTTTAACATGTTCACTCATGGTTACACGCTTCACCTGGCTGAAAGAGACAAGCGAAACAAGGGTAAACAATATCAAAAAAACAGATCTCATGACTTATATGCTATTCCGAAGTTAATGCATTTACAAAAAAAAGAGCCATACAATCGTATGACTCTTGCAAATAATCAATTTTTGAAATAATTAATTCAAACCAGACAGCGCTGCTTTGATGGCATCAAAATTGGGCAGATCCCCAGCACTTTCCAATACTTCAGCATACTGAACTGTTCCATTTTTATCGACCACAAATGCTGCTCTGCGAGACACCCCTTTCATACCAAAAACAAATTCGTCATAGAAAGCTCCATATGCCTGGCTCACAGTTTTGTTGAAATCAGACAAGAGTTGGAAGTTGTACTGCTGCTCCTCTTTGAATTTTCCCAAAGTAAAAATAGAATCAACTGATATGCCTACAACCTCTGCATTGAGGGATAAGTATACATTGAGATTGTCTCTTACGCTGCAAAGCTCTGTAGTGCACACACCTGTAAATGCTTGTGGGAAAAATAGAACGACAAGATTTTTTCCTTTGAAATCCTGTAAACTGACTTCTTTTTTATCTGTGTTGAACAATTTGAAATCGGGTGCTGACTGACCTTTTTGTACTGACATATTAAATGATTTTAAAGTGAATAGGAAGCAAAGATAACCCCATCATTCGATCTCCCAACCTTTGTATAATCCGCCTTGCTTTTTTGAAGCTGAAAATAAAACGGGCATGGTCTGCTCCAGCCACTTGCGGTCGATCGACTCAATGGCAGAAAACACCATTGAAATTCCCTTGTTTCCTGTTTTTCGGGTATACTGAATGACAGTATATTTTGAGCATCCGGGTGTTTGTAAAAACTTTCTGCAAGACGCATCATCGGGAAATTCAAAAAAATACGAAACACTTTTTTTGACACCGACAGCGTTGTTCTGCAGAAAAAGATTGAGCTGTCTTCTGCTGTCAATCAGCATTTTATCAAATTCAGCAGGATACAAAACAGTCAAATAATTCTGCCAGGCTTCGTCATTTTTGCATTGGGCCAGCCATTGGTATTCTTGGAAAGAAATCAACGCAGTATTCATTGCTTTTTGATAACCGATGGTGTCCCCTGTGTAGAAATAAAATTCCCTGATACCTCTTTGGGTAAACCTTCCCACATACAATGCGCCTTGTCCTCTTGAGAGCACATCAACCAATTTTTCTTCCATCTCATTCAAAGTCAACACTTCCTCCTCCGAAGGCATGCCAAGATCATTGGGATGTTGCAGCTTCAATCTTACAATCATCACGTAAGGCAAATCCTTCATTGGTAGAAATGGCTTGATTCCTAGGTCGACATTGATGGAAACAGGTTTGTCCTTGATAGCAGTCACATAATTTTCCCAATCATGTTGTAGCTTTTGTGAAAATGCAACATGGTTGGTGAAACCAGAAAAAACCAATAAATAAATCAGGAACCTTCGCATAAATGATAAAGTAAAGTAATTTCAATTTTTATAAATCTTGCAGAAATGATTTCAATTGCTGACATTATTAACTTTTTGGAAACAAAGGCACCGCTGGCATTGCAGGAATCATACGACAATGCTGGACTCGTTTGCGGCAACAGGATGTTGGCATGTTCAGGTGCCATTGCTGCGCTTGATTTCACAGAAGAAGTGCTCGAGGAAGCCATTGAAAAAAAATTCAATCTGGTGATCGTGCACCACCCACCTATTTTTAAACCCCTCAAGAGTCTAGAACCCAGAGATGCCATAACAAGATTACTCTTAAAAGCCATCAAACATGAAATTGCAGTGTATGCCATTCATACAAACCTCGACAATGTAATATGGGGTGTGAACGGTGAAATAGCACGCAGAATGGAACTTCAACAGGTACGTGTTTTGTCATCGCTCCAACATACACACCAAAAACTGGCAGTTTTTGTCCCTCTGGATCATGCCAAAAAGCTTTCAGATGCACTTTTTGAAGCTGGTGCCGGAACCATTGGGAATTACAGTGAGTGCAGTTTTATTTCTGAGGGAACAGGAAGCTTTAAGCCATTGAAGGGCGCTCAGCCATTCATCGGGGAGGAAGGAACAAGGGAAAAAGTCCTGGAAGCAAAAATCGAAGTCATCTTCCCTGTTCATTTGCAAACAAAGATGTTGGCTGCTATGCATGAAAATCATCCATATGAGGTGGTGGCATATGACATCCTCCACTTGGAAAACAAGTTTTCATCCTTTGGAGCTGGTATAGTGGGTGAACTGAAGGAGCCCATGAAGATGCAGGATTTTCTCTCATTGTTAAAGCAACGGTTTCAAACGGGAACAATCAGACATAATTCCGTTCCGGAAAAATCTATCCAAAAAGTAGCCATCTGCGGAGGTTCTGGCAAACAATTGATTAACAATGCTTTATCATTAAAAGTAGATGCGTATGTTACAGGTGACTTGACCTACCATGACTTTTTTTTACCGGAGGGAAAAATGCTCCTGGCGGATATCGGACACTTTGAAAGTGAACAATTTACATCAGAACTACTGGTGGAGATGTTAAACGAAAAATTCCCTACCTTTGCCGTCCTTAAAACAGCCCACAAAACCAATCCGGTCAACTATTTTTTATAATTCATTATGGCAACCGTAAAAGAATACTCAGTAGAAGAAAAGCTCATCGCCCTCGCAAATCTTCAAAAAGTTGAAAGCAAACTGGATGATATTGCAATTTTGAAGGGCGAACTTCCGATTGAAGTGCGCGACCTCGAGGATGAAATTCAGGGTTTGCATGCAAGAGAAACCCGGATCGAGGAGGAAATCAATGGAATCAACGATTTCATCGAACAAAAAAAAGCAGCCATTTCTAAGTCACAGGATTTGATCAAGAAATACGAAAAACAAAGCGATAACGTAAAAAACAACAGAGAGTATGAAGCCATCACCAAGGAATTGGAGATGCAGACGCTTGAAGTAAAACTCGCTGAAAGACATATCAAGGATGCCAATGAGGAAATAGCCGACAAGGCACGTGCATTGGATGTAGTAAAGAAAAATATTGCCAACAAAGAGGCCAACCTAAAGGTCAAAAAAGGCGAACTGGATAAAATCATTGCTGAGACAGAAAAAGAAGAGCAGGAATTTAAAGCACATTCTGAAAAAGCACGCGCTGCGGTTGATCCACGTTTGCTGACTTCATTTGATAGAATCAGGAAAAATTTCCGAAACGGCAAAGCGGTTGTTCCGGTATTGAGAGATGCATGTGGCGGTTGCTACAATGCCATCCCCCCTCAACGTCAGAGCGAGATCCGCCAGCACAAAAAAATCATTGTTTGTGAAAACTGCGGAAGAATCTTGGTTGACGAAGAACACATGCAGTAATCTTTTGAAAGATCTGAATACAAAGCGACTCCTACAGGGTCGCTTTCTTTTTGATGCCAATTCCGCGAATCTCTTCCAACTTTTGCAATACTTCCGATTCATCTAATGCTGGAATACCAATGTCAAATACAGAGAAAAGCTGTTGTTCCTGACGCAACACAGTGCATGTAAATTTTTTGATCACCATCATCACATCGTTCATGACTGTATAATCAAATTGTAGCTCGTAATTAATTTCGATCTTTTTTCGTTGGAGTGGTGTCAGTTGCAATGCTATTGACGTGCTGCTTTTGTAGGCATTGATGAGTCCGGGTACACCCAACAAGGTGCCACCAAAATACCTCACTACAATGACAAGGGTATTGGTAAGTTGCCTTGCGTCAATTTGCCCCAAAATAGGTCTACCTGCCGATCCAGAAGGTTCTCCTGCATCAGATACCCTGTAAATGTTTCCATCGTGCCCTATGCGATAAGCAAAACAGTAGTGGGATGCTTTGGGATGCATCTTCTTTACTTCATTCAATGATTGCTTGAAAGCTTCTGCGGAAGCAACAGGAAAAGCATAAGCAATGAATTTACTCCCTCTGTCGCTGAACTCTGCAGAGACTGCTTTTTCTATTGTATGATAATAAAATGGATCCGACATCAGCAAAGTATTTTTTCGCAAACTGACCAAAGTTAAATGATTTACTTTTGGATGATGTTGATCAAAGAGGCATATCAAATACTTGTACATGATATGCAGTCCATGTACGATGCCAGGGAATCTTCACAAATAGCTGATATGGCTTTGGAATCGATCACGGGACTCTCAAGAACCGAGCGGCTGGTTCACCACGATGCCATCATGAACAACGAGCAGGAAATTGCATTCAATCAGCAGCTGGAAGAATTAAAACATGGCAGACCCATTCAATATGTCATAGGAAATTGTTGGTTTCAGCAAATGCAGTTCAAAGTAGATGAACGTGTGTTGATACCAAGACCAGAGACCGAAGAATTGGTTGAACTGATCATCAGAGAAATCAATCATGTAAAAGGGTTTATTCAAAAGTCATGTTCCATCATAGATATCGGCACTGGTTCAGGATGCATTGCTATCTCTTTGAAAAAAGCAATGCCCAGCTGTGATGTATGGGCAATTGACAAGAGCAAGTCAGCCATAGCGCTTGCAAAAGAAAATGCATCCCTGCTCAATACACCCATCCATTTCAAGGAAGCGGATATTTTATCAGAAGCCAAGAATGATTCCCTGCCTGCATTCAACATCATTGTCAGCAATCCACCATATATTCTACCCGAGGAAAAAGCCTATTTGAATAAGAATGTGATTGACTTTGAGCCTAAAGAAGCACTGTTCGTGACCAATACTGATGCACTTGAATTTTACAAGGCCATAATTGACTTTTCAGCTCATCATCTGCTCAGAGGGGGACTTCTATTTTTCGAGACACATGAAGACCATGCATCAAAAGTAAAATTCCTGCTGGAATCCAATGAATTTGAACATGTTCACATCAAAAAAGATTTGCAGGGAAAAGACAGAATTGTATGGGGCAAAAAAATGGGCGCCTCGCTATGATTATTCTTTTTCTACTGAGAGAACTGTTTTCGCCCCTAATCCCTTTGCAACTTTCATCAGATTCACCACAGCTTCAATCTCGACTGATTTATCAGCATTGATAACTACTGTGGGAATCTCCGTTTTCTCTTTTGCAAGTATAGGCTGGAGAGCAGATGAAAGTGAATCAAATGGAACAGGAGTGGTTCCTATATAATATTGTTTGTTTGCATCGATCGAAACGACCACATTTTGTTTCGCTTTGGTATCTGCTTGAGATTTGGGCTGTGACAACTTGATAACATTGGGATTGGCAAGTGTTGATACAATTAAAAAAAACATCAGCAATATGAAAAGGATATCGTTCAGCGCCTCAGTAAATACTTCCGCCTCGCCAGTATATTTTTTTCTGATTTGCATCGGATCAAGCGTTGTTGTTGGGATCTTGAAGAATATCTAAAAAATCTGCTGCTGCCACTTCCATTTTATTGGCTGTTTTATCTATCTGTGTATGTAAAAAACTGAATCCCAAAAACGATAAAAGTCCAATAACCAATCCGGTAATCGAAGTAACAAGTTTTACATACAAACCTCCGGCAATGGTATTCAATACAAATTCACCCGTCGTGTTGATATCAAAAAACAACTGCATGAGTCCGGCAAGCGTGCCCACAAATCCAAAAATAGGAGCAGCCCTTGAAATAACACTCAGCACACTGAGGTTTCGCTCTAAATTGTACATTTCAAGTCGTGCTACACTCTCCATGCTTCTTTCAATGGCATCGATTGGCTTTCCTACTCTTTGCAAACCTTTGTCAATGATACGGGCGACAGGGTTATCAGTATTTTTGGTGGTGGTTCTTGCTGCGGCCATATTTCCTGTAGCAATATGATCACGAATGATTTTCATAAAATTATCATCCAGCTTTCCCGCTTTTTTTATGGCGATGTATCGTTCAAAGAAAAAAAACAGAGCAACCACGAACAACAATCCCAGCGGAATCATCAAGGCGCCGCCTGACTGCAACATGCTCCACAGATTCATTTGCTTTGTGACCTGAAGAAAGTATACCAACATACAATTGATTTGTTAATGAGGAAAGTTCTATAATCTTTTATTAATGGCATCATAAAGTTATTCACCTGTATGCTGACTCCCATATTTGAACAAGCTCTATCAACACCTCCACCGACTTTTCCATGTCCTGTACACTTACATATTCTTCTACGGAATGCAATGCCATTTCTCCAGTGAATAAATTTGGACAAGGCAACCCCATAAATGAAAGTCTAGAGCCATCCGTTCCGCCCCTGACAGGAACGGAGATAGGCTGAATCCCTGTTTTCAGCATGGCCTGCTTGGCATATGCTACAATCCGAGGATGTTGATCCAACACTTCTTTCATGTTGCGGTATTGCTCAAATTGTTTCACTGTATACCTCGTGCCTTTATTTTTATTGATCACTTCTTGAGCAGCATTTTCAATGATGGATGCGTACATTTGCAATGCATCAGATTCAAAATCACGCAAAATAAATTTAATGGATGCATGTTCTGCATTGCCCTTGATATCAGTTGGATGCAGAAATCCTTCTCTGCCCTCTGTTACTTCTGGAGCCATTTCGCTCTTAGGCAGCCTATCAATGACTTCTGCAGCAAGCTTGATCGCATTGATGAGCTTCCCCTTGGCAGAGCCTGGATGAGCGATGACACCATGAATCTGCAGTTCCAATCCATCTGCAGAAAAAGTTTCGGATTCGAGAGATCCCAGTTCACCTCCATCAAGGGTAAAGGCAACATCAGCACCCAGCTTTTTTATATCCAGGTGCTCCACTCCCCGGCCGACTTCCTCATCGGGTGTAAACAATAATTTTATTTCACCATGTGGTATGGCAGGATCTTGTTGCAAGTAGTTGGCGAGTTCCATTATAATTGCAATGCCAGCTTTGTTGTCTGCACCCAGCAATGTATTGCCACTGGCGGTGATGATATCATCTCCGATTTTACTTTTTAAATAGGGATGAGTGTCAACGTAAATCACTTGTGCGGGGTTATTCGGCAATACAATATCTCTACCATCATAAGAAGAATGAAGCAATGGCTGCACATCTTTTCCGCTGCAATCAGGAGCTGTATCAACATGCGAGCAGAAACACACCACTGCTACTGGATGCTGGACGTTAGAAGGGATCGTACAAATAACATAACCCCATTCATCCATACCGACATTGGTCCACCCCATTGTTTTCAACTCTTCAACAAGTATTGCCGACAGCACTTTTTGCTTTTCTGTTGATGGATACGAATGACTCTCTGGATCACTCTGCGTATCAACTTTCACATAACGCATGAATCTTTCTGCAATGGTTGAAATCGTTGACATATATTATTGAAATCTAAAACCTTTTAAAAATGATAACACATCCATTCGCTTTTTTCCTTCCATTTGCAACTCCTTGATATATACCCAGCCATCCTGCGCAGAAAATCTGAGATAAGTTTTGCCATCGGTCTCAAATTGTCCGGGCAGTTTATGATGTTGCTCCAAAGCGTAATCTGCTTCGAATATTTTCAACAATTTATCATTGAGCGTGGTGAATGCGGATGGATAAGGGGAGAGTCCCCTGATCAAATCGAATACTTTTTTTGCACCCATGTGCCAGTCAATTTCACAAGTACTGGTGTGGATTTTAGGCGCAGTCTTCAGTTGTTCTTCCGGAAGCATATCCTGTTGTGCAACAGGCTGAATGGTTCCATCACAATATTGCTGCAAGGTTGTATAAACCAGGTCTGCACCTGCAATCATCATTCTGTCATGCAATGATCCAGCATTTTCTTTTTCACCGATGAGGATGGATTGTTTCATCAATAGATCCCCTGTATCGATTTCATGCTGAAGCTTAAAAGTGGTAATACCAGTTTCCTTTTCACCATTGATGATCGCCCAATTGATTGGAGCTGCTCCACGATACTGTGGAAGCAGCGATGCATGCAGGTTGATCGTTCCCAAAGGAGGCATGTTCCAAACAGATTCAGGAAGCATTCTGAAGGCAACCACTATCTGAACATCAGCCTGCAATGATTTCAATTCCTCTATAAAAGATGGATCTTTCAGTTTTGTGGGCTGCATGACATGCAGTCCATGTTCAACAGCATATTTTTTAACTGCACTTTGCGACATATGCATGCCTCTGCCGGCAGGTTTATCTTGAGCCGTAACCACCCCAACCACCTGACAGCCTTTTTTCACCAACTTATCCAAAACAGCAACCGCAAAAAGAGGTGTTCCAAAAAAGATGATGCGGCAATTTTTGATATCAGGCATGTGCAAAATTACTGATATAGCAAATACTTCTTTCGAATGCTTTTGAATGAGGAAAGTGCAGGCTCCCACGACTTTCTGATATCCTCTGCACCCATGCCTTGCTGTATTTGCTTAATGAGCAAATCAGATCCGGCAAGCTTGTTGAAGAATGCAGCCCTGGTATCACCAGATTTGGGAAGGATGAAGAATTTTTCTTTGTCGGGAAATAACTTGTATGCTTCAACCAAATACTCAAGATGCAAATGACCGTTGATTTTTTTTCTGGCTTCTCCTGCATCTCCTGACAGATTCCAACCATAACAAAGTTGATCTTTGAGTTTGGGATTGGTTGCACCAGGAATACTTCGGGGTGTGAACTGAAACAGGTTACTTGGTAGAGATGGGTGTCCAAATACTTGAAAGGGTGCTGCAGTACCCCTGCCTTCGCTGAGGACTGTACCCTCAAAAAAACAGATGGATGGATACCAATAGACTGCAGTTAAATCAGGTAGGTTGGGTGATGGCTTGATGGGAAGTGGATAAACTTTATTTCTATTGTATTGCAGGCATGGTATGACAATCAAGGGGTCGATACCTGTAACTTTCATATTCAGATACCCATTCATTGCCTGTTTTTCTATCCACTGCTCCCCCACCAGCATCTTGGCATATTCACCAATTGTCATTCCATAAACTACCGGCACTGGTTGCATTCCTACAAATGATTTGAATGCAGTATCCAAAACAGGTCCATCAATATAATGACCATTGGGATTGGGTCGATCCAAGACGATAACCGATTTTTTATGAGTAAATCCTGCTTCCATCAAATGCTGCAATGAGGAAATGAAAGTGTAAAACCTTACGCCTACATCTTGAATGTCAAACACCAGCAAATCAACATCTTTCAGGTCATCCTCGGAAGGTTTTTGTTTTGCTCCGTAAAGTGAGATCACTGGAATGCCCGTTTTTGTGTCAATATAGTTGCCGACTTTTTCCCCCGCATCCGCAACACCTCTGAAGCCATGTTCCGGACCAAAAATCTTTTTCACCGCAATCTTGTTGTCCAACAAAACGTCAACCAAGTGCTTGTCACCAACCATGGAAGTTTGATTCGCAAAAACAGCTATCTGTTTTCCCTTTAGCAATTGGATATAAGCGCTGGTATTTGCTGCACCGGGCTGCACATCGGTTTGCGCCAGGACAGGGACTGAAAGGAGCAAACAAATAAAAGCAAGGAAAGAGGTAATAATTTTATTCATTTAACTAAAATATTATCCTAAAAGTAAAAGATTAAAGTTAGTTTCGATCCTTATTTATATTAAAAATTCCAGAATTATGCAAGCCAAAAAAGGAGACGTAGTAAGAGTACATTATACAGGCAAATTGACTGATGGATCGCAGTTTGATAGTTCAGTAGGACGCGCGCCGTTAGAATTTATATTGGGTGCAGGTCAGATGATTGCAGGATTTAACGCAGGTGTGTTGGGAATGACCATTGGCGAAAAGAAAACAATCAATATCGATCCAGCAAATGGATATGGGCTCAAAAATCCAGAAGCCATCATCGATTTTCCTAAATCAAATATTCCAGAAGGAATGAGCATCGAAATTGGCATGAAACTGAATCTTCAGAATGAATATGGCCAACCTGTTCCTGTTGAAGTAATTGAAATCAAAGAAGAAGCCATTGTGATGGATGCCAATCATTTTTTGGCAGGCAAGGATCTTGTATTTGATGTAGAACTGGTCGAAATTGTTTCTTAACCCCGCTTCACAATACTGAAACACCACCTCAATAATTTTCCTTTGTAATCAAAGGGCTCTGTTGCGGTGGTGATTTCTTTAACATGCCCCTCTATACCTTCTCTTTCCAGGTGAAATTTTCTGGCATTTGTACTAAAAATCAGCTCTCCGCCACTTACTAGTTTTTCTAAACAAAGATTGATCAAATTTACGTGCATTTGCTGCACATCGAAAATCTCCTTCATGGATTTGCTGTTGCTGAAAGTGGGAGGATCCAAGACGATGATGTCAAAATAATTGTTTTGCAGCTTTGGAAGCAACTGCAACACATCGCCACGCTGATAAATATATTTTTCACCCATGAACCCATTCAATTGCATATTGCGCTTCGCCCAATCTATGTATGTATTGGAAAGATCGATAGATACAACTTCACTTGCCATGCCTGCTGCAGCATAAACTGAAAAAGATCCGGTATAGCAAAAAAGGTTGAGTACTTTTTTGTTGTGTGATTTTTCGCGAACCATTGATCGGGTAATGCGATGATCCAGAAAGAGTCCCGTGTCCAAATAATCCGTCAGATTCACTAAAAATTGAAGTCCCCCTTCTTGCACAACCATGTGATCCTTGATGGATGCTGTTTTTGCATATTGATCCTGCCTGTTCTCCTTCACTTTTCGTTCCTTGACATGGATTTGATCATCTGTTTTGTTGAATACTTTTTTAATGACAAGCAGGCTGCCATCGAGCCATGCGATGTATTCATCCAGCGTCAATCGGTGCTGACTCCTGTATTCTGTCACCAATAAGTTGGTTTCATACACATCAATGATCAAAGGGAATTCAGGCAAATCCCTGTCATAGAACCTGTAACAACTTACCTGTTGTCTGAAAGCCTCTTTGGATCTGATTTTCATCAGTTTTTTCAGGCGATTTTCAAACATCAAGAGCTTTTCATCCAACATAACAGCAAGTTAAGAAATGAAAAGCTTATGCTAACTTTGAAAAAATATTCATCATGAGATTCATATTGTATTTTTTCATTTTAACGCTTCTCGCTTGCAGTTCAAATGGTCAGCAATCCCTCAAACCTGCTGCATTCAATGAATCGATTCAAAAAGCAGGTGCGCAAATTTTGGATGTGAGAACAGCGGATGAATATAAAAGTGGGCATATAAAATATTCCTTGCAAGCCAACTGGATGAATAAAGCCGAATTCAAAGACAGAACTGCCTCACTTGATAAATCTAAACCTGTGTATATATACTGTTTGAGTGGAGGCAGAAGCGGAGCAGCTGCAGATGAATTGAGAATGCAGGGGTATGAAGTGATCAACCTGGAAGGAGGCATCAGCGCATGGAAAGCAAACGGCATTGCATTGGAAGGTGTGGATCTCAATGCAAAACAAACCTCTATGGAATCATATATTGGTCAGGTGAATAGCCATTCACTTACATTGGTGGATTTTGGTGCAGAATGGTGCCCGCCCTGAAGAAAAATGGAACCTGTTTTGCAATCATTTGTAAATGACAACAAGAACAAATTGGCATTGATCAAGATGGATGGAGGAATTGAAGCAGCGCTCATGCAATCTTTACATGTAGAAGCCCTGCCTACTTTTATTCTTTACAAGGATGGTAAAGAGATCAAAAGAAAGCAAGGCCTCGTTAGTCGTGATGAATTCAACGACTGGTTGAAATAACTTATTTTTTAGCCCTTTGCATCGCATTCTGAGATGGCCCTGTTCTGGGAGCTCCAGGTCCACTCAACGTTGCCCCAGCTTTAAACAACTGGAACTTGCTTGGCATTTCTTTCACCGGCCACTTTCCGTTTGCTTCATCAATATCAGCAGTTTCCTTCATGGGATCCAACTGTATCGATTTCACTTCCTTGTTCTTTACAAATACTTTTGAAACCCTGTTTTCATTCAAGCGCCAGATGGTGACAGGAATACGGTCAACCTCTTTGCTGCCATCCACAAATGTCCACTCCACAATGATGGGCATCAACATACCACCCTTGTTGCTGAATGTAAGTTCGTATAGATTCTTATCAGCCCATTTGGAATAATTCTCTTTGTCCTTGTTGCCTTCAATACGTTGTTGTGCCATTTCCTGGAACATCTTAGTGTCTGCATTTCGATTATAATAATAGAAATCCCTCAAGGTTGTATCGCGATCTGTATAGAAATTAATTTTCTTCTCTTCACGGTTTCTGATTTTACTGATGCTTTCAAAATCAGGTGTTTTCAAACTTGCTGTATTTTTTTCAACATCAAGCTTGAACCACTTCACACTGTCCAGTGAAATATCAACTGGATCTGTTCCATAATACCAGCCTCTCCAGAACCAATCCAAGTCGACTGCACTTGCATCTTCCATTGTTCTGAACAAATCATTGGGTGTTGGATGTTTAAATGCCCAACGTTTTGCATATTCTTTGAATGCATAATCAAACAAGTCTCTGCCCATAATGGTTTCACGCAAAATATTTAATCCGGTTGCTGCTTTTGCATACGCATTGGATCCAACATTGGCAACATTATCACCCTTTGTCATGATAGGTTCCAACAAATCCTTTGGCAGGCGCATGTAATCAGTGATCAGGTGAGCGGGACCTCTTCTGGAGGGATAATTGTTATCGAATTCCTGTTCTGTCAGAAATTGAACAAACGTATTGAGTCCCTCATCCATCCACCAGTATTGACGCTCATCTGAGTTAATGATCATTGGAAAGAAATTATGTCCCACTTCATGTATGATAACCCCAATGGCACCGTACTTGGTTGCTTCACTGTACGACCCGTCTTTTTCTGCTCTTCCAAAATTCATGGCAAGCATGGGATATTCCATTCCAATAGCTGCTTCAACTGAAATAGCAACAGGGTATGGATAAGGGATCGTGAAATTGGAATAGGTCTTGATGGTATGATACACTGCCTTTGTAGAATATTTTCTATAAATGGGATACGCCTCTTTTCCATAATAACTCATGCACATCACTTTCTTTCCTTCAACATCTGCACTCATGGCATCCCAGACCAAACGACGTGATGTATTGAATGCAAAATCACGCACGTTGTTGGCTTCATAAACCCAGGTCTTTTTCTTGGTTGATTTGTCTTTTGCATTTTCGAGTGCTTCCTCCAGTGTAACTATCTCAACAGGATCGGCGGCGGACTGTGCTTTTTGCCAACGACCCAACTGTGTTAGTGTCAGCACTGCACTGTAATTCTTGCATTCACCTGTGGCTGCCACTATATGGTCTTCAGGTACAGTGATGTTGACTTTATAGTTTCCGAAAGTCAGTGCAAATTCAGCACCGCCAGTGAATTGAAGGTGTTGCCAGCCCTGGAAATCACTGTAAACAGCCATCCGAGGGTACCACTGTGTAATAGAATAGAGATTGTTGTCATCATCTGCAAAGTGCTCGTATCCACCTCTTCCGTATCTGGTCAATTTATCATTGATCTTGTAATTCCAACTTACCTTGAAAACAAATTTTTGTCCAGGTCTCAAGGGAACAGGCAATTCAATCCTCATCATGGTCTGGTTAACAGTATACTTCAATGCATTGCCTGCAGCATCGGTCAGTGAAGTGATGTTTACCCCGTAACCCTTCATGTATTCTGCAGGGTCCATTTGTCGAAGCTGCAAATCAGTCATGCCATCCCTCATCGTAGAGGGTTTATCATAATTGTTATTGCTGTTGGGATGATGAAAATTTTCATCCACCTGTAACCATAGATAGGTAAGTACATCAGGGGAATTGTTGAAGTAGGTGACAGTCTCAGCACCTGTCAACATATTTTCTGCCTCATTGATATCCACGTTGATATCATAATCAGCACGTTGTTGCCAGTATTTGGGTCCGGGTGCTCCGCTGGCAGTGCGGTATTCATTTGGATCTTGCAAAAGATAATCGAGTTGCTCAAACCGATTACCGTGATTGGAGCCAGCATTCCTCAAAGGCTGTGCCGATGCAAAAGAAACACCCAAGACAACAGCCAGCAGGAAGAATTGAAATTTTCTCATGATGGAAGATTTAAATATTAAAACGGAAATCTTTCTATTGAAAGTTTAAGTGCCAATCCAAGTACCAGTGATGAAAAAACCAAGACCCATTCTCGTGAAGTGAAAAGCTTTGTCGTTCCAACCAATACACTTGCAATCAACACCAACAATACTACGAAAATTTGCCCGATTTCCAATCCCATATTGAATCCCAAGAGACTCCAAACCAGATCCTGATCTTTAGAAATCATGAACCGGATGGTATTGGCATAACCCAGTCCATGAACCAGTCCAAAAAAAAGTGCCATGCCATACTGCAATTTGTCGGTTTGAAGCGTGGGACCCGTTTTCCGGAAATTCATGATGCTGGAAAAAACAATGGTGCAGGGAATAGCGAATTCAACCCAGCTGTTGTTCAAACGAATCAGTTCCAATCCGCTTAAAAACAATGTAAGCGCGTGGCCGATGGTAAAAGCCGTGATCAGCACCAGGACTTGCTTCCATTGCCTGAATTGATAAACAATGGAAAGTACTGCAATAAAATACAGATGATCCAATGCATCCAAACTTATGATGTGATCCCAACCAAGGGTGAAATAATATTTAAAATCTGTTGGCTGCATAATTCTAAAATAAAACTGACTTTTGCAAGATATGAAATACCTGAAAATCTTGATCACTCCTCTTCTACTGGTTCTACTTGGATTCAATCACCCTTTTTATGTATCCGTAACAGAAATTGAATACAGCAGCAAAACAAAAGAGGTGGGAATTTCAGTGAAGGTATTTCCGGATGACTTGGAAGAGGACCTGCGAAAATTCAATGGCAAGAAATATGATGTGGTTCAGGGTGATAAAAAAATAATCGGTCCCCTATTGGATACATATATCAAACAACACATGCGCATTCTGCTCAACGGAAATTTAAAATCCTATCAGTGGATGGGGTATGAAATCGACAAAGAATCCATTTGGATATATTTTTCCATCATCAATCAGCCTGGCGTTCGATCCATTGAAGTGCAATCTGACCTCATGTATGCATACAAGCAGGAGCAAACGAATATCATTCACATCAAACTGGATGATAAGCGAGAAAGTTTTCGATTGATGGCACCTGAAAAAACTGCCATGCTCAAGAAATAATTATTTAGCTGCATTGGCAACTGCAATGGCACGAATGGTTTCATCTGCAAATGAAGCGAATGCCTCAGAAGTAATGCCTTTGTCACCAATGATTGCTGGGAGTCCCTTGTCACCACCCTCCCTGATGCTTTGCACCAATGGGATTTGTCCAAGGAAATTCATATCCAACTGATCTGCCAAATTTTTTCCGCCGTCCTTACCGAAAATATAATACTTGTTGTTGGGCAATTCTTCTGGTGTGAACCATGCCATATTTTCCACCAATCCTATGATGGGCACTTTCAATTGTGTTTGATTGAACATCGCTATGGCTTTCTTGGCATCTGCCAGAGCAACTTCCTGTGGAGTGGTAACCACCACCACACCCGTTACAGGTATGGTCTGAACCAATGTTAGGTGTATGTCACCAGTTCCTGGAGGCATGTCGATCACCAAATAATCAAGTTCACCCCAATGGACATCGGTTACAAACTGTTTGATGGCACTGCTGGCCATGGGTCCGCGCCATACCACGGCACTTTTCTCGTCCACCAACAATCCAATGCTGATCAATTTGATACCATGTTGCTCCAATGGAAGAATTTTATCCTTCCCATCGATGTGCTCCATCAATGGCCTCTTCCCTCTTACACCAAACATGATGGGAACACTTGGTCCGTAAATATCTGCATCCATCAATCCCACTTGGGCACCTTGCTTGGCCAATGCCAGGGCCAGATTGGCAGAGACAGTTGATTTTCCCACCCCACCTTTTCCGCTCACAACCGCGATGATGTTTTTTACACCAGGTAAAACAGCAGTGAGATCAACCCGCAATGAGCTGGTATTTGAGATAAAATTGACAATAACTTCGAGTTGATCACTTACGTGTTCATGTATGGCTTTTTCGCAATTTCTGCGGATGACTTCTTTCAGGGGGCAAGCAGGAGTCGTCAGTACAATGGTGAACTCAACAGATGTATCATGTAACTGGATATCTTCTACCATTTGCAGTGTAACCAGGTCCTTTTTCAGGTCAGGCTCCTCTACAGTTGACAATGCCTTCAAAATCGCTTCAGTTCCCATACAGGTAAAATGTTAAAATGAAAAGAATTGCAAAAATAACCAATCGCCGGCTACTTTTTTTATGAAAAAGAAACAGTTAATTTGCACAGAATGTTGTCGATGAGAAAGCTTTTTTTTCTGCTGTGCTTGTTTCTTGGATTGCTCCCCTCTTTTGCAAGGGCACAGTTTGAGACATTCAGGGATTCAGTGGTACAATTGTACGGTGTGGTGATGACCGCGGACAGCCTGAGGGGACTCCCAGCCGTCAGCATAGTTGTAAAGGGAACCGGAAGGGGAACCCTCACCAATACCCAGGGTGTTTTTTCCATTGTCGCATTGAAAGGAGATGAAATTGAGTTCAGCTGTATTGGATTTAAAAACAAGATCACCAAAATTCCATTGGAATTGGTGGGAAACCAATTCAGCATCATTCAGTTGATGGTCAACGATACAGCATTTCTACCTGCAGCCATTATCAAACCTCGTCCCACAAGAGAACAGTTTGAAAGAGATTTTGTATCAACTGATGTACCGGACGACAATATTGAAATTGCAAGAAAAAATACGGATATCACCACCCGAAGGATTTTGATGAGAACTCTTCCCAGCGATGGAAAAGAAGCCATCAATATGAACCTGGCCAGGGGGGCACAAAAATATTATTACTCCGGACAAGCACCTCCCGTAAATATTTTCAATCCCTTTGCATGGGGTGAATTCATCCGCAGTTGGAAGCGCGGCGATTACAAGAAAAAATAAACTTCAACATTGATCAGAAGAAGCGTAACAATTTTTTGCGGCTCGAAAAGTGGAAACAACCCCCACTTTGAAACAGCAGCTGCAGAACTAGGTGCTGCTCTAGCTGAGAAAAAAATTGATCTGATATACGGCGGAGGCGCAAAAGGCATCATGGGTGCACTCGCCAACAGCGCATTGACAGCAGGAGCACGTGTTACAGGCATCATTCCACAGGTTTTGATTGACTGGGAAAGACAACATACCTCGCTTACCGAGGTTATCATTACCCATGATATGCATGAGAGAAAAAAATTATTGTACGAAAAAGGCATGGCGGGTATTGTACTGCCAGGGGGATTTGGAACACTGGATGAAATGTTTGAAATGCTCACCTGGAACCAGTTGAGCATTCACAATAAAAAAATCTATATCCTGAATTCAGCTGGATTTTATGATCACTTGATCAAACATTTGGAACACTTGATTGAAAAAGATTTTCTGTACGAACCGCTGTGGGAGCGCATCCATTCATTCAGTGATGTAGCAAGTCTAGTAAATACACTGGATAAAAATCTTGCCCAGCGCTAATCGAAAATTTTTCCCGCATTCAAAATATTATTCGGATCGAATGCTTTCTTTATTTCTTTCATGAGCCTGAAATGCACTGGCTCAAACATCACATCCATATAACCCTTCTGTATGAGTCCCACGCCATGTTCCCCACTGATGGTTCCACCTAATTTTTTTACCGCCACAAACAATTCTCGCAATATGGCATGCATCTCCTGATTGCCGTAACTATTGGGAATTCCGGGTTTATTCAAACGGATGTGCAAGTTTCCATCGCCGGCATGTCCGTAACAAACCGCTGTGAATCCATGTCGTTGTCCCAGCGCCTTCACATCTTTGATCAGCTCAGGAAGCAAGGCCCTCGGAACCACTGTATCTTCTTCAATCGTATATCCTTTTGTTTTTACAACTTCCGCTACCCTTCTGCGCAATTTCCATAATTCATTTTTTTGCTGATGGTCATCTGCAAAATAAATTTCACCACATTCATATTGCTGCAGCAGCTCGCTGATCGACTCCATCTCGCTCATCAATGTGTCGATGTGATTGCCATCCACTTCAATGATCAAATGTGCAGCCGTATCAGGTGTTACAGGAACCGATGAAGATCCCACTTCCTCGCTTACAATCATCAAAGCATCGATCTCCATCAATTCAAGGGCAGATGGCGTAAATCCTGCTCTGAAGATAGCACTGACAGCTTCACTGGCCTTTTCCAATGATGCAAAAGGCACCAACATGAGCAGATCATGCTTTGGAAGTGGTATAAGCTTTAAAACAATTTTTGTAACAATAGCCAGTGTTCCTTCACTGCCCACAATCAATTGTGTTAAATTATAGCCGGTTGAGTTTTTCAATACATTCGATCCTGTCCAGATGATTTCACCTGTAGGCAATACCACTTCAAGGTTCAACACGTAGTCTCGCACAACACCGTATTTTACCGCTTTAGGGCCACCACTGTTCTCTGCAATATTTCCTCCGATAAAGCAGGAACCTTTGCTGGAGGGATCTGGAGGATAGAATAAGCCTTTCTCTTTGACAGCATTTTGCAGCACTTCTGTGATGACACCGGGCTCTGTGGTGATCTGTAAATTTCGTTCATCGATTTCCAATATTTTATTCAAACGATCAGTTGCTATCAACACCCCCCCCAGATGAGGAAGTGCCCCTCCGCTGAGTCCTGTTCCCGCTCCACGGGGTGTGACGGGAATGACATGTTCATTGCAGATTTTCATGATGGCACTGATCTCATCAGCTGATCCCGGCCTGAGAGCAACATGCGGTGAATAATGCAATTCCTCCGTTTCATCATGTCCGTATGGCTGCAAATGTTCTTGATCTGTAATGACATGTGCTGCTCCCACAATTGACTTGAACTGTTCTATGATATCAGAAGAGATCCAAACCTGCATGTTGTACCGATTTGACACGAATGTCGGAAATAGGGTTGAAAATGGAAAGGAAATTAATTTTTAAATACCGGGCAAAAGCTTTGGCGATTTGCATACATCAGGGTATACATGCCATTGTACTGCATATACAATTCATTAGCCCCCATGCCATTATTGAAATTTTTTAGGGATGATGTCGTTACATCATAGGTGAAACTGAAACGGAAATTTTTCCATTGGTAGCCTAACATGGGAATAACTGCATCACCCGGACGCACATAAGCTCCCAAAATGAGCTGTTGCTGACCATTGCCGCTTACGTTGTAATTGAGATGCAATCCACCAACAAATTCAGATGCTTTTGACTGATGTGTATAGTAAATGCCCGGTGAAATGATCACTTGCTCATTGGCTTTGATAACAGCATCGGCAAAATAAATGAAACGGGGCTGAACGATGTTGTCATTCGTTGTGGTGGTTGAAAAAAAGGACTCTTTTGGTTTGTTGAGATGCTGTGCGCTCACACCCACATGCACATATACATTTTCGGATGGGAACAATGCATAGTTGAGTCCAGCTTGCAAGTCCAAATACCCAACGGAACTGTTGACAAGTATCTCGCTGGTTGGACCATTGAAAAATTTTCCATCCCACATATCTCCAAATCTTAGGTTGCTCGTATTGACTCTTTTACCTACAAATCCTATATTGAATCCACCAGACAAAAGGCTTGCATTTCCTAACATTTGATGATAAGCAACAGAGGCATAGGTTTTGGTTGAGCGAAGGGTGCCAGATCCGGCCATATCTTGAAAGATCAACCCGCCAACTCCGAACCAACCGGTTGAAATGAGATTTCTCAACACCTGGAAATCACCGTATATACTCATGGTAGTGTAGGGAACGGGGATGGATGCCCATTGCTCTCGGTAGTGTGCACCCAGGCGATAGTCAGAATAGGGAAGGAATCCGGTATTGGCCGGATTGGTTGACAAGGGACTATTGAAAAATTGAGAGAAACGAAGATCCTGTCCCCATGCATTGCAAAGAGTGATGTTGATGAATATGATGATATGTAGCAATCGTCTTTTCAAATGATCATCTTATTAGTGTTACACTTCCTTTTCGAGATTCAGTTCTGCCATCTGCAAACTTTACTATTAAAGTATATGCATATACATCAATCGGTTGCGGAGCACCCTGAAATTTTCCATCCCATCCAAAACTAGGATTGTATGATTCAAATACAAGCTGACCAAAACGATTGTAAATTTTTAAATTCATATCATCTATACCAAAAATCTTAGGTAGAAAAATATCATTCTTGCCATCATCATTGGGTGTAAATGCATTGGGAATCTCAAGCAATTCTGTTACAATCGGACTGACTGGAAGTTTATAGATTGCAGAACAACCAAAACTATTGTATGCTGTAAGTGAAACATCAAATGTGAATGACTTTGAGTACTGGTGGATGGGTTGTGTCAAAGTTGAAGTGACCCCATCTCCAAAATTCCACATATAACGTGTAGCGCCAGTTGACTGATTCATAAATGAAAAAGGTGTATTCTCGATGGATGGCTTCGGTGAAAAGTCAAATTTGGCATCAGGTGCTGAGAGAACAACGAGTGTTTTTGCGGTATTGTCCGAGATATTACAACCAGGACTATTTTCGGTTACAACCAATTTGATGGTTTTCACTCCAGTAGTTGTAAAGGTTTGATTAAGTGGACTGTAAACGTTGGAAGTTTGTCCGTTATTAAAATCCCACGAAAAACTAACTCCACCAACACTGTTGTTGTTAATACTGATTTTTTCTCCGACGCAAATAGTGTCTTTGCTCAATTTAAATGCAGCCTTGATGGTAGAAAAAACATAGATGTCCAAAGGAATAGAATCATATTGATTACAAAAACCAATATCAATCAACTTCAACCAGACCCTGTGTAATCCGGGTGTGAATGTATGGTTAACACTTTGTAAATTGGTAGTGTCCGGCTTGGATTTATCATCGTAAGTCCAAACAAAAGACTTTGCGGCAAAAGGCCTTCCTTGTTTGGAAACAGAAAGATTTTGCAACGTAAATGTTCCGCTTGTACAATCACCTACCCTTACTGCTGCGGCATTCATTAGCACCTCATTGATACCCACCTTGATCTGCATAAAAGAACTGTCACGTGTGATACACCTATTCTCATCAACTGAAATCAACTTTACCCTAAAAGTGGTGTCCTTCAGAGCATTATAGCTATGTTTTATTTCTGGAACTGTGGTTGTATCAACTTTTGACCCATCGCCAAAATCCCATATGTATGTTTTTGCCATTGCAATGGTATCATAAAAGTTAACCACCAATGGTGAGCATCCACTTGTATCAAAAACTCCATTGATGGCGGATTTAATCCCATTGTCAACACCGTCAAAAGAAAAATTGATTTTAACTGCAGCTAGGTTGCATCCACCGGGAAGAGCGGCATTGGAAGATGCTACTACCCCGGGCGTGATAATCATATTTCTGGTGATGGGATCCCCAGGATTGTTACCTTTGCGTGGACAAGCATTGTTTCCAAAACAATTCGCACAGATGGACATATAAATAGCACCCCTTGAATCAAATCGAGAAGTACCGCCATCTACATGATCCCCATTACCTCCACTTTGTCCCCAAAAGGATCCATACAATAGCTTGGATGCATTTTTTTCAATAACAATAAAATAAAAATCTTTATTGTCCGTATACTTCTGAATTGCATCCCGAGTCGTATCCATTCCCAATGGGCCAACAGTTTGAGTATCATAAGGACCAGGATCACAAAGATTCATTTTACCTCCCCATCCAGATACATATATATTCTCACAACGATCAACAAGAAAAGCTACAGGAGAGATGTTTGGCTTGGCAGAAGATGTACCAAATGCTGTAGTGTATATGAATTTAGTTAATCCCTGATCCATTTTAGCAATAAACTGCTTAGCATTTTCATTGCCATAGGCTGCGTTGAACTTTTGCCATTTACCCAATGTAATTCCCATGGTATAAGGATTCCCAGATTTATCAAACTGAATACCATAAATAAAATCTGTTGACGCTGTACCCTGAAAAGTTGTTTTCTTCAAAATACCTGTAGTACCTATAATGGAAATGAAACCATCCACTACTCCTAAAAAATTAGGTGACTCTACATCGTTTTTGTCACCCGGAAAATCAGCACTTACAGTTGGTCCTGCAACATAAATATCATCTGTAACTGGATTGATGGACAAAACGAAAGCTGCATCAGCCTTGCTTCCGCCAAGATATCTGCTGAAAATCACATTAGACAAATTAGGGGTAAGCTTGATGACAACACCATCTTGAACGCCTCCAAACCGACTGGTTCCAAAAGGAAAAACCGGAAAATCATCAGATTGCGTTGATGTGGCTATCAGAACATTATCGTTTTTGTCCAAAATGACTTCACTTCTTGAATGATCCCCATAATTGTAAACCAGCGTGGAGGGCGATACAGATATTTGTGCATTTGTATTGGCTCCATCCATTTCAGTTCCGCCAATCAAAATACTTCCTATTACTGTTTTACCATCTGCAGAAACTTTGATTACATATATATCGGAGGCTCCTCCTAAAGGGCCCAACTTTAGTGTACCTGATGCACCAATAGGAAAAGGAAAATCTCGATCCTTGCTGGTGGTCCTTCCTTGAATGACTGCATTGCCTGAACCGTCTACAATGATGCTGTGAGGATACTCATCGCCATTTCCACCTATATAGGTGGAAAAAATTCTTTGTTTGCCATCACTGCTGAATCTTGTCAAACCAATATCAACACCACCAATTGAACTGTTGGGGCCAAAAGACTGGCCTGTACCACCTCTAAAGGTTGTTTGTAATGCTCCCAACGAAAGTGGATACTCCGATCCGAATACTATACCACCTGCATACAGGCTGCCATCCGGACCAGGAGCTGCTGAGAACCCCCAATTGTTGCTTTTGCTTCCTGTATAAGTTGAAAACTCGAGTGTTGGATCGATGACCAATTGATAATTGATGTTGTAAGCACCCAGTTTGTAGCCTACAATATTTTTTGAAAGAGTATAACTACACTTGACTTCGATACGCTTGCCATCAATGATTTGATAGGCATAAGGCTCCAACTCTTTTACTTCACCTACTGAGGTGGAGATGACCAAGGCACCTGACTTGATTTTAATGTTGTCGACTCCTTCATATTTCAATTGAATGATGGAGGGATCTGTTAAAGGAGATAAGATCAAATCATACTTCATACCACCATTGGATGAGGAATAAAATCTCATGTCTACTCCCTCGTAGACCGATTCCCGGGTGATGTCATAAAAACTACGAACACCTGTCTTCCATTTGCTGGGGTCACCGCCTAAAAAATAATTGGAAACATCTGGACTTGCCTTACCCATTTGATAACGGGTAACTTGTGATCCTCCGACAAACGCTACCTGATAACTGTGCGACTTGATGGTGGATGGATTTGTATTTTGATCTGCATCCTTATTTGCAATCTCAATTGAATCTGCCTTGGTGAGTTTAGAGAAAATAGAAACATTGTTGTGCAATAAATTGTGCACTTCCTCCTTTAATTTATGGACTACATATCCCTTGTTATTGAAAAAAACAGTACTTGATCCATGTATCGCCTTGAATTGAAAATCACCCTTCCACTGACCCTTGTTTTCAATGAAATCAATTGAATAAAAAGACTGTGCCGAGACAAATGGGCTTATTGCAAATAAAAAAAACCAACATAATATCGTGGAATGCTTGAACACCCTCATTAGACTTGCACTAAAATTAACGGTTTAAAGCCTTAGAACATGTTAATAATCAGGATATTTTGCCCCAAACTGTGCCGGAATTTTCTGACTGCAAATGATGCTTCAAAGAAGCATGTGAAGAATGATTTAAATCAGGATCGCTTGCCAATAATTGATCTGCCATTTTTTTTGCCCTTACCAACAAATCCCGATCCTGCGCAATATCCGCCAACCTGAAATTCAATGCACCGCTTTGTCGGGTTCCTTGGATATCACCCGGTCCCCTTAATTCCAGATCTTTTTCAGCAATCTTGAATCCATCGGTCGATTTGCACATGATGGAAATGCGCTCTTTGGCATCTTTCCCAATATTGTTGGCGGTCAACAATATGCAGAAGCTCTGTTCACTGCCCCTGCCAACCCTTCCGCGAAGTTGATGCAACTGACTCAATCCAAATTTTTCTGAACTTTCAATGATCATGACAGATGCATTGGGAACATTGACACCTACTTCAATGACAGTGGTGCTGACCATGATTTGCGTGTCACCTTTCACAAAACGCTGCATATTGATTTCCTTTTGATCTGCAGGCATTCTTCCATGCACCATGCTGATCCAATAGTGCGGTTCTGAAAACCATGCTTTTACATTTTCATACCCCCGCATCAAGTCTTCATATTGCAATTTTTCGCTCTCTTCAATCAATGGAAAAATAAAATAAACTTGTCTTCCTTTTGCAATTTCAGATTTGATAAAGTCCATGACCTGAGGCCGGGCGTCATCCAAACGGTGAACAGTTTTAACGGGAGTTCTGCCCGGGGGCAATTCATCGATCACACTGTAATCCAAATCACCATAGGCTGTCATGGCCAATGTACGCGGAATAGGTGTGGCGGTCATCACCAGCATATGTGGCGGTACAATATTTTTCTTCCATAACTTTGCCCTTTGGGCAACACCAAACTTATGCTGCTCATCTACCACTGCCAGTCCCAAGCTTTTAAACTGAACAGCATCCTCAATCAATGCATGTGTGCCTACCACGATCTTGATTTCACCATCTTGGATTTTTTTAAGAATGATTTTCCGTTCAGCTGTTTTTGTAGAGCCAGTCAACAATGCAACCTCAATGTTCAGCTCAGCAAGCAACTGGGAAAATTGATCAAAATGCTGATTGGCGAGAATCTCAGTGGGGGCCATGATGCAGGATTGGTACCCATTGTCAATCGCAATCAGCATGGTCATCAGCGCGACAATTGTTTTTCCACTCCCAACATCACCCTGCAACAAACGATTCATTTGGGTGCCACTCCCCATATCGAGCCTGATTTCTTTCAAGACCCTTTTTTGTGCATTGGTCAGTGGAAATGGAAGATGCTGATGGAAAAAATTATTGAATGTTGCACCAACTTTCGAAAACAATATCCCCTTTGAAAAACGATGTCTTGCTGCTCGCATCATTCCCCAACGCAGTTGAGATATGAACAACTCCTCGAACTTCAATCGATGGATGGCCGACTCATATTGCTCTTGATTTTGCGGAAAATGAATTTGTTGCAGCGCCTTCCACCTTGAAGCCAACTTCTCCTGTTGAATGACAAAAGCAGGGAGGTTTTCAGGCATTTCCTTTTCCTCCAAAACCAAAAACAACTGATACAATAATTTTCCAATGGCTTTCCCATTCAGTCCCCTTGCCTTTAATTTTTCCGTAACTGAATAAATGGGTTCCAGAAAGCGTTTCTCCGATTCATTGCTTTCCTTGAGCGTTTCAATTTCAGGATGCGACAATTGGGGTTTGCCCAAGAAAAAACTGATCCTTCCAAATGCTACATAATCATTGCCCACATAAAGCATTTTCTGCACCCAATTGATTCCCTGAAACCAAGTGAGCTCTATGATGCCTGAACCATCGCGCAAATGAGCTACCAGCCTGCGTGAACGTTTCTCTCCAACCACTTCCATGGAAATCAATCTACCGCTCACTTGCACAAAATCCATGGAGGGAGTAATGGAGGCTATCTGTAATATTTTCGTTTTGTCAATATGTTTGAATGGAAAATAAAAAAGCAAATCCTCAAAAGTAAAAATCTGCAATTCCTTTTTCAACATATCTGCACGCAGGGGACCAACCCCTTTCAGGTATTCAATGGGATTGGACAATATGGATGATTTGGAGGCTATTTTTTTTATTTTCAAAATTAAACCAATATCCTTTTGAATCGTTTGAAATAAATTTGCAGGATGAACAATATTATTTGGACCCTGAAAGCATTTGCAGAGTTGAACCCATTTGAATTGTATCAGATATTGAGGCTGAGAAGTGAAGTTTTTGTGGTAGAGCAAAATTGTATATTCCTGGACATGGATGACCTGGATGGCAAGTCACTCCACCTGCAGGGAAGATCAGACGGGGAGTTGATTGCATATGTAAGGATCCTTCCACCCGTACTCGCCTATCCAGAACCATCAATCGGTCGGGTTGTAACATCCCCCCAAGCAAGACGCACCGGCGCTGGAAAAGCTTTGATGAAAAAAGCAATCGAAGAAACAGTTGCCATGTATCCCAGCAAATCCATCAAAATTGGCGCTCAACTGTATCTGAAGAAATTCTATGAAGGATTCGGGTTTGAACAATGCAGTGATGTGTATCTGGAGGATGGTATAGAGCACATCAAGATGCTGAGACAATAATCTTATTTCAAAAATATGGCTGCAGCTTCTTTCCAATGGTGGATGCGGTCGTATCCTTCCACCTCACGGTTGTGAAATGCAGCATACAAGTATTTCTTACCTGGAAAATGGACCAGGTTGCGTACATGATCATCGATCATGTAATCACCATGGATCATTCGCTTGTCACCACACAAGACCAGTTGCCTCCAGGTGAAAAAAGGAAAGTGTTCCAAAAGCCAATCGTGCTTATCCCTCAATGAATTGGGAAATTCAACCGCTGCTGAAACGATGAATATTTCGTACCGCTTGTTCATTTCCTTCAAGACCTCTTGGGCATCTTCCATCACAGAGAGATTGCGAAAAAAACCCTCACTGTACAAACGCTCCAGTACAAGTTTCCTGTGCTGCTCGGGAAATCCCCTGACCCATGAACCTTCTTTCATCTGATCGTAATCCACTTTCAATCCATAGGTTTTTTCATACCAGGCCACCATATCCCCCATTGGATCTGCAATGACTTCGTCCATGTCGATGATGATTCTTTCCATTAGGATAGTTCAGGCTTTAAATATACAGAAGTGTAACTGGACTTCACTTTCAGCAATCCCTCTGGATGTCCTTGATAGAGCAAAGAACCGCCGCCTTGTCCACCTTCGGGACCCAGATCGATGATATAATCAGCCATTTTGATAACATCAAGGTTGTGCTCAATCACCAAGACCGTATTCCCCCGATTGACCAATTTGTTCAATACGTTCAACAATAAATAAATATCCTGGAAATGCAGACCCGTAGTAGGTTCATCAAGGATATAAAATGTTTTTCCGGTATCCTTTTTTGCCAATTCAGTTGCCAGTTTCACACGCTGCGCTTCTCCCCCACTGAGGGTAACAGCAGATTGGCCAAGTGTGATGTATCCAAGTCCGACCTCCTGTAGTACTTTGATTTTTCTGAACAAGTAAGGGATGTGCTGAAAAAAATCTACCGCTTCATCAACTGTCATGTCCAACACATCGCTGATGGATTTTCCTTTGTACCTGATTTCAAGTGTTTCACGGTTGTACCTCTTTCCATTGCACTTTTCACAATGCACATATACATCAGGCAGAAAATTCATTTCAATAACCCTCAATCCTCCGCCTTCACATACATCACATCTTCCGGCTTTAACATTGAAAGAGAATCTCCCTGCATTGTACCCTCTGATTTTTGCCTCAGGTACTGCCGCATACAATTGTCTGATGTCTGTAAAGAAATTACAATAGGTAGCTGGATTGCTCCGGGGAGTCCGGCCAATGGGTGACTGATCAATTTCAATTACTTTATCTATGTGTTCCAGTCCGGTGACTTTTTTAAAAGCCATCGGCTCCATATTGCTGTCGTAACAATGTTTACTTAGAATTGGATACAAAGTCTCGTTGATGAGTGTAGATTTTCCACTTCCACTCACGCCCGTCACCAATACAAAAGTCCCCAATGGTATGCTGATGTCAATACCTTTCAGATTATTGCCGGATGCACCTTTTAGATGCAATGTATTTCCGTTTCCGGTACGACGTTCAGATGGCACTTCAATCCGTTTTTTATTGTTGAGATAGCGTGCGGTTTCAGAGGCTGACTTACAAACCTGTGCAGGTGTTCCTGCGGCAACTATTCTTCCGCCGTGGATGCCAGCCCTGGGACCCACATCGATGAGATGATCAGCGGAAAGCATGATGTCTTTATCATGTTCAACAACCAATACACTGTTACCAATATCTCTTAAATGCTGAAGTGCCTGTATCAACTGTTGGTTGTCGCGCTGGTGCAAACCAATGGAGGGTTCATCCAAAATATATGTAATGCCCTGCAATTGTGAGCCAATCTGGGTTGCCAATCGGATGCGTTGAGATTCTCCTCCACTCAATGTGCGGGTAGGTCTATCCAAGGAAAGATAACCCAAGCCTACGTTCAGTAAAAATCCAAGTCGGTCTCTTATCTCCTTCAAAATATCTTTTGCAATCAGCTGTTGCTTATCAGAAAGTCTTTTTTCAATCAGTTCAAACCAATTGAATAACAAGCTCAGATTGAGAGTAGAAAGTTCAGAGATATTTTTACCATCCACTTTGAAGAACAGACTCTCTTTTTTCAATCTTGCACCATTGCACGCTGAACAAAATTTCAGAATCATAAATTTTTCAGCCCATTCTCGTATACCCTCGCTCGAGCTTTCTGTGAACCATCTCAAAATCATTGAAGCTACTCCCTCAAAAGATGCCTCATTTTCATTTTCCGATAATACAGTTTCTACTCCCTCTTCATTGCCAAATAAGATAAGATTCAAAATATTCTTCGGAAGTTTTTCAATGGGAGTCTTTAGACTGAACTTATGTTTTTTAGCAAGTTGTTCAATCAATTTGTAGAAGTATGCATCTCTTGCTTCTCCAAGCGGTACTATCCCACCATCTGCAATAGAAATTGTTGCATCTGGAATGACTGCTTCAAGGTTGATGGCATGCTGTTGACCAAGCCCCTTACATCCCGGGCAAGCACCATAAGGCGAGTTAAATGAAAATGTATTGGGTGATGGCTCTTCATAAGAAATTCCAGTGTCCGCACACATCAGCTTTTTACTGTATTGTATCAACTTATCCGGCTCGTGTACAAGCGCGAATACAAGTCCCTTGCCTATCTGCAGCGATTGCTGAATGCTCTGCAGCATGCGCATTCTCATTTCGCTGTTCACCACCAGGCGGTCAACCACAATTTCAATATCATGAATTTTATACCTGTCAACTTGTAATTTAGGTACCAGGTCCTTTATTTCACCGTCGATCCTGACTTTTACAAATCCCTTTTTTCGCGTCTCTTCAAACAATTCTCTGTAATGTCCTTTTCTTCCTCTGACAATGGGTGCCAGGATAGTAATTTTTTTGTTTGGATATTTTTTGTAGATATCTGCGATGATCTCCTCGTCAGTAAACTTGACCATTTTCTTTCCGGTCTCGTATGAATATGCATCGCTTGCTCTTGCAAATAGCAATCGCATGAAATCATATACCTCGGTGACGGTGCCGACAGTTGACCTTGGATTTCTGTTGGTTGTTTTTTGTTCAATCGAAATAACCGGTGAGAGCCCGCTTATCTTATCTACATCTGGCCTCTCCATTTCGCCCATGAATTGACGGGCATATGTCCCGAACGTCTCCATGTATCTTCTATGTCCCTCTGCATAAATCGTATCGAATGCAAGCGAAGATTTTCCGCTTCCACTGATGCCTGTGATGACCACCAATTTGTTTTTAGGAATTGATATGTCAATATTCTTCAGGTTATGCGCTCTGGCACCAATGACTTCTATGTGATCTAGTTCAGACATGGGATCGAATAATTGCTTTCAATCAACAGGCAAATGTGGCGAATGTTTTAGGATTTTTAAAAATTATATCCAACCCGCTTCCACGCTGGGAAAAGTCCAGTTTTGAGATATCCCCATAAATCTGTATATTTACACCAGTTCTTTTATTTTCTTATCCAGAAAGGCAGAGGGAATGGCCCGATGAAGCCTTGACAACCTGTTACCCGCGTAATAAGGTGTCAAATCCAACTCCTTACGCGGAGGCAGATAAGTCAGATTTTTCTCTAGACAAGATCGCATTCATCATAGTGAAAACCCATCTGACTTCAGATGGGTTTTTTTATTGCCCCTGGTGAAAGAAAATCGAAAACATGGAAAAGCAAACAAAAACATATCGTTACACGGGACTCCTAGAGTTGGAATCTGGAAAAAAGATCCGGGATTTTGACTTGACCTACACTGTTTGGGGAAAACTTTCAGAAAAAAAAGACAATGCAGTGTGGATCTTCCATGGCATGACAGCCAACAGTGATCCCGGTGAATGGTGGCCCGGAATGGTAGGTGCTGGAAAATTTTTCGACCCGTCAAGATTTTATATCATTTGCGTCAACATGCCCGGTAGTTGTTATGGAAGTGCGGGTCCACTTTCCACCAACCCAGAAACCGGCAAGCCTTATCTGCATGCATTTCCTTTCTTTAGTTCGCTGGACATGGTCCGTGCATTTGATGCATTGAGAAAAGAATTGCAAATAGAAAAAATTTTCATGGGCATCGGTGCTTCAATGGGAGGACAGCAATTATTATCATGGTCAACAGAACAACCAGATGTATTTGAATACATAGTACCAATCGCAACCAATGCCTTTCATTCTCCCTGGGGCAAGGCATTCAATGCATCACAACGCATGAGCATTGAAAACGATCCAAGCTGGAAAACTGATTCTGAAAATGCAGGGATGGAGGGTATGAAAGTGGCACGATCCATTGCTTTGCTCAGTTACCGGCATTATGAAGCATATGATACTACGCAACAAGATGCAGATGCCGCGATTGAATATACGCGGAGTGAGTCATATCAGCGCTATCAGGGAGAGAAGCTGGCCAAAAGATTCAATGCCATCAGTTATTACACGTTGACAAAGAGCATGGACAGTCACCATTTGGGTCGCGGTACAATTCAGGCTGAAAAAAAACTGGCAACCATACGATCCAAGACCTTGATCATTGGTATATCGAGTGACTTGCTATTCCCAATCAGCGAACAGCAGTGGCTGGCTGCACATATTCCACATGCAGATTTGGCGATCATCGACTCCATTTATGGACACGATGGATTTTTGCTGGAGGATGATAAAATCACAACATTGTTAAACAACTTAATATCGAAATAAGATGGGATCAGAAAAAACACTTGTAATCGGCATGTTTGGATTTGGCGTTGTAGGAGAAGGATTGTATAAAATCCTCAAACAAACGCCTTCTCTGAAAGCTAGCATCAAAAAAGTATGTATCAAGAATGCTGATAAAAAAAGAAATGCACCCGCCAGTTTGTTTACTTCAGAAAAAAATTATTTGCTGACTGATCCTGAAATCAATGTGATTGTTGAGGTAATCAATGACAGTGTGGCTGGATATGAGATTGTGACTACCGCATTGAACAATGGAAAAGATGTAGTAAGTGCAAGTAAAAAAATGCTCTCAGAGCATTTGGAAGAACTGATAGCGCTTCAACAAACAACTGGAAAATCTTTGTTGTATGAAGCATCTGCCTGTGCCTCCATCCCGGTCATCAGAAACTTGGAAGAATACTACGACAATGATCTGCTGCACTCCATCAAGGCAATTGTCAACGGTTCCACCAATTTTATTCTCACAAAAATGTTTGAAGAGCACCTCAACTTCAAAGAAGCACTGCTCCTTGCGCAACAACTGGGATTTGCAGAATCTGATCCAACCTTGGATATCGAAGGATTTGATGCTGCCAACAAATGGGTACTCCTGCTGGCACATAGCTATGGCATCAACACCAATATACAAGAGATGCTTTTCAACGGCATCACGCAAATCAATGATACAGATGCAAAAGTTGCACAATCAAAAAACCAATCTATCAAATTGGTTGCCCAAGCTCAAAAATTGAGCAATGGAAAAGTGGCAAGCTTTTTACTGCCTCAATTCATTGACGCAAATGAGCACTTGTTTTTTGTTAAAAACGAATACAATGGAGTCGTTATTGAGAGCGGATTTGCCGACAAACAATTTTTTTATGGAAAAGGTGCAGGAAGTTTTCCCACCGGCTCAGCTGTGCTGAGCGATATAGCTGCACTGCGATATGGATACAAATATGAATACAAGAAATTGAATCAATCCATCAAGGCAACATTGAGCAATGCATTTCATTTACGCGCATACGTAAGTTTTGAGAACATTGAAAATATTCCAAAAGATGAATTCATTCAAATTGAGGAATGGCATGCTGGCAATGAGAGAAGTTATCTCATTGGAACAATCCCCTTTGATGCACTGTTGCATAAAAACTGGTGGAAATCCAACAATACATCCCTTATACTCATGCCTCAATGCATTGTTGAAAATGCAGAGGTGAATGACCTGAAAAAAATGAGTCTTTCGCTCGCTGGACTGGAACCTTAGCGATCGCCCTGGAAAAGATAAGTCCCAGAACCAAGTTCAAAAACAGTATAACCTGAATCTGAACGCAGGTGTTTGGATCCGGGCTCTGTGAATTCTTTCTTGCCATTGAGCATGACATTTTTATCAGAGGGGAAATAAACAATCGCTGTTGTATTAGGGGATATGGTCGTTTCCATCTGAATGCCTTTTGCATCAGTCTTCCAGCTATTGCTGATCCTTCCATAGTAGGTATCCAAATAGGCCCCGGCATTTTTCAAACTGTCAACCACATATGGTTTGATGCGTACTTTTTTATATCCAACGCTTCCTTCTTCATTGTCTATTCCCACAACACTTCTGTACATCCAGTCACCAATAGCGCCATATGCATAGTGATTGAAAGAATTCATGCTTGCAGGTTCAAATGTGCTGTCGGGATGCATACCGCCCCATCTCTCCCAAATGGTAGTGGCTCCCATTTTTACGGGATACAACCAAGATGGAAAAGTATTCTGCATGAGCAATTGATAAGCGATATCTGACCTGCCATTTTTGGTCAACACTTCACAGAGGGATGGCGTTCCAAGAAATCCGGTCGACAAATGTGTATTGTAGGATTTTATATTGTCAACCAATTTATCTACGGCTGACTTCCGCAGCTGTTCTGGCAACATGTCGAATTGCAATGCCAATACATAAGCAGTTTGCGTACCTGAAACCAAACGGCCAGAGGAGGTCATGTATTCTTTCACATAGGCTTCCTTCACTTTTTTCAATCTTTCGGTATAAAAAGCTTGGTCATCTTTTTTGCCAAGCACATTGGCTGATTTGATGAGCAAGTCAAGTGAGTGTGCATAGTAGCACTGGGCAATCATGTATTTATCTGTAACGGCAGCACGCCCGTCATTGTCATCAAATGGTCGGTAGAATAACCAATCTCCAAAATGAAACCCCTTGTTCCATAAATCATTCACTGCATTTTTTTCCATGTACCCCACCCATGATTTCATAGAATTGTATTGTGTTTCAAGTACTTTCTTGTCGCCATATACCAAGTACATATTCCAGGGAATGATGGTGGCAACATCTGCCCATCCGGTAGAACCAGAAGCACCTGCTCCCAAAACATTGGGTATCACAAAAGGCACACTTCCGTTATCGAATTGATCAGACTCAACATCCTTCAACCACTTGTTGAAAAAATTATGCACATTGAAATTGAAGGCAGCTGTTCTGGAAAACACCTGTGCGTCTCCTGTCCAGCCCAGACGCTCGTCGCGCTGTGGACAATCAGTGGGTACATCCAAGAAATTGCCTTTCTGTCCCCATTGAATATTTTTTTGCAGTTGATTGACAAGCGGATCTGAACTTGTAAAATCACCTGAAGGTTTCATGTCTGAATGAAGCACCATGGCAGTAAAATTTTCTGGTTTCAACGCTCCTTTGTACCCTTCAATTTTGATATACCTGAATCCAAAAAAAGTAAAATGAGGTTCAAATATTTCATCACCAGTTCCAGCTAATGTATACTTGGCAGTTGTTCTGGCCGACCGCATGTTGTCGATATAAAAATTTCCAAATTTATCCAATACCTCAGCATGCTTAATAATTATTGAATCGCCTGATTTGCCGTTTGCCTCTACCCTTACCCAGCCCACCAGGTTCTGCCCGAAGTCCAATACTTTCTCACCCTTGGGTGTGGTTATTATTTTTACAGGCTGTATAGTTTCGTGCAATGTAATAAGTTCATTTTCGGTCGGTATCAGGTGCTTGAATCCGGTTTGCAGCATGGCAACGCCCTTCCATTTTGAATCATCGTAACCTGCAAGATTCCATCCATGTTGTTTTTTACGGGCATCGATTTCTTCTCCATGATAAATTTCGTTGGATAATATTTCGCCGTAGGATGATTTCCAGTTTTCATCTGTAATAAAACAATCCTTGGACCCATCCTTGTAAACAACATTGATTTGCATCAATAGTCCGAGCTCCTTGCCATATATATCTACATTGTTTGTCCACCCCAGCGTACCCCTGAACCAACCATTGCCCAATATGGCAGCGAGTGCATTCGTTCCCTTTTTCAACATGCTAGCAATATCATATACCTGGTATTGCAGTCGTTTCCTGTAGCTGGTCCAACCTGGTGTCAGATAAGCATTGCCAATTTTCTTTCCATTGATAGAAGCCTCATACATGCCTTGAGAAGTGATATAAGCAGTTGCCTGAGCTATTTCTTTGTTGATGCTGATATCATTTCTAAAATATTGAGCAGGGCGATGCTGTTTATCCTCATCGAATCCAATTCCAATCCACTTTGCTTTCCAGGAGCTGGAATCAAAAAAAGCAGTTTGAAATGTTGAAATATCCGACCATGAAGAAACATTTCCATGGTTGTCCCAAACACGTACCTGCCACTGATATTTTGTATCCGGCTCCAATGCCGATCCACTATAAGACACATATACAGATTGATCAGAAACAACTTTTCCGGTGCTCCATACTTTTCTTTTCGCTTTGCTTACAACAAGCTCATAGGCAGTTTGCAATGTTGCACTTTGCATGGAGGAAAGTTTCCATGTAAATCGAGGAAGCGCCGATCTGATTCCAACTGGATTGTGCATGTTTTCACAAAGCATATCAGATACAGAAACCTGCGCATACATGTTGGCATGCACAAGAATCAGCAATAAGCAAGCAACAATTTTTTTCATAAACAAACTTTTATCTTTAACAATTATCTTGGCAAGATCACATTTGTAACACCTTTGTCTCGACACACCTGATTGAATGCTGCCACATCATTGACCAATAAGTCTTTCATTTGTTTTTCATATTTCAACCACTCTGCATGCAAATCAGCATATCTTTTTTCTTGTCCCGCTGTTACATACGGAACCGTTGCACTCAATTCACCATGTACAAAAATGATGTTCGCACTGAGTTTGTTGACAAAATTGATGATGTCATCGTATGACTGTGCCTTGGGTTGTATCAATTTCTCTTCCCACTGCTTTATTTTTTCAATGACTGACTTGCCTTTGTCCACCAACTCTTTTTTGGATTCATCATGCTGAATCAATTTATTAAGTGACTCAATTTGTTTGGAAAGCGCGTTCATCTGATTGACGGCAACATGGATATCTACCATATCCTTTTCAAGTTTTTTCAACAATTCATCTTGTGCTGCATAATCGGCATTGGAGAATTGAAGCCTAGGATCCTGACTCAACTGCAGGGTTGCTGTTTGTTCAACATCATCTGCTTTTAATGTAACAGTGTATACTCCTGGAATGATTTTACCTCCACTGTAATTGCCCTCAATATATACATTGTCAATCGTAGGCATGTTCGGGCGACGAAGATTCCATACAAATCTATTTAGTCCTTTCTTTGCAGACAAAGAAGGTTCTTCCTTTAAGCTATTGTTGGTAGAAGGTATATCAACGGATTTATTGCTGAATGAGCGGACCACCTTACCCTGTGCATCTTTGATATGAATAGCAATATGCTTGATGCTGTCACTTGGAAGGTGATAATAAATTACAGCGCCGGTAGCAGGATTGGCAGCAGTGGTATTGGGATACCTTGTTGTATCATCATCATTGGTATCAAAAATGCTGTATCCAGAAATTCGATATGTTTCATGCAGTGGCATCAATTTGAGATTGCCCTGATTGTCGTATCCTCTGACTGGCTGCAGTTCATCCAAAATCCAAAATGCCCTTCCTTGAGTGGAAGCGATCAAATTGTTCTGGTGTATTTTCAAATCGGTGATGGGTGTAACAGGAAGATTTCTTTGGAATGGATTCCAGGTTGTTCCTCCATCATATGAAATAAACAATCCAATTTCTGTTCCTGCAAATAATAGGTTCTTCCTTACATTGTCTTCTCTGACAACTCTCACACAGGCCCCATAAGGGAGTCCCTTGACGATTTTGGTCCAGGTTTTACCATAGTCGGATGACTTGTAGGCGAAAGGCTTGAAATCATTCATCTTGTATTTGGTGGCTGCAATGTAAACCGTTGCAGGATCGTGCGGAGAAACTTCAATGGCATTGATCAAGGCTTCTCCCAAATCTGCGGGGGTGACATTGATCCAATTTTTACCATCGTCTTTTGTTACATATACCAATCCATCATCACTGCCTGTATACATCACACCTTTTTCTTTATCAGATTCCATGAAATAGGCAATCGTGCAATAATTTTCACCGCCCGCACCTTCATTGGTATAGGGATATCCGCTGATTCCCATTTTAGTTGTATCGTGAGTGGTCAAATCAGGAGAGATGGCTTCCCATGATTTTCCCATATCGCTGGTTCGAAAAAGTCGGTTGCCGGCATGGTAGTATACATTTTTTTCATGCTTTGAATAGGCAATCGGTGCATTCCAGTTGAACCGATACGTCATGTCCTTGGGCTGCATGGCTTGGTATTGCATGGGATATACCATGACACCAACTCCCTCACCGGTTTGCGTATCCAGCAACTCTATAGTTCCCTGATAACTGCCGCCCATGACGTAACGTGGATTGTTGGGATCGAATCCAAGAAAAGCTGATTCACCCCCCGCAGAGTATGTCCATTGTCTTTCACCAATAGAACCTCCCTGTGTATTTCTGCTTGCAATTTTTACAGAAGTATTGTCCTGCTGACCTGCATAAATATTGTAGGGAAACAAATTATCAACATTGATGCGGTAGAACTGTGCGGTAGGTTGATTGTTTTGTGAAGTCCATACATTCCCTCCATTGAAGGTAACAGCAGCACCTCCATCATTGGAGATGATCATGTTCTGATTGTTTTTGGGATTGATCCACAATTGATGATAATCTCCATGGGTTCCCCTGATATTGGTCCAGGTCTGGCCACCATCGGTTGATTTTAGTCCGGCTGCTCCAAGCACATAAACTGTTTGCTCCTGTTGTGGATCTGCAAATACCTCGATATAATACCAAGCACGTGAAACCAATCGATGGTCTTTGCTGACTCTTCTCCAATTCATTCCTGCATCATTGGAGACAAACAATCCGCCTTGCTCTTTTTCTGTATCGCTCTCGATCAAAGCATATACTTTATTGGAATTGGCCTGTGAAACGGAAACAGCCAATTTACCCAACTCCTTTGGTAAGCCGTTTTGAATTTTTGTCCAGGTCTCCCCATCATCTGTACTCTTATACAATCCACTTCCTTTACCACCACTTTGTATTGCCCATGGCAAACGTCTGTGGTCCCACATCGCAGCATAAAGTATCCGTGGATTGTTCATGTCCATGCTAAAATCAACACATCCTGAATTTTCATCCACGTATAAAATATTTTTCCAAGTTTTGCCTCCGTCCTCTGATTTATATACACCTCTTTCTATGGAAGGACCATGCAATGCTCCTTGTGCTCCAACATAAACAACATCCGGATTATTCGGATGGATACGGATGTTGGAGATATGACGTGTCAACTCCAATCCAAGATGTTTCCATGTTTTTCCTGCATCGGTTGATTTATAAACACCATCCCCATATGAAGTCATCACACCTCTCGGTGCATGCTCACCCATTCCAACAAATACCACATTGGGATCTGCATCTGCAACAGCAACAGCACCCACAGAGCCTGTTTTAAAAAATCCATCAGAAATATTTTTCCATGTTTGTCCGGCATCTTCAGTCTTCCAAACTCCTCCTCCAGTAGTACCCATATAATAGGTCAATGGATCACCCTTCACACCGGTAGAAGTAACAGAGCGGCCACCGCGCGTGGGACCAATATTTCTCCAATAAACGGACTTGAAATAATCATCGAATTGGATAATGGGTGAAGCTGAAGGCTGGTTTTTATCGACCTGCTTTTTTTGTGCAAGAGCAGGTTGAATTAAAAGTACAATCAATAAAAAACATCCGAAAATGCGGCTGATGAAATATGGCATGGTTAGAAATTTTGGATAATAAAGATAAGTAATTGATGATTCGATTTAGGCATCGAATCTAAAAGGATTTATATAAACATGGTCCCTTCACAGTCACAAACCCAATCCTCCTGTATGCATCAGAGAAAAATTGATAATGACTGGTGTCAATCATCCTCTTCATCGCTCTCAGTCAATCGAAGAAATGCGGCACGCTTGGGACCCGGAAAGGGAATATTGCCCTTGATGCCATGCCAGAGCACTTTGTTGAATTCAATATCATTGTTGGCATCTTCTTTGGCAAAATTGAATTTCTCAGATTTTTTCTGCCATTCATTGATAGCGGTATTTCGCTGATTCATGTCAACATCCGGAATGATGGCTTTGAAATCAAATGGTCTTGCCACTTTGTCAAAACATCTCCACATGGGTGTTGCTGCTGCATCGTATTGTGTCATGGGACCCATCCCCAAAATCAATTCCATGGTGCGCAACATGGAAGATGTTGTATATGGTGTATGATCCACAAATCCACGCTTCACAAATCCACCTGCCACATACGCTGTACTTCTATGTGCATCTACATGATCAGCGCCATTCTGAGCATCATCTTCTAAAATAAATACTGCAGTTTCGTTCCAGATAGGACTCTTTGACAACGCTTCAATAAACAGACCAACTGCAAGATCATTATCTGCTACGTGTGCATACGGGGTTGGTCTTCCCAATCTGACACCTTCTGTATGGTCATTGCCAAATCTGACGGTGTTGAACTGCGGGACTTTTCCAATAGCCAACAGTGAATCAAAATCTTTTTTCCAAATCCTGTACCGCGTAGTATCTGCAATGTTCAAATTGTATTCAGGAAATCCGGCACAAAAATGATTGTTTAGAACTGATATCGTTGGCTTGTTGCCAGACATGAACTCTCCGTAAGTCCTGAAGCTGACACCATATCGATTGCAATTGTTCCATATAAATCCTGCTTTGTTATTGGCAACTTCTCTTTCACCTTCTCCACCATAGGTGCCTCCTCTTCCGCCATAACTGGTAGGCCATGTTTTCTCAAGATAATCGTTGGCAAGAGCACCCATGCTCCAATTATGTCCATCTGCACTCACTTCCGCATCCACATAAAAATTATCCAACAATACAAACTGATCAACCAACGCATGCTGATTGGGCGTGTATTTTCTTCCAAACAACACCAGGGATGTATCTCCATTTCCTTTTTCTACATCACCCAACACCTGATCATAGGTTCTGTTTTCTTTGATCACATAAAAAACATATTTGATGGGTGACTTTTCACCAAGCTTCATAGGAATAGGATTGCCTTCATCCGCAATACCTGCATTGGCTGTCTTTTGCGGGGAGTAAGGTGCATTTTCATATACGCGACGGGTATATTGATCCAATGTCGCCTGACTGGGCACACCAATGATACTCATGGTGCCTTTGAAAAGTCCACCAATGTATTCAACCTGCGATCCATCCTTCACTTCAAATCCATGGTGAATGACATCTTCTTTTTTTCTCAATGGTGATGGCCCAAACGGATTGGCCTTGGGAGTCATTCCTTTGCCATTGGCCACCCATATTTTACCGTTGATGAAACGCACTGAACTGGGATACCAGCCCACGGGTATAAATCCCTTTGGCTTGCTGCTGCCTGGAACAGAAACATCGAAAGTTGCTATACAATTATTATCAGCATTTGCAATATACAATTGCTTAGCTGCAGGATCCAAAGCAATGCTATTGGTAGTAGAACCACTGGGAGAATTGGGATACAATGCTGCATCCAATGTTTCTATCACAGTTTTTTTGATAAGATCAATGATGGATACAGAGTTGTCATTGGCATTGCATACATAAAGATATTTCCCATCATTTGTAAGCAACATTTCATTTGGATTGTCACCAACACCGATGGGTTGTTTCCATTGTTTGGCTTTTGTATCAAATATGAGCACCTTGTCACATCCCCAACAAGTGATATACAATTCATTGGTCTTGGGTGAATATTTACAGTCATATGCCTCCGCATCGAGTCCGTATTTATTGACAACCTTCTTTGTTTTCAAATCTACCGCATACAACATTTTATCTTCTCTGGTAACGGTATACATCATTCCATTTGACTCATCAAGTGCAATACCTGCCGGACCAACACGCACAGGCCACGGACGATCCAATGAAATGCTGTCAACCCTCTTCAATTGTTGATTGCTGATCTCGTATTTAAGAATTCTGTTGTCATGGCCACCTGATACGTAAATAAATTTTTCATCCGAGGTGAAGCAAATGCCGTACCATGACTTTTCAATTTCAACCTGGTCAATTACCTTTTCTGATTTAACATCAATCAATTGAATGGTTTGCGTGCTCTGCCCATTGTTGGACACTGCTGCATACTTGCCGGATTTGCTCACAGCCATGTTCAAAGGAAGATCCCCCAGATCAAAAGATTTTCCAACCGGACTGATTTTCCAACCATTGGGTAACTGGATCTGTTGGGGAAGCTGCTGTGCGTGCAAGTACTCAATTGAGAAAAACAAAAAGAGGCAGGCGAGATTTTTCATGTTGACTTATTTTTTTTCAACTTTTTTTACAAAACCAATCAATCCCTTGAAATAGTTTTCCTGGTCATCATACATGGCCATATGGCCGCCATTGGGACAGTATGCATAGGTGCCATTTTGCACCTGTGTCGACATCCACTTCATATGGTTCGGATCCATGGTATCATGTTCTGCGCCTATGACAAGTGTCGGGACTTCAATCTTGGGCAACTCTTTGCTTACATCCCAATTGGTCAGACGTCCAGAAATCCCAAATTCACTTGGACCCTGCATGGTTACATAGAGGGATTGATTCAAACCTGCAAATGCACGCTGTACCAATGCTGGCCATTCTGCGTATGGTTTGCGCAACATGTGCTTTTCATAAAAATGAGGGATCAGCAGTCCCATGTATTGAGGATTGGCAAAATCATTTCTTGCTTCCATTGCACGAATTGAATCAAGCACTTTGGGATCCATTTGCTTTGCCAACACTTCATCAGCGTACTTATCATAATCAGGACAGCTTGACATCATATTGGAAATGATCAGTCCCTTGAGATGTTGCTGATATTTCAATGAATATTGCATCGCCAAAATACCACCCCATGAGTGTCCCAATAAATAGAAATTGTCTTTGTTGAGTCCGAGTGCAACCCTTACCTGTTCAACCTCTTCAACGAAACGATCCAAGTCCCAATAAGCTGTATCATTGGGATTATCAGAATATCCACAACCCAGTTGATCGTAATAAATAAATTCGATGCCCTCCTGCGGAAGAAAATTTTCAAAACACTGAAAGTAAGCATGGGTTCCACCCGGACCACCATTCAGGAGCAAGATCTTCGTCTTCGGATTGTTTCCAAAGCGCTTGGTCCAGATATTGAATTTTTTACCGAGACTTTCGATTTGAATGATCTTCTCATTGCCGGTTTGCATTCCGCTATCCTGTATTGCAAAATAGTCAGACAGGCTGACCTGTGCAGATTGCTTGCAACCAGATAAGATGGCTGTAGCGCCGAGTAGAATCAATAATTTTTTCATGAGCGTTATTTTTTTCTTGGAATTTTTTGATCGCGCTGAGCTGCATGATAAGCGAAAGAACAAACAACAGCAGCGATCTGTTTCAGATCATTCTCAATGAGATGGTCATATACATCCATATTGCTGTGATGGGTTCTTGTATCGTATTCAATCTCGTCTTGTATAAATTGGAATCCGGGCAAGCCAACACCGTCAAATGATTGGTGATCGGTTCCGCCTGTATTGTTGATGTTAACCGTTGTTGCACCAAGATCCTTGAATGGATCCAACCAGGCGGCAAACATTTCTTTGCATGCTTCGTTGCCCTGTAAATAAATTCCTCGGACTTTTCCTGTGCCGTTGTCGATATTGAAATAAGAAGAGAACTTTTCATGAGCAGCTGTTTTCGGATTGGCAGCATTGCCACCGAAGGTTTTTGCAACATATGCTCTTGATCCCAGGAGTCCCTGCTCCTCTGCACTCCACAATCCAATGCGAATGGTCCGACGCGGTTGAACCTGAAGAGATTTCAGGATGCGCATGACTTCCAGCATGACAGAAGACCCTGATGCATTGTCTGTAGCTCCTGTTCCTGTTTGCCAGGAGTCCAGGTGTGCACCTATCATCACCACTTCATCTTTCAGCAATGGATCCGTACCAGGAATTTCAGCAATTACATTGTATCCATTCAAATCGTCTTTGTAAAATTTTGTTTTTATATCTGCATCCACTTTTACACCCATGCCATTTTTTGAAATCCTGAGCATGGTATTATAGTCTTCAACGCCAATCACCAGGTCAAGAAAATTATCAGGATCTGTTGCTTTGTACGATCCTCCGCCCTGAGCAAAAATGGTTCCATCATGGTTGCGAAGAGATGAGCTCAAAATCGCTATCGCTCCTTCCTCTTTGGCCATGCTTTTAAGCATGTTCAGCATTCGCTGTGGTGCCATGGCACGTTGCATTTGCTCACGCATTCTTCTCATTTGTGCGGTGTCTCTCTGCTGACGACCAGTTGTGGCATCTGCCATCTTTTTAAGATCATCATCAGTATATCTTTCTGCATCTGCTTTGAAGCTGTGCAGGTAATTGTAGTTGATATCTGGCAATAAAATTTTCCCTTTCAATTTTCCTTTGTAGTTCATCAATGCAATAGAGTCCTTCATCTCAACCACAATCACTTCAGCAGATTTGAGTCCCCTGGTTCCAACTGTCCATGTTTTTGGATAAGCCAATATGGGTTTGTAATAGGGTGCTGTCATGGCGAAATAAGCTTTTTCCATTTCCCAACCTTTTCCAAATTCACCCCATGCTTCCTGGTGGGCATTGTCGATTCCGATGGACTTCAAAAAATCAACCGCATAACCGGCAGCTTTTTTATAACCGGGTGAATTGGCCAAACGGTTCCCATTCAGATCAGTCAGGTGCAAGGCGATGTCCATCACCTTTGATTTATTCAATGCTTCTTCCCTTATTTTACTGACCATGTTTTGGTCAACTTTTTCCTGCGCCCATGTGAGCAATGTGCACAACAAGACGGGGATGACAAACAGCAATCTCCTGTTCATGGATAATTTTTTTCAATGTAAGTATAAACTTTGAAAGACAGAATTTGAGACCAGTGAAATAACATTCGCTTTATAAAGGACATCTATAACAAAGAGCCAACACTCTGAAGGCTTGATGGCATTTAATGGATTGATTTTCATGCATGCATAAAATCAGTACAATAAAAAAGCCAGCACAATGTGCCAGCTTTTATTGTCGGGGCGGCAAGATTCGAACTTGCGACCTCCTGGTCCCAAACCAGGCGCGATAACCGGGCTACGCTACGCCCCGAAACGATTTAAACTGCGGTGGGGGCGGGATTCGAACCCGCGGTACAGAGTTACCCGTACGGCAGTTTAGCAAACTACTGATTTCAGCCACTCATCCACCCCACCGTCTGAAACCTGGTGTTTCAAGGAGGGCAAAATTACTAAAGACTATGCAATCCGCAAAAGATAAAAGGCAATTACATGGCTGCAAGCTGAACCTTTTGTTGCAATTCCATCACACTCTCACGGAACATATTATCCGTGTCCATGAGGTCTTTGACAGTTTGGCAAGAATGGATGACAGTGGTATGATCTCTTCCACCAAAATGTTCACCAATGGTTTTCAATGAATTCTTGGTGAATATCTTGGCCAGATACATGGTGATTTGACGGGCCTGAACAATTTCTCTTTTTCTGGTCTTTTGAAGCAGACGATCGTATGGCAGGTCGAAGAATTCACAAACCATTTTCTGAATGGTGTCGATGGTGATTTCTTTGGAAGATGTTTTGATGAAATTGCGCAATACTTTTTTCGCAAGATCTAGATCAATTTCTCTTTTGTTGAGAGAAGATTGTGCGAGCAATGAAATCAATGCGCCTTCAAGCTCTCTGACATTGTTTTGAATATTGTAAGCAATGTATTTAACGACATCTTTGGGAAGATCCAATCCATTGTTCTTCATTTTCTTCTCCAGGATCTCTATTCTTGTCTCGTAATCTGGAACTTGCAAATCCGCACTCAGTCCCCACCTGAATCGGCTCAACAATCTTTCCTGCATACCTTCCAAATCCTTTGGAGGTTTATCTGAACTCAAGATCAGTTGTTTGCCAGATTGATGCAAATGATTGAATATGGCGAAAAATGCATCCTGTGTTTTTTCAGCTCTGTTGAAAAACTGTACATCATCGATGATCAGGACATCTATCAGTTGATAAAAGTGAATAAAATCATTGATGGCGTTGTTCCTACTATGGTCTTGAAACTGGTTAATGAATTTTTCTGAGCTTACATACAATACCACTTTGTTAGGGTGCAAGCGTTTTACTTCATTTCCAATTGATTGAACCAGGTGGGTTTTACCCAGCCCTACTCCACCATATACAACCAAGGGATTGAATGAGGTAGCGCCTGGCTTCTCTGCGACGGTTTTACCCGCACGTCTGGCAACCCTGTTGCAATCTCCCTCTACAAATGCCTCAAATGTATATGTTGGATTCAATTGAGAGTCAATCTGCATTTTCTTGAGTCCGGGTATCACAAATGGGTTTCTCACCTGGTTGTTGACCACCAGCGGAAAATCCATCTCATTGTTGGAAAAACTCTTGAAGTTTTGTCCGGGTACATCCATGGTAAGCGGCTTGGCGTTTCCATTGCCACTGTCCACCATGATTCTGTATTCCAATTGGGCTTCTTTACCTAGTTCTCTTTTTAAAGTTTTGGCCAGGAGGTTGATGTAATGCTCTTCGATGTATTCGTAGAAAAACTGACTGGGAACCTGGATGGTTAGAACGTTGCCTTTTAATGCAACAGGTTTGATGGGCTCAAACCAAGTTTTGAAATATTGCCACTCTACAATATCCTTTATGATCGCCAAACAATTGCTCCAAACTTTTTCAAAAGGTTTTTCCATTAGTCCTAACGAGGTTTAGATTTTTATGGGTTATACATGGGACCTCTGAAACATCATAGCAAAGGACTAAAGACAGTGACAATTGTTACTGCAATCATCCTCACATATCCAAACAGCACGTATGTTATTGATTATTTCGGGTCTGGGTTTAGAATCAATTTTATCCTTTCAACACATGTTCAAATTTGGAACCTATAAAAATTGAGTCAGATGGCGAATATATATTCAGTTTCGAGAAAAAAAAATTTTTTATTCCACAATATTTTTCTCAACCAAAATCGATTGATTTTTTTCTAATTTTTTTGTTTCTCCACGAGAAAATTCGTAATCTAAACGGCCCAATCTGAGTCCGCCCCAACCCACCTGGTTGACAATTGTTTTTTTACCTGATTTATTTGTATATTCTCTCGGCTGTTCAAAAAATCGATGGGTATGTCCTCCGATGATCAAATCTATGTTTTCAGTTTCTTTTGCCAATGTTTCATCGCTTACTTTGTTGTCCATATAACGGTCACCCAAGTGTGAAATGCATATGATCAAATCACAACCTTTCTTCTTTAGATCATATGCAGCAAGATTTGCTGCAGTGATCGGATCACGGTTAATAGTATTGCCATACAACGCAGCTGGAACCAGTCCCTCCAATTCAATGCCCACTCCTGTAACACCAATTTTTAATTTCCCACGGTTGAAAATTTTATACGGAACATATTTATTTTCCATGGGAGTGCCTTCAAACCCGTAGTTGGACATGATGATGGGGAACTTTCCGTGTGTTGAAAGTTGACGAACAAAATTTTCCATACCCGCGTCAAAATCATGATTGCCCATGATACCTGCATCGTATCCCATCATCTGCATGGCCTTCATTTCAGGCTCACCTTTGAAAATATTGAAATACGGAGTGCCTTGAAAAATATCACCTGCATCTAAAAGCAACACATGTTCAACTTCCGCCCTGATTTTCTGAATCAACCGTGCCCTGGCAGCAACACCCCCTCTCCCTGCATTCTGAGATCCATCCATGGGAAATGCATCCAATCTGCTGTGCACATCATTGGTATGTAAAATGGTAAGCCTTGTTGATTGTTCAAAAGCATATCCCTCCGTTTGCAGCAGGGTTGCTCCCGCAGCGAGACTGCTACTTAAAATGAACTTTCTTCTATTCATTTTACAATTCTTTTTAGCGTTGCGTGATTGATTTTTTTACCCTCCATTTTCAGCCACTTGCAATAATCAATGATGGCATCTCTTTGCAAATAGGCAGATCTGTTCTGCTGGAGGTTTTTGAATGCAGTGAAGCCGCCGCCTCCATCCACCTGATAATCAGAGTTCACCATAAAATAGGTCCGGTTCAAATCAAGCGGTGTTCCATTGATTGATATATCAGTTGCCTGATTGTTTTCCAGACGCATGGTCACACCCGATTGTCCACCTCCTCCCCCTTCTTGAGCAATTCTGTTTAAATAATTTTTCAAAATATTGCCCTTTACTTGAACAATACAGATCAAATTATCGAATGGCATGACCTCGTAGATCATACCCCGGTTGACGGGTCCCTTGGCCATTCGAAAGATCCTGACGCCTCCATGGTTCATGAAAGCTATTTCAGCCCTCGGATCAATCTTGGATTTCGCTGCCCATAGATACGCATCTGCCAAAAAATTACCCAGTGCACTATTTGGAGTCTCTTTCAGTAAATCTGCTTCATTTTCAACCAAATACTCTCCCATGGTCTTGTTCACACTGTCGGCATAATAGGAAAGCATTTCAACATAGGTGGAGTCCACCTGCTGATGGCGGCCCACAGAATATCCAGCATATTTGATATTGCGAACTTCCTGTGTAGGAACACAGCCAATCAAAAAGAACAAAAACGCAATAAAAAAGGATGGAAGACGCATCATTTCTAATAAGTGCTGACAAAGCTAATCAGTTTTGAGCTAGGACTGTTTCAAAATCCGTGGATAATATGATAACTTCGCAAAAATTAATTCAGTTATATGGGATTCGATCTATCAGGAAAAATTGTAAGCATTGGTGAAACAGTTCAAAGAAGTGCAACTTTTAAAACCAGAGAATTTGTTGTTGAAACAAACGAAGATATCAACGGAAGAACCATTACAAATTTTGTTAAGTTCCAAACCGTACAGGACAGAACCACCATTCTGGATCGCTACAAAATTGGAGATGGTGTGAAAGTAATGTTCAACATCAAAGGATCCAAATGGGAGAAAAACGGTCAGACCAACTATATCACCAACCTGGATGCTTGGAGAATTGAACAGGTTAGCATGGGAAGTTCAAGCGGACCGGTAGATGCCCCTCCAGCATTTTCTCCTGATCCGGAAAGCCAGCAAGGCATTGCCGACGATTTACCGTTCTAATTTTTCAGTTGACAATGCAGCAGGAAATTCAATTGCAACTTTCTCCGAAAGATGCAGCCGATGCTGCAACCATACAAACTGAACTGGCCAGGCATCTTGCGGTACAACCCAAAAAAATTACGGGGTTTCAGATCCTGAAAAAATCGATTGACGCTAGAAAGCAGGATGTTAAAATCAACCTAAAGCTGAAGGCCTTTGTGGATGAGCCTTTTCAAGAATCCCATGCCCCGGTTTTCAATTTCCCAGATGTTCATCGCTCCGCTCATCGCACGATCATCATCGGTGCTGGTCCGGCTGGCCTCTTTGCAGCGCTTGAACTGATCCTGCATGGAATCAAACCCATCATACTGGAAAGAGGAAAAAATGTTCGTGAAAGAAGAAGAGACCTCGCAATACTGAACCGCGAGGGAGTATTAAACGAAGAGAGCAACTATTGTTTTGGCGAAGGTGGTGCTGGGACGTACAGCGATGGAAAACTATATACCCGCAGCAACAAAAGAGGAAGCGTTGATAAAATTCTGCAACTGCTGGTGCAATTCGGGGCAGATCCATCTATTCTTTACACTGCTCATCCGCATATTGGAACCAACAAGCTTCCTGGCATCATAGCATCCATGAGAGATCAGATTATAGGATCCGGTGGAGAAGTGCACTTCAATGAAAAGCTGACTGATTTTCACATTGAAAAAAATTCCATTAAAAAGGTGAAGACTGCATCAGGAGCGACATTTGAAGCAGATCAGATCATTCTTGCAACCGGACATTCTGCAAAAGATATTTTCTACTTGCTGGATGAAAAAAATATACTCATCGAGCCAAAACCATTTGCACTGGGTGTCAGAATTGAGCATCCGCAAAAATTAATCGACTCTATCCAATACCATTGTCCAGTTTGGCAGGAAAGAGACAATTATCTTCCTTCTGCATCCTATCAACTCGTTGATCAAGTAAACAACAGAGGTGTATTTTCTTTTTGCATGTGCCCTGGCGGAATCATTGCAACAGCATCCACCTCACAAGAAATGCTGGTTGTAAACGGATGGAGTCCCTCGAAAAGAAACAATCCCTTCGCCAATTCAGGAATGGTGGTGCAAGTTGAAATGGGGGATGTGATGAAAGAAACAAGGGACAAGAAACAAGGGACAAGGGGGAATTTGGTTTTGCATGATTTTCAGGAAATGGTGGAAAGAAAAGCATTTGCTTCTGGCGGGGGTGCATTTATCGCACCTGCACAAAGAATGACGGATTTTATCAAAGGAAAAATATCCAGCAGCTTGCCAGAAACTTCTTATGTAAGAGGCGTTCATTCGGTTGATATCAATCAATTGCTGCCAGAATTCATATCCAAAACATTGAGAGAAGGCTTCAAATCATTCGGAAAAAAAATGAAAGGTTATCTCACAGAAGAAGCCATCATTGTTGCGCCAGAGAGCAGAACTTCTTCACCAGTGAGAATTCCAAGAGATCAGGAGAGGCTCCATCACCCACAAATCACCAATCTGTATCCCTGTGGAGAAGGTGCAGGGTATGCTGGAGGCATTGTAAGCGCTGCCATGGATGGCATAAAGGTGGCAAATGCAATTCACGCCACTCATCAATAAAAAGTAAAACGCATTCTATACTGCCGTAATTTTATGCAATGAACACTGCCCTTGAAATTCAACACCTGAAAAAATATTTTTCAGGACAAAAAGCTGTTGATGATATCAGCTTCACAATCAACAAAGGCTCTATATTCGGACTCCTCGGACCAAACGGTGCAGGAAAAACAACCTTGCTCCGAATGATCACAGGAATTTTTTATCCCGATGAAGGAAATATCCTGCTGAACAATCAGCCTTTCAATCCACTCACCGATGTTGCCAACATTGGCTACATGCCGGAAGAAAGAGGTCTGTATAAAAAAATGAAAATCGGAGAGCAAGTGCTCTACCTTGCACAACTGAAAGGATTGGATAAAAAAGAAGCGAAAGAGCGAACCAAAGAATGGTTTATCAAATTCAACATGGTATCATGGTGGAATAAAAAAGTGGAAGACCTGAGCAAAGGCATGAGCCAGAAGCTTCAGTTTGTTACAACCGTGCTGCACCAACCTGATTTGATCATATTGGATGAGCCTTTCAGCGGATTGGATCCGGTGAATGCCAACCTGATTAAAGATGAAATTTTCAGATTGGCGCAACAAGGCGCCACGATCATTTTCAGTACACATAGGATGGAACAGGTAGAAGAGATCTGCGATCATATTGTACTGGTGAACAAAGGCAATAAAATTTTGGACGGTGGCGTAGGAGCAATCAAACAGCAGTTCAAGAAAAATATTTTTGAAATAGAATTCGAGCATGCATTGGTGGCAGAACATACCGCGACCCATCTTTTCCATGTTGAAGCTTTCAACGGGAAAAAACTTAAAATAAAAATCAACAGCGAATTCAACAACAACCAAGTCCTTTCCCACTTCATCGATAAACAAGCAAGCATCACTTCATTCAATGAAATACTTCCCTCCTTGAACGATATATTCATTGAATTGGTGCAGGGAACCCCTGAAACCAGACAATTTCAACCAGCTTAATACATAGCAATATGAACAAAGTATCACTCATCATACAAAGAGAATACATTACCAGGGTCAGCAATAAAAGATTTTTGCTGATGACCATTTTAATACCATTGGTATTCATCATTTTCATTTTTGGTTCTGCCTATTTCGCCGCCACCATCAGAGAAGAGACTAAAATTGCTGTTGCAAACGACCCTGGTTTTTTAAAGGGGAATTTGGTTTCTGAAAAAGGTGACCTGCAATTTGAATTTACACAGGGTGTGGATTCAAATAATTATGCTGACAAAGGATTCGACGGAGTTATGTACACGTTCATAGAAAATGATAAACTGGTTGGAAACATTCATTCCAAAAAACAATTGGGACTCGAAAAATCCAACTACATCGATCGACAATTGAACAAGGCAGTTGAAAACAATTTGTTGCTTGAAAGAGGCATCCAAAAAGCAACACTGGATTCCATTAAAAATGCATCCAAAGAAAATGTCACACTCAAGAATTTGGTGGAGGATGAAAAAGGAAAGAACAAGGAATCAAACGCAGGACTCGCATATGGTATTGGATTTGGAAGCGGTATTTTAATTTATATGACCATGTTCATTTTTGGTTCAATGGTCATGCGTGGTGTAGCAGAAGAAAAAACCAACCGCATTGCAGAAGTAATTGTTTCTTCCTGCAAACCATTTGAACTCATGTTGGGCAAGATCATCGGGATTGCTGGCGTTGGACTCACACAGCTGTTGTTGTGGATTGCTCTGATTGTTGCACTGTTAACATCGCTTACCATGTTTCTGCCCACTGAGACCATTCAGCAGGCACAGCAAATGCAGCAATCGCAAGTCCCCGGTGCTACAATGGGCAATGCAGACATGGCATCCAAAATCTTGGAAGCAAAAGCAACACTCACCGAGGGAGTAAATTGGTTCCTGATCATCGGATTCTTTCTGTTTTATTTTCTGGGTGGTTACCTTTTCTATGCCTCTCTCTTTGCAGCAGTTGGAAGTGTCATCAATGAAGATCCACAAGAGGCGCAACAACTGATGCTTCCCATCACCATGCCCATTATTTTCTCTTTTGTTGTATTGAATGGCGTACTAGCCAATCCAAGCAGCAGCATGGCTGTATGGTTGAGCGTCATTCCCTTTACTTCTCCTATTATTATGATGGGCAGAATTCCATTTGGTGTACCCAATACAGTCCCGTATTGGCAAATGGCTGCATCCATGTTGAGTTTGGTAGGCGGATTTATTTTCACTACCTGGTTTGCTGGAAAGATTTACAGAACAGGTATCCTGCTGTATGGAAAAAAAGTTACCTGGAAGGAAATGATCAAATGGACATTCAGAAAAAGTTAGGCATCAACGTTTAAACATCGTTGCTTGAAATTGGCGTAGTTTCGCAGTATGAAATTACTTGCAACCTACCTCAAACCATATAAATGGCTGATTGCACTTACCCTGTTGTTGGCCACTGTCAACACTGTGTTCTCATTGATTGATCCAATTATATTCGGAAGAATCATCAAGCTTTCCCAAGAGATCAATACCCATCAAGAAGATGGAAATCCCATGACCTGGGATCTGTTTTTTTCAACTACGCTCACACTCCTGCTGATGTCAATGGGGACTGCCATGGTGAGCAGAATTGCTAAAAATTTTCAGGATTATTTTGCCAATGTTGTCATACAAAAATTTGGTGCGAGGATTTTTACCGATGGACTCCAACATGCGATGAAACTTCCTTATCAGGAATTTGAAGACCAACGCAGCGGCGAAACATTGAGCGTGCTGACCAAAGTAAGAACCGATACTGAAAAATTCATCAACTATTTTCTCAATGCGATGTTTGCCATTTTGGTAGGCATCACTTTCGTATTTGTATACGCTTCCATCTACATCCATTGGTCCGTTCCCATTGCATACATCGCAGGAATTACACTTTTAAGTGTAGGAACCAATTTGCTGAGTAAAAAAGTAAAACAAATACAGAAAAATATTGTCAGCAGCACCACTTCCCTGGCGGGAACAACAACTGAAAGTTTAAGAAATATTGAGTTGGTAAAAAGCCTCGGACTCACTCAGCAGGAAGTAAAGCGATTGAACGCGGATACCTATAAAATACTGGGACTTGAATTGACAAAAGTCAAACGCATCAGAAGCATCAGTTTCTTACAGGGAACTTTGGTCAATACACTCAGACAGGTTATCCTGTTTTTGCTGATGTATCTCATATTCAAAGATTCCATGCAGCCACACGAAATGGTTACCATGCAATTTTTTTCCTTCTTTATTTTTGGCCCGCTGCAGGAAATTGGAAATATAATTTTGTCTTACAGAGAAGCAGAAGCATCCATCGGTAACTACCATAAATTGATGGAAAAAGAACCAGAGAAAGTCCCGGAAGTCCCAATCCACCTGGGCGACACTGAATCACTGCAATTCAAGCAAGTTGGTTTTCAGCACATCACTGCCAAACAAAAAGCCATTGATAACATTTCATTCAGTGTCAAAAGAGGTGAAACCGTTGCTTTTGTTGGCCCCTCAGGTTCCGGAAAAACCACATTGATGAAATTGCTCGTAGGACTCTACCGTCCTCAAGAAGGAAAAATTTTATACAACGGATTGGATGAAAATGAAATCAATTTTGAAGATCTGAGAAAACAAATTGGATTTGTTACGCAGGATACACAGTTGTTTTCAGGCACCATCAAAGAAAATCTTTTATTTGTAAACCCTTCTGCAACTGAAGAGGAAATTCAACGGGCATTGGACAAAGCATCCTGTCACTCTCTGTTGCAAAGAGCAGACAATGGCATCAACAGTGTAATTGGTGAAGGAGGATTAAAATTATCAGGAGGGGAAAAACAAAGAATATCCATCGCCAGGTCTTTGCTTAGAAATCCCCGACTCCTGCTGTTTGATGAAGCAACCTCTGCGCTGGATTCCATCACAGAAGAAGAAATCACTGAAACAATTCGCTCCATTTCAGCAAGAAAAGAGCAGATCACATTGTTGATTGCACACCGCCTCTCAACGATCATGCATGCAGACAGGATCTACGTATTGGAAAAAGGTGAGATCGTGGAAACAGGATCCCATGATGAACTGATTGCACTCAAGGGACTCTATTATGCCATGTGGAGGCAGCAGATCGGAGAAAGAAAGCGCATCTGATCAATCCTTTGAATCTTCCTTGCGGTGCAACATCTTATCAAGAAGTGATGGATCCGTCAGGCCTTCCACTTCACTCAGCAAAAGCTCTAAGGCAGAGGTGCTTTGCAGTATCTCAACTAATGAAAATATCAGGGATATCATCAAAGCAATCAAACTGACAGCGAAAGTTGCCTTTGCCATCGACTGCCACATGTTGTACACAAAATACATTGAACTGACACACAGAAGAAAACTGAATACGCCAAACCCTTGCATGTAGCGAATATAATTCAGGCGATTGCGCAAGCTCTTGATCTGTGCAGCAAGGTTTTGCTTGTCGTTTACCTTGTTGTATTCGTCAAACAATTTGCGGACCAAATTAGCAATCGCTAAAAATCGATTTGTGTATGCCAACAACAATAAGCTGATGGCAGGAAACAACAATGCAGGGGTGTTGATAGAAAGTTCCATGCACCAAAGTTACCGGCTCTGGATCAAAGAACCTTCACTTTGAAATCCAATGAAATATCTGTCTCTCCAACATTGATATTGTCATTCGCAGTCTTGGCACCTGGCTTGTGCTTCAGTGTGATGTTCAGTGTTCCTGTTCCAGCACTGGATGAAGCAGTCCATATGGATGAAATTCCCAAGGGAAATCCCTTTCCGTCTAAATTGAGATTGCTGAATACAACCAATCCGTTGGTCGATGAAAAGTAAAACTGATGGTCATTTGCCTCCTTAATAATTTCCGCAGTGATATTGTCTGCCGGACTCACACTTTCATTCAATAATTCCAACACACAATCATAGATCTTTCCTTTCTGTAGTGTAATCTCATCAAACTTCGATGGTGCGGCACCGCCTTCTCCATCCAGGTCTTTGAATTCAAAGACCGTCAAGGCACCTGTACCGCCAAGAACTTTCTCCGTTAATTTTACTCTCACAGTAGTGATCACTTCACCTTCATTTGGATCTACTTTTTCTTTTTTGCAACTTATAAATCCAAAGACTGCTATCAATAAAAAAGCACACAGCATTTTAATTTTCATTTTTTTTGATTTTGAGTTATAAAAAATATTTAATATTGATTGAAATGTTTCTTCCTCTGTCCAAGCTGAAATACCTGAAGGCATTCATATAATCTCGGTAAGATGCATTGAAAGCATTGTATACATTGAACACCAAATCAACTTTGCGTGCTTTGATGTCAAGTCCGGTTCCTGCCTCCAGATTCACCAAACTATAAGCAGCGGGAGGATCAATGTAGTCTGACTTCATGGAAATATTACCTCTTGCATCTTTGACCTCAATGTTTCCTGTTGGCGGCACACGTTGTTGTCTTGTTACATGTTGAAAAATCATTTTAATATAAGATTGCCTGGTTTTTTTACCATCAGCAAAACTGTATTCAAGCTCTGACTCATAGCGATCAGCAGGCATTTGAATCAACCATGTGTTGGCATTTAGATCAAAGGCCCTGAGCAACGAAGCTTTTGCTCCTGCGGTCAAATGATTGTTGATTTTGTAGTTCAAATTAAAATCAGTTCCAGAGAGGTTTGCATTGGTTTGTGTGAAGTCAAATACAGGAAATGCACCACGAATGGTCAGCAATGGTGGAAAACCAGGTTTGAGATAAATGAAGTCATTGATCCACTTGTTGTATATCCCCCAATCAATTTTCCATTTTTCTTTTTTCACAATCAGCGAACCCATGGCACTGTATGCTCGCTCCGCATTCAGTCCCATGAGCCCCTTTTCAATTCTTGCAGCACCATGATGCAATCCATTGCTGAACAATTCATTGATTTGCGGAGCTCTCCAGGCGGATGAGAGTGTCAATGAAACCCTGACTGCCTCATCTAATTTGTATGCCACCAGTCCCGTACCGGAGATTCCCTGAAACAAGGTAGTTCCATATGGAGCACCTGGCAGCAAAGCATTTCCCGTTAGGACATCAAATGGCTCCTTGTCGTTGTCGGAAATATCAAACCTATTTCTGAAATCGTAGCGCAGACCGGCTTCAAGCTGCCATTTGTTTATCTGGTACTTCTCAGCTGCCCAGATGCCTATATCAAGTGACTGATAATTAGGTACAAAATACCGGTAGTTAATTGAATTCAACTGGTGCATGATATTTACACCCATTGAACCTTTCATGCGTGGATTCTTGAAATGTTCCCAAACAATGTCTGCCATGTTGGTGAGCAAACTCAATTCCAACTGAGGCAAAGTTGATTCAGAACGAATAATGTCATATTCTCTTCGCTGGTTGTATTGGGAGGAGAGAACAAGATTGATTCGGTTAGCATCGTTGTATTCGCTGTATGCCTTGATTTTCATTAGCTGGTGCTGAACAGATTGATACGGACGATCAATGACGTAAGAAAAATCAGCATTCTTGATGAATGCGGGTGGCTCATTTAATGCAATCACATTTTGGAGATCGGTCAGATTTCCAATATGCGAACCACTAAAGATGCCGATGCGTGTATTGAATAAGCTGTAAAAAGTTTCCAGTCCCTTGTTTTTATCTCTCCAACCAAAGGATGCTGACATGTTTGCTTCTTCCAATCCAGCATTCTTCAACCAATAGTCAGGTGTTCTTGCATTTCCACCACGCTTGAATGTAGCCTGCAAACGCCAGGAAGTTTTTTCCTTCTTATCGAATGAACTTTCAATCATGGTACTGATCACACCTTGTCTATTGTTGGAGAAAACAGCGAGATTAACCTCACCACTCATCTGCCTTTTGAATTGCAGCAATCTGGGCTCAACCAATACCACGCCACCAATGGCATCTCCACCGTAGCGAACAGAAGCGGCACCTTTGATAACAGTCAATCGATTGGCTACATAAGGATCGATCTCAGGAGCGTGTTCACTCCCCCATTGTTGTCCCTCTTGTCTAATGCCATTGTTCAAGATCAATACCCTGCTGCTGTGCAATCCTTGTATGACGGGTTTATAAATGTTGTTGCCTGTTTGAAGAACTGTTACACCTGCAATTTTTTGGAGAGATTCTCCCAAACTCATTCCTCTGGTAGCAAGCAATTGTCGTCCTTTCAATTCTCCCGTCATTCCCTCCGGACGCACAACGGAAGTCCCAACCACTACCACTTCCTTCAAACGATTTTCAGTATGTGAAAGAACAAAGTCCTGTTGCAAATCATCTTTCAAATGAATATGCATTTTAATGTTCTGGCAGTCGGCATGAGTAATTTTGATGGTATAATCACCCTGACAGAGACCGTTGAAAAGGTACTTGCCTGATGCATTGGTCATGACTGATTTATTCAATTCGACAATGCTTACAGTTGCTTTCTCAAGCAGAATTTGCTGGTCCTCATCCCTGATAACTCCACTGATGGAGTAGGTGCATTGTGCATGCGATTGCCATTGCTGAAAAAGAACAATCAAAAAAATGAAAGAGAATCTCATTGCTCTAGGTGGAAACAAAGCTAAGGAAGAAAAATGCAAAATTTGCAACAGTATTGCAAAATTAAAGGCGCTCATAAATACCTGCTATGCCCTGACCCCCTCCGACACAGGCTGAAACCATGCCGTATTTCTTATTGGTTCTTTTCAGATCATCCAACAATTGCACGGTCAGTTTTGCACCGGTGCAACCTAGCGGATGACCCAAAGCGATGGCTCCTCCATTGATATTTACCGTGGACGTATCCAGTCCCAATTGTTTGATAATCGCAAGCGATTGTGAAGCAAACGCCTCATTCAATTCAATCAGATCTATTTGTCCGATTGACATATTTGCTCTTTTCAATGCTTTTGGAATGGCTTCAATGGGACCCACGCCCATGATGCGTGGATGAATACCGGCTACATCACAGTGTATCAACCGCCCTATAGGCTTCAAATCAAATTGCTTGAGCATTTTTTCGCTGACTACCAATACAAAAGCTGCCCCATCGCTGGTTTGAGAGGCATTTCCTGCGGTTACAGTTCCGTTGACTGCAAAAGCAGGTTTAAGTTTGGCGAGTCCGTCTAAACTGGTATCTGCACGCACGCCTTCATCGGTATCCACCACAAAACTTCTTTTTTGTTTTTTCCCTTTCTCATCTAAATAAACTTCTTCCACGTTGATGGGAAGAATTCCTGACTTAAAGTGTCCCTGTTGAATGGCCTGTAAGGCTTTTTGATGAGAGGAAAGTGCAAATGCATCTTGCTCTTCTCTTGAAACCTGGTATTCCTTTGCAACAGCTTCAGCTGTCAATCCCATATTCAAATAAAAATCAGGTTCGTGTGAAACTATGTCATATGATGGCACTGTTTTCCATCCGGATGCTGGCACAAAACTCATGCTCTCCACTCCACCGGCAATGATGCAATCCGCCATGCCTGATCTGATTTTTGCAGTGGCCATGGCAATGCTCTCTAGTCCAGATGCACAATATCTGTTGATGGTAATTCCCGGTGCATGATGTCCGAGTGCTCTTGCAGCGATAATTCTTCCGACCTGTAACCCTTGCTCTGCTTCAGGTACAGCGTTTCCAACAATTACATCATCGATCAATGATGCTTCCACTTGTGGGACAGACTGCATGAGTCCCTTGATCACTTCGATGGCGAGATCATCCGGACGCATAAATCTGAATCCACCTCTTTTTGATTTTGCTACAGCAGTACGAAATCCTGCAACGATATATGCTTCTTGCATGTTGGTTGATTTTGGGATTATCCCGAATTTACGAAATACAAAGATTAAATTTGCCAACATGTATCAAGTGATCAGAAATCTGCTTTTTTTACTCGATGCGGAAAGAGCACATTACTTTTCCATGAACCTGTTGAAGATCTGCTGTCGACTTCCAATACCAGGCTATTTTCTGCGCAAATGGTTCAGTCCCACCGGCAAACATTTATCTAAAACGCTGTTCGGACTTACTTTTAGAAACAGTGTGGGACTCGGAGCGGGTTTCGATAAGAACGCTGTATACCTCAATGAATTGGAGGCACTGGGATTCGGATTTGTAGAGATCGGGACCGTTACGCCAAAACCCCAGGCAGGAAATGATAAACCAAGGCTCCTGAGACTTCCACATGACAAGGCACTGATCAACTGCATGGGATTCAATAATGATGGAGTGGAAGCAATCAAAAAAAAATTGATATCATACTACAAGAGACGGGAGAGAAGAAATAAGAAAGGAGGAAGCATGATCATAGGAGGAAATATTGGTAAAAATAAATCCACTCCCAATGAAGAAGCCTGGAAAGATTATTTGATCTGCTTTGATGGACTATTTGACGTAGTTGATTATTTTGTTGTAAATGTGAGTTCCCCCAATACACCCGGACTCCGGGCCTTACAGGAGAAAGATGCTTTGTTGGAAATTTTACAAAAACTCCAAGATAACAACCAGTCAAGAAAAAATCCAAAACCACTTTTGCTCAAAATTGCACCAGATCTAACCAAAGAACAATTGAAAGACATTGCAGATATTTGCAGAGAAGTCAAACTCGATGGATTGGTTTCAAGCAATACCACGATTGACAGATCGGCATTGAGCGAAATAAGCAAAAAGGAATCAAACCTGATTGGAGCTGGTGGACTCAGTGGAGTACCATTGAAAAAAAGATCAGATGAAGTTCTCATCGAAATGATACATCTTACAAAGGGGGAGGTCCCCATCATTGCAAGCGGAGGCGTTTTTTCAAAAAAGGATTATCAAGATAAAATGAATGCCGGCGCATCGCTTGTACAGGTGTGGACAGGATTCATCTATGAAGGTCCAGGAATTGTAAAAAAATTACTAGCCCCTTAAGAGTGCAGCACCTGCAACGGCAGCAGTTTCTGTCCGCAGCCTGGTCTCACCAAGACTCACAGGTTTGCAGTGATTTGACATGGCAACCTGCAATTCATCTGAAGTAAAATCACCTTCGGGTCCTACTAAAAAAAGAGTATGCTGATGGATGCTTGATACAGTAGATTTATCTTGCTCATAACATTGTGCAATCAACCGGTTTTGAGGCAAATCTATTCGATCGAATAATTGATTCAATGAAAGAGGATCATGCAATGCCGGAAACACAAACTGTTCTGACTGCAAACAAGCACTTCGAATGATTTGTTCAAAGCGATCTTTGCGAAAGTGTTGGCGTTCTGTTCGATCCAACAAAAGCGGAAATATTTCAAAAACACCTAACTCGGTTACTTTTTCCAGCATCCATTCAAACCGTGTATTGTTTTTCAAAAGCGAAATACCAAGAGAAATGGGTGATCCTTTTCGAGTGTGCACCTGATATCTATCTACTGCAACATGGGCTTGTTTTTTATCCATGTGCTGAATGGTAGCACGCGCGGAGAGTCCATTGCCATTTGTCAGCATAAACTCATCTCCCTCTTTCATCCTTAAAACAGTTACGACATGTTTTCGGGTATCTTCTTCCAATGAAAGATTAGATAGATCAACGGAGAGATTGGACTGGTAAAAAAGTGGCAACTCGATTTTCATGCAATCAAATCAGTCAATTAGAACGGCGTATCCTTTGGATCTACATCAGCATCTCCATTCATTCTGCTTCCTTTTTGAATAAAGAGTTTAGCTCCCTCATCATCTGATACGGGACGCCAGCTGCCTCCTTGTGGAAATCCTTTTCCAAAAGGTGCTATGCTTTCCTGCTCTTCAAATTTTTGGATATAGAGTTTTGCTTTGAGTTTTATTGTTTCAAGAGAGCCATTTCTGTGCTTGGCAATTTTTACATAAACATCTCCTTTGGTATCCTCGCCCATGTCGTTGGTGGTGATGTCGTAATAATCCGGACGATAGAGGAACATTACCATATCAGCATCTTGTTCGATTGCACCCGATTCACGTAAATCAGAAAGCTGCGGAATTTTATTGTTTTCTTTTCTTTTTTCCACTTCCCTGCTCAACTGACTGAGTGCAATGATGGGTACTTGCAGTTCTTTTGCCAATTGTTTCAGGTTTCTTGAAATCGTGCTGATTTCCTGTTCCCTGTTGGAATTTCTGTTCTCACTGGAACCACTCATCAGCTGCAGATAGTCGATGATGATCAATCCCACATCATGCAAACTTTTCAATCTGCGGCATTTTGCACGCAGTTCAAAGATGTTCAATGCAGCGGAGTCATCGATGAAAACTTTTGAATTGGTCAGCGGCTCAATTCCTTTTTTATAAAGCTGTTGCATTTCGTGATCTTCCATTCTTCCACGAGATATTTTCTCCAACCATATTTCACTTTCTGCAGAAAGGATTCTCTGTACCAATTGACTTGTACTCATTTCCAAGCTGAACACAGCAACAGGTGTCGGTTTGGTCGGATGCATGGCAGCATTGCGGGCCAGATTCAATGCGAAAGCAGTTTTACCAACGGATGGCCTTGCCGCAAGTATGATCAGGTCAGATTTCTGCCAGCCGTAGGTTGTCTTGTCGAGCGCTGGGAATCCGGATGGAACACCTGTGATGTCTTCATTGCGTGCACGCATTTCATCGATGCGGTTCAATGTATCCATCACACTGCGCCCCAGTGTATCAAATTCTTTTTTCAGCTGATCGTTTGCAATTTCAAATAGTTTTTGTTCAGCACTGTCCAACAGATCAAATACATCTGTCGCATCATCGTATGCATCTGTGATGATTTCACTGCTGATTCTGATGAGTTCACGTTGAATGAATTTTTCCTGAACAATTCTCGCGTGTGCTTCAATGTTGGCAGCAGACACTACCGAATTGGTGAGCTTGGATATATAATAGGGTCCGCCTACCTGCTCCAATGCCTCCATGGCTTTCAATTCTTCGACCACGGTAAGCAAATCAATGGGCTTGCTTTCTCCGTTCAATCGAACAATGGCCCTGAAGATGGTTTGATGAGCTTCGACATAAAAACATTCCGGCTTGAGAATATTGATGACGATGTCAAATGCTGCTCTTTCAAGCATGATGGCTCCCAAAACTGCTTCTTCGAGCTCTCTTGACTGTGGAGGCACTTTCCCGTATGCCAACCCGTTGAAATCACCTGTGGTTTTTCTTCTGTTCCTCCTGTCTCTGTTCAAATTTGTAGAATCCATGTTCGCTGCTTCAAGGTTTTAAAATTTCGCCCAATAGCGAATATAAGACGCAGGGGGTTAAAGGGACTGAATTTTAAAAAAACATTCTTGGTAACAGGGAATACACATTCATTTTCACATAAACCATGGGGTTATTGACATAAAACTTGCTGCTATTAACAATTCAGGCCTTGTCTTATCTTTGTTGAATGACAATTTCCTACAAATGGTTGATGGAGTATTTTGATCAACCGATTCCACATGAAAAATTGAATCTGATCCTGAATTCCATCGGTCTCGAAGTGGAGGGATATGAAACATACCAGGAGATCAGGGGAAACCTAGCGGGACTGATTACCGGAGAGGTATTGACAGTGGAAAAACATCCCAATGCAGAAAGGCTATCAGTGACCACCGTAAATATAGGTAACAGCGAGCCGCTTCAAATTGTCTGTGGTGCTCCCAATGTAGCAGCCGGACAAAAAGTGATTGTTGCACCCGTTGGTGTTACCATTTATCCAACCGCTGGAGATGCGATCACCATGAAGGCAGCAAAAATTAGAGGGGTTGAAAGTGCAGGAATGATTTGTGCCGAAGATGAAATCGGATTGGGAACTGATCACAATGGCATTGAAATATTGCCTTCGGAAACAGCTATAGGAATTCAGGTATCCACCTTGTTCGACACCTATGAAGATCATGTGATATCCATCGGTCTCACACCCAATAGAAGCGATGCCATGAGCCACTTTGGTGTGGCAAGAGATATTTGTGCGTGGTTGAATCATCATGAAGGAAGCAATATAAAACCTCTCGTTGCACTGAAATCTGCCCTTGCAGAAGAAAACAAAGCTTGTCCTATTAAAGTCACCATCGAAAATACAGATGACTGTAAAAGATATACCGGCGCTTATATTGCAGGAGTCAGCATCTCCACCTCTCCAGTGTGGATGCAGCAACGTTTGAAAGCCATTGGTCAGAGATCGATCAATGCAATTGTTGACATTACCAATTATATACTGCACGATACCGGTCAGCCCTTGCATGCATTTGATGCTGATAAAATAAAAGGACAAGAAATACGTATAAAAAATCTTCCTGCTGGTACGCTGTTCAAAAGCCTTGATGAAAAAGAGAGAAAATTACTTGCAACTGATCTTATGATATGTGATGGCCACAACAATCCACTTTGCATGGGTGGAGTATTTGGAGGCATTGACTCCGGTGTTTCTGCCAGCACCAACAATATCTTCCTGGAAAGTGCCTGGTTCCATCCGGTGAGCATTCGCAAAACATCATTTGGACATCAACTCAGAACAGATGCTGCCATGCATTTTGAAAAGAGTGTTGACATCGGTCAGACACTCGAAGTATTGAAGAAAGCTGCAGCACTGATCCAACAAATTGCAGGAGGAAAAATCAGCGGTGGATTCGTAGATATCTATCCAGTACCGCTTCTGCAACCAGTTATCAAACTGAACCATGCCTATGTAAAAAAATTAAGTGGCAAGACTTATGCAACAAAGACGGTTCAGGGGATTCTAGTGGACATGGGATTTGAATGCCTGGATACATCAGCAGATTCTATAACTGTGAAGGTCCCTTCACACAAGACCGATGTTCACATACCAGCCGACCTAGTAGAAGAGATCATGAGAATTGACGGTTTCGATAATATTGAAATTCCTGCCAGCATCACCATCACACCCGCCACATCCAATCCAACGAATGATAATGCCCTGCGCGAAAAAATATCTTCGGTGTTGAATGGAATGGGATTCAACGAGATGTTGAACAACTCGATCACCAACAGCAAATATTACGCAGAGAGTGAATTGTCCACTGCCGTCAAGATGCTCAACAACCTGAGTTCAGAACTTGATATGTTGCGCTTGACCATGTTGGAAACAGGGTTGGAGACGGTCTCAAAAAACCTCAACCACAGGAATGAGGATTTGAAATTATTTGAATTCGGCAAGACCTATACTTGTTTGAATAAATCATATATCGAAGAAGATCACTTGGCAATTTTCAGTACGGGAGTTGTTCAGCCATCCTCCTGGAACAACAAAGAAGTGGAGGCAGACCTGTACTTTCTGAAAGGAGTTTTGAATGCTCTGCAACAACAATCAGGAATAAAGGATCTTCAGTATCGGGTGAGCAAACATGAAAAATTTGATGTTGTGTTGGAAGGAAAATCTGGCGAGCATACTGTTGTAGTGGTGGGCAAACCCACAGAGCAGATGTTGCGAAAATTTGATATAAAAGTCCCGGTTTTGTATGCCGATATCCATTGGAACAACTGGTTTATGTTGTCTAAAAAACAAACGATCAAATACAAAGAGATTTCAAAATTTCCTTCTGTACAGCGCGATTTGTCGTTCTTGGCGAATACGGCACTCACATATGGTGCAATTGAAAATGCTTTATCTTCATTGTCCATCCAACAGTTGAAAGGATTCAGGTTGTTTGATATTTTTAAAAGTGAAAAACTTGGAAAAGACAAACAATCCATGGCGATGAATTTTACATTTATGGATGAAACAAAAACGATGAAGGACGAGGAAATCGAGAAGATGATGAAGAAAATCACCGTTCAACTGGAAAAAGAGTTTAAGATAGAGATCAGAAAATAATGGCTACAGCCCAGGAACATATCAACATCATTGAACAAAAACTATCAACGCTGATTGAGCGATACAACGCATTGTTGAAGGAAAATGAGCGATTGAAAAAAAACCTGCAAGAGGCATCTGGTGAATTGAATGAAATAAAAGAAAAGAATGACCAGATAACCATTCAATTGAATATGCTCAAAGCAGGTGAGTCAGAAGAATCAAGGGAGTCCAGAAATGCATTGGAGAAAAAAATCAACGAATACGTCAAGGAAATAGACAAGTGCATCGCCCAACTGGGAGATCAACATTAAACACGCTTCACTGCCTTGCATTCCACTACTTCATCACCTTGTATACATTGCAATGTATACACTCCGTAAGGAAGTTCACTGAGTCCCTCGATACAAAATGAGCTTCTTGCTGTGGAAATTATCTTTTGCGTTTTACAACAGATTTTACCATCTTCACTCAGCAACACAACATGCAACGGTGAAGGAACAATATCGTCCACTTCAACGGTGAGGTTGTCAATGAAAGTTGGCGTCTTTGTTTTGGCAAACATATTTAAAGCAATCGTTCGGTTATAAAATGGTCGGTTTTGGAAGGATAGTGAACAAAATGTGCATAAACCTAAGTAATAATTTATAAAATGCAAAATTTGATCCCCATAAATATTGTGATAGGTGACCGGGCCTACCGCATCAAAATTGAAGCATCGGAAGAGGAGGCGGTCCGCAAGATGGCTAAAAAACTAAACGATCAGATAGCAGATTACAAATCACAATATGCAGGGAAAGACATGCAGGACTATCTTGCCATGGTCTTGCTCGCTTTTGTTTCAGAGCAGCTTGTAAGAACCCCGGGCTCCAAAACTGAAGCTGTAAATATTGATTTTCAATCACTTGAGCAGCTGCTCGACAAAGCCCTCCAGCTCAAATAGGGCCATTTTAACGAGGATTTTAGGGCTTTTTTCGTTAACTTCGTAACTATTGCCCAAATGAAATATTTTTCGAAGGGATTGATTATGAAACAGCAAAAAACAATTATTCATGGAATCGCAACTCATTATACCCATTATTACGGGAATCGTGTCCATTATTGCAGGGCTCCTTTTGGGTAGAATTTTTGGTAAAAATTCAAAAGCAAAGATCGAAGAGGCAGAGATTAAAGCGGCGCAGATACTGGAAGACGCCAACCTGAAATCAGAAAATTTAAAGAAGGAAAGGTTACTAGAAGCCAAGGAAAAATTTGTCCAACTCAAAGCCGAGCATGACAAAGAAATTTTGGAGAAAAACCGCAAGATCAACGACGCTGAAAACAGGGCCAAGCAAAAAGAACAGTCCATCAACCAAAAAACGGAACAGCTTGACAAGCAGATCAAGGAGAATGAATCCATCAAAGATCACTTGAACCGACAGATCGATGTCATCAACCAAAAAAGAACAGAACTCGAAAAACACCAAGAAGAGCATATCCGCAAACTGGAAAAAATTGCAGGCTTGAGTGCAGAGGATGCCAAAGCACAACTGATAGAAAGCCTCAAACAGGAGGCCCAAACAAGAGCCCTTTCACTTCAACAGGAAATCATCGAGGATGCAAGACAGAAGGCAAACAAAGAAGCCAGAAAAATTGTCATCCAGAGCATACAGAGAACTGCTGCTGAACAAACCATAGAAAATACCGTTACCGTTTTCCAACTGGAAAGCGACGAGATCAAGGGACAAATCATCGGAAGAGAAGGAAGAAACATCCGTGCCATTGAAGCCGCTACTGGTGTGGATTTGGTTGTTGATGATACTCCTGAAGCCATCATCTTGTCATCCTTCGATCCACTCAGAAGAGAGATCGCACGTCTCTCATTGCAGCGATTGGTAAGTGATGGACGAATTCACCCTGCACGCATTGAAGAGGTGGTTGAAAAAACAAGAAAGCAACTTGAAGAGCAGGTAGTGGAAATTGGAGAAAGAACCATCATTGAATTGGGCATACATGGTCTTCACAAAGAACTCGTACGCATCGTAGGAAAAATGAGATTCCGGTCATCTTACGGACAAAACCTGCTCATGCACAGCCGCGAAGTAGCCAATCTCTGCGGAATCATGGCAGCTGAGCTTGGAATGAATCCAAAACTTGCCAAAAGAGCCGGTCTTCTGCACGATATTGGTAAAGTACCTGACGAAGAAACCGAACTCAGCCATGCGTTGCTCGGTGGAAAACTGGCAGAAAAATATGGAGAGAATCCAGCTGTGGTGAATGCCATAGCAGCCCACCACGATGAAACTGAAATGCAATATGTCATTTCCCCCATCATCCAAGCCTGCGACGCCATCAGCGGTGCCCGTCCGGGTGCCCGCCGTGAGATCATGCAGCAGTACATCCAGCGCATCAAAGACCTGGAAAACCTGGCCATGACCTACAATGGTGTGGAGAAAGCCTATGCCATTCAGGCGGGAAGGGAATTACGTGTGATAGTGGAAGCCGACAAGGTTACAGATGGAGAAAGTGAAAAAATAAGCTTTGAGATGGCACAAAAGATACAGACTGAAATGACCTATCCAGGCCAAATCAGGGTAACGGTCATCCGCGAGAAAAGAGCGGTCAACGTTGCCAGATAATCTGATTTTGCCGTGAAACCCTATTTCCTTAACTTTGCCGTCCAAAATTTTTGGTTATGAATCAAGCTATCGCGTTTGTACATGAGCAGTTGACACCCAAAGCAAACCATCCTTCCTTCAAGGCAGGTGACAATATCACTGTAAACTACAAGATCATTGAGGGTAATAAAGAAAGGATCCAAAGCTTCAAAGGCGATGTAATCAAACGCCAGGGCCAAGGAAGCACTTCAACCTTTACCGTAAGGAAAATCTCCGACGGCGTAGGTGTAGAAAGAACTTTCCCAGTATCATCCCCCAATATCGAGTCCATCGTTCTCAACAAAACCGGTAAGGTTCGCAGAGCGAAGTTGTACTTCCTCAGAAGCAGAAGCGGTAAGAGCTCAAGGATCAAGGAAAAAAGAGTTAAATAAGTTACTCCAAAATATTCTGTTAATCCCGCCCGCAGGCGGGATTTTTTATGCACCGACCACAGGCGATTAGCATAAAAAAACATTACATTTGTTATTGATCAAAAACAAAAGATTATGATGTTCCATAGCGATTTTTTGCTCGCAATGCCTGGAGGTTCTGAATGGATTTTTATCATATTGGCTGTGCTGATTCTTTTCGGCGGCCGTAAAATACCAGAATTCATGCGCGGACTCGGTAAAGGGATCAGAGAGTTCAACGATGCCAAATCAAACGTGAAGAAGGAAATCGAAGAGGGCATGAAAGAAAAGGAAAACCAGCAAGCGAATTAATTTTTCCTGCAACAAGTTTGTATACGCACATATCTATATCGGATCTCCGAAAGAAATTGTCATGCGGTCAACTCACATGCGCCGACATTGTATCTTCCTATCTCCAGGAAATTGAAAAAAACAAACATCTCAATGCCTTCATAGAGGTATATGCTGATGAAGCACTGGAAAGAGCAAAGTCACTTGATGTAAAATCAAGTTCTCCAGAAACTTGGGGAAAGCTCTACGGCGTTGTCATTGGTATCAAAGATGTATTGTGCTACAAGGATCACCATGTAGGCGCGGCCTCCAAAATACTTGAACAGTATACTGCTATTTACAATGCTACGGCCGTTCAGAGGTTGTTGGATGAAGATGCAATCATCATTGGCAATCTGAATTGTGATGAATTTGCAATGGGCTCCTCCAATGAACACTCATCTCATGGAAGGGTGCTGAACGCCATAGATGAATCACGCGTGCCCGGTGGATCATCCGGGGGCTCTGCAGTAGCAGTGCAAGCCAATATGTGCATGGCAAGTCTTGGTTCAGACACAGGTGGATCTGTGAGACAGCCAGCTGATTTTTGTGGAGTTGTAGGACTCAAACCCAGCTACGGAAGAATATCCCGCTATGGACTTTTGGCATATGCTTCCTCGTTTGACCAGATTGGAATATTTGCACATACTATTGAAGACGCAGCAGCAGTGTTGGAAACCATTGCAGGTCCAGATGAATATGATAGCACGTGCAGCTCATCCCCTGTTCCGAATTATGTTTCATCATTGAAAGAAAACAAGACTTTCAAGATTGCTTATTTTCCAGCTTGCCTGGAACATCCATCGCTTGACAAAGAAATCAAATCAAACATCGAACAATGCATGGAAGCACTCCGCAAACAAGGACATGTCCTAGAACCAGTGCGTTTCGATTACCTGGATGTTATTGTACCCGCCTACTATATTCTGACAACAGCTGAAGCTTCCTCCAATCTTTCCCGCTATGATGGAGTGAAATTCGGCTATCGAACAGATGCCATGGTCGACAACCTGCAGGATCTGTTTAAAAAAACAAGGTCAGCAGCCTTTGGCAAAGAAGTCAAAAGACGCATCATGCTCGGCACCTTTGTGTTGAGCACAGGATACTATGATGCATATTATGCAAAAGCCCAACAGGTAAGAAGACTGATATCTGATCAAACAAAAGAAATATTCAAATCATATGATCTGCTGCTCATGCCTACCGCTCCATCCACTGCATTTAAATTTGGAGAAAAAAGCAATGATGCGGTAGAAATGTTTCTAGGTGATTTATACACCGTTTACGCAAACTTAGCAGGCATTGCTGCCATCAGTTTACCTTTGTTCAAACATTCCAATGGCATGCCATTTGGCTTACAGGTACTTTCCGATAAATTGAAGGAAACTACTTTGCTGCAATTCTCTCAACATACCATGAATGCATTTGAACATGTTTGATAAAATATTTTATACCATCCTGTTGATACTATACATGCAGGGAAGTTTATTCGCGGCTGCATACACAGATGCAGATACCATCATCAAAAAAGAAATTGCATGGGATGAGTTGAATCCACGAGCGATTGGTTTTGTTAAAGATTACCTGGCCATCCACCAAGAGCGCCTTACTAAAATGAAAACATGGGGTGCGCCCTATTTTGTATCCATTGAAAACATCTTGAAACGATATCACCTTCCCGCCTCTCTAAAATACTTGGCAGTTATTGAATCTGATCTAAAAACAACTGCTCTCTCCTCAGTAGGTGCAGTCGGACCCTGGCAGCTGATGCCGGGAACGGCCAGGGATTTGGGATTGACGGTTACCAAAAGCAGGGATGACAGAACCGACCTGAGCAAAAGTACCCATGCAGCTGCCAGATTTTTATCCATTCTCTACGAACAATTGGGCGATTGGCTCCTGGTGGTTGCGGCGTATAACGGGGGACCCGCAAGATTGGACAATATCATCAAGCGAAATGACAATAAGAATTTTTGGGATATCCAACAGGACCTGCCCGCCGAATCGAGGAACCACGTAAAAAAGTTCATAGCCACGCATTATATTTTTGAGGGAAAAGGAAGTGAAACAACGGGAAAAGCTTCAAATGAAACAGCTTCAGTTATTCCAAAAGAAGAACTTGATGGTCTCGATAGTTTGAAAATTCATGGACGATATATCGGAGAGATCATTGCCGCACAACTTGAAATCGAATGGAAGCGATTTGAAAAATGGAATCCGCTTTTCAATGAAAAAGTGTCAATGGAACCTTACACACTTAAAATTCCAAAAGAGAAAAAAACGGCATTTGAAATCAACCATGATACCATTCTGAAAAAATCGGTTCAATACCAACTGGAAGAGGGAATAAAAGCGTTGGATGGATTCCCGGTACCCACTGCTTCCCCAAGGGCGGAAACAGCTCCAAAAACAGAAAAGAAAAAGAAAGCAAAGAGATGATTAGAAATCATCCTCATCATCAAAACCGCCTCCACTTCCACTGAATTCATCGAATCCCAAATCTTTGAATTCATCGTCTATTCCAAGATCATCATCGTCGGCTGACTTTTTACCGCCCGACTTTTTGGTTTTTGATTTAGGAATGTCAAATTCATCGAAATCGGGATCCCAATTTTCATCTTCCTCTACTTGTTCCCAATTGTCATCTACATCATCCGCATCATCTTCATCGTCGTCATCGCGCGACCTGGCAGATTTTTTCAAAGGCTTTTCATCTTCCTCGTCAAAATCATCATCCTCTTCTTGTTTTTTTGATTTTGCCGCAGGCTTTGCGGCTTTAGAAGAAGAAGTTTCAGCAGTGGATTTTTTGCTAACTTTTTTTTCTTTTTCGGACTTTGCCATAATCAACAGGAAATTTCAGTGTAAAATTTCTGAGACTTTTTTATATCACCAAATATTTTAAAAATATTTTTCCTAAAAATTATCAATGATTAAACGGTAATCAATTGGTCTCTTTCCGGACCATTTGATATATGTGATACCGGTACACCTAGATATTGATTGATAAATGCAATATATGTTTTCATGGCTGCTGGTAAATCAGCATGATTTTTCAATTTTGAAATATCGGTCATCCAACCATTGAATTTCTTATAAACAGGGTCGATTTGTACCTTGCTCAGTTGATAAGGAACTGCTTTTTCTTCCTTTCCGTCTATTCCATAGCTGGTACAAACAGATAATTCTTCAAAAGCATCCAGTACATCGGATTTGGTCATGACAATTTTCGTAACACCATTCACCATGCAGGCAAAATTCAATGCAACCAGATCGATCCAACCACATCTGCGTGGCCTCCCTGTGGTTGCGCCAAATTCATTACCAATTTTCCTTAAACGCTCACCGGTTTCATCGTGCAACTCGGTTGGAAATGGTCCACTTCCAACCCTTGTGCAATATGCCTTGGATACACCAATGACGTCTTTGATTTTTTGAGGGGCAACACCCAATCCAGTACATACACCAGCTGAAATGGTGTTGGAAGAGGTTACAAAGGGGAATGTTCCAAAATCAACATCCAGCATGCTTCCCTGGGCACCTTCAGCCAGTACTTTCTTTCCTGCAGCAATTTTTTCATTGATGAAATATTCACCGTTCACAATTTTCAATGTGCGCATGAACTCGATGGCCTCAAAAAATTCTTCTTCCCACTCACTGATGTCTTCATTGAATCCAAATGAATCCAACAAACGCTGGTGTTTGAGACGCAGCTTGATATATTGTGTGGTAAAATTCTTATCGAGCAAATCTCCCACCCTTAATCCGTTTCTCCCTGTTTTGTCCATGTAGGCCGGACCAATGCCTTTCAAGGTTGAACCTATTTTTTCATTTCCTTTTGACAACTCAGATGCTTTGTCCAACGCCCTGTGTGTTGGCAAAATCAAATGGGCTCTTTCTGAAACGAATAAATTCTTTCTTCCTTCCACCCCAAATGCAGCAACCTTGTCGTATTCTTTTCTGAGGGTAACGGCATCCAGTACCACACCATTTCCAATCAGGTTGATGGTATTCTCATGAAATATTCCGGAAGGAATTTGATGCAATACAATTTTCTCTCCATTTACATACAATGTATGTCCCGCATTGGGTCCGCCTTGAAATCTTGCGATGATATCATATTGAGGAGCAAAAAAATCAACGATCTTCCCTTTCCCTTCATCACCCCATTGGAGTCCGATCAAAACATCTACCATAATGAAAAATGAATGTTAAGAGGCGAAATTATGTCAATGGATTGTAAGGCAGAAATATAAATATCCTCATCAGGATTCCAGATCATATCTCCTCACATCCTGGATCCCCGGCAGGAGTTTCAGCTCTGCAATCAGCTCATCCAATTCCTCTTTGTCATGTACATACAACCGTATGTTTCCTTCAAATATCCCCTCTTTGGCTTCTACTGTGATGGCACTGATGTTGATCTTGAGTTCACCTGAAATCAGGTTGGTGATTTTATGGATGACACCCACATCATCCAGTCCGATGATATTGAGTCCTGTCAAGAATGAGATTTCCTTGTTCTTGGCCCATTTGGTTTTTACCACACGGTGGCCATAGCTGGAAAGCAGTTGTGTTGCGTTGGGACAGTTGGTGCGGTGAATGATCAATCCCTTTCCGCTTGAGACAAATCCAAAAACGTCGTCACCAGGTATGGGCTTGCAACAGTTGGCCAATGTATAGGCAATCCGGTCGCTGCGCTCACCAAAAATAACAAGCTCCGTATCCTTCTTGACATCTTGCTTGACCACTGTATCTTCAACCCATTCTTCTTTTTTGATTTTTCGCAACTCGAGTTTGTCCCCTTTTACATCAAACTCCTTCAAATCCTTTAGGTCAATTTGTTTGGTAGCAATGCGATAAAACAAATCCAATGGTGATTGCACTTTATAGAAATCCACCAAAAGATCTACGTTGTAGGAAGAGAGTTTGGCACCCATGTTTTGCAGTTTTTTTTCTGCTGTATACTTGCCATCCTCTGCAATTTTTCTTTTTTCATCCCTCAAAACATCCTTGATGACACTTCTGGCTTTAGCTGTAACGACGAATCCAAGCCAATCCTCATTTGGTTTTTGTTTATTGGATGTAATGATTTCAATTTGGTCACCACTTCTGAGTTTATGGCTGAGTGGAACAAGCTTGTGATTGACTTTTGCTCCGATGCATTTTGATCCAATAGCACTGTGGATGGTGAATGCAAAATCCAATGCACTTGAATTCACAGGCAACATCTTCACATCACCTTTGGGTGTATAAACATAAATTTCCTCAGCAAGGAAAGAAGTTTTGAAATCCTGCAAAAAATCTATGGAACTGATATCATCCCCACCCAATGCTTCTCTGATTTGTGTAAACCATTTGTCGAATCGATCCTCTTCATCTCCACCCTCTTTGTATTTCCAGTGTGCAGCCAGCCCTTTTTCTGCAATCTCGTTCATGCGCTTGGAACGTATTTGCACTTCCACCCACTTGCCCTGTGGACCCATAACGGTTGTATGCAAAGCCTCATAGCCATTGGATTTGGGATTGCTCAACCAGTCCCTCAACCGCTCAGGAGAAGGATTGTACATATCGGCAATGATGGAATAAACCTTCCAACAACTTTCTTTTTCTTTCTCTTGAGCTGTGTCGATGATGACCCTGATGGCAAAAAGATCGTATACCTCTTCGAAGGCTACATTCTTTTTTTTCATTTTATTCCAGATGGAATGAATGGATTTGGGTCTGCCGTATATTTCATATACAAATCCGATGCCATCTAGTTTTTCTCTTACTGGCTTGATGAATTCATTGATATAACGCGATCTTTCTCTTTTTGTTTCTGACAATTTCTTTGCAACGTCTCTGTAATTTTCTGGCTCCATGTACTTCATCGCCAGGTCTTCCATCTCTGTTTTGATATTGTAGAGACCCATGCGATGCGCCAACGGTGCATAGACATATACGGTTTCAGATGATACCTTCAACTGTTTCTCCCGTTTCATGCTTTCCAATGTTCGCATGTTGTGCAAACGATCTGCCAGCTTGATCAGAATAACCCTGGGATCGTCCGTCAGCGTGAGCAATATTTTTTTGAAGTTCTCCGCTTGTTGGGAAGTGTTGTTATCGACCACTGTTGCAATCTTGGTGAGACCATCGATGATTTTTGCCATTTCAGTCCCGAATTCTCTCTGGATATCATCCAAGGTTATATCTGTGTCTTCGACTGTATCATGCAACAAGGCACAGATGGTTGATCTCACACCCAATCCTATTTCATCCACACAAATCATCGCAACAGCAAGGGGGTGAAAGATATAGGGCTCCCCGCTCTTCCTGCGCATGGTTTTATGGGCATCCACTGCCATTTCAAAAGCAGTTCGCACCAGTGTTTTATCACCGGTTTTCAATTTAGGTTTAAGCGTCCGAAGCAAGGCCCTGTAACGGCGAACGATTTCCTTTTTTTCGTCCTCCTCACTCAGCGCGTAAGGCGCAACAACCATATCTTGTTCGACCAAATTCATGCTACTCAAATTTACTGAAAAAGCCTGGGAATGCCTTTTAATTCCCTCAAAAAGGGTTACCTTTGCACCCCAGTTGAAAAGAGCAGCTGCAAGCTTAACCATTTGCGGGTGTGGTGAAATTGGTAGACACGCCAGACTTAGGATCTGGTGCCGTGAGGCTTGGGGGTTCGAGTCCCTCCACCCGCACTCTTTTCCCCAAATTAAATTGAACATGGCAACTATCAGCAGAGAGCAAATTGCTCCACTTCACGAAAGAATCAAGGTAACCGTATCTCCAGCAGATTACAACCCAGCTTACGAGTCAGCTTTAAAAAAATACGCCAAGAACGCGAACATTCCCGGATTCAGAAAAGGCATGGTGCCGACAGGTGTTGTAAAAAAGATGTACGGTGCAGCAGTATTTACGGAGGAAGTGTTGCGCAAGATTGAGAACGAATTGATGCAATATCTGCAAACAGAAAACATTGCCTACCTGGGACAACCGCTGCCGGAAGACAACAATGATCCTGCACAAATCAACCACGCAACACCACAGGATTATACTTTCTCGTTTGAACTTGGACTGAAACCCAATTTTTCTATACCAGATTTGGCCAAAGCCAAGACCACTTTGAGTTTGGTTGAAACAACAGAAGAAATGGTCAACGAAGAAGTTGAAAGACTTCGTCAACGCCTGGGGAAAATGACTGAACTTGAAGCAGTTTCTAATGAAGAAGATATTCTCAATGTTTCATTTCAAAAATCAGACGCAAAGGGTGTTGTTGAGGAAGGAGCTGAGAAGAAAGAAAACTCATTGCTGTTGAAATACTTTTCTGCCGCCACCCAAAAAGAATTGATGGGCAAGAAAAAAGATGAACAAATCATCCTGCAGGTTGGAAAAGCATTCGAAGACAAAGAAAGAGATTGGCTTGCAAAGGACCTTGGACTGGACAAAGACAACAAAGAAGATCTGAAGCAATATTTTGTAATGCAGATTACTAAAATTGGATTTGTTGAAAAAAGAGCACTGGACGAAGATTTCTTCAAAGAGGCAATGCCAGCCAAAGAAATTAAAAACGAAGAAGATTTCAGATCAGCAATCAAATCACAAATAGAAGGCTATTGGAAACACCAGGCTCAACATATGTTGGAGCTTGAAATTTTCCACCTCCTTTCAGAAGATACCAAGATGGACTTCCCCGAAGATTTCCTGAAAAAATGGTTGCTGAAAAGCAGAGAAAAAGAACAGACACCGGAAGCGATTGAAAAAGACTTCCCCAGTTTCTTGAACCAACTGCACTGGACACTGTTGAGCAATGAAATTGGCACACAACAGTCTTTGCAGGTCAGCAGAGAGGAAATCATGGACAATCTCCGTCAGCAACTCATGGGGTATTTTGGTTCGATGAACCTTGGTGGAAACCTGGACTGGCTGGACAGCTACGTTGAGCGAATGATGGGCGACAAACAACAGGTTGAAAGTGCCTACCAAAGAGTATTTAGCTCCAAGGTCCTTGCCTGGGCTGCTTCTCAAGCCAAACCCACAGAGAAAAAAATTACTGCAGAAGAATTTCAAAAGCTTTCAGAAAAACACCAACATTGATACGCTGACTTCAGCGAAGCTTGTTAGGGGTTTATTAAAAAATATGAAATAAGCTAGACAAATTGTCTGCTTTGCATCCAGGCATGCTATTTGGACTGTAATTGTATTAATTTGCTTATTATAAATCCTGTAAAACATGAATCTAGGAAAGGAATTTGAAAAATTTGCCATCAAAGAGAGGGGAATTTCCAGTAATACACTGCATGGATATACCAATCACATGGTGACCAACCTTACTCCCAACATCATTGAGGAAAGACCCATGAACATAGCTGTAATGGATGTCTACAGCAGGTTGATGATGGACAGGATTATCTTTTTGGGCTACCCCATCACTGATGAGGTTGCCAATATCATTACAGCTCAATTGTTGTTTCTCGATAGCACGGACCGTACAAGGGATATTCAAATGTATATCAACAGTCCAGGTGGATCAGTTTACTCCGGACTCGGTGTCTATGATACCATGCAATATGTGACTCCAGATGTATCAACCATTTGTATCGGAGTTGCTGCCAGCATGGCTGCAGTATTGATGTGTGCTGGAACCGCAGGCAAGAGAACAGCGTTGAAACATTCCAGAATCATGATGCATCAGCCAAGTGCAGGTGCAGGAGGACAAGCCAGCGATATTGAAATCACCGTCTCACAAGTCAGAAAATTAAAGCATGAACTGTATGAAGTTGTGGCACAACACAGCGGTCAGCCGGTTGACAGAATTGCCAAAGATTTCGACAGAGATTTTTGGATGACAGCACAGGAGGCTAAAGAATACGGATTGGTAGATGAAGTTCTCCTGCTCAATCCCAAAAAGAAGAAAGCGTAAAAGCGAAGAAAATGAACATGTACAATACAATCAGACTCGACGAAGAACATGAACCGGCAGAGAATGGGAACATGATGGAAAACATGTTGTCTGTTGCCAAGTTCGACAAGAAATTCATAGAACAAAGAAAAGTATTTCTTTGGGGTGTGGTGGATGACAAATCCGCAAAAGATATTACCGCGCGCTTGATGTACCTGGATGCGGTGGATCCAGGCAAAGAAATCAAGTTCTACATCAACTCACCAGGCGGTGTTGTAACAAGCGGTATGGTCATTTACGATACCATGCAAATGATTAAATCGCCCGTTTCAACCATCTGCATGGGCATGGCAGCATCCATGGGATCCATTTTGTTGAGCGGAGGGAAAAAAGGAAAAAGATATATTTACCCCCACGGTGAAGTAATGATACATCAACCTTCAGGCGGGGGACAAGGTACTTCTGCTGATCTTGAAATCATGGCAGAACAAATCAGAAAAATAAAAGAGCTGGGAGCAAAGATTCTTGCAGAAAACTGCGGACAAACATTTGACAAAGTCATGAAAGATTTTGACAGAGATTATTGGATGAATGCAGATGAATCCGTGAAATACGGAATTGTTGATGGAGTAGTGAAATCAATCTAACCAAGTACAATTCAATATATGGCCAAGACTACATTGCATTGTTCATTCTGCGGCAAAAACCGCGATGAGGTAAAAATCCTGATCGCTGGCCAGGAAGGTCATATTTGCGAATCTTGTGTAGACCACGCGAAAGAAATTGTTTTCCAAGAAGTAGAATCAAAAAAAGATAGTAAGTCAGGTTTCAAACTCACTGTCAAAAAACCCATCGAACTCAAAAATCACATCGATGAATATGTAATTGGTCAGGATGAAGCAAAAAAAATACTTGCAGTAGCCGTATACAATCATTACAAGCGACTCAACCAACCCATAGCAAATACGGGCAAACAAAACAAGAAAGGTGAAAACAATGATGATGTTGAAATTGAAAAAAGCAATGTCATCATGGTCGGAGAAACCGGAACAGGGAAAACTTTGCTAGCCAAAACCATTGCAAAACTCCTGAATGTTCCTTTTGCCATAGTTGATGCTACTGTTTTTACAGAAGCCGGCTATGTGGGTGAAGACGTAGAGAGCATCCTTACGAGGCTCTTGCAGGTCTGCAACTATGACGTAAGTGCTGCCGAGAGTGGCATCGTATACATTGATGAGATCGATAAAATTGCACGCAAAACTGACAATCCCTCTATTACCAGGGATGTAAGCGGAGAGGGAGTTCAACAGGGTTTGCTCAAATTACTGGAAGGCACCGATGTGCTGGTTCCCCCTCAAGGTGGAAGAAAGCATCCCGATCAGAAACTCATCAAAATAAATACCCAAAATATACTTTTCATTTGTGGCGGAGCGTTCGATGGAATCGACAAAGTCATTGCAAGAAGGGTCAATACCAATGCAATTGGCTTCAATGTGAACAAGTCCGTGCAAGAGGAAATGAAAAACAACCTGCTGAAATTCGTAAATGCACAAGACCTTAAATCATTTGGATTGATTCCTGAACTTTTGGGAAGATTGCCGGTGGTTACGTACCTGGATCCACTTGATAAGGAAACTTTAAAATCAATCCTCACTGCACCCAAAAATGCACTGATCAAACAATACAGAAAGTTATTTGAGCTGGAAGGAATTGATTTGAAAATTGAAGAGGAGGTCCTGGAGTTCATGGTCGACAAAGCAATGGAGTATAAATTGGGTGCACGGGGACTCAGATCCATTTGCGAGACAATGCTGACAGACGCGATGTTCGAATTGCCTTCTTCAAATAAAAAAGAATTTACACTATCCCTTGCATACGCAACCAAGAAATTTGAACATGCAAAAATGAATGTTCTAAAAGTTGCTTGATCATGAAAGAGCTGGTTAAGCAATTAATGCAAGAAGTGAATTTGACCGAAAAGCAGGCAATACAATCCATTCAGATCATCAAAGAGTTTGCAAAAAAGAAACTCCCTGTTTTTTCCAAAGCGATCGATAAACTGTTTGATCAACACGTACCCAAACAGGAAGTTGACTTTCTAGATTAAAGCTGGAAATCAATTTACGGTGCTATTTTCTTCACTTGATGTTCGTCTAAGCTTCCAATCTTTGATAATTCTTCAATACTGTTGATTGATTCATGCATTTTTATATAAGCCAATACTGATTTAGCAAAAAGATGACTGATATAAGGGTGCCGCCGCAATTCCTGATAAGTCGCCTTGTTAATTTGAATTTTGATAGGCTTATATCCATTTTCTATTTTCAAACTATTCCTAAATTTTAAAAAATTGCTGTCGGTTAACCCATATACTTCCTTCAGCTGATCAACAGAAATATATCCCCCGAGCCGTTCTCGGTATTTTATAATAAGTGCTGATAATTTTTCACCAATTCCAGGCAGTCCCTCCAACGAGGTGCTGTCAGCGGTATTGAGATCCAATACATCCGGCAAGCCTATTGATTGCTTTTTATCAGGCATTGTAAATTGCTTTGACTGAAACCCAGCATACTTGGATCTGGCTGACCCATTGGGTCGAACTATTTTCACTTTCAACATCATTTTTTCCATGCTGTCCAGTTGAACAGCAGAAAAATTAAGGGGTTCCAGCGAATCTGGGTCCCCAGCGAAAAATGTTGGTAATATCCATAACAAAGCAATCAGTCAACCCATGATATAAATACCTAATCGTTCCTTCTTCGAAAAGTATAACCAATCACTTGCGATTTTTTTCCATTGCATGGAACAAACATCGTAGATTTCTGATCAGTTGGATGGGTAAAATGACAGCAACTATGCGTTGTTATTCACATGAATTTTGAGACCATCATAAGCAAAATACATGCCCTTTGGCAATTCTTTAGATGTTTCATGGTGAAAACCCATTTGATGACTGATATGGGTAAAATAGGTCTGCCGTGGATTCAATACAGTTGCCATTTCAATGGCTTCCTCTAAGGTAAAATGCGACAAATGCTTTTCTTTTTGAAGTGCATTCAAGACCAGTATCTCAGTACCGTTGATAACTTTTTTCGCTTTTTCATCAATGTAATTTGCATCCGTGACATAGGTAAAGTTTCCCAACCTAAATGCCGTAACATCCATGTGCAAATGCTTTACAGAGAATGGCTGAAATTTCAAATCACCTATCTGAAATGCTTTGTCTTGGATGGTATGCAAATCGATTTCTGGAATACCGGGATATTTCAATTCAGCAAATGCATAATAAAAATCGCGTTGAAGCGCTTCGGATGTTTCCTGGTTGGCAAAGATGGGAATGGGTTTTTTGGAGAAAAAATTGAAAGCACGGATATCATCCAACCCCGCAATATGGTCTTTGTGAGAATGGGTAAAAAGCACTGCATCGATGTGATCAACCCCAGATCGAAGCATTTGTGTTCTGAAATCTGGCGTTGTATCAATCACAACAACTGTGCTAGGTGACTTGATGAGGATGCTGCTCCGCAAGCGTTTGTCTTTGGAATCGTCGGATCGACAGACAGGGCATTTGCATGCGATCATGGGTACCCCTCCGCTTGTTCCTGTCCCTAAAAACTCAACTGTGATTAACAAAATGAATAGAATTGACGAGCGCAAAAATTATGCAGCATGAGAGTCCAATGCAGTCCCGGCTATTACTTCTTCAAAAATCTTCCTGCTTTCTTCCGTGAGCTGGTCGACATTGACCTGAAGCGTTGCAATCAAATCAATCAAAGTATTGATCCTTCCCTCGGTTTGAAGAAATTTATTCAATACAACTACTTTCTTTGATTCAAGTATACAGTAGCCACTTTGAAAAGTTCCGCGTTCGTATCTGAGAATATACCCTGCTTCGTCAACTATCTTTTCGAGCTTCTCAAGTGTCGATGGGGTGAACTTCAATTTCATAACACTTATTTGTACAAATCTACTGAATGCTTGAAGTTTTTTAATTGATACAAATCAGTAATTGTAAACATTTTAGCAGTCAAATGTGAATAAGAAAAATTCAATTATCTGTTGGTCATCCGTATGGTGGGAACAATCATTTCTTCCATGGAAATCCCTCCATGCTGAAAACTGTTTTTGTATAGTTGTACAAAATGATTGTATTGATTGGGATAACAAAAATAATCTTGCTTTCCGGCAAAAATGAAAGATGAACTGATGTTTGACCGGGGGAGTCCCGCGAGCAATGGATCTTTGAAAGAAAGCACCTGCCGCAGATCTACATCTAGATTCTTTGCGTTTTTATAGCGCAGGTTGCTGGTGGTTTGTTTATCCGCCAACACTTTGACGGGATGTTTGACTTGAATGCTGCCATGGTCAGTAGACAGCATCAATTGGCAATTTTTTTGTGAAAGCTTTTTGATCAGTTGAAACAGGGGCGCATGAGTAAACCATGATTTTGTGAGACCTCTATAGGCTTTTTCATCAGATGCAAGCTCCCTGATGACTTCCATATCAGTTCTTGCATGGCTGATCATATCAACAAAATTATACACGATGATGGTCAAGTCATCATTCAACATACCTGTTGCTTGTTCAGAGAGTTTGACTGCGTCTGCATTGTTTAAAATTTTATGATAGGAAAATCGAATATCTGACCTACCCAATGCTTGAAGTTGTGCCTTGAAAAAAAACTCTTCATGGTTGTTTTTTCCATCTTCATCATTGTCTTTCTTCCACAGGTCAGGAAATTTCTTTTCCATATCAATGGGTAAGATTCCGGAAAATATGGCATTGCGGCAATAGTGTGTGGTGGTGGGAAGAATGGAAAAAAAGCAATCTTCTTCTTCAATCTTAAGAAACGATGATACAAGGGGTTCTATAGACTTCCACTGATCGTATCGAAAATTGTCGATCAATAGCCAAACCAAGGGTTTCTCTTTGGAAATATGGGGGAGGATTTTATTGGAAAAATATTGATGGCTTAAAATAGGAGTATTTTCATCGGGTTGATTGATCCAAGTTGTATAATTTCTGGAGATGAATTTGAAAAAAGCAGCATTGGCCTCTCTTTTCTGATCCAGCAACACTTCGCTCATTTCGGTGGTATCGCTTTTCTCCATTTCAAGTTCCCAAAACACCAGTTGACGGTACACTTCGACCCAGTTTTTGAAAGTGGGGGCCTCGTTCAGTGCATCAAACATGCTGCGAAACTGTTGCTGGTAGTTGGAAACAATGGATGCTGTGATCAATCTTTTATTGTCCAGATTTTTTTTAAGTGTCAACAGCACCTGGTTGGGATTGACAGGCTTGATGAGATAATCTGTGATTTGTGCTCCGATGGCCTCTTCCATCAGGCTTTCCGTCTCGTTTTTTGTCACCAGCACCACCGGAACATGCGGATGCAATCTTTTGATCCTTTGGAGTGTTTCCAATCCGCTCATTCCAGGCATCGATTCATCCAGCAGGATCAAATCAACAGATTCTTTTTGCAGATAGTCCAATGCATCAAATCCGTTTGTCATGCAAACAACTCGGTATCCTTTCATCTCCAGGAAAAGCCTGTGGGCCTCCAGGATTTCAATTTCATCATCCACCCATAAAACACTGGCAAGAGACATGCAATTATTTTTGAGAAAAAAACATCAAATGAATTGGATAAAGTTAATGAAACGAACAACAGGTAAGTACCTTTGCACCATCGTTTTGAAAAATTAACAAACCAGCATCATGGGATTCAGAAAATTCATCAATGATCCAGTTCATGGATTCATCACCATCAACGACCCGTTGATTTATGAAATCATTTCACATCCGTGGGTGCAGCGATTGAGGAGAATCAACCAAATGGCCATGTCTTACCTGGTGTATCCAGGTGCTGTCCACTCCAGACTTCACCATGCATTGGGAGCCTATCATTTGATGGGAAGTGCCTTGCACGAACTCAGGCAAAAAGGAATAGTCATTTCAGACGAAGAGGAACAGGCAGCAAAAATTGCCATCCTTCTTCATGATGCCGGTCACGGTCCTTTTTCGCATGCATTGGAGTCGATTCTGGTAAAAGACTTGGAACACGAAGCCATTTCACTGATGATCATGCATGCGTTGAATGAAAAATTCAATGGTAAATTGAAGATGGCGATTGATATTTTTACAGGCGTTTATCACAAGAAATTTTTACACCAACTGATCAGCGGACAGTTGGATGTAGATAGGATGGATTATCTCACAAGAGACAGTTTTTTTACAGGCGTTATAGAAGGAAGTGTTGGATGTGATAGGATTTTAAAAATGCTGACAGTCCACAACGGCTCTCTGATGGTGGAGGAAAAAGGCATATACTCCATTGAAAATTTTCTGGTGGCCAGGAGATTGATGTATTGGCAGGTATATCAACACAAAACGGTGCTGAGCGCAGAAATGACACTTGTGAAAATTCTTGAGCGTGCCGTATGGCTGTTCAAGAATGGAGACAAGGCGGTTGTAAGCTCAAACAGCCTGGGAAATATACTTTTTGATAAAAAAAATCAAATTGATAATAACTATCTGGAAACTTTCTGTTCGCTGGATGACAGCGATGTGATGAGCGAAATCAAAAAATGGAAAAACCATTCTGACAAGGTCATTTCGATGCTGTCTTCTGCCGTCCTCGATAGAAATTTGCTCAAGTTGCGCATACAGAATGAACCAATTGCTGCAGAGGAAGTGTCAGAAAAAAGAGAGCAAACTGCCCGTCAATTAGGACTGAGCCTAGAAGATACCACTTTTCTGGTATTCACCGGTGTTGCTGAAAACAGTCTTTATAATCCGCATGACGAAAAAATCAATATTCTCTACAAAGACGGAACTGTCAGGGATATTTCACAAGTGGATTCACCGCTTATTCATCAGCATATTTCGCAGCCAGTAAAAAAATTTTACATTTCTTGTAACAAAACGCAAAAAATACAGTCATAGGTTTGCATACCTTCCGATCAACATCACCCGTTTTAATCTAAAAAAGTATCAGATTTATGAAGTTTACGGCTTTGCAAATTGCAACACATATCAACGGAAGCATTGAAGGCAATGAACATGTATCTGTCAACGGATTTTCCAAGATCGAAGAAGGAAAAGAGGGCGACATCACTTTTCTGGCAAATCCCAAGTACGAAGACCACCTCTACACAACAAAAGCTTCCATTGTCATCGTTTCACATGTACTGGAACTGAAAGCATCCGTTCAACCAACACTGATCAGGGTCAGTGATCCATATGCAAGTTTTGCAAAATTGATGCGGTATTACCAAAGCCTGCTTTCCACCCATCTTGTTGGCATTGAGGAACCCTCCTATATCCATCCATCTGCCAAAATTGGAAAAGATGTTTACATCGCTGCTTTCACCTATGTGGGAGAAAACGCAGTGGTTGGTGACAATGTAAAATTGTATCCGCATACTTTTCTGGGAAACGGCGTGACCATTGGCAACGATACAACCGTATTTGCAGGTGTAAAAATATACCACCACTGCACCATCGGAAACCATGTGCTGATTCATGCAGGCACCGTCATTGGAAGTGATGGCTTTGGATTTGTACCAGAATCAAATGGTATCTATAAAAAAGTGCCACAACTCGGAAATGTTGTTATAGAGGACTATGTTGAAATCGGTGCCAATGTTTGCATTGACAGGGCAACAATGGGATCTACGACGATAAAAATGGGCACCAAGTTGGACAACCTGGTGCAGATTGCACACAATGTAGAAGTTGGACAAAACACCGTTGTTGCCGCCCAGGCCGGGATCAGCGGCAGTACAAAAATTGGAAACCGGGTAACCATTGGTGGACAAGCAGGCATTGTCGGACATATCCAAATTGCTGATGGAGTAAAAATCAATGGCCAGAGCGGTGTCTCCAAGAGCATCCGCGAAAAGGAGACCATCGTAACTGGTAGTCCTGCTTTCGAATTCAGTACTGCCATGCGCTCACAGGCTGTTTTTAGAAAACTGCCTGATTTGGATAAAAAAATCAAGGAGTTGGAAAATCTTCTTGAAATAATGCTGAAAGAGAAAGAGGAACTTTCTTCATAATTATTGATATTCAGTAGATTATAACGAAAGTGCACCTTGATAAAATGAATTATCTTTGCAGCACAAAAACCTGCAATCGTGAAAAATTTCAATCCTAACAAGCAGCATACTCTTCAACAACCTGCAAAAATATCAGGAACCGGATTGCATACTGGCGCCATGGTTAACATGACATTACAGCCGGCTGAACCTGGTTTCGGATTCCAATTCAAAAGAATGGATCTGCAAGACCAGCCATTGATCAAGGCTGATTGTGATCTTGTGGTCGAAACAACCAGAGGTACCACCCTCGAATCAAACGGTGCCAGAATCAGCACAATTGAACATATCCTCGCCGCACTCGTAGGCATGGGAGTCGACAACTGCCTGATTGAAGTAGACGGACCTGAAGTGCCAATCATGGATGGAAGTGCTATTCAATTTGTAGAGGCCATCGAACAGGCAACTGTTGTTGAGCAGGAAGCCGCCAAAGATTGGTACAACATCGATACCAACATCATTCACTATGATGAAGAAAGAGGAGTTGAACTCAAAGCAACGCCCGCAGTTGACTACCATATCACCACCTTGATTGATTTTAACAGTGAAGTATTGGGAACACAACATGCCTCCTTAAAAAAGATGAGTGATTTCAAGGAACAGATTGCATCCAGCAGAACATTTTGTTTCCTGCATGAACTGGAAGCCCTGATAGCCAACAACCTGATCAAAGGGGGTGACATCAACAATGCCATTGTCGTTGTTGAGAAACCGCTGACTGAAGAAGTAAAAAACAAATTGAGCAAGGCATTCAAAAATGTTGAATTTGATATAAACAGCCAAGTGTTTTTGAATAACCTGGAACTCAGATACAGCAATGAGCCAGCGAGACATAAACTGTTGGACATTGTAGGTGATCTTGCACTTGTCGGCTATCCTTTCAAAGCCCATATCATTGCCAGTAGACCGGGGCATTTTTCCAATGTGGAGTTGGCTAAAAAAATCAAGCAACACATCAAAAAGAGCAAATCCCTTAAAAATATCCCTTCCTACGATCCCAACCTCCCTCCCCTGTACAATACACCCGATATTGAGAAAAAACTGCCTCACAGGTATCCATTCTTATTGGTAGACAAAATCATAGAACTATCAGACAACCATATCGTAGGTGTAAAAAATGTTACAGCCAATGAACCCTTTTTCGCTGGACACTTTCCCGGCAATCCCATCATGCCCGGTGTGTTGCAGATAGAGGCACTGGCCCAAGCAGGCGGAATTCTTGCCATCAATTGCCTGCCTCCAGGTGATTATGATACCTATTTTTTGAAAATTGACAATTGCAAATTCAAAATGAAAGTGGTTCCTGGTGATACATTGCTATTGAAGCTAGAATTACTGGGTCCCATCCGCAGAGGAATTTGCGAGATGATTGGCACTGTGTTTGTAGGAAATAAAATTGCTGCAGAGGCCTACCTTATGGCGCAGTTGGTTAAAAGAGAGCATGCATAATACTTTTCCATGATTCACCCCCAAACCGTCGTTCACCCCAACGCCAAGATTGGCAAGAATGTGAGGATCGATGCATTTACAACCATAGAGGAAGATGTTGTCATTGGAGACGATTGCTGGATTGGAAGCAATGCAACCATCATGAATGGTGCAAAAATTGGCAACCATTGCCAGATTTTTCATGGTGCCATCATTTCAGCCCCGCCAGCCGATTTGAAATTCGATGGAGAAAAGACAACTGCAGAAATAGGAGACCATACCATCATCCGAGAATTCGTATCCATTCACAGAGGTACCAAAGAAAAGATGAAAACGGTGATCGGCGAGCATTGCTTGATCATGGCATACTCACACGTGGCACACGATTGCATCATTGGTGCTCATTGCGTGATCAGCAACAGTACTCAATTGGCTGGACATGTAACGGTGGGTGATCACGTCATCATCTCCGGAATGTGTGGTGTCAATCAATTTGTCAGGATCGGTGACCATGCCTATATTGGTGCTCTCGCCATGGTTAGAAAAGATGTTCCGCCATTTGTGAGAGCAGGAAACAATCCTGCAAGCTTTTCAGGCATCAACACCGTTGGATTGAGAAGAAGAGGATATACATCTGAAACCATCAATCAAATCATGGATGTATTTCGCATCCTTTACAACAATAACTTGAATGTTTCGCAGGCATTGGAAAAGCTGGAGCATGAAACACCCATTTCATCGATCAAATCAACCATCGTCGCGTTTATCAGAGAAAGCAAGAGAGGTATCATCCGAAGAAGCACTAAATCAACATCAGATGGAGATTCAGTTGATTGATGCTGGAAAAAGATTCAACAGAGATTGGGTATTCAAAAATCTTCATGCCAGTTTTTCTGACAAAAAAAGCTATGCCATCACCGGACACAATGGAGCCGGAAAATCAACTTTGCTCCAGTGTATTGCTGGATCTACCATGCTTTCCGAAGGAGAAATCATTTTCAACTTTGAGGGAAAGAAGATTCCAACCGATGAAATGTTTATACATGTTTCCATTTGCGCACCTTATTTGGAAGTCATAGAGGAAATGACTGCCCTTGAATTCTTTGGCTATCATCAGCAATTCAAATCATTTCAAAACCAGAGCACTATTGCCGATATCATTGAACATATTGGCTTATCCAAACACGCCCACAAACAGATCAGGTATTTCAGCAGCGGCATGAAACAACGCATCAAATTGGCACAGGCATTTTTCAGCAATACTCCAGTTTTGCTGCTTGATGAACCATGCACCAACCTTGATCAGCAGGGAATTGGCCTTTACAAATCAATGTTGAACAATCTGGGTAAAAACCGCATTGTCATCATCAGCAGCAACGATCCCATTGAAATCGAAGGATGTACACAAGTCATCCAATTGGGTGTTTAAAAAAGGATTAATTTCGCGCAAAACCAACCCAACATGCGCGATCAACTGATTTTCGATCTTCTTGACAGAGAATTAAAAAGACAGAGAGAAGGTATAGAACTCATCGCTTCTGAGAATTTTACCTCCCTCCAAGTCATGCAGGCCATGGGATCTGTGGCAACAAATAAATACGCTGAAGGCTACCCTGGAAAAAGATATTATGGCGGATGCGAAGTTGTAGATGAAATTGAACAACTGGCGATTGACCGATTGAAAAAAGTTTTCAATGCAACCTGGACGAATGTGCAACCACACAGTGGAGCACAGGCGAATACAGCAGTATTCCTGGCTTGCTTGAAACCAGGTGATAAAATACTTGGACTTGACTTGAGCATGGGTGGACACCTTACACACGGGAGTCCAGCGAATTACAGCGGAAAAAATTACCAGGCTTTCTTTTATGGAGTTGACAATGAAACCGGACTAGTGAATTATGAACAACTGGAAGAAATAGCCAGAAAAGAAAAACCAAAGATGATCATCTGCGGTGCCTCAGCCTTCAGCAGAGATTGGGATTACAAAAGAATCAGATCGGTTGCAGATGAAATTGGTGCACTGGTGCTGGCTGATATTGCACACCCAGCGGGACTCGTAGCGGCAGGATTGCTCAATGATCCCTTTGATTATTGTCACATAGTTACTTCTACTACACACAAAACATTGAGAGGACCAAGAGGTGGTGTGATCATGATGAGAAATGATTTCGATAACCCTTTTGGCATCAAAGACCCGAAAGGAAATACAAGATCTATGAGCGCGTTGCTTGATTTGGCTGTTTTTCCGGGTATGCAAGGGGGTCCGCTTGAGCATGTCATTGCCGCAAAGGCTGTCGCATTCGGAGAAATCTTGGATCCATCTTTTAAATTATACCAACAGCAGGTCAAAGACAATGCACAAAAAATGGCAGCTGGATTTGTGGCAAAAGGATATCATTTGATCAGCGGAGGAACAGAAAACCACCTGATGTTGATCGATTTGAGAAATAAAAATATCACTGGCAAGAAAGCGCAAGAGACGCTGGACAGGGCACATATCACCCTCAACAAAAACTCCGTGCCTTTCGATGATAAGAGTCCATTTGTTACATCAGGCATCAGGATCGGTGTCCCTGCTATTACTACCCGTGGACTCAAAACCGAACACATGCAGACAGTGGTTAATATGATCGACAAAGTGATCATGCATGCAGATGATGAGCAAATCATTTCAGCTGTTAAAGAAGAAGTCAAATCATTCATGCAACAGTTTCCGCTGTATCCGGAACTGGGATAATTACACATCATGATTCAACGCATACAATCATTGTGGTTACTGCTGAGCGCAACGTGCGCCGGCATTACCTGGCTGGTTCCAACCTTTGCAGGAAACGCTGCTGACGGCAGCACCAAAATTTTCTCTGTGCGGGAAAGTGTTGTATTGCTCTTCCTGATTGCATTCATAGCTGTATGCAGCTTTGTCAATATTTTCTTTTTCCAAAACAGAAAAAGACAAAAATCCATCATCATTGCCACTTCCATCGCAACCATTGGATTTATTGCTGCACAGTTTTTTATTGTGAAGGAATTTAAATCCACCTTTCAAATTCCACAAGGCAATTGGGAAATCAGTGCGATACTGCCCATTTTTATTCTTCTGTTTCAGGTATTTGCCTTCATCGGAATCAGGAAGGATGAGAAATTGCTGAGCAGCGCAGACAGGATGAGGTAATCAATATTCCTCAGAATAAACCCGTTTGAGTTTGAGTGATTTGACAGGTGCCACCACCAACGGGAATTTTTCAACAGTAACATTGCTGGCATCCAATCCAAATCCTTTTTCTTCTGACAAGGATACTTCTTTGAGCCAAAAATATAATTTCATTACAACCCGCTCCCAGAAGGGCAATTCATTGTCCTGGCTCAAAAATTTCTCCATTACCACGAACTCGAAATCGCCTGCAATATTATTGCGCGCCAAACTTTCGTAACGAGAGGTGATATTCACTTCCTTGTTGGAAACCATGTCCTCTACAACTTTTCTGAACATCAAATTTATCTTTGGCTGAACCCTGAAACCCAAACTGAATTCCACCCGGATCACCTCATTGGGGATGATGGTTTGGACTTCATATTTACATGTATATGGATCATCCAATGTATCAACATGGACAAACCAATAAATATCGGCACGCTTTGGCTTTTTGTTTAGGATAGAGTGGATGATCTTGTATTCAATCTCTTTTGGATTGTTGGCACTGCTCAAGTAAACCAGGTGGGTGGCATATTTGTTGATGGACTGGTCATTGCTCAATTCCTGCAATACAGGCAAATAATTATCCAATCGAGCAAATTCCACGTACCTGTTTTTGATTTTCCTGGCCTTGAACCATATGTACATTACAACCACAAACAATCCGCCCAATACAAATGTGGCAAATCCACCATGGGGGAACTTCTCAAGGTTGGCAATCAGAAAACTGAATTCAATGGTAAGGTAAACAGCGAGATACAAGTATATCCAAATGGGATTGACCCTGTGCAATACCAGGTAATTGGCGAAAAGAATGGATGTTGCAAACATGCAGAGTGTAATGGCCAGTCCATAGGCAGCTTCCATATTGCTTGAACTTTTGAAATACAATACGATAAAGCAACATCCGAGAAAGAGCATGGTATTGATAGCTGGAATGAAGAGTTGACCTCTTTCTTCGGTTGGATAGTTGATTCTGAATTTGGGCCACAAATTGAGTCGCATTGCTACACTGACCAATGTAAAGGAACCACTGATCATTGCCTGACTGGCAACAACAGCAGCCATGGTAGCAATGATGATACCAATCAGCAAAAATGCATTGGGCATCATTGCATAAAAAGGGTTCCTCAGCAAGAGTGCTTCAGGATGTGCTGCTGCAAAAGCTGCGTTTTTCAATAGACCTGCGTTAGCAAATAATTTACCTTTTTCACCCAACAAATAGGCTCCCTGTCCGAGGTAATTCAATATCAACGCTGTTTTGACCCAAATCCAAGTTATCCGAATATTCCGTTTCCCACAATGTCCCAAGTCAGAATACAACGCCTCGGCACCGGTCGTACAAAGAAATACAGCTCCCAACAACCAAAATCCACCTGGATAATTGAGCAATAATTGAATGGCATAAGCGGGATTGAAAGCATTCAATACATGCCAGTTGCCAAAAATATTGTAAACCCCCATGATTGCCAGCATGGCAAACCAAATGAACATCACTGGACCAAAAAGCTTACCAATTGATGCCGTACCAAACTGCTGCAAAAAGAAAAGTGCTGTAAGAATCCCCAGGACTATGAAAACGATCTGCATTTCCGTAATGGCAGAAAATCTGGGAAGTTGTGTGAGTCCCTCGATTGCTGAAGTAACAGAAATAGGAGGCGTAATAATTCCCTCTGAAAGCAGTGCAGCACCCCCGATCATAGCGGGTACAATCAACCATTTCTTTCTTCTCCTTACGAGTGTGTACAGAGAGAAAATCCCTCCCTCCCCTCTGTTATCGGCCTGAAGAGTAAGTATTACATATTTGACTGTTGTTTGGAGGGTAAGCGTCCAGATGATACAGGAAATACCCCCCAGAATCAGTTCATCCGAAATGACCCTTCCATTGATGATGGCACTAAATACGTAAAGAGGGGAAGTTCCAATATCTCCGTAAATGATTCCCAGTGCGATGAGCAACCCTGCTGCGGTTACTTTGTTCAGTTGTTTACTCACTATGTGGTAAGATTAGACGCCAGTGGCTGAACAAAGTTATAGGTATTATGGATTGTTTTTAAAATTGGTTAAAAAAATAATAAAAAAGGCATTTCTGAGGAACCATTGCCTTTTTGTCAAGTCTTATGAATCTGTTTGCAATGCTTCACCTAATTTTATGTCATATGAAATACATGACTGTTAAATGGGCTGCAGTTTGGTGTATGCTGTTTGTCATACAAACCGCAGCGGCGCAGAAAATTGACTATTCGTTGGTTGACAAAGACGATGTCAGAGACATGAGTTTCGAAATTCTCGGAAAAATCAACAACAACATCCTTGTCTACAAAAACTACAGAAACAGACATGCTATTTCAGTATATGACAGTGAAATGCAACAAAAAAACCGGGTAGAACTCAGCAACCTGCCGGAAAGAATCATCAATGTTGACTTCATTTCATACAATGATTTTTCTTACATGATTTATCAGCACCAAAAAAGAAATTCCATTTTCTGCAGCATGGTTAAAATCAATGGTGAAGGAAAAATGATGTCAGATCCGGTTGATTTGGATACCACGCAAGTAAACAGCAATACCGAAAACAAGGTATACACCCTGATCAACAGCGACGATAAAAAAAGAATCATGCTCTTCAAGATCAAAAGAGATACGGAGCGTGATTACCTGTTTACTACCATCCTGTACGACCAGCAGATGAAGGTGCTGAAGAAAAGCGGTTTTGAAATCAAATCACCCGACCGGGATGTGGTTTTTACTGATTTTGTATTGGACAATGAAGGCGATTTTGCCTTTGGAAAATGTACCAGAATCGGTAGCAGGGATTACATCAATAAAGTTGAATTGGTGATCAAAGGTGCTTCTACCGACTCCATTCTTGTCCAAAAACTACCCTTGAATGACCTGACCCTGGATGAATTGAAAATCAAATTCGATAACGGCAACAAAAAACTGATGATGGCATCGTTTTTTTACAAACAACGCCGTGGAAATATTGAAGGGATCTACACACTGATTTGGGATAAAAACAAAAGAGAAAGTCTGAAGCCAAGACAATACATATTCAACGACAGCATTCGCCTAGAGGCAAAATCTGAGAACAACTCAGTCAAAACAGCCTTCAATGATCAATTTATCAGACAGGTAGTGCCAACCCAAGATGGTGGCTTCGCGGTCTTTACAGAATCTTTTTATTCAAGCTCCAGGAACAATCCTTGGAACAGGTTTGATTATCTGTATGGGCCGGGTATGTTCATGTCTCCCTTCTACAATCCGTTTTACTTCTCGCCAATGACGAGATTCTATCCTTACGGCATGTACGACCCCTTCAATCGTTATGGAATGCAGAACAACCTGACAAGATATGTTTCAGAAAACATCGTAACATTCTTTTTCGACGAAAACGGCAACTTAAAATGGGGCAATACCATCAGAAAAAGTCAGTATGACGACAATGCCGACTCCTTTTTGGGATACCAAATGTTCAATACTGGCAGTGAAATCAGATTTCTGTTCAACCAAAAAGAGAAAAGAGAACTGCTGTTGAACAGTGCATCTATAGATGCAGATGGCAGAATCAAAAGACAACCCACCCTGAAAAACTTGAACAGGGATTATGATTTCATGCCCAAATACGGGAAGCAGATCAGCTTACGGCAAATCATCATGCCTTGCATGTACAAGAATTATATTTGCTTTGCAAAAATTGAATACTAAAAACCGTGTTGGGCATATTCCGCAATAACAATCCCCTTGCATTGCTGCTCTTGCTGGGCATGGGCTATGTTTGTGTTTTTCTAAAACCCGCTATACCCCATATTCAACTTGAAAATGAACACCCCATCATTCTTCAATGGCTGACATTGAAACTGATTGCATTAGAAAAAAACGCAGGACTTGCAGTAAAAATTATTTCATTCACATTGTTGATCTCAGAAGCCCTTTATCTCAATAAAATTTCAAAAGATTTCAAATTGCTGGAGAGAGGGACTTACATTACAGCACTGACTTTTTTACTGACAGGATTTCTAATACCTTATAGAATTACAATTTTCATGTTATTGATCAACGCATTGATCATCCTTGTTTTCAATGCCTTCATGGATATGTATAAAAACAACAGTCCATTCAATCAAATCATGGTTGTTGGTTTTGTTACAGCTTTGATCTCAAGTGTTCTAAACAATTATCTCATCCTATATGTCTGGCTAACCATTGCCCTGCTGATCATGAGACCAACATCTCTTCGCGAATGGAGCATGTTGAACCTTGGATTCCTTCTGCCCTACTATTTTTCATCCAGCTTGCTCTATCTGACAAACCAGTTTTCACTGAATGCTTTGATGCAATTCAAGATCCCCAGTTTTGAAATGCCCGCTTTGACAACCTTTTATGCTATAAAGATCTGCAGTGTTCTTGCGTTGCCTTTGATTGGCTTTTGGGCAGGATCTGCGCAAATCAGTAAAATGGTACTTCAAAACAGAAAGGGTTACATCATCCTTTTCGCCCTTTTTTTAGCCAGCATCTGCATTGCATTGTTGAATTTGTCAATATTGAATCAATACCTCTATTTACTGCTGGTGCCGGCATCCATGCTTTTTGCCCCATTTTTCCAATCATTCAAGCGTGATTTTATCCCCAATTTGGTCCTTATTTTACTGATCGTTCTGTCATACATACGTTAAAACGACAAATACAAAAATGTCGTACCCATAAAGACACTAATTTTGCCAAAAGGTTTTGTCATGAAATTTGGCGTCATTGTTTTCCCGGGTTCCAATTGTGATCAAGATATGATCGGAGCACTGAGGAATGATCTAGGTCAGGAAGTGGTGGAATTATGGCACAAGGACAATGATCTGAGCTATTTTTCTGAGGAAGACTGTATTGTACTTCCTGGAGGTTTTTCTTATGGCGACTACCTTCGCTGTGGTGCAATTGCCAGGTTCAGTCCCATGATGCAAGCAACCATCAAGTTTGCTGAAAAAGGAGGAAAAGTGTTTGGCGTTTGCAATGGTTTTCAAATTCTATGTGAAGCTGGACTCCTTCCGGGGGTATTGCTGAAAAATGCACACCAGCAATTTGCATGCAAGAATGTATACATCATTGGAAATGAAAAACGTGCCCTGAAAATTCCCATCGCACATGGTGAGGGCAGATTCCATGCTGACGAAAAAACACTAGAAGAATTACAAAACAACCATCAGATCATTTATCAATACTGCGAGGAGGCAGGTAATATCAATGCCTCCAGCAATCCCAATGGCACCTTGCTGAATATTGCTGGCATTTGCAACAAAGAAAGAAATGTGTTTGGGATGATGCCACATCCTGAGAGAGCCTGTTCTGCAAAACTTGGAAACGAAGATGGTAAAACTGTTTTCAACAGCTTGTTCCTGACATCGGTTTCATCAAACATACTAGCATGATAACAATCCGTTCCGTTTTATCAACCTTGCTGATTACTCTTGGTTTAAGTTCATTTGGACAAATGGGATCTGCCAAACAAGTCAGCTGGATCTACAATTCCAAAAAAATTGCAGACAAAACATACGAACTGCAAATCACAGCCAATATTTCGGGTAATTATCACCTCTACGCAACAAAGGCTGGAGTGGAGGGCCCGGTTGCGACCATATTCAACTTTTCTCCCAATCCCCTGCTTGCCTTTGAAGGGGGAATCATCGAAAGAGGAAAGAGGATTACAAAACGCGAAGAGGCATGGGATGGAAACGTGAATTTCTTTGAAAAAACTGTAACGTTTGTTCAAAAAGTAAAAACCAGGTCGAATGCAAAAACAAATGTCAACGGTAAAGTTGAATTCATGGTTTGCAACGATGACATGTGTTTGCCCCCATCAGAAATTACATTCAAAATTCCCATCGGAGGGTAAAAGCCGGCAATTATGAAAATAAAGGCATTGCTCATTGCACTGTTTTCCGTTTTTCTTTTCAAGGCAAATGGTCAGGAAGGCAAGGCACCGATCAAATGGGAGGGAAAATCAACGCGCATCGCTCCCAACCAATATCAAATCGATTTGAAAGCAAACAATCCTGATGCATGGAATTTATATGCTCCTCAAATCAATTTTGATGGAGTTCCATCTGCTGCCATTGTATTGCCAGACGCTTCCATCAAGATCATATCGGAGCTGCGTGCAGTCACACCCGGTAAAATAAAAAAAAGCCAGGTCTTTGAAGGATCAAGCTTTGAGGTATACAACAATGATGTTACATGGACTACCACCTTATCATTCGGCAGTACTGTACCTGCATCCTTCCCACTCCAACTCAACTATACTTATGGCAAAGGAGATGAATTTTTCCCGGGTGAATCGATTTCGATTGAAATCAGTTTTGAAGGTGGCAAAGCTGCTGGACCATCCCTCAAAATAGAAAAACTGGATATAAAAAATCCTCTCGTCGCATGTGAAGGAACAAACCAATCCAGCAAAGAAGATGCGGGGTTGATGAAGATATTTCTGCTGGGTTTCCTCGGAGGATTGTTTGCATTGCTGACACCCTGTGTATTTCCAATGGTTCCCCTGACCGTCTCATTTTTTACAAAACATGGAAACAATAAAAAGAAAGGTAGGAGACTGGCCATCATGTACGGTTTTTTTATTTTTTTCATTTACATATCATTCTCCATTCCATTTCATTTGGCTGGAAATATCAATCCTGCTGTATACAATGATATTTCAACCAATGTGTATCTGAATACTGCATTTTTTATCATCTTCCTTGTTTTTGCATTTTCATTTTTTGGATTTTATGAAATCACGCTACCTGGTGGATTGGCCAATTCAACCAATGCGAAACAAGGTTCTGATGCTTTGGGAGTATTTTTCATGGCATTGACCCTCACCATCGTATCATTCTCCTGTACGGGTCCAATTCTTGGAACATTGCTCGTTGGGACTGCAACTGCTGGAGCTTGGCCACTGACAGCTGGACTCGCAGGATTTGGGGTAGCGCTGGGATTGCCATTCGCCTTGTTTGCATTGTTCCCTCAATGGTTGAATTCACTTCCGAAAAGCGGCGGATGGTTGAATACCGTGAAAGTTGTACTGGGATTCATTGAACTCGCACTCGCATTGAAATTTATTTCAAATGCCGATCTTGTTGCACATTGGTCGATCATCAAAAGAGAAATTTTCTTTGGAATATGGGTCCTGATTTTCTTCAGCCTCTTCATCTACCTGATGGGATGGATCAGGTTTCCACATGATTCAAAAGGAGAAAAAATTTCAACAAGTAGAAAAGCATTTGCCCTTGCAGTATTGGCGTTCACTGTTTATCTTTTACCCGGCATCACAAATACCAAGTATGCAAACATTTCTTTGATCAGTGGATTCCCTCCTCCAGTTTGTTACAGCATCTATGCAGATCCCATCAATTGCGATGAGCCATTGAAGGACTACCATGAGGCTTTGAAATTGGCAAAAGAAAAAAACAAAGCCGTGCTGATCGACTTTACCGGTTGGGCTTGTGTGAATTGCAGAAAAATGGAGGAAAATGTATGGACCAACAAAGAGGTCAAAGCTTTGATGGAAGAATATATTCTTGTTTCTCTTTTTGTAGATGATAAAGAGCCTTTGCCGATCGACCAACAGCAATCATATATAACATCAACCGGTTCCACCATGCAGGTTAAAACTGTTGGCAACAAGTGGAGCCTGTTTCAAACTGAAAATTTCAATGCCAGCTCCCAACCATGGTATGTAGTTGTATCGCCAGATGAACAGTTGATTACAGAACCAATAGGCTATACCCCCGATCCAACTGCTTTCGCAGCATGGTTAAGATGTGGATTGAACGGTTTGCAAAATATCAGGCAACAGCAGCAGGGACTTCAGCCATAAGACGGCGAAGATTGATTAAAGCGTATCTCATTCTTCCAAGAGCAGTATTGATGCTGCAATTGGTTTTTTCAGCGATTTCCTTGAAGCTGAGATTTGCAAAATGTCTCATCACAATCACTTCACGTTGATCCTCTGGAAGCTTGTTCAACAAGCCCTGGATATTGGAAGCTCTTTGCAATTGCATGATGTTTGTTTCTGCGTTCTCATTTGTAACCAAGGCGGAATCAGACATTTCATGCTGATCACCATATCCAAATGATGGATTCTTTTTAACTCTTCTGAAATGATCAATACACTGATTGTGGGCGATTCTCAATACCCAAGGAAGGAATTTGCCTTCTTCATTGTACTGACCGGCCTTGATGGTATCAATGACTTTGATGAAAATATCCTGGAAAATATCATCCGCAAGACTTTTATCTTTTACCATCATCACGATGGAGGTAAAAATTCTGTCCTTGTGGCGATTCAACAACAACTCAAATGATCTCATATTGCCAGATACAAACTCTTGGATCAGCTGCTGGTCGTTTTGGATGGATGTTGCTATCATACAATCTTTTTTGAGTGGTTGATTTTCGCTTTGACAAGTCAAATCTAGAATCGAATACAGGCCAGGAAAAATAATGAGGGACCTAATTTTTTAAATTACGTAATTAGATGTACGTACCCTACGCATTAAATTGTCAGTGTAGTGTAAATGCCTACGTGAAAATACGCAGTCGTTTACTCCCGCTTAAGCGATATATTTGCAGTCCCATATGTCGAAACTCTCTCCAGCAAAGGAAAAGAAAGGAACATCGAAAAAAAATCCATCCAAGGACGGAATTTTTATTCAGGGTGCACGCATGCATAATCTACGGAATGTGTACGTAGAAATACCTAGAAATAAACTCACGGTTGTTACGGGTGTTTCGGGGTCCGGTAAATCATCTTTGACCATAGACACCCTCTTTGCAGAGGGACAACGCAGGTATGCGGAAAGTTTGAGCGCATATGCCAGACAGTTTTTGATGAGAATGGACAAGCCAGAAGTTGACCATATTGCTGGATTGTGTCCGGCAGTTGCCATTGAACAAAAAGTAGTTACAAAAACGCCGAGATCAACCGTCGGGAGCATGACAGAAATTTATGAATACCTCAGACTCTTGTATGCAAGAGTAGGAAGAACCATATCCCCCATTTCCGGAAAAGAGGTTAAGAAAGATGATGTGAAAGATGTGTTGGAAGCCATCAGGAAATTCAAGTCAGGCGATAAATTTTATATTCTTTCTCCCCTCCAGTTTTCCAAGAACAGAAAAACGAGCGAAGAGTTGAATATCCTGATCCAAAAGGGTTTCTCTAGGCTATATGATATGGATCATAAAAAAATTCTTTCAATAGAGGAATTGACAGAAGATCAAAAATGGAAAATCACACCTGCTGCTTTTTTACTGATCGACAGAATGGTGGCAAAAGATTTTGATGAGGATGAAGAAAATAGATTGGCAGATTCCATTTCACTGGCTTTTTATGAAGGCGAAGGTTCGCTGCGTCTCTTGAACAACGAACAAACATTGCTTTCGTTTTCAAATAAGTTTGAACTGGATGATATGCTCTTTGAAGAGCCGGTTCCAAATTTGTTTTCATTCAACAATCCCTTTGGGGCATGTCCGGTATGTGAAGGATATTCACAAATTTTAGGAATTGATAAGAACCTGGTAATACCCAATCAAAGACTGAGCGTTTTCGATGGAGCAGTTGCTCCTTGGAAAGGTGAAAAGCTGAATTGGTGGAGAGAACAGTTCATCAAAGGTGCCAAGTCAATATCATTTCCTGTCCACAAACCCTATGGTGAATTGTCAGACAAACAGAAGGAAATCCTGTGGAAAGGCCATGAACACGCCTATGGCATCGATGATTTTTTCAAAGAGGTAGAGCAGAATCTTTACAAAGTACAATTCAGGGTATTGTTGTCCAGGTACAGAGGTAGAACAACCTGTACAAGCTGCCATGGGTACAGATTGAGAAAAGAGGCGCTGTATGTCTATCTCAATGGGAAACATATTGGAGAACTGTGTAAACTGCCCATCAGAGATTTGGCCAAGTGGTTTGATCAAATCCAGCTAACCCCCCATGAAGCCAGCATTGGAAAAAGAATATTGATTGAAATCAACCAACGGCTGGAAACCATGTTGGATGTCGGACTTGGATATCTGACACTTGACCGATTGGCCAATAGTTTGAGCGGCGGTGAGAGTCAGCGTATTCAATTGACAAGATGCCTCGGAAGCAATCTCACCAATTCATTGTACATATTAGATGAGCCATCCATTGGATTGCACAGCAGAGATACAGACAGACTCATCAAAGTATTGAAGAAATTGCGTGATTTGGGAAATACCGTTGTCGTGGTAGAACATGACGAGAACATGATGCGTTCTGCAGATCATATCATCGACATGGGACCCTTTGCCAGTCACCTAGGAGGAGAAGTTGTTGCAGAAGGAACCATTCAGGATATTTTGAAATCAGAAAAAAGTCTCACATCAAAATATCTGCACGGTGAACTGAAAATTGATATTCCCAAAAAACTGCGCAAAGCAAAACACCATATCACCATTGAAGGTGCCTCAGAAAATAACCTGCAGGACATTGACGTACATTTCCCCTTGGGTGTATTTTCTGTCGTCAGTGGTGTAAGCGGCAGCGGGAAAACAACATTGGTAAAGAAGATTCTCTTTCCAGCATTGGAAAAACACCTCACAGGGACTTCCTCTGAAAAAGTTGGAGCACATCGTCAACTCATGGGAGATCTCGATTTGATTCAACACGTAGAAATGATTGACCAAAATCCCATTGGTAAATCTTCCAGAAGCAACCCGGTTACTTATATAAAAGCTTGGGACACAGTGCGAGATTTATTTTCTTCCCAATCATTGAGCAAGATCCGGGGATATCAGCCCAAACATTTTTCTTTCAACGTAGATGGTGGAAGATGTGATGCATGCAAAGGGGAAGGAGAACAGCTGGTTGAAATGCAGTTTTTAGCAGATGTTCACCTCACCTGTGAAAGTTGCAATGGAAAGAGATTCAAAGAGGAAGTATTGGAAGTCAGCTACAGAGGTAAAAATATTCATGATGTATTAGAAATGAGTGTAGATGAAGCAATTGATTTTTTTGCTGATCACAAGGAAACTGCGCAAAAACTCAAACCACTGAGTGATGTCGGCTTGGGCTATGTCAAACTCGGCCAATCCAGCAATACCCTCTCTGGTGGGGAAGCCCAAAGAGTGAAACTCGCAAGTTTTCTAGGAAAGGGAAAGGGGCATCAGGATAAAATACTTTTCATATTTGACGAGCCAACCACCGGGTTGCATTTTCATGATATCAACAAGCTATTGATGTCTTTCAATGCCCTGATTGAACAGGGACATAGCATCATCGTCATAGAACACAATACAGACGTCATCAAAGCGGCTGACTGGCTCATTGAGCTGGGACCGGAAGCCGGGGATGAAGGCGGTAAAATAATTTACGCGGGAATTCCCTCTGGAATCAAAAAAATCAAAGAAAGCAAGACAGCCATGTTTCTTTGAAAATTGCCGTTGCATTATCCAAATTTTCGTAAATTACTGATCCGATTAAACCCCTCCATATGAATCAATCAAGAAGAATTTTTATCCGAAATGCTGCCCTGGCAGCAGCAGGTACTGCCATGTTTTCAAATGATCTTTTTGCATCGAGTGCAAAAAAAGGACAATTGACTGGCATACAACTTTATTCCATCCGAACAGAAATGAGCAAAGATCCTTTGGGAACTCTCAAGGCACTTTCCGGCATGGGATACAAGCATGTTGAACATGCCAATTACGTAAACCGTAAGTTTTATGGCTGGACTGCCACAGAATTTAAAAAAGTGTTGGATGACTTGGGAATGAAAATGCCAAGCGGACATACTGTTATGAGTTCTAAACATTGGGATAGCAGCAAGAAAGATTTTACAGATGCATGGAAGTACACTGTAGAAGATGCCGCTACCGTAGGACAAATGTTTGTAATCAGTCCGTCAATGGAAACCACCACACGCAGAGATGCGAATGCCCTCAAAGCATTCATGCAAGTGTTCAATAAATCTGGCGAACTCTGCAACAAATACGGAATGAAATTTGGTTATCACAACCACGATTTTGAATTCAGTGAGCAATTGGAAGGAAGAACCCTCTATGATATTATATTGGGAGAGACCGATCCGAAACTGGTGATGCAGCAGCTGGATATTGGCAACATGATCAATGGTGGTGCAAAAGCACTCGATATCATGCAGAAATATCCTGGCAGATTTGAATCCATGCACGTCAAAGATGAAGTCCTTTCCAATGCGGGACATGAAAAATACGAATCCACCATTCTGGGTGTAGGCATTGTTCCCGTTAAAGAGATCATTGATCTTGGAAAGAAATGGGGCACCAAACATTTCATCATCGAACAGGAGTCCTATCAAGGAAAGCTACCTCTTGATTGCATGAAAGAGGATTTGGCCATCATGAAAAAATGGGGCTATTAAAAAAATAAAAACCGGATGAAATCATCCGGTTTTTTTATGTCATGATTTACCCATCCACAAGGCTCCCCCTATACTATGCTCCCGGGCCCCGGTTACTGTCTTCAATACAGTAGGTTCCTCCCTCCACCTCAAAATGCCAAGCAGTCCCATGATGATGGCCTCCTTGTAGGCAACAGTTTGCGCATCGGGGATTTCTACCATGAAGTGCAGTGGATTTAAATGAATGTTCAACCGTTCAATCAAAAACTGATTGAAAGCACCTCCACCAGTAACAAGCATTTTATCATCTTTGCCAACCACGCCTCGTTTTCGGTTGATTTGCTGAATAGACTCTCTCACCTGCATGGCGATATGCTCCACATATGTACACAAAGCATCACGTGGATCTAGTTTGCATGATTTTATCAATGGAAGAATAACCTCTGTTCCAAACTCGTTGGCAAGTGATTTGGGGAAAGTCTGCCAATAATACTCTTGCGCATTCAACTGATCTAGCAATCCTTCAACGATATTTCCTTTTCTGGCATTTGTCCCTTGCTCGTCAAATGCAAATCCCATTTCTTCTGCCAAGGTATTGAGGACGCGGTTGGCAGGACAAACATCAAATGCATCATACACGCTAGCACCATTATATGAAATATTTGCTATTCCGCCAATGTTTAAAAAATACTTGTACTGGGGGAAAAGCAGCTGCTCACCCATTGGAACAATCGGTGCACCTTGTCCACCCATTGCAACGTCCATTGTCCGCAAGTCACTCACAACTGGCAAAGAAGTTACTGCTGCAATGAAAGCACCGTTTCCGATTTGGGTAGTATAATGGGGAGGATGATGAAAAACAGTGTGACCGTGTGATGCAACGAGTGCGACTTTATACTGTATGGCATTTTTTTCAATGAATTGATTAACCTGCTCTCCGATATACGATCCGAAACGGGCATCCAGTGAAGCAAGTTCTCTCGCAGTGAGCGTGGGAGCATTTTTGAGTTGCTCCTTCAAATCATTTTCAAAAGGCAGACAATCAGCCTCCAGCACCTGAAAACTCCAGTTGCCACCTTTTTCCTCTACCTCAACAAACACCACATCGAGCCCGTCCAGCGAACTTCCACTCATTGTTCCAATTACCTTGTATACCATCTTATTTTTCTACATTTGTAGGAGGTCCGAAATTAAACATTTATGGTAATTAATATCAGCCAACATCACTCCCTCGTCAACAATTGGATCAATGAACTGAGAGACATACAAGTGCAAAACGACAGAATGCGTTTCAGGAGAAACATAGAAAGGATCGGTGAAGTCATGGCTTATGAAATCAGCAAACAACTTCCCTGGGAAGAGAAAGATATAACAACCCCTTTAGGTATATCCAAATCAAAAGCCCTTGTCAATCAACCTGTTTTGGCAACAATTTTAAGAGCAGGACTCCCATTACACCAGGGCATGCTCAATTATTTTGACAAAGCGGACAATGCGTTTATTGCAGCGTACAGAAAGCATAACCGTAACGGAAGTTTTGAAATAAGCCTTGAATACATGTCATCCCCCTCTTTGGACGGTAGAATTGTTGTACTCAGTGATCCGATGCTTGCTACAGGAGCCTCGTTGGTTAAAACAATTGAATTTTTAAAACAACAGGGAAATATCCTTGAAATCCATGTTGTGGCTGTTATTGCCTGCACAGAGGGAATTGAATATGTTCGAAGAAAAGAACCCGAGGTCAAGATCTGGTGCGGTGATATAGATGATGAGCTGACTGCCAAGGGATATATAGTACCCGGACTCGGCGACGCAGGAGATTTGGCATTTGGAGAAAAAAAACAAGCGTAATTCCTTTTACAGGTGCATCACCAAGGGTACAATGTAGAAAGATGCCAGTACAATCAATACAATTGAAATCAAGTTCATCACAAAACCTGCTTTGATCATATCTGCTATTTTAATGTGACCACTTGAAAAAACAATTGCATTGGGGGGTGTTCCCATCGGCAACATGGATGCACAACTTGCTGCGAGTGTCATGGGTATTCCCAAAAGAAAAGGATTGATCTGCATAGATTCTGCAAGCACGGTTACAATAGGTGCGAATACAATAACTTGAGCAACATTGCTCATGATTTCGCTTAAAAAAAGAGATACGATGGCAACAATTGCAATCATGAAAAAGACCGTAATCGACGTGTTTGCGGCCAGGGAAGTGCCAATCAACTGAATGATACCTGATTTTTCAAGAGCTCCCGCCAATGCGATGCCCCCACCAAAGAGCAATAAAATTCCCCAAGCCATTTTACTTGTATCATTCCATGTCAATAGTTTTCCCTTGTTTCCTGGATCGCCCCCTGCAGGAACTGCAAACATGAGAACCGCTCCAAAAATGGCGATCATGCTGTCATCAAGCTTTACTACGTTCAATTGATTGATCAAACTTCTGAAAATCCATAGCAAAGCAGTTATAGAAAAAATAATCAATACTCTTTTTTCTGGTACGCTAATCGGACCCAATTCCGCAACATCATCAGATATCATTTGTTCAAAATCTGAGTTGGACTTGATGCGATTGGGGAAAATGAGTACCAATGAAAAAAACAACAGTATCAGCAACAAAATGGCAATGGGCATCGCAACGACCATCCAATCAAAAAATGAAATATCAACATGATATTTTTTACTGATGTAAGAAGCATATGCCACATTGGGAGGAGTACCGATGATGGTAGCAATCCCTCCAAAATTTGAGGCATAGGCAATTGAAATCATCATAGCCAATGCGAAATTTCTCTTGGCATTTTCTTTTTCATGCATGTTGATGACAACTGAAATAACCGATATGGCTATGGGATACATCATCATGGTGGTTGCAGTATTGCTCAACCACATGCTGATGAATCCGGTAGAAATAATAAATCCTAATAAGATTTTATTTCCACTCGAACCTGTAACAGAGACTATTTTCAATGCGATGCGTTTGTGCAGACCCCACTTTTCAATCCCGAGTCCAATAAGGAATCCCCCCATAAACAGAAATATGACTTCATTGGCATATGGAGTTGCTGTTTCACTCACTGTTGAAATTCCCATCAATGGAAACATCACCAAGGGAAGCAATGCAACCACTGGCATGGGTAACGCTTCAGTGATCCACCAACTGATCATTAGCACCGCGACAGCCAATACATTGCAGGGGAAGGGATCCATATTAAATGGATTGATCAGCAACATCAGAAAGAACAGTGCAAGTCCAATTGACAATTTCAATAACCCCAAAGACTTGCCGGCTGTTGCTTGTATTTCATGCATACTGCTCATCGATCACGAATTTCAATTAAAGTTAACCAATTCAATATTTTGAACAACTTCGGGAATTCAGCATTAATCGTTATTTTGCTCTTCCTCAATAACATGCTGAAAGATTTTATCATATCAATCCAAGCCTATTTCAAAGCACATAAGCTGATCAAAAACCATAAACTTTGGAAATGGGTGTTGATACCGGGTATCCTGTATGCCATACTTTTTGGCATCAGCATGTACTTCTTTTCAAAATCAGCCAATGCAGTGATCCATTGGTTGAATGTTGAAACCGGACTCCAGAAATGGCTGATTTCGTTGGATCAAAGTTGGATTGGTTTTTTATTCACCGTTGGAGGGATCATCATTTGGATCATTTTGATGCTGTTGTATTTCTCAATGTTTAAATACATATGGCTGATTTTGGGTGCACCAGTATTTACCTTTCTCACACACAGAACCATTTCCATCTTGGAAAAAACGCCCATGCAGGCGCAACCCCAAAACTATATTGCATGGATGTTGGATGGAATCAAAATGGCCATCCGGAACACCGCCTGGCAAATCATTTATGTTTTTGCTATTATTTTAATCTCCCTTCTTCCACTGATCGGTTGGATCACCCCTCTGCTCGCAGGAATGGTGGAATGCTATTTTTACGGATTCTCCATGTTGAATTATTCTTTTGATAAATTCAATACAAGCAATTTTAACAGCTCCACATTTATCAATCGGCACAGGGGACTCGCCATTAGTAATGGAATGGTATTTTACCTGATGCATTGCTTCATATTTGTTGGATGGATTTTTGCCCCTTCTTATGCAGTCATTGCTGCAACCATTACCATGCATGAAGTAAAAACAAAACGGACATGAACAAGGCAAAGGTTATACTGATTCCCATCAACATTGCAGAGGACGGTTACGACGCCCTGCCAGCTTATGTTTCAGCGCATATCAATGCATGTGAAGTTTTTTTTGTAGAAAATATTAGAACAGCGAGAAGGGCATTCAAACAAGTAGATAAGCAATTTGATATTGATGCAAAAGAATGGCATGAAATGGAGAAAAAAGAGGATGCACTGATTTCTGTTTTCACAAAAGCACTTCAAGAAGGTAAAACCATCGGTATAGCAAGTGAATCTGGTTGTCCGGGTATTGCAGATCCCGGACAGGTGCTAGTATCCGTTGCACAAAAACATAATATTGCTGTAAAACCTCTTGTTGGGCCAAGCAGCATTTTGCTGACGTTGATGGCCAGCGGCTTCGATGGACAGTCATTTGCTTTTCATGGTTACCTTCCCATCCAGGAACCGGAACGAGCAAAACAAATCAAATTATTAGAGGCCAGGTCAATCAAAGAACATGCAACCCAACTTTTCATTGAAACACCATACAGAAACAATCAACTGTTTCAATCTTTGCTGAAACACTTGCATGACAGTACGGCCATATGCATTGGATACCATATCACATCAAAAGAAGAATGGATCAAAACAAAAACAGTAATGGACTGGAAAAAATCAACACTGGAAATACCCAAACAGCCCACTCTGTTTGCAATCGGAAAATTATAGTCCGTATTGCGCCACCAGATAAACCATTGCTGTCATCACAACAGCACCCAGATTCAATTCGCGTTCGCTGACAGCCTCAAACACATCAGTCTTGGCATGATGCAAGTCCATGTAACGCTGTGAATCAGGATTCAATCCAATCAATGCCGTTCCCAGTGTTCGCAGGGGACCGATATCTGCACCGCCGCCGCCACGCTTGAATTCAGCCGCTCCATAAGGCACAAAAAGAGATTGCCATTTTTCTATCTTATTGCTTTGTGTAGCATTGGCACTGTAACCAAATCCCCTTGGGGTGAATCCCCCGGCATCACTTTCGAGTGCCATGATGAATTTTTTTCCTTCCTCTTTTGCAATTTCAGCATACTTGGTTCCTCCTCTCAGCCCGTTCTCCTCATTCATAAACATCACCGCCCGAATTGTTCTCTTGGGTCTTATACCCAACGCCTTTAATGCGCGTATCACTTCTATGCTTTGCACACATCCTGCACCATCATCATGTGCACCCTCCGCCAGATCCCAACTATCCAGGTGTCCGCCAACAGTGATGATTTCATCGGAAAATTCACTGCCTCTTAATTCACCAACTACATTGTAAGAGGGTACATCTTCCAGTATCTGGCAGTTGGTTTTGATAAATACGGATCGTACTTTTTTTGCTGCAATCAATTTACTCAATTCAACTGCACCATTGGTGCTGATTGCAACGGCTGGAATCTTTGGTTTTCCCTCATCATACCTGGTTGCACCGGTATGTGGATTGTCATCCAAAACAGGAGAAAGTGTCCTTACAATTACCCCAACAGCGCCCAGGGCTGCTGCTCGTGAGGGTCCCTGACTGCGGTAAGCGCCGGCTTCTCCATATGCCTGAAATGTATTGATGTACCTTGGATCCATTCTGTAATTGTAAAAAACGATTTTACCTTTTACACCCTCTGCTCCCAGCATTTCCAGCTCCTTGAAATTTTTCACTTCTACGATCTCCGCATTGATTCCAGCAGCTGGTGTTCCTACCGCATTGCCCAAGGCAACGATATTTAATTTGATTTTCTTTCCATCAATCAACTCGGCAGTTCCCACTTCCTTGGCTCCTCTTACCCATCTTGGAACCATGCATGGTTGCAGGTATACAGTATCGGCACCTGCTTCTCTCAGCATCCTTGCAGTTTGTTCAACAGCCAATGCAGCCCCTGGTGAACCTGAAAGCCTGGGACCCACTTTTTTACACAGGTATTTTAAATTGCTATATGCGGTTCCATTCATGAAAATTTCATCAGAAATTTTTTTGATGGCAGAAGAATCATCTGATGCAGGCTGCGCCATTGTCCAACAAACACTTAACATGGCTGCAAAGAATATGAGCTGTTTCATACAGGAAAATTTATGATCTAAGCTAACCAATTTTTATATTATTGCTGACAACGGATTTGAATCTACTGCATTAATGGTACCTTCATATCAGATTTGTATCACATGAATATTGGCATTGTATGTTATCCAACATTCGGAGGCAGTGGGGTGCTGGCGACTGAACTTGGCAAGGCACTGGCAGACAAGGGATATGGAATTCATTTCATTACGTATCAACAGCCAGTAAGACTCACCGGATTCAGTGCAAATATTTTCTTTCATGAGGTGAGGGTACCCTCTTATCCTTTGTTTGATTTTCCCCCATATGAAACTGCATTGGCAAGTACCATGGTGGATGTAGTCAAAAACAACAATGTTGACTTGCTTCATGTGCACTATGCTATTCCACATGCTTCTGCCGCCTTCATGGCCAAACAAATTTTAGCAGAAGAAAATATCAAGGTGCCATTCATCACCACTTTGCACGGCACCGATATCACACTGGTGGGTAGAGATAAAACCTATACACCAGTCGTTACATTTTCGATTAATCAGAGTGATGCCATCACAGCAGTATCTGATAATCTCAGAAAGGAAACGTTGGAAAATTTTGAGATCAAGAAAGAGATTTCGGTCATCCATAATTTTGTCGATATCACCAGATTTTCTGTCAAACCAATGGATGCATTCAAAAAAGCCATCGCACCCAATGGAGAAAAAATCATCCTGCATGCATCTAATTTCAGAAAAGTAAAGAGGATTGTAGATGTCATTTATACTTTTAATAAAATCAAAAAGTCAATCCCCTCAAAATTGTTGCTGGTAGGCGACGGGCCAGAAAGACATATGGCAGAGGATCTGTGCAGGGAATTGGGAATAATTGAAGAAACAAGGTTCTTGGGGAAACAGCAAGACATGGAAGATATTTATGCCATCGCAGATCTGTTTTTACTCCCATCTGAATATGAAAGTTTTGGACTAGCAGCTTTGGAGGCCATGGCAGCAGGAACACCTGTGGTTGCCACCAATACAGGTGGTATACCTGAAATCATTACCCATGGTAAAAATGGTTACTTGAGTGGGATTGGAGATGTTGAGCAAATGAGCCATCAGGCCATTTCAATTCTTAGCAATGATCAAGTATTGAATAGATTCAGCGAAGAGGCAAGAAAGCAGGCAGAAAGCTTTGACATACACAAGATCGTACCCAAATACGAAGATCTCTATCAGCGATTGTTGAAAAAATGATACTATCGGTTCTTTAACCAGTCCTCAGGATCAACAAACTTCGATTCAACATTCACCACAAAAATAATTTCACCATCACCGTCATCATTTTGTGCTGCCTTTCCGATGGATTGACCCATTTTTACCGATGCACCTTTGGATACATTTACACTTGAAAGATTGTAATAGGTCGTGAAATATTTACCATGCTTGATGGTGATTGTCTGACTTCCCGCAACATCATACACAGTAGCTACCGTACCATCAAATACCGCTTTTACATTGGATCCGGCGACTGTTTGAATCGTCAAACCAATATTATCTTCAATAATAGATGTGCCTTCAATTTTTTGTCTGCCAAATCCCGCTGTAACAGTTGCCTTGTCAACCGGCCAAGGGAGGTTGCCTCTGTTGTTCTCGAATCCAACAGAAACTTTTGTAACCTCTGGAGTATTTTCAAGTACATTCACCTTGCGTGTGGTTACAGGAGCTGCGGACAAAGTAGTTGCTGGCTTGAGCTCAGCAGGTTTTGATGCAAGAGCAGCTGCAGCTTTTTTTTCATCTTCCTCTGCCTTTTTTCTTGCAGCTTCAATTTCTCTTTTTACAATTGCAGCAATAGAGGTTTGCAGACTGCGCTCGATTTTACGTTTGGCAGCCATTTCTTTTTCGATTTCCTTTTCACGCGATTTCAACTTGGTAAAAAATTGATTTTTCTCCTTTTTTTCTGACTCAAGCAACTCTTTTTGTTTATTCTGCTCTAACAATACCTGACCTTTCTCTTTCTTATCTTGTGTAAGCGTATTGATTTTAACCGACAGCTCTTTCTGTGTTCTATTGATATTTCCAACTTGTTCATCCCGGTATTGTCGGTATGTCTTTAGGTAACTGACTCTTCTGACAGCATCATTGAAGCTGGTCGCAGAAAAGATAAAATTCATCATATCATAACTGCTTCTGTTCTTGTATGCATATTCAATGGTTCTTGCATATTGTTTTTTAAGCGTATCAAGCTCTCTCTGCAAACGATAGATCTCCCTGTTGTCATTAAAAATTGTATTATCAATCATCTTCACCTCATCATTGAGATTCTCAATTACAGCATAGCGACTGCGTAATTTTCTTTCAATCAATTTCAATTGTGAGAGTCCCGCTTTTTTGTCTTTTGAAATTTCCGATTGGGCACGCTGAAGATCCTGAATCTCCTGCTGTATTTCTTTTCTCCGTTTTTCAAGCTCCTCACGTGTTTGAGAGATTGAAAACAAAGCTGATGAAATACATATCGAGAATAATATAATGGACTTTATAGATTTCATTGTTGATTGAAATGACTACCTGAAGTTGTCAAATTCCATTTAAAAATTAAGTTAATTGATGGTTTTATAATTCTTTGGTATGCTGAAAGGGAAGCTAATGGGCTTGTCAAATTCAACCTGCTTGAAATTCAAGGCAATTTGAATCTGTGTTTTTTCAGCCAAATCAATTTTCCGCTCCTCAGCAAAAATGCGCTCCCCTATTGGAATATAGCCTGCGTAAGCAAGATTGGCTGTTCTGCTTCTCGATATATCAATATCATCCAGTTTACTGAACAATACATTCAAATCATTTTTACCCACTGTCATAAAATGTTTAAAGGCATCTCCAACAGTGGAAAAAGAGAGTGTCTCTGTCTTTTCAGAAAATGCCATGACTTCCTTATCGAGATAAATAGGATTTCCCAAAATCAACTTCTCGAGTGTTTGATAATCGAAGGGGACTTTTGTGATGACCTGCAAATAGGAAAAAGGCTTGCGTTGCACAGTTTTATCCAATTTATCAAGTATAATGATGCTGTCTGGTCTGATCAGCACACGAAAGGCTTCAATATTCAATGCTGCAACAATGGAGATCCACATGGCACTGTCTTTCTGCATCCTGAAAAAAGCATTGAAGTCAAATTTTCGGTTCTTATCATCGTTGTAATCCACTTTGATTTTTGAAGAAAAAGTCTTGAAATGTATCTGACGATCTTTGATCTTCTGCATGGTAGCTCTGACAAACTTTGCAGAGTCAGATTCATGTGGATTCACCACGGTGACAACACTGTCTTTTGCAGCAATCACATTGGTAAGCTTTCTGGTTGATCTGCATGAAGCGAGCAAAATCAAACTGAATATGATGATAGCAAATGATTTCATGTTGTTTATTTTTTTCCAGTATGCCCAAATCCTCCGTCGCTTCTTACTGTCTCTCCCAACTGACTGGTTTCCTCCCACTCAATCTTTTGAATTTTTTGAAAAACCAGTTGAGCAATCCGATCCCCATTTTCTATAACCTGTTGCTCGTTGGAAAGATTGATCAATATGACTTTGATTTCTCCTCTGTAATCTGCATCAATTGTACCAGGTGTATTCAAACAAGTAATTCCTTGTTTGATGGCGAGTCCGCTGCGGGGCCTGACCTGCGCCTCGTATCCTGCAGGAATTTCAAGATACAATCCAGTGGGAACCAAACTGCGTTCCATTGGAGCAAGCGTGATTGTATGTGGGATAAAGGCTCGGATATCCGTGCCTGATGAACCGGCTGTTGCATAAACAGGCAAAGCATGTGTTGATTTATTGACGATCTGAACCTTCAAAAATACTTTTTTGCAAATCTACAAATATCCATGCGAAGCAAACCAGCGAAGGTGATAATTTACCTCTCTCTTTGGTTAATTTTTTTTCTGCAACAATACAGTCGCATATGCCACCAAACCTTCTTCTCTGCCTACAAATCCCATTTTTTCAGTGGTAGTTGCTTTGATTGAAATGTCCTCTGTAGTTATCTGTAAGATAGAAGCAATGCAACTTTGCATGGATGATACGAATGGCTTTATTTTAGGAGCCTCCAAACAGAGTGAACTATCAACATTTACAACAGTGTATGCTTTTGAAGAGATAAGTTCGTACGTTTTTGTCAACAAAATTTTGCTGTCAATATTCTTGTACGCTTGATCTGTATCAGGGAAATGGACTCCAATGTCTCCAAGCGACAGCGCTCCCAACATAGCATCGCAAATTGCATGCAAGAGCACATCTGCATCGCTGTGCCCTTTCGCACCCAAGTGATGAGGAATTTTCACGCCTCCTAACCACAAATCTCTTCCTTCCACCAACTGATGAAAATCTATGCCAAAACCAATTCTGTATGACATCAACTATTTTTCATAAAAATAGTGAAAACAAATTTGTGGGATGACTACTATTCAGCGGGACCCAAATTGAAAAGCAAACTGAAACGAATGGTATTGGAGAGTGGGTTCCTGTTTACACCCGTCCCGGAGGGAATCAAATACGAAAGATTGATGTCGAGGTTGTTGTACCTGAAACCTGCGCCCATTGAAAAATATTGACGGTTGCCTTTGTTTTTGTTTTCATAAAAATAACCGGCACGTACTGCAAATTGTTCGTTGTAAATAAATTCACCGCCCAAGGAAAATGCAAACTCTTTGAACTCCTCTGAAAAACCTCCAGGGGCATCGCCGAATGAGGAAAACCAGCTCCCTACCACACTTTTAGAACGGTAATCGGTCATTGCTGCACTGTCACCAAGCAATGGAGGTGTAGGCACCATCAATTTGTGAATATCCATACCCAAAGAGAGGCGATTTACTTCATTGCTGATTACAGTATACATGGCACCAAGAGTCATGTTGGCAGGAATGAAGTCTTTCTGGGCAGCATCTCCTGTATAACTGATCTTAGAACCCATGTTTGTCATGGCAAGTCCAAGGGACAATCCGGTCAAATCTTCCGGATTGGAGACATAATAAATACCCAAATCCCCTGCCACTGCATTACCTGGCTTGTATGCAACGCCTCCAATTTGGGCATTGGCCAATGCAGAATTGATGTATCTAAGCCCAACTCCCAGACTCAGGTTGTCTGAAAGCTTTCTGGAATAACCAAAATCCAGTCCAAGTTCCCGTGGTCTTCCTGTTCCAAGTGAGTTTCCAAAATTATCGGTAAACTCTATGTTCCCCAGGTTGAAATATCTCAATGAACCTGAAATAGATTGCGTTTCATCTATTTTCTTGTAACCGGCCAAGGATGCCAGAAAAACATCGTTCAATCCCAAGTCTTTCAACCAGGGGGTATAGGTAAGTCCGATGCCGGAATTGTTTTTAGCAAATGGATATTTGGCAAGATTGTAAAATTGAGCATTTGCATCTGGCATGGTGGCAACACCCAAATCACCCATTCCACCAGCTCTCGCATCGGGTGAAATTCTCAGAAACGGAACAGCACTTGTCACAACATTGATGGTGTTCTGTGCCTGAATATCCTGTGCCAGGGTCAATAATAAACCGCCAAAAAATACCTTGAGTACATTTCTCATGGTTAAATGAATTGATCAATAAATATTAAGATGTCAGGTCGGGTAAAAATGTGACGATAATCGGTGGTTTATATTGGTAAAAATAAGCATTCCTCATTAAAGCTTTATGAGCTTTAGCAGTTTTGAAGTGTTTTTTCCTTGTTTTGAAATGATTGTCAGTTTTACCAGATAGATGCCTTTTTGCACTGCAGCTCCTTGCATATTTTTCCCATCCCATTCAAATCCCAGGCTGAAAGGTCCCTTTTGATTCAAGCTCAGTTCCTGATGTTTGATCCATCTTCCTTCCATGGTATAAACATCCAGTGATGATGTATAACCCAGTTCTGGCAGATCAAGATCAACTGAAATTTGTACTTTTTCTGCGAATGGATTGGGATATGAAATGAATCGCTTGATGATTTCTGGATTGGTGGACTGCACGAAGAACTCAACCGACGCCGAAGATGAATTGTTATAAACGTCCCATGCTTTGACATCGATCCGATGTTTTCCTGCAGCTAGTCCAGTCAATGGATAAACCACCATGCCAGCACTGTTGCCTGTCGGTTTGAAATATTCATTGAGCACAATCGGCTCGGAAAATCGCTCGTCAATGACTGCTGTGATTTGATGTCCAATTCCGGCACCAGACAGATTGAGTCCTGATACATCTGATAATTGCAAATACATGATGGGACTGGATCCTACTGCATCGCCAGATTTAAATGACAGGGTGTCAAGGTAGAGTTTCAAATCAGGACCCTTTAGATCATTAATTGAAATATTACCTGATCCGCCTATCACAAAATCCTGGTAGAAACCGCTTGCATCTGTTATTCCATTTTCAGCATAATAAACCAGCTTCCCTTTGCCGTATGTATAATCAATGTCCTTTGGCACAGTAAACGCAAAATTGAATTTTCCATTTTCAACTTTTACTTTTCCCCTGTACAGAATGTTGGAATAAGAAGAAAAAGGCATGGACTTGCTTTCCGGATCATTGGCCAAAGTCTGTGTGGTTTTCGGCTTGTCAAATAATATTGGATAGAGATTGCCGTTGAATGATGAAAATAAGCTTCCATTTGCATTTTTTATTTCCCCTGTAACATTATATGTTTTTAGCGCCCTCAATGTGTCTGCAGCAAGAGAAGATCCTTCTTCTTTGATGAAAGTTGTAGCCACAATATGTTCAGGCATGGCGAGCTGCATGGCAGGATCTCCCAATAGAGTGAATTTTCTTGCGTTGATGTAATCAGTGCTGTTTTGGTAGGTATAGTTCTTCGCATCTTTCAAGGTATTACCCAACCTAGAAAAAGTATTGTTCTCGTTGCGTTTGGTTAAAAATGAAAGAAAATTATTGTTCATCTCCCTGTTACTGGATGCAAAAACCAAACGGGTAGTGGTTACCATCCCAATGGCACCGGTATTTCTTCCAATCAACAAGTCCTCCCCCAATGAAAATTGCGACTGATCATCAAATGGTGCAAAATCACAAGTTGCAGTTATGAAAAAAGGAAGTTTGTTTTCATTTTTCCATTCAGCTAGAAGATCCTTGTCCAATAATACCTCATACGCCAACCTGGTGCTGTTACCGTGTCCACTGTAGTTCCAAACCAACGTACCATTGTTAATGTCTTGCAATACCTCACGGTTCACATCGGGATAACGGCTTCCTCCGGCATTGCTTTCCTGTTTATAAGCATCCAAATAAATTTTGTTCGTATTCAATTGTGGGGCAACCCGATCCAATAGTGAGGCATGCAATTCGGCATCTTCAACATGCAGGTTATAATCTTCATCATCTGCAACAAGTGTAAAATTATTTCTCCACTCACCCAGAGAAAGACTGTTTTTGTATCGAATGATTTTATCGACAGTTTTCTTGGCCTGATCTGCATTTCTTACTGGCAAACGTCCTATGCCCAAATCCAACAATGCAATTTTTTTACTGTTGTTGATATCATCTTCATCATCCATGAAACCAAAATAATCATCTGTAACATAACTCAGCAGTGGATCGAGCGATTCGAGGGTTTGATAAGATGGGACCTTGCTGTTCCACTGAGTTGATTTCTCCTTGATGCGATAGGATGCACTTCCAAAAAGCAACACATAAGAGGGTTTAATACCACTGCTGCGTGAACGGTCGACCAACATTTTCAAAAAATTTCGAATGGCGGAAGGGTCTGGTGTGCCCGATGAAAACTCATTGTAAATTTCCTGCACATCTACTACCATTCCTGAAATCCAATCAGCTGCATTGTGAAAATCACGCAAACGATTCGCCTGCTCCATCAATGTTTTCTCAGTGATGATGATCAAATCAGTAGAACCCATCTGATGCAAATTCTGATTCGATATTTTTCCAACCACCTGCGGGGTGATGGCTTTTACAGGATCAAATACGATGTACTCATTTTTTTGAACAATACTGTCCACAAAACTCAAGTTGTTTCCATTCAAAGATGTTCTGATTTTTTGGGGAGCATGTTGATCTGAAACATCCCATAATGAAAAATTGGAACCCGCATTTGAAACAATAAAATTGACAGGCTGATCTGGGATCTTTTTTAACCTAAAGGGCAGCTGCGACAGTCCTTGCACATCAAGCTTCCTTTTGAATACAATACTGAACCAGTTCAACAAAGAAGCCGCATTAAGACTTCCACCGGTGTGTTGATATGAAATGGTAATGCTATTCCCATTTAGGATATCTTGCGCAAACATCTCACTGGAGTTTGCAACTGGAGATATCAAACTTCCCTGTATAGGATTGATGAGATGTTCAAATATTTTTTTTCCATTGACAGAAACAGTGACTTTGTTTTGCTGGTTTGCGCTGGTTCCAATCACCTCGCTGCTCAACGCAAACGGCTCACCCGTCACTGCCGTTTGCAAGTTCAAATTGAAATACCGAACAGCTGTTCTTCCTGGTTGGTTGCTGAAATGTTCACCATACCACTCCTTTCCACTTTTCAAAAAATTGATACTATCCAATTCATGATGCACATGTTCATCAAATGCATCCACGGGCTTTCCGCTGCCTGCATATGCTTTTTTTGAAAGTATTCTTTTGCCACTGACAGATCCCAGTTGGATGAAATAATACGAATGATCGCTGTAGAAATTTTTCAAGTAAGTAAATCCCGGTGAACTGGTGTCGCTTGACCATTGATGAGGACCGGGAGCATAAAAAAGAAAAAAATCACCTGCATCAAAACTGCCATCGGCGCCATCCACCATCTCAATGGCAACCTCTTTCAGGTCATCCTGTATGTCAGCTGCATTTCCCTCTGGCAAGACTGCTCCACCATTCCCAAACAGCCTGATTTGAGCAGATGCAATATTGCCTGAAAGTCCGGCTGACCTGATATCATTCCCGCTGATCCTGTAGACACCTGCCTGCTGCACAGCAATTTTTAGCCACTTACCAGTAGCCAATACAGAATTGCTTGCGTATTTTCTCTGCCCACTTGCAACAAAGAACAACCCCGTGAGGGTTAGAAAAATCAGGCATTTTTTCATAAAGGGGTGTTAACAAATTTAGCATTTACTAAACATAATATTTCTCACAATTCATTGATTTGATTTTATTTAACACTTAAATTTGTTCACTACCTTGGACCCGTAAATGTCCTTGGACACCTTAAAAAGATCGTATGAGGAATTTTTTGTATTTATCTGCCATTGCCTTGCTGTTTACAGCTTGTAAAGGCGGTGGTCTGTTTTCAAAAAATAAATTTCAAAAATCATCCGTGACCGGTTGGAATTACAACGACAAGTCAATGGGCGGATTTCAGAAATCCAAAATCATCGAACAAGGCACCGGACCCGGATTGCAATTTGTTCAAGGTGGAACATTTACCATGGGTGCAACCGAAGAGGATGTAATGGGTGATTGGAACAATGTTCCCAGGCGCGTAACTGTATCGTCATTTTACATTGATAAAACCGAGGTTGCTAACATCCATTACAGGGAGTACCTGCGCTGGATTGAAAAAACGTTCGATGACCCAATGTATGAGAATGTAATCAATGCTGCAAAGCCCGACACATTGGTTTGGAGAAAAGCACTGTCAGCCAACGAACCACTTGTGGAAAGCTACTTCCGTCATCCTTCCTACAATGACTATCCTGTAGTTGGGGTAAGCTGGAGACAGGCAAATGACTTTTGTATATGGAGAAGCAACCGTGTAAATGAATTGATCCTTGTACAAAAAGGATTGGTCAATCCCAATCAACTCAAAACATTTCAGGGACAAGCAGAAGAAAATTTTACCACCAAGTCTTACCTGCTTGGAATTTATTCTCCGCAACCTGCCAAGCCAAAGAAAAAACCAGAGTTGCTCGATGAAAATGGCAGACCCCGTAATTATGCTACGATGGAAGACGGCATTCTGCTTCCCGAATACAGACTTCCCACTGAAGCTGAATGGGAATATGCAGCTTTGGGATACATCAATCAGAATCCAAATGCAAAAAATAAAGAAGGTAAAAGAGGCGAGGAACTTTACATGAACAGGCAGGTATATACCTGGTCTCGCAATGTAAATGGATTGAGAGACAGCCGCATGGGAAGCTGGCAAGGTAAGTACATGGCCAATTTCAAGAGAGGTACAGGCGATTACATGGGTGTAGCAGGCGGTCTCAATGACAATTCTTCTATTCCTGGTCCCATCACCTCATTCTTTCCGAATGGTTTTGGCTTGTACAACATGGCAGGAAATGTAAATGAATGGGTTGCGGATGTATACAGACCCCTCAACAGCAAAGACGTGGATGATTTCAATCCATTCAGAGGAAATGTATTCAGCAAATTCATCAAAGACGAAAACAATGAATACCAGAGAGACAGTTTGGGGAATGTGAAAAAAACCATTGTGCCGGATGAAGAGACTAAAAACAGAAGAAACTACCAACGGAATAATCTGTTGAATTACAATGATGGAGATTCACTTTCCATGGCTACATACAATACAGGCTTCAATACACTCATCAGTAATAAATCTAGGGTGTACAAAGGCGGCAGCTGGGATGACAGAGCCTATTGGCTGAGTCCTGGTTCAAGAAGATATCTTGATGAAGATCTTTCCAGCTCAACCATCGGTTTCAGATGTGCGATGGATAGGTTTGGAAGCCAGGAAGGCAATGGATTCAAAAATGGAATGCACTTCAGCAATACCAGACAGAATTCAAGGAAAAGATAACAACAAATTCACCCAAGCCCCTTCATGGGGCTTTTTTGTTACCTTTAATAAAACCCTGTAAATGACATTCCCCATTATATTTGGCATCCTTGCTGTGATCATCATTATTACAAGGAGACATTACAGAGCAAGGAACAACAGAGAGGAATAAAATGGAAAAACTGTATTCATTTTTTCTAGAGCATCCACATGTTCAAACAGATACACGTGCTTTAAAAAAAGGGGAAATATTTTTTGCATTGAAGGGTCCCCATTTCAACGGCAATTCATATGCCAGAAAAGCATTGGAGGATGGCGCTGCAGGTGTAGTGATAGATGAACCTATTGGCTTAGCGGGTGACCATATTTTTCTGGTTGATGATGTTCTTGCAACTTTGCAACAACTTGCATTGCACCATAGAAAACAATTCAAAATTCCTTTCATTGCCATCACCGGCAGCAATGGAAAGACGACGACCAAGGAACTGTTGCATGCGGTTTTATCAACCACTTTCAAGACTTATACAACCAAGGGGAACCTGAACAATCACATCGGCATTCCGCTCACTTTGCTATCCATTCAAAAAGATGCAGACATCGCTATTGTTGAAATGGGCGCCAATCACCAAAAAGAAATTGAATCATATTGCACTTATGTGCTTCCTACTCATGGTATCATCAACAATTGCGGCAAAGCACATTTGGAAGGCTTCGGAGGCATAGAAGGAGTAAGAAAAGGGAAGGGTGAGTTATATGACTTTCTTGCAAAGGGACAAGGAACGGCATTCATCAACAGCGACCTTGACTATCTGATAAAAATGGGAGAAAAGATTGAGCATAAAATTTTTTATGGCAATCAGATGGGAAATGTCAAAACAAGCATTTTTCAAAATGATCCATTCCTTGTATTGGAAGTCCATCATCCCATCGCTCGTCAACAAAGAATTTTTACGAAACTTGTTGGTGGTTACAACAAGCCCAATGTAGAAGCTGCCATTTGCCTGGGTGACTACTTTAAGATTCCATTTGATACCATCAGGAATGCCATTGAATCATATATACCCAACAATGCCCGGTCGCAGTTGATCGAGAAGGGCTCTAATAAAATTATCCTGGATGCTTACAATGCAAATCCCAACAGCATGCAGGCAGCTTTGGAAAATTTTGCCAAGCAAGAGCTTCCCAATAAAATGGTGATGTTGGGTACCATGATGGAATTGGGTCAAGAAGCACCCAAGGAACATCAGCTGGTTGTTGACCTCATCAAAAAGATGCATTTTTCAAAAGTGATCTTGGTGGGAGGTGATTTTGAACAGGTTCAACATCCTTTTTTATTTTTTAAAAACGTTGATGAAGCATGCGGCTGGGTAAAATCCAACAAGCCCGCTGATGCCAATATTTTGATCAAAGGATCCAGAAGTACAAAAATGGAAAAATTATTGGATGTGCTTTAACGAGACAATTATCACACACATATTCATCTTGATCATATAGCTTGCAGCCGATAAGCAAAAAAATGAAGCATACTTATTTTTACAGCGTATTGAACAACAGATGCCCCAGGTGCAGAAAGGGGAATATCTTTATTTCCAGCAATGCTTACAAATTGAGCAATACAACCAAAATGAAAGAACAATGTGATGTTTGTGGACAACCAACTGAAATTGAAGTTGGTTTCTATTATGGCACAGGTTATGTAAGCTATGCACTCTCCGTTGCATTCAGCGTTGCTACTTTTTTTGCATGGTGGGTGTTGATTGGATTTTCTCTGGATGATACCAGATTTTTTTGGTGGATGGGTACAAATGCTGTCGCCATGATCGTTTTACAACCTCTCTTCATGCGCCTCTCCCGCAGTATATGGCTTTCCTGGTTTGTTAAATATGATAAAGATTGGGAAAAACATCCATTGGAATCATTTGAAAGGATCGTACCCAATCAAGAAGGATAAGACGCTAAAAAGTCCGATATTTGCAGCTCTTAAACAATGATTTATGGGCAAATACAGCGCAGGTGTACTCTACGGTGAGGAATTAAAAGCACTTTATCAAGATGCCAAACAACACCAGTTCGCATTACCAGCTGTTAATACAACAGGAACAGACACCATCAATGCAACCCTTGAAGCAGCTGCTGCTGTGAATTCTCCAGTAATTGTACAATTCTCCAATGGCGGTGCACAGTTTATAGCTGGAAAGGGAATGCCCAATGATCAATTGCAAGCCAATATTGCTGGTGCCATTTCTGGTGCATTGCATATTCACAATGTTGCCAAATATTATGGTGTCCCGGTAATACTCCATACAGACCATGCTGCCAAAAAATGGTTGCCTTGGATCAGTGCATTGATTGATGCAGGAGAACAATACAAAAAAGAGAAAGGTCAGCCACTTTTCAGTTCACATATGCTTGACTTGAGTGAAGAACCCATAGAAGAAAATATTGAAACCTCGGTTCAGTTTTACAAGCGCATGGCTCCATTGGGTATGGGTATTGAAATCGAATTGGGTGTAACCGGTGGTGAAGAAGATGGAGTAGATAATTCTGATGTTGAAAATGACAAGTTGTACACACAACCTCAACATGTTGCCTATGCATATGAACACTTGGGCAAAGTTGGTGAACTCTTCACTGTTGCTGCAGCATTTGGAAATGTCCATGGCGTTTACAGTCCAGGCAATGTTCAACTTCGTCCCGAGATTTTAAAAAATTCGCAAGACTATATCCAAAAAGAATTCAAGACCGCTGAAAAACCTGTATTCTTTGTATTCCATGGTGGAAGTGGATCTCCACAACATCAAATCAGAAAAGCCATCGGTTACGGTGCCATCAAGATGAACATCGATACAGATTTGCAATGGGCTTACTGGGAAGGTGTTTTGAAAAACTACAAGAAAAACGAAGCATACCTGCAAGGCCAGTTGGGAAATCCTGAAGGAGCAGACAAACCAAACAAGAAGCATTACGACCCGAGGGTATGGCTGAGAAAAGGTCAGGAAACATTCATCGCACGACTCAAAACTGCTTTTGAGGATTTGAATTGTATCAATAGAAATTCATAGTTAACGGTTGACTGCTAACCGTTAACTGTCAACTCATAAAGACACCCCCCTCTTCCAAGGAATAAAATCATCCTGATTCAATAGAACTGACTTGGGAGTGATTTCGCCGCTGGCAGCTTTGATACAATATTCCAGAATCTGCTCTCCAATCTCTTGAATAGATGCAGAACCATCTACAATTGGACCGCAGTCAATGTCAATAATATCCGGCATTTTATGAGCAAGCTTGGTATTGGTGGATAGTTTGATTGTTGGGCAAACCGGATTTCCGGTCGGTGTTCCGAGTCCGGTTGTAAACAAAATCAACGCAGCACCCGATGCAGCCTTACCGGTTGTGGCTTCTACATCATTTCCAGGAGTGCAAACCAGATTGAGTCCAGCTTTGGTAGCGGGTTCTGTATAATCAAGTACATCGATCACTGGGGAGCTTCCCCCCTTTTTACATGCTCCAGCACTTTTGATAGCATCTGTAATCAATCCGTCTCTTATATTTCCGGGAGAAGGATTCGCGTGAAAACCCGATCCCACCTTTTCTGCTTGTGCACTGTATGCATCCATCAAACGAATGAATTTTTCTGCAGTGGATTGATTGACGGATCGATCGATCAGCTCCTGCTCAGCACCACAAAGCTCAGGAAATTCAGCGAGCAGGATTTTTCCATTGAGTGCTACCAACAAATCAGAGAAATATCCCACAGCAGGATTGGCTGATATGCCACTGAATCCGTCACTGCCTCCACATTTTACGCCGACAGTCAGTTTATCCAATCCTGTGGGTTTTCTCTCTTGTCGATTGATCTCAACGAGTCCCTCGAATGTTGATGCAATGGCATGTTTGATCAACTCCTCTTCTGTCATGCCTCCCTGTTGCTCAAATAGATAAAGTGGCTTATCGAATGAGGGATTCCTTTTTTTGATGGCTGCCACAAAATCGTTGGATTGGAGATGCTGACACCCCAGGCTCAATATGGTGACGCCCCCGACATTTGGATGATCTGCATAAGCTGCCAGGAGATTTTGTAAAATTTCAGAGTCCTGTCTAGTGCCGCCACATCCGCCTTGATGGTTGAGAAATTTAATACCATCGACGTTTTTAAAAAGCCGGTTGGCGGTTGACTGTTGACGTTTAACGGTTGACGGTTGGCGGTTATCTGTCAACTGTAAACTGTCAACTGTATTTTCTCTTCCCTCGTCCCTCGTCACTTGTCCCTTGTATTGACCAACCAACTCCCTCGTAAACGAAACATATTTATCCGTAACACCATATCCCAATTCATTTTGCATGGCCTCACGGATTACATCCAAGTTTCTGTTTTCACAGAATACAGTCGGGATGAACAACCAATAGTTAGCCGTTCCAACCCTTCCATCACTCCTGTGATACCCCATAAAGGTTTTTGACTTCCATTTTGATACATCAGGGGGAGTCCACTGATAAACTGAACCTCTGTATTTGTAGGGCTCGGCAGCATGATGAATGTTTTGCGTAGTCATGAGACCCCCGCGTTTTAGATCCTGTGTTGCTCTCCCTACCAGTACACCATACATAATAATCTCTCCAGAAACACTGACATCACCAGTAAAAAATTTATGTTTTGCGGGGATATCCTCTAGCATTTCATAATCCTCTCCATCGCATGAAATGATTTCACCTTTCTTAAGATCACGCAATGCTACAACAACATTGTCTTTCGGATGAATTTTAAGGACAGCATGTTTCATGGCGAGCAAAGATAAAGATGCGGAGACTGAGGGATTCGAACCCTCGATACCCTTTAGAGGTATACACACTTTCCAGGCGTGCTCCTTCAACCACTCGGACAAGTCTCCTGAGAAGGATGGCAAAAATACCTCTTTCCATCAGAAGCTGAATATTTTTTTCGCATTGGCTGTGGTTACAGCAACTACTTCCTGGGTAGTGATTTTTTTAATCTCAGCAATTTTTTGAACAACATACTTTATATAGGAAGGTTCATTTCGTTTGCCACGAAATGGAACGGGGGATAAATAGGGGGCATCGGTTTCCAAAACAATATTCTCCAAAGGCAAAACCTCCATCAATTTTGCCAATCCCGCGTTTTTGTATGTAACCACTCCTCCTATTCCCAACATCCACCCCATGTCGATGATCTTTCTGGCCTGGCGCTCATCACCACCAAAACAATGAAAAATACCTTTTACGGCAGTATCATTTTGTTGTTCTATTGCAAGTATACATTCGTCCATCGAACTCCTCGAATGAATCACAATGGGTAAGGAATATTTCTTGGCAAGCTGTATCTGAAAAGAAAAAGCCTCCAACTGCTGAACCTTCCACTCAGTAGAATGATAAAAATCTAAACCAATTTCACCAATGGCGTAAAACTTTTCCCGTTGCAACCATGTCTCGACTTGATCCAATTCTTCTTCAAAACCTGCATCCACAGAACATGGATGCAATCCCATCATGGGCAAACAATAACCACTTGTCTGTTTTGCAAACTGCATCATCATGTGGTGGGTACTTCCATCAATTGCAGGAAGGAATATTTGCTCAATCCCCTCCTGCTTTGCAGAATCCAAAACGGCCTGCCTATCTGCTTCAAATTCAAGTGCATAAAGGTGACAATGGGAATCGATCATAAAATTTTTTAAAAAGTTTTTTTGGGTTGTTTTTTAAAAATGTACATAACTTTCAAACTGTTTTCATAGGGTACGGATTAAACGGGTCAGCGTTTTTACGCAGACCCTTTTTTATATGGCATGGCCTCAAACCGAAACCCTTGTTCAGTAGCATTTTTAAGCAACATCTCCAATGCATGCAACATATTATTTGCTGCTTTTTCTGAATCATGAAACAATACAATAGCACCAGGTTCAATATGCTTCGATACACGCACTGCACATTTTTCCTTTGATATTTTTTTGTTGTAATCTGCACTGAGCACACCCCACATGACAACCTTGAAACCTGCAGCTTGCAAACGCCGAGCCTGACTGGATTTCAAACGCCCATAGGGCGGACGAAATAAATTTGAGGGAATCCATCTACTGGCAGCAACAACATCATCCATATATTCTTCATCAGTCGATTTCCATCCATTCAGATGGTGATGACTGTGATTGCCTACTGCATGTCCCTCTGCAATGATTCTTTCAAAAATGGAAGGATGTTGCAAAACATTTTTACCAAGACAAAAAAATGTGGCCTTCGCGCGATTCTTCGCCAATATATCCAATACCTGAGGTGTAATGATTTCATGCGGACCATCATCAAAACTGATGAAAAGTGTTTTTTCATGCACATCCATCTGCCAAATCCTTTTGGGATATAACATTTTCAGCCATTGAGGAACCCTTGCAGGCAAATTCATGCTTGTGCTTTTGAATGAGCGTCATTGTAGGATTTATTCATCTCCTGAATCATATCCAAAATATATTTTCCACCAGTTCGTTTTTGTGCACTGGTTACAAAAATGGGCGGCAATTCTACCCACCACTTTTTCAATGCGTCACCAAAAGCTTTCACATTGGCACTCACCACTTTTTGGGTCTCCTTGTCCGACTTTGTAAAAACAATTGCAAAGGGAATATTCCACTCCCCCAGTCGGTTGACGAACTTCAAATCTATTTCCTGGGGCGTATGCCGTGCATCCACCAGTACAAAAAGATTCAAGAGTGAATCCCTGCCCCGTATATACCCTTCGATCATTTTCTCCCAATTTTTACGCTGCGATGCTGAAACTTTGGCAAATCCATATCCAGGCAAATCGACCAAATACCATTGATCCATTTTCCCATTTAAACTGGCTTTGCTCTGAATATCAAAATGATTGATCAACTGCGTCTTACCGGGAGTGGCAGATATTTTAGCCAATTGCTTCATGCCTGTCAGCAAGTTGATCAAAGAAGATTTTCCTACATTGCTTCGTCCAATAAAAGCGTATTCAGGACGATCTGCTTTGGGACAATCTTCTAGCTTTGGACTGCTGATGACATATGCTGCTTTATGGATGATCATTTTTGAAGGATATTTACCATTCTATTAAGAGCGCTTGAATCGTTTTTAAGTACTTTTGTCGGGATGGGAAACTACGCTCACGACAGGATTGTACCAGATCTGGATTCAAATTTACCGAAAAAAGAACAGGTGGCTCACATGTTCAATGAAATCGCACACAAATACGATTTCCTGAACAGATTTTTATCCGCGGGTATAGACATCAGCTGGAGAAAGAAAGCATTGAATCTGCTCAAAAAAAACCAACCTCAACATATACTGGATGTTGCCACCGGAACAGCAGATCTTGCCATCATGTCTGCCAAGCTCCTATCGCCTCAACAAATCATCGGCATAGACATATCATCCGGCATGTTGGATATTGGAAAGAAAAAAATTTCAAAACTTGGATTGCAAGATTGCATCCAGCTTCAATTAGGTGACAGCGAAGCACTTCAATTCAATGACCATACGTTCGATGCTGTAACAGTTTCCTTCGGTGTGCGTAATTTTCAGCAATTGGAAAAGGGACTCTCGGAGATTTTACGTGTCTTAAAACCAAAAGGGCAATTGATGATCCTGGAATTTTCAAGACCTACATTGCCTGTAATCAAACAGTGCTATCAGCTGTATATGAACTTCATTACGCCAGGAGTAGGTGGACTCTTTTCAAAAAGCAAAAAAGCATATCAGTATTTGAATGACTCTGTGCGACAGTTCCCTGAGGGAAAAGACCTGATGGCTGTAATGGAAAAAGTTGGATACAAGCAAACATTCTATAAACGATTGACATTCGGTATATGCACCATTTACATTGGAGAAAAATAATACTGTTTTGTACACTGTTAATCAATCTTGCTGCTAGTTCACAGCATGCAGTAGAATTGAATTTGCCAGATCATGATAACAAGCGCTATTATTTTGGAATTTCACTTGGATACAACAGTTCAAATTATAATATCTCACACGATTCTTCTTTCATCAACAACAACCTGATTACAGGAATTGAATCGATCAATACAGGAAGGGTTCACCTGGGCATACTTGCGAATTATCAATTGTCAAAAAGATTTGATCTGCGTTTTTCGCCATTGAATCTTGTATTTAGCGATAAAATCATCAAGTTTTACAAAAGAAATGAACCTGAAACAGAAGAAACAACTCCATCCATCACAATGACCTTCCCTTTACAGGTACGATTAAAAAGTGACAGAATCAACAACATGCGGGTATATACCCTGATGGGAGGCAAATATGAATTTGATCTTGCAAGTAATGCCAAGTCAACCAGCGAAGTACTCAAAGTCAAAAGAAATGATTACGGTATTGAAGGTGGCATTGGATTCCAGTTTTTCTTTCCTTACTTTATTCTATCGCCGGAAATTAAAATCAGTTACGGACTCTCTAACGTTCATGCCCGTGATCCGGAAGTTTCTTTTTCAAAATTGATGAATGTCATGAATTCCAGATTGATCATGTTCACCCTTCACTTTGAAGGTGGCGGATTGGGAAAATAATATCTATATGTCAACCACCATTATCAAGAATGCCAGCATCGTCAACGAAGGGAAAATCATAGCAGGTGATTTACTCATCAAAAATCAGCGTATTGAAAAAATTGGTGGCATTATTGAAGTCAGCAATGCCAAAGAAATCAATGCAGAAAATAAACTTGTATTACCCGGGGTCATCGACGACCAGGTTCATTTCAGGGAACCTGGACTCACTCACAAGGCCAATATACATACTGAATCTTGCGCGGCTGTAGCGGGAGGCACAACAAGTTTCATGGAAATGCCCAACACCAAACCAGCAGCACTTACCCATGCATTGCTGGAAGAAAAATACCAATTGGCTGCTCATTCCTCTCCTGCCAACTATTCCTTTTTCATGGGTACTTCCAATGAAAATACAGAGGAGGTTTTAAGAACGAATGAAATGCGCGATCGCATCTGTGGAATCAAGATTTTCATGGGATCCTCGACCGGAAATATGTTGGTTGACAATGTATTAACCTTGGACAGGGTTTTCAAAGAGTCGGCATTGCTGATCGCAACTCATTGCGAAGACGAACGCATCATAAAATCTAATCTGGAAAAAATAAAAGCAAGTCAACATGCACTGACCGCATCAGATCATCCTGTTATACGCAATACAGAAGCATGTTTTGAATCATCTTTTTTAGCAATTCAACTAGCAAAAAAATACAATACAAGATTGCATATCCTTCATATTTCAACATCAAAGGAATTACAGCTTTTTTCAAACATGTTGCCATTAGAAGAAAAAAGAATTACATCTGAAGTCTGCGTACACCACCTTCATTTTACTGCCGATGATTATGGCAGAATGGGCAATAAAATCAAATGCAATCCTGCCATTAAATCACCCGGCAACAAAGCTGCCCTCTGGGAAGCCCTGTTAGATGATCGTCTGGATATCATCGCTACAGACCATGCACCGCATACCCTCGAAGAAAAAGGGGAAAATTATGAACAAGCTCATGCCGGACTACCTCTTGTTCAGCACAGCCTGCAATTGATGTTGCACTATGTACAACAAGGGAAAATCAGCATTGAAAAAGTAGTTGAAAAAATGTCGCATGCTCCTGCTGTATGCTTTCAAATTGCAGAGAGAGGATTCATCCGTGAAAATTATTATGCAGATTTGGTGATGGTGAACATGAATGACGCCCATACTGTTTCCAAAGAAAATATCTTGTACAAATGCGGATGGAGTCCGCTAGAGGGATTCTCAATGCCCGCCAGCATTTGCAAGACGATAGTGAATGGGGAAATTGTATATGAAAATAAAAAAGTTTACACGGATAAAAGAGGGATGAGATTGCTGTTCAACAGAAATTGATCATGTTTATTGACAAAACCACGCTGAACGATTTATCCGTATTTAGTCAACCTGACAACCCATCCTTATTCTATTTGATTGATTTTACTGAAACGGCAGAGGGAAAATCTGAATTGATCCGTATCCTGCACAACCCTCTTACACAAAAAAAAGAAATTCTTGCTATCCAAGATATACTTCAGATTATCTCCACCAAGATTGATCAATGGCCAACTGAAATCACGAATGGCACTTTGATGGTTATTGAAAAGTTCTATGACGACAATCCGGATCCGATACCAGAAAATATAAGCAAGCTTCAAGCAGTATTCTACAAATGGATTCATCCCAGAGACTACGCCTTGATTCTTTTTTCGATGAAACAATTGTTTCAACTGATCAAGGGTTATGAAAAAATACATGCATTTTTCAGTCTTACGAAGATTCCATTTCCCCTTCAAGAAATACTCGATCAAAGTAAAATTATATTGGCCAATCGGCATCTTATTGAGTTGACACAAAAGAATACTTTTCAAGAGCTCACTCCCAGAGAAATACTGTTTTTCGGCAGAATCTTTCACATTGACTTGGTTGCTGAGATAAGAAGTTTGATCAAATTGTATGGGAAACTGGATGCATGGCATGCCATGGCAAAAGCAAACATCCAACTGCAACTGAACAACCCAGCATTCACAGAAGAAACAACCCTTATTGCATCCAGCAAGCTCCGACATGTGCTGCTGGACAACCCTGTAAGCTATGATATCTCGATGAGCAAAGAAAGTAATTTCGTATTTCTAACAGGGGCCAATATGGCCGGGAAAAGTACGCTCATCAAAGCATTGGGTCTCGCCTTATACATGGCTCATCTGGGAATGGGTGTACCAGCCCTTTCAATGAAACTTTCTGTATTTGAAGGAATTCTCAGCAACATCAATATCGCTGACAATATCACCAAAGGAGAGAGTTATTTTTTCAACGAAGTAAAAAGAATCAAACAAACAATAGAAAAAATTGACGATGGCAGAAATTGGTTGGTGCTCATCGATGAACTTTTCAAAGGAACGAATATCCAGGATGCCATGAAATGTTCAACAACAGTCATACGCGGACTCATCACCATGCAAAACTGTTTATTCATACTTTCCACACATCTATATGAAATAGGTGAAGAATTAAAAGATCTACCTACAATTGATTTTAAATACTTTGAAACCAGTCTGAAAGACAATGAACTTCAATTCAGTTATCAATTGAAAAATGGAATCAGCCAAGACCGAATGGGATACTTGATTCTACAAAAAGAAGGAGTTACTGCATTGCTGAAAAACCTGGGAAAATAGCTTTCTTACTCACAGATTATTCTCCTCATCCACTGAGCTTCATACCGATCGCCTTATTTTCCAAACAATTATTTTCATCCCATGTTTATCAAAATACATGGAAGTTCAGTACACGGGGTAGATGCCATTCCGATCACTGTTGAGGTCAACTGGACTGCACAAGGAAAAGAATACTGTATCGTGGGACTGCCCGATGCAGCAGTCAAAGAGAGTATTCGCAGGGTTGAAAGTGCATTGAAGGCCAATAAGTTTGAAATGCCCAGAACCAGGATTGTAATCAACCTGGCACCTGCTGATATAAAAAAAAGTGGTACCGCATTCGATTTGCCAATTGCCATTGGAATACTCGTTGCATCAGAACAACTTCACAGTACAGCGTTGCTCAATGAATTTATCATCATGGGTGAATTAAGCCTTGATGGCGAATTGAGACATATCAGAGGTGCATTGCCCATTGCCATACAAACAAAACGGGATGGATTCAAAGGACTGATATTGCCTTCCTCGAATGAAAAAGAAGCAGCCATGGTTGATCAGGTTGATGTGTATGGCATGCGTACACTCAAGGATGTGGTAAATTTTTTCAGATCGGAGGGAAACAGTGCTTCGCCTGCGCGGATTGATATGAAAGACATATTTCTGCAGCAGCAGGTTGCTGTTGAAAATGATTTTGCAGAAGTCAGGGGACAAGAAAATATCAAACGTGCACTTGAGATCGCTGCTGCAGGTGGCCACAACGTAATTTTAATTGGTCCACCAGGTGCTGGAAAAACCATGTTGGCAAAAAGACTTCCATCCATCCTCCCACCGTTGACATTGGAAGAAGCATTGGAAAGCACCAAAATTCACAGTGTTGCAGGAAAACTTTCGGAAGAAACAATACTGATCACCAAACGCCCCTTCAGGAGTCCGCACCATACAATTTCAGACGCAGCCCTTGTTGGAGGAGGCTCTACACCACAACCGGGAGAGATTTCATTGGCTCACAACGGGGTTTATTTCTTGATGAACTGCCAGAATTCAAGCGAACGGTTCTGGAAGTGATGCGTCAACCGATGGAAGAAATAAAAGTGAGTATTTCCAGAACCAAATTGGCCATTGATTTTCCTGCATCTTTTATGTTGATAGCATCCATGAATCCATATCCATGTAGATTCTATAACCATCCTGAAAAAAATTGCAGTTGCCCTCCGGGTTCAGTAACCAAATATCTCAACAAGATTTCCGGTCCGCTGCTGGATCGAATTGACTTGCATGTTGAAGTTACTCCTGTAGCATTTTCCCATCTAACCTCCACCCACATTCAAGAGGGTTCCTTTGAGATCAGAAAAAGGGTTGTACAGGCAAGAAATCTTCAGGATCTGAGATTCAAACATAAAAAAGGTATTTACTCGAATGCGCAAATGGAAAGTGCGGATCTTAAAAAAATTTGCAGCTTGAACAATGAGAGTCAGACATTGATAAAAAAAACAATGGAACAATTGAATCTTTCCGCGAGGGCCTATGATCGTATATTGAAAGTATCCCGAACCATTGCCGACCTGGAAACATCAGAGGAGATACTCAGTTCCCATGTGGCAGAAGCCATTCACTTCAGAAACCTTGATCGAGAGGGATGGGGAGGTTAATCAGCCTGATTGCCTGCAGATAAGTCAGCTGTTGCACCAGTAGTATTGCTGAAAAATTTAGATTGAAAAACCAATATAGCGATCAGTCCGGCTGATATGGAAGCATCTGCCAGGTTAAATACAGGTCTGAAGAACTCAAAAGGCTCACCGCCCCATATTGGCAGCCATGTTGGGAGAGTTACATCTTGAATGATGGGGAAATAGAACATATCCACCACCCGTCCATGCAAAATGGATTCGTATCCCCCCATGAATCCATCTTGCCAAAAACCTTTTGCCAGGTTTTGCGAATAGGCATCGCTGAATTCAAATACCATGCCGTAAAAAAGACTATCGATCAAGTTCCCAATCGCACCTGCATAAATCAGTGTAACACAAAAAACATAGCCTGAATGATACTTTTTCTTGATGATACTTAAAATATAATATGTTCCAAATGCTACTGCAACGAGTCGGAAGGAAGTCAGTGCAATTTTGCCCCATGAACCCGCCAATTTCCACCCATATGCCATGCCCTCATTTTCAATGAAATGAAACCTTAACCAAGGGATGGAGGTAAATGGAATATATTCTTCGCCCATGTAAAAATGGGTTTTCACATATATTTTGATCAATTGATCCGTGATCAGCAGCAGCAGAGTTAGTACGATGGCGTGGCGAAATTTCACAGCATTCTTTTTGCAAATATACGTGGAGGAATTGAGGCAAATTGAACTTATTCGCTCAGATAAATCCTCGGTACCCGGGCAGAAATACCGGTCATGATTTCATAGGGAATTGAGCCAGCCTGTTGGGCAATTGCAGCAATGGAATGTTCACGTCCAAATACCAAAACATCTTCATCAACTTGAATTTGATCATTATCGCCCAGATCTATCATGGTCATATCCATGCAAACATTTCCAATGGTTGGGTATGCTTGTCCACGGACAAGAACAGACCCCCTGCCATTGCCCAAGGATCTTGGAAAACCATCTGCATATCCAATCCGTATCGTCGCAATGGTGGTATCTTTTTGTAAAAGATAGGCTCTTCCATACCCGACAGATTCTCTTTTTTTCACTCTTCTTATTTGTGCAATGGTAGTTTTTAATTCAACTGCCTCTTTTAAAGGGAGTGACTTCCCAGCTGCAGCACTGACACCATACAATCCAATTCCCAGACGCACCATCTCGTATGACGCTTGCGGATGACGGTGGATAGCTGCGGTATTGGAGGCATGACGATTGATTGGATAGCCAACTACCGACTGAATGGTTGAAGCCAATTTTTCAAAAATATTCAATTGATTTGCTGTAAAATCATCATTTCGCGGATCTCCGGAAGCTACCAAATGTGTAAAAACCGATTGGATGATGAACCTGCTGCTTTTAAATTCGATCAGGTATTGATTTACTTGATCCTCATCGAGTCCCAAGCGATGCATACCTGAATCAATTTTAAGATGAATGGGGAAATGCTGAATACCTTCACTGTTCAAAAATGCATCCAGGCACCTGGCGTGCTCCAAAGAAAATACTTCCGGCTCCAAATCGTATTCAACAAGTGATGCAAATCCATCTGTTTCTGCATTCATAATCATAATAGGAAGATGGATGCCTGCCTTTCTCAATTCAACCCCCTCATCAACATATGCTACTGCAATATAATCGACACCATTTTGCTGAAGCAGGTTGGCTATTTCATAACTACCGGCACCATATGAAAATGCCTTCACCATTGCCATTATTTTGGTGGAAGGCTTCAGCAGTGATTGATGGAGTTTAAAATTTTGTTGAACAATAGAAAGATTGACCTCCAGCCTTGTTTTATGGATTTTTCTTTCCAGCAACTGACTGACCCGCTCAAATTGAAAGTTTCTGGCACCCTTTATGAGCACTGTTCGTTCTTTGAAAAAAATAGGATGTATATGAGCAATCAATGCATCTGTTGATGCAAAAGAAGTGAACTGGATTTTTTCTTCTCTGAAATATGAGGCATATTTTTCAAAAACCGGACCAACAGCGTACAATGAATTGATTTTTTTGGCTTTCATAAATCCTGCAAGTTCAGCATAAACCTTTTCAGGCTGACTTGAAATGCCGGAAATATCAGAAAGGACTGCTGTTTTTGCCAAACCAGGCTTTTGTTCAGATAGAAATTCCAATGCACTCATAACACCCGTTAGATCTGCGTTGTAACTGTCATTGATTAAGATGCTATGATGCTGCCCCTCTTTCATTTCAAGCCGCATGGACAATGATGGCAATGTTTTCATTCTGTCTACAACATTCTCGTCCAAGTCCAAAGCAACTGCCAATGCAAAACAATGCATGGTATTTTCGATTGCAATGCGGTCAACAAAAGGTATCTCAAATTCGACTGATTTCCTGCCGTACTCAATCTGCAGCATGGTGCTGTGGGGGAATTGCTGAACTTTTTTCAGCACAATATCTGAGGTGGGATCCATTCCCCAACTGATCAATCGCTTGCCGGATTTCAATACATCACTTTTCCCTATATACTTACTGATCAGTAAGTGGTCTTTGCAGTAAACAAGGGTTTCCACCTCTTTGAAAAGGATTAATTTTTCCTGCAACTTTTCCTCTTCCGTTGTAAAACCCTCAGCATGTGCAGCACCCAGATTGGTAATGAGTCCAATGGTTGGATGAATCACATTGAAAAGTTTTGACATTTCACCTTTTTTTGAAATGCCAGCTTCTATGATAGCCATTTGATGTTGGGAACCGAACTGCCAAATACTCAATGGGACACCAAGTTGAGAGTTGAAACTTCTTGGACTCCTTGTGATCTCAACAACAGGCTGCAACAAATGATACAGCCACTCTTTTACAATTGTCTTGCCATTGCTTCCAGTGATGGCAATAACCGGAAAAGTAAACAATTGTCTATGAGAAGCAGCGATGGATTGTAGGACACCAACAACATCATCCGTCAAAAAAAATGTTGCATCAGGATAATGATTGATTTCTGGAAGCTCAGAAACAACAAACAACCTTACCCCTTTTGCATACAATTCTTCAATGTATAAATGTCCATCATTGGAGTGTGTCTTGATTGCGAAAAAAAGGGAATCAGCAGCAGTTAACAGCTTGCGGCTGTCGATCAATAAATGCCGGATGACCTGATTGTTGACAGCACCAGATCTCTTGACACCTTGAATGGTTGCAATATCGTGTGCTGAACATTTTTTCATGAAGCATTCAAGTCAGCCTTTGCCTTTCGTCTGTTATGATACTGTGAATATAAAATGGATGAAACCAAGCAAACCACAATCACACCCAAAGAGACAAGAATATCAATGTGAATATGGAAGTACTCAATGAGCATTTTTATTCCGATAAAAATCAAAACCACCGCTATACCCTGTTGCAAATAATCAAACTTATCTGCCGCACCTTTCAAAAGAAAGAAAAGTGAACGAAGTCCCAGTATGGCAAAAATATTAGAGGAATAAATAACCATGATGTCATCGCTGGAAAAAGGGATTTTCGGATTTTGACGTACCAATGAAACAACGGTTGGAATAGAGTCCAGCGCAAAGGCAACATCGACAGAAGCGAGGATGATCACTACAACAGTAAGTGTCGTAAAATAAACCTTGCCATGCAACTTGACAAAATACCTCCCTTTGGGTTCCATGAGACTTACACGGAAAAATTGATTGATCCATTGATAAATCTTTGTGTTGGCAGGATCGAATTCGGCTTCATCCTTTTTAAGAAAAAGCTTATAGCCTGTATACAGCAAGAAGAACCCAAATATGTACAAAATCCAATGAAAACGATCAATCAACTCAATACCGATGGCGATGAAAATAATCCTGAAAACAATCGCCAGGAGTATACCAACCAACAATGCTCTTCCCGCATCGCCTTCTTCAACTTTGAAAAATGTAAAAATCAGAATAAAAACGAAAATATTATCAATGCTAAGTGACCATTCCATTAAATAAGCAGTGAAGTATTTGGTTGCTGTGAGCGGTGTTTTTTCAAACCACAAAAAAACAGCGAATGCGATGGACAATCCTACCCAAAAAATAGTCTGAAACAATGCTTTTTTGATGCTGATACTGGAATTTTTTTTACTCATCAATCCCAGGTCAAGTACCAGTGCAAAAACCAATACAATACCAAACGTTAGATAGGTGATCTGATCAACACTCATATTTGAAATTAATGCAGCAAAGATAGTCAATCTATCAAGCTTGTTGTACAGTAGATAAAGAATACTTGCGCTTTCTAATGAACCGAACCAAGATCAAACAAAAAAATGGAAGAAAGATGGGAGCCAGGAGATTAAAAAATTTCCAAAAAGCTTGTTCATTCTCAAGTTTCTCTTTGTCGAGCAAACGCAATTGAAAATTTTTGGCTCTGGACGTGAGCAAACCCTTCCCGTCTGATAGATAAAAAAGGATATTTTTCAAGAACTCCTTATTGCCGTATTGGATGCGGGTATAGCGATTGCTTCCCATGTCAAGCGGCCCATCTGTTTCGCTGATGGGATTGGAAAAAATATCTCCGTCTGCAACTACAATCATCTGGCCAGACTGCATGGCTGCATTCAAAAATCGATAGCCGCTGAGCTTCTCCAGCTCCTTTTGTTCAGTTGCAGCAATTCTGTTTTTAAAAGCGGAACTGAATGTACCCTCCAGGAGTACCGCAATTGGAATATTTTTTTCGCTGAATTTTTTTAAGTCATCCTCTGATTTAACAGGCTTCCATTCTACCAAAGCAGGTGTAGAAACCTTTCTGCTGTAAATGGAACTGGAAAGTAAAATACTTTTTGAAATACCATTGGCACTAACTGTATCGATGGATTGGGGAAAGGCAGTAAGTACCTTGTCCAGATTTCTTGAAATCGGATGATAGCCAGGATCACCTGCCAGTGGTGCATAAGGCCATGGCAGCAATTGTATTTGAGGTTGATTGCCCATATTGCCAACAATAGATGGAACCTGGTCTGATTCCAGGTCCTGAACCAAATCACGGTTGACTCTTACTCCGTATTTAAAAAGCAGATCATCCAAATTCAAACCCATATCAAATGCAACAAAAGATCCTTTGCTTTTCTGCAAGCTGTCCAAACTGGCATAAACATTGTCCAGGGCCCAAATCATTTTTCCGCCATGCATGATATACTGATCCAGCTTTAGTTTCTGGGTTTCATTGAAAGGGATTGCAGGTCGATTGACAAGCAGGATATCGAAATCTTCAGGTACGTAAGGAATACTGTCGATATTGATTAAACCAAATCCATATTCCTTCTTCAATACATTTTCAATCAGATCATAGACCCTTAAATCCAATGTTTCTCCATTTCCCAATAAATATCCCACAACAGGCGGCTCAGTTCTTTGCAAGATTTTAATAGCACGTGTAATTTTGTATTCCATCTGTGCCTCTGCATTGACAAGCGCATCCTGTCCTGCGAGCTTATTTTGTCCCTCTAAAAAATCGATCCCAACCTGCCCATTGGCAGATGAAAGGATGGCACCTGGAAAAACAAGTGTCTCTTTTCGTTGTGACTGATCTTGTTTTTGTGAAGTCACATTGGTGGGATGAATTCCCATCTGCTGCAATGAATCAAATAAAACTGCTTTTGTGCTGTCTGCTAGTCCCTCACCAGGCACTTCAAATTTGATGGAAAACTTTCCCTTTGTGACGCTGTGGTAATGATTGGCAACGTAGGCTGCAGAGGCAGCAAGACGCCTGAAACCAAGAGGTATGTCGCCATCTAGATATACGGTAAGCTCCATTGGCTCATTCAGATCTCGTACAAAAGCTATTGAGGCTTCGGAGATGGTATATCTTTTATCTGCCGTCAAATCAAGTCCTGATGTCCAGAAAGAAAAAATGTAATTCATGACAAGTATGATCAGCATGCCTCCTGCCCAATGGAAATAATATGGTCGGCTTTTTCTCATTTGTTGCGTATACTGAGATGCACAATGGTTTGATAAATGAAAAATCCTGTTACGGATAAGAAATAAACGAGGTCACTTATTGAAACATATCCTTTGCTGATATTTTCAAAATGATATTTCATGCCAATCAAAGAAATATAATAACCTATATTTTGGCCGGCAACATAAAAGTCTGGGAAAAAATAAAAGAAATAATAGAAAACAAAACAAGAGAAGACCGTAAGCATAAAACTTGTCAATGCATTGCTGAGCAAACTACTGATATATATCCCTATCGAAGCATAACCTAGTATCAACAGAAGGAGTCCCACGTAAGACCCTGCTATTCCCCCTAGATCTATGCCATTCAATGAAAAATACTGGAGCGTCCATACGTATACCAAAGTCCCCAGCAGCGCGATCAGGCAAATACATGCGACAGAAATAAACTTTCCCATTACAAGCGAGGTGTATCGAATGGGAAGCGATTGCAGGAGCTCAAATGTTCCCATTCTGTACTCATCACTGAAGCTTCTCATGGTTACGGCAGGTACAAGAATCAGCAAAAGCAGTGGAGAGAAATCAAAAAAGGAATCCAGGCTCGCATAGCCTGCATCAAAGAGGTTTTGTTCTGGATAAAAAAACAGGAGCATGCCGGAAGCAAGCAGGTAAACAGCAATGGTGATGAATCCCATCCACCCAGAAAAAAATTGAATCCATTCCTTGCCTATGATGGTCCGCATAATTGATTGCAAGATTACGGGAACTGGAGAAAATTACATCCAAATGAAGTGATAAAACACAATATTTTTTTAATCGGACGATTAACTTGCTCTTGAAAACAGTGGGAATGGGAATGCTGAGGTGGATAATGATCTGTGTGAACATATGTGTATTTGCAGAAATACATGCACAAAAAACATGGGATGGTGAGGCGGGCGACAGTCTCTGGCAGAATCCCAAAAACTGGTTTCCGGATTGTGTTCCCTCTGATGCAGAACATGTTTTACTGGGCAACAGCAAAAGAAATGGTTCCTATACAATAAGGATCAATGGTCCAGACAGCATTGTCATTCAATCACTCACCATTCGCCCCAATGATACCAATGCGATTGTGCTGGAAATTTCCCCATCCAGTAATCTACCAATAGCCCTTTTCACCCTCTCAACAGAAAAAAATATCATACTGGAGAAGAACGCAACGCTGATCAACCACTCAGGTGCAAGCAGTGGGAATATTTTCTCTTTGAATGGCAAAGTCTATATCAAAAATGGAGGAAGATATGTACACAAAACCGTCCGGGGAAATTCTTATTTGATTTCAAAACTCGAGATTGACTCAGCCAGTAACAAAGGAATAGTAGAATTTGATGTACCCGGAAACAGCGGATATACCCTTTCCTTGTCGGGCAGGAAATTTGGTACACTTCAATTGAGTGCAAATGAATCGTTGAAAAAATCATACAGCGGAAGTGGTTCGAATTCTCTAAGCATTCAAGGTGACTTGATTGTTGGAAAGAATGCTGCACTTACCTCCTCGCTGGTTAAAAATATTGATATAAAAGGGGATGTACTGGTGGATGGTCAGTTGTCATTGAATCCTGCTTCTCCAGACAGCGTGGGGAGATCTTTTCAATTGAGTGGAGAAGAAAGCAGGATTGTCATAAATGGAAAAGTATTGACTGGAAGTCATTTCAACCAATGGATCATGGGTTCCAAAAACAATATCCTGTTATCCAATCTACACATCGAAAATGGCTGGATCATCCAAAATACCCGAACCTCACTGATACTGGATACATGCTATGTGAAATCATCTGTAGGCATCAAGATTCACAACAGTGCATCATTATCAACAGCACATCCGGAGGGTATTTCAAAAGATACAAGCAAAGGTGGACTAAGAGCTCCCCTATTGATAATGGGTGATTCGTTAAGATTGCTGTATAATGGAGACAGAGATCAAGCAACCGGCTCGGGTATTCCAAGTTCCATTGCTTCACTTTCCGTCAATAAAAAAGGGACCCTGTTCTTATCAGGTTCCATTGAAATAAATGATTCATTGTATCTGCAACAAGGCATATGCAATACTGATTCGATACGTTTGCCCGTATTCAAGGGCAAATTCATCAGAGGCAATGAGTATGCCTTTATAGATGGGCCCCTTTCTTTTGTAGCGACAGACAGCGGACAGATGATGATCCCAATTGGTAAGAAAATGAAATATGCTCCTATTCTTCTTGATGTTCGTAAAAATGAAACCATCAAAGCTGAATACATGGATACTGGCTATCAAACAAAGGAAACAGCTATGGAGTTTCCGGTCAAAAGCATCAATGGTTCAGAATACTGGAAACTGAAATGCAGCAATATTGAATCGATTCATGCATTCAGAAGGATGGTATTTTTTACCACACAGAAAATTTTACTCAGCAATACTTATGTTGTAAGAATAAATGGAGACATGAAATGGGAAATGCTGCCACTGATCAGCAACAATCCCATTCCTTATTCCATTGAAACAAGAACCAATTTAAAAACATCCACCTATACAACTGGATCGATTCAACAGGTCGCATTGTCGAGCAATCGATTTCAATTGTCCAATTACAAAAAGAATGGAGAGATGGCACTTTCATGGAAATACGACAGCAATGAACAAGTACATCAATATATCGTAGAATGCTCTTCAGATGGATATCTTTTTCATCCCGTTGATTCATTGAAGGCCTTACCAGTTATCTCTCATACGTATCATTATGTATTGAAAAGGCATTATGCAAACATGGCCTTTTTCAGAGTGATTGCTGTACACAAAAACAATACACATCGCTTTTCAAATATTCTTTTACTAGAGCATGAAAAGTTGAATCAATCCCTCTACCCCAATCCATTTCTACATCAGTTGTTTTTGGAGTCTGCAGAAGAGATCCAGCACCGGTTTGGGCCGCTGCATATGATGGCAAAAAAATCAAACTGAATTATACCAAATTGGGTAAAACCATCAGGATGGATGTTTCAATGCTTTCAACAGGAATGTATTCTTTGCAAATGGTTTCAAAGGGTGTGCTCAGGCAAATACCTTTTGTGAAACTCTAAACCGAGAAACTTTCTCCGCAAGCACATGTTCGGTTGGCATTTGGATTGATGAAATGAAAACCTTTACCGTTCAATCCATCAGAAAAATCAAGGGTGGTATTGAAAAGATATAAAATACTTTTTCTGTCAGTGACCAACTTCAAGCCCTTGTCTTCAAAAATCTGATCTCCCTGCTTGATCTCATTGTCAAAATCCATCTTATAGGTGAGTCCTGAGCATCCGCCACTTACAACACTGACCCTTACAAAATAATCTTCTCCCCTGCCCTCATCTGCAAGCAGTTTGGAGACCCTCTCTTTTGCTTTGTCACTGATAAAAATGCCAGTCATCATACTGGATTCAACCATAGGTAGATATTATATTGCAAATTTAGCACATACTGGATTAAGAAATGAATAGTACTTTTATTAAACAATGCATAAAATTGAACATATTGCCATTGCAGTGAAGTCACTTTCAACAAGTATTCCGCTATTCGAAAAAATACTTGGGAATCCCTGTTATAAAATCGAGGAGGTTCCATCTGAAAGGGTAAAAACCGCATTTTTCCAAACAGGTGAAAGCAAGGTTGAATTGCTGGAAGGAATGGATCCTGAAGGTGTGATTGCAAAATTCATTGAGAAAAAAGGAGAGGGAATGCATCATATCGCGTTTGGGGTACATGATATCATGAAAAAAATTGATGAATTGAAAAAAGAAGGATTTGAATTCATCAGTGAGATACCCAAAAAAGGGGCAGACAACAAACTGATTGTATTCCTTCATCCAAAGTGCACCAATGGAGTGCTGATAGAGTTGTGCCAGGAAATAGAATAGAGATCGATTCAGAGATTCAATTTCTCTACTGCATTTTGTGCCGCGATTTGTCCAGCGTCTTTTTTATTGAATGCCTTTCCTTCGGCCATGACTTCTCCGTCAACAATGGCACCAACTGTAAACAACCTTCTGCCATTTTCCATTTTCTCGTCGATGGTTTCAAATTCGAGGAGTTTACCTGATTTATTGGCCCAGCTGTACAATTTGTTTTTCTGGTTGATTTCAACCTGCTCTAAATCTTCTGCAAACAAATGAGGAATGATTATTTTTTTAAATACCCATTTTTTGGTTGCCTTGTACCCTTTATCAATATATATTGCTCCTACAAGCGCTTCCAAGGCGTTGCCAAAAATTTGACTCGACTTCAATGAGCCGTCCTGCCTGTTGTAGGAAGTGATTTTTTTGAGTCCCATTCTGATGGCGATGTCATTCAGCATCTGACGATTCACCATTTTGCTGCGCATTTCAGTTAGGAATCCTTCTCCCTTGTAGGGATATTTCATGAAGAGATAGTCTGCAATGATGCCCCCAAGTATAGCATCTCCCAAGTACTCCAAGCGTTCGTTGTTATCAGTTGCTTTTTCTTTGATAGATCGGTGAGAAAGTGCTGCAACGTATAGACTCATTTTTCCCGGTCTGAACCCAAGCAAATTGACAAGATGTCTTAAAAATTCTTTGCGATGACTGTTGCTGAAAATATAATAGAGTCTGTAAAGCACTCAACGAATGTTTTTACTTTAAACGGTTGCCTGATGAGCAGTTCTCTTAAAGGTACTTCTTTATGATGATTGATGCGTTGTGTCCGCCGAATCCGAATGTATTGTTAAGGGCAGCCCTAACAGTTCTTTTCTGCGGCTTCCAGAAGGTCAGATTCAGTTGAGTATCCAATTGATCGTCATCTGTAAAATGGTTGATGGTTGGTGGAACACAATCATGTACAACCGCATGGATGCAGGCAATGGTTTCAATGGCTCCTGCAGCACCCAGCAAATGACCAGTCATGGATTTTGTAGAACTGATATTCAACTTGTATGCATGATCACCAAATACATTGAGGATCGCCTTTGTTTCTGCAATATCACCCAGGGGTGTAGATGTACCATGTACATTGATATAGTCAATGTCGGTTGGTTGCATCCCTGCTTCCTCAAGTGCTACTCTCATTACATTCAATGCACCCAAACCTTCCGGGTGGGGTGCTGTGATATGATAAGCATCTGCAGTTGCACCACCTCCAACTATTTCCGCATAAATTTTTGCTCCGCGTTTTTGGGCATGCTCCAATTCTTCCAACACAACTGCTCCACTTCCCTCTCCCATCACAAAACCATCTCTTTCTTTATCAAAGGGTCTTGAGGCAGTTTTGGGAGCGTCGTTGCGTTCACTCAGTGCTTTCATGGCATTGAAACCTGCAACACCTGCATCGCATACCACCGCTTCACTTCCGCCTGCTACAATTGCATCTGCTTTGCCCAATCGGATATAGTTGAATGCTTCGAGAATACCATGGGTTGATGACGCGCATGCACTGACCACCGCGAAATTGGGTCCACGGAAACCATGCCGCATGGAAATATGTCCAGCTGCAATGTCCAGTATCATTTTGGGAATGAAGAATGGGTTGAAACGAGGTGTACCATCGCCTTTTGCATAGGCCATGACCTCTTCCTGGAATGTCAAGAGTCCGCCAATACCGCTTGAAAAAATTACGCCGATGCGATCGGGATTGACATTTTCTTTGTTGATACCCGCATCGTTGACGGCTTCATCACTTGAAACAAGTGCAAGCTGGGTAAATCGATCTACTTTGCGTGCTTCTTTTTTGTCAAGATAGGCTACAGGATCAAACCCCTTTACTTCACACGCAAACTGTGTTTTGAATTTAGTTGCATCGAAGAGTGTGATCTTATCTGCACCTGATACACCATTCAACAACCCCTCCCAATATGCTTGTGCGGTATTGCCGATAGGCGTGATGGCACCCATTCCGGTGACTACAACTCGTTTAAGTTCCATATGAAATCGTAAGAAAAGAGGATCGCTCTTTACTTAGAATGCTCCTCCAGATAAGTGATGGCTTGTCCAACCGTTGTAATGGTCTCAGCCTGCTCATCTGGGATTGAAATATTGAATTCTTTTTCAAATTCCATGATCAATTCAACTGTATCCAATGAATCTGCTCCGAGATCATTGGTGAAAGATGCTGCAGAAGTCACCTCATTTTCATCAACTCCTAATTTGTCAACAATAATTTTCTTGACTCTTGTTGCAATGTCTGACATGGTTTTGTTTTTTGGTTTGTGGTTGCAAAAATAATCCTTTTGAGATAAAAACATAATTTGTTGAAGTTTTGTGAAAAAGTATTGATCAAAATAAAACAGTATAAATCAATGATTATCAATTACTAACACATTCTAATTAGTCGCTATTTAATTTATTTGCTAAAAAAGATTAAAAACAAATTGAATTGCCGGTTTGGAGCAATAATTATTTTAATTTGTAAGATGCCAATCAAGATAATTGATCACGGTTCTGCTCAATATCAGCAGATGATTGACCTAAGGATGGAGATCCTCAGGAACCCCCTTGGTTTGCATTTTACCGAAGCCGATCTTGAAAAAGAAAAGGAAGATATCCTGATAGGAGCTTTTGAAGACGATGACATGGTTGCCTGTTGTATCCTGACAAAGGCAGCACCTGATTTGTGCAAGTTGCGACAGATGGCAGTGCATCAGAAAATGCAAAGAAACGGCATTGGTCATGCCATCATGCAGTTTGCAGAAAATGTTGCCAGAGACGCCGGATTCAAAACCATGACCATGCATGCCAGGAAAACTGCGGAACCTTTTTACGAAAAGATGGGATATGCTCCTTACGGAGATGAATTCATTGAGGTCACCATCCCCCACATTGAAATGAGAAAAAAGTTGATCTAAGATTTTTTGATCTGCGCTCTGAAGATGGCTCTTGCCCTGTCTAAATCCTCTTGCATCTTGAATGCATCCTTGGGAATCAGGAAGAAACTCTTGGCATCGAAGTACAGATGAAAAAATCCAGGTGTTTCATAATAGCGATTGAATTCACGCCATGCCCAAGATCTTTTGGTTCCAGATGATTCAATAAAAAAATGTTGCTCTTCAATTTGAATGTCAAAACGATCCTGAAATGTTTTGCTCTTCCTGTAAATCAAGGCAGGTAGCCAAATCCAAAATGCAACCATCATTGAAATCCAAAGTACTGAGCTCATCAAAAATGGCAGGGGAGAAATAAGCTTCATGGAAAACATCACTGCTGCAAACAGTGCGAAAACATTCACCAGGATGATCATGATTTTGATCTCCCTCATAGAAATGAAATGGTACCGCAGAGCCTGCAGTACCTTTCTTTTTTGATAGCTTATGGTAAGTTTCACAGATAAGAATTAACTACATCCCATGCTGTTTCCGCAGTTCAGACATTTGTAACAAGTGCCGCTTCTTACTGTTATGTGTCCGCATGTATTGCATGCAGGCGCATCGCTTTGCATGCTCTTCATGTATTCTTGCGTGCTGTTTTCTGACTTCACCGCCACCTGTGCTTTCTGTGCTTTGGGTGCAGGCACAGCAGAAGATGCAATGACCCTTACATCAGATAATTCTGGTTTGCTCTCTGCAGATGGCTCATCCCAATCATCATTTCCGGTATTCATGACTTCTGGTCTGTCCAATACATGCACGAGATCTGTTCTGTCGAGGTATTCGTAGGCCAGGCAACGGAATACAAAGTCTACGATAGAGGTGGTGGATTTGATATTTGGATGATCCACCATTCCTGCTGGTTCGAACTTGGTGAAAACGAACTTCTCCACAAATTCCTCCAAAGGAACGCCGTATTGCAAACCAACTGATACTGAAATCGCAAAACAGTTCATCAAACTGCGCAAGGTTGACCCTTCTTTGGCGAGGTCAATGAAGATTTCACCGAGGGTATTGTCGCTGTATTCTCCTGTGCGCAAGAAAATGGTTTGTCCGTTGATTCTTGCTTTTTGGGTAAAGCCTCTTCTCTTTGTTGGAAGTGATTTGCGTTCAACAATTCTTGAAAGCTGGCGCTTCAATTTTGTATCTGGTGAAGCCTGCATTCTTTTTTGCAATTCATCCAACAACTCATCCACTGTAAGCTTTCCTACATCAATAAACTGACTGTCGGTTGATTCTGCACTGGCATCTTCATCAGCCTTGCTGTCGCTTTTGTTGCTGAGCGGCTGACTGAGTTTAGATCCATCACGGTACAATGCACACGCTTTCAATCCAAGTTCCCAACTCAAATGATAACAATCTGCAATCTCATTGATATTGGCTTCGTTCGGAAGATTGATGGTTTTTGAAATCGCTCCACTGATGAAAGGCTGTGTAGCTGCCATCATGCGGATATGGCCATGCGGATGAATATAACGCTCTCCCTTCTTGCCACACTTATTAGCACAATCAAACACTGGATAATGCTCTTCTTTCAAATGCGGTGCACCCTCAATGGTCATGGTTCCACATACATAATCATTCGCTGCATCGATCTCTGCTCCTGTGAATCCTAGTGCCTTCAACAAGCTCCAGTCAAAGTTGAAATACTGCTCTGGTTTGAAACCCAGACGCTGCAGACATTCTTCTCCAAGTGTATACACATTGAATACAAAACCAACTTCAAATGCCGACATCACCGCATCGTCCAACTTCTTGATCTCTTCTGCAATAAATCCTTTTTCACTCAATGTCTGGTGATTGATAAAAGGTGCGCCTGCAAAGCTTGCGGCACCCACCGCATACTTGATGATGGAATCCTGTTCCGCCTCTGAATATTTCAAGTTGGCCAATGCCTGTGGAACAGACTGATTGATGATCTTGAAATATCCTCCACCGGAAAGTTTTTTGAATTTCACCAACGCGAAATCTGGTTCAACACCTGTAGTATCACAATCCATTACCAATCCAATGGTTCCGGTGGGTGCAATGACGGTTGTCTGTGCGTTTCTGTATCCATACTTCTCTCCATACTCTACTGCATCATCCCAGGCTTTGCATGCTGCGTTCAACAAATAATCCGGACAATCTTTTGCCATGATGCCTTGTGGCTTGATGCTCAATCCAACATAGGCCTGTTCAGCATCATATGCAGCCGCACGGTGATTTCTCATTACGCGCATCATGTCTTCGCGGTTTTCCTCGTAACGAGGGAAAGCACCCAAGATACCTGCGATCTCTGCAGATGTCTTGTATGAAATACCGGTCATGATCGCTGTGATGGCACCTGCAATTCCCCTTGCTTCGTCACTGTCATAAGGAATACCACTCACCATCAACATACTTCCCAGATTGGCATAACCGAGTCCGAGTGTGCGGTAATCGTAACTGAGCTGTGCAACTTCTTTGCTCGGAAACTGTGCCATCAACACAGAAATCTCCAATACAGTTGTCCAAAGTCTGACAGTATATTCAAATCCTTTTACATCAAAGCTGTTATCGCTTTCATTGAAGAATTTTCTGAGGTTGGCTGACGCGAGATTACACGCAGTATTGTCGAGGAACATGTATTCACTGCATGGATTGGAGGCCCTGATTCTACCACCCTTCGGACAAGTATGCCATTCGTTGATGGTAGTGTCGTATTGTGTTCCAGGATCTGCGCAACGCCATGCTGCATAAGAAATTTTATCCCACAATGCCTTGGCAGAAACTTTTTTCATCACCTTTCCATACATTCTTCCAGTCAGCTCCCAATCCTCACCCTTTGCAAGTTTTTCAAAAAACTCATTGGGTATACGAACAGAGTTGTTGGAGTTTTGTCCACTCACGGTGCGGTAAGCTTCTCCCTCGTAGTCGCTTGCATATCCGGCTGCAATCAATGCGGCCACTTTCTTTTCCTCTTCTACTTTCCAATCGATGAAAGTTTCAATTTCGGGATGATCCAAATCGAGACAAACCATCTTGGCAGCACGACGGGTTGTACCACCGCTCTTGATGGCACCCGCTGCACGGTCACCGATTTTCAGGAAGCTCATCAATCCAGATGATGTACCGCCACCACTCAATTTTTCGCCTTCACCGCGGAGGTTGGAAAAATTGGTTCCAACACCAGATCCATATTTGAAAATTCTTGCTTCACGTACCCATAAATCCATGATGCCACCCTCATTCACCAAATCATCATCCACACTGAGGATGAAACATGCGTGTGGCTGTGGACGCTCATATGCAGAAGTAGATTTTTTTAATTGTCCATCGTTCTGATCAACATAATAATGGCCCTGTGGTTTTCCTTTGATGCCATAGCTCTCATGCAAACCAGTATTGAACCATTGTGGTGAATTAGGAACACATGCCTGATTCAAAATACAATACACCAACTCTTCATAAAACACCTGTGCATCTTCGGTGGAAGCAAAATAGCCATAACGCTCGCCCCATACTCTCCAGCAATTGGCCATTCTATGTGCCACCTGTTTGGCAGATGTCTCTCTACCCAAGGTGCCATCCGCCTGCGGAACACCTGCTTTGCGAAAATATTTTTGAGCAAGAATATCAGTTGCAATTTGGCTCCACTGTTTGGGAACCTCCACATTGGTCATTTCAAAAACTACTTCACCACTTGGATTTCTGATTACCGATGTTCTGTAATCATATTCAAACATTTCAAATACGTTGACCTTGTCGCTGGTGAATTGTCTCTCAAAGGCCAGTCCTGGGTTTTTAGTTTTGGTCTTGTTGGGCATGTTGATGGATATGTAATTTTTTAAAAATTGTTCAGTTTAGTGAGTTTACGAAAATATCCCTGCTGCCTCGCTTTTCAAACGTCTAAATATCAACACCCTGTTGATAACTGCAACAACCCGCAAGGGGATTGATTTTCCTATTTTTTTCACTTTTTTGGTAAAAAATTTTTTGGCCAAATAAGGAAAAATAAATAGACCAGAAAATGATGGGGGAAAGCTTGGCAAAATGACCAACATGATTTAATTCCAATATTCCCAACTTGTTTGATGTTTCAAGGAAACTTTTTCGCACATTTGCAATAGAAGTGCATACTGCATGCCAAGACTGACCTATGATAAAATGATTGATCTGAAGCGCAACAACAAGAAAGCATTCACAGTTCTTGTTGATCCAGATAAAACATCTTTGAAAAAAGCAGATGAACTGATCTCTCTTTGCACCAAGGCACATGTTGATTTTATATTCGTTGGGGGAAGCCTGGTGGTCAGTGACCATCTTGAAGATCTTGTGCAACACATCAAATCTTCATGTGATATTCCGGTGCTGCTGTTTCCCGGCAGTCCCTCGCAAATCACACCTTATGCAGATGCACTACTTTACCTCTCTTTGATATCAGGCAGAAATCCAGAACTGCTCATCGGACAACATGTGATATCTGCACCTGCTGTCAGAAAAAGCGGACTCGAAGTGATCCCCACAGGTTACATGTTGATCGATGGTGGTGCACCCACCACTGTCTCTTATATCAGCAATGCCAGTCCGATACCAAGTGACAAAAATGAAATTGCTCTCTGCACGGCACTCGCTGGTGAGATGCTGGGACTCAAACTGCTATACATGGATGCAGGTAGTGGAGCAAAAGTTGCCATCAAAGAATCCATGATACAAGCTGTATCCTCCCATATCAACATTCCTCTGATTATTGGAGGTGGTATCACAGATCCTGAAAAAGCTTACAAAAACTGCAAAGCAGGTGCCGACATCATTGTGGTTGGAAATGCCATTGAAAAAGATGCCCGCCTTATCCGAGAAATGGCTGAAGCAGTTCACTCCGGTTCAACCCTCGCAAATCCTCACTGATCACAGAAAGTATTCAGACATATTGAGGGCATTTTCAGGAAAAATCTGTTTATTTGCATTGAACAATTTTTGCCGAAAAATCAGACAAAGAAAAATGAAAAAAAACCTAACCCTTTCAACAATAGCAGAAACGGCTCACACCGCTTCCACGCGTTGGGTTTTTACTGTGCCTTGCGCAACAGTTTTTTTACGCCGACCAATTCCATTTTTGGTACGACGTTGATACTCACCACTTTCAGCACCGATTGATTCGATAAGCTGCATCCAAGATCAACAAGATCTGGATACAAGATTCATTCATTTCAATACACCCTTTCAAAATGGAACCAACATCTTTCAATATATACATCGCGAGTGAAACAGATTTCAAATTTGCAGATGCCATCTGCAAAGAAATGGCGGAATCTGCAAAAGCCCGCGGAACAGGCATCGCCAAAAGGAGTCCCGAATACGTGATGAAAAAAATGAGCGAGGGCAAAGCAGTGATTGCTACCACCGCAGAGGGAATATGGGCTGGCTTCTGTTATATTGAAACCTGGAGCCACGGAGAATATGTTGCAAATTCAGGGTTGATAGTTCATCCCGATTTTAGAAAAGGAGGACTCGCCAAGTTGATCAAAAAGAAAATTTTTGAACTGAGCAGAACAACTTACCCGCATGCGAAAATATTCGGACTCACTACGGGGCTGGCTGTAATGAAAATCAATTCTGAACTGGGTTACGAACCAGTCACTTATTCAGAACTCACACAGGATGAAGATTTTTGGGCTGGATGCAAAAGTTGTGTCAACTATGAAATCCTGATGAGCAAGGAAAGAAAAAATTGCATGTGCACTGCCATGCTATATGATCCAAAAGATCATTATACGACGGAGGAAACAACCAAATATTTCGAAGAGAATAAAAAAGGATTTGAGAGGTTGTTCAGCTTCAAACAATTGAATTTTCTGAGAGCATTCACCAAAAAAGACAGCAACAGCAAATCAATTGTAGGTGTACTGCTCTCATTACTGAACTTATAATCAAAAGACCATGTCAAAGAAAATTGTACTTGGATTCAGCGGAGGGTTGGACACAACATTTTGTGTAAAATACCTTTCTGAAGAAAAAGGATATGAGGTACACAGCATCATTGTGAATACCGGCGGATTCAGTGAGGAAGAACTGAAAAACATTGAAGCACACGCATATCATCTGGGAGTAGCTACCCATACCACAGTCAATGCTGTTGAATCGTACTATGACCGCATCATCAAATATTTGATTTTCGGAAATGTATTGAAAAACAATACCTATCCCCTGAGTGTGAGCGCAGAAAGACTCAGTCAGGCCATTCACATTGCAGAGCATGTTCAAAAATTAGAAGCAAATGCCGTGGCACACGGCAGTACCGGTGCGGGGAATGATCAAGTTCGATTCGACATGGTTTTTCATATCATGATACCAGGCGTTGAAATCATCACACCGATACGTGACTTGAAACTAAGCCGTGAAGAAGAAATCAACTACCTACAGAAAAAAGGAGTTGAGATGAACACAGAAAAAACCATGTACTCTATCAACAAGGGACTCTGGGGGACAAGTGTTGGAGGAAAGGAAACACTCTCATCAAAAGGAATGTTGCCTGAATCTGCTTGGCCGACCCAGCTCACAAATCATGATGCAGAAGAAGTTGTGCTGACATTTGAAAAAGGTGAATTGATGGCAGTCAACGCTGAACAATTTCAACATCCCTCCGCTGCTATCCAATATCTGCAGAAGATTGCTGGTCCATTTGCCATCGGAAGAGATATCCATGTTGGAGATACCATCATTGGAATCAAAGGCAGGGTTGGTTTTGAAGCGGCAGCACCAATGGTGATTTTGAAAGCACACCATGCACTTGAAAAACATGTGCTCACCAAATGGCAGTTGCAATGGAAAGATACTTTGTCACAGTTCTATGGAAACTGGCTGCACGAAGGTCAAATCCTTGATCCGGTCATGCGCGACATTGAATCCTTCTTACAACATTCACAAGAAAATGTTTCTGGAAAAGTATTTGTACAGTTAATGCCCTACAGATTTCACATCAGCGGCATAGCATCGCCGTATGATTTGATGAACAGCAAGTTTGGAAAATATGGTGAAATGAACGCTGGATTTAAAGGCGAGGATGTAAGAGGTTTCAGCAAAATATTCGGCAACCAAACAATCATTTGGAATGCCATTCAACAGGAAAACAAAAAACAGTCATCATGAAAAAAACCATCAGGACAGGCATCATTGGCGGAGCTGGTTATACTGGCGGTGAACTGATACGTCTCTTGATGGGACATCCTTGTGCTGAGATTTCTTTTGTACACAGTAAAAGCAATGCAGGCAATAAACTATACCATGTTCATGAAGATTTGATAGGCGCTACTGAATTGTGCTTTACGGATAAATGGAACCAGGACATCGATGTGCTGTTTCTCTGCCTTGGACATGGTGAGTCCATGAAATTTCTTCAGGAAAACAATATCCCCAAACAAATCAACATCATTGATCTCACAAATGATTTCAGGCTGAAAGAATATGCAATACAAGGAACAAGAACATTTGTATATGGACTCCCTGAATTGAATGTTGAACAAATTCAATCAGCCGAAAACATTGCCAATCCGGGCTGCTTCGCAACAGCTATTCAACTGGGACTCTTGCCGTTGGCAGAAAAGGGATTGCTACAGGAAGTTTATACAACCGGCATCACCGGATCTACAGGAGCAGGACAATCACTCTCTGCTACTTCTCATTTTTCTTGGAGAGCCAACAATATTCAGGCTTACAAAACCCTTATCCATCAACACCTGGGTGAGATCCACCAATCGCTGCATCAACTGAATGCATCAAAGGCATCAGTCAATTTTGTGCCATGGCGGGGAGATTTTACAAGGGGCATCTTCGTTTCATCCACCCTTGCATGCAAACTGAATGTGAAAGAGGCCAACTCCATTTATGAATCATACTATCAGCAACATCCCTTTACCATTGTTTCTGATAAACAGATCTCACTGAAACAAGTGGTGAATACCAACAAGGCACTGATATTTCTTGAAAAACAAGGAGACAAACTCGTCGTGCACAGTGCTATTGATAATCTCTTGAAAGGTGCAAGCGGACAAGCTGTTCAAAACATGAATATTGTATTTGGATTGGATCAGACAACTGGCCTTCATCTCAAATCAATCGCTTTTTAATCCACTGCAATGAAACTATTCGACGTATATCCAATCAATGACATTCAAATCACCCATGCAAAAGGATCTAGGGTATGGGATGAAAAACAAAACGAATATTTGGATCTATACGGTGGCCATGCAGTCATCAGCATCGGACATACCCACCCGTATTGGGTAGAGCGCATTGAAAGTCAACTTAAAAAGATCGCCTTCTACTCCAACTCCATCAAAATCCCCATTCAGGAAGAACTTGCACAGAAGCTGGGTGAGATCTCGGGAAAAAAAGATTACCAACTGTTTTTATGCAACTCAGGCGCTGAAGCCAATGAGAATGCACTCAAGTTGGCATCCTTTCATACTGGCAGAAAAAAAATCATCTCCTTCAGCAAGGCTTTTCACGGAAGAACTTCTTTGGCAGTAGCAGTAACCGATAACCCTTCCATCGTTGCGCCTGTCAACCAAACCGAACATGCAATGTTCCTTCCCTTCAATGATATCCAGGCATTAGAAGATGCATTTAAACAATATGGAAATGAAATTGCAGCAGTAATTGTTGAAGGTATACAAGGAGTGGGCGGTATCCATGTAGCCAGCAATGATTTTCTGTTATCCATCAGAAAAAACTGCGATCAGTATGGAGCCGTTTATATCGCAGACAGCGTACAATGTGGTTATGGCAGATCGGGGAAATTTTTCAGTCATGATTTTGCAGGCGTTGAAGCCGATATCTACTCCATGGCAAAAGGAATGGGAAATGGATTTCCTTTAGGAGGCATCATCATCTCGCCAAAGCTCAAAGCAAAACACGGGATGCTGGGAACTACCTTCGGCGGCAACCATCTGGCATGTGCTGCAGCCCTTGCCGTATTGGAAGTCATTGAGAAAGAAAACCTCATTCATCATGCCAGCGAAGTGGGTGAATTTTTAACTGCATCTTTAACATCCATCGAAGCAATCAGTGGAGTAAGAGGAAGGGGACTCATGATTGGTTTTGATGTACCCGAACACCTGAAAAATCTCAAAAAACACATGCTATTCAAACACAAAATATTTACGGGAGAAGCAAAACCAAACGTGATTCGCCTTTTGCCATCACTGGCAATCACCATGGAAGACGCAGCATACTTTATACATCAATTGAAAAATGCCATTGAACATTATCAAGATTAAATCATCATGAAACAATTCTTTTATGCACAAGATGTTCAAGACATTCCATCACTGATACAATCAGCATTGGACTACAAAGCGAGTCCCTGGAAAGATGAAACATTGGGCAAGCACAAGAAACTGGGCTGTCTGTTCATGAATCCGAGCATGCGGACACGTTTGAGCACACAGGTTGCTGCACAACAATTGGGAATGGAAACAGTTGTTTTCAATGTTGGCAATGAAGGTTGGGCACTTGAATTTGCAGATGGAGCGATCATGAATGGCACTACAGTTGAACATGTAAAAGATGCCGCTCCTATCATGGGGAATTATTTTGACCTGCTTGCAGTGAGAACTTTCCCCGGACTCAAAGACCGTGAAGCAGATTACAGTGAGCATATCATGCATCAGTTTATTAAATATGCAGGAATTCCTGTAATCAGCTTGGAAAGCGCCACACTGCATCCATTGCAGAGCCTTGCAGATTTGATCACCATTCAAGAAAACATGCCACAAAAGCCTGTAGCTTCAAAACCTAAAATAGTTCTGAGTTGGGCTCCACATGTAAAGCCCCTGCCTCAATGCGTAGCGAACAGTTTTGCACAATGGGTCAATGCATGGGGAGCAGCTGACTTTGTTATTGCCCATCCAAAAGGGTATGAACTGGATCCATCTTTCACCCAAGGGGCAACCATCATGCATGATCAGGATGCGGCCATCAAGGATGCTGATTTCATATACATCAAAAACTGGAGTGCCTATCAGGATTACGGAACCATGCCTGCCTATGACGGAGAATGGATGCTTAACAATAAAAAAATGCAGCTGACCAATCAGGCAAAGGCAATGCATTGCCTTCCTGTGAGAAGAAATGTTGAACTTTCTGATGAGATTTTGGACAGCACAAACAGTCTTGTCATCAAACAGGCTGCAAACAGAGTTTGGGCGGCACAGTCGGTGATCGCCTCAATGCTCAAAGCCACTAATACATAACTTATGGAAACACTCTACATTGTTAAGGTTGGTGGCAATATCATAGATGACGCAGAGAAATTAAGCAACTTCCTCTATGCATTTTCAAGCATACAAGGAAAAAAAATACTTGTGCACGGTGGAGGGAAACTGGCAACCAAACTGGCTTCCTCCCTATCGATTCCCCAACATATGATCGATGGACGCAGGGTTACGGATGCAGAAACTTTGAAGATTGTAACCATGGTATATGCTGGATGGATCAACAAAGATATTGTAGCCAAACTCAATGCCAGAGGTTGCATCTCCATGGGAATGAGTGGCGCAGATGCGCAAACCATTCTCGCACACAAAAGAAAACACGCTGATGTTGATTTTGGATTTGTGGGCGACATAGATCAGGTCAATACCGGAGCACTGATGGCCTTGCTTTACCAAGGGATCAGTATAGTGGTGGCACCTATTACACAGGATCCAGGTGGACAATTATTGAATACGAATGCAGATACCATTGCACAGGAACTTGCGAAAGCCATGTCTCTCCATTATTCAACCTCCCTTATTTATTCATTCGAAAAAAAGGGTGTCATGAGAGATGTGAGCGACGAGGGTTCGGTGATTGCCCAAATGGATGCCTCCATGTTCAAGCAGATGAAAGAAGATCAATCTATTTTTGCTGGTATGATTCCCAAGCTGGAGAATGCCTTTGCAGCCATAGAAGCAGGCGTTTCCAAAGTCATCATCGGCGATGCATTGGAGCTTGCCAATCTGATTGAAGGCAAGAGCGGAACAACCATCAGATAACATGTATGATGTCAATTGAACAACATATCAAAGAGAACGCGATCACATTGCTCAAAAAAATGATAGCTATTCCTTCCTTCAGCAAGGAGGAGAAAGAAGTCGCCGATCTGATTGAGAATACATTCAACCAACAAAAGATCCCCGTAAACAGACTCTTGCACAATGTGTATGCATTGAACAAATATTTTGATCCTTCCAAACCATCTATTCTCCTGAATTCACATCATGATACGGTGAAACCTGCAAAGGATTATACAAGCGATCCTTTTACAGCTGTTGAGCAGGATGGAAAAATAATCGGACTCGGCAGCAATGATGCAGGCGGACCGCTGGTCGCACTGATCGCCACATTTTTACATTTTTACGATGCAGAAAATCTGCCGTTTAATTTGATCATAGCAGCAACTGCAGAAGAGGAAATATCTGGAAAGCATGGTGTTGAACTGTTACTCAACGATCAAACATTCAAAGCAAATTTAAAAGATAGTCCAATCATCGGTGCACTTGTCGGCGAACCCACCAAGATGCAAATGGCAGTTGCAGAAAGAGGATTGCTGGTATTGGATGGAGTGGCAAGGGGAATTGCCGGACATGCAGCGAGAGAGGAAGGCACCAATGCGATTGGAATTGCATTGAAAGATATACAAGCCATACAACAACATTTTTTTGAAAAACTTTCTGAGCTCACCGGAAAAACCACAGCAAAAGTCACCGTCATAGAAACAGACAACAAGGCCCACAATGTGATTCCCGCACAATGCAGATTTGTAGTAGACGTCCGTGTAAATGAGCTGTATACCTTTGATGAGGTAATGCAAGAATTGCAATCGATTGTAACCAGCGAACTCAGTCCGCGCAGTTTCAGATTGAGGTCAACCTTGATCCCCTTGGATCATCCGATTGTATTGGCAGGAAAGGAACTTGGACTGGACCACTACGGATCTCCGACTACAAGCGACAAAGCGCTGATGCATTTCCCGGCGCTGAAAATCGGTCCGGGTGATTCCGCTAGAAGTCACACTGCAGATGAGTATATTTATATATATGAAATTGAACAAGGCATTGACCTGCTGATCAAACTGATCGAAAGAACAGCAGCTCATTTCAATCTCCCATAATCAACTAATATGAAACTCTGGAAAAAAGACAATACTACCACATCAGAACTAATTGAAAGATTTACTGTGGGGAATGACAGGGACTTCGATCTCCTGCTTGCAAGATTCGATGTGGAGGGTTCTATAGCACATGTCACCATGTTGGGTGAACAAGGATTGATGAAAGCGGAAGATGTGAACAAGGCTGTCAGGGAACTTCAATCGATCCATGAAAAAATAAAAAGCGGGGATTTCAGTATTGCAGAGAACATGGAAGACATCCACTCTCAAATTGAATGGATGCTCACAGAAAAAATAGGAGAAGCTGGTAAAATGATCCATACCGGCAGGAGCAGAAATGACCAGGTTGCTCTTGATATCAAATTATACCTGCGTTCATCCATCGTGGAAATCAAAGAAGAGGTCATCAAACTTTTTGATCTCCTGATTGAAAAAAGCAATCAACATAAAAATGATCTGATTCCAGGATATACACATCTTCAAATTGCCATGCCCTCTTCAGTAGGATTATGGCTGGCTGCATATGCTGAGAGCCTGGTGGATGATATGGAATTTTTATCTGCTGCATTTCAAGTTGCCAATAAGAATCCCTTGGGCAGTGGCGCCGGCTATGGCTCGTCTTTCCCTTTGAACAGAAAAAGAACTACAGAACTTTTACATTTCAAGACACTCAATTATAATTCAGTATATGCACAAATGAGCAGAGGGAAAACAGAGAAGCTCACTGCTTATGCGATATCGTCTGTGGCATCCACCCTTGGCAAACTTGCGATGGACTGCTGCTTGTATGTCAACCAAAATTTCGGCTTCATCTCTTTTCCAGATGAACTGACAACAGGAAGCAGCATCATGCCGCACAAAAAGAATCCAGATGTTTTTGAACTGATCAGAGGGAAATGTAATCGTATACAGTCTACTCCAAATGAATTGACACTGCTCATCAATAATTTGCCATCGGGTTACCACAGAGAAATGCAGTTGACCAAGGAAATTATTTTCCCAGCCATTGAAACGCTCAAAAGCTGTTTGCAAATGATGCAGCTGATGCTGAAAGAGATCTCCGTAAATCAAGATATTTTAAAGGATAAAAAATACGCATACCTCTTTAGTGTTGAAAAGGTCAACGAGCTGGTAAACGCGGGACTCTCCTTCCGCGATGCCTATGTGAAAGTTGGAAACATGATAAATGAAGGAAGTTTTCAATTTGACCAGGAAAAAGAACTGAAACACACTCACGAAGGGAGCATCGGAAATCTTTGCAATGATGAAATCATCAGGGAAATGAGAAGCGTATCCGCCACTATTTCCATTTGAGCGTATTGATCAGGTGTTTGACATCTGCATCCAGAAATTCACTGACCACACCTAGAGAGTCCTGATTAGGAGTAGCGTCAAAATAAAGCGCTCCCCGCAGAAAATGTTTTACTGAATCTGTGATAAAAAACTGTTTGGAGGTTGCTGCATTGCCCTCCACATAAAAATACATGCCAGCATATCCTTTCGCGGGATTGAAAAATGAATCAACGATTCCAGAAGCCTTGATGGTATGTTTGTATGTGAGGCTGAATGCCTCATCCCGCAATCTCTCAAAACTGTTCTTCGCCAAAGAATCCCGGCAAACATCGCCAGATTTGACTTTGTATACGGAATATCCGTTGATGGATTTATAACTCAGGTAAATTCTTCCAGCAAAATCTTTGAATTCAATATTCAGCCAATAAGGCTGTTGTCCGCTTGAATCTATCTCCTTGGTTACCGTTGCATATACAGGATACTCAAAACTGTAAGGGAATCCAGGTTCACTGAAGGTTTGATACCCTCTCTGAGGAAAGTCAATCTTAAAATACCCCTTCGGCTTGGGCGTAAATGCACTGTTGCAGGAAACAGCCAACAGAAAAATAAATAAGATATAAATGATGTTGATTCGCATGCCTCAATTTGGCTGGATGGAGATGGTGATCTTTACTTTTTGTATGCGGTTCATCGCAACTTCCAACACAGTGAATGTAAAATCATGTGCCACCAACACTTGGTTGACTTTGGGAATCTCACCCGCCAATTCAAGTACCAGTCCAGCGATGGTTTCACTCTCCCCTCTGATGGGATCAAATACCCTGTTGGGCAGCTGCATGATCTTGCATGCTTCATTGATCATGATTTTGCCTTCGAATATATAGTTGAACTCATCAACACGGATATTGACTGATTCTTCGTCATCGTATTCATCTCTGATTTCACCTACAATTTCTTCTAAGATATCTTCTAATGTGATGATGCCATCTGTTCCTCCAAATTCATCCACCACAATGGCAATATGGGTTCGCTTTGACTGAAATGCTCTTAAGAGGTCTTCCACCAACATTTGTTCATGTATGAAAAAGGCAGATCTCATCAATGATTTCCAATCAAATTCATTTCCTTTGTCAAGATGGGGCAACAAATCTTTCGAATGGATGATGCCCGATATCTGATCCAGACTCTCTTTGTAAACAGGAAATCTTGAATACTGTTGCTCTTCAACTTTGCGCTTGAGTTCAGTAAAGCTTGTCCCCTCTTCTATTCCTTGTACATCCAATCGGCTTTTCATTGCCCTTCGCACAGTAACATTTCCAAATTGGGCAATCCCCTTGAGCAGGTTTTTTTCTTCTTCAGAAGTTCCTTCTTCGGTACCGTGGCTGATTACCTGATCGATCTGTTCCAGTCTGGATTGCATATCATCATGCTTCCCCAAAGCATTTTCAACTCTCTCTGAAATTCCATCCATCCACTTGCCGATTCTTCTGAACATCAAAAAATTCATCCAAACAAAAAAGGAGGAATAGAATGCAAAGCGAACATTGTTGTTGGATGCCCAAACTTTGGGCAGCAGTTCACCAAAGAGTATCAGCACTACAATGGCTGAGACCAACCTGAAAACAAACAGGATCGATTCCGAAAATCCGGGAAAGGATTGCTCGGTGATGAGATAATTACAAAGCAGGATGATGAGCAACCTGAAAACAATATTTCCAACCAACAAGGAAGAAAGCAATAGGCGGGGCTCTCGCAGCAACTGAACAATCCGCTCTGCGGCAGGGTATTGCTTGGACTTCAAGTTACCAAGGTCTTTGTATCCAAGTGAGAAAAATGCAATTTCAGCACCGGCATTCATGAAAAGCATCAAGACAGAAGCCAGGAGCAGAATGGTAAGGATGATCATCACATCAAAAATACATAAAAGGAAAATGATGGATCCGTTGATTTACCAACCAAGATATCTGGTAAGCAATCTTGGAAAAGGAAATTGACGGATGGCATTTTTTTTATGCCATGCATAACCATCCAGGCTAATCGCTTGATCAATTTTGATATGTATCAATTGGCACCTGATTTTTTGATGGGTAAGCTGGTGCACAATTTCCTCTGAAATCTCCACGACCTGCTGTTGGATACCCGAAGAGGGAATTCCCCAGCTGGAAAGTCTCTTCAACATTTTCAACTCCTGCGGCTCGTCCTTTTCCATCAGCACAAATTCGTATAATCCCTTCCAAATATCATTTCCCATTCTTTTTCTCAGCAATTGTTTTCCCCCATGCTCCAATATCAAATAATACATAAACCGCTCCCGGCTTTTAACTTTTTTTGAATTTGCAGGAAGTGATGCTTGTAGTTCATGTTGGTATGCGAAACATTTTCGGTGAAATGGGCATTGGCCGCAATCAGGTTGTTGGGGTTTACAAACAACTGCGCCAAAATCCATGATGGCTTGGTTGTAGACAGCAGGATTCTTATTGTCCAGCAGTTCGCCCGCAAGCATTTCCATTTTTTTCCTGACAATAGGCAGGTCGATCGGCTCCTTGATACCCAGTACCCTGCTCAGCACCCGCATCACATTTCCATCCACCACAGCCAGGGGGAGTCCAAAAGCGAATGACCCAATGGCAGCGGCTGTATAGGGACCTACTCCTTTGAGGGATAATAGTCCCTCGCGGGTCTCAGGAAACCTCTCATTTAGCTCAAAACTGACTCTCTGAGCTGTTGCGATCAAATTACGGCAACGGGAATAATATCCGAGTCCCTCCCAAAGCTTAAACACTTCATTTTCATAAGCTTGTGCTAAATTCCTGACGGTAGGAAACGCCTTGATAAACCTGTTATAGTAACCCATTCCCTGCTCTACCCTGGTCTGTTGGAGCATGATTTCACTGAGCCAGATCTTGTAAGGGTCTTTGATACCCTTCCAAGGCATTTTTCGGTCATTTTTGTTTCTGTTCCAGTCCAATAATGACCTCCGAAACCACGTTTTGAACTGTTTTTCAATCACTTATATGTCAATTTTTTTGGTAAAAAGAAAAAAAATACCCAACTTTAAGAAGCAGATAGCAAGATGCATCGTTATGAGTTGATAATGAATGGGTTTTGAACTGCCAACCAAAATTAATTCAACCAAGCCAAAACTAATTTAGATTATGAGAAAAGCTGATCTAATTAACAAGATATCCGAGAAGACCAATATACCCAAGGTGGACGTATTGGTTACACTTGAAACCATGTTTAAGGAAATCAAAGCTTCTCTTGCAAAAGGTGAAAACATTTATGTAAGGGGATTCGGATCCTTCATTACCAAAAAGCGTGCTGCTAAAATCGGCAGAAACATCAAACGCAATACAGCAGTGCAGATTCCTGAACATTTTATCCCGGCCTTCAAGCCAGCCAAGGAGTTCATGCAAGAAGTTAAAAAACTCGGAATCGACACTGTAATCAAGGATGAAGGTTCAGATGAAATGAACTAGCACCTACCTTTGCACAAAATTTTATTGAATGCTCAGAAAACAGCAATGGTATCTCGTTGCCGCAGGATCGGTTTTATTGTTTTCATTGTTCGTGTTCGGCAGGTTCACTCCTTCTCATGACCATGATCATGCAGCTGCTGAAGCATCTAAACCTGCTACCAATGCCAACTTTGATTTCAACGCATACATGTCAACCCTCAAAAAAGAGTTGACTCCCAGCCAATCCGCTTACCTCACCTCCCTGGAAGATGCAATCAGCAGAGGCGATCTTCTTACCCAAAAACAACAAAATTTTCAGGCGCTTTCTGATTTTTGGCGGGACAGTGCCCGTGCATTTACTCCCTATATCTATTACCTGGGAGAGAAAGCTAAATTGGAGAATTCTGAAAAAAGCCTGAACTTTGCCGCCCATTCAATGTTGGAGGAGCTCAGGGGTATTCCAGATCCTGCACTCAAATCTTGGATGGCCAATCAGGCAAACCAGCTCTTTAAAAAGTCACTCGAACTGAATCCAAACAATGATTCGACCGTCGTGGGACAAGGAAGTACTTTCTTTTTTGGTGCAGAGGGTGCCCCCATGGAAGGCATCATGAACATCAGAAAAGTGGTTGAAAAAGATCCTAACAACGTATTCGCCCAATTCATGTTGGGATACGGTGGAATGATCTCCGGCCAGAACGACAAAGCCATCGAACGTTTCAAGCAAGTGATTGCACTGGATCCCGAAAATACCGAATCGATCTTTTTGCTTGCCGAAGTGTATGAGCGGGACGGAAAGAAAAAAGAGGCGAGGACTTGGTATGAAAGGGGACTGACAAAAGTGAGGAATCCGGACTTGGTGAAAGCATTGGAAGAAAAAATAAACTCATTAAAATAATTAATAACAATTAAACTTATTGAACATGCCTTGCGGTAAAAAAAGAAAACGTCATAAGATCGCAACCCACAAACGCAAAAAGAGGTTGAGAAAAAACCGTCACAAGAAGGGTAAGAAATAATCCCCCACCTTTATTTTTCATTCTATCGGCTCAGAAGCAAACTGCTTCAAATGTTGATATCCGTGACAAATTTTATTTTATTCACCATTGAATAAGGAACTCGTCATACATACATCTGCACAAGGTGTAGAAATAGCCTTGTTGGAAGACAGAAAGCTGGTTGAACTGCATCAGGAAAAAGCAGACGCCAGTTTTGCTTTAGGGGATTTGTATTTGGGTAAAGTAAAGAAGCTGATACCCGGACTCAATGCAGCATTTGTAGATGTTGGATTTGAAAAAGATGCCTTTTTGCATTATACCGATTTGAGTCCCTATGCCAAATCATTGCTGAAATTCACACAACTTTCCATCAATACACCCATACAGAGTCAGCAGGACTTCTCAACATTTAATGTAGAACCTGAAATTGTAAAAACAGGAAAGATCAACGAAGTCCTCGGACAAAAACCGAACGTCCTAGTTCAGATCCTGAAAGAACCCATTGCTGCAAAGGGTCCAAGGCTGAGCTGTGAAATATCGCTGCCTGGAAGATTTGTGGTCATCACTCCCTTCAATGATGTCATTGCCATTTCAAGGAAGATACATTCTGGTGAGGAAAGAAAAAGACTCCAAAAAATCATCGAAGCCATCAAACCCAAAAATTTTGGTGTCATCGTAAGGACTGCTGCTGAAGGAAAAAATACCGCTGAATTGCACGAGGATCTCAACATGCTTTTCGCAAAATGGAAAGCGATCCAGCAAAATTTAAGTGCTGCAGTAGCTCCACAAAAAATACTAAGTGAACAAACCAAGGCTACCAGCATTTTGCGTGATCTGTTGAATGCAGATTTCAACAAAATTGTAGTGGATGATAAACAATTGTTTGCAGAAATAAAATCATACATACAGAAAATTGCCCAGGATAAAGTCAATATTGTCAGTTTCTACAATGGAAGCGGATCGGTATTTGACCATACAGGTGTAACGAAGCAAGTCAAAGGTGGATTCGGAAAAACCGTCAACCTTCCCAGTGGGGCATACCTGATCATCGAGCATACCGAAGCCTTGCATGTAATCGACGTCAACAGTGGTTACAAGAGCGTCAGCAATAACCAGGAAGAGAATGCCCTGCAAACCAACCTGGAGGCTGCAGAGGAGATTGCAAGGCAATTGCGACTCAGAGATATTGGAGGCATCATTGTAGTTGATTTTATTGACATGAGGCTGCCGGAGAACAAGAAGAAGCTGCATGAAGCCATGGAGCAGTTGATGAAGACAGACAGGGCAAAGCATGCGGTGCTGGCCATTTCAAAATTTGGACTCATGCAGTTGACCCGTCAGCGCATGAAACCGGAAATGAGCATCAATACACAGGAGCAATGCCCGTCTTGTCAGGGAACCGGTAAAATCTCTTCAACACTCGTATTGGAAGATGAAATCGAAAAGAACATCAGTTACCTCTGCGAGCAAAAGCACAAGTCGCTCCAGGTAATGGTGCATCCAATTCTGTATGCTTATTTAACCAAGGGGTTCATCTCCATCAAACGCAGATGGTATTGGAGATATAAGATAAAACTCCATATCGTGGAAGATACCACCTATCATCTCACTGAGTTTCATTTCTTCGATGCAAATGGAGAAGAAATCCGTTTGTAGCTTCCATTATACCAACATAGAGATACTTCGACTTCCGGATAAATAATTTTAGAATCATTTGTTATAAACAAAGAAGGCCATCAAATTTGATGGCCTTCTTCACTATATGAATCTTTCGACTAAGAAATCTTCTTGAGTCTCAGTGGATATGTGCCGTAGTTGGTACCAGTTCCAGAGAGGTGTGTCAGAGTCAAAGTAATCTGACCAGTACAAGAAAAGAAGAAACCAGATCCTTCTGCTGTAAAGTTTTGGAAACCTGGTCCATAGCTACCATAGGTTTGCTTTGCAACAACTGTTGCACCAGATGTTGGAGTAATGGTTAAAACCAATGGATTAACTCCAGGAGGCTCAGCATATGGAAATGCATAGGTAAGTTTAGCTGAGTTAGATGTTGCAGTAACATCAACCACTTCACCAACAGCACCATCCCAGTTATCTGCAGTGATTTCATATGTACCGGCAGCTGCTGCTGGAACAAATGGACAAACTACGGTTGCTTTCCAGGTCAATGCCATGTTATATGCAGGCAAACCTGCAAAATCAGAACCAGTATTTGCCACGTCAAATGTTCTGCCGTCTTTGGTAACAATCTGGTTGTAGATTGTGAACTGATCGCCAGGAGCCGGATTGGCACCAATTGCAGTTTTAATTTCATTTCCAGATACTACCAAGGTGTAGTTGCCACCGTTGATAGGCACTTCCTTGATTTTTTTCCAAGTAGCGCGATTTAGAGAGGTATTTCCCTTTGTAACGTACAAGATTATTTTATCTTGGGAAGAACCATACTCTGCTACCTCGATTGAAACCGTAGCAGCCAAATTGGTTGCATCCACGTTTAAGTTGCCGGCTTTAGTGAGGGTTACATAAGAACCTGTACCAAGTGAGTTGACATCTTGTACAACCTCACCCTTCTGGCAAGAACTCATTGCAACCACCAAGGCGAGCATCAAAGTTAGTGTTGATAATATTTTTCGCATGTCTTAATAGTTTATGAGGTTATCTTAAAACGGCTGGATTGGTATCCCAGAATACTTTCTTGTCGATTGCGTTCTGAGCTGCCGCGTTTTTGTTTAAGTTGATATAAACAGAAGGATAATAGAATGATCTGTTATAAGGACCACTCGCCAACAACTTAGGGAACTGAAGATTGTTTGGCATTCCAGTACGACGGTAGTTGTTGTGTGCATCAGCACCATTACCCCAAAGAGCAATATACCATTCTTTCATTACGATGTTCAGCCTTTCGTTGTCAGTTGCAGCTGCATCGTAAGCGTCCAGTACCTTTTTAACATATCCATCGATCATTGCTGTTGTTGGTGTTACAGCAGCCAAACCAGCATTTGAGTAACCAATGGATGCAGGAAATCCAATTACTTTCGCGATTGATTTTCTTACACCAGCCTCCAAGAATGACCTTGCGCTTCCTGCAACTCCTAACGTGAGTACCGCTTCTGCTCTGAGGAATTCTGTGAATGAAGACTGCCAAATGGGTTGGATACCGGCACCCAGACCACCGCGGTTCAGAGATACCCTGCTACCTTGTGAAAGATCCATTTCACCACCGGCAGGATAGATACCCCATGTAGTTCTGAGGTTACCGTCTGGAGGAATACCGGAGTTGTCTCCATGATCTCTTCCCCAGAAACCGGCAAAACCTAACAAACAGTATGGCATTGATGCAGTATAATGGCCAGGAGCTGCCGATACTATACACGATACAGATTGAGAAGTTACATTGGCCTGATTAGTTTGCTGTCGGTAAAGATAAAAGCGTGTTCTGGGATCGGACTTATCATTGGCAAATGTATTGCTGAAGTTGCCTTTTTCTGAAGCTAATGCATACAACCAATGAGTTCCAATATAATCACCGGCACTACCTGTAGTAGTACCATTACCGTTGTAGTTACCATTGTAACGTGGGTGACGGCTGTTCGGGTTTGCCTGGTTTTTTGAATATTTGAATTCAAAGTCAGCTGCAGTTCCAGAAAGAGATGCAATTACGTTGGCGTTTGCCAAAAGTGTTTCAATTTTTGCTTTTGCACCGTTGTCAACCCTGCGAGTAGTCATGTATGCTCTGATCAACATCAACTTGGCTGCAGTTGCCCAGCGACCAGCACCTGTGGCATTGGATGCACCGTAGAAGTTGTCATAAAAACCAGGATATGGTCCATGGGCCAATCTTCCAGTTGCAACCAGGTCGAGCGTATCGCTGACCTCTTGCAACAACTTGATGGCAGCTGCATATACATCAGATCCTTTGCTGAGTGCCGGATTTGTTTGATCCAAACCAAGGTTGGCCTCGGTATAAGGTACATCTCCGAACATGTCAACCAAGGTCATCATAGCATAAGCCTTCATCAATTTCGCCATACCCACTTGAACCCATTTTTTCTCTTTCTGAGCAACAGGTATCAATGTATTGGCGTGTTTGAAAAGACCTGTGTAAGCAGTGCTCCAAACACCATCAAAATCCTGAGGTGAGTAGGCTTGGTTATATGTTGGCCCGTACCATACTACCATACGTGTAAGTGACATTCCGTAGGAAGAAGCAGTATTGAAAACTCCCACAAAACTGTTTTGGACCACTGGGAGGTAGAGATCCGAGTTGGCACTAGCTGGAGTTGGTCCGTTAGGATTGACCAACAACTCATCTAGTGTTTTGGTACATCCCATCAGCGAAGCGACGGTGAGTACGATAAGTGATATTTTCTTAAGTGTCATAGTCTTCTGTTTTTAAGATTAGAAAGTAACCCTTATGCTTGCTCCAAAACGCTTCGAAGTAGGACCTGATAAGTATTCGAGTCCGCGTACATTGCTAACACCCAAAGAAGAAGTTTCTGGATCGAATCTTACATACTTAGGGAAGTTAGGTGCGTTGTAGAATAGGTTTTGTCCAGAGAATGTCAAAGACAATGAACCAAATGGCGTCTTGCTCAACATGCTTGTAGGCAGTGAATAAGAGAGAGAAGTTTCTCTCAAGCGAATGCATGTAGCATCAAAAGTGATTATATCAGCAGTACCAAAGAATCCACTCAGGTTATTGAAATAAGCCTGGCTGGCGCTGATCTGAACAGTGTTTGGATTACCATCCCTTCCAACACCAGGAAGGATCAATGGCTTCTTACGATCAAAATCAGTATCCGCAGTCAAACCACGACCAACCACTGTACCAGGAGTATACGCCAACATATCGCCACCCTGGGTATAATCCCACTGCATGCGGAATGTGATACCCTTGAAGCTCAATGTACTAATACCAGTCAATTTGAAATCAGGCGTAGGATCTCCGACGATACCGAGTTGGTTGGAAGAAATATAGTTACCATTGGCATCAACGATGCGCTGACCGGTTGGCTTGGCGCTTACTGCAGTTGAACCAGTGTCCCTCAAGGCATAGCTACCCTGGATAATACCGAGAGGCTGACCGTTGATGGCAAAAAGACCTTCATTAGAGAAACCGTCGATCACGATCTGCTTGATATCAGTTGGCAAGCTAACCTTACTTCTATTCTGGAAGTAGTTCGCTGTCAATTCCCAGTTCCAATCTTTGCTTCTTACAACAGTATAACCCAATTGCAATTCGATACCTTTGTTGCGAACGGAGCCTGCGTTTATAGAGGTTACTGTAAATCCAGTTGAAGGATCCAAATCACGTGAAAGGATCTGATCTTTTGAGTTTCTGTTATAGTAAGTGAAGTCAACATTTACTCTGTTGTTGATGAATTTACCTTCAAATCCAACTTCAATTTCTTGCAACAACTCAGGTCTCAGGTTTGGGTTTGGCAAACGGTTGGAGATGCTGTTTTGGTTGTAGATGTTTGAAGCGCGGTCAACGAATGTATTGGTTCCAATCGCCAATATTGGACGGGTCTGATAAGGAGAACCAAAGTTTGCACTTGTTGAGTAACCAGCGCGCATTTTGAGGTAGTTGATATACTTGTTGTTCTTCAAACTTTCAATGGCTGAAGTTGGAAGGAAAGACAAGGCTGCTGATGGGTAAAAAATAGAACGGTTTTCTTTTTCCAAATTGGAAGACCAGCTGTTTCTTCCACCAACAGTTGCAAAAAAGTAATCTTTGTAGCTGAATACACCCTGTGCAAATGCACCAAGTGAAAGGAATCTTGATCTAAAGTCCAATTGACCACCACCTTCTGCAGTGTTGTCATGGACGATAAAGTTATCGTGATCGAACAATCCAAATACCAGCTGTTGTGTGCTTTGCTGACCGTTTTGCTCATATCTTCTGTCCTGTGAGTTGACACCTGCGTCAATGTTCACTGACCAGTCGCTGTTCAAATCAGTCTGGTAGTTATACAACAATGAATGGTCCCAGATGGAATTGTAACCATTGGAAGTTCTGTGAAATCCGAGCTGGAAATCGTTTCCACCTACAGTACCACCTTTGTTCTGAGAATAGAAGTTATAATCACTGTAGTTGTCATATCCTACGCGATAAGTCAAATTCATTTTCTTACCGAGATCATAACGTGCTGACAAATTACCGAAGATGCGATTTACTTTTTGACCAGTGAATGAGTTGTTAACTGTCCAAAGTGGGTGTTGGATATCGTTCGATGGGCGGTAATAGATTGAAGAACCATCCAAAGGATTCTGGTAAGGCAATCCCAACATATCAACCGCAATCGGAGTATACAATAAGTTACCGTAAACAGAAGATGCAGATGGGTTAGAACCAAAACCGGTAGCGGTTGGAGGTGCTTTGAAATCTGTAATCGCATAGTTGAACGTACCGTTGATGGTAAGGTTGTTACTAAGTTTTGTATTTCCACCCAAACCAAAAGTATTCTTTTGAAGACGGTTTCCAGGGGTAAACCCCTCATCATCCATGTAAGTATAATTTGCATTGAATGAACCATTTGCATCACCACTTGAAACACCTACCGATGTCGTTTTTATTATGCCGGTGCGAAAGAAGTTTTTTACAGTGTAACGAGTTGGCTTGAAGGCAACCTTTTGTCCTTGGAACTGAGGGAAGGCAGCTGCAAGTGCTGCAGTATTGTATGGATGGTTTACTGAATCATACGGACCTGGATCTGGCTTGAATTTTGCACCCCAGTTACTGAAGAAGGCAAAGCCAACAGATTGGTCGAAACCACCACCATAAGAGTACTGATACTCTGGGATGTTGGCAACCTGGTTACCGAACACGGATTGTGTAAGGGTAACTTCCATTTTCTTGTTGCTCTTTCTGGTAGCACCATTCTTGGTTGTTACCATCACAACACCATTTCTTCCCAACTCACCATAAAGGGTGGTTGCACTCAAACCTTTCAATACGTTGATGCTTTCAATGCTGTTAGGATCGAGATCCAAGAAACGGCTTGAAGTAGTGTTACCATATACGAAACTTGCTTGAGAATTGGTTGATGCATCAAAAGGTACACCGTCCACAACGAAAAGTGGGGTAGATGAACCACTGATGGTATTTACACCACGGATGATGATGTTGGTACCAGAACCAGACATGCCTGAAGCATTCAGGATGTCAACACCTGGAGCTTTACCGTTCAACAAACGTACAACGTCGCCATCAGGACGAAGTTCCAACGCTTTTTTGTCGACAGAAGCAACTGAATAACCAAGTGCTTTTTTCTCTCTGCGGATACCCTGTGCCGTTACAACGACTTCTTGTAACCCAGAAGTGGCAGATGTAAGCTGAAGATTGGATAGGTTGGAACCAGCGCGAACTGTTAATCTCTCGAATCCAACGGAAGTGATCTCCAACGTTCTGTTGAGATCGCTAACTGAAAGTGAGAAAGTTCCGTCTGCAGCAGTTGAGGTACCAGATGTGCTACCTACAACTTTTACAGAAGCGCCCGAAACAGGAGCTCCATCTGCACCAGAGACCTTTCCTTTCACGACAGTTTGTGCAAAAGATGACATTGCGAGGAATGCCATTGCACAAAAACCAAGTAGGAGTTTTTTTCTCATGCAATTAATTTTTGTTGTAAATTCTAATTTGTCCGAGCGCGAATATAACAATTTTTTCACATTTGAGGGTGATTTTGGGCAAAAATGTCGTTTTGTAATAATGATGGAAATTCCATCTGAGGCTCAACAATTCTTTGTACGGCATATTTGTGATAATTAACTTCTCTTGTACATATTATATTTTTTAGTAATTTATTGGTTGTCTAATTTTGACTTTTTAAAAATTTATAGTAAGATAGAAAACGGAGTCAAAATTTTAATAAATTGATTTACAATGTTTTACACAGCATTTTTCTTTTAATAAAGAGGTCACTGATCGCTTCTAATGACCCAAAAGTTTTCAACAAGCGTCAAAAATTATTTTGTACTGTGGCGGCAATTTGTAATTTAGTGCAAGAATTTAATGGGTTAGTAAGTACTAAGGGTCGGCTTCTGCTGGCCCTTTGGTTTTTAGAATGTTTTGAGTTGTAAGTTCTAAGTTTTGAGTTTGAATTTTTATCAATAACACACAACTAAAAACCAAAAACACAAAACATTGTTTTTAAAAACATCCTCACACCGTTTTAATCACAAACACATCAACAAGATGATGCTTACTTTCACTTCATGAGCAAAATCAAAAAAGCTTTCTTCTGTAAAAACTGCGGGTATGAATCTGCGAAGTGGGCTGGTAAATGTCCGGCTTGCAATGAATGGAATACATTCACAGAAGAAATCATCCACAAAGAAAAATCAACAAAAGAAAATTGGAAGTCATCTGCAACAGGTCAATCAAAATCTGTTGTATTGAATGATATCATCAGCGAAGAAAAAAATCGCATCCTTACAAAAGACGAAGAATTGAATCGCGTGTTGGGTGGCGGCATCGTTCCAGGAAGTTTGGTATTGGTTGCTGGTGAACCCGGCATTGGAAAATCAACTTTGTTTCTGCAAGACGCATTGATGATGCATGAACTGAGTGTTCTTTACATCAGTGGAGAAGAAAGTGAAAAACAAATAAAAATGCGTGCCAATAGAATCAATATTGCACATGATTCATTTTTTCTATTGACTGAAACATTGACCCAGAGCATCTTTCAGGAGATCAAGAAAATAAAACCACAATTGGTTATCATCGATTCTATCCAAACATTGCAATCACCTTACATCGATTCATCACCTGGTACGATTTCACAAATCAGGGAATGCACCGCAGAGTTTCAACGCTTCGCGAAAGAAACACAAACACCTGTTTTTTTGATCGGACACATTACGAAAGATGGAAGCATCGCCGGACCAAAATTGTTGGAGCACATGGTTGATACAGTGCTGCAATTTGAAGGTGATCAACATTATGCGTACAGAATTTTAAGAACAACCAAAAACAGATTTGGATCCACTGCTGAATTGGGCATTTATGAAATGACAGGAAGCGGTATGAAACCAGTTGCCAATCCTTCTGATATTTTAATCAACCAAAAAGAAGAACAACTCAGCGGCATTGCCATCGGTGCAACGATGGAAGGCATGCGACCATTGCTGATTGAAGTGCAAGCATTGGTAACACCATCTGTATATGGAACACCACAACGCACAGCAAGTGGATTTGATTTGAGAAGATTGCAATTGTTGTTGGCAGTTTTGGAAAAACGTGGAGGATTTCATTTTGGCACCAAAGATGTATTTGTCAATATTGCAGGTGGATTGAAAATTGAAGATCCCGCCATCGATCTTGCCATGGTGTTTGCGCTGCTGAGCTCCTACGAAGACATCCCCCTTTCCCAAAAAATCTGCTTTGCGGGTGAAGTGGGACTCTCCGGTGAAATCAGGGCAGTCAACCGTGTCGATCAGCGCATATCTGAGGCAGAAAAACTCGGATTCGACAACATCGTCATCAGCAAATACAACAGAATGGCCGAAAAACACAAGGGCATCAAGGTTCAATCGGTGGCACTGATAGAAGAAGTCTACAGAACCCTCTTTAAATAGACCTGCATGGCACTGGCCATTGATCTCAAAGAAGCATTCTTGCATTTGTTTTTTCCGCAGGTATGTCCGGGTTGCCATTCAGACCTCGTCAGCCAGGAACAATTGATATGCTGGGAATGCATGCAATCACTCCCTTTCACTGGATTCGAAGCAATACGCGACAATCCTGTCGAAAAATTATTTTGGGGAAGGTCACTCGTTCAACATGCCAGCAGCATGCTCTACTTCATTCCCGATACTCCCCTTCAACATATCATCCACCATATCAAATACAAAAACAATCCCGCGCTTGCAACATACATGGGATCGATCATGGGAACAAAATTGAAACTTTTGCATTCAATGAAAAAAATTGACTTGATGATTCCGATGCCCCTGCATCCCAAAAAGGAATATGAGAGAAGTTATAACCAGGCAAGTCTCTTGTGCGAAGGCATCCATGAGGTTGTAGATATCCCCTGGCGCAATGATGTATTGATCCGACAATTTCATACGAGCACACAAACCAGAAAATCGAGAATAGAAAGATGGGAGAATGTATCAGATGTCTTTGCGTTGTGTGAAACATCAGTCATTGAAGACAAACATGTTTTATTGGTCGATGATGTTATTACCACAGGAGCATCGATGGATGCTTGTGCAGCCATGCTGCTTACAAAAAAGGCTGCATCTGTTTCCATCTGCAGCCTTGCTTACACAATATGATTGATAGTTTATTTCAGGTACTTGGTGATCTGTTCATCCATTGGATTCACCTTGCTGGGATATACGTTGATCAACTGTCCTTTTTCATCCAATAAAAACTTGGTGAAGTTCCATTTGATCTCCGCATCCATCACACCGTTCTCAGTCTTGGATGTCAGCCATTTGAAAAGCGGATGGGTATCATCTCCCTTCACAGAAACTTTTTCTGCCATGGTAAATGTGACACCATAATTTTTCTGACAGAATGCATTGATCTCTGCATTGCTGCCCGGTTCTTGTCCCCCGAAATTATTCGCAGGAAATCCAACAATCACCAACTTGCTTTTGTACTGCTCATACAGCTTTTCAAGATCAGCGTATTGTGGAGTGTATCCGCATTTGGAAGCGGTGTTCACAACCAGGATTTTCTTGCCCTTGAACTTTGAAAAATCAATCGTGCCTCCATCAATCGAAGGAACCTTGAATTTGTGAATGGATCCTGTGGGTACCATCAAGAGTGACATAAGTGCAACAAGTAAATATTTCATGATGAATTGGTTTGACTACTAAAATAACAAGCTTCCATCTTATTTGTTCAATTAACTTTACACCATGTTATTCTCATCCATTCCGGGTCAGCATGAAGTAAAAGAAAAACTGGTGCAGCTGGTAACCAACAACCGCCTGAGCCATGCACTGCTCTTCTTGGGAAAAGAAGGAAGCGGGGCCCTGCAATTGGCTTCAGCACTGGCGCAATACCTGGTATGTGAAAACAAATCGACCGATGCATGTGGCAACTGCCCCTCCTGCAAAAAAGCCGCTGCGCTCATGCATCCAGATATACATTATTCATATCCAACCATTACCAAAACCGGCATCGATAAACCTGTTTGCACCGATTTCATAGAAGAGTGGAGAAATTTCAATCAGGAAAATCCCTTTGGCAATGTATACGATTGGCTGCAGACGCTCGACGCAGAGAACAAACAGGGAAATATCACTGCGCATGAATGCGAAGACATCATCCACAAATTGAATCTGAAAAGTTTTGAAAGCGGATACAAAATACTGATCCAATGGATGCCGGAGTATTTGGGCAATGCAGGAAACAAATTATTGAAGCTGATTGAAGAACCTCCTGCAAAAACCTTGTTCATTTTGGTTGCAGAGGATGAATCCAAAATACTTCCTACCATTCTTTCAAGAACACAGCTGGTCAAAATCAACCGTGTTGCCACCAACGATATTCAATCATGGTTGATCGAGTCGCAGCATGTGCCGAAAGGAAAAGCGAACTCGATCGCACCGCTGGCTCAGGGGAATCTCAGAGAGGCCATGCATTTGCTGCACCATGGAAATGAGAACTGGCAGGAGTTGTTGAGAGAATGGCTGAACGCCATATTAAAAAATGGTCCTGCCGCCCAGGTAAAATGGGTAGACGAAATCAGTAAAATCGGAAGAGAAAAACAGAAGCAGTTCATCTCCTATTTCATTCATGTATTGTCCATTTCAATCAGCATATCCAACAATGATATTCCGCATGACATTGCAGAAAATGAAATTGATTTTTCTCAACGTTTGCTCAAACTGGCAGATACTTCTCAAATCCAATCCATGGTGGAAGAACTGGATAAATCCATCTACTACATCGAGCGCAATGCGAATCCCAAAATGCTCTTCATGTCCCTCAGCATCAAATTTTACCATATTATTAAGGATAAAATGGTAATTTTGATCAACTAGTGATGTCGGAAAGTGCGGGAACAGGTTTGCCATAAGAAGCTTATTACATCTTATATATTGTGTTGCTAGGTGCTGTGATTCTTCGAAAACAACTTCCTCAAACCCTCTCCCTGCTGATCGTACATCCATGATGTGGAACCCGTTTCCATTTTTAAACACTCATTATGGGATGCAGCTCATGCGGAACAAAAGACGGAAAACCCAGCGGTTGTAAAAGCAACGGCGGGTGCAGCAGCGGCGGATGCAATCGCTTGAATGTGCATGACTGGTTGGCCAACCTGCCATTCACAGATCCTGCTGTTTCATGTATAATAGTAGAAATCAGCTTCAACAACGGAAGCAGAAAAGAATATTTCAAAAACACCACCCTCCATCATTTCAACAAGGGTGAAATGGTCAGTGTAGAGGGAGTGAGTGGATTCGATGTTGGCATGGTCAACCTGAGCGGCGAGCTGGTTCGTCTTCAACTCAAGAAAAAAAGAATACCGGAGGACAGTGCAGAAATCAAAAAAATTCTTCGCAGGTCAACCGAAGTAGATCTCCAAAAATGGAATGAAAGCAAATCAAGGGAGCGAGAAGTGCTGGCAAGATCGAGAGCCATTGCCAAACAACTCAAACTTGTTATGAAGATTTGTGAAGTTGAAATCCAGGCAGACGGCAGAAAAGCAACTTTTTTTTACACCGCAGAGGACAGGGTTGATTTCAGGGAACTCATCAAGCTTTACGCGAATGATTTCAAAGTAAAAGTGGAGATGAAACAAATCGGTGCGCGACAGGAATCTGCAAAGGTGGGTGGGATCGGCAGTTGCGGCAGAGAACTCTGTTGCAGCAGTTGGCTGAATGAGTTCAAGAGCGTTACAACAGCCATGGCCCGTTATCAAAACCTCAGCATCAATCAGACCAAACTCAGCGGTCAGTGCGGGCGATTGAAATGCTGTCTCAATTATGAATTGGATACCTACCTGGATGCATTGCAACATTTTCCTGATCATGCAGATGTGCTTCAAACTGCGAAAGGAAATGCACAACTCATCAAAAAAGATATTTTCAAAAACCTGATGTGGTATACATTGCCCGACAGCAATAAACAATATCCTTTGTCTATTGAAACAGTCAAGAAAATCAAATCACTCAACAGTAAAGGCATAATCCCAGAAGAGCTGGAAACAGAGGAAGTGGCAACGACAAGCAAAGCAAAAGAACCAGAACCTCAATTTGTGGATGTAGTTGGACAAATCAGTCTGCGATCTCTTGAAAGGAATGCACAGAAGAGAAAAGGTGCAAGACAACAGCAAGGAAATAGGGACAGGGGACGAGGGACAAGACAACAGCAAGGGACAAGGGAGCAGGGACAAGGAACAAGACAACAGCAAGGGGCGAGGCAACAACCAAACAAGCCTAGCGATAGAGCAGATAACAAAGGACCCAGACCACAGGGGAAGCAATTAAAATTGAATCGAAACGATCAAGGTAGCCCCCGTGACCAGGCATAATATTTCCGCTGTCTTTTACACCAGCCAAACGCTTCAACCTGCTTTCATATAAATCACCAAGGGTGCCTGCAATGGCAACTGCCAACGAGATGATCAACATATCATAAGACAGATTCCATGTCAGAGCTGCAAACAAATTGATCAACCCCACACTCAATACAATTCCTCCAATGGTGCCTTCCCAGGTTTTTTTGGGTGACCACTTGGACAAAGGATTTTTTCCAATGAATGATCCGAGCAAATAGGCCATTGTATCGTTGATCCAAATTCCAAATACAATCAACAATGTAATCATGTGTCCACTGAAAGTAGACAGCACTGCTGCTAGCTTGCTCTGGCTTTCGTCTGCGTTCCATATCCATCCGCTCCTGAGGTTTATCAACGATAAGAGCGAAACTGATATATATACAAATCCCTTGAGCATGGGCAAAAATTCCGACTGCCTGAATTTTTTGTCGAGTAAGATATGCGTCAAGATCAAGATCAAAGAAATACGAATCACCCATTCCCCTATTGAAGCCAGCGCCATCCCTATCAACTGCATGTTGTGAGATGTGGACATCATCATGGCACCCCATCCCAACAATGGGAAATGAAATTTCATCCACCATGACTTGGCTGAGAATCCATCATGGATTTTTGATGCAAGCTGCAGGTATTCTTTCCAGGCACCTGCATGTACAATTGAAAAAAGCATGAAAAAACTCCACTCATTCCATAGCAGTCCAGTCAGCATTACCACTGCATATACAACAGCTGTTTTTGCCCTGGTGGCAAAAACTTTAGGATCGAATGCCATCAGCAGATTTTTTAAAATAGGAGAAAAGATAGATCAAAGCTCCCAATGCAATGATCCCCCACCAAATGGGATATTTGTCTTCATTGAGTTCAGCAATAGGCAATCCTTTCATACGGAGATAATAAATCTGAAATACACCCATTGCATTGTTGAGAAAATGCGCAATGACAACCATCCAAATGCTTTGTGTATATGCATACAAGAGTCCAAGTACAATCGACAAAGCAAGCCTTGATAAAAATCCGTAGAATGAAAAATGTATGGCACTGAACAGCAAAGAAGTAATCAGAATGCTGGTCCACATCTGCCCCGTAGCCCTGTACATCAAGTTTTGAAAACTCCCACGAAAAAAAACTTCCTCAAACAATGCAGGTGCCAGTGCCATCACCAGCAATGCAATCAACAAATCTCCCATCCCATTCATGATAGACATCAGTTCCATCTGTCGCATGTAAGAAGCTTCCAGCGATTGAGCATATATCTTCAACGACTCACTTAATGGAATCATCTCATTGAGTGTAGCAAGTGAACCTGATAAAAAAATCGTGATACCCATCAGCAAACAACCCCACAACAACGTGGAGGCCTTGATGCTTTCACGAAAGCCTATGAATAAAAATGGTTTTCTGCTGACGAGCCATGTAGCAACAATCGCGGGAATAAAAAATATGCATGCTGCCAAAATGGTTTGTGCGAGTCGGATGAAACCCACATTGGCTGGATTGGCAAGGGCCAACTGAAAATCCTCTAGTTGTCCGCCGCCACTGATTTTCCAGGCAACCATGGAAAGCAGACTTCCCGTTACCATACCCGCACCCATCAATAAGATCAGGACAAACAATCCTGTTTTTTCATTGATTCCCCTCACCGACTCCTGTTGATGTGACATAGATGATGTTTTATGAATGGACAAGCACCAAGTGCTTAACTTTGCAACGTTTGTATGATAAAGATAGGCAACATAACATTACCCGATTTTCCATTGCTGCTTGCACCCATGGAGGATGTAAGTGACCCGCCTTTTCGGGCTGTATGCAAAAAAAATGGAGCTGATCTGATGTTCACTGAATTCATCAGCAGCGAGGGACTGATCCGCGATGCCATCAAAAGCAGACAAAAACTCGACATATTTGAAGAAGAGCGACCGGTTGGCATTCAAATCTTTGGCGGTGATGAAGAAGCCATGTCGATCAGTGCAGAAATTGTAAATACCGTTCATCCAGATTTACTTGACATCAATTTTGGATGTCCGGTCAAAAAAGTAGTCTGCAAAGGAGCCGGCGCTGCAGTATTGAAGGACATTGATTTGATGGTGCGTCTCACCAAGGCTGTGATCAAATCATCCAAAGTGCCTGTGACGGTGAAAACAAGACTGGGATGGGATTTCGACAGCATCAATATTTTGGAAGTAGCTGAACGTTTGCAAGATATCGGCGTGCAGGCATTGTCCATTCATGCCAGAACAAGAAGTCAATTGTACAAAGGGGAAGCGGACTGGAGCTGGATTGCCAAGGTGAAAGAAAATCAGCGCATCAGCATTCCTGTTTTCGGGAACGGTGATATTGATTCTCCCGAAAAAGCATTGGAATACAAAAACAGATATGGGGTTGATGGAATCATGATTGGAAGAGCAGCCATTGGTAATCCCTGGTTCTTCAGAGAATTGAAACACTACTTTGCCACTGGAGAAAAATTAGATCCACCTTCGCTGGAAGAAAGAATGGAAGTGATCATGCATCACTTGCGTGCGTCAATGGCCTGGAAAGGTCCGAAGTTGGGAATTCTTGAAATGCGCCGACATTATGGCAATTACTTGAAGGGAATCCCCAATATCAAACCGATTCGCAATAAACTTGTAACTGCCAATAGTATGGAAGAAATTGAAGAAGCGTTGGAACAGTTAACGGTTAACAGTTAACTGTCAACCGTCAACTGTCAACTCCATCAAACACCCACTTAATAAAAACAGCTCATGACATCACAGGAAACATTCAACGCACTGAAAGACACCATGCCGCAACCATCGGGTTCCAAAGGAATTTACAAATCATGCATTGCGGTTGACAAGATCGTTTATACATCCGGACACGTGCCTTTCGACACAGAAGGCAACAGGATCAAAGGAAGAGTGGGACAAAACATGAGCACAGAGGAAGCAAAAAATGTTGCCAGAAATGTTGGCATCTGCATATTGCAAACCCTGATCAAGGAATATGGAAGTCTGGATAAGATCAAAAGAGTAGTGAAAATCCTCGGCATGGTCAATGCAGTTCCAGAATATGCGGAACATCCTATTGTTATCAATGGATGCAGTGAACTCTTCAGAGAAGTGTGGGGAGATGACCTGGGAGTCGGAGCAAGAAGTGCCGTTGGCATGGGATCGCTGCCAGATCATGTTCCTGTAGAAATTGAAGCAATATTTGAGTTAAAATAATTTCAATGCATTATTCCCAACTGAACTCTCCCTGCCTGATGGTTGATCCACTTGTTGTAAAGAAAAACATCAACGAGATGATCAACATGATTGGAGATGTCAATCGACTTCGCCCCCATATCAAAACCCACAAAACAGCAGAAGGTGTTCTGCTGATGATGGAGGCCGGCATATATACATTCAAATGTGCCACCATTGCAGAGGCGGAGCTGCTTGCTGCAAACGGCGTCAAAGATGTACTGCTTGCCTATCAACCAGTGGGACCCAATATTGAAAGATTGTTTGAACTGCAGAAAAAATATCCATCTGTACAATTTGCCTGTCTGACTGATCATACTGATGCTGCCAAAACGATTGGCGACTACTTTCAACAAGGCGCGTCAATCATGAAGGTATATGTTGATCTGAATGTAGGAATGAACAGAACTGGCATACTGGCTTCAGAAGCTTTTGAGTTGATCAACATCATCAATAATCATCCTGGATTGGATTTCGCGGGACTCCATGCCTACGATGGACATCATCGACAAATTGATTTTCACGAAAAAGAAATAGCCTGTGAAAAAGGATTGGAACCGGTATATGAATTGATTGAGCAGCTCATGGCCGCAGGATTTGATCGCCCAGAGCTGATAGCTGGCGGCTCGCCAAGCTTTTCAGTTCATTGCAAAAAAGCTGATAGGATATGCAGTCCGGGTACCAATATTTTCTGGGACCACGGTTATGCTGCACTTTGCTCCGAACAACATTTTGAACCTGCCGTGAAAGTATTGACAAGGGTGGTCTCACTGCCAGCTCCCATGAAAATTTGCATTGACCTCGGACATAAAGCTGTAGCATCAGAGAATGAAATTTCCAAGCGAATATTCTTTCCATCATACCCAGTATTGAAACCCGTTTCACAAAGCGAAGAACACATGGTATTGGAGACAGATGGAAATCACACATTCAAACCTGGTGATGCATTGATAGGCATCCCCTATCATATATGCCCAACAGTTGCATTGCATGAAACACTGCATGTATTGAAAGGTGAAATGATTGATGGTGAATGGAAGGTAGCAGCTCGTAAGAGAAAGATCAATCTATAAAAGCAACGAGATTCATTACCTTCGTCACCAATTCAAATCAAGATGCGCATTCACAAAGAAGGTATTCCAACCATAGCACTTACCATCTTGCTTGTCGCAGGATTAAAATATCTGTCCAATCATTTCATCGGAACAGAATGGATTTGGCTGCAATACAGCGTTGACACAGTTCTTGTTTGCTTCACCCTCTTTATCATTTCTTTTTTTCGCATACCCAATAGATCATTTCATTACAGCGAGCATGAAATAGTATCTCCTGCCGATGGAAAAGTGGTGGTGATTGAAGAAGTTTTCGATGAAGAATACTTTCATGAAAAAAGACTGCAAATATCCGTTTTTATGAGTCCCGCGAACGTCCACGTCAACCGCTACCCCATCGATGGAGAAGTGGTATACAGTAAATACCATCCAGGTAAATACCTGGTGGCATGGGATCCGAAATCGTCAACGGATAATGAACGACACAGCATTGTTGTAAAAAACAACAAAGCGGTCATCCTTGTAAAACAAATTGCAGGAGCATTGGCAAGAAGAATAGTGAATTATGCCGAAGTTGGGAAAAGTGTCAAGCAAAACCAGGAACTCGGATTCATCAAATTTGGCAGCAGGGTCGATCTATTACTCCCATTGGATGCAAAGCCAGCGGTGAAAATAGGCGATAAAGTAAAGAATGGCATCAGCGTGCTCGCCACTTATTGAGCTATAGAATATTTTTCAAATCCAACAAACTGCCGAGTATATAGGTCGGCTTGATCTCAACGGTGGGAGGCTGTGCTGGATTGAAATAGGCACTGTCTATTCCAGCGTTGTTGGCACCTAGAATATCAACCTCCAAAGTATCTCCGATCATGATGGATGTATTGGCTTGGGCATTGGTTTTGGCCAGGGCAAATTCAAAAATGGCTGCATGGGGCTTCATGATACCTGCCTGCTCTGAGGTGATGACTTCTTTGAAGAATCCATCGATATTGCTGTTTTTGATTTTCAAATGTTGGGTCGTCTCAAAACCATTTGTGATGAGGTGCATGGGGTATGCTTTCTCTTGTAAATAAGTCAACACATCCATGCAATGAGGAAAAAGATGCGTTTTGGTTGGTAAAATTTCAAGATAACGTTCACTCATTTGTTTGGAAAGTGCTTCATCAGTTACTCTATAATCAACCAAGGTTGTCCACATTCTCTTCCACCTCAATTCTTCCCGATTGATATACCCTTTTCTGAAGCGGTCCCAATAAATAGCGTTGTGATGATGATAGGTCTGATGAAAATGATCAAAATCCTTTGTCGCTTTCTCATCCAATTTCATTTCAATATAGAGGTCATGCAGTGTTTCATGTGAATTGGTTTCAAAATCCCACAAAGTATGATCCAGATCAAAAAAAATTTGCTTGTACTGCTTTGCCATGGAGATCAAAATTACGGGAACTGACCAAGAATAAGGAGCCAGTTGCATAATTGGTTTGCATTAACTTTACAAAAACCGATACCATGAATGTTGTCATCACAGGTGCTTCGAGAGGAATTGGAAAAACAATTGCGGAGCATTTTGCACAAAAAGGCGCCAATCTTTTTCTGTGTTCCAGAAACATGGAGAAAACCATGTCATGGCAGCAGGCACTCATGAAAGAACATTCAATCAGCATCAGCAGTTTCAATGCAGATTTATCCAATGCAGTTGAAGCAAAATCATTTGCAGAGCATGTCTTGGGTGCTGCATCAACCGTTGACATCCTCATCAACAATACAGGCATTTATGAGCCTGGTTCTACCTACAATGAACCAGAGGGACAATTGGAGAAAATGCTGCAGGTGAACCTGCTTTCTGCGTATCATCTCACCAGGGCATTGATTGGATCCATGATTGAAAAAAGAGCTGGACATATTTTTAATATTTGTTCTATCGCTTCTTTGAAAGCCTATCCCAATGGAGGTTCATACAGCATCAGCAAGTGGGCATTGGACGGATTCAGTAAAAATTTAAGAGAGGAGATGAAAGCTTTCAATGTGAAAGTGACTACGGTTTATCCAGGTGCCACACTCACCAGTTCTTGGGATGGAATGGATATTGATCCGAAACGCATTTTGGAAGCTGCTGATATTGCAAAGATGATCATTGCCGCCAGTGAATTGTCTGCACAGGCTTGCGTGGAGGACATTGTAATTAGACCGCAATTGGGAGATCTCTGATCAACTGGTGAAACGGTATCCAACACTTCTGATGGAATGGAAATACTTGGGTTGCTTGGGATCCTTCTCAAAATATTTCCTGAAGTTCAGTATAAAATTATCGATGGTTCTGGTTGTAGGAAAAACCTGGTAGCCCCAAACAGCTTGCAGTATTTTTTCTCTTGAAACCACTTCGTTTTTGTATTCCACCATCAGCTTGAGCAACATGATTTCTTTCTTGCTCAGCTGGACTTCCTCACCCAGGTGATTGACAGCTTTTTGCGACTTGAAATTGATCGTATTTCCACCAAAATGTATGATATCATTGACATTGGAACGGTCAGAGAGCTTTTTGTTTTTATCAATCAGTTTTTCAACCCTCAACAACAACTCTTCTAAATTAAAAGGTTTGGTCAGATAATCGTCGGCCCCTTTTTTGAGTCCTGTTACCCTGTCGGCACTGCCGGATCTTGCACTGAGCATGAGAATGGGTGTTTCAATATTTTGCAGGCGGATATTTTCACTCACATCAAATCCATCCAGCTCTGGGAGCATCACATCCAGCAAAATCAGATCGAAATATTCTTCTTTTACTTTTTTGAGCGCGGAGGCTCCGTCGCCCAGACAGGTTACATCATATCCTTCCAGCTCTAAATTCAGTTTAAGTGCTTCCTGAAGATTTTCTTCGTCTTCTACCAATAATATGGATGCTTTTTTTTCAGGCATGATCGGTTGATTGGGGTAAGCGAATCACAAAAATACTTCCCTTTGGTGTATTGTCTCTGACAAACATCTTTCCCCCATGATCTTGGATAATTTTTGTACTCAGATAGAGTCCCAATCCAGTTCCTGTGGCTTTCCTGGTTCGTTCATCTTCCAAGCGGTAGAACTTCTCAAAGATTTTAGATTTCATTTGATCGGGAATACCTTCTCCCTGGTCTTTCACCAAAATTTCTATATGCTCATCTGCCGCTGCGCAGGTGATTTCCACAGATGTATTGGCTGATGTATACTTTATAGCATTGCCAATGATATTGTTGATAGCGATGCGAATGAGAAATTCATCACCCATACAATGAAGTCCATTTGCAATGAGGTGTTGAAAAGAGCGTTCTGGATACCTGATCGTGTAAGCATCAACGATGTTATTGAGCAAGACTGAGATGTCGACATTGTTTTTACTGAGCTGATAGCCTCCTGCATCCAATTGAGAACTCAGTAAAATGTTGTTGCACAAGGTATCGAGTCGTTCAGTTTCATTGATAGCCTGGTGGATGATTTTATTCTTTTTAACCTCATCCAGTTGATGTCTTTTCAATGTTTCCAGACTGAGCTTGGTTACGGCTATGGGTGTTTTGAGTTCATGGGTCACCGCCATCATAAAGTTTCTTTGCTGGAGGTGGTACCTGATTTGCCGCCGAACTGCTATGTACAGAAAAATACCGCCTAAGAGAATAAAAACGAAAAATGTGAGTCCCTCGCCTATGTATTGTTTCGCATTGCGCTGATGCTCATCTTGTATGCTGGCAAGTGCGTCCCCTGCATCATTCCCTGTTCGCTGCAGTGTTGCTGTTTTGTATTGCAGCATCAGATCGTTTTGCTGGTCGAGCTCAATATACCACCACGCAAGGGCAGCCAATATATAAATGACCAGTACCCAAAAAGCATATTCAGCAAATTTCAGAGGAATCTTATCCAGCAGTTTGCGCATCTTATTGTACTTTTTCCAATCTGAGTCCCACGTTCATTACATGTTCCAACGGATCCACCCGCATGTCTTGTTTGATCTCCAGTAGGTAATTTCCCGGTTTTCTGAATGCAACCGGTTGAGGGTAGAGCAATACACGGTGGTCAAACAGGTCGTCCATTCCAGTTCCCAACCAACCTTTTTCATTGGCGAGTGGAATGTTGAAACGGTCTTTTCTCCAGGTGCTGTCACCAGGCAGCTGACTTGCTATTTGGATCCGTATATTATTGTATTCGTAGGCATCTGTGTGTCTCATGACAAAAAATACCCTGTATCTGGAGGCTGTGTCGCTGATATTGAAAGTAAAGCTGCTTGCATCCTTGTATCCCCATGACTGGGTGGGCATAAAAACGACCTTTTGGTAGAGGGCGGCCTCTTCACAGCCAACAAGCATCAAGAAGGCAAGTGGAACCAGTAGTTTTCTGAACAACATGTCACAAAGGTAGTCAAATTGATCAAAGGACATTCAGGACCTGCTCTTTGGCTTTTTCGAGTTCGTCCTTCATTTCCACAACAAATTTCTGGATATCGGCATCATATGCCTTCGAACCGGTGGTATTGATCTCCCGACCGATTTCTTGCAGCAAAAAGGATAGTTTTCTGCCCTTGTTGATCTCTTTTTCTGTGAGCAAGGAACGAAAATATTGGCAATGATTCGAAAGCCTCACTTGTTCTTCGGTCAGATCTATTTTTTCAATATAATAAATGAGTTCCTGTTCAAACCTGTTCATATCAACTCCCACCTCCTTGGATACATGTTCCTGTAAAAGTTTCAGAAGGTTCTCTCTTATTTTTTCTTTGCGTTTTGGATCCAATGCGAGTACTTTTTTTTGCAATGATTCAATATTGGATATGCGCAACAACAATTCCTGTTCCAATGCTTCGCCCTCATCACTGCGATGGCAGTTCAACATGTTGATCGCGTCCTCTAGAACTTTTTTTATTGCATCCCATTCATCTTCGGTGACTACCTCTGTGGATGTTGCAACAACATCAGGCAAACGAAGTATAGATGACAACAGTTGATCACGATCTGCCTCCAACTTCTGTGCAAGTGATTTTAATTGATGATAGTAGGCCGTCACCAGATCCATATTGATCGAAGAAGGCTTGGCAGTTCCATTCAATTTGATCGTGATGGTGCACTCAATGCTACCCCTCTGCAATTGCTCATTGATGATATTTCTGATGTCAAATTCACGCGGTTTAAGGGGGGAAGGAATTTTCAGCAGAAGATCGATTTGTTTGCCGTTGAGTGACCGAATTTCAACCATCACCTGTTTTTCACCGATGGTCTTTTCAGAGCGTCCATACCCTGTCATTGATCTGAGCATATGAAATATTTAGTGCAATGTAAGTGAATTATTTTGCTGAAATGCACACCAGTACTGAATTTCAAGCGATAAACTTTATAAATGCACAACGCTCGGTAGAAACCGAGCGTTGTTATATAGATGGGTTAATAAGTACCGGGAATGTAATTCCCTTCACAATATTATACATATATTTTATTTACATGAAATTTTTTCACAATTATTTTATTCACATTTTTTTTGAATGTGTGAATTACGTAAAAGCATCATTCGGAAAAATGAGCATAGCGAATTAAAAAATGCAAAGTATTTTGATCAAATCTCTTTGATAAAATTTTTTGAAATGAAATTTCCAACACCGATTGCTATAAGCATCATTGCAGATATGATTCACGCAAGTATTCATGGAAACAGAGATGGATATGCGTATGGAATCAATGAAATTCATAAAGTATCGTCAGGCGATATTGTATTTGTTGATCATCCTAAATATTACGGCGCTTGCTTTTCTTCTGATGCAAGCTTCATCATCATCGATCAGCGGGTTGATTGTCCATCTGACAAAACATTGCTGGTGGTAGATGAACCATTTGAAGCATACCTCACCATCGTTCATCATTTCCATCCTTTCAAACCATCCCATACAATGATCAGCAGGAATACTGATATAGATGCAACAGCTTATATTGCTCCAAACGTTTTTATCGGCAACCATGTCTCGATTGGAAAACATACCATCATTCAATCCAATGTTACCATCATGGATGATTGCATCATTGGCAATCATGTCATCATTCAATCTGGCACTGTGATTGGTTCAGATGCCTTTTATTACAATAAAAAGAACCACAGGGAAGTTGCCTATAAGAAAATGGAATCATGCGGAAGGGTTTTCATTGAAGACCATGTTGAAATAGGGGCCAATTGCTGTGTGGACAGAGGAGTCACCCATGATACCATCATTGGGAAGGGGTCTAAACTGGATAACATGAACCACGTGGGACACGACGTGGTGATTGGCAAAAACTGCCTCATTGCAGCCGGATCAGCCATAGCAGGCGCCAGCACCCTGGAAGATGATGTAATTCTATGGGGAATGGTTGGAATTGCAAAAACTACCCGTATTGGCAGGGGGACCGTCATCAAACCGATGAGCGGTGTATTCCAGGATGTTGAACCTGGTAAAACCATTTGGGGCATACCAGCCATTGACTCTGCAGTCAAGATGAAAGAGCAGATCTGGATGCGGAGAATGCCTGAGATATGGGAGTATTATAAACAGTTGACGGTTGACCGTTAACCGTTAACGGTTAACCGCAAATAATAACTACATGCCTCCTGAATCGTTTGAGCAACAGGAGTAAACCTGAATCCTGGTAATGCACTTACCAGTTTTGAATGATCGAAATATACCTTTTGCTGTGCTGTTTCTGCAGTCTCTTTGGTGAGCAAAGGCTCCTCACCTGTGATCATGCTCTTCACCTTGACGAGTCGCCATACAATGGCAGCCAACAAGGGACTCACTTTGATATGAGGTCTTTTTTTAAGAAAGCCGTCAGCCATCATTTCAAAAAAAGACCGATAGCTGAGATTTTCTGCTGAAACAATGTATCGTTCTCCTGAAATTTCGCTTTCCATCAATCCGATCATGGCCTTGGACACATCAGCTGCATCCACAAATCCACTGATCCCTTCCGTATACCATGGAAATTCATTATATGCATTTTTGAAGGTGGCACATGACCCATCATTCCAATCTCCCTTGCCAAGAATGATCACCGGATTCACAATGACTGCATTCAATCCTTCTCCGATTCCTCTCCATACTTCCATTTCTCCCAAGTACTTGCTTTTGCCATAAACAGATGGATTGGATGCTTCATCCCATGTAAGTGATTCATGAACAGTTTGATTATTTCTTTTTCTACCAATGGCAGCTACAGAACTCACATGGATAAATTTCTCAACACCGCATTCAATGGCAGTATTGACTACATTGGCCGTGCCCTCCACATTGATCTTCATGAGTTCATTGGCCTTGGAGGGATTGAATGAGACGAGTCCCGCGCAATGATACACTTTCTTACACCCTTGCATGGCCTCCATCAAGCAATCCACGTCGAGTATATCACCCTGAACCCAGCTGATGCTGGAAAGTTCCTCTTCTGTGAGCAGGTTGCTTTTTTGTTTGCGGTAGATGCAAACCAACTGAACACTTGGTTGCTTCAGGAGATCCCGAATCAAATAAGATCCCAATAAACCTGAGGCGCCCGTGATGAATATTTTTTCCATGGATGAGGAATTATGCTCCCCTGAATTGCTCCAAGAATCGAACATCGTTGTCGCTGAAGAGCCTGATATCTGTGATGCCGTATTTCAACAAGGCTGGCCGTTCTACGCCCATGCCAAATGCAAATCCGGTATATTTTTCTGGATCAATACCGCAATTGCTCAACACATTGGGATGAACCATGCCACAACCCAAAATTTCCAACCATCCTGTACGCTTGCATACTGCACATCCTTCACCATGACAGAGCATGCAACTGATATCCATTTCTGCACTGGGCTCTGTGAAAGGAAAATAGCTCGGCCTGAATCTGACTTTCACATCGTTGCCAAACATCTCTTTAACAAAATGATACAGGGTTTGTTTGAGATCTGCAAATGAAACCTGTTCATCCACATACAGTCCCTCTACCTGGTGAAAAAAACAATGTGATCTTGCACTGATGGTTTCATTGCGATAGACCCTGCCCGGACAAATAATCCGGATGGGTGGTTTGTGTTTTTCCATTTCCCTGATCTGCACATTGCTGGTATGAGTGCGCAGCAAAATCGCAGGATCTGTGGAGAGATAAAAAGTATCCTGCATGTCGCGAGCCGGATGATTTTCATCAAGGTTCAATGCAGTAAAATTATGCCAGTCGTCTTCTATCTCTGGGCCTTCTGCAACAGTGAAAGAGAGTCGCTCGAAAATTTCCACTATTTTATTGCGCATCAGTGTAACAGGATGCCTGCTGCCTGAAGCCATGGGTATACCAGGCAATGTGGCATCCATATTGAAAGCCGTTTGCGCTGAGCCTACCAATATTCTTTCTTTTTCAGCATTGTATTTATTCCCTGCTAACAGTTTAAAACCATTCATGGTTTGTCCGAATGATTTCTTTTGATCAACCGGTACATGCTGCATTTCCCCCATGAGAGATTTCACAATCCCTTTTACGCCCAGAAATTTTATTCTGAACTGCTCCAGCGTCTCTGCATCTGTTGCTGCAAATGCATTGATTTCCTTTGCGTACGATTCAATGCTTTCGAGAATTTTCTCCATGCTGCGAAGATAGCAAATAGCGGGTTCTCCCATCCATTGCACATGATGGATTTTGTGGTGCAGCGATTATCGCAAGATTAAGTAGGTTTGCTGAAATATTGGAACATGGCTTTTGAAAGCATCATAGATTTTCTCGACCCGGTTGATCTTCCGCAGATACTTGAAGACGGTGATTTGAAAGAGGGACAGTTTGGAAAATCGATTGATATGTTCCAGGATGCATTTCCTGATTTGACCCATGCAGACATCATCATTGCATCTTGCGATGAGTTGAGAGGTGACGGACAACTGGGATCCGCTTCCGCTGAGACAGACGCAGTTCGAAAAGAGCTATACTCGCTTTATTATTGGCACAAACAAATCAATCTGGCAGATATAGGGAAGATCAAAATTGGCATGCATGTATCAGACACCTATGCTGCCATTAAAACTGTTGCGAAAGAAATCATCCAGCAAAACAAAATTTTTCTGCTCATCGGCGGTTCACATGACCTGAGTCTGGCTGTTTATGAAGCATACAGGGAAATGAACAAGATCATTGAAGTGACTGGCATAGACGCATACATCGACCTTTCATTAGACAATCCAATTCGATCCAAGAATTTTTTGATGGAATTGCTGACGGGTGATCCCAATTTCATCAGGCATTACAACCACATGGGATTTCAAAGCTATTATATCCATCCGCACATGCTGGAGACCATGGATAAGCTGCGCTTTGATTGTTATCGCCTGGGCAAAGTGAAAGAAAACATCGAAGAGATGGAACCCTCATTCAGGAGCAGCGACATGGCAATGTTTGATGTAGCAGCTTTGGGAGCTGCCACTTTTTGGGATGGCAGCAGTCCGAATGGATTCAATGGCGAAGAAGCCTGCACGCTCATGAGTTATGCAGGCATGAGCGATCGTTTGAAGGCATTGGGCATTTATGGTTACGATAAAAAAAGGGATCCACAACTGAACCTTGCCAAACAAATTTCACAAATGATCTGGTACTACATAGACGGTGTGCAATACGGCAGAACAGAGGCCGATCTAAATGAACAGGAAATGTTCATTGAATGCCATCTTGAGTTTGCAGCCATTGAAACAACTTTTTTAAAGAGCAGAAAAACCGGAAGGTGGTGGATGAAGATGCCAGATGGAAAATATGTGCCATGTACTGAAAGTGATTTCAATGCAGCCGGAAACAACGAGTTGCCTGAAAGGTGGTTGAGGTTGCAGGAGCGCAGTTGAGTTGTGGTTTTTGAGTTGCGGGTTTTGAGTTGCGGGTTTGGGGTTAACTGTTAACCTTTAACTGTTAACAGATAAAGATTCATATGAATATCAAACATACTGCATTTGCATTTTTTTCCTTTTCAATGTTAGCGAGTTCCTGTTCGCTTGAAAAACAAATTCAACGGGAGGCAAGCAAGTATTTCACGAATGACTCATTGCTTTCGAGGGCACATGTGGGCATTGCCATTCAGGATCTTGAGAAAAAAGAATGGTTGTACCAATTTCAATCTGACAAACTATTTACCCCTGCGAGCAATACTAAAATTGTCAGCTGCTATGCCGCTTTGAAACACCTGCCTTCTCATTTGCCTGCAGCAAGCATCACCGACCTTGATACTGCAGTCTTGATCACGCCTACAGGTGACCCAAGTTTTTTGCATCCAAATTTCAAATCACATCCTTTGTTTACTTTTTTGAAAACAGTCAACAAACCTATGTACATCCATCAAAACAATTGGAGCAGTTCCAAATGGGGAGCAGGATGGAGCTGGGAAGATTATGCAGAGGATTATATGATTGAGCGAAGTGCCTTCCCGATTTACGGCAATCAGTTGCAATGGTATTTGGAGAAATCAAAAAAAGAAAATCCAAGTAGTCCCACAGACACCACTGATCTGTTTATGTACTCATCGCCTGAAATCAATTGGAAAGTGGATATGGGCGTTCCCACCAAGAAGTTTCAGGTGGACAGGGCAATGGACAAGAATGAATTTGTATTGCATGAGGGCAAAGAAACCAATGCCAATTTAATTGTGCCATTCGTTACAAATGGATTGACTGCTGCCATTGAATTGATGCAGGATACTTTGCACAAAACAATATCCATTGCAGACGAGTCCATGCTCAAACTTGCTTCCAACAAGGCTTCCAGATTGATTACATCACAGTCAACCGACAGCTTGTTAAAAGACATGATGGACAGAAGTGATAATTTTTTTGCAGACATGTGCATACAAATGGTAAGCCAAACCCGCTTGCAGAAAATGGATGAATCGGCAATGATTGCTGAAATCCTCAAAACCGATTTGGCAGATTTGCCACAAAAACCAAGATGGGTAGACGGCAGTGGACTCAGCAGGTATAATTTATTTAGTCCGCAGGACATGATTTGGATTTTACAAAAAATGAAAAATGAATTTGGGTGGGAACGCATCAAGCATATCATGCCGGGTGCAAGCAGTGCCAATCTTAAAATGTATCCCCGAAAAAATGATGAATATATCCTCGCAAAAACAGGTACGCTCAATGGAGTCGTTTGTTTGAGCGGATTTTATCTGAATAAAAAGAACAGGTGGCTTGCATTTTCAATCATGGTGAACAACCATGCTACCAGCAGTGCTGCAGTCAGAAAAGACATTGCAGCATTCCTACAATCTCTCTGATCAAATACCAAACAGGTTGCTTAGGTAGTCTTTTTTAACTTCAAGAAACAATGGCTTTCCATCGAAATGTGAGAGATGATTCGGCAATCTTGATAATTGATCAACGATTTCACGCATGATTCCAACATCCAATTTAACACCCACCTTGTAGGCATGTTTTCTTGCCATTGTTTTTGCAATGCGTTCTTTGTATGATTGATGCAAGGCAGAAGTGCTGGTTTTCACATCTTCCAATATCATCTCAATGACTGAAAGATGGTTTTCTTGGGGATAATCAGCAGGTGCCCCTTGCAAAACATATGTGTGAACACCAAAAGGTTCTAGCTGGTAGCCCATCTGTAAAAGATCCGGTAATATTTCAGACACCAATTGAAAGTCAGCCGGAGAAAATTGAATGGTCTGTGGAAACAATTCCTGCTGTATCGCCAGTGCCTTGCCGCTCCAGGCTGCATTGAATTGTTCAAAAAGAATTTGCTGATGAGCCAGCTGCTGGTGCAAGAGGGTGATGCCGCGCGGCTGATCAAATACAATGTATGAAAGATGCAATTGAACAGGTTCTGACCCCTCCAGTATTTTCAATGCATCGGGAATGTCGCTTACATGCGTTGTACCGGAAGTTTGATGAAAATCAAGTGGCTGTTCCTTTGGCTGATGTGTTGTAGACTGTGGCTCGAAAAAATCTTTCCAGTCACGTAAATTGCTGTTGCTCTCAATTTTATGCGCCTGGTGCCGGTCGATGAATGATTTATACAATCCGGCTGACTTGGTCTCCTCTTGCTGCGCACTGGTGAAAGGCTTTGCCACTGCATCCAACTGTTGGATATTGGCATCCAAAGAAAAATCAAGCGCTGGGGCAACACTGTTTTGGGCCAGTGCATGACGAATGGCGGATTTCACAAACGCATACACAATTTTATCATCATCGAATTTGATCTCTTGCTTGGTAGGATGCACATTGATGTCTACATGCGCGGGGTCCAACTCAATGAAAATGGCGAAAAATGGAAAACTATTTGTTGGCAACAGTTCTTCATAAGCGGTAAATACTGCATGATTTAGGTAAGCATTTTTGATAAACCGGTTGTTGACAAACAAATATTGATCACCTCTGGTTTTTTTGGCTGTTTCCGGCTTGCCAATAAAACCAGTGATATCAAGGTAATCAGTTTTTTCAGCAACCTGCACGAGTCTGTTGGCATAGCTATTGCCCATCAATTGAACAATTCGTTGTTTCAAGGTTCCTGCAGAAAGATGAAATACTTCCTGACCATTGCTTGTCATTTGAAAACCAATCTGTGGAAAAGACAATGCCACATGTATGAATTCATCTGTGATATGCTTCAGTTCAACAGGATTGCTTTTTAAAAAATTTCTTCTCGCTGGCACATTGAAAAAAAGATTCTTCATGGCAATGGAAGTCCCTTGCTCATGTACACATGCTTCTTGCCGCAATGTTTTGCTGTTCTCGATTTCAATTTCAGTACCCATTTCATCTTCTGCCCGTCTGGTTTTTAAAACAACCTGTGCAACTGATGCGATGGAGGCAAGTGCTTCACCTCTGAAACCCATCGTTTTGATTTTATATAAATCTTCGATGGATTGAATTTTAGAAGTGGCGTGTCGCTCAAATGCATTTCTAGCATCGGCGGCCGACATTCCCTTTCCGTTGTCAACCACTTGAATCAGTGATTTTCCGGCATCCTGCACAATCAAGTGGATATGGGTCGCCCCTGCATCCACAGCATTTTCCAACAGCTCTTTGACGGCACTGGCGGGACGCTGAATGACCTCACCGGCTGCAATCTGATTGGCAATATTGGGTGGCAGTAAATGAATCAAATCTGGCATGAAACAAATTCCAATTCGATGATTGATTAGTTGTAACTTAAGCCTGCAAATGTAACAAAACAGATCGGTATGATTTTGAGAAAATCAACCCTGGCGGCCTTGTTTTTGGTATGTGCAGCCTGGGTCAACGCGCAAGATGCAAGAAAATGGGCTGACAGTATTTTAAGGACTTTGACTCCCGATGAAAAGATCGCTCAATTGATCATGGTGCGGTTGTCTTCCATTGATACAAGAACCAGAACAGTCAGTTTTTACGACACCACTGTTGAAAGAGATATCAAAAAATACAATATTGGGGGGATCTGTTTGTTTCAAGGGGGACCCGTCAAGCAGGCAGCACTGGTCAACCATTTTCAATCCATTGCAAAAACCCCGATTCTAATTGCAATTGACGGCGAGACGGGTGTTGGCATGCGCATGGACAGTGTTGCAAATCTTCCAAAAATGATGATGCTCGGCGCACTGCGTGACTCATCGGTTGTGTACAGGTATGGACAATGGGTGGCAGAGCAATGCAAACTGGCCGGCATTCAAATCAATTTTGCTCCGGTTGCAGATGTCAATAACAATCCCAATAATCCGGTGATCAACGACCGTTCATTCGGTGAAAACAAATACAAGGTTGCCAATTGGGCCATTCAATACATGCTCGGCATGAGAGACGCAGGTATCATGGGAAGCGCCAAACATTTCCCTGGACATGGTGATGTGGATGTTGATTCACACCTTGCAGCACCATTGATCAGCAAATCAAGAAATCAATTGGACAACCTGGAGTTGTATCCATTCAGAAAATTATTTGATGCAGGCATTGGCAGTGCCATGGTTGGACATTTGTTTGTTCCCGCCATTGACACATCCAAAAATCATGTTACATCGATATCCGCCAATGCAGTAACAGGATTGCTGAAAGGCGAAATGGGATTCAAAGGCATCACCTTCACCGATGCACTTGAAATGAAAGGAGTTGCTGCAGAATTTCCCGATGGAGCCGCCGGCGTGGAATCTCTGATTGCCGGAAATGACATGCTTTGTCTGCCGGGAGATGTAGAAAAAGTGATCAGCAAAGTAAAGCAAGCCATTGCTGATAAAAGAATCACGTGGGAAGCCATCGAAGCACATGCAATGAAAGTGTTGGAAACCAAATTCATCACGGGACTCCATCAGTGGAAGGCGGTAGACACCAGTCATCTCACGGAAAAACTGAATGCAAAGAGCAATGCCATCAAACAAGAAGTGGCTGAAAAAACCATCACGGTGGGTAAATATACAGATCCATCATCATTCCCATTGATGAAAAATTCAGCATCCAACTATGCCCTCGTGGAAATAGGTAAAAACAAGCAAACACAGTTTGCTGCTGAGATGCGAAAAGCATACAATGCCGATGTTTTTGTTTTTGACAATGGCAAATCTGAGGAACAGTCAATTGCATTGCTTGAACAACTGAAAAAGAATTACAGCAAAGTGTTTGTCGCCATTCATGAATTACCCAGATATCCGGCAAATAATTTCAATATGAGTCCGGTTGTGGTCTCACTGATCCAGCAACTCTCTGCTTCCATGCCAACCAACCTGTTTGTTTTTGGTAATCCCTATGCTGCAAAAAGTTATTGTGATACCAAAAATATCATTTTGGCATACGACGATGATCCCATCACACATACCGTGGCTGCCAGATTGATCAAGGGTGAAATAGGATCTGAGGGACAACTACCAGTCACCGTCTGCTCCTCTCTGCCCTATGGTGCAGGCATAGCATTAAAAAATCAATCCATTGCAGCTGTGATCCAAGAAGATGCAAAGCAAAAGAAAATTGATTCGATCATCCTGGATGCCATTCAACAGCAAGCAGCCCCCGGTATGGTTTTGCTCGCATTGAAAAATGGAAAAATTCAAATGCAGAAAACCTATGGCGCTATGAGCTATACTGGAAAAGATCCCATCTCACAAGAATCGGTTTACGACATGGCTTCTGTTACCAAAATATGTGCAACCACCCTGTCCATCATGAAACTCTTTGATGAAAAGAAAATTGCATTGAACAAAACATTGGGTGATTATTTGCAGTGGACCAAAGGCACAGATAAAGAAAATATTTTGATCAAGGATATTCTGCTGCATCAAGCCGGACTCAAAGCTTGGATTCCCTTTTACAAAGAAATTTCTGACAGTGTAACCATGAAGGCATTGCCGGGATTCCTGAGCAAGAAAGCAAGTGCCGCCTATTCTATCAAAGTGGACGATTCACTGTATTTAAAAACCGCATGGAGAGATACCATGTACAGCAGAATCCGCAGTTCAGCGGTTGACCCAAAAAAAGCATATGTATACAGTGACAATGATTTCATATTGCTGGGAGATATTGTCAAAGCCGTATCTGGTTTATCGCTTGATGATTATGTCATGAAATATTTTTATCAGCCATTGGGATTCAAAAGCAGCGGCTTCAATCCAACGCGTTGGATGAATAAAGCCGTCATTGCACCAACAGAACAGGATCCATATTTTCGGGAACGCCTTGTAAGGGGATATGTTCACGATCCAGGTGCAGCTATGTTTGGTGGTGTCTCCGGACATGCAGGTTTGTTCAGCAATGCATATGAAATTGCAGTGTTGATGGAAATGCTTCTCAACAAAGGAGTCATCAATGAAAAAAGATTCATCAGCGTTGCCACGGTTGAACTTTTTACACAATACCAATCATCCATCAGCAGAAGAGGATATGGATTCGATAAACCGGAAAAAGATAATGCCACCAGAAAAGCACCCTACCCTTCAATGAGTGTTTCGTCAGGTGCATTCGGACATACAGGATTCACCGGCACCTGCACATGGGCTGATCCAAAAACCAACATGGTTTTTGTAATGCTGGCCAACAGGGTGCATCCTACTGCAAAGAATACTTTTGGGGACTTGAATGTAAGAGGGAAAGTAATGGAGGAAATTTTCAACCGTTAATGGTTGACAGTTGATGGTTAAAGGAGATTGAGTTGTGTTCTGATCACAACTTTTGCTGCTACCCACGCCTTGTGATAGTTGGGTATTCTGATACGATGTTCAAGAATTTTTTGCGGTTGAACAGATTTGATCTTTTTAAACAAGCTCAAGTAATATTTATAGGCGAGATATACACCAAATCTAGCATTCAAAGGAAGTTGAATGATGCCCTCATACGCATTGTCAAAATCACGCTGAATATCGTTTTCAATATCCTTTTTCATTTCAAAAGAGAAAGCACTGAAATCAACACCTGGAAAATAGACCCTGTTCAGCTGCTGATAATCAGCTTTGACATCTCTCAAAAAATTGACTTTTTGAAATGCTGCGCCCAATGCTTGTGCACTTGGTTTCAACTGTTCATATTGCGTTTGGTTGCCGTTGCAAAATACAAAGAGACACATGAGTCCCACGACTTCTGCACTACCATAAATATAGGAGGCATAGCCCTCCTGATCGTAGGATGATTTATTCAAATCGAATTCCATGCTTTTGAAAAAAGCATCCACGAGGTGCAGATCAATATTGTATTTGTTTACCGTTATTTGAAAGCTGTTCAGAATGGGATTCAAACTGATTTGATCTTGAATGGCTTCATAGGTTTGTTTCTTGAAATCATCCAATAATCTTGCTTTGTCATGTTCGTGGAACGTATCAACTATTTCATCAGCGAATCTTACAAATCCGTAAATATCATAAATGGGACCTCTGATGTCCTTTTGCAACAGCTTGATGGCACTGCTGAATGAAGTGCTGTATCGTGCAGTGGTAATCTTGCTGCACTCATGAGAAACGTTATGGAACAATTGGATCATGCAAGCCGTTCTTTACTTGAAGATAACTTTTTTAAACGATTTAATCTTGTAATTGTTCGATGGAAGGATGTGTGACTGGTCTTCTATGGTCTATTGAATTCTTTATCAATGAGTTTTGCTACTACTTCACCACTGATCAAACTTGGAGGGACACCCGGACCAGGAACAGTTAATTGTCCGGTATAATAAAGGTTCTGAACCTTCTTGCTTTTACATGAAGGACGCAGGATAGCTGTTTGCAACAAAGTATTGGCGAGACCGTATGCATTGCCTTTGAAAGCATTGTAGTCCACTTTAAATTCTTTGGTACAATAGGTCCGCTTGAATACCAGGTGTTGCTTGATATCGTACCCTGTTTTCTCTTTGAATCGGTTACATATGATTTGAAGGTATTTTTCTCTGACTGCATCGTCGTCTCCATCGAGTCCCGCTGCTATGGGAATGAGAAAAAATAAATTATCGCATCCCTCAGGAGCTTGTGCTGGATCGGTGATCGAAGTAGAGCTCAGGTAAAACAAAGGTGTTTCAGGCCACTTTGGATTCGTATAGATATCTTTCCCGTGTTCGTCGAATGGAACATCAAAGAACAGGGTATGGTGCAATATGCCTTCCACTTTCTTGTTGACGCCCAGGTAATAGATCAATGATCCGGGTGCCATCAATCGCTTGTCCCAATATTTTTCTGAGTATGAACGGTATTGTTTATCCAACAAGGATGATTCAATGAAATGATAATCTGCTGCGCCCACTACTACATCTGCTTCCAATATTTCACCATCTGCTGCTTCAACAGCACTTGCCTGGTTGTTTTGCACATGGATGCGGGTAACATTTTTATTGAAATGAAATTGCACACCCAATTCAGTGGCCATGCGATGCATGCCTGCCACCACACTGTACATGCCACCATCCGGAAACCATGTTCCAAGTTTGATATCAGCATAGTTCATCAAACTATAAAGGGCAGGTGTATTTTCTGGCAGTGCGCCAAGGAATAAAACAGGGAACTCCATCAATTGACGAAGTTTTGGATGCTTGAAATATTTTGCGATATGAGATTTGATGTTGTTGAATACATCCAATTTAAAAACACCGCGCATCAATTCCACGTCAATGAATTCTGTCCATGAGAGACTTGGTTTGTATACCAATTTTCCTACACCAACATTGTACTTGTATGCAGCCTCTGCCATGAATTGATCCAACTTTTCTCCAGCACCGGGCTCCAACTGATTGAATAAATTTTTCAGTTCCAGATAATCAGCAGGAACATCCATGTAATCATCTGCCCAATAAATTCTGTAAGATGGAGAGAGTCTTTTCAGGGTATAATAGTCACTTACCTTTCTGCCGAAGCTTGAGAAATATCTTTCAAAGACATCAGGCATCCAGTACCAACTCGGACCCATATCGAATGAGAATCCTTCAGAACGAAAGAACCTGCTTCGTCCTCCGGGATGATCGTGTTTTTCGAGTACATGCACATCCCAACCTGATTGGGCAAGAAAAGAAGCTGAGGAGAGTCCGGCGTAGCCGCTCCCAATGACTATTGCTTTTTTGGACACAATGGAAAGTTAGATTAAAACTTGCTGATTTCCTCTTTCAACAATCTTCTTGCAAAGTGTATCCTGCTTTTGATGGTACCCAGTGGCTCATCCAACATGATCGCAATTTCATGGTACTTGTATCCTTCGAAATACAACATGAAAGGTTTTTTGAAAAGTGCAGGAAGGTTGTACACTGCTCTTTCGATATCCTTGATGCGCATATTGGTTTCAGCAGAGTTGGGAACAGCTGATTGATTGTGATCAATCAGAAAATCATTCGGCGTATTGTCGAAGATGGTATTTTGTTTTGCTCTTCTGCGGTAGTTGTTGATGAAGATATTGCGCATGATGGTATACATCCATGCTTTGATATTTGTTCCAACATTGTATTTGTCTTTGTTGGAAATCGCCCTGAACATCGTTTCCTGCAAAAGGTCTTTTGCAGATTCCTGATCCTTCGTGAGCGTGATGGCAAAGGGGCGCAGATACTCTGAGTTCTGAACCAGCATCATGTTGAATTCCTGCGTAGACATGTTTGTTAAATTTTAAGACTGTGAAGTTAAACAAACTTATTTCAGGCAAGCAAATTTTTGTTTAATAATTTATTAAAATTATTAAACAATTTACAAGTGATTGATTACTAATTGGTTGAAAGGGAAAGTTGATTGACAAAATCTATCACCTCCTGCAAAGAGCGCTTGAATTTAACCTGTGGAGGGATTTTATTTTCATACATCGCCGCAACGGGTCCGGATATTACAAAAGGAACTGAACCGAACTTTTGGACAGCTTGTGTCATGAATCTTTCGAAATTAAACTGCCTTGAGGCGGTCGTCATATGGGTATAGATGAAATCAGGTTGCTTGTACTTAACTACGTAAGCAACATCCACCAATGGAACACTGGCTCCCAAATAATACACCTCAATACCGCGGTTCTTTAGAAGATACTGTATGAAGAGTAATCCGAACTCATGGTATTCGCCGTCAGGCATGAAAAGCAGAACACGCTTGTCTGACCTAAAAATGGGATTGACGGCTTCCGTTCCTAGGATGAGTTTATGGCGAATGATGTTTGAAACCAAATGTTCTTGAGCGGGATTGATATGTCCTGTTACCCATAACAGGCCAATGCGCTCCATGAAGGGGAAAATATACTGGTGGATGACTTTTTCGATGCCTTTTGCCTCGATTTTCTCCTTCAACAACTGTTCAAATGCCGACAGTTCAATATCTACCATGTACTGGATCATCAAATTGACGACCTGTTCTTGTTGCGCTTCTACATTGTTGATAGTCAATATCTTATTATTGATTTCCTGATCGCTCATCCGATCGATATGGGAAATCTTGAAACCATTCTTGTTCAGCAGTGAAATGTTGAGGATCTTCTTGAGCTCATCATTGCTGTAGTACCTGATGTTGGTATCTGTTCGTTGTGGCTTTAGAAAATGATAACGCTGTTCCCATATTCTGATGGTATGGGCCTTGATACCTGTTAAATTCTCCAGATCCTTGATTGTAAAAGCGTTCATCAAGGACAATAACACCGGTTTCAACAAATTGTTTGGATTTCCTGATTTATTCAGGATTTTAACAGATTTTTCTTTTCAAACTTGGCTGTCAGGACGAATCCCAGGCTTTCTATGCGGACTTCCACCATATTGTTACCCATTACCCTCAGTACCCTGCCGGTAGCGCCGACCATGACCCCAGCGTTGACCACCACCTCATCGGCAGGTTTTACATCCAAATTCCTCACCTCCACATCCTCGTAATCTTTGAGAAATTTCTTGATTTCAATGATTTCTTCCTCCTTGATAATGGCAGGCTTTCCATTCCAGTATACATAATTGAGCACTCCGTCCACATAACGCACTTCGGTCCTGTCCTTTTCTTCCACTTTCATAAAAACATAGCTTTTAAAAAGCGGTTCCTCGATCGTTTTGATGCGATCGCTCCATTTTCTTTTCACGCGGTTCAGAGGACAATACGCTTCAATGCCTTTTTGCTGAAGCGCCTTGTCAACTTTTTTTTCCCAACGCGGCTTTGTATAAAGCGCATACCATTTTTTATTGCTCTCAGCCATCTTACTCCTGATTCAATGGAATATCTCTTTTCAATGAAGCATCACGATTGGCCATTTCCCATGCTGTGTAAAAAACCAATTGAGCTCTTTTTGAGAGCAAGGGATAATAAATTTTGTCAGGCGTATCAGTCGGCTTGTGATAGTCAGGCTGCAACATTCCATCATAATAAAAAATGATAGGAACGCCTTTGCTTGCAAAATTGTAATGATCGCTTCTGTAGTAAATTCTGTTGGGGTCTTTTGGATCATTGAATTTATAATCCAATGTCATTTTGATATATTTGTTGTTGACTCCCTCGCTGATGGGCTTCAGGTCTGAACTCAATTTGTCATCTCCAACCACATATATATAATTCAATGTATCGGCTGACTTTCTCTCCGTATCAACCCTGCCAATCATGTCAATATTCAGATCAGCGGTTGTCTTATCCAAGGGGACTGTTGGATGATCAGAAAAATATTCAGAACCCCAGAGTCCTTTTTCTTCACCACTCACTGTCATGAACAAAATATTTCTTCTGGGACCTTTGCCGTCAGCCTTGGCTTTTGCAAATGCTTCTGCAATTTCGAGGATACCCACCGTTCCTGAGCCATCGTCGTCTGCACCATAATAAATAACATCCCCACGCTTGCCCAAATGATCATAATGTGCAGTAATGATCAGCCATTCATCCGACTTGTCAGATCCGGGGATGTATCCAAGCACATTGGAACTTGAAACCTCTGTTGTTTTCTTTTCGAAAACGAGTTTGACATTTGATTTGATGATTTGTGCAGGTAAAGACTTGGACTTGCCGGCTTCTTTCAACTGTGCAAAGGCATCCCCCAACATGGCAATGGCAACTTGTTCAGAAATAAAATATGAATTGGGATACAACTCAGCTTTGTATAAATCAACGTGCATGGTAGGTTCAGTAGGAGCTTTGCGGGGAAAGCCATTGGCAACCATTACCACCGCCGCAGCACCTTTGCTTTTTGCAGTCTGCAATTTACCGTACCAACTGGATGGGGATCTGAATCCACCTGCAGAAGGTTTATAACCTGAAGGAGCACCATCCAACATGAATACCAGTTTACCAGTAACATTTTGACCAGCGTAGTCATTCAGCTCTTTGTCGACGATTCCATGTCCTACAAACACTGCTTCAGAAAAATATTGTGTGGCAGTATTGTTCCAATTGGCCAGTGGACTAAAATCGTTGTGTACAGTGAAGGTTTTTCCATTCACACTGATGGATGCATTGCCGATTTCATCCTTGTATACAGGATACAATTGCTGAAAGCTTCCATTGTTTCCCGGCAACAAGCCGAGTGACTTAAAATGATTCTCAATATAAGCAGCAGCTTTTTTTTGTCCCTCTGTTGCTGTTTCCCTTCCTTCCATTTCAGCACCAGCTACGATGTACAAATGCCTGCTCAAATCTTCAGGAGTGATGCTTGCTGCATATTTTTTTAGATCTGCAACCGTTGCTGTTTTTTTCTTTTGGGCCGAAACTGTCACTGAGCATGTCAGCAATACAGCCAATGAGATAAGTCTTAACATGAATTATATTTTTATTTTTTGAACCCTGTTTAAATGTCTGCCACCTTCGAATTCAGTTGACAGAAATGTATCCACCATTTCCAAAGCAAGATCGATGCTTACAAAACGTGCCGGGATACAAATGATGTTGGCATCATTGTGCCGTCGTGCCAGAGAAGCAATTTCTTTTTCCCAACAAATGGCAGCCCTTATACCCTGGTGCTTATTGGCCGTGATGGCAACACCATTGGCTGAGCCACATATCAAAATACCCTTTGCAGTTAGAGATTGTTCGACTGCTCCTGCAACAGCATGGGCATAATCAGGATAATCACATGATGCATCTGTAAATGTTCCATGATCTTTTACCTCAAATCCTTTTTGAAGAAGATGATCCATCACAGCTGATTTATAATTAAATCCAGCATGATCAGATCCTATGGCAATTGTATTGTTCATATCCATTCTTTTATTATTCCCACTCCTCGTCCTGCTTTTTCTTTACCCTGGCAGCAATCAGAATACTGATCTCGTAGAGCAATACCAATGGTATCACTACAATCAATTGTGAACCCCAGTCGGGAGATGGGGTAATGATTGCAGCGAGCACCAACAAAACCACATATGCATATTTGCGGTAGTTCTTCAAAAAACTTGGAGTAATGATGCCCAGTTTTGAAAGAAGCCAAGTCGCCATGGGAAGCTCAAAGGCAATACCGGCTCCCAGTGTAATATCGATCAATGTATCCAGGTAATCGGTCAGCGTGGGACGATAATCGATCACTCCCATTGCACCGATGGTATAGTTGGAAAGGAAATTGAATGTAAATGGAGCGAGCATGAAATAGCCGAATGCAGCACCCAGGAAAAAAAAGAAGCTTACCCAAAAAATAATACCACTGGTGTATTTGAGCTCGGTAGGTTTGAGGGCTGGTCGAATAAATTTCCATACCTCATAAAAAACAAATGGAATGGCCAGCAGGATTCCTCCCACAATGGCAATGGTAATGCTCGACATGAATGTGCCGCTGATGGAAGTTACCTGCAAATTCAATTTCATAGGCGGCATGCAAAGCGAATCGCCCATTCCCAAAAAATGACTGAGGTTGCAAAGCACTCGGTAGGAAATGAAATCATTGCGTGTGGGTCCCATGATCACCACATCAAAAATTTCATCGATGTAAATAAAGAAAAGAATGGCTGAAATCAGGATGGCCAGCACCGATCTCATTATATGCCAACGCAATACTTCCAGATGATCAATAAAACTCATTTCCGTTTCATCGCCACCCCCTGATCTCAATCTTTTCAAGAAAGTCTTGTTCTCCTCCACGCTCCAATTTTTGGAAACGCTAAGGTAAGGAATTGGCCTAAGGGAAGTACAACCCATTAGGTTAAAATCGCACCCTCCAGCTTCTTTAAATTCCGTCGATGTAAAGTGATTGAACCGCCCACTTTCCCTCTGCTTTGTTCATTGCTACCATCCATGCTCCCTGCTGAAGATCACAACAGTCCTGACCGAGGTATCCCAACAGATAATTTCCGCGCACCATCATGGTACATCCTTCGTATTTTTTATGCAGTATATCAATCCTGCATTGACTGATAGCAGGTTTCTTTTCAGCATATGACTTGACCAAGTAATTGAACTCGGGTTCTGAGAGGTTCTCATATGCGTTGAACTGCAATCTTTTTTTCAAGCAAGGTATGCCGCCGGTTTGTTGTTTTTTGAAAACATCTTCGAGCATCTGATGCACCATCAGATCCACTTAATCTCCTGGCAATTCATCGGTTACCCGATCGTACATGAAGCAAAAATGCATTTCAGTGGGATGGGGTGGCAGCTCCATCTTGAAGAAAGAATTCGCCAGGTAGTCGTACTGCTCTCTCACGTTGATGGGTGTTTGATTGAAAACAATATGTATGTTGTGTTCATGCAACAAATGAATCCATTTGTTCAATGTCAGTTCAATTTCTTCATCGGTCAGCAACGCTGAGCAAAGAATAGGTTCATGCAGTTTGATTTTTTCTCTTACAATGATGGGCAATGTCATGGTGATTTGTTTTCTTAAAATTGAAAAACTGAATGGCCATGAAAAAGTCGATCTCATCATTTTATAGAAGGATAATTCCCATGATCTGCAGTATATTTGACATTTAAAAGATAGCTTTACACCGCATGAGCAGGTTGAAAATATCATTCAGGAGCTTGTTGATTGCTCCTTTTATTTTGATGATTCAGATATACAGGCTGGTGATTTCACCGTGGTTGGGACCCAAATGCAGGTATACGCCTACCTGCTCTCAGTATGCAATGGATGCCTTGAGAAAATATGGAATGATAAAGGGCCTGTGGAAGGCCCTTCAAAGAATATCTAAATGTCACCCTTGGGGTGGCAGCGGTTACGATCCGGCTTAAAAACGTTCAGCTACCTTTTTCCAGTTGACAACCGACCAGAAGGCATTCAAGTAATCAGCACGTCTATTTTGGTATTTGAGATAATAAGCATGTTCCCAAACATCTACCCCTAGAATGGGTTTCCCTTTCACCTCTGCAACATCCATCAATGGATTGTCCTGATTGGGTGTAGATGAAATTTCAAGTTTTCCATCCTTCACTATCAACCATGCCCATCCGCTTCCGAATCTGGTCATACCTGCATTGCTGAATTTTTCTTTGAATGCATCAAAAGATCCAAAGGCTGCATCGATGGCAGCAGAAAGAGCACCTTCTGGTTTTCCGCCTGCTTGCGGAGCCAAACTTTCCCAGAAGAATGTATGATTCCAGTGACCGCCTCCGTTGTTGCGAACAGCAGGTGAAATGCTTCCTGCCTGTGCAACCAGATCTTCCAATGATTTATTTTCATGGGCAGTGCCTGCGATGGCCTTGTTGAGATTGTCAACATATGCCTGGTGGTGTTTGCCATGGTGAATTTGCATGGTAGTAGTATCGATATGTGGTTCAAGTGCATCATGTGCATAGGGCAAAGAAGGTAAAGTAAACGGCATAAGATTATTTTTTGCAAAGATAAAAATCAGGAACGTTTTTTCCTAAAAAAGGCTTTCATCATTTCAGCAGATTCATCTGCCAGGAGTCCGAAGAGAACCTGCGTTTTGGCATGAAATGGATTTTTGTTCCCGGTATAACATTGGTGTCCGTTTTTGATATCTGGTGCGCCCCAGACTATTCGGCCGATCTTGCTCCAATGCAATGCTCCCGCACACATCAAACAGGGCTCAACGGTTACATACAATGTGGCATCTGGTAAATACTTGGCACCCATTACATTGAAGGCGCTGGTGAGTGCAATGATTTCTGCATGCGCGGTGGGATCATTCAGTTTTTCAACCATGTTATACCCTCTTGCAATGATCTTTCCTTGTTGAACCACCACAGCTCCAACAGGCACCTCATCCTCATTGAAAGCCTTTTCTGCCTCTTTGAGGGCCATTTTCATGAAATACTCGTCAGTCATGTTGTTGATTTTTTTCAATCAGGTTGATCAATCTTCCCAATGCATTTTCCATGGATTGTGCAATCATTGCATGGTCGGCCATCAACGCATGACTGTACACAAAAAATACATCCATGCGCAGCTGATGCTGACGAAGAACTTCCAAAAGGGGTAGTTTCTTTGTTCTAAAAGCTTCCCTCATTCTTCTTTTCATGAGGTTTCTGTCTACTGCTTTTTTAAAATGTCTGGCACCAACAGAGACCCCCATTTTCAAGGGAAACTCTTCAGCAGCAGGAATTGTTTCAGTATGGTAATAAACCAACAAGGGGGCTACCTTGAATTTTTGTCCGCATTCAAACAAATGCCTAATGGCCTTCAGACTTTTCAGTCTCTCATTTTTTGAAAGTGTATATGTCCCTGCCATTGTATAACAAAAATAGCCCCAGAAAAGATCCGAGGCTATTGTAAGTTGAAAATATAAGTAGTCGACCTATTTCAGTTTGCTCTCGTCGGAGACACTGAGTTTTTTGCGACCTTTTTTTCTTCTGCTTGCCAATACTGCGCGTCCATTGGCGGATTGCATGCGCTTGCGGAAACCATGTACTGACTTTCTGCGTCTGCGGTGCGGTTGGAATGTACGTTTCATAATTTTTGCTTTTTCCTTTTTGTTGAAACAATGGATCGGGAGAAGCGATCAATGCTGTTCAATGGGTCCACGGGTCACCACACCTGTGGATTTGTGAAAGGACGGCAAAGGTAGCGGTTTTGGGATAAATGGGCAAGTTTGAATGGAATTTAGAGGGATGCCCTGCTAGCTTTGACCTCTTCTCCCCAGAAAATACCTGCTTGATGACCAAATTTCTCTACATCTCCGGTTGTGTAAAAACGAATGGTTCCGCTGCAGGACAATCTGCCGGCCATTTCCAGATGTCTTTGAAGGTAATGAACCAGGCTTTCTGCAACAATTTCACCCTGAGCAATGACCTGAATTGCAGGATGGACCAGCTGTTGGATCACTGGCATCAATAGCGGGTAATGGGTGCAACCCAGTAAAATGGTATCGATGCCTTCACATTGCTGCAAGAGGGCATCCAGACATGCTTTGACAGGTTCAACTGCCTTGGGAGTAAGGTGTTCGCCAGATTCAACCAGTTCAACCCAAGCGGGACAAGCCTGCTGGTAGACTATTACATCCGGGAATGATTTCTGTATTTCAATAACGTACGATCCGGAATCGACGGTACCCTCTGTTCCCAAAATGCCAATATGATTGGTTTCTGTATAATCTCCGATTACTTCAGTCGTTGGACGAATGACGCCCAATACCCTTTTAGAGGGATCGATCAGTGGGAGATTTTTTTGTTGGATCGTGCGCAATGATTTGGCCGAGGCTGTGTTGCAGGCAAGGATGACAAGCGGACATCCCTGATCAAACAACCACTGAACGGCTTGCAGAGTGAATTGATAAACTGTTTCAAAATCACGCGGACCATAAGGTGCTCTGGCATTGTCTCCCAGGTAAATAAAATCATGATCGGGCAACTTTCTCACCATTTCTTTCAAAACAGTGAGTCCACCGAGTCCGGAATCAAATACTCCTATGGGCGATTGAGAGGGCATGACAAAAAAAGACCGAAACAATGTTTCGGTCCATTTTATTTATTTGGCAGGTGGCTTGGGTGAACCTGCATCAATTTTTTTCTTGACCAGTGGGAGAAGATCATCTGCATCCGGTGATACCACAAGGGCTTCCTTTCTGAATACATAGCTGTATCCGTTTGCCTTGGCAACGTCGTTGATGAGCTGGTTTGCTTTTTGGGCAACGGGCGACATCAATTCTTCCTGCTTTTGTTGCATTTGCTGCTGATAGCTTTGCTCATATCCCTGCAACTCCACCAACAATTTTTTCATTTTCTCTCTGTTGGCTGTTCTGATGGCATTGGACCATTTCGTTGAATCGGCTTTGAATATGCTGTCCTGGCGGTTCAATTCTTTCAAAGTTTCGCCATAATTGATTTGCAAAGCACTGTCAAACTGAGACATCTCAGCCATGGCTTTTTTGTACTCTGGCATCAGCTGAACTACTTCATCTATACTGATATAACCATGTTTGTTTTGGGCGTTGAGCATAGGATTGAAAGACATGATCGCGATCATCACCATACCCAGGAATAAAAACTTTTTCATTGTTGCTTGTTTGTTTAAGTGCTACGAAAATAGGGTTTTTTTATTTGCTGGTTAACTCTTTTAACACATCATCACTTCGATCTAATTTTGGGTCAGCAAAAATCACGGTGATGCCCTCACTTTTATCCAAAATCAAATCATATTGCCTGGTTACAGCCAACTTTTGAACTGCATTGTAGACCTTGTCCTGTATGGGTTTTACCAATTCCTGTCTTTTTTTAAACAGATCTCCTTCGAATCCAAATCGTTTTTTTTGAAGATCTCTCACTTCCTTCTCCTTGTTGAACAAGTCGTCTTCTCTTTTCTTTAACAACTCTTCGCTCAACATAACTTTTTCTGCCTCATAATTTCTGTACAATAGATCCAGTGCTGCTTGTTTGTCATCGATTTCTTTTTGCCACTGTAGACTGAATCCGTCCAGTTTTTTCTGCGCATCGGTGTATTCGGGTAATTTGCTGAGGATATAACGCGTATCGATGATGGCATAGCGTTGGGCTTGCGCAAACAATCCAAAAATCAACATCAGCGAGAGCAGTGTGGTGAATTTTTTCATGAAGTATTTTTTTAAATTATTCTGGTTCGAAACCTAACATAAACGTAAACCGGCTCGCGTCGCGCAGTCTTCCATTGGGCGTAAGTCGATCCAAGCCCACCCCATAATCAAATCCGAGCAAACCAAACATCGGAAGGAAGAATCTCACACCGAGTCCAACTGAACGTCTCAACCTAAAAGGATTCCACTCCTTGAAACTGAACCATCCATTGGCAGCTTCATAGAATGCCAATCCGTAAATAGTACTGCTTGGATTGGTAACAAACGGATAACGCATCTCCAAAGAATATTTGTTGAAGATGGTAAAGAACCTGCTTGCCGCTGTTTTGTCTGGATTGACAGTGGGATCAGAGTTGTCATATACCGGATACCCTCTGTGTGCAACAAGATCATAACCCAGTACACCAAAATTGTTTGTGATACCTGCATCACCAACTTGGAATCTTTCAAATGGAGAGATGGGAATATTTTTATTGTACCTGCCAATGAATCCGTATTTGGCAGCCATGCGCAATACAAATTGCCTGGTCTTGTCCTCGCCAGCGGGTTTACCGATGGGCACAAACCATTCCGCATTGAGTCTCCATTTATGGTATTCGACCAATCTGAAAATATCTTTTTGGTTTACCCCTGTGATGTAGGACCATGGTGGGGTAAATGCTGCACTGGCAAGAAAATTGGAACCGCTTCTTGGGAAAATAGGTTGATCAATGGAAGTACGCTGCAAAGCAAACTTCAAGTTGATGTTGTTTGAAATTCCCGTTGAGAAGGATGGGAAAATTGCATAATTCTTAGCCCTGTACTGAATATAATTGAGCGAAGTTACCAATGAGAAAAAGTCATCCGGCCATTTCAGCTGTTTTCCAAATGCGATGGTTGCACCGGAAGTACTGAGAAAGGAAGAATCAACAAAGTTTCTGTCATACCTGAAAGTAAACGGATTGTATGCGTTGGTAAACTTGGTATTGAAAACGTTGAATGTGAAAGAGTTTCTCTTCTTGCCGCCAAACCATGGTTCAGTGAAAGAAAAATTGACAGACCTGAAATAGCGTCCATTGGATTGGTACCTGATGCTGAGTTTCTGGCCATCTCCCGTTGGCAATGGATCCCATGCTGTCTTCTTCCAAATATTTTTGATGGAAAAGTTATTGAAGGTAATACCAAGTGTTCCTGTCAATCCAATGTTTCCTCCCCAACCTGCACTCAATTCAAGCTGATCAGAGGATTTTTCTTCAACGGTATAATTGATATCCACCGTGCCATCTTCCTGATTGGGAACGGGCTGCATACCCAGTTTTTCCTGGTTGAAATAACCGAGGTTTAAAATTTCTCTTTGCGATCTGATCAAATCAGAGCGACTGAATTTTTCACCTGGAACGGTCCTCAGTTCTCTGCGTATGACGTGCTCTTTGGTTTTATCGTTTCCTGAAATATTTACATTTTTGATGGTGGCCTGTGGTCCCTCCGTGATTCTCAACTCATGGTCAATGGTGTCATTGTATACAGATGTCTCAACTGGATTAACACTGAAGAACAGGTATCCGTCATCCATGTAAATGGAACTCACATCACCGCCCTCGGGTGACAATTGTTTTCCAAGTTTCTTGTTCAAGATGTCGATATTATAGGTATCTCCTCTTTTGATTCCCAATACCATGTTCAAAATGCTGTCTGCATATTTGGTATTGCCTTTCCATGTCATGTTTCCAAAATAATACTTGCTTCCCTCCTCCACTTTCATGGAAATATTCAATCTGCCCTTCTTGTCATAGTATTGTGTGTCGCTTGCGATAACAGCATCTCTGTATCCCAGTGAATTGTAATACTGTAAAATTTTTTCCTTGTCTTCCAGATATTTTTTCTCATCGAATTTGGCAGATGCAAAGAGTTTAAACCTGAACCATGGATCCATGAAATCTCTGATTAGTGAAGGCTTTAGAAATCCCCAATTTTTGATGAACTCTTTTGCTGTATAAGTTTTGATGGGGCCATATGGACTGACAGCGCTGTCTGGATAAAGTGTAATGCGTGTCATCTCTTTGGTGCCCTTCAGTTTTCTCTTCAGGGAGGGGATGGCGGCTGACTGATTGCCAAAGAAAAACACTTCAGAAATTCGCACTTTGAGTCCCTTTACAATATTGAACGTAAGTACAGTTTTATCCGGACTGTATGCATCGGGTTTTTCTTCGATGTCGACTGCCGCACCTCTGAAGCCTTTGTCAGTATAGTATTTGATGATATTTTCTTTCGCAGACAATTTCATATTGTCTGTAACAACCCTGCTCTTCACCAATCCAACCTTGTCCTTCAACTCATCTGCTTCTGTTTTTCTGATGCCTTTGAATTTGTAATCCGCCAGCATGGGACGTTCAACAGCATCTATCTCCACCCAGATATTGTTCTCTTCAAGTTTGGTGATCCAAATATTGATATTGGTGAACATGTTCTGAGACCAAAGTTTGTTGATCGCCTTGGCAAAGTTGTCACCCCCAGGTAATGTTACTTCATCGCCCACGGCGAGTCCGGATACTGAAATAACAATCGCGGGGTCAAAGGCCTTGTTTCCTTTGACAGCTATGTCTGCGATGATATATTTCTTGGGATATTTGGCATTGAAGATGGACATCAATGCGGGATCCACAGAAGGGGCAGGTAGAGTATCGTTTTGTGCAAATACACTGCTCGAAAACATGAGTAATCCCATCATTATGAGCAGCATACAATTCCTAATCTTCAAAAACATGGTTTGGGAGGTCAAAATAAAGGCTTTTTGTCTAATTCTTTGTTAAAGGGGCTTGTATTTGACCGCTTGTCTTTCCAAACCTCCTCTCACGTTTCTGAAAATCTAAAATAGCCTCATAGAGATTCTCTTTTCGAAAATCCGGCCATCTGGTTTCTGTAAAATACAATTCAGCATAGGCCAGTTGATACAGCAGAAAGTTGCTGATGCGGTATTCTCCGCTGGTACGGATCATCAGCTCCGGATCAGGAAATGCACTGGTGGTGAGATACTGCTGTAGGGTATCTTGGGTGATGTCATCCAGATCGAGTGTGTTTTCTTTTACATCTTTGGCAATGAGCTTCACTGCATTTACCAATTCCCATCTTGAGCTGTAACTCAAAGCCATGACCAAGTTGAGCCCTGTATTGCCTGAAGTCATATCAAGTGCCTCTGTCAGTGCTTGACGGGCATTGGGTGGAAGCATTGACAATGCCCCAATGGCGTGCATTTTGATGTTGTTCTTATTGAGGATGGGGACCTCCTTTCTAAGGGTTTCCACCAACAATTCCATCAATCCAGTCACCTCATGCAAGGGCCTGTCCCAGTTTTCAGTTGAAAATGCATACAAGGTCAGGTATTCAACTCCCAATTCAGCACATCCCTCCACAATATCTCTCACACTTTCAACACCTCTGAAATGGCCAAAAAGACGGTCTTGCCCCTGTTCCTGTGCCCAACGGCCGTTGCCATCCATGATGATGGCAATATGCTGTGGAATACGCTCCAGATCAATATTTTGCTTGAGAGACATGGCGCAAAGTTAATGTATTTAAAGGGATCCTAGCGGGGATCTGCACACTTATACGAACTGAAAGAAAAAGTAAGTGTAACCTGTGCAAGGAGGTATTGATCGCGTTGCTGACTGAAGCCCCTTTGGTCTTCATTTGTTTTGATTTGTCCGATGGAGCGGTCTTGCAACCTATATGCTTTTGATAGCAGATTGTCTTTGCCAGAGGTATTCAAAACATCATTGGGCGCATAAGTGCCGCTGACATCATCCAGATAATCAGTATTGGTGTAGCGGTAAACAACCTCAAATCCGAGGTTGAGATTGTTTGCAATATTGTATTTGACTCCCATACCGAGTGGAAAACAATAGGCCTGGTCGCTGTATGCATTTCCAGTTGCCAACTGTCCCTCTGTTCCCAGGGGTTGCAGTTTTTCTTTCACACCATCCAAGAATGTGTAGGGATTGTGTTTGATGATACCAACTCCAAGGGTGATGAAGGGTGTAAACCTGTGCTCAGGATCACCGGGAATGAATTTGAAGAAATTAAAATCACCTTGCACAGAAACTTCCCAAACCTTGTTTTGAAAATCCAGGTTACGGGTTTTTTGAAAAGGAAATTTCGTTGGATTCGCCATGGAGTCAGCGTAGCCCAGTTTGGCATGATGTCCGGCTACACGGAGTGCAACATAGGGGCCGAACTGTTTTTTTACCAATACACCGTATGTGAGCTGGGGATTTTTAACGCCCACGCCTTTGTTCAAATCTCCAAAATAATGTGCTCCGCCTATGGCGATGCCCACCTCACCTTCTTGTACAATGGCCTGAGGCTGCGCATAGGATTGGATAGAAATCACCGAAAATGCAAACAGAAAAAAAAGGAGCTTTTTCATGTACAAGTAAATGTAGGAAGTCGATACAACCTCTGGGGGATATTGGGGTTAAAATAGTTGTAAAATATTATCTGTTTCGGGTATCGAATCCCCATGTAAGCTTCTCTCTCAAGGTCTTCAAAAATATATTTTCATTCAAACGAATCAGGTTGAAAGTGAAGTCTTCTTTTTTGATGGAGAGTTGTACGGATTTGTCAACAATCTCTTTTCTGGCATCGAGTGTACAAATAAAATCTTCTGTTCTTCCTTCCACCTGAAAAGAGAGCACGTGGTGATTGGGAATGACAATGGGACGGATATTGAGATTATGGGGAGCAATGGGTGTCAATACAAAACTGTTGCTCTCTGGAAAAACAACAGGACCATTGCAACTCAGAGAATATCCGGTTGAACCTGTTGGAGTTGAAACAATCAAACCGTCCGACCAAAATGTATTGAGAAATTCTCCGTTCAAATAAGTATGGATCTTGATCATTGGAGAAAATTCTCTTTTGTGAATGGTGAATTCATTCAAGGCAAAAGGATCTTTTCCAAACAAAGGAATGTTGGCATCCACATGCACGAGACTTCTTTTGTCCAACACATATGTGTTGTTTTTTAAGGCATCCACCGCTTCTTGCAAATCCTCTTTTCTCAAACTTGCCAGAAATCCGAGTCTGCCGTAATTGATTCCCAATACCGGGATCTGCTTGTCTCGGACAAGACAAACCGTATCAAGCAATGTTCCGTCTCCGCCCAATGAAATGACAGCATCAAATGATTGATCCAGTTCCTGTTCGTCACTGAATGTTTTGGTGGACTTAAAATTATCCAGCGGAAGTTGTGCATATACAACAGTCTCGATGCCAGCTGCGGCAAGTGCATCGCACAATTGTTTCAGATCCTGGGGATCCAAGACTGCACCTTCTCTGCTGTAGACGGCCACTTTCATGCGTCGAAGATAGGAATGATGCATGAAGTTTCGATGAAATACTGTCAGTACCTGGATTCGTAGTTATGAAAATAGGTGCCCAATTGTTTAAACTGATTGTACGTAAACTCTATGCGCAATACAAAGTCATAAATACTTACAATATCCAAACCTGCTCCAATTGAATAAAGCAACTTATTGTTGAGGTTGGTCTCGTTGAGGTTTACATTGCTATAAACATACCCGACATCTCCGTGGATTTTCGCATAGAATTTGAAAGGAATGGTTCGGTATGCTTTTGATTTGAATCCTGAATTGACTTTGACGCTGTAAAGTTCTCGTCCCAGGGTTGCTTTCAATGTACCTCCTGCTAAACCATCCACCACATAGCGCTGGAGGCCCCGCAAATATTGGTCACCATAACCGAGAATATACTGATTGATATAGGGCTGTTTGAAAGGAGCTTTCAAATGTGCATCTGCAACGATGGAAAAATAGTTTTTCTTTTTAAACTCATGAAACTTGCCGTACCTGAACACGAACTGTGTAAGATTCATTTGACGGTTGACACCGCGCCTTAAAACATCAGCAACAAATAGAGAGCCTTTGGTGGGATAAGGAAAGTAATTGATTTTCAAATGCTGAAATGTGTATTGAATTTCCGGATAGGAAACTGCCTGTATGCCGTCTCCCAAATAATTTTTGTTCATCCGCAATACCGTATCAGCAATCGAAGAAGAGCGCCATCCTGTTCGAAGGTAATGTCTGTTAATGGAGCCCTTTCTGTAGGAAAAGGTTGTACCTGCATAAAAATCTTTGCGCAGGTACTGATTGGGGTCTCTGTAGAAAACCTGTTTGTTGTTGAAGCTTTTATAGAAAATTTCTTTGTTCCAGCTTTGATTGACATCAATGGCCCAACCGATTCTCAACTTTGGATCTGAGAAGGGATTGTAATATTTGAGTGCGAGTCTCCTTGAAAATCCATCCATCAACCATATGTTCAGTTTGTCGTTTCGGCCTGTGGTATTTTCCCCCATGAATTTTATTCCGAAGTTCACACGCCTCAAACTGAAATTATAATCTCTTGCCCATACCTGGATGTTGCGATCCATCGGTTTGAAATAAGGAGATGGAAAATAATACCAGCGTTCCGCTACCTCCGCATGTACATCCATTGAATCATTCTTCCAGTTGGTGAAATATGTATGGACTGAAACAAACAGGGAAGTATTCATGAGATTTTGCCTGCTTTTCTCCAGACCATCCAAGACCTCACCGACACTGTAAGATTGATTGGATTTGAGGATGATCTCCCTTGCCACCATGTAACGCTTGGTGATTTTATTTCCATGAACAATCACATTGCGGATGGTAACCCTTGCCTCATTCAGGATGGGAGCGTTTTGAAAGACCTCTTCCTCTTCCTGTGCACTGGCCCGGATGAAAAGAAAAAGCATGGATAACAAAAGCAAAGAAATTTTCATTTCTTTCATGCATGTAAGTTAGCTAAAAGCCTTGAGTGGATTGACAGAAACTCAGATATTGAGGTAATTCAAGAGATGATCCAAGTTGTTCTGTAGTGTATTGTCGAAGGTCTCCTCACCATAATAACAAATCACATTGTATTCGTGTCGCTGGAAAGTTGCGATGAGATCAGATACTTCTTCTTTGTTGACTCTAATAACAAGCTGCATCATTCCCGTCACCGGATCTAACATTGTGTTCATTTGCATGATCATGCAATCGTTCGACTCAACCAGGCGGTTGATTTGTCCGGGTGCATAATCCATGCGGGGAATTTCCAACACAATGAATGCCTCGGTTGTGGTAACCCCGAGCAACGACGAGGTCTGATCCAACAAAGTGTCAGCCTTGATGATTCCCTCCCATTCATTTTTTTCATTCAGAACAGGAATGATATCCAGGTTGTATTTTGATTTGACCTTCAGCGCTTGTAAGAAATGATCGCTTGATTTTACATAAGCTTTGATCAGATACTGATCCATTGAGATGAGTTCAGAAGAAGGATCGGCTTCTTCTAAATCAACAATATCCAACAGACCCAAATAATTCAATCCATCTAGCACAACCGCATATTCTGCATGGTGCATGTCCATCACTTCAAGCGCATGCGAGACGGTATCATGAAGATCAAATGTTTGAAAAGAAGTATCGAGCAATTGACTACAGAATGTCATATTTCTGTTTGATAGATCAATATTACATCTAATTTGCTGCAGTACTGTTTAATTTTTGTAAAAAACCTGCGAGAATTTTGTTGAACTCTTCAGGTACTTCCATCATGGGTGCGTGTCCGCAGTGATCAATAAAATGCAGCTCGCTGTTCTTGATCAGCTTGTTGAACTCTCTACCTACAAACGGAGGTGTGATGATATCGTTGTTGCCCCAAATCAATAGTGTAGGCAGATTGATATGTACCAGCTCATCCTGCATGTTGTGCTTGATAGCACTTCTGGCAAGAGCGATGACCTTGAGCGTCTTCATCCTTTCGTTGACGATCTGATACACCTCATCGATCAACTCTTTGGTTGCCACATTGGGATCGTAGAAAGTTATTTCTGTTTTCTTTTTGATGTATTCGTAATCCCCACGTTTGGGATATGTTTCTCCCATACCGTTTTCAAATAATCCGGAGCTGCCGGTAAGGATAAGAGATTTTATTTTTCCGGGCGATTTAAGCACATGAACCAATGCTACATGTCCACCAAGCGAATTCCCCATTAAATGAATGCCTTTGTAACCTCTGTGATCGATGAATTTGCTGAGGTATTTTTCGAGTCCCCCTACGGAAGTATGCAATAAATCGAGTTCAAAAAGAGGCAACAGAGGTACTATCACCTTATGGGTATGCCTGAAGTGATTGATGATGCCGGTGAAATTACTCATGGCACCAAAAAGTCCATGCAGCATCAACAACGGCTCACCTTCTCCTTCTTCTAGGAACTTGTATTTGCCGTCTGTTTTTATCTCATACGGTAGACTCATGACCGAAAGATAGTATATTATTTCAACTTGGAATTGATCTGCTCCTGAATGGCATCTTTTGTATCATTGAAAAGATGTTTGATGGCAGGAAGCCACTCACTAAACTGATGCATCAACCACTTGCCGAATCTGAGTTGATAACTATAGGTTTTTGAATCGCCTGCATTGAATTGGTCAATCATTTCAAACTTCTCTGCATATACAAGCAATACAGAGAAAATGGTGATATATATAATTGCAAAAAATAAAATGCCCAGGAATTTATTTACCAATCCCAGCATCAATACCTGGGCGGACTTCTCCATCAATTTACCAATGATGCGAACAGCAATGATGCCTGCTATCAATACCAATAAAAATGAAAGAAAAGTATACCACTTGCTGTCACTCTTTGCATATTCCTTCAGGTACCCTGCCACCATTCCGGAAAATTGAAGGGCCAAAAGCATGGCAATGAAGTAAGATGCAAACGTAAAAACGGCCATGGTGAACCCTTTGGTCCAACCCTTGTAAATTGATAATACTAAGATGATGCCTGTAATGATGTCTATTATCATGTTGACAGTTAACAGTTAACCGTTGACGGTTAAGAGCTCTTTTACGATTGTTGAGATGGTCTTACCATCTGCTTTTCCAGCCAATTGTTTTGAGGCAATGCCCATGACCTGTCCGAGTCCGCTGATGTTTGCAACACCCGTCTGCTTGATGATTTCTGCAACGGCTGCTTTAATTTCTTCTGCACTCATTTGCTTTGGCAAGAATTGTTCAATCACCTCAACTTCCTCTTTCTCCTTGATAGCCAGGTCTGCCCTGTTTTGCTGTTCAAAAATGTCAATCGAGTCTTTGCGCTGTTTGACAAGTTTTTGCAGCAACTTGATTTCTGCATCTGCTGTCATTGCATCCCCTGCTCCTTCGGCTGTTTTAGCAAGCAGGATGGCAGCTTTGATCGCGCGCAGTGCACGCAATCCTTTTTCATCTTTTGCCAGCATGGCTTTTTTCAGATGATCATTGATGGTGATTTCCAAACTCATTGTTCCTGTGTTTTTTTGAATTTTGTATAAAAATCTTTTGCAAAAGTCTTCATGTCTCCCACCAATTCCTTCTGGTGTGTTGCTCGTTCGAATGTATCTGCCATTGTAATCAATGTCTGATAATAAAAATCAGCCATCTCATCCACCATCATTTCTTTGGTCCACAGATCAATTCTCAATGCAGCTTTTTCTTTGCCATCCCAAAATGAAATCATCATGGCTTTTGCATCCTGCGCTTCTGCCGAATTAGACTGAGTTGCATTCCAGCGAATTTGATGGGGGATTTTATTTTCATCCAAGTTCACATCAATGGTTATTATCGATTGATTCATATCAATATTTTTGCAAAGTTACAGAAGATGCATCAAAGGCTTTTTGACAGACCGGTTCCGATCATTTCCTGACGCATTTGTTCGTCTTTGTAAATACGGATGAACTTCTCTCCAATATCATTGGGATCTCTTTCATTGAAATACATACCGGCCATCGAACAAAACTCGCTCATCGCAGAATCAGCTGTTGTCAACACCGCGACACCAGCTTTCATGGCCTTCAATACTGAAAAACCGAAACGTTCCCATCTGCATGGATGTATCAATGCATAAGCAGCTGCCATCAGCTCTGTATCATCAGAAATTGATTCCCTGATAACCAAATCATCCCGGTACTTGTATGATCCAATTGAATGAAGAAAAGCAACTCCGCTTTTTGATGCGGGTCCGCATAAAACCAATTTCATATTGCTGCCCATCTTTTTTTTGAAGATGGAAAATCCCTTGAGCAATTCAGTCAACGACGCTGCAGGATGAATAGGTCCACGGTACAAAAAATACGCCTCCCCATTGGTAAGGTTGTACCGGACAATGTCTTTTGCATCATCATCAATGGGATGATAGGCTTCATCCACCTTGGGATATTGCAGGATCAAGTTTTCACCTGCTTTGGGATATTGCTTTCTGATTTGTTCGGCGGTGTAAGATGAGAATACCCGAAGTTTTTTACCTGAAAGCATTTGTCGTTTCAACCACCTGCGTTCTTTCCATTTTTCCAAAAAAGACAATGCCGCAGCGGGATCATCTTGATAACAATCAAAGACATAAGCAAGATCCTCTGCAGCAGGCTCAAAAGCATGGGCATCCAACATGCCTTCATATTCAATGGGAATTGTTTCTTTGTAATTAAGCTGCTGCATGATGCAAAGATAAAAATAAGAGACAAGGCAGCAGCGATTGAATTATCTTTGTAAGCAGTAAAAAAGTTATGAAAAAGAATACCACATACATACATGCAGGCGCTCATCCTGATCCCAGCACTGGTGCAATCATGACACCTATTTACCAGACGTCAACCTATGTACAGGAAGCACCTGGCGTAAACGCGGGATTCGAATATGCTCGCTCCCAAAATCCAACGCGACAGGCATTGGAAGAAGCGTTGGCGTTGATTGAGGAGGGCAACTATGGACTCGCATTCAGCAGTGGTGTTGCAGCGACGGACGCTGTGATCAAATTGCTGAAACCTGGAGATGAAGTCATTGCAGGCAACGATATGTATGGAGGCACATATAGACTCTTCAGCAAAGTATTTGCAAAATTCGGCATTGTTTTTCATTACATCAATTTGTCAGATCTGCATCAAATAGAGAAATACATCAACTCCAAAACAAAAATGATTTGGGTTGAAACTCCCACAAATCCACTGATGAACATTGCTGATATTTCAGCGATTGCATCTATCACCAAAAAAAACCAACTCATTTTATGCGTTGACAACACATTTGCATCCCCTGCACTACAGAATCCGCTCACCCTTGGTGCGGATATTGTAATGCACTCTGCAACCAAATACCTGAGCGGACACAGCGATGTGATCCAGGGAGCATTGGTCATGAACGACAAGGCATTGAGAGATGAATTGTATTTCATTCAAAAAAGTTGTGGTGCTGTACCCGGACCAATGGATTGTTTTCTGGTGCTGAGAGGAATCAAAACCCTGGGCATTCGCATGGAAAGACATTCAGCCAATGGAGAGAAAATTGCTCATTTTCTCAAATCACACCCAGCTATACAGAAAGTCTACTGGCCAGGCTTTGAAGAACATCCCGGGCATTCCATTGCAAAAAAACAAATGAAAGCATTTGGAGGAATGATCTCATTTGAATTGAAACAAGATACCATCGAAGCCGCACGCACCCTGCTTTCCAATACAAAACTGTTTTCATTGGCTGAGAGTCTTGGTGGTGTAGAATCGTTGATCAATCATCCTGCAAGCATGACACATGCATCCATCCCAAGAGAAGAAAGGATCAAAAATGGATTGAGCGATACACTGATCCGGCTCTCGGTGGGCATTGAAGATGCAGATGATTTGATAGAAGACCTTCGACAAGCCATAGAACGTGCAGAGCAGTTAAAAAAATGATGCAGGATCATTCACTCACTGAAAAAATACTGAATCAGCTTTTAGATCGGTTCAATCAACCCTCGTTCATAGAAAAAGATCCAATTTCCATCCCTCATCGATTCAGTAAAAAACAAGACATTGAAATTTCAGGATTCTTCGCTGCCATTTTTGCATGGGGAAACAGAACAACCATCATCAACAAATGCAATGAGTTGTTGTCCTTGATGGATAATTCACCGTTTCAATTCATTCAACAACACCAGGAAAAAGACCTTGTAAAATTTCTCTCCTTCAAACACCGCACTTTCCAAACGACGGATCTGCTTCATTTCATTCGTTTTCTTCAATATCATTATAATCAACACCATTCATTGGAGTCTGCATTTGCTGCAGGCATGCATACATATGACGAAAGCATTGAACATGCATTGAACCATTTCCAAGATTACTTTTTCTCATTGGAGGAGAGTCCTGACAGAACCAAAAAACATATACCATCTCCCAGACAACAATCCAGCTGCAAGCGATTGAACATGTACTTGAGGTGGATGGTCCGACAAGATCCAAGTGGCATTGATTTCGGTATTTGGAAAAACATCCAGCCCAGTCAGTTGGTTTGTCCGTTGGATCTGCATGTGATGCGGGTAGCCAAAGAATTGAAGTTGATTGAATCTGAAAAAAGTGACTGGAAAACTGCCATTACACTTACTGCACAACTCAAAACTTTTGATCCTGCAGACCCAGTCAAATATGATATCGCTCTTTTTGGATGGGGTGTTTCAGGCAGTCCTTATTGAGTTCCTCAAACTGATTACCTTTGCAGCGAATTGAAAAAGCATGAGTACGCAGCATTTGTCAGAACAAGAACTAATCCGCAGAGAGAAATTGGAGGCATTGCAGGCAATTGGCATTGACGCCTATCCTGCACCTGCATTTCCAGTCAATATCACCTCCGTCGACATCAAATCAACATACCTGGGTGAAGAGAATAAATCGGAGTTTGCTGATGTATGCCTGGCAGGTCGACTGATGGGTATCCGCGACATGGGGAAGGCCTGTTTTGCAGTGTTGCAAGACCATGCAGGTAAAATTCAGATTTACGTTAAGAGAGATGATGTGTGTCCGGGTGAAGACAAAACCCTCTATGATCAAGTATGGAAAACACTGGACATCGGCGACATCATTGGTGTAAAGGGATATGTTTTCACTACTAAAACAGGTGAGACATCTGTGCATGTGAAAGAACTGTCGCTGCTCAGTAAATCACTCAAGCCACTTCCAGTTGTCAAGGAAAAAGAAGGAGAAACATTTGACGCAGTAACCGATCCAGAGTTTCGTTACCGTCAGCGGTATGCAGACCTGATCATCAATCCTCATGTCAAAGAAACATTTCTGAAACGCTCAAAGCTGATCAATTCCATCAAAGAATTTTTAAACAGCAGAGGCGCGATTGAAGTGGATACGCCTGTATTGCAAAGCATCCCCGGTGGAGCAGCAGCCAGGCCATTTACAACGCATCACAATGCATTGGATATCCCCATGTACCTGCGCATAGCCAATGAATTGTATTTGAAACGACTCATCGTTGGTGGATTTGATTGGGTATATGAATTCTCCAGAAATTTCAGAAATGAGGGAATGGACCGCACACATAATCCGGAGTTTACCGTTTTAGAGTTTTATACTGCATACAAAGATTATTTGTGGATGATGGACACCACCGAGCAGTTGCTTGAAAAGGCGGCGATGGATGTAAATGGAACGACAGATGCAGAAGTAGATGGTAAAACAATCAGCTTCAAAGCTCCGTTCAAGAGAGTAACCATGTATGATGCCATCAAAGAACATACAGGTTTTGACATCAGTGAGATGGATGAGGTAGGGGTTAGAGATGTTTGCAAAAAACTAGGGTTGCAAGTCGACAATACCATGGGCAAGGGCAAGATGATTGATGAAATTTTCGGAGAAAAATGCGAACACCATTATATCCAACCAACTTTTATCATCGACTACCCGATTGAAATGAGTCCCCTTACCAAAAAGCACCGCAGCAAAGCAGGCTTGGTGGAGCGATTTGAGTTGATGGTCAATGGAAAAGAAATTGCAAACGCCTATACTGAATTGAACGACCCGATTGATCAGCGTGCAAGATTTGAAGAACAAGTCAAACTCATGGAACGCGGTGATGATGAAGCGATGTTCATCGATCATGATTTCCTGCGTGCACTGGAATATGGAATGCCCCCAACAGCAGGCATTGGATTTGGCATTGACAGAATTTGCATGCTCTTAACCAATCAACCCTCTATTCAGGATGTGCTTCTTTTTCCGATGATGAAACCTGAATTGCACTGATCTATTTTACATGCATCACCCCATTCATCAAGGTCCAGTGACCCGGGAAGGTGCATATATAAGGATAATCCCCCGCTTTTGCAGGAGCCTTGAAAGTGAGTGTAAATGATTGCCCTGGATTGACAAATGGTGTGGCAAACATTACTTCAGGGAGACTCGGTACATAGTTTTTCTCTGTTCCTTTTTCATCCTTCATCATGGCATCACCGGCTTTGCCAACTTTTTTGCGCATCCCTGGTCTTGTTACAACAAGGTTGTGCTCTATGGCATCTGTATTCTCCAAAATGATTTGAACGGTTTGACCGGGTGATACTGTGAACGCATTCAAGTCATACTTCATTGCCTCCCGAATTGTTTTGATGCGAATGATCTTTACATCGGAAGAAGTTTTTAAAGGGTCTGCTGCATTCCATGCCACCAGTAATTTTTGGAGCCTTTCGTTTGCATGCGTGGATGCAAATGATTTCAGGAATGATCAAAGAATATAAGTTTTTTTGTACATTCCATCAACCAATCAACAGCTTATGTCATCTTCACAACGCTTTACTGCTCTTGATATTTTCAGGGGCATGACAGTATGCTTCATGATCATTGTCAACAACCAAGGATCCGGCGCTGAACCTTTTGCACCGCTGGAACATGCTGCCTGGCATGGATTCACACCAACCGATCTTGTGTTTCCCTCCTTTTTGTTTGCAGTAGGAAATGCCATGGCCTTTACCATGCCGAAGTTTCAGAAAATGAATCAGTCAGCTATATTGGGAAAAATATTCAAAAGAACCTTTTTGATTTTCTTAATAGGCTACTTGCTTTATTGGTTTCCATTTGTAAAATTGAACGAGGCCAATGAATGGGTGATGAAACCGGTTGAAACCACCAGAATGTTTGGCGTACTTCAGCGCATCGCACTCTGTTATGGCGCTGCCTCACTGATGATATATTATTTTTCGAAAAGATCCGTCATCGTGTTGAGTGTTGTTTTTTTACTAGGATACTGGCTATTGATGTACCTGGGAGGTGATTATACCATGATGGGAAGCTTTCAAATCAAAGTCGACCGATGGCTCATCGGTGAAGGTCACATGTACAAGGGCGAGGGCGTTCCATTTGATCCGGAAGGATTTCTGAGCACATTTCCTTCCATCGTGAATGTGATCATTGGATATTATGCCGGTGTCATGCTGAGAGAAAAAGGCAAAGATTATGAAACCCTGACCAAACTGTTGCTCGGTGGTGCTGTACTGTTGGCGATTGCTCATTGCTGGAATTATAGTTTTCCAATCAACAAGAAACTGTGGACCGGCTCATTTACCCTTTATACCTGTGGAATTGATCTGATGCTGATCAGTTTGTTGGTATATGTGTTGGATAAAACCAATTACAGAAAAGACTGGACATATTTTTTCGAGGTGTTCGGAAAAAATCCCCTCTTTATTTATTTACTCTCTGACTTCGTCCCCATCATGTTCAATATTTTTACCGATGCCAAAGGTCGTTCGTATGAAGAGGCCATCAACCTTGATGTATTTCAAAAACTCACACCCGGACCATTTGGATCATTTTTCTATTCAGCTGCATTGATGTTGTTCTGTTGGTTTGTCGGATACTGGATGGACAAGAAAAAAGTATACGTCAGAGTGTAGGAAGTTCCTCGTACTGAAACGGTTCACGCGGCTCCTCGATTTGCCTGAAATCTTTGCGAATCGTATAGGCCATCATTGCATCATCATTGATTTGATGGACTGCAAGTTGTTGGATATCGTGGATGGATAAATCGGATTGAATCCATCTTCCTGCCTCTTCCTCAGGTAAAATCACAGGCATTCTTTTTTTCTTGTTGTGGATTTTTTCCATCAGCGGATTGGCAGCGGTGGTAAGGATGGAAAAACTGTTGACCATTTCACCGGTTGAATGATCCAACCATGGATTGAAAATTCCTGCCATGAAAAAGTATTCGCTGTTTTTCAATCTGATATAATAAGGATATGCAGTATCCTTTCCACCCACAGGCGTATAATGTCGCCATTCATAAAATCCGGATGAAAGCACAAGACACCTGCGGTGAAGTGCTGCATCTTTGTAAGTGGGACGCTGAAGGACATCTTCGCCTCTTGCATTGAGTGTATTGTGTGGGAAATCTTTTTTTCCAGTATTGGGATTGAATCCGCCTTTTCTAAAATGCAGAAGCGCTTCGGAAGACTTGATATATGATGGAATGAATTCCCAGTGCATCATTTCAAATGTAAAGTCGTTCCCTTTATCAATGGGTTTCACTACAGGCCAAAGTGGATATTCGAATCCGCTTGCCATGGGCTGCTGAAGGTTGAGTAAAACATCAGACAGTTGCTTTTCTTTTTTATTGAGCCTGATATGCTCCGCTCGACTGATGTCTACCCCATTGTAAAAGCACATCCTGCAAATTATGAAAAGACACCCTTTCAGACCATTTTTAATCAAATACGCCTATAATCCCTATTTTTGTTCCTTTCAAACATCAAGGATGGATTATAATACAACGAGACCACATTTGGCAATGAGGGAATACGGCAGACATGTGCAAAAAATGGTGGATCATATACTTTCGATAGAAGACAAGGAAAGAAGACAAAAAAATGCTCAGGCTGTCATTGAGTTGATGGGATTTTTCAATCCACATTTAAAAAGTGTGGAAGATTATCGACATAAGCTCTGGGATCATCTTTTTTTGATAGCTGATTTTAACCTGGACGTAGAAAGCCCCTATCCCATTCCCACCCGCGAGTCACTCCAGGCAAAACCTGCACCACTTCCCTATCCAAAAAGATACCCACGGTATTCTCATTTGGGCAAACACCTTGAATTGGTAATTGCAAAAGCAATGGCCGAGGAGAATGAAGAAAAGCGATCAGGATTTGCGCACATCATTGCTTATTACATGAAGCTCGCCTATAATACATGGCACAAGGAATTGATTCCGGATGAAAGCATTCGCAGCGAATTGAATTCCATTACCCAGGGACAGTTGGAATTTACCAATACCCCATTTGTGAGAGCATACAGAGAACGCGACGACCGATTCATGAAGCGTGGCGGCAAGGGAGGAGGATTCCAACAACGTAACCGCAATGGCGGTGGTGGCAAAAACAGACCACAACAAAAATTTGGCAAGAAGCGTTTCAAATAACCGTTGCCATAAAGCATCTGCATGAAAGCATTTGAAGTTCAGGGTGGCATACAACTAAAAGGTGAAATCACTCCCCAGGGTGCAAAAAATGAAGCACTGCAAATCATCAGTGCAGTATTACTTACATCAGAAACTGTAACAGTTCAGAACATACCAGACATATTAGATGTCAATTTGCTGATTGATTTACTGGCAGATTTAGGTGTAGAAGTTGACCGAAAGGACCGTCATACCTGTGTTTTCAAAGCAGATCAGGTTGCATTGGAAAAACTGGAGGATCCCGCGTTTCAGCAAAACAGCAGTCGCTTGCGCGGATCAGTGATGATTGCGGGTCCGCTGCTGGGTAGATTCAAAAAAGCTTTCATCCCCAAACCGGGTGGTGATAAAATAGGCAGAAGAAGACTGGATACGCATATCATTGGATTCGAAAAACTGGGTGTGAAATTTGAATACATCCAGGGAGAAGGATTTTTCAGGTTGCATACTAATCAATTGGTTGGAACAGATCTCTTGCTCGATGAGCCATCTGTCACCGGGACTGCCAATATTATTTTCGCCGCTGTCCTTGCAAAGGGGAAAACAACAATCTACAATGCTGCATGCGAACCTTATGTTCAACAACTCTGCAAGATGTTGAACCGCATGGGTGCAAAGATCACAGGCATTGGATCCAACTTACTCATTATTGATGGTGTGGATTCACTTGGCGGAACCACCCATGCCATGTTGCCTGATATGATTGAAGTAGGATCTTTTATTGGTTTGGCTGCCATGACCCAAAGCAATATCACCATCAAGCATGCCGGAATTGAGCATCTGGGAATGATTCCTCAAAAATTTCAGCAGCTGGGAATTCAGATGGAATTCAAAGGTGACGACATCATCATCCCATCTCAAGATGTATATGAAATTCAGCATTTCATCGATGGATCAGTACTGACCATCTATGATCATCCATGGCCTGGACTCACACCTGATCTGCTGAGCATCCTGCTGGTGGTAGCCACACAAGCAAGAGGAAGTGTATTGATTCACCAGAAAATGTTTGAAAGCAGGCTGTTCTTTGTAGACAAGCTGATTGACATGGGTGCAAGGATTATTTTATGCGACCCCCATCGTGCTGCAGTGATTGGATTGGAAAGAGAACAAGCCCTGCGGGGCATTACAATGGCCAGTCCGGATATCCGTGCTGGTGTTGCACTCTTGATCGCAGCGCTCAGTGCTGAGGGAAAAAGTGTCATCCAAAACATTGAACAAATCGACAGGGGTTACCAATACATTGACAAGCGTTTGAATGCACTTGGTGCAAACATCAAAAGAATTGATTCCTGATAATGCCTGAAACAGATAAAAAGAAAATCATCATTCTCACCGCTCCATCAGGGGCAGGTAAAACTACTGTCAAATCAAAGTTGTTGGCTGCATTTACCAAAGAACTCTCATTCAGTGTTTCTGCCACTACAAGAAAAATCAGGGGCAATGAGCAGGAAGGAATTGATTATCATTTTACCAACGAGGAAGTGTTCAAAAAGCTGATTGAAAATAATGCTTTTATAGAATGGGAAATGGTGTATCCCGGATTGTATTATGGCACTACGGTAGAGGAATTGAATCGCATCTGGAGTGAGGGCAAACTACCAGTATTAGACATCGATGTAAAAGGAGCCCTCAACGTAAAAAAACAATTTGGACATCTGGTTTTGTCCATTTTCATAGAACCGCCATCCATTGCTGTTTTGAAGGAGCGGCTTGAAAAAAGGGGGACTGACACTGCAGAAAATATCATGACCAGGATCAACAAGGCTACTGAGGAACTGCAATACAAGGAGCAGTTTGATCAGGTAGTTTTAAATGATGACATTGAAAGAGCTTCAGCAGAAGTCATTGCACTGGTTAGACAGTTCATTGCGAACTGATGTATCTTTGTTGCCCATGGGATCATTTTTCTTATTTGGCATTTTCATCGCATTCATAATGGCCGGATTTTTCGCCGGCATAGAAGTTGGATTTGTTTCACTCAACCGCTTGGCGGTTGAACTCAGAAAAAAACAACGTTCTAAAAGTGCTGGCATCCTTTCACAATTCCTGGATGAACCATCCAAATTCATTTATGCAATGAATGTGGGGATTGTCATCATGCTTGTCATTTATGGGCTCTTTGTGGATGAATTGCTGACACCTTTGTGGCTACAAATCGAAAGTTATTTGCTGGATGACTTGATCCCTTATTTCCTCTACATCCGCATATTATTCGATTTGGTTGTATCAACAGCATCCTTTCTGCTCTTTTTCTTTTTCAGCAGGGCATTGTTCGGATCCAAGAGTGATACCCTGATGTTTTTTCTCACACCCATTTTTTCATTTTTCTATAAGCTCTTTCATCCCATTGCAGACAAGTTTGTAAAAATATCTGAATGGATGTTGGAAAATCTGATCAATGTACATGTTAGAAAAAATAAGACATCCTTCACGCGACTTGAATTAGAAAACTTTATTCAGCCAAGAGATGAAAAAGCAACCGAAAGCCAGGAACTGAACAAAGAATTGTTTGAAAATGCGCTTACACTTCCATACGTAAAACTTCGTCAATGTCTCGTTCCAAGAAAAGAAATAGAGTCGGTTCAGATCAACGATGGCATTGAGAAGCTGAAACAAAAATTCATTGAAACGAATCTCAGTAAACTGGTTGTTTACGATAAGACAATTGACAATATTCTAGGATATGTGCATCAATTGTCTCTATTCAAAAATCCAACTTCTATCCAGTCTGTTATACATACCATACCCACTGTTCCCGAAAGCATGACCGCAACCGACCTCATGAATATGCTGATCAAAGAAAGAAAAAGCATGGCTTGGGTGGTTGATGAATTCGGGGGTACCTCTGGCATTGTAACGATGGAAGATCTGCTGGAGGAGTTGTTTGGGGAAATCAAGGATGAATACGATACAGAAGAACTGATTGAACGAGAAATCAATGAACATGAGTTTGAATTCTCCGGCAGACTGCGTATTGAAGACATCAATGATAGATATAAACTTGGACTAGAGATGAATGACTCCGAAACCTTGTCAGGCTTTATAATACATTACAATGAGTCCATCCCTAAAGTGAGAGAGCGAATCGTAATCGGGAAATTTGAATTTGAAATTCTTGAGGTAACAGATACCCGTATTGAGCTCGTACGAATGAAAAAAACCTTATAAAACCCTCTGGGGTGATTTGATAAAATCAAAACTAGGCTTCTTTTCCCTGGGTCTTATTCTAAACAGAAACGATACATATCCACTGGTATTTTGAAGAGTTGAATTGTTGTTGAAAATATTCAAGTTGTTTAACCCAATGATCATAGGTCCTACTCTAAGTGCAGCACCAACATGTAATTTTGTTTTGGTGTTGTAAACAAGAGGCAAATACAATCCGAATCTCTCGCGCTCGTAACGAGAAGTGATGGAGAAAACAGCCATGTCATTCACTGAATAATTATTTTCTCGGCTAACAACAGAAAATGGAAGACTCCCGGACACATTTAGGTACAAATAAGATGTCAGCCTTCGATCAGTATTCAGATGAAGGCGGGATGGATGATATATTTTAAAATTTCCATTTAGCTTTGTGAAGCTTTCAACCACAGTGGATACAGTATCATTGAAACTTCCAA